>Ga0160470_100010_pt1 | contig 449944 bp, 390 predicted proteins | sample HID1973I_E11MG_FD_108214 | JGI IMG/M metagenome (GOLD analysis project Ga0160470, IMG submission 108214) | Enriched mosquito-associated microbial communities from UW Madison campus, WI, USA - HID1973I_E11 MG | ecosystem: Host-associated > Arthropoda: Insects > Digestive system > Unclassified ... | reverse complement strand
TCGGCGAGATCACCGCGTTTCTCGGCGACGATGCAGGCGATGCATATGTCGTTGCGCCCGACGGCACACGTGCAGGTATCGTCTGGGAGATCGGCGATGGCGAGATTCAAGAGATACTGCCCCAGGAGCCGTCTCGGTGGGGTGTTTACGCCATCTGGTTTCCGGAGCCAAACAGCTCAACTGAAGCGCTGCAACGCAACCTCCGATCAGTCTTGCCGCAGCTGATAGCGGCATACAACCGGGCGCGCGGTGTTGAAGGCTAACTAGTCATTTAAGCCGACGCCTTCGGCGCGGCTTAACTCAATCTTTGTATCGCAAAGGAGAGAGATGAGGTCCACACTCTTTGCGGCTGCACTCTTGCTCCCGGTCGTCGCGCTCGCAACCGAGCATGTGTCAACGATTCCAGATCGATTTGTAGGGAGCTGGGCTGGCAGTCCGGCCTCCTGCGGCTCCGACGCCGACGACCTGGTCCTGCGCTTGGACCATCACCACATCTCATGCTGGGAGAGCGAAGGTCAAGTCAGATCAGTTGTTGTGCGCGGTGGCAACGAGGTCGCGTTGATCTCGGAGCTCTCTGGCGAGGGCGAGACCTGGCTTGCTACGGCAAAATTCGAATTGTCTTCAGATGGTGCCATCCTGACGGATAGCACCACCATTCCTGGTCAGGATACGTGCGGTACCGATGTCCGGCAGGGTCTGCCGCGCGGCCTGACAATTAATCAAGCCGAACCGGCTTCGCCGATCGCCCTAGAAGTCATTGTCTTTGGCCAAACATCTCCTGCTTGCCTTTGTCGCGCTGTCCCTGCTTGTCGGGGTGGCAGACGCATACCTTTACTACCGCGGCGCAGGTTCTGAGATCGGGATGAGCCTGGCCTGGGCCGTGCTTCTATCCACGCTGGTAGCGATGTGGATAGAAGCGGACAGTCGCAGGTATCGGGCTGTCTATCGCCCCTTCGAGTTTGGATTCCTGTTATTCCTGGTTTGGCCGGTCTATTTGCCCTATTACCTTCTTCGAACAAGGCGTGCACTCGGACTCCTGTGGCTGGCCGGTTTCCTTGTGCTTTATAGCTTTGGGTTGCTGCTGAGCGTAGCGATCTATCTGGGCGGCTGACGGGTAATCCTTCCGAGCCGACGTCACTCGGACGGCTGCGACCGGCAGGCCGGATTCAGTCTCGATCCAGTCAGCTCCCCGGCACCGCCAACACCGCATCCAGCGCCGGCTTGGGCTGGTAGTGGCGGTCGAACAGCAGCGGATAGTTGGTGCGGTGGGGGATGGGGTAGTCGTTCTTCCACGACATCGGGTCGTGCACGCCCCACACGCTCACGCGATCGATCTTGTCGCGGCGGTTGTAGAAAATCTGGAACAGTTCGGCGTAGCGCGCGGCCAGTTGCGCCTGCACCGAGTCGGGCAGGCCGGTCGGATACGGGTCCAGGTAGCGCTTGAACTCCGGCAGCTGGAACTGCGGGTGGGCCATGACGCTGCCGATGATCTGGCCTTCCTTGGTCAGTGGCAGTACGTCCACGTCCAGCTCGGTGATCATCACCTTGACGCCAAGCGCGGCATACGCGTCGATCGCGGCCTCGATATCCGCGGTGGCGGGATAGTCCAGGCCCCAGTGGCCCTGGATGCCGATGCCGTCGATGCGGATGCCGGCGGCCTGCAGCATCTTCACCATGCGCACGATGCCGTCGCGCTTCTCCGGCCGCCACGCATTGAAGTCGTTGTAGTAGAGCTCGGTATCCGGTGCGTAGCGCTGGGCGAAACGGAAAGCCAGCTTCACCAGTTCGTCGCCGCTGCCGATGCCTTCGACCCAGGTGGTCGGACGGTACTGGCCGTCCTCGCCCATGACCTCGTTGACCACGTCCCAGGCATCGACGCGGCCGGCATAGCGACCAGCCACCTTCTCGATGTACTGGCGCATGCGCTCGACCAGGGCGTCATGACCGACGGGAGTGCCGTCGGGCTTGTGGAAGAACCAGTCCGGCGTCTGGTTGTGCCAGACCAGGGTGTGGCCGACGATGAACATGTCGTGCTTCTCGCCGAACGCTACGAAGGCATCGGCGGCAGCGAAGTCGTAAACCCCCGGCGTGGGGTTGAGCACTTCGGCCTTCATCACGTTTTCGGCGGTGATCGCGTTGAAGTGCAGCGGAACCAGCGCCTGCGCGCGCGCATCCCGGCCGGAGACGATCTCGTCGTTGACGGCGGTGCCCAGACGGAACGCATCGGCGAAGGCGGCCTTGAGCGTAGCGGGCCGGGCTTCCTGGCGCTCGGCGGCATCGGCCAGCGGAGCCAGAGCCACCAGCACGGTCGCGGCGAGGGTGAGCAGGGAATTACGCATCTGGAGCTTCCTTTTCATCGTACCGGGGCAGCGGCGGTGGTGATGGCCACGTCGGCACTGCGCAACGCATCGGATTGGGCATGCAGGGTGAGCGTGCCCGGTTGGCCGGGCAGACCGCGCACGATCGCCAGGGCCAGGCCGTTGAAGGCATTGCGCTGGTGCGATGGGAAGGCGGTCATGTCGGTGGCGTCGCCGTTGTCGGTGGCGACGATCTCGCCCGGGCCATCGAGGCGGAAATGGATTGGCGCTTGCGCGGTCGGCACGACGCGTCCTGCGGCATCGAGCACGCGCGCGGTGATGAATGCCAGGTCGCGGCCATCGCTGTCGATGCGCGAGCGGTCCACGACCAGCTCGAGCCTGGCCGGTGCGCCGGTGGTTTCGACGCGATCTTCGGCCCAGGGCTTGCCGTTACGGTACGCCCGCACGTGCAACTCGCCCGGCTGGTAGACCACCTCATCCCAGCGCAACCGGTACTCGTACGGGCCTTTCTTCTTGCGGCCCTGCGAAACGCCGTTGACGAACAGTTCGGCTTCATCGCCCGAAGTAAACACGTGCACGGGCGTGACCTGGCCCTCGCGGCCCGGCCACGTCCAATGCGGCAACAGATGGACCATGGGCAGGTCAGGGCGCCAGCGCGACTGGTAGAGGAAGTAACGGTCCTTGGGGAAGCCGGCCAGGTCGACGATGCCGGTGTAGGAGCTGCGCGAGTCGTAGTAGGGCGTCGGCTCGCCCAGGTAGTCGAAGCCGTTCCAGACGAACTCGCCGGCCACGTACGGATGGCGGTCGAGCGTTGCGAACACCTTGTCGGCGCTGGAGCCGAAGTCCACCGCATGCAGCTCGTACGCGCTGACCTGGCGGATCGCCGAATCGCCGCCGCGTCCGTCGCGGATCGGCGCACTGGCCTGCGGCGAAACCGGGAACAGGTAGACGCCGCGACTGCTGGCCGCCGAGGCGGTCTCGCTGCCGATGATCGCCTTGTCCGGGAAGGCGGCATGGAAGGTCGGGTACTGCGGCGGCGTCCGGATGCGCTCGGTTCCGTCGAACTCCGGGTCCTGGCGGATGCCCTCGCCCTGGTAGTTGATGTTGATGACGTCGAACGCGCTGGTGAAGGGCATGTCCGGCTTGGCCCAGTTCATCGACGCGGTGGTCGACCGGGTCTGGTCTTCCTCGTGCGCGATCGCGGTCAGGCGACGGCCGATCGCCGCGCCTTCCTCGCCGGTGTACTGCTCGCCGACCTCGTTACCCACGCTCCACAGGATCACCGAGGGATGGTTGCGGTCGCGGCGCACCATCGCCCGCAGGTCCGGCTCGTACCAGTCGGGGAACACCAGATGGAAGTCCAGTGCCGTCTTCTTCCGTTCCCACGAGTCGAACACCTCGTCCACGACCAGGAAGCCCATCCGGTCGGTCAGTTCGAGCAGCTGCGGATCGGGCGGATTGTGCGCCAGGCGGATCGCGTTGACGCCCATGCCGCGAAGGATTTCCAGCTGGCGCTCGGCAGCGCGCACGTTGAACGCCGCACCCAGCGCGCCGAGGTCGTGGTGCTGGTTCACGCCGCGCAGCGGAACATGCTCGCCGTTGACCAGCAAGCCGCGCTCGGGATCGAAGCGGACATCGCGGATGCCGAAGCGGGTTTCGTAGCGGTCCACAATCTTGCCGTCGCGCGCCAGCGTGGTGACCGCGATGTAGCGGTGCGGCTGTTGGCCAGGCGGCGGGCCCCACAGGCGCGGATGGTCGATGCCGACTGTGGTATCGACCGATGCGCCGCGTTGTCCGGCCGCCAGTGCAAGGCTGGCGCGCGGGATGCGCGCGACGGGCCTGCCTGTGGTGAGGCCTTGTTCGTCCAGGGCGAAGATCGTCGTGTCGACGGATACCTGCGCATCTTCGCGGGCGTCGTTGTCCACGCTTACGCGCAGGCCCACCGTCGCCTTGGCTGCCGACACGTCAGTGGTGGTGAGCTGCGTGCCCCATTGGGCGACATGCACCGGATCGACGGTGGTCAGCCAGACATCGCGGTACAGCCCACCCCCGGGATACCAGCGCGCCGAATCGGGTGGATTATCGAGGCGGATGGCGAGCTGGTTGGCACCACCGAACTCCAGATACGGCGTCAGGTCCACGCGCCAGGAGTTGTAGCCGTAGGGCCACCCACCGACGAGCTGGCCATTGAGCCAGACAGTGGCGTAGGACATCGCGCCGCCGACATCCAGGAACACGCGCCGTCCCTCCGCGCTGGCCGGAATGTCCAGCGTGCGCCGGTACCAGCCCACGCCCCAGCTCGGCAGGCGACCCATGCCACCGTAAGGCCCGTCGACGATGAAGGGGCCTTCGATCGCCCAATCGTGCGGCAGAGTCACCTGCTCCCAACGGCTGTCATCGAATGCGGGTTGCAGAAAGGCGATGTCGCCAATCGCAGGCGGCGCTTTCGGACGCGCGTGCCGACGCGATGCGTCGGCGATCAGCGGATTGGCGGTGGGCAGGATCCAGGGCTTGAGCACAGGCCGCGTGCTGGCGATCTTCTCGGCTTCGTCGGGCCGCGCATCGGCATCCTTGCCGTCGGCGCTGGCCGCGACCTCGGGCCGGATGTCGTAGTCGAGTCGGCCATCGACTCCGGGTGGATCGCCGCGATGGAAACGCCAGCCCGTATCCAGGCGGATCTGTTCGCGTGCGCCTTCAGTGGCAAGTGCTGCCAGCGCGGGCTCCAGTGCCGACACCAGCAGACAGAGCAGCAGGCCGAGCTGCAGGATCGGGCGCGTCGCCAGCGCCCGGCATCGCGCCGGGTCGCGGTGAGTCGGAGCCCTTCGCGCGGCCGCGGCCGCTTCGATCCGCTGCATCGTCCGTGGTCCCTGATCAGAGCCGATAGGCGCGCTTGGGCAGGTGGTAGGCCAGGTCGATCGCCACGTCCATCGCCTCGTCCTCGTCGATCCTGTGCTCGGCCACCAGCTTGGCCAGCACCGCGCAGTCGATGCGACGGGCCACGTCGTGGCGCGCCGGGATCGACAGGAACGCGCGGGTGTCGTCGTTGAAGCCGATGGTGTTGTAGAAGCCTGCCGTGGCCAGGGTCTGCTCGCGGAAGCGCCACATGCCCTCGGGCGCATCGTGGAACCACCATGCCGGGCCGAGGAACAGGCTCGGATAATGTCCCGACAGGGGGCCCAGTTCGCGCGAATAGGTGCTTTCGTCCAGCGTGAACAGGATCAGGGTGAAGCCGGGCTCGTTGCCGAAGCGGTCCAGCAGCGGCTTGAGCGCGTGCACGTACTCGGTGCGCACCGGGATGTCGGCGCCCTTGTCGCGGCCGTAGCGCTCGAACAGGCCGCGGTTGTGGTTGCGGAAGCAGCCCGGATGAATCTGCATCACCAAACCGTCGTCCAGGCTCATCGCGGCCATCTCGGTCAGCACCTGCGCGCGGAACAGCTCGGCCTCCTCCGGGGTGAAGCGGCCGGAGACGACCTTGGCGAACAGCAGGCGCGCCTCGGCCAATGACAGGTCGGCGGTGGCGCAGCTGGGGTGGCCATGGTCGGACGAGGTCGCGCCCATCGAGGCGAAGAACGCGCGGCGCTGGCGGTGCGCGCGTAGGTAGCCTTCCCAGCTGTGCACGTCCTCGCCGGTGATCTCGCCGAAGCGGCGCAGCGCATCGGGGAACTGCTCGTGCTCCGGATCGACCACCGGGTCGGGCCGGTAGGCGGTGATGACCCGGCCCTTCCAGCCGCTCTCACGGATGACGGCATGGTGCTCGAGCGGATCCAGCGGTGACTCGGTGGTGGCGATCACTTCGATGCCGAAGCGCTCGAACAATGCACGCGGCCGGAACTGCGGCGTCTGCAGCGCGGCGGTGATGGTGTCGTAGTACTCGTCGGCGGTGCCGGCATCCAGGCGCACGCGCAAGCCGAACACGTCGTGGAAGACGTGGTTGAGCCACATCGACGACGGCGTGCCGCGGAACAGGTGGAAGCGCTCGGCGAACACGCGCCAGGCCGCGCGCGGATCGACCGTCGCGCGCGAGCCGTCCGCACGGGGAATGCCCAGCGCGTCCAGCGACACGCCCTGGCTGTAGAGCATGCGGAACACGTAATGGTCCGGCACCAGCAGCAGCTCGGTGGCGTTGGGGAACGCCTCGTTCTGCGCAAACCACGCCGGGTCGGTGTGGCCGTGCGGGCTGACGATCGGCAACCCGGCCACCTGCAGGTAGAGCCGGCGCGCGATGGTCCGCTGCGTCGGATCGGACGGGAACAGGCGGTCGGGATGCAACTGCAGGGGCTTGGCGTCGTTCATGGCGGCAGTTTCGGGTAATGGATGGAGTTGCGACTCAGCGGCGCGCGCTTTCCGGGGGGCCGAGCGTGGTGGGGGGCAGTGGTCGCCGGATGACTTCGATGCGCTGGAACACCAGGCCCGGGTCGACAAGCCACAGCTTGAGCGTGTTGGCGCCGCTACGCACGTGGTGACGGGACGTTGCAGCGTGGGAGTTGTCGATCACCGCCGCCTCCCAGGCACGGAAGTCGCGATCGCCGGGCGTCGGATCCAGCCGCATGTTGACCACCTGCGGGGTTTCGTCGCCGATGGACAACGCATAGCGCAGGCCGCCGCGGTGGCGGATGTCCAGGGTCGGGGAGAGGATCACGCGCACTTCGACCTCGCCCTCATCGTCCATCACCAGCGGGTACTCCAGGCGTGCGCCGTCGCCGCCGGGCGTGGCAGGTGCACCGGTGGCCGGCCACGCGGTCACGCCGGACAGGGTGCGGCCCAGGTTGGGGATGGTCTGCCACTGTCCGCCGGCGGGCGCCACGGCGCGGTCGTGGTGCTGCGCCTCGATCGCGACCACGCCGTTGCCTTCGACAAAGCCGCGCGCTCCGCGATGCGTCGGTGGCTTGTGCACCGGCACGGCGACGGTAACCTCGGTCCAGTCCTTGCCGCGGATGTAGACCTGTCCTTCGTGTTCGCCTTCAGGCAACGCATTCCAGTCGACCTGGATCTGCAGCGGCTGCGCGTCGGTGACCTCGCCCGATGCGGGCGAGACCTTGAGCCAGGGCGTGCGTGTGGAGGCGGTGAAACCGATCGGCTGGCGTCCGCCGTTGAACACCACCACCGAACGCGACGGTGAGGCGACCGGATCGAGCGTGGGCAGGCGCGCACTCTGCAACGGATACGGCCAGCGTCGGCTGTCGCCCTCGATGGCCACGCCGGTCACGCCCTTCTCCGGCGCATCGACCGTGGCCAGCCACGGCATGACGTTGCTCGATGGCGATTGCCAATGGGTGTAGCCGATGCGCGGTTGCGACATCATGCTGGTCCACTTGCCGCCGGCGACGTCCTGCTCGTAGGCGCGCTGCAGTTCGGCGTCGCGCGCGAACAGCGCACGCGCCTTGTCGCCCCAGTCGTTGGCCGAGGCGCGGCCCTGTGCCGCGTACAAGCGGTTGCGCGCCACCGCCACGTACAGGTGATTGAGGTTGGCGCTGGCCAGCACCGGGTACTCGACCAGCTGGTACCAGGCGTCGCGATGGCTGGCCGGGATCTGGCGGCCGACCTTGAGCGTGCGCTCGACCAGGGCGTCCCAACCGTCGAGCACGCGTTGCGCCTCGCCTTCGTGCACCAGGCTCCAGGTGTCGGGCGAGAGCAGCTCCGGCTTGCGGCGCGCGTTGTACTGCGTGTAGCGGGTCAGGATCGCGCCGATCTCGCCGGCATGGGCAGGGCCGAACTGCTCGGCGGCCCACGCGGCCGGATAGGCGCTGATCCACTCCAGGTCCGCCGCGTCCGGGTCCCAGGCCTGGTCGAGGAACGCGCTGATCGGCAGCTCCATCGGCTTGATGTCGCCGACATTGACGATCCACAGGCGCTCGACTCCATGCGCCCAGGCCAGCCGCATCTGCTCCCAGGCGCGTTCGACCTGGGTGGTATTGATCCACTTGTAGTTGCGTGGGCCACCGACGTAATCAAAGTGGTAGTACACGCCATAGCCGCCGGCGCGCCGGCTGGCCGGGTCGGGCAGGCGGCGGATGTTGCCCCAGTTGTCGTCGGCGAACAGCAGGGTGACGTCATCGGGAACGCGCATGCCGGCGTCGTAGTAGTCCTGCACTTCCTTGTACAGCGCCCACACCTGCGGCGTCTGCTCGGCCGGCTTGCCGGTGACCTGGGCGATGATCTTCCGCTGGTCGTCGACGATGCGCTCCAGCAGCGCGGTTGCCGTGCCTTCGGCCATCGCCTCGTCGCCATCGCCGCGCATGCCCAGTGTCACCACCGCCTCGCGTCCCTGGAGGCGCTCGATGCCGCCGCGCCAGAAGTCCTGCAGCACCTGGCTGTTGCTGCCGTAATCCCAGCGTCCGTGGCCGTGGCGCGACCATTCGTCGTGGGCGCGCATCATCGGTTCGTGGTGGGTGGTGGCGATGACCACGCCGTACTCGTCGGCGACCTCGGCGTTGCGCGGATCGTCGTCGTAGAAGGCGCGCGGCTGCCACATAGCCGGCCACAGATAGTTGGCCTTGTGGCGCAGGATCAGCTGGAACACGCGCTCGTAGAAGCGGTGGTCGGCACCGCCGTAGTTGGCCTTGAGCCAACCGCCCAGCGCCGGGTCCTCGTCGTTGATGAAGATGCCGCGGTACTTCACCTTCGGCGCGTCGACCAGGCGCCCGGGTGCGACATGCAGCTCGGTGCGCCGCGGTGGCGGCACGTCGGCCCACCAGGTCCACGGCGACACGCCGATCCGGCGCGACAGTTCATACAGTCCGAATGCCGTGCCGCGGCGGTCGGCGCCGACCACCACCAGCGCGCGCTCCACGCCAGGCTCGGGCCGGTCCACGACCTGCAACAGGTAGGCTTCCCATACGCCGGCCACGCCGGTGATGTCCAGGTTCTTCTCGCGCACGATGCGGTCGATGCGCGCGCTGTGGCCCAGGGTGCCGGCGATCACGGCCATGGCCGGCGTCGCGGCCTGTGCCGGTGCCTTGCCGGCCACCGCGGCCAGGTCCTCGCGCAGGGCCTGGGCGGCGTGCTGCACGGCGGCGAAATCGCCGGCATCGACCAGCACCGGCAATGGCGTGCCGCGCTCGACGAGCGGCAGGCTGCCGCTGCTGCGCGTCGGGCATACCGTGGCCGGCGCATGGCAGTCCTGTCCGGCCCACGCGGTCGCGGGTAACAGCAGGGCGGTGTACATGATCAGGATGAAGGCTTGCCGGGTCATCGTTTCCTCGGACGGATCGCCGGAACGCGATGCCTGGCATCGCGCCCGGTCTTGCTCAATGGAGGCTCAGGCGCCGGGCGATGTGGCGTCCAGCCGCGCCGGCTCCAGCCGCGGCGCCAGCAGGTGCACCACCAGCAACGCGGCCAGGTAGGCCGAACCGGCCATCAGGAACACGGGCACGTAGCTGCCGGTGGACTGCAGCAGGAAGCCGATGAAGGTCGCGATCATCATGCCGCCCACCGCGCCGGCGAAACCGCCCATGCCCACCACCGAGCCGACAGCGTGCCGCGGGAACATGTCCGAGGTCAGCGTGAACACATTGGCCGACCAGCCCTGGTGGCCGGCAGTGGCCAGCCCGATCAGGCCTACGGCGACCCAAAGGTTTTCCGCGCGCGCCGCGAAGACGATCGGGACCACGCACAGTGCGCAGACCAGCATGGCGCCCTTGCGCGCGCGATTGACGCTCCAGCCGCGCTTGAGCAGGCGCCCGGCCAGCCAGCCGCCGCCGATGCTGCCGATGTCGGCCATGATGAAGATCACGATCAGCGGCAGCCCTAGCCCGGTCAGGGTGAGGCCGTATTCCTGGTGCAGGAACTTGGGCAGCCAGAACAGGAAGAACCACCAGATCGGATCGGTCATGAACTTGGCCGCCACGAACGCCCAGGCCTGGCGGAAGCGCACGATCCGCGCCCACGGCACCTTTACCGCCTGCTCGGGCGGATCGCTGCGGATCCATTCCAGCTCGCTCGCCGACAGCCGCGGCTGCTGCTCCGGAGTGCGGAACCACAGCACCCAGGTGACCAGCCAGATCGCGCTGAGCACGCCGGTGACCAGGAAGGCGAACTGCCAGCCCCAGGCCATGGCCACGGCCGGAACCATCAGCGGCGCGACGATCGCGCCGATATTGGAGCCGGAATTGAAGATCCCGGTGGCCAGCGCGCGTTCGCGGCGCGGGAACCACTCGGCCACGGTCTTGATCGCCGCCGGAAAATTGCCGGCTTCGCCAAGGCCCAGGAAGAAGCGCGCCAGGATGAAACCACCGACGGTCGCCGCCAGTGCATGGCCCATCGCCGCCAGGCTCCATATCGCGATGGCGATGGCGTAGCCGATGCGGATGCCGAGCTTGTCGATCACCGCACCGGCGCACAGCAGGCCGATCGCATAGGCAGCCTGGAACGCGGTGACGATGTAGCCGTAGTCGATCTCGCTCCAGCTGAAGGTCTGCTGCAGGAACGGCGCCAGCACGCCCAGCACCTGCCGGTCGATGTAATTGATGGTGGTCGCGGCCAGCAGCATCGCGCAGATGCGCCAGCGGTAGCGCCCACCCGCGCCGGTCGCGGCGGCGACGGTTCCAACGCTCATGCCGAGACCTCGGCCGTATGCCGATCGTGATGCGGGTGATGCATGCCGGACCCCTCCCAGGGCGGTGGCGCGGGCGCCAATTTCTGATAGCGCTATCATTATCACAGGCTGCCGGTGCCTGCCCACCGCCATTGGTCGATAGCCAGGTTCATACAGAAAAGCCGGAAAAACATGGTGCGATGCATCATCAGGCGGGTAGCGGACAGGGGCTCCCGATGGTCATGCTGCTTTGCAGCGTGCGCCGCAAAATATGGTAGCGCTACCATCCGGCCATCGTCCGCAGGGCCCGGTTTAGGACGCGATCCGGCCGGGCCAGGCATCCAGGACGACACGCGCCGCCTCCAATCTCGGGGGTGGCTCATCACCAGAAACGGGAGGGGAGTACGGTGCAGAAGCATCTGGCAAGAAACACGCTGTCGCGCGCGTTGAGCGCGGCCATCCTTGGCATGGCCGCCACCGCCGCCATGGCTCAGGAACAGGCCTCAGCGCCCGCGGCGCCGGCCGCGCCGGCCGAACAGGTCACCGACCTGGACAGCGTGGTGGTGAAGGGCTTCCGCCAAAGCCTGCAGTATTCGACTGAAGCCAAGCGCGATTCGACCGGTTTCACCGACTCGATCTTCGCCGAAGACATCGGCAAGTTTCCCGATACCAACATCGCCGAGTCGCTGGCCCGCATCCCGGGCATCCAGCTCAACCGCGATGTGAATGGCGAAGGCCTGAACATCGCCATCCGCGGCCTGCCCAACAGCTTCACCAAGACGACCATCAACGGTGCGTCGGTGGCGACGGCCTCGATCGGCCTGGACGCGACCAACCAGAACCGCGAAGTCGACCTGAACCTGTTCCCGACCGAGTTCTTCAACAAGGTCACCGTTTACAAGTCGCCCACCGCCAGCCTGGTGGAAGGCGGCGCGTCGGGCGTGGTGGACATGCGCAACACGCGTCCGTTCGACATCTCCGGCAATCACATCACCTATTCGTTGCAGGGCGACCACAACACCATCGCCGGCGGCGTCAGCCCGCGCGGATCGGTGATCGGCAACTGGACCAACGAGGACGGCACCTTCGGTGCGCTGGTGGGACTTACCTCCACGCGCGGCAAGATCGGCGTTGAAGGCTACGAGACCATTGGCTGGACCAACCCCAACCTGACCAACGCCCAGTGCGGCAACGGTGGCGCGGCCGGTGGCTTCCCGGCATTGGGACAGCCCTGCAACGTGACCGGCGGCAACGGCTGGCGCATTCCCGACACGGTGCCCAACAATGCCTCGACGATCGCTGCCGGCCTGACTCCCGGCCAGCCGATCGATGCAGCATGGCTGCTGGCCAACAATCCGGGCCTGACCACCGCCCAGATCGGCGAAGCGCTCATCCCGCGCCTGGGCCGACCGGTCCACATGTCCGGCGACCGCGACCGCGACGGCTTCCTGGGTTCGTTCGAGTACCGGCCCAGCGACTCCATGCACTTCTGGGTCGACATGCTGTACACCAAGGCGCACCGCACCAACAGCCGCGTCGACATGAATCTGGTCGGCCGCAACGGCGGGATGATTCCGCTGGACATGCAGCTGGACGAGAACAATGTCGTCACCAGTGCGACCTTCACCAACGCGCAGTTCTTCCTCGAGCATCGCGAGTACATCGAGGACGTGCAGTACTGGCAGGTGAGCCCGGGCGCGACCTTCTGGTTCGGCGACGACCAGAACATCAAGCTCGACGTCCAGGCCAACACCAGCCGCAGCTGGATGTTCCGCGAATCGCCCACGATCCTGGTCAACTCGCCGTTCACCACCCTGGACTACAGCAACGGCGGCGACATTCCGTCGTGGGACACCGGCCTGGATCTCAACGATCCGAACCTGGGCTGGACGTGGGTCGGCGGTCGCCTGAACGTGCAGAACGAGAAGCGCGTGACGGAAACCAGCGGCGTGCGGGCCGATCTGCAGTTCGGAGAGGACAACAAGAACGTCAAGGTCGGCGTGGCCTGGGATCAGAACGAGCGTCGCATCCAGGGCTTCGACAACAGCGGCGCGTGGGAAGACCTGGTCTGCCGCGGCCTGAACCCGGATGGCAGCGTGCCCAATCCTCGTCCGGCGTGTGCCGGCGGTCCGCTGGCGGCCGTGTCCAACGCGGAGCTGGCCGGCTATCTGCGCCCCGGTCCGTTCGGTTTCATCGTGGTCGATGCCGACCGCTTCAAGAACGACACCAACTACGCGTACTACCGCGACAACGCACCCGAATCCGGTGGTCCGAACACCGGCGGTGCCACCGGCGGATTCGACGAGGACACCTTCGCCGCCTACGTGGAAGTGAATGGCGAATCGGAAATCTGGAACCGCAACCTGCGCTTCAACTTCGGCGTGCGTTACGCCCAGACCGACCAGACCGTGGCCGGTCCGGTCACTATCGGCGGCGTGCGCCAGTGGCAGTCCCTGGACGGCGATTACAGCGAATGGCTGCCGTCGTTCAGCGCTGCGTGGGACGTGGCCGATGACGTGGTCCTGCGCATGTCCGGTTCGCGGACCATGACCCGTCCGAACCCCAGTTCGATGCTGCCGGCAACCACCTTCACCGACCAGTCGGCGCAGGTGGCCAACCAGGGCAACCCCGACCTGACCCCGTACATCTCCAACAACTTCGACCTCGGCGGCGAGTGGTACACGGGCGACGAGGGATACGTTGGCCTGACGCTCTTCAACAAGCGCATCGAGGGTTACACCTTCCAGGGCGTGACCACCCGTCCGTTCACCTCCCTGGGCATTCCGTTCGAGGACCTGACCGACACCCAGCAGCTGGCGATCAACAACCGTGGCGGCCCGAACGTGGCCACGGTCAACGTGAACCAGCAGGTCAATGCGGACGCCGAGCTCGAGATCCGCGGTTGGGAAGCGATCTGGGTGCAGCCGCTGAGCTTCATTCTCAACGGCCTGGGCTTCATGGCCAACTACACCGACATCGACATCAAGACGCTGGGCAAGGACGCCAAGGCCTTGGCCGGCAACGTCTATGGCGTTTCGCCGTCGATGTGGAATGCCACGACCTACTGGGAAAACGATGTCGCCTCGGTGCGCCTGTCGTACACCTGGGCCGAGGGCGCCACCGGTACCGGTCCGAACCAGCAGGGCATCCCGTTCGCCCAGATCTACGGCGAGGATCGCGGTCAGCTCGACCTGTCCTCCTCGTATACGCTGGAGGGGGTCGCCGGCAAGCCGCAGCTGACGTTCAACATCCTCAACATCACCGGCGAGGAGCGTCGTTCCTACTTCGCCTTCCCGAACGCGGTCAACGACTACTACGATCCGGGCACTACGTACTCCATCGGCATCCGCGGCACGTTCTGAGGCGCGGAGCGCATGATGCAGCGGTGAGCAGCGGCCCGTTCCGGCGTCATGCCGGGGCGGGCCGCTTCCTTGCAGGACGCCTGCGGCCGAGCCGTATCCAGATCAATCGACAACAGCCCGAGGGCACATGAGCAGCAACCAGGAAAAACTCAGCGTTACCGAGAAGGTGGGCTACAGCCTGGGCGACCTGGCCGCCAACCTGATCTTCCAGACGCTGGTGACGTTCCTGGCGTTCTTCTATACCGACGTCTTCCGGATTCCCGCTTCGACGGCGGCCACGATCATCTTCGTGGTCGGCCTGTTCGGCGCATTCGTCTTCACCCCGACGGTCGCGCTGCTGGCCGACCGGACCAATACCCGCTGGGGCAAGTTCCGGCCGTGGATCCTGTGGACGGCCGTTCCCTTCGGTGTGCTGGCGCTGCTGGCCTTCAGCACCCCCGACCTGGGTCCGCAGGGCAAGGTCTTCTACGCCGCGGCCACCTATACGTTGCTGGTGATGGTCTATGCGGCCAACAACCTGCCTTATGCCGCGCTCAGCGGCGTGCTGACCGGCAGCATGGCCGAGCGCAACAGCGTGTCGGCCTACCGTTTCGTGGCGGTCATGATCGCCCAGCTGGTCGTGCAGTCGCTGCTGCTGCCGCTGGTGCTGATCCTGGGCGGCGGCGACAAGGTCCAGGGTTTCCACAACGCGATGCTGCTGTTCGCGGTGGTGGGCACGGTCTTCCTGCTGATCACATTCTTCACCACCCGCGAGCGCATCGTCCCGGCGCCGGAACAGAAGTCCAGCGTCACCCAGGACCTGTCGGACCTGGCGCGCAACCGGCCGTGGGTGGTGATGCTGCTGCTGACCATCCTGGTGTTCACCACCCTGGCGCTGAAGGGTGGCATGTACGTGTACTACTTCCAGTACTACCTGGACGAGGCCGCGCTGGCCGCGTTCCTGCAGAACATCGGCTTCAACGGATTCATCGCCGGGCTCAACACCTTGCTCACCGGCATCGGGCTGACCGAGTTCCAGTGGCCGCAGGACGCGCCGACCTCGGCCTTCAGCCTGTTCAACGCCGGCGGCATCGTCTTCATGATCATCGGCATCGGGTTCTCCAAGAAACTGGCCGACCGCTTCGGCAAGCGCGACGTATTCGGCGCGGCACTGTTCGTGTCCACGCTGTTCATGCTCGGTTTCTTCGTATATCCGCCGGATTCGATCGGGCTTGTGTTCGGCTCGCAGATCCTGCACGGCTTCTTCTACGGCATCACCATCCCGCTGCTGTGGGCGATGATCGCCGACGTGGCCGACTACTCGGAGTGGAAGAACAGCCGTCGTGCCACCGCGATCATCTTCTCGGCGATGCTGTGCGGCCTGAAGCTGGGCCTGAGCATCGGCGGTGCCCTGGTCGCGGCGATCCTGGCCCACTACGCCTACCAGGCCGGCGCGGACACGCAGCCGCAGCAGGCCGTGGACGGCATCCGCCTGGCGGTCAGCATCTACGCCTCGCTGCCGTTCCTGGTGTGCGTGGTGCTGCTGTTCTTCTACGAGATCAACAAGCCCATGGAATCGCGCATCGAGCGCGAGCTGGGCGAACGCCGCGCCGGCACCACGGCGGCGGCGCAATGAACCTACGAGGAGCCGAAACGGCTATGGCAGACCATCCCCCATCCCAAGCGCCGACCTTGAGCGAGGACCTGCAGGACCTCGCCGATCGCGCGATCTCCAAGCCGCTGGTCACCCATATCTACACGGCCGACCCGTCGGCCCACGTGTTCGACGGCAAGCTGTACATCTATTGCTCGCACGACATCGAAGGCGGCGTGCCGTTCAACGACAACGGCGACCATTTCTGCATGGAGGACTACCACGTCCTGTGCATGGATTCGCCGGACCAGGCCGCCGCCACCGACTGCGGACTGGCGCTGCACGTGAGCGAGGTGCCGTGGGCGGAGCGGCAGCTGTGGGCGCCGGATGCCGCGCAGAAGGATGGCCGCTACTACCTGTACTTCCCGGCCAAGGCACGCGACGGCCTGTTCCGCATCGGCGTGGCGGTCGGCGACCACCCGGCCGGCCCGTTCAAGCCCCAACCCGAACCGATCGCCGGCACGTACTCGATCGATCCGTCGGTTTATGCCGACGACGATGGCGAGCATTACCTGCTGTTCGGCGGTATCTGGGGCGGCCAGCTGCAGAAGTATCGCGACAACGCCCATGACGCCGCGCACGAGGAGCCCACCGACGACGAGCCGGCACTGGGTCCGCGGATCGCGCGCCTGCGCGCGGACATGCTGGAGCTGGACGAACCCACCCGCGAGCTGCAGATCCTCGACGAGAACGGCCAGCCGCTGAAAGCGAGCGACTACAACCGGCGCTACTTCGAAGGCCCATGGCTGCACAAGTATGAGGGCCGCTATTACCTGTCGTACTCCACCGGCAACACGCACCTGCTGTGCTATGCGGTGGGCGACAACCCGTATGGCCCGTTCACCTACCAGGGGCAGGTGCTGCGACCGGTGGTCGGCTGGACCACGCACCATTCGATCTGCGAGTACGAAGGGCGCTGGTTCCTGTTCTATCACGACTCCCTGTTGTCCGGCGGCGTGACCCACCTGCGCTCGATCAAGGTGGCCGAGCTGCAGCACGATGCGCTGGGCCGGATCGTGCCGATAGACCCGTATGGCGTCTGATCCAGGCGCGGCCAACGGCATCGCGGCCGGCGACCCGGATGCGCCGCTCGTGCCCGGTCCGTTGCTGCGCATCGGCGACGGTGCGCTGCAGGTCGAGCTCGCTCCGCAGGCCGGCGGGCGCATCGCGCAGATCCGGTATCGCGACGTAGAGCAGCTGGTCGGTCCCGATGACGGATTCCCGGCTGCGATCGCCTGGGGCAGCTATCCGATGCTGCCGTGGGCCGGTCGCATCCGCGGCGGCCGTTTCAACTTTCGTGGGCGTTCGTGGCAGCTGCCGGCCAACCTGCGCGGGCACGCGATCCACGGCGTGTCGATGTGGTTGCCCTGGCAGGTCCAGTCGCATGACGCACGCAGCGTCGAGTTGACGTTGCGCCTGCCGCAGGATCGACGCTGGCCGTTTGGCGGCAGCGCGGTGCAGCGGATCGAAGCGGGCCCGAACGAACTGAAGATGGTCCTGTCGGTGCGCGCCGGCGATGTGCCGATGCCGGTGGCGTTCGGCTGGCATCCGTGGTTCCGCAAGCCGGACCTCATCGAGTTCCATCCCACCGCGATGTATCCGCGCGATACCGACGGCATCGCCAGCCTGCCCACCGTGGCGCCGCGGCCGGGACCGTGGGACGACTGCTTCGTCAATACGAGCGAGGTGGTGATCCATCGCGGCGGCCAGCGCCTGTGCCTGTCGTCGGACTGCGACCACTGGGTGGTCTATGACGAGACCGCGCACTCGACCTGCGTGGAGCCGCAGACGGGCCCGGCGGACGCGTTCAACATCGCCCCGCGCGTGCTCGCGCCCGGGCAGGAAATGCAGGCCTGGTTCCGGATCGAGTGGGACTGAGCGGCGCGGCCCGGCCGCAGCAGATCATCCGTTGAAACTCAACCGCTGCAGCCGCCGCAGCACACCGACGGCACGATGTTAATGTCCGCCGGTTCGACCGGATGCCCGGCGGCGAGCAACACCAGGGCGACTTCGTCGCGACCTGCGCAGGTGGAAACACGCAGGTGACCGGTGGCCGGATCCAGGTCAACGACGCCAGCCGGATCGCTTTCCAGCAGCAGTCGCTCGATGCGCTCCAGGTCCACGCGCTGCGAGGGAAGGGGGATGTCCAGTTCCATGGGAGAGCCTCGCTGTGCCGGTTTCACCGTCAGGACGCGGGCGGGCAGCAAAAGGATCCGCACCGCCGCCACGCGACGATGCGGATCCACCCACCACGCGGATTGCTTACTTGGTGACGACCAGCTTGCCCTTCATCAGGGTCGAGTGGCCCGGGAAGCTGCAGTAGAAGCTGTAGTCGCCGCCCACGGTGAGCGCCTTGCCGGGGAAGGTGATCTTGGTCTTCTCGCCACCGCCGATGATCTTGGTGTGGGCGATGACGCGGGCGTCGCCGTCCGGCACGTAGCTCTTGGCGGCGCCGGCCTTGATGCCGTCGCGTGCCACGCCGGCCATGTCCGGGGTCTTGGAGATGACGACGTTGTGGCCCATCGCGGTGGCCGGCAGCTTGCCGGTGTGGGTCAGTTCGATGGTGATGGTGGCGCAGCCGGCAGAGACGGTGGCTTCCTTGAGGTCGAACTTCATCGCGTCATCGCCCTTGAGCGAGACGGTGCAGTTGCCGGCGGCCTGGGCCATGCCGGCGGCGCCGAGCAGGGCGAGGGCGAGGAAGGTGCGGGTGAGTTTCATGGGGTACTCCTGGTGGGGTTGTGCTTGCGGTGGGTGTAGGGAAACGCGTGATGCGGGGGTGTCAGGGCGACGTTTCAGGGAGTAGCGGCCAGCGCGACGCGGACCTGCTCGACGAACGCCGGATCCGGCGCGGCGCCGACCACCTCGGAGCGGGCGATCACGCGGCCCTGAGCATCGAGCAGGACCAGCACGCTGGTGTGGTTGATGCTGCCGTCCTCGCGGAACCGATAGCGGACGTCGAGCACGCTGGCCAGGGCACGGACATCGTCGCCGGCCGGGCGCAGGAAGCGCCAGGCGTCGGGTGCGCGGTGGTTGCGCGCCACCTGCGCCAGCGCATCGGCGGTATCGCGCTGAGGGTCCAGGCTGATCATGGCCACGCCCAGGCGCTCGCGCTCGCCGGCCGGAAGCTGCTTCTGCACCGCCTTGGCGTTCTCGATGATCAGCGGACACATCAGGTGGCAGTTGGCGTAGAACATCGAGACCAGCTGCGGCTGGCCGCTCAGGTCGCTCCACGCCAGCGACTTGTCGTGCTGGTCGGCGAGCTGCGCTTGCAGGTGATAGAGCGACTGGCCCGGCAGGGCTTCGGCCGTGGTATCGGCTGCGGGTGCGGTCGTCGGCGCTGTCGCGCCAGCGGCGAGGCCGATGGCGAGGAACAAAGGGAAGATCAGGGTGTTCATGGCTGGCTCCTTGCGCAGCGGAACCCGAGGTTGCCCAGCGTGGCGGCGGGCTGCAGCGCCGACAGCAGGACGAAACGCTTCACTACGCCGTAGTCGCCGGGATCGTTGAATGCCAGCGCCGTGGCACCGCAGAAACGCAACCGCTCGCCGTCGTCCTGGCCGCGGCGGTCGCCTTCGCCCAGCAGCGAGGCGAAGTCCGCACTCCATTCCCAGTTCGCGCCATGCAGGCCATAGACGCCATAGGCGTTGGGCGGGGAATCGGCGGGCGCATCCAGTGCATGCCGCGTACCGTCGTTGACCTGGCGCATCCGCCACTGCGGATCGCGGCGGGCATCACGCCGGGTCGCATCGGCGGCCGCGGCGTATTCCCATTCCACGAAGGTGGGCAGGCGCGCCTGCTGCTCGCGGCAGTAGGCGTCGGCGGCGTACCAGTTCACTTGCACCACCGGTGCATCCGGAGCAAGGTCGGAGCCGGGCGAATCCGGCTGTGCCCAATGACCCAGGTAACCGGGGCTGGCGAACACGGCAGGCACCTGGTCGCGCCGCCATTGCGGTTGGCGTGCGAGGAAAGCGGCGAAGTCGGCATTGCTGACCGGGCGCTCCATCAACGAATAAGAGGCCACCGGCAGGGTGCCGGAAGCCTCTTCGAAGCGGACCGAGGAGCGGAACTCCCCGCCCGGAATCGACCGCCAGGCGTTCGGGTGGTCGTGCTGCTGGCCGCCGGCAAGGGCGAGTGCCGGTACCAGGGCCAACAGCAGCAGGGGAGGTTTCCAGTCCATGCGAGCGGCGCGGTTTACTTGCTGCCTTGCGGGATGCCTTCGGGATACTCGATGTCGTGCTGCTGGCCGGTGTAGATATCCGGCTTCTTGTCGCCATCGACCTTGAGCAGGCCCAGCGCGCCCTTGTGGAAGGCGCGGAAGATGCTGTGGTCCACCAGCACGAAGGTGCCAGGCACATCAGCCTTGAACTCGACTATGGCCGAGCCGCCGGCAGGCACCAGCGTGGTCTGCACGTTCTCCTGGTACTTGCTGCCGCCCTCGAAGTAGACCTTGTCGAAGATCTCGCCGATGACGTGGAAGCTGGACACCAGGTTCGGGCCGCCGTTGCCGACGAACATGCGGATCTTCTCGCCGGCATGGGCGGTCAGCGCGTTGTCGCCGGTGAGCGCACCGACCGAGCCGTTGAACACCACGTAGTCCGGATGCTCGGCGATGCCCTTTTCCAGGCTGAAGGGCTGCAGGCCCGGCTCGCCGTTGGCGCCTTCGGTGTAGAAGTCGCCCTGCATGACGTAGAACTCCTTGTCCACCGGCTCCATGCCGTCCTTCGGCTCGACCAGGATCAGACCGTACATGCCGTTGGCCACGTGCATGGCTACCGGGGCCATCGCGCAGTGATAGACGTACAGGCCCGGATTGAGCGCCTTGAAGGTGAACTGCGTCTCGTGGCCGGGCAGCGTGAAGGTGGCTTCGGCGCCGCCGCCCTGGCCGGTGACCGCGTGCAGGTCGATGTTGTGCGACATGTGCGAGCTGTGGTGGTTCTTCAGCTTGAACTCGACCGTGTCGCCCTCGCGGACGCGGATGAAGCTGCCCGGCACCGAGCCGCCGAAGGTCCAGAAGTTGTAGGTGACGCCATCGGCCAGCGGCATTTCCTTCTCGACCATCTCCAGGTCGACGACGACCTTGGCCGGGGTCTTGCGGGTGATCGGCGCCGGCACGTGCGGCGGGGCGGTCAGCACTGCCTGGATCGTCGGCAGCGATGCATCGGCCGCGGTGGCGGCGGGTTTGGCGGCAATGGCCTGGCCGGCGAACGCAGCGGCGATGGCGCCGGCCAGGGCACAGGCGAGCAGGGGGCGGTGACGGGCTTTCATGGAGCTCAGTTTCATGGGGCTCTCTCTTCTGTCGTTGGTCTACGGCGCCAAGCGTGGGCCTTGGCCATGCCCGGCTCATTGATCTGCATCAAGCCGCGATGCGTTCCTCGACCGCGCTTGATCCAGGTCAAACACCTGCGGAAAAGGACAATTTGTCCAATGCCGGTGGCGGGGCGCGCGCGGAGAATCGACACGTCAAAGACGAGAAGAAGAGAGAGACGTGCCATGAGAAGAGCGCTTCTTGCGACCGCCCTGGCATTGGCGATCGCCGCCCCCGCCGCCGCGCGGGCCGAACCGGAACACAGCCACGCCGTGCCCGATGCGGCCGCCGTCGCCACGCTCGATGGCGTAGTCGTGCTGGGCGTGGCGCCGATCGCCGCCAGCACCTTCGTCACCGACCCGAAACTGCCGCGGCAGCCGGTGCCGGCCAGCGACGGCGCCGACTACTTGAAAACCATCCCCGGCTTTTCCACGCTGCGCAGCGGCGGCACCAATGGCGATCCGGTGTTGCGCGGCATGTTCGGTTCGCGCATTGCCCTGCTCACCAATGACGGCGCACTCAGCGGAGCCTGCCCCTCGCGCATGGACAATGCGATGTCCTACATCGCGCCGGAAACCTACGACCGCCTGACCGTGATCAAGGGCCCGCAGACCGTGTTGTGGGGCGGCGGTGCCTCGGCCGGCACGGTCCGCTTCGAGCGCGAGATCCCGTACTTCGATCGCGCTGGCGTGCGCGTGCAGGGCAGCGCGCTGGTGGGCAGCCGCAACCGCAACGACCAGGTGCTCGACGCCAGTGCCGGCGATACCCGTGGCTACGTGCGCTTCGCCGGCAACCGCTCCGAGGCCGACGATTACCGCGACGGCAACGGCGACGAGGTGCCCTCGGCCTGGCACAAGTGGAACACCGACGCAGCGCTGGGTTGGACCCCCGATCCGGACACGGTGCTGGAGCTGAGCGCCGGCACCGGCGATGCGCAGGCCCGCTACGCCGGTCGCGGCATGGACGGCGCACGGTTCCGCCGCGACAGCCTGGGCCTGCGCTTCGAGAAGAAGCACATCGGCGGCGTACTGGATGCGGTGACGGCCAGTGTCTACCGCAACAAGGTCGATCACGTGATGGACAACTACAGCCTGCGCGATCCCGACCCGACCAGCAGCATGCCCATGCCCATGCCGATGGCCAGCAATGTCGGCGACACCAGCCAGGGCGGGCGCGTGGCGCTGACCTGGCAGCAGGATCGCTGGGAGGTGACCGCCGGCGTGGACGGCCGCCAGAGCGAGCACCGCAAGCGCAGCGCGATGGGACGCGGGGCCTATCTGGCCCAGCCGTGGACCGACGATGCACGCTTCCGCACGCTGGGCGTGTTCGCCGAATCGCACTGGCACATCAGCGATGTGCACCACCTGATGTCCGGCCTGCGCATCGACCGCGCCCAGGTCGACGACCTGCGCGCCACCACCGGCAGCGGCATGATGCCGATGCCCAATCCGACCGCCGGCCAACGCCGCAGCGATACGCTGCCGGGCGGTTTCGTCCGCTATGAGCACGACATGGGCGGCGCGCTGGGCTGGTATGCCGGCGTCGGCCACGCCGAGCGCATGCCCGATTACTGGGAGATGTTCTCGCCCACGCGCGGCCCGACCGGCGCGCCCAATGCGTTCGCCGGCGTGCAGCCCGAGCGCACTACCCAGCTCGATGCGGGCCTGCAGTTCCGGTCGGACGACATCGAAGCCTGGGCCTCGGTCTACGCCGGACGCATCGACGACTACATCCTGTTCGACTACATGGGTGGGGGGATGATGGGCGCGACCACGCGTGCGCGGAACATCGACGCCGACATCGCCGGTGGCGAAGCCGGCGTGGACTGGACGGTACGCGATGGGCTGAAGCTGTCAGGCGTGCTCGCCTGCGCATGGGGAGAGACCGATGAGGGTCCGTTGCCGCAGATGCCGCCGCTGGAAGCACGGCTGTCGGCCAGCGGCGAACATGCGGCCTGGTCGTGGGGCGCACTGCTGCGCATCGCTGCCGCGCAGGACCGGGTCAAGACCGACCAGGGCAATGTCGTCGGTCGCGACCTGGGCCCGAGCCCGGGTTTTGCGGTGTTCTCGATCAACGGCGGCTACCGCTTCAGCGACCGCCTGCAGCTCACTGCCGGCATCGACAACCTGTTCGACCGCGCCTACAGCGAACACCTGAACCTGGCCGGCAACAGCGCGTTCGGCTATCCGGCCGATCCGCAGCGCATCAACGAACCCGGCCGCACCGCCTGGATGAAGCTCAACTTCAGCTACTGAACCGGCCGGGTGCGCCAGCAAAGCCATACGCCGCGCAGCGTCGCGGCGTAGGCCCAGGCCATCAGCAGGCCGGCTGCACCAGCGATCGCCGCATGGAGCACCGCAGCGACGGTCGCCATCGACGCCAGCAGGTGCAGCGTCCAGATCCAGCGTTTGTCCGATTCCGGAAACAGGCTGCCCACGCCGGGGATCCGCGTTCCGCGCGGTACCTGCTGGCGCAGCCGGATCCAGGTCAGGAAGGCCGCGATCTCAAGCAGCATGCCGACCACCAGCAACGGCAGGCCAACCGCCAATACCAGCACCGCGGCCATCACCGTGCGACCGAACGGGAACTCACCCGGCCACGCGGAAGCAACACCGGCAAGCAGCAATGCGATGCACCCGCTGGCCCAGAAGCGACGCAGCACCAGCCCACGCCGATGCGGCGCATGCCACTGGCGCCAAAGCACGCTGATCGCAAGCAGCAACGGAGGTGCCAGTACCAGGCGCCATGCGCTGGATGACAGCACACCGACAGCGGTCGCTGCAGCGATCATCAAGACCACGGCAAGCAGCGCCCACGCAGCGACGACCTGCCGGGTGGTCCATGGCGCGGTTCCCTGCAACATCGGCATCGCGGTACCGCCTACGGCGATCAGCAGGCCGAGCATCCAGCCGCCGATGCCGATGACCGCATGCAGGTCGACCAGCGGCCACCCCAAGGGTGAAAGCCAGCTGTGGCGGACAGCGAGCAGGCTTGCGCCCATGGTCACCGTCGCCAGCAGCGCGAACAGTGCGGTCGCTATCCCCCAGCGCGTGATGCGGCTGCCCAAGCCGCGAGCCAGCGCGGCGAGCGCCAATGCGATGAACACGCACAGCCCGCCGCCCAGCAGCAGCGCCGCCGGCGATGCGGGCATTCGAGCACCCGGAACCAGCGCCGGCAGCAACAGCGCAGTGCCTGCGTTGAACGCCAGATGCAGCGCTGGCAGCACCCGCACGCCGGGCAATGGACTGCCCGCTGCCACGGGCAGGAACTGGATCAGGCTGCCGAGCATCGCGTTGCCCAGCACGCCCAGCGCCAGGAGATGGACCATCACCAGCGCCGCCGGCGTCCATCGCGACAGCACGATCTCCCCGCCCTGCAACGCCAGCCACGCGCCCGCTACAACGCCCCACGTCAGCGCCGACAGCAGGAAGCGCAGCGGAAGCGAGGGCGGTGGCGCCCGGCCGAAAGCCAGGCCGCTCATCGACCGCCGGCGCGCTCCAGCAGGTGCGATTCCTGCGCGCGGCAGATCGTGACCATGGCGCCGCCCTGCTCGAGATCGAGCAGGCGCCAGGCGAAGCCGTCGGTCTCCAGCATCGGCAGCAGGGGCAGCGGACGCATCGGCGTCAACGCGACCAGCTGCCAGCCCGACGGGAGGATCCGCAGGACATCGAGGATGCGCTCCATCGGTTCCGGCGGTGGTTTTGCGCGCAGGTCCAGGTGCAAGACGCTCATGTCCGATGGCTCCGTGGCCGCTCCGGTATGCATGGGAGCAGTCTGCGCCGGGGCCGCGGGCGACGCCTTGACTCCGGTCAAGGCCGCCGGGGCGATGACTGCCTACAGTCGCCGGAGAACTGGCGCGTGCCATCGCCGGCGCGCCGCGTCACCGTCCCACGCCACCATCCATTCGGGAGAACCCAGCATGTCCACCTCCACCGAGTCCTTCTCCGATCCGACCGCGCTGTTGTCGAGGCTGGCGGCGATCAACACGGCGTTGCGCCGATTCGATCCCGAGGCCCAGGTCGCCCTGGATCCGGCCAGCGGGCGGATGAAGGTGCTTACCGTGCTTCCCGAAGAAGAAGTGGTGCGTGTGCTTGAGGGGTTGGGCGAGTCGGCATCCCTGCAGGAGTCCGACGAGGCCGATTCCGGAGATTCGTGCTGCGGCTGCGGGTGCCGCAGCGGGCAGCGCTAGCCGCGGAAGTGGCGGGGTGGTGCGACCGCCGGGCTCAGCCGGCGGCGCACGCCGGCGCGCGCAGCTCGCGCCACGCCACCGACAGCACCCGCACCGCCGAGCGCAGGAACAACGCCAGCAGCACCACGGCCACCAGCAGGTCCGGCCAGCCGGCGCCGGCCAGCCACACGCCAATAGCAGCGGCAACTACCGCGCAACCTTCGTAGACGTCGTTGCGCGAGCATTCCCATGCCGAGGCGAGGTTGATGTCGCCATGTCGGTACGGCCAGAGGATGCGCAGGCAGACCAGGTTGAAGCCCAGGTTCAGCAGCGCCGCCGCACCCATGGTCGCGAAGATAGGCACGCCCGGATGGGCGATACGCCAACCGATCTGCGCGGCCACCGCCAGCGCCGCACCGAGGATCAGCAGCCCCTTGAAGAACGCGACCCGCGCCTTGGCCCGCAGGCTGGCGCCGACCACCAGCAGGCTCAGCGCATAGGTCGCCGCATCGCCCAGGTTGTCCAGCCCGCCGGACAGCAGCGAAGAGGAGCCGCTGTGCAGTGCGGCGCCGAGCATCATCGCGAAGGTGCCGGCGTTGATCGCCAGCACCCACAGGAGCGCACGCCGCTGGGCCGCCTGCAGGGCGCGTACTTCTATGGTCTTGCCGCAGCATGCGTCACCCATGGAACCCGGCTCCCTCGAGCGCATTGAACGTGGACATCAGCATACGCCGGTGCGCTGGCGTCGCGTGGGTGGCTCGCTTGCTCATGCGCCCGTTGGCGATGCAGCGGTGGCCGGCGACGCCGCCCGCCCATGCAGCCAGCGATACAGCACCGGCAGCACCACCAGGGTCAGCAGGGTCGAGGAGACGATGCCGCCGATCACCACCGTGGCCAACGGTCGCTGCACTTCCGAGCCAGCACCCACGTTAAGCGCCATCGGCAGGAATCCCAGCGAAGCCACCAGCGCAGTCATCAGCACCGGCCGCAGCCGACCGAGCGCTCCGTCGTAGACGGCCACGTCCAGCGCCACGCCCTGTTCGCGCAACCTGCGGATGAAGGTGATCATCACCAGGCCGTTGAGCACCGCCACGCCGGACAGGGCGATGAAGCCCACGCCGGCGGAGATCGACAGCGGGATGCCGCGCAGCGCCAGCGCCACCACGCCGCCGGTCAGCGCCAGCGGCACGCCGGTGAACACGATGGCCGCATCGCGCATCGAGCCGAATGCCCAGAACAGCAAGGCCATGATGACAAGCAAGGTGACCGGCACGACGATGGCCAGGCGCTGGCTGGCCGAGATCAGCTGCTCGAACGTGCCGCCGTAGTCGATCCAGTAGCCGGCGGGCAGCTCGACCTCGCTGGCCACGCGCTCGCGAAGCTGCGCCACGAAGCCGCCCAGGTCGCGCCCGCGCACGTTGGCGGTGACCACCACGCGGCGCTTGGCATTCTCGCGATTGACCTGGTTCGGGCCGAGCACCGTCTCGATCCGGGCTACCTCGCGCAACGGCACCGTGCGCGGTTCGCCCGAGGCCCAGGCCGCGCGGCTGCGCGATTCGTCGTCGTTGCCGCCAGCACCCAATGGAATCGGCAGGTCGGCCAGCGCGGTCGGATCCTGGCGCAGGTGTTCTGGCAGGCGGACCACGATGTCGAAGCGGCGATCGCCTTCGAACAGCTGTCCGGCGACCTCGCCGCCCACCGCCATCGCCACGGTGTCCTGCACATCGCCCGGGTTCAGTCCGTAGCGGATCAGCGCGGCGCGATCGGGCGTCACCGTGAGCATCGGAAGACCTTCGGCCTGTTCCATACGCACGTCGGCCGCGCCGTCGATCGTGCGCGCCAGCGCCTCGATCCGGCTGCCCAGTTCCACCAGCGTGTCCAGGTCGTCGCCGACCACCTTCACCGCCACATCGGCGCGCACGCCGGAAATCAGCTCGTTCATGCGCATCTGGATCGGCTGGGTGAACTCGTAGTTGTTGCCGGGCAGGCGACGTGCGGCGGTTTCCAGTTCTTCCAGCAGGGTCGCCTTGGGCCTGCGCCTGTCAGGCCATTGGCTGCGCGGCTTGAGCATGATGAACGTGTCGGTCACCGAGGGCGGCATCGGATCGCTGGCCACCTCGCCGGTGCCGATCTTGCTGAACACCCGTTCCACTTCGGGAAAGGCGGCGAAGGTCTTCTCCAGGCTGGCCTGCATCGCCACCGCCTGGCTGAGGCTGGTGCCGGGGATGCGCAACGCATGGACTGTGATGTCGCCCTCGTCCAGGCTGGGCACGAACTCCGAGCCCAGCCGCGTTGCCAGCAAACCGCACGCCACAAGCAGGACCAGCGCGCCGCCGGCCACGACGAGCTTGCGCTGCAACGCCCAGGCCAGCACCGGTGCATACGCGCGCCGCGCCCACTGCATGACGCGCGTGTCCTTCTCTTCCACCCGGCCGCGCAGGAACAAGGCGATGGCGGCCGGAACGAACGTCAGCGACAGCAGCATCGCGCCGGTCAGGGCGAGCACGACGGTGATCGCCATGGGATGGAACATTTTCCCTTCCACGCCGGTGAGGGCGAAGATCGGCAGGTACACCGCGGTTATGATGCCCAGCCCGAACAGGCTGGGGCGGATCACCTCGGCGGTGGCCGATGCGGTGGTCGCCAGCCGTTCGGCTTCCGACAGGACGCGGCCCAGGCGGTGCTGCAGTTCGCCGAACCGGCGCAGGCAGTTCTCGATGATGATCACCGCGCCGTCCACGATCAGGCCGAAGTCCAGCGCTCCCAGGCTCATCAGATTGCCGGAGACGCCGCCACGGACCATGCCGGTGAGGGTGAACAGCATCGCCAGCGGGATCACCGCGGCGGTGATCAGCGCCGCGCGGAAGTTGCCCAGCAGCAGGAACAGCACCACGATCACCAGCAGCGCGCCTTCGACCAGGTTCTTGGCCACGGTGCGGATGGTGCGATCGACAAGCGAGGTGCGGTCGTAGACGGCGATGGCCGACACGCCCGCCGGCAGGCTGCGGTTGGCTTCCTCCAGACGCGCGGCCGCGGCCTGCGACACGTCGCGGCTGTTGGCGCCGACCAGCATGAACACCGTGCCCAGCACGACCTCTTCGCCATCCATGGTCGCAGCGCCGGTGCGAAGTTCGCGGCCTTCGCCGACATCGGCCACGTCGCGCACGCGGATCGGCACGCCGTCGCGGCGGTCGAGCACGATGTCGCGGATGCCGTCCAGGTCGGCGACCTGGCCCGGCGCGCGTACCAGCAGCTCCTGGCCGTTGCGTTCGATGTAGCCGGCGCCGACGTTGCGGTTGTTGGCCGCCACCGCCTTGACCACATCGTCGAAGGTGAAGCCCAGCGCCACCATGCGCGCCGGGTCGGGCGTGATGTGCAGCTGGCGCGCGTAGCCGCCCTGCGTGTTGACCTCGGTCACGCCGGGCACGTTGCGCAGCTGCGGGCGGATCACCCAGTCCTGCAGCGTGCGCAGGTCGGTGGCCGTCCACGGCGTGCCATCGGCTTTCCTCGCATCGGGCGCGGCCTGCACGATGTACATGAAGATCTCGCCCATGCCGGTGGCGATCGGACCCATTTCCGGATCCAGCCCCTCGGGCAGTTGCGACCGGGCCTGTGCGATGCGTTCGCCCACTTGCTGGCGTGCGAAGTACAGGTCGGTGCCGTCCTTGAACACCACGGTCACCTGCGAAAGCCCGTAGCGCGACAGCGAGCGGGTGTAGTCCAGCCCGGGCAGGCCGGCCAGTGCAGTCTCCAGCGGGAACGTCACGCGCTGCTCGGCTTCCAGCGGCGAATAGCCCGGCGTGGCGGTGTTGACCTGCACCTGCACGTTGGTGATGTCGGGAGTGACGTCGATCGGCAGCTGGCGGAAACTCCAGACACCCACCGCGACCAGCGCCAGGGTCAGCGCCAGCATCAGCCAGCGATGGGCGATGGCGAAGCCGATGATGCGTTCGAGCGCGCCCGATGGTGCCGGATGAGCCGGAGTCGGCGCGGAGTCAGTGCTCATGCGAGGCCCCCGCTTTCTCGATGTCGGCCTTGATCAGGTAGCTCTGCTCGACCACGACCTCGTCGCCGGCTTCAAGACCGCCCAGCACCTCGACCTGGCGCGCGTCGCGCTTGCCCAGCTGCACGGGGTGCGCGGTGTAGCGCTCGCCGCTGCGCACGAACATCACGTCCCGGCCTTCCATCGATTGCAGTGCGCTCAGCGGAACGACCAGGGCCGCCGGTGTCTGGTCGACGGTGATCCGCGCCTTGACCGCCGAACCCGGGCGCCACAAGCCATCGTCGTTGGCCAATACCGCGCGCGCGACCGTGCTCTGGCTGGCGGTCGCAGTGCCCGGCAGCACGCGTTCGAGCGTGGTCTGCGCGGTGACGCCGTCGCTGAGGCGGGTGACCGTGACCGGTGCGCCGGGCACGATGTGGCCGGCATCGGAGCCGAAGATGTGCAGGTCCACCCACAGCTGCGACAGGTCGGCGACCTCGAACAGCGACGTGCCTTCGGCGGCGATACCACCGACGCTGGCGTTGCGCGCGAGCACGACACCGGAGATCGGCGAAGTCACGGCGTAGCTGGAGAGGCTGAGGTTGCTTTCGATCGTGGCCAGCACCTGGCCCGCACGCACCCGATCGCCCACGTTCACCGCCAGGCTGCGGATGGGGCCGGGATAGCGCGCGGCCACCTGGGCGAGCCTGCCTTCGACCGGCGTCAGCAGGCCCTGCACTTCGTGCTCGTCGGCGATGGTGCCCGCTGCGGCAGCGGCGATGCGGATGCCGGCAGCGGTGGCGATCACCGGATCGATCGTGGTGGCGTCGGCGTGCGCATCGCCGGCTTCGCCTTCTTCATGCGCATGGTCTGCGTCTTCAGCGCCGTGGCCTTGCTCTTCGTGGCCTGCTTCTTCCTTGCCATGGTCGTGCGCATCGTCGCCGCCGGCCGTGTCGCGGCCGCAGGCGGACAGCAGCACGGCCAGCAGCACTGCGCTGGTGAGGGAGCGGTTCATGGGGCGATTCCTTGTGCGGAGGCGCCGACGCTCGCCACGAAGGGCTGGCCGGTCAGGCGCTGGATTTCGATGAGGGCGGTCTGGGCTTCCAGTGCGGCGTCCAGTTGCTGTCGCTGCATGGCGGTGCGCTCGGACTGCAGCTGCGCCCATTCCAGGTAACTGACGGCGCCGGCGCGATAGGCGCGTTCGGCGGCGCGTTCGGCGCTTGCCAGGCGCGGCAGGATGTCCTGCGCGGTGCGCTGCACTTCCTGCCGGGCGACGCGGTAGCGCCCGTAGGCTTCGACCAGCGTCGAATACAGCGACACACCGCGCGACTCGCGTTCCAGGCCCAATGCGGCCAGTTCGGCTTCGGCGATGCGGATCTGCGGTTGCGCGCGGCGCGTGCCGCCGAGCGGCAGCGAAACACTGCCGACCAGCGCGGTGTCGTCGCTCTCCTGCAGGCGCCGCACCCCCAGCTGCCAGTCCAGGTCGGGCGTGGCCGCCGCGCGCGCCAGTTGCAGGCGCGCCTCGCCGATGCGTTGCTCGTCGGCAAAGCGGGCCAGCTCGGGCGTGCGTTCGAGCCAGCCGGTCAGTTCGGACAGTTCCGCCAGCGCCGGGATCGAGAGCGGATCGACCGCGGCGATCCGGAAATCCGGATCACGCTCGCCCCACAGCGCGGCCAGGTGCTGGCGCGCGGCCTGCTCCTGCTGCGTGGCGCGATCGACGGTCATCTGCGCGCGGGCCAGCGCGGCTTCGGCGGTGAGCACGACCGACTCGGGCGAAGCGCCGGCCTGGTGGCGGTGACGCGCGGCGGCGACGGTGCGCTGGCGTTGCTCCACGTCGATCCGGCCGATGTCGCCCTGGTCGCGGGCGACCGCCACGGCCAGGTAGCGACGCGCTGTCTCGGCCAGCAGGTCCAGGCGCTGCGCCTCGCGCTGCACCGACTGCGCGTCGATGCGGCTCTGTGCCAGAGCACGGCGGGCATCGAGCTTGCCGCCGCGTTCCAGCACACCGGCCAGGGTCAGGGTGATTTCGGCCGCGTCGAAGCCGCGTGTCGCGCCAGTGCCCAGCGCGTTCTCGACTTCCAGGCCGGCTTGCAATGGCGGCTTGACTGCGGCCAGGTCGCGCTCGGCGAGCAGGACGCCGGTCTGCGCGCCGAGCAGGCGCAGGTCGGGATGGACATCGGACACGCGCGAGAACGCGTCGTCCAGGGTCAGGGTCTTCTGTGGGACTTCCTGCGATCGCGACTGTGCCGGCAGGCACGACGCGAGCGCGAGCACGGCGATCGCCGCGGTTCGCAACAGCATTGGGGACTCTCCGATCGGGGGACGAACGAACCGGCGACGGCCGGTGGCATCGTCAGGCTGCGATCGGAGGTCGGATGGCTACCGGGAGCGCTGCGGGCTCGGACTCCACGCAGGCCGCCACCGCCGGGCTACCGCCGAGGGGCATCGTGGTGTTCGCGTCCATGGAGTTCGGGAGCATGTTTCCGGCCGTGCAGCATTCGCCGCAGGCTTGGCCGGGACAGCATGCATCGCCGGCAGGATCGCCAGCAGGATCACCACCGGCATCGGCCGTATCGTGGATGGCGCTCGCGACGCTGGCCAGGGCCAGGCGCATGTCATTCAGCTCGCACGCCGCTACCAGCACGGGTTTGGCAACCAGCCCGACCATGAGCACGAGCAGTGCCAGCAGGCGCAGGCCTTGCGATGCATGGGGGCGGGATCGGAATGACATTGGCGAAGGGTATCCGGTCCAAAGCCGGTTACACAATCTCGCAATCGCCTGCTTGCCCGTCCGCTTAGAAAGCATCGGGGCCGCACGCCGGCGGCCCCGATGGATGTGGCGCTTTGCCGAACCTCAGTGACGAGGCGTGATCGCCGTTGCCGCCACCGTGGTGGCCGAGGGCACCGGCGACAGCCGCTTGGGTGCGACCCACAGCCGGAACACGAACCAGGCCAGGGCGAATGCGCCGACGCTGAACAGCGTGTCCGACGGCACGCGCATCCACACCAGCAGGTCCACGATCGGCTGCTGCATGAACTGCGCCGAGCGCGCGTACCAGTAGCCATGCTCGAGCGCGGCATTGAGCTGCAGGATGCCCAGCGGCAGCAGGGTGAACAGGGCCATGCCGGCCAGGCCGATGTTGAGCGACCAGAACGAGGTCTTCAGCAGCTTCTCGCTCCACACCACGTCCGGCTTGAGCCCGCGCAGGCAGAACAGCATCAGGCCGATGCCGAGCATGCCGTACACGCCGAACAGCGCGGTGTGGCCGTGGGTCGGGGTCAGGTTCAGGCCCTGCATGTAGTACAGCGACAGCGGCGGATTGATCAGGAAGCCGAACAGGCCGGCGCCCACAAGGTTCCAGAACGACACCGCCAGGAAGAACATGATCGGCCACTTGTACTTGGCCATCCACGGAGTGGCCCTGCCCAGCCTGTAGTTGTGGTACGCCTCGAAGCCGACGTAAGCCAGCGGCACCACTTCAAGCGCCGAGAAGCTCGCACCCAGGGCGATGACCGCCGTCGGCGTGCCGGTGAAGTACAGGTGGTGCAGGGTGCCCAGCACGCCGCCGGCCATGAACACGATGGTCGCGAACAGCACGGCAATGGTCGCCGTGCGCGTCTGCAGCAGGCCCAGTCGGGTGAACAGGAAGGCGATCACCGCCACCGCGAACACCTCGAAGAACCCCTCCACCCACAGGTGCACGACCCACCAGCGCCAGTACTCGACCATCGACAGGTGCGTGTGCTCGCCCCACATCAGGCCGGCTGCGTAGAACAGGCCGATCGCGACCACCGACAGGAACAGCAGGCTGACGATCGAGCGCGACTCGCCGCCATGGCGGATCGCCGGCCACAGTGCGCGGCCGACCAGGGTCAGCCACAGCAGCAGGCCGATGAACAGGAACCACTGCCAGAAGCGGCCCAGGTCGACGTACTCCCAGCCCTGGTGTCCGAACCAGAAGTTGTGCGCCAGGCCCAGCTTCTGCATCACCGCGAACCACTGGCCGGCGAACGAGCCCACGACAATCACGATGAGGCAGGTCCAGAGGAAGTTCACGCCCAGGCGCTGGAACTTCGGCTCATGCCCGGAGATCGCCGGGCCGATGTACAGGCCCATGCCCAGCCATGCGGTGGCGATCCACAACACTGCCAGCTGCGTGTGCCAGGTGCGTGTCAGCGAATAGGGCAGCACGTCGGACAGGGCGAAACCGTAGGCCTCCTGGCCTTCGACCTGGTAGTGCGCGGTGATCGCGCCGAGCAGGATCTGCACGAGGAACAGCGCGATCACCACCCAGAAATACTTGGCGGTGGCGCGCATCGACGGGGTGACCTTGATCGCGGCCAGCGGATCGGTCTTGGGCAGCACCGGCACCATTTCATCGCCGTGGCTGACCGCGTAGTGCCAGCCGAGCAGTCCGATGCCGGCTATCAGGAACAGCACGCTGAACACCGTCCAGACGAACAGGTTCGACGGCGGCGTGTTTCCGACCAGCTCGTCGTGCGGCCAGTTGGCGGTGTAGGTGATCTCGGCGCCTGGGCGCTGCGTCACCGAGGACCACGCGGCCCACCAGTAGAACGCCGTCATCTGCCGGCGATGCTCCGCATCGGGCACGGTGTTGTTGCGCATGGCATAGGCCTCGCGCAGGTCGGCCGTGCCCGGGTCATTGCCGAACAGGTCGACGTAGTGCGCCGCGACGGTGGCCATGGCCTGCGCGCGATCCGGGTCGACCGTGATCGTGCCGGTGGCCGCGTTGTAGGTGTTGGGCCGCAGCAGGTCCTGCACGCGCTGCGTGTAGGCGGCTTGCGTGGCTGCATCGAGTTGCTTGTAGCTGTCCACGCCGTGCTCGCGCTTGGCCCACAGGTCCAGGACCGCCTCGGCCTCGCGATGCAGCCAGTCCGCACCCCAGTCCGGGGCGACATAGCCGCCGTGGCCCCAGATCGAGCCCAGTTGCTGGCCGCCGATCGACTGCCAGACCACGCGGCCGGTCTCGATGTCCTGGCGGGTGTAGACCACCGTGCCGTCGGTGGAGACCACCTGTTCGGGCAAGGGTGGCGCCTGGCGGTGGATCTCGCTGCCGACCCAGAGCAGGACGGCGAAAGAGGCGATGAGCAGGACCGCCAGGCCTGCCCAAAGCTTGCGGGTGGAATTCATGACGCACACTCCTGCGGGGAATGCAGGCATGTTCGGCACCGGGAGCCGCAGCCTCCATGACGCAGGTCAAGTCGCGCCGATTCGGCCGTCCTGGCGGACGCCGATGTCACCGATGCGGCTAATTCGCTATCGCCATGAGCTGCTAACCGATGGTCAGGCCGGCGACCGCCGCTTTTAACCGGGGTGTAACGGCGCGATGGCCACTGTCGTGGCCACTCCCCGCGATCGGATATGCGCCCCATGTCCACGTTCAAGAGCCGGGACGAGCTGGACGCGATGAGCGACGAGATCGGCCGCCAGATCGACCAGCTGTACCGCGCCGCCAGCCATGCCTCCCGCACCGAGGTCTGTGCCGGCCTCACCCGCGCGACCCTGGTGCTGGCCGCGCCGGAGGACAGCGAGTACGTGCGCGGTCGCCTGCACGCGATCTTCGATGTCCACGAGCCTCCCGCGCCCCTCGCGCCGTGACCTCGCAGAGGGGCCGACCCTCGACTACCATCCCGGAAGCGGCGCCATCATCGCCCCGCAACCTCGCCGTATGATCATGGCCGGTGCCGCCGCGCAGGCGGTCACCGCAGTGCCCGCGTTGCCGTGGCCGGCCGCGGGCTACACACCGTCCCGCACCCCCACGAGGAACGACGCATGTCCACTTTCACTACCCGCGACGGCACGACCATCTGGTACAAGGACTGGGGCTCCGGCCCGGTGGTTTCCTTCAGTCACGGCTGGCCGCTGAGTGCCGACGCCTGGGATCCGCAGATCCAGCACCTGGCCAGCAATGGCTTCCGCTGCATCGCCCACGACCGGCGCGGCCATGGCCGCTCCAGCCAGCCGTGGGACGGCAACGAGATGGACACCTACGCCGACGACCTGGAGCAGCTGTTCGAGCACCTGGGCGTCAAGGACGTGGTCATGATCGGCCACTCCACCGGTGGTGGCGAAGTGGCGCGCTACATCGGCCGCCATGGCACCCAGCGGGTAAGGAAGGCGGTGCTGATGGGCGCGGTGCCGCCGATCATGGTGAAGACCGCGGCCAATCCCGGTGGTCTGCCGCTGTCGGTGTTCGACGGCTTCCGCCAGGCCTACCTGGCCGACCGCGCGCAGTTCTTCCTGGACGTGGCCAGCGGTCCGTTCTTCGGCTACAACCGCCCCGGGGCGAAGGTATCCGAAGGCAACATCCGTTCGTGGTGGACGCAGGGCATGCAGTCGGGCTTCAAGAATGCGTACGACTGCATCAAGGCGTTCTCGGAAACCGACTTCACCGAAGACCTGAAGAAGTTCGACGTGCCCACGCTGATCATCCACGGCGACGACGACCAGATCGTGCCGATCGATGCATCGGCCAGGCTGTCGGCCAAGCTGGTCCCCGGCGCCACGCTCAAGATCTATCCGGGCGGCTCGCATTCGCTGGGCGATACCAGCCGCGAACAGCTCAACGCCGACCTGCTCGAGTTCGCACGCGCTTGACTGCCTCGTCCCGGCCCACGGACGGGCCGGGACGATTCCCATCGAGAGAGTGAAGAGAGCGGAGAGAGCCGCCATGCCGGATGCACGGGTGCGCCATGGGCGTTGCCGTTCGTCGGCGATCGTGCGTCTGTCGTTGCTGCTGTCGGCCGCATTGCTCGGCGCTTGCGCGTCGGTTGAACCGGTGCTGACCTCGGTGCCCGTTTCGCCATCCGGTGTAGCGGAACGGCCGACGCTGCAGCACGCGTCGGAGCTGGCGCGTCGTGCGGCGCGGCTCGAGGATTCGCCGGCGCGCACGCGCCTGCTGCTGGACTGCGTGTCCGCCGTCCACGCCAGCCTGGACGACGAAGCGTCGGCTTCCACTGAAGCCGTCACCCTGGCCGGCCACTGTTCCGACCAGGTGCTGTTGTCCGAATTCCACCGCCATCCGCGCGGCTGGTCGCCCGGTCCGGTCGAGATCGCCGGCCGCGACGCGCAGGTGCGGGTGGAAGGCGCCAATGCGATGTTCCGCGGCGCCTACACGATCACTCCCTCGCAGGATGTGCCACTGCCGACGGGTTGGAATTTCCGCCGGTCCGGCTTCGGCTTGCCGGTGGTGCTCAGGACCGACCGCTGCCAGGACGATCCGCGCTGCGAGCTGTATCCGACCGAAGGCATCTACCAGTGGGCCACCGCCTGGATCGAGCCCGGCCCGGTCGATGCCGCGCCGGTGGTGCGCATCGTCGATCCGACCATCATGCCCGGGGCCGTCATCGGCTCACGCAGCGTGCCTCTGGCCTTCGATTCCCTGTCGTTCTACCAGCTCGGCGCATTGGCCTCGCGCCTGCCGCGGCAGGGCATCTATGGCCTGCTCGGTGGCGACGATGTCGGCCGACGTGCCGGCGTGTACCTGCTGCGCGACTATGACCCGAACAAGGTGCCGGTGGTGATGATCCACGGCCTGGGCAGCAACCCGATCATCTGGTCGGAGCTGTCGGGTGCGATCTGGGCCGATCCGCAGCTGCGCGACAGCTACCAGGTGATCCACATCGTGTTCCAGACCAATGCGCCGCTGCTGGTGTCGCGCCTGCGCGTGCAGTCGTACCTGGACCGGATGTGGTCGATCCTGGACCCCGAACACGACGACCCGGCGCGCCAGAAGATGGTGCTGGTCGGGCACAGCCTCGGTGGCGTGGTGTCGCGGCTGCTGACCGTCGACAGCGGACAGGTGCTGTGGGATGCGGCATTCGCGGTACCGCCGGACCGGATCGAAGGGCCGCCGGCGGAAGTGGAGGGCATCCGCGCGACCTTCCTGGTCAAGCCGTATCCGGGTGCATGCGCGCTGGTGATGCTCGCCGCCCCGCACAAGGGCAGCCCGACCGCATCGAGTGTCGGCGGAAAGCTCGCGCGCCTGCTGGTCGGCCGGCGTGCTCCGGAGATCCAGGCGCTGCGGCGCCTGGCGCTGGATCATCCCGAAGCGGTGCGCCCGGAAGTGGCCGAGAGTTACCGCCGCGCGCAGCTCAACAGCATCTCCACGCTGCAGGCGATGCAGCCGGTGCGCCGCGCCGGCGAATCGCTGCTGCCGGTGGCCGGCGTGCGTTACCACACCATCGCCGGCGACCTGCACGGGCAGGGCGGCGATGGCGTGGTGCCGCTACCCAGCGCGTTGCTGCCCGGCGCCGACTCCACCCTGGTGGTCGACCACGGCCACGCGCTCTACAGCAATCCGGAAGTGATCGCGCAGGTGATGGGAATTCTGCACGAGGAGCGCATTAGGCCCTGCGATGGAGCGGCCGCGACGCAGGAATGACCGGGCGCCGCGCTACTCGCGCAGCACGGCCAGCGCCAGCGCTTCCAGCCGCGGCAGGTCGACGATTTCCACGTCGCGCTGCTTGATGTGCAGCAGCCCTTCCTGCTCGAAGCGGCGCAGCACGCGGCTCACCGTTTCCGGGGCCTGGCGCAGGTAGTTGGCGATGTCGGTGCGCGACATGGTCAGCTGGAAGCGGCGCGGCGAGAACCCGCGCGCGGCCAGTCGCCGCGACAGCCCCAGCAGGAACGCGGCCATGCGCTCGTCGGCGCTGTTGTCGCGCGCGAACAGCGAGGCCACGCCGATGTCGCGGCTCATCAGCTTGAACAGGTGCTGCTGCAGGTTGGGCAGGCGCTGGGCCAGCAGCGCGATCTTGGGGAACGAGAACCGGCACAGCATCACCGTGTCCAGCGCGATCGCATTGCACGGGTAGCGGTCGCCATGGATGCCGTTGAGGCCGATCACCTCGCCGGGCAGGTGGAAGCCCAGCACCTGCTCATGGCCGTTGCGGTCGATCTGGTAGGTCTTGACCGTGCCGGCGCGCACGGCGGCGATCGCGGTGAACGGGTCGCCTTCGCGGAACACGTGCTCGCCCGGATGCAGCGGGCCGACGTGCTCGACCAGCACGTGCAGGTCCATCAGCGCGGTCTTGTCCATGCCTTCGGACAGGCAGGCCTGGGAGAAGGCGCAGGTCGAACAGAACGTCAGCGCATCGCCGTCGTCGGCCAGCGTGGCCGCACTGGAGCGCGGGAACACTGTCGGCAATGGCACGGTCGGCGGGCTCATGCTTGCGCCCCCGCCGCACTCAGACAGTGCGCGAGTAGCGAGGCATGACGGCATCGGTGGCGGGTGTGAGGTAACGGTCGAAGCACATGGCGATGATACGCAGCAGAAGCCGTCCGCGCGAGGTGGCGCGCAGGCCGTTGCTGTCCAGCTCGACCAGGCCGTCGTCCTGCAACGGCGCCAGTCGCGCCAGCGCATCGTCGAAGTAATCGCGGAAATCGATCATGTGGCGGCGCTCGAGCGCAGCGAAATCCAGCGCGCCATGGCACATCAGCGACTGGATGACGTCGGCGCGGATGACGTCGTCCTCGTCCATCTGCATGCCGCGCCATACCGGCAGGCGCCCTTCGTCGATCGCGTTCTCCCAGCCGACGATGTCGCGCGGGTTCTGGCTGAAGCTGGCGCCGATATGGCTGATCGCGCTCACGCCCAGGCCGACCAGGTCGCTTTCGGCGTGCGTGGTATAGCCCATGAAGTTGCGGTGCAGGCCGCCCTCGCGCTGGGTGCGGGCCAGCTCGTCGTCGGGCAGGGCGAAATGATCCATGCCGATGTAGACGTAACCGGCCTGGCCGAGCTTGTCGATCGCCAGGCGCAGCAGGTCCAGCTTGGCTTCCGGCGAGGGCAGGTCGGCGGCGTGGATGCGCTGCTGCGGGCGGAACAGGTTGGGCAGGTGCGCGTAGCCGTAGATCGCCAGCCGATGCGGCCGCGCCTGCAGGGTAATGTCCAGCGTCCGCGCGAATCCGGCCAGCGTCTGCTTCGGCAGGCCGTAGATCAGGTCGACGTTGACCGAGCGGAAACCGTGCTCGCGGCAGGCCTCGATGATGCCAAGGGTTTGTTCGACGCCCTGCACGCGGTTGACCGCCTCCTGCACCGCCGGATCGAAATCCTGCACGCCCAGGCTGGCGCGGTTGAAGCCGGCCGCGGCCAGCTGGCCGACTTCGGCCGGAGTGATGAAGCGCGGATCGAGCTCGATCGAACAATCCATCCGCGCGCCGCCGGCGAAGCGGAAGTGGCGGCGAAGCACGTCCAACACCTCGGTGATCTGGTCCGGGGAGAGGAAGTTGGGCGTGCCGCCGCCGAAATGGACCTGCTCCACGTCGCGGTCGCGGTCGAACATCGCCGCGGCCAGGCCGATTTCGCGGTACAGGCGGGTGAGATAGGCGGCCCCGCGCGCGGTGTCGCGGGTGATGATCCGGTTGCAGCCGCAGTAGAAGCACGGGCTGGTGCAGAACGGGATGTGCAGGTACAGCGAGATCGGGCGCGGGATCGGATCGCCATTGGTGGCGGCCGCCACCCGGCGCAGGTCCGCCTCGCCGAAGCCGGGCGTGAACTGCGGCGCGGTCGGATAGGAGGTGTAGCGCGGCCCGGGCACGTCGTAGCGGCGCAGCAGGTCCGGGTCGAACAGGGGAGGCAGGGTGGCCATGGGGACAGGCTAGGTGCGTGTGACCCACATGTCCTTGATGCAGGTCAATCCAGCCGGCGCGGCGCGGGGGTGTTCAGGAAGGTGTTCACGCGCGCGCCTGATGCCGGTCAAGGCCGCCGCCGCCGCGCGCTGCCACGCTGGCGCCATGGCCTATCTGCTGCTCCTGCTCGTGCACCTGCTGGCGGCGATGGCGTTCGCCGGCACGGTGCTGGTCGAAGTGCTGTTCCTGCCCGGCGTGCGCCGGCGCCTGCCGCACGCGCTGGGGCTGCGACTGGAAGCCGCCTTCGCCGCCCAGGCCCGGCGGGTGATGCCTTGGGTGCTGCTGGCGCTATACGCGGCCGGCCTGGCCCTGGCCTGGCACCACCGCGGGGCGCTGGCGCATCCGCTCGACAGCCGCTTCGGCCTGCTGCTGGCGGCCAAGATCGTGCTGGCCGCCAGCGTGGCCGGGCACTTCGGGTTGGCGATGGCCTGGCAGCGGCGTGGCCGGCTGGGCGGCCGGCGATCGCTGTGGCTGCATCGCAGCGTGCTGCTGCACGTGCTGGCGATCGTGGTGCTGGCCAAGGCGATGTTCCACCTGTAGCTGTTCGGAAGTCCTCGCCGGCGCTTCATGTTGCATGGCAACATCGGCGGGACGCCCTTCCAGCCCCCGCCCGATGCTTCGCGTCCTGCTCGTCAACGACACCGACAAGCCGATCGCCGACCTGGCGCAGGCGCTGCGTGCGGCCGGCTACGAGGTGCTGCCGCACGTGGCGGTGGCCGCGCGGCTGCTCAAGGCGGTGCAGGAGCAGCAGCCGGACGTAGTAATACTGGACGTGGAATCGCCCTCGCGCGACACCCTCGAACAACTGGCGATGCTGCACCGGCATGCACCGCGACCGGTGGTGATGTTCTCGGCCGATGCCGACGACGCGCTGATCCGCGATGCGGTGGGCGCGGGTGTCGCGGCCTACGTCGTCGATGGCCTGTCGCCGGCGCGGCTGGCGCCGGTGCTCAGCGTGGCGCTGGCGCGCTTCGAGCAGCAGTCGCACGTGCGCCAGCGGCTGGACGTATTGGAGCGCGCGGTCGGCGATCGCAAGGATGTGGACCGCGCCAAGGCATTGTTGATGGAGCGGCGCGAGATGAGCGAAGCGCAGGCCTACGAGGCGCTGCGCCAGCAGGCGATGAACCAGGGCCTGAAGCTGGCCGACGTGGCGCGCCGGATCCTGGCCATGGCCGACCTGTTGTGAGCATGCGATGAGACGGAGCCGCCGATGACGACCCACACGCCCGCCGATCCCCGCCCGCTCGAGGTCGGCTTCATGCCGCTGCTCGACGCCGCGCCGCTGGTCGTGGCCGCGCAACTGGGCCTGGACCGCAAGCACGGCATGGCCCTGCGCCTGCACCGGCAGGCGTCCTGGGCCACGCTGCGCGACCGCCTGCTGTCGGGCGAGCTGGATGCCGCCCATGCGATGGTCGCGCAGGTGCTGGCGGTGCAGACCGGCATCGGCGGACCGCAGGCGGACCTGGCGATCCTGGCCGGACTGAATCGCAACGGCCAGGCGATCACGCTGTCGCCTGCGCTGGCCGATGCGCTCGGTAGTGGGCAGCCGCTGGCGCAGGCGCTGCGCGCGCTGCCGCGCCGGCCGGTGTTCGCCCAGACCTTCCCGACCGGCACGCATGCGCTGTGGCTCTATCACTGGCTGGCCGCGCAGGGCGTGGATCCGATGCGCGACATCGAGGCGGTGACCTTGCCGCCGCCGCAGATGCCGCAGGCGCTGGCCGATGGCGAGCTGGACGGGTTCTGCGCCGGCGAACCGTGGGGCGAGCAGGCCGAGGCGATCGGCGCAGGACGCCGCGTGGTGCGCAGCGGCCAGCTGTGGCCGGGTCATCCGGAAAAGGTGCTCGCCTGCCGTCGCGATTTCGCCGCGTTGCAGCCGGAACTGGCCGCCGCGTTGACCGCGGTCGTGCTCGATGCCTGCCGTTGGCTCGATGCCGACACCGACCATCGCCGGCAGGCGGCCCGGTGGCTGTCGGCGCCGGAGGTGATCGGACTGCCGTTAGGGTTACTTGAGGCTTGCCTGGTCCCGGATGGCAGCCTGCCGCCGCACCAGGCGCTGCAGTTCCATGCCGATGGCCAGGCTAATTTCCCATGGGAATCGGACGGACGCTGGTTCCTGACCCAGTTCCGGCGCTGGGGTTGGCTGGGCGCGCCGGCCGCCGACAACGATGCGTGGCTGGCCGACGTATTCCGGCTGGAAAGCTGGCGCGCCGCCGCGCGCGAACTGGGCGTGCCGGTACCGGCGCGCGACGCGCGCGGCGGTCCGCCGCCGGCGGACTGATCTGCTCCTCACTCACGCCGGCAACGCATGCGCGTTGTTGGTGCCGGATGCACGAAGCCAGTGCCAAGCGCACCGCGCAGGTGCAAAGCGTGGGCCCCGCGTTCTCACCGCACGCTGTCGTCGAACCCGCTCCAGACCACGCAAGTCACTGACTTCAGTGCGGATTCGCATTCGATGCTGCATTGCGCCAAGAACTGGCACGACGGTTGCGTAGGGCTTAAGTGCAGGCGCAACGGCGTGCCTGCCCACAACCCGATCACGTAGCCAGGCCAACGGCGGCCAAGGCCACGCAGACAACGGCGTCTATCCGGTGCGAACCGGGAGACGCCGTTTTTTGTTTCCGCTCACAACCGTCCCACCTCCGCTCCCACGAGCGGCCAACCCGGAGATGGCGTGGATGAACCGATCCTTCTGGAAAGCCGGACACGCACCGACCCTGCTGTCGGCGTTCCTGTATTTCGACCTGAGCTTCATGGTCTGGTACCTGCTCGGTCCGCTGCAGGTGCAGATCGCGCAGGCGCTGGAACTGGACACGCAGCAGCGCGCGCTGATGGTGGCCGTGCCGATCCTGTGCGGCGCGGTGCTGCGGTTGTTCCTGGGCCTGCTCGCTGATCGCATCGGCGCCAAGCGCACCGGCGTGCTCGCGCAGATCGTGGTGATCGTCGCGCTGCTCACCGCCTGGCGGCTGGGCGTGCACAGCTTCGGCCAGGTGTTGCTGCTGGGCGCGATGCTCGGCGTGGCCGGTGCCTCGTTCGCCGTGGCCCTGCCGCTGGCCTCGCGCTGGTATCCACCCGAGCACCAGGGCACTGCGATGGGCATTGCCGGGGCCGGCAACTCGGGCACGGTGTTCGCCGCGCTGTTCGCGCCGGTGCTGGCCACCGCGTTCGGATTCCAGAACGTGTTCGGCCTGGCCGCGATTCCGTTGCTGGTGGTGCTGGTGGTCTTCGCCGTCTTCGCCAAGGACGCGCCGGTGCCGGTGGCGCGCAAGACGCTGGGTGACTACACCCGCGTGCTGGTGGGCAACCGCGACTCGTGGTGGTTCATGTTCTTCTACGCGATCACCTTCGGCGGCTTCGCCGGTTTCGCCAGCGCGCTGCCGGGCTACTTCCACGACCAGTTCGGTTTCGAGCCGAAGATCGCCGGCTGGGCCACGGCGGCCTGCGTGCTGGCCGGTTCGCTGATGCGCCCGGTGGGTGGAGTGATCGCCGACCGCATCGGCGGCACCCGCTCGCTGCAGATGGTCTATGTCGCGGTGACCGTGCTGGTGGCGACCGCCGCGCTGGGGATCGGCGGGGCCGGCGCGACGGTGGCGCTGTTCGTGCTGACCCTGCTGTGCCTGGGCGCGGGCAATGGCGCGGTATTCCAGCTGGTGCCGCAGCGCTTCGGTGCGGAGATCGGCTTGATGACCGGCTTGATCGGCATGGCCGGCGGCGTGGGCGGCTTCCTGCTCGCGGCCGGGCTGGGCGTGGTCAAGCAGCATCTGGGCTCGTACGCGCTGGGACTGTGGGTGTTCTCGCTGGTCGCGCTGGGCGCCTCGCTGTGCCTGGTCGGGGTCAAACAGCGCTGGCGCCTGCACTGGGCCGCGACTGGTGCGGCGCGGGTCTGAGCGATGGAGCTGCAGATCGCCATCGATCCGCTGACCGGCCCGCAGATCGCCGCGCTGTTGCGCGACCACCTGGCCGACATGCACCGCATCTCCCCGCCCGAGAGCGTGCATGCGCTCGATCTGGCGCGGCTGCGCGCGGCGGATGTGACCTTCTGGAGCGCATGGCACGGCACTGAACTGGTGGGCTGCGCCGCGCTGCGTGAGCTGGATGGCCGCGATGGCGAGGTCAAGTCGATGCGCACCGCGCCGGCGTATCGCGGCAAGGGTGTGGCCAGCGCCTTGCTGGCGCATCTGATGGACCAGGCGCAGCGACGCGGCTATCGGCGGCTGAGCCTGGAAACCGGCACCCAGCCGGAGTTCGCCCCGGCGCGTGCGCTCTACGAACGATTCGGCTTCGAGTACTGCGGGCCGTTCGACCGTTATGTCGAAGACCCGTGCAGCGCCTTCATGACCCGCACCCTCACCGCCACGCACAGCGAGAACCCGAAATGAGAAAGCCAAGACTGGTGGTGGTGGGCAACGGCATGGCCGGCATCCGCACGCTCGAAGAGCTGCTCAAGCTGCAGCCGGACATGTACGAGATCACCGTGTTCGGCGCCGAGCCGCATCCCAACTACAACCGGATCCTGCTCTCGCCGGTGCTGGCCGGGGAGCAGACGTTCGACGAGATCGTGCTCAATCCGCTGTCCTGGTACGCCGAACACGGCATCACCCTGCATTTGGGCAAGGAGGTCACCACGATCGATCGCGTGCGCCGCAAGGTGATCGCCGCCGACGGCACCGAAGCCGAATACGACCGCCTGCTGCTGGCGACCGGCTCGGTGCCCTTCATCCTGCCGGTGCCCGGCAAGGAGCTGAAGGGCGTGATCGGCTACCGCGACATCCACGACACCCAGACCATGATCGACACGGCCAAGGCGAAGAAGCACGCGGTGGTGATCGGCGGCGGTCTGCTCGGCCTGGAAGCGGCCAACGGCCTGAAGCTGCGCGGCATGGAGGTGACCGTGGTGCACCTGGCCGGCTGGCTGCTGGAGCGCCAGCTCGACCCGGTTGCCGGCGCGCTGCTGGAAAAATCGCTGACCAAGCGCGGGCTGGATTTCCGTCTCAACACGTCCACGACCGAGATCGTCGGCAACGACGCCGGTGAAGTCATCGCGGTGCGCTTCTCCGATGGCGAGGAGGTTCCCGCCGACCTGGTGGTCATGGCCGCCGGCATCCGCCCGAACACCACCCTGGCCCAAGCCGCCGGCATCCACTGCAACCGCGGCATCGTGGTCAACGACACGCTGCAGACCTACGACCCGCGCGTGTATGCGGTCGGCGAATGCGCCAGCCATCGCGGCATCGCCTATGGCCTGGTCGCGCCGCTGTTCGAGCAGGCCAAGATCTGCGCCAACCACCTGGCCACCTACGGCATCGGCATCTACAAGGGCTCGGTGTCCTCGACCAAGCTCAAGGTCACCGGCATCGACCTGTTCTCGGCCGGCGACTTCATGGGTGGGGAGGGCACCGAGGAGATCGTGCTCTCCGACCCGGCCGGCGGCCTGTACAAGAAGCTGGTGATCCGCGACGACAAGCTGGTCGGCGCGTGCCTGTACGGCGACACCGGCGACGGTGCCTGGTACTTCAAGCAGATCAAGGACGCGGCCAGCATCGACGAGCGCCGCGACACGCTGGTGTTCGGCGAGACCGCGCTGGGCGATGCGGGCACCGGCGGCCAGGATCGCGCCGCCTCGATGGCCGATAGCGACGAGGTCTGCGGCTGCAACGGCGTGTGCAAGGGCACGATCGTCAAGGCGGTGCGCGAGCAGGGCCTGTTCACCGTCGACGAGGTCAAGAAGAACACCAAGGCCGCCAGCTCCTGCGGCTCGTGCACCGGCCTGGTCGAACAGATCCTGATGAACTGCCTGGGCTCCAACTTCCAGGAGACGCCCAAGACCAAGGCGGTGTGCGGCTGCACCTCGCTGACCCACGCCGAAGTGCGCCAGGCCGTGCGCGAACACCACCTGGTCAGCCACGCGCAGGCGTACGCCTTCATGGAGTGGCGTACGCCCAACGGATGCGCGACCTGCCGTCCGGCGGTCAACTACTACATGCTCTCGACCTGGCCGCGCGAGGCGGTGGACGACCCGCAGAGCCGCTTCATCAACGAGCGCGCACACGCCAACATCCAGAAGGACGGCACGTTCTCGGTGATCCCGCAGATGAAGGGCGGGGTGACCAATGCCAGCGAGCTGCGCCGCATCGCCGATGTGGCCGACAAATACGCGGTGCCGATGGTCAAGGTCACCGGCGGCCAGCGCATCGACCTGCTTGGGGTGAAGAAGGAAGACCTGGTCGGGGTGTGGAAGGACCTGGGCATGAACTCCGGCCATGCCTACGGCAAGTCGATCCGCACGGTGAAGACCTGTGTGGGCAGCGAGTTCTGCCGCTTCGGCACCCAGAACAGCACGCAGATGGGCATCGACCTGGAAACGATGCTGGCCAACATGTGGAGCCCGCACAAGGTCAAGTTGGCCGTGTCCGGCTGCCCGCGCAACTGCGCCGAGTCGGGGATCAAGGACGTGGGCATCATCGCGGTCGACTCGGGTTGGGAGATCCACGTCGGCGGCAACGGCGGGATCAAGACCGAGGTCGCGCGCTTCCTGGTCAAGGTGAAGACCGCCGAGGAGGTCAAGGAATACACCGGCGCGTTCCTGCAGCTGTACCGCGAGGAGGCGTACTACCTCGATCGCACCGTCCATTACATCGAACGGGTCGGCCTGGATTACGTGAAACAGAAGGTGGTCGACGATGCGGCCAACCGCCGCGCGCTGTTCGAGCGGCTGATGTACGCGCTGGAGGGCCTGCCCGACCCGTGGGCCGCGCGCATCGCCGGTACCCAGGCGCGCGAATTTGTTCCATTGAAGCTGGCACCGCCGAAACTGGACCGGCAGATCGCCGTGGCCCTGGAGGATTGAACATGGCCACCACCGAAGCCTGGGTGCGCATCTGCGCGATCGAGGACATCCCGCTGCTGGGTGCGCGCGTGCTCGAACGGCACGGTGGCGACAACATCGCCCTGTTCCGGCCGGCGGTCGCGCGCGTGTTCGCGCTCGCCGACCGTTGTCCGCACAAGGGCGGGCCGTTGTCGCAGGGCATTGTCAGCGGCGACACGGTGACGTGCCCGCTGCATGGCTGGAACATCGGCCTGGACAGCGGCCAGGCCTGCGCGCCGGACGTGGGCTGCGCGCGCACCTATCCGGTGCAGTTGCGCGACGGCCAAGTCTGGCTGTCGCTGCTGCCGGCCGTGCAATCGGCGCCCGCCGATGACGCGACCGCGGAGGCCGCCGCCTGATGGACGGTATCGGCGCACCGGGCATGCCGGTCCAGCGCCGGACCACGCGCTCGACCTGCTGCTACTGCGGCGTCGGCTGCGGCGTGCTGATCCACAGCGAGCGCGATGCGCAAGGCGAACGCATCACCGGCGTGGAAGGCGACCCGGATCATCCGGCCAACTTCGGCCGGCTGTGCAGCAAGGGCCGCACGCTGGCCGACAGTGCGCGCAGCCTGCACGGCCGCGCGCTGCAGCCGGAGCTGCGCGGCCGCCGCCAGGATGCGCGCCGGCCGGTGGACTGGGCATTGGCGCTGGACACGGTGGCCGAGCGGCTGGCCGGCATCGTCGAGCGGCACGGACCGGATGCGGTGGCGTTCTACATCTCCGGGCAGCTGCTGACCGAGGACTACTACGTCTTCAACAAGCTGGCCAAGGGCCTGCTGGGCACCAACAACATCGACACCAACTCGCGCCTGTGCATGTCCAGCGCGGTGACCGGCTACAAGCTGGCGTTCGGCGCGGATGGCCCGCCGACCTGTTACGAGGACCTCGAACACGCCAAAACGGTGCTGTTCGCCGGCAGCAATGCCGCCTACGCGCATCCGGTGCTGTTCCGGCGGCTGGAGGAGGCGCGGGCTCGCGATCCGGACGTGCGCTGGATCGTGGTCGATCCGCGCCGCACCGATACCGCCGCCATGGCCGACCTGCACCTGGCGATCCAGCCGGGCACCGACGTGGCGCTGTTCAACGGCATGCTCCACCACCTGGTGTGGGAGGGGCTGCTCGATACGGACTTCATCGAGCAGCACACCACCGGTTTCGCCGAACTCAAGCAGCTGCTGCGCGAGTACACGCCACGGATGTCGGCCGAGATCTGCGGCATCCCGGCGCAGGACCTGGTCACGGCCGCGGAGTGGTTCGGCCGCAGCCCGGCGGCACTGTCGCTGTACTGCATGGGCCTGAACCAGTCCGCGCACGGCACCGACAAGAACCTGGCGCTGATCCATCTGCACCTGGCCACGCGCCAGCTCGGCCGCCCGGGCGCGGGGCCGTTCTCGCTGACCGGCCAGCCCAACGCGATGGGCGGGCGCGAGGTCGGCGGCATGGCCACGATGCTGGCCGCGCATCGCGAGATCACCGACGACACGCATCGCGCCGAAGTCGAGGCGCTGTGGAAGCTGGCGCCGGGCAGCCTGTCACCGCGGCCGGGACTGGCGGCAGTGGAACTGTTCGACGGATTGCGCAGCGGCAAGGTCAAGGCGGTGTGGATCGCCTGCACCAACCCCGTGCACTCGATGCCCGACATCGGCCAGGTGCGCGAGGCGCTGCAGCGCGCCGAGTACGTGATCGTGCAGGAGGCGTTCACCGATACCGATACGGTGCCATACGCCGATGCGCTGTTGCCGGCGGCGACCTGGGGCGAGAAGAGCGGCACGGTGACCAATTCCGAGCGGCGCATCTCGCCGGTGCGCGCGGCGGTGGACGCGCCGGGCCAGGCGAAGGCGGACTGGTGGATCGTGCGCGAGGTCGCGCGGCGGATCGAGGCGCGGCTGGCCGCGCCGGGTGCGGCACCGTTGTTCCAGGCGGAAACGCCAGCGGCGATCTTCGACGAGCATCGCGCGCTGACCGTCGGCCGCGACCTGGACATCGGCGGGCTGGATCATGCGCGGCTGGAGCGTGAGGGCCCGCAGCAATGGCCTTTCCCGGCCGGCGCTGCGCAGGGGGAGGCGCGGCGTTACGCCGATGGCGTGTTCCCCACTGCCGATGGGCGCGCGCGTTTCCATGCCACGCCTTATCGCCCGGTCGCCGAACAGACCTCGGCGCGCTTCCCGCTGCGCCTGCTCACCGGCCGGCTGCGCGACCAGTGGCATGGCATGTCGCGCACCGGCCGGGTGCCGGCGCTGTTCGCGCACGCTCCCGAACCGGGCCTGCGCATGCATCCGGACGATGCCACCCGCCGCGGCCTGACGGCGGGCGAGCTGGTGCGCGTGTCGAGCAAGCGCGGCGAACTGGTGCTGCCGCTGGAACCGTCCACCGAGGTCGCCTCGGGCACGGTGTTCGCGGCGATGCACTGGAGCGGGCAGCATCTTTCCAGCGGCGGCATCAACGAGGTTAGCCAGCCGGCGGTGGATGCGCGTTCGCGCCAGCCCGAGCTCAAGCATGCGGCCGTGCGCGTGGAGAAGGCCGCCTTCGGCTGGCACCTGCTGGCCGCACGCCGCGGCGATGCGCTGGCCCTGCGCGCGGCGGTGCAGCCGCTGCTGAAGGATTGCGGCTATGCCGGCCTGTCGCTGCAGCCCGACCCGCACGCCGAGGAAGGCGTGGCTTGGCTGGTGCTGCGCGCGGCCGCCGAATCGGCAATGCCGGCGGCATGGCTGGCATCGCTGGATGTCGCGCTTTCGCTGGCCGCCGGCCCGGACACGCTGGAGTACCGCGACGTGCGCCGGAGCCTGCTCAAGCGCGTGGCCTGGCGAGCCGACGAAGGCGGCAGCTACATCGACGGCCTGCTGTGGGCCGATGCGCGGCCCGGCGGTGAACCGCTGCTGCGCACCGCGCTTGCCGCCAGCGCCTGGCATAGGCCACGCCTGGCCGCGTTCTCGGCGCTGGCCGAAGTCGCACGCGATCCGGTGGTGTGCGTCTGCCGGCAGGTCACCGAATCGGCGATCCGCGCCGAGATCGGCAACGGGGCCGATGTACCGGCGCTCAAGCAGCGCCTGGGCTGCGGCACCGTCTGCGGGTCGTGCATTCCCCAACTCGCGCAGCTGGCACGACAGGCGGCCAGCGCATGACTCACTTCGCCGCGGAGGCACCGATGACGACATCCCCACGCGCCATGAGTATCCACCCGCGCAGCGCGCCCGCCGAGGTGGTCCTGCTTTCGGCCGGCCCCGGGGACCTGGAACTGCTGACCCTCAAGGCGGTGCGCGCGCTGGCCCAGGCGCAGGTGCTGTTGCTGGACGAGCTGGTCAACCCGGAGATCGTGGAACTGGCTCCGCAGGCGCGCGTCGTGCGCGTGGGCAAGCGCGGCGGCTGCCGCTCCACCCCGCAGGCATTCATCTGCCGGCTGATGCGCCGCTACGCGCTGCAGGGTTTGCGCGTGGTCCGGGTCAAGGGCGGCGATGCGCTGATGTTCGGCCGCGCCGGCGAAGAGATCGCCTTCCTGCGCCAGGCCGGCGTGCCGGTGCGCATCGTCAACGGGATCAGCGCCGCCTTCGCCGCGGCCGCCTCGCTGGGCGTGTCGCTGACCCATCGCGAGCACTGCCACGGCATCACCTTCGTCACCGCGCACACTGCCGACCACGGCGAGCCGGACTGGGAAGCGCTGGCGCGTGGCGGCACCACCCTGGCGATCTACATGGGCATGGGCCGCATCGGCTCGATCGCCGCGGCGCTGCTGCGGCACCTGCCGGCCGATACGCCGGTGGCCGTGGTCCAGGCCGCCAGCCAGCCGGGCGAACGTCGCCACGTGCTGGCGCTGCGCGCGCTGGCGCAGTCGCCGGGTTCGTTCGAGATGGGGCAGCCCGGCGTGATCCTGGTCGGGCCTGCATTGGCCGAGGCGGTCGATGGCGCAGCGATGGAGCAAGGCGTGGACGACGGCCTGCAACGCTGCGCGGTGTAGCAGCGGGGACGATCCGCGCGGAACAGCGTCGCGAGGCGGCAACCGGACCGGGCGCGTGGCCTGCACCACGCGCCCGCCGGTCTGGTCAGCGCATCTCCAGGCCCAGCGCCTTGGCGATGTCTTCCCAGGAAACGTACTTGTAGTTCTGGTTCTCCACCGGCATCACGTTGCGTCCGTCCTGGGCGACCATCGCGCCGTGCTCGAAGCCCGGGCCCAGGTTGCGGCTGGTGATTTCCAGGCCGTCGGTTTCGGAGATGCCGTCGATGCCGCGCGCCGGATCGGCGACCACCGCGAACGAGCCCAGGTATTCCTGCTTGCCCTCGCGCCGGTACACCGCATAGGTGTCGTTGCCCTGGCTGGAGAACACCAGGTAGCCGCGGCCATCGCCCAGGTCGTACATGCCGATGCCTTCCAGGTCGTCCTTCATCGCCGGGTTGTCGGCGACGCGGGCCACGGCGACCTTGGTGTCGCCGCCGGCCGGATCGGCCGACAGGCGCCACAGCGCCACGTCTTCCTCGTTGACGTAGAGCGTGCCGCTGGCATCGTCGACCACGCAGCCTTCGGTCTGCGAATCGAAGGTCAGGTCGCGCACGTGCTCGGCGCGCACCTTGCCTTCGGCGGTGGGCACCAGCCGCCACTGGCGCATGGCCGTGTCGTCGCCGTTGATGAACACGTAGGTGTCGCCGCTGCCGGCGGCGCGGTACATGCACAGGCCGTAGGGATCGCCCAGGCCGGTCGGCTGCACGCCGTCGGCGACGTTGACAAGCTGGCGCGTGTCGGTGTCCAGCACGTAGATGGCGATGCTCTTGTCGGTGCGGTTGCTGGCGGTGACCAGCACCACCGGACGGCCGCCGAGGTCGAAGCCCTCACGCACGTCGACGTTGTTCATCTTGCCGTCGGGCAGGAACTGCACCACCTGGCCCTGCATGTCGTACACATACAGCCCAGCCTTCTTGTCGGTGGCAATGACCAGGCTGCGCGACGGATCGGTCGGATGCGCCCAGATCGCCGGATCGTCGGCCGCGTCGCCGTAGCTGCCGGCCGGCACGGTCTCCACGTGCGCGGTCACCGCGGCGACCTTCGGTGGTGCGGCGGCGGGCGCCGGCTTGCCCGGATCCAGGCCCAGCGCCTTGCCGATCGCGGCCAGCGACACCAGCTTGGTGTTCGCGCCATCTTCGTCATTGACCAGCAGCACGCCGGCGGGGAAGTCGGTACCCAGCGGCCGGCTGTCGGCGAAAAGCAGGCCCGGCTCCTTCACCGCTTCGGCGCCCTGGCCCGGTGCCGAGACCTGGAAGCTGCCCAGGTAGGCACCGTCCTTCGCGCGGTCGTAGATGTTGATGCGGCCGGCGGTGGCATCGGAGGCGAACAGCCACTGGTGGCCTTCGCCGCCGTCGTGCACGGCCAGGCCGGACACTTCCTCTTCGATGTGGCCCAGTCGCGGTGCGTCGATCAGCGTGGCCGACACGTCGGCTTCCGGATCGGCGTTGAAGCGCCAGATGCCGACCGCCTCCTCGGAAGCGAACACGTGGCCGTTGTTGTCGACCACGCACTGCTTGAGCGGGGAGGGCAGGCTGATGCGGCGCACCGGCCGCGCATCGAGCTTGCCGTCACCGGCATCGAAGATGACCTGCTGGTCCACCTCGCCACCGTCGCCGACGATGAACGCATGCAGCGAGCCGTCCAGCCGATGCTGGTACAGGCAGATGCCTTCGCCGGCGAAGCCCAGCGGCAGCGGTCGCGCGCCGACTTCGACCAGGCCTTCGCCGGTGCGCTGGAACAACCGCAGGAAATTGCCGGTGGTATCCACCGCGGCCACGACATCGGCCACGCGGCCGGCGCCCAGGCGCACGCCGCTGGCGATATCCAGTGCGGCGACTTCGCCGGCAGGCGTGGTGGCCACGCGCTTGCCGTCGATGCCATAGGTTTCAAGGCCGCCCAGTGCGGCGGTGGCGATCAGCTGCGCGCGCGCCGGATCGGCGGCGTCGCGGACCAGGATGGCTGCGTTGGTCTGGCCGCTGGCGGTGGCCTCGGTCTGGGTGGTTGCTGCAACGAGAGTTGCGGCAGCGGCGGACTTTTCCGCGCCTGCATCTGCCTCCCGCGACCGGCAGCCGGCCACGATGACAGGAAGCGCGAGCGCGGCCGCGATGCCGAAGGCAAGGGCGTGCTTGGATTTCATCAGGTTTCCTCCCCGGAAGCGCCGTGTAGGGCGTGCGGCAACCTTACATGGCGATTTTGGCCGTTTGCAAGAGAAATTCCAAAACAGTTGCAAAATAGAATTTTTGTTCGTAATGTGCTCCCGCAGCCTCCGGTCCGGCGGTAATGCACGGGCTCGCGGCCGTTGTCCTTGGGAGGGACTCGACGATGCGTAAGATCCGAAGGAATGCCCTGGCGGCATTCATATTGAGCAACCTTGCAGTCATGGCGGGCCAGGTATCGGCCCAGGATCCAAACAGTGCGGCAGCGGCAAATACCGACCCCACCCAGCTGGACACCGTGCAGGTGACCGGCCGACGGGCGGCGGATCGGGCGGCGATCGACGACAAGCGTTTCGCCGATGCACAGGTGGACGCGATCCGGTCCGACGATGTCGGCCGGCTGCCCGACCAGAACGTGGCCGAGGCGGTGCGTCGCCTGCCGGGCGTCACCACGCAGAACGACCAGGGCGAGGGCCGCTACCTGACGGTACGCGGCGTTTCGCCCGACCTGTTGAACGTGTCCCTCAATGGCCAGACGGCGCCGGCGCCGGAACCGGATGGCCGGCAGGTGAAGCTGGACGACATTCCGTCGGCGCTGATCGGCGCGGTCACCGTGTCCAAGACGCTGACCCCGGACATGGACGCCAACTCGATCGCCGGTGCGGTGAACATCGAAACCCTCAGTGCGTTCGATCGCGAGGGCAGCTTCGGCAACCTGCGCGGCGCTTACGGCCACAACGATCTCAACAGCTCCAATCCGTACGAGTTCGACGGCTCGTACGGCGGCCGCTTCGGCGCCGACGACCAGTTCGGCGCGGTGGTCGCGCTCAACTACTCCAAGCGCCTGATCGGCACCCAGAACGTGCAGAACACCGGCGACTGGATCGAGGTCGACGACCAGATCGTCCCCGAAGGCCTGGACATGCGCCAGTACAACACCAACCGCCAGCGCAGCGGCGCGGTGGCCAACTTCGACTGGCGGCCCAACGACGACACCAGCCTGTTCCTGCGCCTGATGTACTCCAAGTACGAGGACTCCGAGACCCGCGACCGGTTCTCGGTGGAGTTCGACGAGGACGGAATCATTCCGCTAAGCGCGGACGGCGGCAACTTCACCGACGCCGAAGGCGTTCGCGCGCTGCGCACCCGCCAGGAGGACACCAGCACGTTCACGTCCTCGATCGGCGGCAAGTTCAAGTTCGACGACAGCGAGCTGCGCACGGAACTGACCTACTCGCGCGCCAACAAGCGCGATCCGCATCGCGACGAGTGGGGCTTCAAGCAGGATGACGTGAGCGGCGAATACAACCTGGTGCCCGACCCGTACCTGGTCGTGCCGTGGGGCGAGGATCCGTACGACGCCTCGCTGTACGAGCCGGACTTCTACGAGCCCGAGTCGCGTCGCGCCGTGGAGGACCTGTACCAGGCGCGGGTGGACTACATGATGCCGATCGCGATCGGCGACGGCTCGGACCTGCAGTTCGGCGCCAAGTACATCGACCGCCGCAAGACCAACGACCAGAACGGCGAGGCGTGGGAATACGACGACGGCGACCTGACGCTGGCCGATGTGGCCGGCCGGCCGATCGGCAGCATCTGGGACGGGCGCTATCGCTTCGGGCCGACGATCAATGGCCCGGCGGCCAACGCCTACTTCAATGCCAACACCGGCGAATTCGAAGAAGACGAGGCAGGCACGCTGTCCACGTCCCTGGCCGGCGACTTCCGCATCACCGAGAAGATCACCTCGGCCTATGTCATGGGCCGGCTGCGCTTCGGCGATGTGACCTGGATCCCGGGCGTGCGCATGGAGCACACCCAGGGCGACTACGCGGCCTACTCGTTCGACCTGGACGACGCGTCGCTGGACGATCCGTTCAACAGCTTCGGATCGCGCAGCTACACCGACTTCTTCCCCGGCCTGAACGTGCGTTTCGACGCCAACGAGAATCTGGTCGTGCGCGCCGCGGCGACCCGGGCGATCGGCAGGCCGAACTACGAGTCGCTGGCGCCGTTTGTGCAGATCGAGGACGCCAACAGCTCCGAGCCGCAGGTGTCGATGGGCAACCCGGACCTGGACCCGCTGTACTCGAACAACTTCGACCTGTCGATCGAGTACTACGTCGGCAATCGCGGCCTGCTGTCGGCGGCGGTGTTCTACAAGGACATCGAGAATCCGATCTTCGAGTCGACCAGCACCGGCCAGGACGGCACCTTCGGCGGCATGGACCTGACCAATGCCGAAGTCGGTACCTGGACCAATGCGGACTCGGCCAAGCTGAAGGGCCTGGAGCTCAACGCGCAGTACGAGCTGAGCTTCCTGCCCGCGCCGTTCGACGGCTTCAGCGTCGGTGCCAACATGACGTTCTCCGATTCGGAGGCGACCGGCATCCCCGATCGCGACGACACCCTGCCGCTGATCGACCAGTCCGACCGCGTCGCCTCGGCGCAGATCACCTACGAAAAGTACGGTTTCTCCGCGCGCGTGGCCTATACCTACCGCTCCGAGCAGCTGATGGAAGTGGGCGGCGATCCGGAGGAAGACATCTACCTGGACCGCCTGGACCAGTGGGATGCGCGCGTGGCCTACACCTTCGGCGAGGACCTGACCGTGTTCCTGGAGGGCAGCAACCTCAACGACGCGGCCATGCGAACCTACATGGGCTACCGCAACCGGCTGGGCGAGAAGGAGATCTACGGTTCCACCGTCCGCCTGGGCCTGCAGTACAAGTTCTGACGCTCCCCGCGTGCTGATGTGCTTACGGCGGCCCTGCAGGGCCGCCAGTTTTGTCCGGAGTACGGAAATCATGAGAAACAAGCCGTTGTTCCGCGGCCTGCTGGCCGCATCCGTCGCCGTGGCGATCGCCGGCTGCACCGACCGCGGCGCGAATCCGCCGCAGGACGAAGCCGCCGCGCCGCCCTCCGTCGAGGCGTCCGCATCGCATGATCCGCTCAAGCTCGAGCGCGTGGTGATGCTCATGCGCCACGGCGTGCGGCCGCCGACCAAGGCCAAGGTGACGCCCGACGGCGTCGCCGACCAGCCCTGGCCGGCCTGGTCGGTCGGTTATGGCGAGCTCACCGAACACGGTTTCGATGCCGTGGAACGATTGGGCGCCTGGGATGTCGCGCAATGGCGCCAGCGCGGATTGCTGGCGGCCAGTGGTTGTCCCGCGCCGGGCGATGTCGAAGTAGCCGCCAGCTCCAAGTCGCGCACGCAGGCCACCGCGCGCGCGCTGGTGGCCGGCATGTGGCCCGGGTGCGCGGTGGATATCGCATTCCCGGCCAGTCCCGAGGCGGACGTGGAATTCCATCCGATCGATGCCGGGGTGATGCCGCTGGATCCGGACGAAGCCTGGCGCGCAGTGCGGGCCATGGCGCCTGCCGGCGGCATGGAGGCCGAGCTGAAAGCGCAGGCGCCGCTGTTCGCGCTGCTGAACCAGGCGCTGGGATGCCAGGCCGGCCAGGCTTGCGACATCTCGCAGATGACGCCGGGCATCGTGCGCAACGAGGACGATCGACCCGACGTGGGCGACCCGTTCGGGCTGGCCTCCACGATCAGCCAGACCTTCCTGCTCGAATACCTGGAAGGCAAGCCGATGGAGGAGGTGGCGTGGGGCCGTCTCACACCGGAGCAGATCGGCCAGCTGCTGGAATTCCATTCGCTGAAGTTCCGCTACGAAGGACGCACGCCGTATGTCGCTGCGCGCGCCGCCTCGCCGCTGGCCACGCGCATGCTGGCAGCGATGGAAGACGGGCCGAGGCTGACGGTGCTGGTCGGCCACGACACCAATATCGCCGACCTGGGCGGCTTCCTGGACCTGCACTGGACCGTGCCGGGCTATCCGCGCGACGACCCGCCGCCGGGCGGTGCGCTCGGGTTCGAGGTGCTGTCCGACGCGAAGGGACAGCAGTTCGTGCGCGCGTTCTACCGCTCGCAGACCATGCCGCAGGTGCGCGAACTGCAGACGCTGGATGCATCCAATCCCGCCGCGCTGGAATACCTGCCGATCCCCGGTTGTGCCGAACCCTGCAGCCTGGATCGCTTCGGCCAGATGGTGCGCGCCAACCTGATCGCACCGTTGCCTGCCGCTGCCGCTACCGCACACTGACTGTCAGCGCAGTCGCAAAAAAGAAAAGACCCGGCATCGCCGGGTCTTTTCATTCCTGCCAATGCAGCCAGCAATTCAGGGCTGCACCACCTTGCCGGTGCGCGCCGATTCGGCCGCCGCCTCGGCCAGCGCCAGCGCGGCCACGCCATCGACATAGCCCACCGAAGGCGATGCACCGTCGAGGATGTCGGCGAAGTGCTCCATCTCGCGGCGATATGCCTCGGCGTAACGGTCCAGGAAGAAGTTCTGGAAGCGATCGGCTGCCGCGCCGCCTTCGCCCCAGACCTGCACGGTGGATTCGGTGACGTTGTCGGCGCGGACCATGCCGGCCGAGGCATAGGCCTCGATGCGCTGGTCGTAGCCGAAGCCCGAACGGCGGCTGTTGGAGATCACGCACAGCTTGCCCGACGCGGTGCGCAGCAGGGTGCGTGCGGTATCCACGTCGCCGAGCTTGCCGATCTCCGGATCGACCAGGCAGCTGCCGCTGGCGAACACGGCCACCGGTTCCTCGCCCAGCAGCCAGCGGGCCATGTCGAAATCGTGGATCGCCATGTCCTTGAACAGGCCGCCGGAAATGGCGACATACGCAGGCGGCGGCGGCGAGGGATCGTTGGAGGTGATCTGCAGGGTTTCCAGGCTGCCGACGCTGCCGCCGTCCAGGCGCGCCTTGAGCGCCTGGAAGTTCGGATCGAAGCGGCGGTTGAAGGCCAGCAGCAGGCGCGCGGCGGACAGTTCGCGCGCGGCCGAGCGCGCGCGCACCAGGTCCTGGTCGATGGGTTTCTCGCAGAACACCGCCTTGCCCGCCGCAGCAGCGCGCAGGCTGTATTCCAGGTGCGTGTCGGTCGAGCTGGCGATGATCACCCCGGCCACCGCCGGATCGGCCAACGCCTGGTCCAGGGTGGTGACGGCGGTGTTCCACTCGGCGGCCAGGGCCTGGGCGGCCGCGTCCACCGGATCGACGATGCCGGCCAGGCGCAGGCGCGGATTGAGCGCCGCGTTGCGGGCGTGGATGCGGCCGATGCGGCCGGCGCCGATCAGGACGATGTCATGCATGGCGGTTCCTTCAGAGGAAGACGGGCGCGCCGAAGCGCACGGATTGCTGGCAGGCTTCGGCCAGCACGAGCGCGGCGATGCCGTCGTCGTAGCCGACCTGCGGCTGCGCCTGGCCACGCAGGACGCTGGCGAAGTGATCCAGCTGCAGGCGGTAGGCCTCGCCGTAGCGGCGCGGGAAATCGGGCTGGATCGGCGCGCCTGCGGTGCCGGTTTCGCTCAGCGCCAGCACGGTGTCGGCCTGCACATTGCCGGCCACCAGCATGCCGCCCGAGCCGCAGGCCTCGATCCTCTGGTCGTAGCCGTAGCCGCTGCGGCGGGTGTTGGAAATCACGCACAACCGGCCGCTGGGCGTGCGCAGCAGCGTGCGCGCGGTGTCCACGTCGCCGAGCCGGCCGATCTCCGGATCCACCAGGCAGCTGGCCAGGGCGAAGACCTCGCTGGGATCCTCGCCCAGCAACCAGCGGGCCATGTCCAGGTCGTGGATGGTGAAGTCCTTGAACAGGCCGCCACTGGTTGGGACGAAGCCCGGCGGTGGCGCGGCCGGGTCGTGGTTGACGATGTGCAGCGTCTCCAGCCGGCCGATCTCGCCGGCGAGCAGGCGCTCACGCAACGCGCGGAAGTGCGGGTCGAAGCGCCGGTTGAAGCCGAGCTGGAAGCGGGCGCCGGCGAACTCCGGTGCCGCTTCGCGGACCTTGTCCAGGTCCAGGTCGATGGGCTTCTCGCAGAACACCGCCTTGCCCGCGCGCACCGCGGCCAGTGCGTGCTGCAGGTGCTGGTCGGTGGAGCTGCAGACCAGCACGCCGGCCACCGACGGGTCGGCCAGGGCCTGCTCCAGCGGTGCGACCTGCGCATCGAAACGGCCGGCCATGGCCGCGGCGGCCTCCGGGCGGGGGTCGACCACGTACTTCAGCCGCAGGGCCGGGTGGGTGGCGGCATTGGTCCCATGGACCTGCCCCATCCTGCCGGCGCCGATCAGCGCCACATCGATTCGCTCCACAATGCCCTCCACGGCGTTGGATGCCGCGAATAGAATATTTGTTCTTTTTTATATTGCAAATAGAATTTACAATGTCCGCAGGGAACGACCGCCCGCCCGGGTCGCTCCCGCCCCCCGGAAAAGCCGCAAGGAGCCCCGCATGACCCAGCGCAACGTCCCGCCCGCGACCGCAGAGGAACTGCGCTCGGCGATCCTCGAGCAGTACGAGGGGCTGAGCAAACGACTCAAGCAGATCGCGCGCTACGTGCTGGATGAGCCCAGCGCGGTGGCGCTGGAGACGGTGGCCGTGCTGGCCGAGCGCACCGAGGTGCAGCCGTCGGCGATCGTGCGCTTCGCCAAGCATTTCGGATTCGATGGCGCCAGCCAGATGCAGCGGCTGTTCGTCGACGGCCTGCTCGGCAGCGCCCAGCAGGGCTACGGTGAGCGCGTGCGCGAATTCACCCAGGCGGTGGACAACAAGGCCGTGGGCGATCCGGGCCAGGTGCTGGCCGAGTTCGTCGAAGGCAACACGCTGGCGCTGGAGAACCTGGCCAAGATGGTCAGCCGCGACGAGCTGGCCCGCGCGGTCAAATTGCTGGTCCAGGCCGAGACGGTGTTCATCGCCGGCTTCCGTCGTTCCTTCGCGGTTGCGTCGTACCTGGCCTATTCGCTGCACCAGGCCGACAAGCGCACGGTGCTGATCGACGGCATCGGCGGCATGGCGATGCAGCAGGCCCACGCGCTGTCACCGCGCGACCTGCTGGTCGCTGTCAGCTATCACCCCTATGCCGAGGAAAGCGTGCAACTGGTGCACGCGGCCGCCGACCGCGGCTGCAAGGTGCTGTCGATCAGCGACAGCCTGGTCAGTCCGGTGGCCAAGCCGGCCACCCAGGTGCTGCAGGTGCGCGAGGCGGAAATCCGCAAGTTCCGCTCGCTGTCGGCGTCGATGTGCCTGGCCCAGGCGCTGGTGATCTCGTATGCGTTCGCCACGACCAGCGGCGGCACCCCGGCCCGCGGGGCGAAGAAAGCCGGTAAAAAATGAAACGAATGTTGCGTTGTTCTAAAAAATAGAATATACGTTACATGTGTCGGGGCGATGGTCGCCGCGCACAGGTAAGGGGCGGCCTTGCATGGCGGCGGAGCGACAACTGGACCTGATCACGATCGGCCGGTCCTGCATCGACCTCTACGGCGAGCAGATCGGCGGACGGCTGGAGGACATGACCTCCTTCGCCAAGTACATCGGCGGCAGCCCGACCAATACCGCGGTCGGCGCCTCGCGCCTGGGCCTGCGCAGCGGACTGCTGACCCGCGTGGGCGCCGACCACTTCGGCCGCTTCATCCGCGAGCAGCTCGCGCGCGAAGGCGTGGCTACCGACGGCGTGCTGGAAGATCCTTCACGGCTGACCGCGCTGGTGTTTCTGGGCATCCGCGACCCGGACACCTTCCCGCTGATCTTCTACCGCGAGAATTGCGCGGACATGGCGCTGGAAGCCGGCGACGTCGACGAGGCCTTCATCCGCTCGGCCGGCGCGGTGCTGATCAACGGCACCCACCTGTCGCGCGACAACGTCTTCGACGCGTGCCTGCGCGCCTGCACGATCGCCCGCGCGAACGGTGCGCGGGTGGTGTTCGACATCGATTACCGGCCGGTCCTGTGGGGCCTGACCCGCAAGGACATGGGCGAGAACCGCTTCGTCGCCGATGCCGGCGTCACCGCGCGCCTGCAGCAGGTGCTGCCGCTGTGCGACCTGATCGTGGGCACCGAGGAAGAGGTGCACATCCTCGGCGGCACCACCGACACGATCGCCGCGCTGCGCGCAATCCGCGAAAAATCCGGCGCGCTGCTGGTGTGCAAGCGGGGACCGCTGGGCTGCGTCGCTTTCCCCGCGCAGGTGCCCGACCGCGTGGAGCAGGGCGTGGTCGGTCGCGGTTTCAGCGTGGAGGTGTTCAACGTACTGGGTGCCGGCGATGCGTTCATGGCCGGCTTCCTGCGCGGATGGCTGCGCGACGAGCCGCTGGAACAGTCGTGCAGCTACGCCAACGCCTGCGGGGCGATCGTGGTGTCCCGGCACGGATGCTCGCCGGCGATGCCGACCTGGGACGAGCTGCAGCAGTTCCTGGCCAGCGCGCATCCGCATCGACTGCGCGACGACCTGGCACTTGAACAGACCCATTGGGCGACCACGCGCGTGGGCGACTGGCCGCACCTGACCGTGCTGGCGATGGACCATCGCAGCCAGTTCGAAGCGCTGTGCGAACAGACCGGCGCCGACCCGGCGCTGATCCCGCGCTTCAAGGCGCTGGCGCTCAAGGCGGTCGATCGCCTGGCCGGCGGCGGGTCCGGATTCGGCCTGCTGCTCGACGGCCGCTTCGGCATGCGCGGACTGGAAGCGGCGGCCGATCATCCGTACTGGATCGGCCGGCCGATCGAACTTCCCGGTTCGTGCCCGCTGGAATTCGAAAGCAGCGCGGACGTGGCCATCGAACTGTCGACCTGGCCGGCCAACCACGTGGTCAAGTGCCTGGTGTTCTACCACCCGGACGATCCGGCCGACCTGCGCGAACGCCAGGAGCGCCAACTGCTGCGCCTGCACGATGCCGCGCGCCAGACCCGGCATGAGCTGCTGGTGGAGATCATCGCTTCGCGCAATGGCGCGGTGGACGATTCCACCGTCGCCCGGGCCCTGCAGCGCATGTACGATCTGGGCATGCGCCCGGACTGGTGGAAGCTGGAGCCCAATGACAGTGCGAACGCCTGGCGCAACATCGAGGCGGTGATCGCCGCCAACGATCCGCGCTGCCGCGGCGTGGTGCTGCTGGGCCTGTCGGCGCCGGAGGAAGAACTGATCGCCTCGTTCCAGGCCGCCGCTTCGGTGCCGGTGGTCAAGGGCTTCGCGGTCGGTCGCACGATCTTCGCCGATGCCGCCGAGCGCTGGCTGACCGGGCAGATCGACGACGAAGCCGCGATCGAAGACCTGGCGCGCCGCTTCAGCGTGCTGGTCGATGCCTGGCGCGCGGCCAAGGCGAACCAGGGAGCCCGCTGAAGGCATGAGCAACCTCATGGACACGATCCGACTCACCGCCGCGCAGGCGACCGTGCGCTGGCTGGCGGCCCAGCAGGTGGAGGTCGACGGCGCACGCGTGCCGTACTTCGCCGGCGCCTGGGCGATCTTCGGCCACGGCAACGTCGCAGGCCTGGGCGAGGCGCTGTATGCGCACCGCGATGTCTTGCCGACCTTGCGCGCGCACAACGAGCAGGGCATGGCGCATGCCGCGGTGGCGTACGCCAAGCAGATGCGCCGGCAACGGGCGATGGTGTGTACCAGCTCGATCGGGCCGGGCGCCACCAACATGGTGACCGCCGCCGCCGTGGCCCACGTCAATCGCTTGCCGGTGCTGTTCCTGCCGGGCGACGTCTATGCGAGCCGGCGTCCGGACCCGGTGTTGCAGCAGGTGGAAAGCTTTGCCGACGGCACCGTTACCGCCAACGATTGCTTCCGCCCGGTATCGCGCTACTTCGACCGCATCACGCGGCCCGAGCAGATCCTGGATGCGCTGCCCAAGGCGATGGCAGTGCTGCGCGATCCGGCTGCGTGCGGTCCGGTGACCCTGGCGTTCTGCCAGGACGTGCAGGCCGAGGCGTTCGACTATCCGGTCGAATTCTTCGAGCCACGCTTCTGGCCCACGCGTCGCCCGCCGCCGGATGCAGCCGAGCTCGATGCGCTGGTCGCCGCGATCCGCACCGCGAAGCGGCCGCTGCTGGTCGCCGGCGGTGGCGTGCTCTACAGCCTGGCCGAAGGCGAGCTGGCCGCGCTGGCCGATGCGACCGGCTTGCCGGTCGCCGAAACCCAGGCCGGCAAGGGCGGACTACCCTGGAACCATCCGCACAACCTCGGTTCGATCGGCGTCACCGGCTCCAGTGCCGCCAACAATGCTGCGCAGGCAGCTGATCTCGTGGTCGGCCTGGGCACGCGCCTGCAGGATTTCACCACCGGCTCGCGCAGCCTGTTTCCGGACGCGCGCCTGTTCCAGGTCAACCTGCAACCGTTCGACGCGCACAAGCACGGCGCCGCGCCGGTGGTGGGCGATGCACGCGTGGTGATCGCCGCGCTGCGCGAACGGCTGGCCGGCTGGCGTGTGGCGCAGGACGTTCAGGATGCCGATGCCGGCGCGCTGTCGCGCTGGAACACCGATGTGCAGGCGGCTACCGCCGGTGCGACCGACATGCGCCTGCCCAGCGACGCGCAGGTGATCGGCGCGGTGCAGGCGAGCGTGGACGATGACGCAGTGGTGGTCTGCGCCGCCGGCGGCCTGCCGGGTGAGCTGCACAAGCTGTGGCGCTGTGCGCGTCCCGGTGGCTACCACCTGGAGTACGGCTACTCGTGCATGGGTTACGAGATCGCCGGCGCGCTGGGCGTGAAACTGGCCCAGCCCGATCGGCAGGTCGTGGTCATGGTCGGCGACGGCAGCTACCTGATGATGAATTCCGAACTGGCCACCTCGGTGATGCTCGGCCTCAACCTGGTCGTGGTGGTGCTGGACAACCGCGGCTTCGGCTGCATCAACCGCTTGCAGCACGCCACCGGCGGGGCCGGCTTCAACAACCTGCTGGCCGACAGCGCGCATGAAACGCTGCCGGCGATCGACTTCGCCGCGCACGCGCGCAGCCTGGGAGCGGAGGCCGAGCACGTGGGTACCCTCGGGGAACTGCGCGCGGCACTCGAGCGCGCGTGCGCGGCGGACCGCAGCTACGTGGTGGTCATCGATACCGATCCGCGCAAGACCACCGAAGCCGGCGGCTGGTGGTGGGATGTGGCCGTGCCGGAAGTCTCCGCACGCGCTGAAGTCAACGATGCGCGCCGTGCCTACGAGGCCGGTGCGCGCATGAAACGAGACCTGTCATGAGCATACGTTTTGGTGTCAGCCCCATTGCCTGGGCCAACGATGACATGCCCGAGCTGGGCGGCGACACGCCGCTGGAAGACATCCTGCGCGACATCCAGGAAGTGGGCTTCGAGGGCGTGGAGCTGGGTGGGAAGTTCCCGCGCGATCCGGCCACGCTCAAGGCGCTGCTGGCCCGCTACAAGCTGGACCTGATCGGCGGCTGGTACAGCGGTTCGCTGCTGGTCCAGGACGCGCAGGCCGAGATCGCCGCGATGCAGGACCACCTGGCGCTGCTCAAGGCGCTGGGCAGTACCGTGTTCGTGTTCGCCGAAACCAGCAATGCGGTCCATGGCAATCGCGGCGTCGCGCTCTCCGACACGCCGCGGCTGCCGGCCGCGGGCTGGGCGGAATTCGGCCGGCGCCTGACCCAGGTCGCCGACTATGTGCAGTCGCAAGGCATCAAGTTCGCCTACCACCACCACCTGGGTACGGTGGTCGAGCGCGGCGAAGACCTGGACGCCTTCATCGCCAACACCGGCCCGTCGGTCGGCCTGACCGTGGATACCGGCCATGCCGCGCTCGGCGGCATCGACGCGCTGAAGGTCATCCGCGAGCATCCCGGCCGCGTGGCCCACGTGCACTGCAAGGACGTGCGCGGGGCGACCTTCGACCAGGTCGTGCAGGACCGCGCCAGCTTCCTCGATGGCGTGCTGGCCGGCATGTTCACCGTGCCCGGCGATGGCGGGCTGGATTACGCGCAGGTGATGGCCGAGCTCAAGCGCATCGGCTACTCGGGCTGGATCGTGATCGAGGCCGAGCAGGATCCGGCGCTGGCCGATCCGCGCACCTATGCCGAGCTTGGCCTGCGCACGCTGCGCAACGAGGCGGCCAAGGCGGGCCTGCAATGAACGCCTCGCTGCGCGTGCGCCCGCATGCCCCGGCCGCCGACGGCACGGTGCTGGCGGTCACGCCCGCCAGCGCAGGTTGGGAGCATGTCGGCTTCCGCGTGGTGAAGCTGGACGACGGGCAGTCGTATTCCGGCGGCGAGCCGGGCAGGGAAGCCTGCCTGGTGCTGGTGGCCGGCAGCGCCGACGTGATTGCTGGCGACAAGCGGTTCGACGGCCTGGGTGGGCGCGCTTCGCCGTTCGAAGATCGCGCACCGGGAGCGGTCTACGTGCCCGCCGGCGTCGCTTACACGGTCACCGCGCGCGGCGCGGTCGAACTGGCGGTGTGTACCGCGCCCGGCAACGGTGCTGGCGACGTCCGCGCGATCGATTCGGCGCGCATGTCGCGCGAAACGCGTGGCGGCGGCACCAATACCCGCTACGTGCGCAACATCCTGCCCGAGGGTGAGCCGGCGCAGAGCCTGCTGGTGGTGGAGGTGATCACCCCCGGCGGCCACTGGTCCAGCTATCCGCCGCACAAGCACGACACGGCCACCTCCGGCGAGGAAACGCTGCTGGAGGAAACCTACTACCACCGGCTGCAGCCGCCGCAGGGTTTCGCCTTCCAGCGCGTCTATACCGACGACCGCTCGATCGACCAGACCGTGGCGGTGGAAGACGGCGACGTGGTGATGGTCCCGCGCGGCTACCACCCGGTCGGCGCCCCGCACGGCTACGACCTGTACTACCTCAACGTGATGGCGGGGCCCGAGCGCCGCTGGATCTTCCGCAACGACCCGGCGCACGACTGGATCGTGCGCAAGGGCTGAATCCGCAAGGCAGGCAAGGCATGCGCAACATCGACCATTTCATCGACGGACGCCGCGTCCCGGGAACTTCGGGCCGGCACGGCGATGTGTTCGACCCCAACAGCGGCCAGGTGCAGGCACGCGTGGCCCTGGCCAGCGTGGCCGAGCTGAACCGCGCGGTGCAAAGCGCGGTGCTCGCCCAGCGCGACTGGGCCAAGGTCAACCCGCAGCGCCGGGCGCGGGTGATGTTCGAGTTCAAGCGCCTGCTCGAGGCGAACATGGACGAGCTGGCGGCGCTGCTGTCCAGCGAGCACGGCAAGGTGCACAGCGATTCGCGCGGCGACATCCAGCGCGGGCTGGAGGTGATCGAATTCGCCTGCGGCATCCCGCATCTGCTCAAGGGCGAGTACACCCAGGGAGCAGGCCCGGGCATCGACGTGTATTCGATGCGGCAGCCGCTGGGCGTGGTCGCCGGCATCACCCCGTTCAATTTCCCGGCGATGATCCCGATGTGGATGTTCGGCCCGGCGATCGCCGCCGGCAACGCCTTCATCCTCAAGCCGTCCGAACGCGATCCGTCGGTGCCGGTGCGCCTGGCCGAGCTGATGATCGAGGCCGGCCTGCCCGAGGGCGTGCTCAATGTCGTGCACGGCGACAAGGACGCGGTCGAGGCGATCCTCAAGCATCCACAGATCCGCGCGGCGAGTTTCGTGGGTTCTTCCGACATCGCCCAATCTGTGTATGCGCTGGGCGCGCAGCACGGCAAGCGCGTGCAATGCATGGGCGGGGCCAAGAACCACGGCATCGTCCTGCCCGATGCCGACCTGGACCAGGCGGTGGCCGACATCCTCGGCGCCGCGTACGGCTCGGCCGGCGAGCGCTGCATGGCACTGCCGGTGGTGGTGCCGGTGGGCGAGGCGACCGCGAAGGCGCTGCGCGAGAAGCTGGTCGCGCAGATTCCGGGCCTGCGCGTGGGCGTGTCCGGCGATCCGCAGGCGCAGTTCGGGCCGGTGGTGACCGCCGCCCATCGCGCGCGCATCGAGCAGTACATCCAGATGGGCGTGGACGAAGGCGCCGAGCTGGTGATCGACGGGCGCGGCTTCAGCCTGCCCGGTCATGAAGAAGGCTTCTTCCTCGGGCCCAGCCTCTTCGACCGCGTGACCGACACGATGACCACGTACCGCGAAGAGATCTTCGGCCCGGTGCTGCAAATCGTGCGCGCGGACACCTTCGAACAGGCACTGGCGCTGCCCAGCCAGCACCAGTACGGCAACGGCGTGGCGATCTTCACCCGCAATGGCGACGCCGCGCGCGAGTTCGCCGAGCAGGTCGAGGTGGGCATGGTCGGCATCAACGTGCCGATCCCGGTGCCGGTCGCGTACCACAGCTTCGGCGGCTGGAAGCGCTCGGGCTTCGGCGACCTCAACCAGTACGGCCAGGACGGCGTGCGCTTCTTCACCCGGACCAAGACCGTGACCCAGCGCTGGCCGCGCGGCGGGGCGGTGTCCGACCAGAGTTTCGTGATACCGACCATGCGCTGAGTGAACTTGCTTGGCCCTGTGCGCGGGCCGCGCACGTCGCCATGCATTCCTGGGAGGGGAGCGTGACGGGATTCCTGAGGTTCTTCGCCACCGGCGCCGATCGTGCGCCGCTGGATGACAGCAGCCAGATCACCCATCTGTTCCGCAAGCACCGGTTGCGGGTGATGCTCGCCATCACCCTGGGCTACGGTCTGATCTACACCTGCCGTCTGGCACTGGGCGTGGTCAAGAAGCCGCTGATCGATGCCGGCGTGTTCTCCCCGGCCGACCTGGGGATGATCGGTTCGGCGCTGTTCTACACCTACGCACTGGGCAAGCTGACCAATGGCTTCCTGGCCGACCACGCCAACATGAAGCGCTTCCTGGCGTTCGCCTTCATGATGACGGCGTTGTGCAACCTGGCGATGGGCTTTGCGACCACGCTGTGGCTGGCGGTGGTGCTGTGGGGTCTCAACGGCTGGTTCCAGAGCTTCGGTGCACCGGGCGGCGTGGTGGCGATGACCCACTGGTTCTCCAACCGCGAGCGCGGCCGCGCCTACGGCGTGTGGAGCACGGCGCATTCGATCGGCGAAGGCCTGACCTTCCTGGTGGTGGGCGTGGCGGTCAGTACGCTGGGCTGGCGCTGGGGTTTCTGGGGACCGGGCCTGATCGGCCTGTTCACCGCGCTGGGCTGCTACCTGCTGATCCAGGACCGGCCGGGGACTCTCGGCCTGCCCAACGTCAACGACTGGAAGCAGGACCGCTACGACCAGGGCAACAAGCCGGGCATGAAGTCGGTGCTGGCCCTGCAGCTGTCGATCCTGAAGATCCCGGCGATCTGGGTGCTGTGCCTGGCCAGCGCCACGACCTACGTGACCCGCTACGCGATCAACTCGTGGGGAATCCTGTACCTGCAGGAAGCACGCGGTTTCTCGCTGCCGGCGGCCGGCACGCTGCTGATGACCAGCACGCTGGCCGGCATTGCCGGTGCGCTCGCGTTCGGCTTCATCTCCGACAAGTGGTTCGGTGCGCGTCGTCCGCCGGCGAACCTGCTGTTCGGGTTGCTCGAGCTGACCGGGCTGTGCCTGTTCTTCTTCGGCCCCAACACCATGCCGATGCTGGTTCTGTCCATGCTGCTGTTCGGCATGGGCCTGACCGGCCTGGTGACCTCGCTGGGCGGCCTGTTCGCGGTGGACATCGCGCCCAAGCGCGTGGCCGGCGCGGCGATGGGCGTGATCGGCATCTTCAGCTACATCGGTGCAGCGGTGCAGGAACAGGTATCGGGTAGCCTGATCGAGCGCGGCATGCAGGTGGTCGACGGCGTGCGCACCTATGACTTCGGCCCGGTGATCTGGTTCTGGATCGGATCATCGATGGTTTCCATGCTGCTGGCGGCCAGCCTGTGGCGTACGCGCTTGCGCGACTGATTCGTCGCGCGACTGAACAACGATCGAGGCGGTGAAGTGATGAGTGACGTGCTGCAGGCATCCGACGAACTGAAGGCGATGATCCAGGCCGCGCAGGCGGCCGGTGCCGGACTGCAGGCGCATTTCGCGCGCCTGTCCGAGCTGGGCGTGCGCGCCAAGAGCGGCCCGGCCGACCTGGTGTCGATCGCCGACGAAGAGGCCGAGCGCACAACGCGCGCGATCCTGGCCCAGGCGCGTCCGGACTACGGCTTCCTCGGCGAGGAGGGCGGAACCTTCGGCGGCGGCGATGCGCGCCATCTGTGGATCGTCGATCCGCTCGACGGCACCACCAACTTCCTGTTCGGCAATCCGCTGTGGGGCGTCAACGTCGCGCTGGCCCGCGACGGCCAGGTGATCGCCGGGGTGACCTGGCTGCCGATGATCGATGAGCTGTACGTGGCCGAGCAGGGCAAGGGCTGCTGGCTCAACGGGCAGCGGATTCATGTGTCCAATCGTGGAAGCCTGATCGAGTCGGTGTTGGCCTGCGGCATTCCGTTCGCCGGCAAGCCCGACCATCCGATATTCGCCCGCGAGATGGCGCTGCTCAGCGCCAATGTCGCCGGCATCCGCCGCACCGGTGCCTGCGCGGTGGACATGGCCTGGGTTGCGGCCGGGCGCTGGGATGCCTACTGGGAACGGGCACTCAATGCCTGGGACATGGCCCCGGGCGTGATCCTGGTACAGGAGGCGGGCGGCGTGGCCACCGCGGTGGACGGATCGCCGCTGGACCTGCACGGCCAGAATGTGTGCGTCTCCAACGGCGCCGTGCATGGCGTGCTGATCGAGGCGCTCAACCAGGCACGGGATGTGCGCGCATGAAGGTTTCCCGACGCGGTTTCGCCAAACTCGGTGGCCTGGGGGGTCTGGTCGCGCTGTTCGGCGCCTGGCCGCGCGCGCAGGCCGAGACGATCGGCTATCCGCGTGCGCTGCAGGGCCCGATGGTCGGCGCGCCGGGGCCGGATCACTTCAGCGTGTGGGTGCGCGCCAGCGGCCTGTTCGACGTGACCCTGGAGTACTCCACCGATCGCGACTTCGACACATTCGTCACCGGCCCGACCGTACGTGCGCGCTCCAGCGACGAGGGCTGCGTCGTGCTGCGCGCCACCGGCCTGAAGCCCGATACCGCGTACTGGTACCGGCTGCGGTTCGACGGCGAGCTCGACCGCTTCCAGCCGTTGCCGCATCGCACCCGCACCGCACCGGCGGGCGCGGCCGACTTCAGGATCGCGTTCGGCTCGTGCTGCCGGCTGCAGTACGACGCCGACCAGCGCATCTGGAATGCGGTGCGCGCGCTGGAGCCGGACATGTTCATCTGGCTGGGCGACAACATCTATGCCGACAGCGACCAGGTCTCGACCCTGGTCGACCTGTACGGCCGCGGCCGGGCGGTGGAGCGGCTGGAGCCGCTGTTGCGTTCCACCCCGCAGCTGGCGACCTGGGACGACCACGACTTCGGCTTCAACAACTCCGACGGGCGTAGTCCGTTCAAGGCGCAATCGCTGCGCGTGTTCCGCAACTTCTGGGCCAACCCGGCCTATGGCGAGGCCGACAATCCCGGCGTCTATTTCAAGCAGCACTACGGCGGCGTGGATTTCTTCGTGCTCGACGGGCGCTACCACCGCGACCCGACCGACCAGGTCGACGACGCGAACAAGACCATGCTCGGCGCCCGCCAGAAGGCCTGGCTCAAGCGCGAGCTCAAGGCCTCGCGCACGCCGTTCAAGGTGCTGGCCATCGGCGGAGGCTGGTCGTCGGCGGAGAACGAGGACGGCGGCGATTCGTGGGGCGTCTACCTGACCGAGCGCAACGAGATCTTCGACTTCATCCGCGACGAGAACATCGGCGGGGTGGTGTGCATTTCCGGCGACTCGCACATGGGCGAGCTCAACTGCATTCCGCGCTCGGAACAGGGCGGCTACGACATCTACGACCTGTGCTCCTCGCCGCTGGCGCAGATGCCGGCCAACAAGAACATCCGCCAGGTGCCGGAAGTGCGCGTGCGCGATACCTGGACCCGCTCGGTCAACGTCGGCCTGATGCGCTTCGACATGACCGGCGATACGCCCACGCTCACCTACGCCCTGCATGACGTGATGGGCGAGCCGGTCTGGGATCCGCTGGTGCTGACCCCGGCCGACCTGCGCAACGGCGTGCGTACCTGGGACAGCAAGTCCGATCCCAAGGAGCTGGAGCGGCTGGCGCGCTTCCGCCAGGGCAAGGGCTACTACGGGTTCGATCCGCCCGAGGGCTGGCCTAGCCGCCCACACTACGACGGATCGTCAGACTGACCGTTCCCGGCGAGACGCGCTTGCGCAGCTCGGTATCGGCCACCGGCCCGTCGGCGCGGGTGTCGTCCCAGTTCCAGCGCTGCTCGCGGAAGTCGCGACCGAACAGGTCGGTGACCTCGGCGCGCAGCCGCCAGTGTTCGCCCATGCGGTGCTCGGCGAACAGGGTCCAGCCGGCGTCTTCCGATTCGCGGGTGACGCGGTCGTAGCGGTACTTTGTTTCGCGCTCGCCCAGGTGTTCGAGCAGGATGCCCCAGTTGAGCCGCAGCGAGGCCACTTCCTGGGTGAACTCGATCTCGCCTTCGAACGGCTTCTCTTCCGAGATCCCGCGCGCCTGGCCGGTCACCGGATCGGTGACCTGGCTGGTGCGCCACAGCGCGGTGGTGCGCACGCGCGCGTTCGGCAGCACGGCCACCGGCACCGACAGGTCCAGCGACAGCGTGTCGCGGCGTCCGTCGCCGATGTTGCCGGGCGCATCGAAGATCTCGTCGCCCTGCTGCACCAGCACCCGGTCGACCACGTCGCTGATCCGGTCGTGAGTCCAGCCCAGGGTCACGGCCGCATCCTCGCTGAAGTGGTGTTCCCAGGAGAACGCGGTGCGCCAGCTGTTGTCCGGCTTGAGCTGCGCGTTGCCTGCGCTGACCGTGCCGCCTTCCAGCGAGGCCGATGCGGCGAAGTCGGAGAAATCCAGCTGGCCGACTTCGCGCGAGATCGACAGGCGCCACTGGTTGGCGTCGTCCGGATTCCAGCGCAGCGCCGCGCGCGGCTTGGGATAGGTGAACCGGCGTTCGAGCTCTTCGTCGCCGGTCTGGGCCAGGTCCGATTTCTCCTGGCGCATGCCCGCTTCCACGGTCCAGTCGTCGGCCGGCTGCCAGGTCAGGCCCACCGCCGCTTCGATGCGGCGCTCGGTCACGCGCACCTGCGATCCGGGCACCTCCACGACCTGGCCGTTCTCAAGCAGGCGATTGTCGCGCTCCAGGAAATTGTCGGCGCCCTCGATGCTGGCGTTGAACGCCAGCGTATCGCTGGCGGCATGGGTCAGGTCCAGGCGGGCGATGGATTCGCCGCTGCGGCCGTCCTCGTCGAAGCGTTCCTCGTCGTCGCCCTCGTACGATTCCTCCACGTTGTCGATATCCGCCCGCTGCCGGCTGGCCATAATCTCCAGCGTGGTGCGGCCGCGCATCTGCAGCACGTAACGCGCGCCAAGTTCGGTCTCGCGGTAGGTCTCGCGTTCGCGGCTGAGCTGGTCGTCTTCGTCCCCGCCGCTGATCGTGCCGTCGGTGTCGGTGTATTCCGCGCGCGCCGCGCCGACCAGGCTCAACTGCCCGTCGCCGAGCGGCCGCCGCCAGCTCGCGCTGGCCTCTTCCTTGCGCTTGGTGGTGCGCGTGTCCCAGTCGCTGCGCACGCTGTCGCCGCCGACGTCCTGCTCCACGATGCTGCCCTTGCCGGTGTCGTCGTCCAGTTCCGGTTCCAGTTTCAGGCTCAGGTCCAGCGCCTGCTCGTTCCAGCGCCGGCCGTATTCCACCTCGCCCTGCGGTGCGGTCCATCCGTTTGGAGAGGCGATCATTCCCGCTTCCAGCGCCAGCTCGGTGCTGGCTTCGCTGCGGCGTACGACATTGGCCAGCACCGGGTAACCGCCCATGTCCACGCCCGGCGTGCCGGCCTGGATCAGCTCGATGCGCTCCACCGACCGCGCCGGGATGCGCTTGAGCAACCCGGACAGGCTTTCGCGCTTGCTCGTGGGGCGCGCGCCATCGAACAGCACGTTGCCCGAGGCGCCGGCGTAGCCGCGCACGTCGGCATCGGCTTCGACCAGGGTGAAGCCGGGCAGGCGCAGGACCATGTCGTAGGCGTTGGCCGGCGCGGTATCGCTGAAGTATTCGGGCGGGTAGGCGCTGCGGCCGCCCTGTCCGGATGCAGCGGTCTGCGCCTGCGCGGGGAGTGCGAATGCGGCCGCCAGCAGCAGGCATCCGTGCATGAGCGAGTGTTTCCTGTTTGGGCGCATGGCCGGCCGATTCCCGAAGAATGACCGGCAGGCTAGACTGGCCTTGCTGACATGCCGTCGACTGCGCATGTCAGGTCGCTGTCAGGAAGCCTTACCCATGCTCGGCGCCATGAACACGACAGCCAACAACACATCGCAGCCGGCTTCCCGGGCATCCACAGCCCGCCGTCGCCTTCCCCTCCTGATCCTGGCCGCACTGCTGGCCGCGGTGCCCGCGCACCACGCGCTGGCCGACAAGAACGACCACATCGAAGCGCGCGAACTGCTCAAGCGCGGCGAGATCGTGCCGCTGGCGCGGATCCTGGAAGTGGTCCAGCAGCGCGTGCCCGGCGACGTCATCGAAGTGGAGCTCGAGCGCGAGGACGGCCTGTGGGAATACAAGGTCAAGGTTCTTACGCCCACCGGACGGGTGCGCAAGCTCTACCTGGATGCGCGCAACGGAGCGGTGCTGAAGATCAAGGATGATTGATGCGCTGCCTGGTGGTCGAGGACGAGCCTGACATCCGCTCCGACCTGGCCCGCGCGCTGGAGGCGGCAGGATTTACCGTCGATGCGGTCGGCGATGGCGAGTCGGCGTGGTTCCAGGGCGATGTGGAGGACTACGACGTGGTCGTGCTCGACCTGGGCCTGCCGCGCCTGGATGGACTGAGCGTGCTGCGCCGCTGGCGCGCGGCCGGACGCGCTTTCCCGGTCATCGTGGTGTCCGCGCGCGGCGACTGGACCGAAAAGGTCGAAGGCATCGAAGCCGGCGCCGACGATTATCTTGCCAAGCCGTTCCAGATGGGCGAGCTGGTGGCGCGCGTGCGCGGCGTCGTGCGGCGCGGCGCCGGCAGGCTTTCTCCCACCCTGGTGGCCGGTCGGCTGCGCCTGGATACGGTGCGCATGACCGCCACCTTCGACGGCGCGCCGGTGCGGATCTCGCCGCTGGAATTCCGCCTGCTCGATCATCTGGCGCACCAGGCCGGTCGCGCCGTGTCCGCGGGCGAACTGGCCGAACACCTCTACGGCGTGGATGGCAGCGGCGATGCCAACGCGATCGAGGCGATCGTCGCGCGCCTGCGCCGCAAGTTCGGCAACGACCTCATCCGCACCCGCCGCGGCTTCGGCTACCTGCTGGAGGGCGAATGATCGCCCGCTCGCTGCGCTGGCGGCTGCTGCTGGCCGCGGCCGGCGCGATCCTGCTCGCGCTGGCCCTGGCGTGGGTGTTCATGACGTTGCTGTTCGAGCGCCACCTCGAGCGTCGGCTGGAAGTGGAACTGACCCGCGATGCGCTGGGCCTGGTGGCGGACCTGGCATTCGATGCGCAGGGTCGTCTTGCGCTGGAGCGCCAGCCGGTCGATGCGCGCATGGACAAGCCGGCGGGCGGCTACTACTGGCAGGTGTCTTCGCCCGCCGGCGTACTGCGCTCGCGTTCGCTGTGGGACAGCGCGCTGCCGGTGCCGCCGCAGGTGCCCACCGACCATTGGCTCCTGCAGCGCCGGCCCGGGCCGTTCGAGCAGCCGGTGATGGTGCTGGAGCGGACGCTTCTGATCGATTCGGACCGTCCCGCCGTGGTGGTGCAGCTGGCCCAGGACACCGCCGCGCTGTCCACCGCGCGCGGCGAGTTCGGCCGCGAACTGGCGGTGTTCCTGCTGGTGTTGTGGTGCGTGCTGACCGCGGCGGCCTGGTTGCAGGTCAGCGTGGGCCTGCGTCCGCTGCGGCGCATTCCCGCCGAGCTGGAGGCGCTGGAGCGCAGCGCCGATACGCGCCTGCCGCCGCAGTCGCTGCAGGAAGTGCAGCCGCTGGTGGATTCGATCAACGCGCTCGCCGATGCGCGGCAGAAAGATCTCGAGCAGGCACGCCGGCGCGCCTCGGACCTGGCGCACGGCCTGAAGACACCCTTGGCCGCGCTGGCCGCGCAGAGCCGGCGTGCGCGCGAGGCCGGGGCGAGCGACGCGGCCGACGGCATGGAGCAGGCGATCTCCACGATCAAGCTGGTGGTCGATGGCGAGTTGGCGCGCATGCGACTGGCGCGGTTGCGCGCAAGCCGCGGCGCCAGCGCCGACGTGGGCGAGGTGGTCGAGCGCCTGGCCAGCGTGATCGAACACACCGAGAAGGGCGAGACGCTGGCGCTGGGGATCGACGTTGCGCCGGGCCTGCGCCTGCCGTTCGAGCCCGAGCAGCTGTCGGAAATCATGGGCGCGTTGATGGAAAACGCCGCGCGGCACGCCGTCCGGCAGATCAGGGTGACCGCTGACACCACCGCCACCGGCGTGCAGGTGGCGGTGGAAGACGACGGTCCGGGCCTGCCGCCCGAACGTTTGCAGGCGCTGCAGGAAGACCGCGGCCAGCTGCTGGACAGCAGCGGCTATGCCGGCGACGGCCTGGGCCTGCTCATCGTCCGCGACCTGGTCCGTTCGAGCCAGGGCAGGCTGCATTTCGGTCGCTCGGCCCTGGGCGGGCTTCAGGTCACCATCGACTGGTAGGCCGGGCGCCCCGGCTGCTTCCATCCCCCTGCGGCTGCACCTTACGTCCCCGCGATCCACCGGTCAGGGACGCCTGCGCGTGCGCGCAATTCGATCCTGCGTCGCAGCAATCGGGCGCTACTCCGTGCCCCGTTTCGGGTGCCATTCCCGCCTTTCGAGCCAATTGTTAGAATTTCGTTGACACGCGCCATGCCGGTTGTTACGGAGGCGCTCAACGAGACCGGCCGGAGGGGCCATGCAGTCCACGAAGTACAACCGATCCACCCTGTCCGGCGCTCCCCGGCGCCGCCTGGCCATCGCCTGTTGCCTGGCTCTGGTCGCCCCCGTTGTCGCCGCGCAGGAAGCGCCCGCCACCCCGCCGGCCGAGCAGGCCAGCGGCGAGGTCACCACCCTGGACCAGGTGCAGGTCACCGGCATCCGCGCCGCGATCGCCACCTCCATCGAAACCAAGAGCGAGTCCAACTCCATCGTCGAGGCGATCTCGGCCGAGGATCTGGGCAAGCTGCCGGACATCAGCATCGCCGACTCGATCTCGCGCCTGCCGGGCCTGGCGACCCAGCGCGTGGACGGCCGCGCGCAGGTGATCAACATCCGCGGCATGTCCGAGCAGTTCGCCGGCACGCTGCTCAACGGCCGCGAACAGGTCAGCACCGGTGACAGCCGCGGCGTGGAATTCGACCAGTACCCGGCCGAGCTGATCAACGCGGTGGTCGTGTACAAGACAGCCAACGCCGCGCTGGTCGGCCAGGGCCTGTCGGGCACGATCGACATGCAGACCGTGCGCCCGCTGGACCTGCCGGACCGGCGCATCGTGCTGGGTGGCTCGGCCGAGAAGAACTCGCTGGGCGAGCTGACCTCCGGCGGCGACGACCAGGGCTACCGGATCACGGCCTCCTACGTCGACCAGTTCGCCGACGACACCTTCGGCGTGGCGGTGGGCGTGGCGCGGCTGGATTCGCCGTTCCAGGAGCGCCATTACAAGTCGTGGTGGTGGGCAAACACCGACCTGTGGGGCACCCCGCAGGGCGCCAAGCCGGCGGACGCGATCGCGCTGCAGGGCGCCGAAGGCTGGGTCAAGACCCGCGACATGACCCGCGATGGCGTCATGGCCGTGCTCGAATACAAGCCCAACGAGACCTGGCACAGCGTCCTGGACATGTACTACTCCAAGTTCGACCAGGACGAGACCATGCGCGGCGCGATGTGGACCAACGATCCGTGGTGGAACAACGGCGCGGTCACCTACACCGCCGCGCAGACCACGCTGCACCACGGCGTGCCGGTGGTCACCAGCGGCACGCTCAGCGGCATCCAGCCGGTGGTGCGCAACGACAACAACCTGCGCGAGGACAAGCTGCGCGCGATCGGCTGGCGCAACGACTTCAAGTGGGGCCTGTACACGCTGGGCCTGGACGCCAGCTATTCGAAGGCCGAGCGCGAGCAGTCCTCGCTGGAGACCTATGCCGGCCGTCCCGATCCGCTGGACGTGGACTTCCGCATCCCGCTTTCGGCGGGCAATGGCCACTACGCGTTGCCCGACCTGTCCGACCCGACCGCCGTCTACCTGTGGGATCCGCAGGGCTGGGGCCATGACGGGCGCCTGGAAGACTCCTGGCAGGACGACGAACTGCAGTCGGTCCGCATCGACCTTAACCGCGTGGTGGAGTCGTCGGACTTCCTGCGCAGCTACGACGTCGGCTACAACCACAGCAAGCGCACCAAGGACAAGCTGGCGCAGGTCTACTTCGCCGACCTGCCGGGCCGCACGCCCACTTTGCTCGGCTCGTCGTACGTGCTGTCGCCCACCAGCCTGGGTTTCGCCGGCATGGGCAACGTGCTCAGCTACGACCCGCGCGCGATGCTCTACGACTACTACGACGTGCGCCTGAGCGAGAGCAACGACGACCTGCAGAAGGACTACGGCATCGAAGAGAAGATCGACACATTCTACTTCAAGGCCAACCTGGACATGGACATCGGCCAGGTCCGGCTGCGCGGCGATGCCGGCGTGCAGTACGTGCGTACCGACCAGAGCTCCAGCGGCGTCAACATCCAGGCCGATGGCCCGGTGGCGGTCAAGTCGATGGGCGCGACCTACGGCGACATCCTGCCGAGCCTGAACCTGGTGGCCGAGTTCGGCGAGGGCTGGAACCTGCGATTCGGCGCGGCCAAGCAGATGATGCGTCCGCGCATCAACGACATGGGCGCCTACGGCAGCGTGGGAGTGGCGGTGACCGGCGGCGTCGGCGAATGGACCGGCAGCGGCGGCAACCCGGAGCTGGAGCCGTACCGCGCCAATTCGGTGGACCTGTCGCTGGAGAAGTACTTCGGCCAGGCCAGCTATGTCGCCCTGGCGCTGTTCTACAAGGACCTGGAGTCGTACATCTTCACCCAGACCGTGCCGTGGAACTTCGCCGGCTACGACTACGACGGCCCGACCCCTCCGCTGTCGGACTGGGGCACGTTCTCCACCCCGGCCAACGGGCATGGCGGCTATATGCGCGGCGCCGAGTTCAGCACTTCGCTGGGCGGCGAGGAACTGCACCCGATGCTGCAGGGCTTCGGTGCGTTGCTCAATGCGTCCTACACCGAATCGTCGATCGATCCCGATGGTCCCGGCGGTTCGGACACCGACACCATCCCGGGCCTTTCGACCGTGGTCGCCAACGCGACGCTGTACTACGAAAACCACGGCTTCTCGGCGCGCATCAGCCAGCGATTCCGTGACCCGTACCGCGGCGAGTACAGCTACATCTTCGGCCAGCGCAGCTATCGCTACACGCTCAACGAACGCCAGGTCGACCTGCAGCTGAGCTACGACTTCCCGGAAACCAGCGCGATGACGGGCCTGACCCTGATGTTCCAGGTCAACAACCTCAACAACGAGCCGTTCCGCACCGAGGTCAGCGATTCCAACGGACTGGGCCTGTTCTTCCCCGAGGAGTTCACCGAATACGGCCGCCAGTACCTGGTCGGCTTCCGCTACGCGCTGTAACGCAATGGAAACACCCGGGGACGGGCCTCCGTCCCCGGGTACCCGTTCCAGGGTGCATGGCGCGGCACGGCCTGCGCCGCCCCCGCTTCGCTGTGGTAGCCTCCCGCCATAGCACTGCTGCGTTCCCATCCTGAAAAGGGCAGGCACATGGAGCAGGAAAGCCAGGAGGTTCGGGCAACCCGCAACCAGGAGCGCATGGCGTTCCTGCTGGTGGTGGCGGTGATCTTCCCGCTGCTGGCGATCATGATCGTGGCCGGCTACGGCTTCCTGGTGTGGATGTGGCAGATGTTTTTTGCCGGGCCACCGACCGGGTGAGCGATGGCCACCTCGACACTGACCCGACGCTCCCTTCTGTTCGGTCGCCAGGCGACTGAACCCGCCGCGCTTCGCCCGCCCTGGGCGCTACCCGAACCCGATTTCTCCTCGCGCTGCACACGCTGCGATGCCTGCGTGCGCGCATGCCCGGAACACGTGCTGGTGCGTGGCGGCGATGGCCTGCCGCGCCTGGCCCTGGCAGCAGGCGAATGCACGTTCTGCGGCGATTGCGTGCAGGCCTGCGAAAGCGCTGCGCTCGATGCATCGATTTCGCCGCCCTGGGAGTTGCGCGCGCTGGTGGGCGAGGGCTGCCTGTCCGCACGCGGCGTGGTCTGCGCCAGCTGCCGCGAGGCCTGCCCGGAAACGGCGATCCATGTCGCACCCGGCGCTCGCGGCCCGGCCGTCATCGATGCCGAGCGATGCACCGGCTGCGGGGCCTGCGTCGGGATCTGCCCGGCCGGCGTCATCGCGCTGTCGAACGAACCGCTGGAGATGCCCGCATGAGTGCGAATGACCGCGACGAAGTGCATATCGCCAGCTTCGTGGTCCAGCATCGCCCGGGCGCCGGGCCGGCGCTGGCGCAGATGATCGCCGCCCACGCAGACCTGGAACTGGCCATACCCGGCGAGACCCGCAGCGTGGTGCTGTGCGAGTCGGCCGACCGCCACGCGGTGATGGACCGCGTGGACCAGTTCAAGGAGGTGGCCGGCGTGCTGAACGTGCTGCTGGTCTACCACCACGCCGAGCCCGCCGAGGCGCTCGACGAACCCCTTTCCCCTGCCAACGCGAGTGCATCGGCATGAGCACTACACGCCGCGATTTCATCCGCAACAGCGCCGTGGCCACCGCCGCGGCGGCTGCCGGCCTGCCGCTCCCCGGCGGCAGCAGCAACGTCATCACCGAAGGCGACCTCACTTCGCTGAAATGGAGCAAGGCGCCTTGCCGCTACTGCGGCACCGGCTGCGGGGTGAACGTGGCCGTGCGCGACGGCCGCGTCGTGGCCACCCACGGCGATGTGCATTCGGAGGTCAACCGCGGCATCAACTGCGTGAAGGGCTACTTCCTGTCCAAGGTCATGTACGGCGACGACCGCCTGACCAAGCCGCTGCTGCGCAAGAAGGGCGGCGTCTACGCGAAGGAAGGCGACTTCACCCCGGTGGAGTGGGACGAAGCCTTCGACGTGATGGCCGAGCAGTTCAAGAAGGTGCTCAAGGCCAAGGGCGGCGATGCGATCGGCATGTTCGGCTCGGGCCAGTGGACGATCTGGGAGGGTTACGCGGCCAACAAGCTGATGAAGGCCGGCTTCCGCAGCAACCACATCGATCCCAACGCACGCCACTGCATGGCCTCGGCGGTGATGGGCTTCATGCGCACCTTCGGCATGGACGAGCCGATGGGCTGCTACGACGACATCGAGGCGGCCGATGCGTTCGTGCTGTGGGGCTCGAACATGGCCGAGATGCACCCGATCCTGTGGACCCGGGTCACCGACCGGAGGCTGTCGCATCCGCACGTGAAGGTAGCGGTGATGTCCACGTTCGAGCACCGCAGCTTCGAACTGGCCGACATCCCGATCGTGTTCAAGCCGCAGACCGACCTGGTCATCCTCAACTACATCGCCAACCACATCATCCAGAGCGGCCGGGTCAACAAGGCCTTCGTCGATGCGCGGCTGAACTTCAAGCGCGGCAACCAGGACATCGGCTACGGCTTGCGTCCGGACCATCCGCTGGAACTGGCCGCCGAAAACGCCGACGACCCGGGCGGCGGCGAGCCAATTACCTTCGAACAGTTCGCCGAATTCGTGCGGCCCTACACGCTGGACAAGGCCGTGGAGATGAGCGGGGTCGAGCGCGGCTGGCTGCAGCAGCTGGCCGAACTGTATGCGGACCCCAATATCAAGGTCACCTCGTTCTGGACCATGGGCTTCAACCAGCACACCCGCGGGGTGTGGGCCAACAACATGGTCTACAACATCCACCTGCTGACCGGGAAAATCTCCACGCCCGGCAACAGTCCGTTCTCGCTCACCGGCCAGCCTTCGGCCTGCGGCACCGCGCGCGAGGTCGGCACGTTCAGCCATCGCCTGCCGGCGGACCTGCTGGTGGCCAACCCGGAGCACCGCAAGCACGCCGAAGAGATCTGGAAGGTTCCGCACGGGCTGATCAATCCCAAGCCCGGCTACCACGCGGTCCAGCAGAACCGGATGCTGCGCGACGGCAAGCTCAACGCGTACTGGGTGCAGGTCAACAACAACATGCAGGCGGCGGCCAACCTCATGGAGGAGACCTGGCCCGGTTATCGCAACCCGGAGAACTTCATCGTCGTCTCCGATGCCTATCCGACCGTGACCGGCCAGGCCGCCGACCTGATCCTGCCGGCGGCGATGTGGGTGGAGAAGGAGGGTGCCTACGGCAATGCCGAGCGCCGCACCCAGTTCTGGCACCAGATGGTCAGCGCGCCGGGCGAGGCGAAGTCGGACCTGTGGCAGCTGATGGAATTCTCCAAGCGCTTCACCACCGACGAATGCTGGCCGCCCGAGTTGCTGGCCGCCAACCCGGAGTTCAAGGGCAAGACCCTGTTCGAGGTGCTGTTCGCCAACGGCAATGTCGACCGCTATCCGGTGTCGGATATCGAGGAAGGCTACGCCAACGACGAATCGCACCACTTCGGCTTCTACGTGCAGAAGGGATTGTTCGAGGAATACGCCGCGTTCGGTCGCGGCCACGGCCATGACCTGGCGCCGTTCGACATGTACCACCAGGCCCATGGCCTGCGCTGGCCGGTGGTGGATGGCAAGGAGACGCGCCGGCGCTACATCGAGGGTGCCGATCCGTACGTGAAGCCGGGCGAAGGCCATAAGTTCTACGGCTTCCCCGACAACCGCGCGGTGGTGTGGGCGCTGCCGTACGAGCCGCCGGCCGAATCGCCGGATGCCGAGTACGACATGTGGCTGGTGACCGGGCGGGTGCTGGAGCACTGGCATTCCGGCTCGATGACCATGCGCATCCCCGAGCTGTACCGCTCGTTCCCGGCGGCTGTGGTGTTCATGAATCCCGATGACGCACGCAACCGCGGCCTCAAGCGCGGCGACGAGGTGCGGGTGGTGTCGCGACGCGGGGAGATGCGTTCGCGGGTGGAGACACGCGGACGCAACCGCATGCCCACCGGCATGGTGTTCGTGCCCTGGTTCGATGCCGGCCAGCTGATCAACAAGGTCACGCTCGACGCGACCGACCCGATATCCAAGCAGACCGACTACAAGAAGTGCGCCTGCAAGGTCGTGATCGCCTAGGAGGCATGCCATGCGCAACAAACCCATGATCATCGCGGTCGGCCTGGTCCTGCTGCTGTCGGTGCTGGTGTTCGCGGCCGGCTGGATGTTCGGCAGCCTCAAGCGTCCCGCGCCCGCGGCACCGGCCGCCACCGCCTCCACGCCGGTTGATGCGCGGGCGATCTTCATTCCCGGCGGAAGCGAGATCGACGCACTGCGCCGCGGTGTGCCGGTCAACCAGGAGGGCCATCCGCCGGCGATGGCGCGGGTGCAGAACACCGACATCCGCCGCGTGCGCAACTATCCGATGCAGCCGCCGACCATCCCGCACACCATCGACAATTACCAGGTCGACAAGAACAGCAACCGCTGCATGCTGTGCCACGCGCGCGCCAACGCCGCCACCTTCCAGGCCCCGCCGGTCAGCGTGACGCACTACATGGACCGCGACGACCAGTTCCTGGCGACGATCTCGCCGCGGCGCTACTTCTGCAACCAGTGCCACGTGGTCCAGACCGACGCGCCGACCCTGGTGGCCAACGGCTTCAAGGACATCGACAGCGTCCTGGCCGCCGAACCGCGGCCGGGAGGGCAGTAAGCCATGTGGGCCTGGACCAAGCGGCACGCGCAAGGCTTCTGGCGGACGCTGCGTTCGCCCAGCCGCTATTACAGCCTGGGTTTTCTGACCGTGGCCGGATTCGTCGCCGGGGTGATGTTCTGGGGTGGTTTCAATACCGCGCTGGAGGCGACCAACACCGAGAAGTTCTGCACCAGCTGCCATGAGATGCGCGACAACGTGTTCCAGGAACTCAAGGGCACGATCCACTACACCAACCGCTCCGGCGTGCGCGCCACCTGCCCGGACTGCCACGTGCCGCACAACTGGACCGACAAGATCGCGCGCAAGATGCAGGCCTCCAAGGAGGTCTGGGGCAAGATCTTCGGCACGATCAACACCCGCGAGAAGTTCCTCGACGAGCGCCTGGTGCTGGCCACGCACGAATGGACGCGGCTGAAGGCCAACGACTCGCTGGAATGCCGCAACTGCCATGACTTCGATTCGATGGACATGACCCGCCAGAGTCCGCGCGCGGCGCAGGTCCATCGGCTGTGGCTGGGCACCGGGGAGCGCACCTGCATCGACTGCCACAAGGGGATCGCCCACCAGCTGCCCAACATGGCAGGGGTTCCGCAGGGCTAGAATCGGGGGCGGGGGGGTAGTCGGCGCGAGGAGCGGCTGGACAGGTTTCCCCGCGGCCGGAATGGGGTTCAACGCAGCGGCTCCGCAGGCACCGCGTGTGGCCAGCGCGGCGTCGCCGATCCGCAAGGAGGTGGGTCATGCGTAATGGGGCATGGGCAGTCCTGTTGCTGGCGATGCTGCCGGTGCAGGCATGGGCGCAGAAGACAGACGACGAGCGCGACGCCGAGATCGCCCGCTTGCGCGAGACGGTGAACCGGCTGGTCCAGCGCATCGAGGTGTTGGAGGCCGAGCGGGCCGACACCGCTGCCGTACCGCCGCCGACCGTCGCGCCGGCCGCCTCGAAGCCGGCTGCGTCGCCAGTGCAGGTGCAGCCAGGCTCCGCGCCGCCCGGCGCCGCACCCGCCGTCGTTGATGCGAGCGACGCATCGATGCCGGTGCCCGAGGAGTCGCCGCTTCCGGCCCATCCGTCCTTCAGCGAGGACGAGCTCGGCGGCGCCCGCGTCGACAACGAGCTGGCCCCGGGCGAGGACGGACAGGAAGGCTTCTTCCCGGTGCGTGGCACGTCCACGTGGCTGCGCCTGAGCGGCTACGCCAAGCTCGACGCGATGTACGACACCGACGACGCCGGCGATCCGGACCAGTTCATCACTTCCACGATCCCCGCTGGCGACCAGTCCGGCGACGGCAGTTTCAACATGCATGCGCGCCAGACCCGCTTCACCCTGGAGGCGCGTCGGCAGACCGACTACGGCTGGCTGCGCTTCGTGCTGCAGAACGATTTCTACGGGTCCGGCGGCTCCTACGGATACAACCTGCGCCATGCCTGGGGACAGCTGGGCAACACCTATGTCGGCTACGGGTTCTCCGCCTTCCTGGACCTGGACTCCGGGCCGGACACGCTGGATTTCGCCGGGCCCGGCGCGATCCCGTTCGCACGGCTGGCCAGCGTGCGCCGCTACGTGCCGCTGTCCAACGGCAACCAGCTGGTCTTCGCCGCCGAGCACGCGGCACCGGAGATCACCTCCGACGATGGTGGCGCGCGCACGACCATGCCCAACCTGGTCTTCGCCGCGCGCCATGAAGGCCCGAGTGGACACGTGCAGGCCGGCGCGCTGGTGCGCCAGCTCGCTTATCGCGACGACGCCGGCAGCGACGAAGCGATGGCCGGCGGCCTGACCGTCAGCGGTGCCTGGGGCGCGGACGCCGGCAACTACGTGACCTGGGGCATGGTCGGCGGACGCGGCATCGCCGCCTACGTCGGCGACCTGGGCGGCATCGGCCTGGATGCGGTGGTCGACGACGACGGTTCGCTGGAAGTGCTGGACGAGTGGGGCGGCTGGATCGGTTACGGCCATCCCTGGGGCGAGCACTGGCGCTCGACGGTGACCTGGGGCCGGCTGTACCTAGATCGCAATGACGTCCTCGCCGCCGACGCGTTCCGGCGCAGCGACTACGCGGCGGCCAACCTGATCTACGCGCCGATCCCCAGTTGGAGCTGGGGCGTGGAGCTGGTCTACGGCAAGCTGCAGCTGCAGGACGGCACCGATGGCGATGCGTTCCGCGTGCAGACATCGCTGAAGTACGACTTCATCAAGTAGGTCGACGACGTACGCCGTCGACCACAAGCGGCGGTTACTTCCTGGCTGTCTTCTTCGCCGTGCGTCCTGCCTGTTTGGATGTCGCCGCGGCGGGCGGCTCGATGCGGCGGGTCGCCTTCGCCGGCACCGGATCAGGCGACTCGATGCGACGGCTTCCGCCCTGCGCGGGCGCGCCTTCCTCGCCATGCAACGTGAGCAGGGATTCCATCAGCTGCTCGTCGGAACTGGAACAGACGCCGAGCAGGAGCACTTCGTCGCAGCCTTCGGCGGCGATGTAGGCGTGGCCCATGTTGGAGTCGATGTAGACCGACTCGCCGGCCCCCAGCACGATCGGGTCGTAGAACTCGGTATGCACTTCCATGCGTCCTTCCAGCACGTGGATGTATTCCTCGCCGGAGTGGCGGACCAGGTCGCCGAATTCGGCCAGGCTCTTGGCACGCACGCGGGTGAGCACCGGGATCATGCGCTTGCGGCGCAACTCCGGGCACAGGTAGTAGTAGTCGTAATTGGGCGTGTTGACGCGGATCGCGTCCTCGATGCGGCCGATGCTGCGGCGCGCGGTCACCGCCGGCTCCGGTGCCTCGTCCTGTTCGGCGAACAGTTCGGACATCCGCAGCTGCAGGCGCTGGCTGAGCTGCAGGAGCTTGTCGTAGGTGAGCGTCAGGCGGTCGTGCTCGACCTTGGACAGGGTCGACAGCGGAATGCCCGAATGCTCGCTCATCTGCTTGAGCGTCCAACCCTTGCGCGCCCGCAGCGAGCGCAGCAGTCCGCCGATGGTGGGGTGTTGCGCGGTCACCTGGCCGGATCTCCCTGAAAGTGTCCCGGCTCGGCCGGCTTGTCCTGTACAGGATCATCATCGCCGCAGCGGGCGGCCGATGGAATGGGCCAATGCGCGCCGCGATTGCCGGATTGGTACTTTCGGCACGGATTGACAATTCTCTGATTAGGATCATTATCGCCGAATCAGGATGATCCAGCCAGCGATGTGGCCGAGGCTGCACGCTGCCAACAGACCACCGGGGAGACCGTTCGATGCGTGCGATTCCACCGATCCTGTGCGGGGCCGTGCTGTCGGCCCTGTTGTCGTTGCCGTTGTCCGCCCAGCAGGCGCCCGGCGCGCCGGCGTCCGTGCCGCCCGCGGTGCCCGCGCCGGAGGCCGCTGCCGCTGCCGCAGTCCCGGTTCCAGCCGCATCCAATGGCGCGCCGGCGCTGACCGCCGATGACGCGCAGGCCTGGCTCGATGGCTTCATGCCGTACGCGCTGGCCGCCGGCGACATCGCCGGCGCCGTGGTCGTGGTGGTCAAGGACGGGCAGGTGCTGCTGCAGAAGGGTTACGGCTATGCCGACCTGGCCAAGGGCCGGCCGGTCGATCCGGATGACACGCTGTTCCGGCCGGGCTCGGTGTCCAAGCTGTTCACCTGGACCGCGGTGATGCAGCTGGTCGAGCAGGGCAAGCTGGACCTGGACGCCGACCTCAACCAGTACATCGACTTCAAGATCCCGCCACGCGACGGCAAGCCGATCACCCTGCGCCAGGTGATGACCCACACCACCGGCATGGAGGAGCAGATCCGCGGCCTGATCACTGCCGACGCCGCCGAGATCACCCCGCTGGGCCAAGCGCTCAAGCACTGGGTGCCCGAGCGCATCCATGCACCGGGCAGCACGCCGGCCTACTCGAACTACGCTACCGCGCTGGCCGGTTACATCGTCGAGCGCGTGTCGGGCATGCCGTTCGACGACTACATCGAGCGCAACATCTTCCAGCCGCTGGGCATGGCCAGCTCCAGCTTCCGCCAGCCGCTGCAGCCTGAACTGCTGGCGCGGATGTCCAATGGCTACGCCAAGGCCTCCGAGGGCGAGCCCAAGCCGTACGAATTCATCAGCCTCGCGCCGGCCGGCAGCCTGGCATCGAGCGGCGCCGACATGGGCCGCTTCATGATCGCGCACCTGGGCGATGGCGCGCTTGGCGACGCCCGTATCCTCCAGGCCGAAACCGCGCAGAAGATGCATTCGACCGGGCAGACTTCGGTCGGCCCGCTCAATCGGATGATGCTCGGCTTCTACGAGACCACGGTGAATGGCCATCGCGCGATTTCGCACGGCGGCGACACCCAGTGGTTTCACAGCGACCTGCAGCTGTTCCTCGATGACGGCGTGGGCCTGTTCGTTTCGATGAACAGTTCCGGCCGCGATGGCGCGACCGGACAGATCCGCTACGCGCTGTCGCGCGGCTTCGCAGACCGCTATTTCCCGGCCGATGCGTCGACGACGAAGGGCGTTTCGGCGGACGAGGCCAAGCAGCACGCGCAGGTACTGGCCGGTACCTACACCAGCAGCCGGCGCCCGGAAAGCAACATCCTGTCGCTGGCCAACCTGCTCGGCCCGGTCAAGGTCGTCGCCAACGAGGACGGCACGATCAGCGTGACCGCCGCGCTCGGCGCCGGCGGCACGCCGAAGAAGTGGCGCGAGGTCGGGCCCTACCTGTGGCAGGACACGACCAGCACCGATCGGCTTTCCGCCGATGTGGTCGACGGCAAGGTGACCCGCTTCAGCATGGAGCCGTACGCGCCGATCATGGTCTTCCAGCGCCTGTCGGCCTGGCAGTCGCTGGCGCTGCCGCTGCTGGCCGCGAGCCTGGCGGTGCTGTTGCTGACCGTGATCGCCTGGCCGGTGTCGGCGCTGGTGCGTCGCTACTACGGTGCGCCGTACCGCTTGCAGGGCAAGGATGCGCGCGCCCATCGCCTGGTGCGCATCGCATCCCTGCTGGTCCTGCTCGCGGCCGGTGGTGCGCTGGGCCTGGTGGTGGCGATGCTCGCCAAGCTCGAGATGACCAGCCCCGGCAACGATGGACTGATCATCGCGCTGCGCCTGTTCGCCTCCGTGGTGCTGCCGCTGGGTGCGATCGTGGCGGTATGGAACGCGTGGCAGGTGCTGGTGGGCCGTCGTCGACTGCTCGCCAAACTGTGGGCCGTGCTGCTGGCGCTGTCGTGCCTGTTCCTGCTGTGGATTGGCTTTGCCAACCACATCATCGGATTCGGCGCCAACTACTGACCGGAAGGCCGGCCTTGGCGGCCGGCCTCCACCGTCCTGCCTGGTGCATGGGGAACCGATGCCGCTCGAGCTGGAACTGCACAACGAACCGTTGCCGATGTCCGCGCCGTTCCGGATCGCCGGACACGTGTTCGAGGCGATGCCGGCCACGGTGGTGACGCTGCGCGACGGCACGCTGTTCGGCCGCGGCGAGGCGGCCGGCGTGTACTACAACGACGACCACCCTGACGGCATGCTGGCCATGCTGGAAGGCCTGCGGTCGCGGATAGAGGCGGGTATCGGACGCGAAGAGCTGCGTACGATCCTGCCGGCCGGCGGTGCGCGCAATGCGCTCGATTGCGCGCTGTGGGAGCTGGAGTCGCAACGCGCCGGCGTGCCGGTGTGGACGCTTGCCGGCCTGGAGGGCGTGCGCCCGCTGCTGACCACGTTCACCGTCGGCGCTGATGCGCCGGAAGTGATGGCCGAGCGTGCCGCCGCCTACACCCAGGCGCGCGCGCTCAAGCTCAAGCTGACCGGCGAGCCGTCGCTCGACATCGCCCGCGTAGGCGCCGTGCGAGCACGCTGCCCGCAGGTCTGGATCGGCGTCGATGCGAACCAGGGTTACGACGCCAGCACCCTGCCGCAGCTGCTGCCCGCGCTGCTCGAGGCGGAGATGTCGCTGCTCGAGCAGCCGTGCGTGCGCGGTCGCGAATCCGACCTGGATGGCGTCGAGCATCCGTTGCCCTTCGCCGCCGACGAAAGCATCCTCGACCTGGCCGAACTGGAAGCGCGCCACCATCGCTTCGATGTCATCAACATCAAGCTGGACAAGTGCGGCGGCCTCACCGAAGGACTGCTGATGGCCAGGCGCGCGCGCGAGCTCGGCAAGCGGGTCATGGTGGGCAACATGTGCGGCACGAGCCTGGCCGCGGCGCCGGCCTTCGTGCTTGGCCAGTTCTGCGACATCGTCGATCTCGACGGTCCGATCTTCCTGGCGCGCGACCGCAGGCCCAGCGTGCGCTACGAGGATGGCTATGTGTCCTGCGGCGACGAGGTCTGGGGTCCATGGGCCAGCCCGTGACCAGCGCGGGCGACAAGACCTGGTTCGGTCAGCCGCGAGGGCTGACCATCCTGTTCCTCACCAATATGTGGGAGCTGTTCTCCTACTACGGAATGCGCACGCTGCTGGTCTACTACATGACCAAGCAGCTGCTGTTCGCGCAGGAAAAAGCCTCCTTCATCTACGGTACCTACACCGCGATGGCGTACTTCACGCCGATTCTGGGCGGGGTGGTGGCCGACCGCTGGCTGGGCAAGCGCAACGCGGTGATCCTGGGCGGCAGCATCATGGCGATCGGCCATTTCCTGATGGCTTTCGAGCCGCTCTTCTTCATCGCGCTGGCGACGATCGCGTTGGGCAACGGCCTGTTCCTGCCGAGCCTGCCCAGCCAGATCAACGACCTCTACGCGGCCAACGATCCGCGCCGTGGCCGTGCCTACAACGTCTACTACGTCGGCCTGAACATCGGCGGCTTCCTCGCGCCGCTGGTGTGCGGCACGCTGGGCGAGCTGTATGGGTGGCATTACGGGTTCGGCGCCGCCGGCATCGGCATGTTCGTCGGCTTGCTGATCTATGTCGCCGGCCGGCGCTACCTGCCGCCCGAACAGCCGCGACGGGTGCCGCAGCATGACGCCGTGCAACCGCAACAGCGCAGTCGCCGGGTCTGGTGGCTGCTGCTGGGCGTGGGCATCGCGGCGACGATCTTCCGTGGTGCCTACGAGCAGATCGGCAACACCCTGCCGTTGTGGGTCGACACCGGCGTTGACCGCGCCTGGGGCGATTCCACCATCCCGATGACCTGGTTCCAGGCGTTGAACCCGCTGCTGGTGATCGCGATGACGCCGTTGCTGCTGATGGCCTGGCGTCGTCGTGCGGAAGCGGGCAGGGAAACATCGCCTGCGATCCGGATGGCGATCGGCTCATTGGTGGTCGCCGCCGCCTACGTGCTGCTGGCGATCCTGACTTCTGTTGCCGGCGACAGCCGGGTCGGCTGGGGCTGGCTGGTGGCGTTCTTCGTGGTCCTCACCTTCGGCGAGCTGTACATCCTGCCGACCGGTCTTGGCCTGTTCGCGAAGCTGGCGCCGCCGCGGCTGGGCGCCACCACTGTTGCTTCCTGGTTCCTGGCCGTCTTCAGCGGGAGCCTGCTGGCCGGCCTGGTCGGGACCTTGTGGTCCACGACCAGCCATCCTGTTTTCTTCCTGCTGCTGGCCGCGCTGGCGCTGCTGGCGGCGGCGCTGCTGTGGCGGCTGGATCGCCCGATCCGCGCGCTGTCCTGACCTGCATCACGTCACGGAGATCCGACCATGCATCGCCCGATGGCCGCCCTGTTCGCACTCGTCTTCGCAGCTGCTGGCGTGGTTCGCGCCGACGCTGCGCCGGCACCGCACTTCGAACTGCTGATCCGCAACGGCGTGGTCTACGACGGTAGCGGCGCTTCGCCACAGCGGCTGGACGTGGCCGTGCGCGGCGACCGGATCGCCGCCCTGCTGCCGACGGGCGCGGCCGCCACGGCCGACCGCGTGGTGGATGCCGGCGGCCAGGCCGTGGCCCCGGGCTTCATCAACGTGCTGAGCTGGGCCAACGAGTCGCTGATCATCGATGGCCGCGGAATGAGCGACACCCGGCAGGGCGTGACCCTGGAGATCTTCGGCGAAGGCTGGTCGATGGGACCGCTCAATCCGGCGATGAAGGCCGAAGCCCTGAAGATGCAGGGCGACCTGCGCTACCCGATCGAGTGGACCAGCCTGGGCCAGTATCTGGAATACCTCGAACGACGTGGCGTCACCCCCAATGTGGCCTCGTTCGTCGGCGCCACCACGGTGCGCATCCACGAGCTGGGCGAAGACGACATCAAGCCCGATGCCGCGCAGCTGGAGCGCATGCGCAACCTGGTGCGCGAGGCGATGGCCGAAGGTGCGCTCGGCGTCGGCAGCTCGTTGATCTATCCGCCGGCGGCATTCGCCGACACGGCCGAGATCACCGCATTGGCCCAGGCCGCCGCCGAATCCGGTGGTGGTTACATCTCGCACATGCGTAGCGAGGCGGACCGCTTCCTGGAAGCTCTGGAAGAGACCATCTCGATTGCGCGCGCCACCGGGCAGCGTGCCGAGGCCTACCACCTCAAGGCTGCCGGCCAGAAGAACTGGCCGAAGATGGCCCAGGCGATCGAGATGATCGACGCGGCGCGTGCGCAAGGCTTGCCGGTGAGTGCCGACATGTATGCCTATACCGCCGGGGCCACCATGCTGACGGCAACCTTGCCGCCGTGGGTGCAGGCCGGCGGCTACGAGGCGATGGTCCAACGGCTGCGCGACCCGGCGGTGCGCGCGCGCGTGCTGGCGCAGATGCGCGATCCGGATGTCGACTGGGAGAACCTGCGGCTGCTCGCCGGCTCCGACGATCGCGTGATCCTGATCGACTTCCACAGCCAGGCGCTCAAGCCGTTCACCGGCAAGACGCTGGCCGAAGTGGCGCGCGAGCGGGGTGCCACGGCCGAGGACACCGCGATCGACCTGATCATCGAAGACGGATCGCCGGTGGGCGCGGCGTTCTTCCTGATGAGCGAGGAGAACGTCGAGCTGGGCTTGAAGCAGCCCTGGGTGAGTCTTGGCTCGGATGCGGAATCCTCTGCGCCGGAAGGCGCGTTCCTGAAGTCCAGCACCCATCCGCGCGCCTACGGCAACGTAGCCCGGTTCCTGGGTCACTACGTGCGCGATCGAGGGCTCATGCCGCTGCAAGAAGGCATCCATCGCCTGACCGGACTGCCGGCCGCCAACTGGAAGCTCGAAAACCGCGGCTGCCTGCAGCCGGGTTGCTTCGCCGACATCGTGGTGTTCGATCCGACCGCCATCCACGACCACGCCACATACGCCAAGCCGCAGCAATTCGCCACCGGCGTAGACCATGTCTTCGTCAATGGCGTGCAGGTGCTGCGCGATGGCGAGCACACCGGTGCGACGCCAGGCCGCGTGGTGCGTGGGCCGGGCTGGAAGGGCGCGGCTACGGGCCACTGACTGGCCGTTCTTGTTGGCCGCGCCGGCACTTTCCGATCTCTCTGGAAATAATTCTCCATCCGTGTTGACAATTCTCTGATTAGGATCATTATCCCTAATCAGGATGTCCGGGGATGCCGCCACGACGTGGCGCGGCCGACAGCCAATGCCAACACCACCGTTCCGTCCAGGGAGAACAGTGATGCACGCGCTCCAGTCCGCCCGTCCGTGGTACCGCTCCCCGCTTTCCATCGCCATCGCCGCCACGCTGGCCTGTGCCCCAGCGACGTCCGCCCTGGCGCAGGACAGCCCGGATGATTCGTCCGGGCGGGCGGACGCGCAGTCCGAACTGCTCACCCTCGACCGGGTCGAAGTGACCGCCAACAAACGCGTGGAGAACATCCGCGAAGTCGGCGCATCAATCAGCGTCATCGGCGAGCGTCAGCTCGAGAACCTGGGTGCCAGTTCGCTCACCGACTATGCCGCGCTGGTGCCGGGCATGCAGGTGCAGAGCAACGGCAATCCCGGGCAGACCTCGATCTCGCTGCGCGGCATCGCCGCGATGTCGCCCAGCGCCACGGTCGCGACCTATATCGACGAAGTGCCGGTCGGTTCCAGCGGCATCTACCAGGCCGCCAACGCCTTCATGCTTGACCTGCTGCCGTACGACATCAGCCGGGTCGAGGTCATGCGCGGGCCGCAGGGCACGCTGTATGGCGCCGGTGCGATCGGTGGCCTGCTCAAATACGTGACCCGCTCGCCCGACCTTGCCAACGACGAGATGCGCGTCGGTGTCGGCCTGCGCTCGGTGCAGGACGGCGGCAACGACTGGAACATGCGCGTGGGCGCCAGCCTGCCGCTGCAGGAAGACCGCCTCGGCGTGCGCATGAGCTTCGCCCGCAACGGCCTGCCCGGCTATACCGACAACGAGGTCGACGGCGCCAAGGACGTGAACGATGCCGAGCAGATCGGCGCGCGCGTGGCGCTGACCTGGGATGGGGAGTCGTTCGACGCCGACCTGGGCGTTCTGCACCAGCGCATCCACAGCGACGGACGTGCCGGCGTGGCGCTGGACCCCGATACGCTGGAGCCGCTGTTCGGCGAATTCGTCGACCGCACCTGGCAGCCGCAGCCGTTCTCCAAGACCTTGACCCTGACCTCGCTGAGCATGGACTGGGACCTGGGCTGGGGCGACTTCGTCTCCGCCACCGGCGTATCGAAGACCGAGACTTCCAGCCAGCTCGACGCGACCATCCAGTTCGGCGAGGTCGCCAACCTGATGCTGGGTTTGCCTGAGCCGGGCAGTTCCGGCCTGCTCTACTCCTTCGATCTGGACAAGGTCACCCAGGAATTCCGCCTCACCTCCAAGAGTGGCGGCGCCTTCGAGTGGATGGTCGGCGTGTTCTACACGAAGGAAGACGCACTGCAGAGCCAGGAAGTGTGGCTGCAGCAGCTGGACGGCTCGCCGCTGCCGTCGCCGTACGACGCGCTGTACGGCACGCTGGCGCTGCTCAACATGCCCAGCACCTACGAAGAGGTCGCGGTGTTCGCCAACGGCTCATGGCGTTTCGGTGAGCGCTTCAAGATCGACGCCGGCCTGCGCCAGGCGCGCAACGACCAGTGGTTCAGCCAGAACGGCGATGCCGGCATCCTCGTGCCAATCGGCGATTTCCCGGGCGATTCGAGCGAGGACGTGTTCACCTGGAGCCTGAGCCCGCAGTTCAAGATCAACGACGACGCGATGGTGTACCTGCGGGCGGCGACCGGCTACCAGCCGGGCGGCCCCAACGTGGCGCTGCCGGGCATGCCGCCGACGGTGGATTCGTCGATGCTGGCCAGCTACGAGATCGGATTGAAGTCCGCGTTCGTCGACCAGCGCTTGCTGCTGGACGTCGCCGCGTACCGGATCGACTGGGACGACATCCAGGTGGCGGCGTCGTTCAACGGCATCGGCGGCCTGGTCAACGGTGGTGAGGCGACCAGCGAGGGCGTCGAGCTTTCGGCCCAGTTCCGCGCGACCGCCAACCTGAGCTTCGGCGTCAACGGCGCGTACAACAAGGCCACGCTCAAGGACGACTTCCAGCCGGCGGTGATACCGCAGGCCGGCTACGACGTGGTCATCAATTCCGGCCTGGCCGGCGATCGCATTCCCTACGTGCCGGAGTGGTCCTGGTCGGCTACGGCCGAGTACGCGTTCACGACCGGTACCGGCCTCAACGGCCAGGTCGGCGGCGCGCTGCGCTGGCTCGGCGACCGCGTCAACGGCACCACCGAGCGCACGCGCGTGACCGCGTCCGGTGACCCGTCGACGGTGCTCATGGAGGAGATCGTCGAGCCGATCTCGCTGGACAGCTACGCTGCGCTCGACCTGTACGCCGGCATCGGCCGCGGCAACTGGGAGTTGCGCGCCTACGTCAACAACGTCACCGGCGAAGACGGCTGGTCGTCGGTGGACCTGATCAGCAGCGAGGTGACCGGCACGCCGGTGCAGACCGTGGCGGTGCCGATCCTGCCGCGCACCTTCGGCCTGGAACTCGACTTCCGCTTCTGACTCCGCGCGCCGCCCGCGAAAGCGGGCGGCTCCCCCCGATCGGACCCGAGCGCCCCGCATGCCGAACGCCGCTCCCGAGCTGCACGAAGCCGACCTGCTGCCGCAACCGTATCTGCTGTTCCTCGGCGACACCACCGAACCGGGCTACGCGAAGACTGCCCTGGGCCTGCGCGACTGGGCGGCCGAGCGTTGCGTGGGCGAGTACGCCTGCGAGGGCGCCACAGTCAGCACCGGTCTGCCGTTCCTCACGCCGGCGCAGGCGCGTATCGCCGGTGCGCGGGCGATGGTCATCGGCGTCGCCAATCCGGGCGGGAGGATTCCTTCGGCGTGGCTGCCGCGCCTGCTCGAAGCGCTGCAGGCCGGCCTGGACCTGATCGGCGGCATGCATGCCCGCCTGGGCGGGATCGAGTCGCTGCGCAACGTCGCCCTGGCGCATGGACGTCGGCTGATCGACGTGCGCGAGCCGCCGCCGGGCCTGCCTATCGCGTCCGGGCGCAAGCGCAGCGGACAGCGCCTGCTCACCGTCGGTACCGATTGTGCGCTGGGCAAGAAGTACACCGCGCTGGCGCTGACCCAGGCGTTCCGCAAGCGGGGCATCGACGCCGATTTCCGCGCCAGCGGGCAAACCGGCATCCTGATCGCGGGCGAGGGCATGCCGATGGATGCGGTCGTGGCCGATTTCGCCGCGGGCGCGGCCGAGATGCTGTCGCCCGATGCGGCAGCGTCGCATTGGGATGTAATCGAGGGCCAGGGCTCGCTGTCCCATCCGGCCTATGCGGGCGTATCGCTGTCGCTGCTGCATGGCAGCCAGCCGGACGTTATCGTGGTCTGCCATGAACATGGCCGCGAAAGCATGCTCGGACATTCGCATTTCACGTTGCCCTCGATCGAGGAGACCATCGACCTGGCGCTTCGACTCGGCGCCAGGACCAATCCGGCGATCCGCTGCGCCGGCGTGAGCCTCAACACCGGAAAGCTGGACGCAGAAGACGCGCAGCGCGCGATCGAGCAGACCACCGCGCGCCTGGGGTTGCCGGTGGCCGACCCGATGCGCGGCGGGGAAGCGTTCGAACGCCTCATCGCCGCGTGCCTGGTATGAGTTCGTACTCCAGTTTTTTCCAGCGGTACCTGTTGCCTGGCTTCGTGTTCCAGGCCGCGGTGATCGCCGGCGGCTATGCCACCGGGCGCGAGCTGGTGGAGTTCTTCCTGCCGGCCGGGCCATGGGGCGGCCTGCTGGGCATGGTGGTCAGCATGCTGGTGTGGAGTGCGGTGCTGATGGTCAGCTTCGAGTTGGCCCGGATCGCGCGGGCCTGGGATTACCGCGCATTCTTCAAGGTACTGCTGGGCCGCGGCTGGTTCGCGTTCGAGATCGGCTACTTCCTGCTGATGCTCGTGATCATGGCGGTGATGGGCGCGGCCGCCGGTGAGATTGCCTACAGCCTGTTCGGCCTGCCGCGCCTGGCTGGCTCGATGGCCATGATCGCCGCCACCGGCGCGATGCTGTTCTGTGGGACAGCATCGATCGAGAAGTTCCTGGTCGCCTCGGTCGGTTACCTGTATCTGGTCTACCTGGTATTCGTGGTCTGGTGCGTGATGGCGTTCGGCGATCGCATCGCGGCGAACTTCCAGGCGGTGCCGGTGGGGCAGGACTGGTTCATGGCTGGGGTGACCTATGCCGGCTACAACGTCGCCACCATTCCGGCGGTGCTGTTCTGCGTGCGCCACTTCGGCCGTCGTCGCGAAGCGCTGGCCGCCGGCGCCTTGGCCGGGCCGTTGGGCATGCTGCCGGGAGTGGTGTTCTACATCGCGATGGTGGGCTATTACAGCGAGATCGGTCAGCAGGCGCTGCCTTCGGCCTTCCTGCTGGCCAAGTTGCACGCGCCCTGGTTCGAGTGGGCCTTCCAGATCGCGGTGATGCTGACCCTGGTGGATACCGGCGTCGCCCTGCTGCACGCGATCAACGAACGGGTCGCCAATGCCTGGGAAGAGCGGCAGCGGCCCATGCCGCGTGCGTTGCGCCCGGCGCTGGCCGTGGGCGTGATGCTGCTGGCGGTATACGCGGCCACCGCGGTCGGCCTGATCGACCTGATCGCCAAGGGCTACGGCACGCTGACCTGGTACTTCCTGGCGATCTACGTGCTGCCCTTGATGACCTGGGGCGTGTGGCTGCTGTGGCGTCACCGCGCCCAGGGAGCTCCGTCCCTGCATTCGTCCGCTGAACATCCGTGAGAGGAGATCGCGCATGACGCCCCGATCGTTGGTCCTGCGCCTCGCTGCGAGTGCGGCATTGCTCGTCGCCACTGCTGCCGCGGCGATGCCGCCGGATTTCGACCAGCGGGTCGAGGCGGCGATGCGTTCGCGCGACGTCCCCGGCATGGCGATCGCGGTGGTCAAGGATGGCCAGATCGTGCATGCGCAAGGCTATGGCGTGCGCCGCCTGGGCCAGGGCGCGCGCGTCGATGCCGACACGATCTTCCCGACCGGCTCGACCGGCAAGGCAGTCACCGCGGCCGCGCTGGCGATCCTGGTCGATGACGGCAAGCTCGGCTGGGACGACAGGGTCGCCGACCATCTGCCCGATTTCCGCATGTACGACCCATGGGTCACCCGCGAGATGACCGTGCGCGACCTGCTGCTGCATCGCAGTGGCCTGGGCCTGGGCGCGGGCGACCTGCTTTTCATTCCGCGCACCTCGCGCAGCCGTGCCGACATCGTCCGCGCGCTGCGCAACATCAAGCCGGCGACCAGCTTCCGCAGCGGCTACGCCTACGACAACATCCTGTACATCGTCGCCGGCGAGCTGGTGACGGCGGTCAGCGGGCAGCCGTGGGAGCAGTTCGTCAGCGAGCGGATCTTCAAGCCGCTGGGCATGACCACGGCGGTGAGCGAGGAGACCGCACGCTTTGCCACCGCCAATCGCGCGCAGCCGCATGCGCGCCTGGATCCGCGCCTGCGCGGCCTGGGCGAGCAGCAGGTCCTCCCCGAACGTGAAGGCCTGGGCCAGGTCGGTGCGCCCGCCGGCGGGTTGTCGTGGAGCGCCAATGACTTCGCGCGCTGGATGCAGCTGCAGCTGGCAATGGGCGCGTTGCCCGATGGCAGCGGCAAGCGCCTGTACGGCGAGGAATCCGCTCGCGAGATGTGGACGCCGCAGGTGCCAGTGCCGATCCGGCCGTATCCGGCGCCGATCTCGGCCATCACTCCACAGTTCTCCGGTTATGGACTGGGCTGGAACGTGCAGGACTACCGCGGGGTCAAGGTCGTGCAGCACGGCGGTGCGGTGTTCGGCGTACTGGCGTTCGTGGTGCTGGTGCCGGAGCGCAACCTGGGCATTGCACTGATGATCAACTCCGAGGACGTGGACGTGATGCGCGGCCTGGGCTACGAAATCCTGGACCACTACCTGGGCTTCGAACCGCGCGACTGGGTGGGTGATTTCGCGACCTGGAACCGCGAGCGGCTCGCCGGCGGACTGGCCGCGCTTGAGGGCGCCGGAAAGACCCAGCGCAAGGCGTCACGCCCCTCGCTACCGCCGGCCGGCTACGCGGGCGAGTACGCCGATGCGTGGTACGGCCCAGTGTCGGTGGCGATGGATGGCGGCAGGCTGCGCATGGATTTCAGGCAGACGCCTAACATGGTCGGCACGCTTAGCCACTGGCAGTACGACACCTTCCGCGTCGACTGGGACGATGCGTCGATCGAGCCGGCCTATGTCACCTTCGCCCTGGATGCGGACGGCAAGGTGGACAGGATCACGCTCAAGGCGGTATCGCCGCTGGCCGACTTCAGTTACGACTACCAGGACCTGCTGCTGGAGCCGCGCGGGTTGCAATAGCCGCTTCGTCCGGAACATGGCCAGGATCGGACGATCCTGGCCGCCTGCCCGCATCCGCGCAGTCGTCCCGTAAGTAAACGGGCGGACACGGGAACTGTGACGCACGACGCCTGCAGGCGTCGCCTTGGCCGGAGGCTGCGCGCGGGCGATGCCTTGCCTGCCGGATAGATGTGACATGATCGGCCGGTCCAACGAAGCTGGAGTGGTCATGGGATCCGGTTCGCGTATCAGGTTTGCTGCAGGCGCTTTCCTCGCTTCATTCCTCGCCGCCGGTTCAGCCGGCGCGCATGACTTCCAGCTGGCCGCGCAAGCGGCGCAGGCCGCGGCACCGGCGACCGCCGCGCCGGGCTCGGTGCTGTTCCGCAACGTGCGCATCTTCGACGGCAAGTCCGGGCGCGTGACCGGCCCGAGCGACGTGCTGGTGCGCGGCAACAAGATCGAGCGGATCGGCACCGGACTGGCGCCCGAGCCGGCGACGAAGGTGATCGATGGCGGCGGGCGCGTGCTCATGCCCGGCCTGATCGACGCGCACTGGCACAGCATGATGGCCGCCCCGTCGCTGGGCGCGATCCTCACCGGCGACCAGCGCTACCTCACCGCGATCGCCGCAGCCGAGTCCACCCGCACGCTGATGCGCGGCTTTACCACCGTGCGCGATGTCGGCGGCAATTCGTTCGGCCTCAAGCAGGCGGTGGACGAGGGCGTGCTGCCCGGGCCGCGCATCTATCCGTCCGGGGCGATGATCACCGTGACCAGCGGCCACGGCGACTTCCGCCCGGCCAGCGAGCTGCCGCGCACGATGGGCGCGCCCGGTTCCACCGACCTGGACGGCGATACCGCCATCGCCGACAGTCCGGACGAGGTGCGCATGCGCGTGCGCGAGCAGCTGATGCGCGGCGCGTCGCAGATCAAGCTGACCGCTGGCGGCGGCGTCTCGTCGCCGCACAGCCCGCTCGATGCGGTCACCTTCACCCCGGCCGAGCTGCGCGCGGCGACCGAGGCGGCCGGCAACTGGGGCACCTACGTCACCGTGCACGCCTATACGCCTGCGGCGGTCCGCGAGGCGATCGAGGCCGGCGTAAAGGTTATCGAACACGGCAGCCTGATGGACGACGACACCGCCCGGCTGATCTCGCAGAAGGGCATCTGGCTGAGCATCCAGCCGTTCCCGCACGAACTGGGCAACGCCTTCCCGCCCGGTTCGCTGGAGCGGGCCAAGTTCGAGGAGGTGTTCACCGGCAACAACCACGCCTACGAGCTGGCCAAGAAGTACAGGCTCAAGACCGCATGGGGCACCGACGTGTTGTTCTCCGCGGCGCTGGCCACCCAACAGGGCGCGATTCTGGCCAGCCTCACCCGCTGGTACACGCCGGGCGAGGCGCTGGCGATGGCCACCGGCACCAACGGCGAACTGCTGCAGCTGACCGGCAAGCGCAATCCCTATCCGGGCACGCTGGGCGTGGTGCAGGAAGGTGCGCTGGCCGACCTGCTGCTGGTCGACGGCGACCCGGTCGCCGATATCTCGCTGATCACCCGGCCCGAGCAGAGCTTCAAGATCATCATGAAGGACGGGGTGATCTACAAGGACACCCTCTGACGCGTCCCGGCACGGGCGCCCGGGCAACAAAAAACCCCCGCAAAGGCGGGGGTTTTTCGGGTTTCCGCATGGTGGCTATGGGTGGACTCGAACCACCGACCCCAGCATTATGAGTGCTGTGCTCTAACCGGCTGAGCTACATAGCCACGCGGAGAACCGCGAATTTTTCACCTTCCGGAGCCCGCTGTCAATCCGGCGCTTGTCGGTTCGCCGGGCCCGTGGCACAGTCCAAGGCAGTCGAATTGGGAGTCCGCATCGTGATCGATCCGGACGGATACAGGCCGAACGTCGGCATCGTGCTCATGCGCCCGGATGGCCAGGTCTTCTGGGCCCGCCGCGTGCGCCGGGACGGCTGGCAGTTCCCGCAAGGGGGCATGCGCAGCGACGAGACCCCGACCGAGGCCATGTACCGGGAACTACAGGAAGAGACCGGGTTGCTGCCCGAGCACGTGGAGCTGCTGGGCGCCACGCCGGGCTGGCTGCGCTATCGCCTGCCGGGCCGGGCCGTCCGCCGGGGCGGAGACGGGCCGGTGTGCATCGGCCAGAAGCAGGTGTGGTTCCTGCTACGACTGGTCGGGGACGAGTCCCAGGTGAAGCTGGACGCCACCGAGACCCCGGAATTCGACCACTGGCGCTGGGTCGACTTCTGGTACCCGGTCGAGCACGTGGTGACCTTCAAGCGGGGGGTCTACGCCCGCGCCTTGCGCCACCTGGCGCCCCTGGCTGAACAGATGGGCGCGGCCCTGCGGCAGATGCCGGCGGCCGCGCAGCAGGCCTGGTTGCCGGGCAGCAACGCCGGGCACGATCGCCCGCGGCGGCGCCCGAATGGAAGCCGTGGCCGGCGTTCATCGGGCTGAACGGCTGGCGGGCCCGAGGCGGGGGATGCGAGCCCCTCGTAATTGACAGCGATTCTCATCTTTGCTGGAATGGCGTCATCGCTCCAACCGGTTGTTCGCGCCCGTGTACGTCTGCCTCTGCAATGGAGTCACCGACCGCCAGATCCGCGAAGCCGTGGACAGCGGTTGCGGCAGCGTCGGCGAGCTGACCATGCGCACCGGCTGCGGCGCCAACTGCGGTTCCTGCCTGGACATGGCAGCCGACCTGATCGCGCAGATGAAGGCCGAACTGCCGCTGCCGATCCTGGCCTGCGCGGCCTGATCGCCGCCCGCCGGCCCGCGCGCCGGTAATGAACACGATTCGCGTTACTTCGTCGCCGCGCGCGGCGCGCTAGAGTGCGCGCGTTTTCCGGCAACAGGAGCGCGGCCCCATGAAAGGCGACGCCAAGGTCATCGAATACCTCAACAAGGCTCTGTACAACGAGCTCACCGCGATCAACCAGTACTTCCTGCACGCCAAGATGCTGAAGAACTGGGGGCTCAAGGAGCTGGCCGAGCACGAATACAAGGAATCCATCGAGGAGATGAAGCACGCGGACTGGCTGTCCGAGCGCGTTCTGTTCCTTGAGGGGCTGCCGAACTTCCAGGCGCTGGGCAAGCTGCGCATCGGCGAGACGCCGCGCGAGCTGCTCGAATGCGACCTGGCCCTGGAGACCGAGGCGCTGCCGCTGCTGCGCGAGGCCATCGCCTATTCGGACTCCATCGGCGATTACGTCAGCCGCCAGCTGTTCGTGAAGATCCTCGACTCGGAGGAGGAACACGTGGACTGGCTGGAAACCCAGCTCGACCTGATCGAGCGGATCGGCGAGCCGAACTACCTGCTCAGCAAGCTCGAAGACTGAGGCGCCGGGCCGGCGGTCGAGAGCCAGCCCTGCAAGGCCACTCGCGCGCGCGCGAATTCGGCGATCAGCAGGGCCACGGCCACCGCCGGCCGTTCCAGCGCATGGGCGCGCGCGCCCAGTTCGATGCGCTTGGCCGCGGCCGACAGCGCCAGCGCGCCGACATTGGCGCTGGATGATTTCAGCGCATGCGCGGCTTCGCGCATGACTTCCAGGTCCGGCATCGCCGAGGCCTGCTCCATCAGCCGGATCAGGCGCGGGGCATCTTCCAGGAACAGGTTGACGATCGACAGCGCTTCGTCGCCGGCGATCTCGCGCAGTTCGTCGAGCATTTCCGGTTCGAGCACGGGTGGCGGCGGCGGCAAGGCGGTTGGCGCCTCTTCCGCCGGCGGTTCGGACGAATTGGCTGCGATCTCGCCAGGTGCGCCGGCAAGTGGTGGCACGAAGATCGGCATGTCCGGCGCCATCGCAAGTTCTGGTGGAGAGGTCGCAGGTCGCGACGGCACTGAAGCAAGCGCGGGAGCGACGACCGGTGCGGGTGCCGCGGGCTTTTCCGGCGCGCGCGGCGTTGTGGCCGGCGCGATCGGCGGTGCCGGAATCGCCGGGGCGGGTACCGGTGTCTGCGCGGAGGAGGCCGGAGTGGCTGCCGCGCCCGGCTTCTGCCCGTTGCGCACCGGAGCGGTGCGCAGCCAGCGGCGCAGCACGGTATCGAGCTGGTCGCGCGCCACCGGCTTGGACAGGTAGTCGTCCATGCCCGCATCCAGGCAGCGCTGGCGGTCGCCGGCCATCGCGTTGGCGGTCATCGCCACGATCGGCAGCCGCCAGCCCGGCGCATGGCCGGCTTCGTGCTCGCGCCAGCGGCGGGTCGCCGAATAACCGTCGAGCACCGGCATCTGGCAGTCCATCAGGACCAGGTCGTAGCCGCCGCTGGCCATGTGCGACAGAGCCACTTCGCCGTTGGGCGCGGTGTCGCATTCGTAGCCCAGCACCGACAGCAGTTTCTGCGCCACCAGCAGATTGACCGGGTTGTCCTCGACCAGCAGCAGGCGCGGCGGCGGGCCGCTGTGGGCCGGTTCGGGATTGGCCGGCGCGGCAGGTTCCTCGGCCGGGAACAGATCCTTGACCGGTTCCAGCGCCGGCGCAGCCGGCTCGAGCAGGGCGCCGCGCAGGTCGGCATCCGGTGCCAGGCGCGGCAGCAGGTCGGCGCCAGCGCGCAGCTCCTCGGGTATCTCTTCGTCGCCGTACAGCCACAGCAGGCGCACGCCGGCATAGGCGGGCGTGCGCAACAGAGCGCGATGCAGCGCGCGAGCGCTATGGCGCAGGCCGTCGTAGTCGGCGACCACGGCCACGAAGTTGGCCGACTGCCCCGGCGCGGTCTGCTGGCGAAGGCGCTCCAGCGCTTCCTGGGTGGTCTCCACGATGCTGACGGTCATGCCCCAGTTGGGCAGCAGCAATGCGATCCGCTGGCGCAGCCGCAGGTTCGGGGTGATCGCCAGAACGCGCCGCGCATCGTGCGAGGTCTGCCGGATCTGCACGTCGCCGATGACCTTCAGCAGCGGGATCTCGAACCAGAAGGTCGAGCCCTGGCCGGGTTCGGACTGCACGCCGATGCGGCCGCCCATCAGGTCGACGATGCGCTTGCAGATCGCCAGGCCCAGGCCGGTGCCGCCGTACAGGCGGGTGGTCGATGCGTCGGCCTGGGTGAAGGCGCGGAACAGCCGCTGCTGCTGCGCCTGGCCGATGCCGATGCCGGTGTCGCGGACTTCGAAGCGCAGCATGTGCTGGGCCGCGGTCTCGCCCATCCGGCGCACGCCCAGCTGGATGCCGCCGCGTTCGGTGAACTTGATCGCATTGCCGATCAGGTTGGTCAGCACCTGGCGCAGGCGCACCGGGTCGCCGCGCACCGGCAGCCGCACGTTCGGGTCGATCTGCAGTTCCAGGCGCAGGCCCTTGCCTTCGGCCTGGCGCTGCATCAGCTGCAGCACGGCCTCCAGCAGTTCGCGCAGGTTGAAGCTGGTGATCTCCAGCTCCAGCCGGTTGGCCTCCAGCTTGGAGTAGTCGAGGATGTCGTCGACGATGCGCAGCAGCTGCTGCGAGGATTCGTGCGCGGTGCGCAGCATCTCGCGCTGGTCCGGGGCCAGGCTGCCGCGTGCGATCAGGTCCAGCATCGGGATGATGCCGTTGAGCGGGGTGCGGATTTCGTGGCTCATCGTGGCCAGGAACTCGCCCTTGGCCATGGCCGCCGATTCGGCCGCGCGCTTGGCCTGCAGCAGCTGTTGCTCGAGCTGGTCGTGGCGGTTGACGTCACGCTGCAGCATGTTGCACTCGTCCTCGGCCGCCGCCGCGCGCGCGCTGGCTTCGTTGAGGTCGCGCGCAAGCGCGCTGCTGGAGAACAGCGCCACCAGCGCGGAGGCCAGCGTGAGCAGCGCCAGGCCGGCCGAGACCATGCCCCACGAGGCACCGCCGTTGCCGCTGATTCCCAGGCCCATGGCCAGCAGCGTGCATGCACCGGCCATGGCGGTGAGCACGGGCCAGAAGCGGCGTTGCGCCGGCGCCGCGGCCATCACAGCACCGCGTTCTGGAAGTCGAAGTCCAGCTCGCTGCCCACCGAGCTGACCAGGTTGCCCTGGATGTAGTCGATGCCACCCATCCACATCGCCGCGGCTGCCTGCGGGTCCTCGATCTGCTGGCCGATCACCTGCAGGCCCAGGCGATGGGCCAGATCGATCACCCCGCGCAGCTGGTCGCGCAGCGCGGAGTCGGCGTGGGCGCCGGCGAAACGCGCGGCCATGCGCACGTAGCCCAGCGGCAACTGGTTGAGCAGCGCGTCGGCCTCGTCGCCCGGCTCGAACTGGCTCAGGCAGAACTGCACGCCTGCGCCCATCAGGCGCCGGCAGAACTCGCCCAGGGTCACGCTGTGGATCAGCGCATCGCCCAGGCGCAGGTCGATGACGACCGAGGTGCCGTCGATGCCGCGCTGGGCGATCGTCTGCAGCAGCCAGTCGGCGAACGCCTCGCGTGCGAGCGTGCGCGGCGATTGCGAAACGAACAGGCGCAACGGCCGGCCTTCGGCGCCGCGCTGGGCGATCATGTCCAGCGCGTGTTCCATCACCTGCTGGTCCAGGTCGGCGATGCGGCCGCTGGCTTCGGCGGCCGGAATCACCTGGCCGGCCGAGAGCAGGGTGCCGTCGGGTTGGCGCAGGCGCAGCAGGACCTGGTACTGGGCCTGTTCGTTGCCGGCGACGGCTACGATCGGCTGGTAGGCCAGCTCCAGCTGGCCCTCGAGCAGGGCCATGCGTTCCTGCGCTTCGGTATCGCTGGGTGGCACGTAGGCGGCCACGCCCTCGCTGCGCAGGCGCGCCTGCAGGGCGCTGCGCTCGGTGGCTTCCAGCGCCGAGCCGCCATCGCCGAAGCCGAACGAAAGAGCGGTGTAGCCCACGGCGCTGCGCAGCTGCACCTGCTCGTCGTCGCGGATGGCGAAGCCCTGTTCGGACAGGCCTGCACGCAGGCGCTGCGCGTACGACTCCAGCGTGGCCTCGTCGATGTCGCGGGCCAGGGTAAGGAAGCTGTTGTCGTTGAGCCGCGCCAGCGGCGCCGGTGCGCCGATCCGGGCCAGGCTCATGCCGGCCTGCGCCATCAGCCGCTCGAAGGCCGCATAGCCGTAGCGCTCACGCAGGCCCAGCGCACTGGCGATCTCGATGAAGAACAGGCCGCCGCGCGCGCCTTCGCGCAACGCCTCGTCGACCTGCTGCAGCAGCCAGCTGCGGGTGGCCAGACCGGTTTCCGGGTGGCTGCGCAGCACGGCAGCGGCCTGCGGTGTCGGCTGGCGCGACTGCGCGCGCGAGCGCTGGATGCGGTTGGATACCGCAGCGATCAGGTGGCGCGGACGGATCGGCTTGGTCAGGAAATCGTCGGCGCCGCTCTCGAGCACCTCGAACTGGCGTTCCGGATCCGGGTCGCCGGTTAGGAACACGATCGGCAGCAGCTGGAACTCCGGCTGCTGGCGGATCAGGGTGGTCAGGCGCATGCCGTCCAGGCCGGGCATGTGCAGGTCCATCAGGATCAGGTCGGGGTCGAAACGGCCGATCGCATCGATCACCCCGTCCGGCTGCATCTGCACTTCGGCCTTCATCCCGGCCCCGTGCAGCACGCTCTGGGCGAACAGCGCCTGGGTGCGATCGTCCTCGACGATCAGGATGCGATAGGGAGAATCGGCGGTGTTGTCCTGCGATGCCTCGCCACGGCGGTTGCCGGCCAGGATCGGTGCCGATGCGGGCGAAGGGGATTCTTGCGCGGCCGCCGCACTCGCTTCGGCCGGTGCGACCAGTTCCGCATCCTGCGCCCAGCGGCGCCAGTAATGGGCAGGCGGCGTCTCCGCGCGCAGGCGCGCACGGCCTGCCGCGTCCTCCGGCGACGAAGCGGGTTCTCTTACGGCCATCAGTCATCCCCCTGCTGGGACCGCATTATGTGACCAACTGCGCTCGCGAGGACAAGTGTGCGGGCCATGCGGATCAAACCGGCGGCGGAGCGAACAGGCGCCGCACCCCGCGACTGAGCGTGCGCCAGACCCACCACACCAGCAGCGCGCCCAGCAGGCTGGCACCGACCACCACCAGCAATGCGATCCACGGATGGGCGATCGCCAGCGCCAGGCCGCCCACGACCACCGTGTCCTCGGCGACGGAGGCGACCCAGTTGCTGGCCGGCTCGGGCGAGGTGTTGAGCAAGGCGCGTGTGCCGGCCTTGAGGCCATGGCTGACCAGGGCCACGCCGGCACCGGCGGCCAGCGCACCGGCACCGAGCTGCCCATCGGGCGACAGGGTGGCCGCGGCCAGGAACGCGCCAGCCGGGACACGGGCCAGGGTCTGCACCAGGTCCCACACCGAATCCACGCCCGGGATCTTGTCGGCGAAAAACTCGGTGAGGGCCAGCGCGCCGGAGGTGCCCAGCACCCACCACGACTGGGTCGGGGCCAGCGCCGGGGGCAGGTCGACCCAGCCGAGCAGGCCGGCCAGACCGACGCCGAACACGGTCAGGTAGGCGCGAATGCCGGCCATCCAGGCCAGCAGGATCCCGATCACGTAGATGTGGGCATCGGTCATGGGGCACTCCTCCCTTGGCCGCCGAGGCTGCGCGGATGTGGTCCCGGAACGTGCGGGCTACACTAGCCAGCCTGGTCGATCCGCAGTATAGGCAGAATCGGTCCGACGCCGGCCTGCCCCGATCCTCATGACAGAACCCGTTCCCCGCTTCCGCGTGGTCCCGCGCCAGCCCGGCTTTCCGGCCCGGGGTTGGATCATCGCCATCGGCATCGCCTGGCTGCTGTCGCTGGTGGCGGTGTGGGCGCTGGCGACCTGGCGCGCCGCGCCGGGCCTGGGCGACACGCGTGGCCAGCTGCGTACCGCCGAGCGCACCGCCGCCCAGCAGCAGCGCCAGCTCGATGAGCTGAACCAGCGCATGGTCACCCTGTCGCGCTCGGACCAGATCAGCCGGGCCGCCAACACCGAACTGCAATCCTCGCTGGCCGAGCGCGACGAGGAGATTTCGGCGCTGCGCGCCGACGTGGCCTTCTATGAACGACTGGTCGGCGCCACCGCCCAGCGCAAGGGCCTGAACGTCCATTCGATCGAGTTCGCCCCCACCGAAGCCGGCAGCTGGAACTACCGCGCCGTGCTGACCCAGAACCTGAACCGCGGCGCGATCAGCCAGGGCCAGCTGAAGTTCTCGATCGAGGGCGTGCGCGCGGGCAAGCTGGCGACCCTGGCCTGGGACGACCTGAACCAGCGTGCCAGCGCCCCCGGACAGGACTATTCGTTCCGTTATTTCCAGGAACTGACCGGCAACGTGATGCTGCCCAAGGATTTCACCCCGCAGCGTGTGCGAGTCTCGCTGCGAGGCGGCGCGGGGGGCACCGATCAGACTTTCGACTGGAAACTCGCGGGTAGCGGGGGAGCTAAATAAACGTGTTCAAGAACAAATCCACCCAGCGCAATGGTTTTGCGATCGACACCCTGATCGGGCCGGACGTGGTCATCCGCGGCGACCTGGAATTCAGCGGCGGCCTGTATGTGGAAGGCCGCATCATCGGCAAGGTCACCTCCGCCGACGGCAAGCCGGCCAGCCTGGTGCTGGCCGAGCAGGGCTCGGTCGAGGGCGAGATCCACGCCCCGGTGGTGATCATCAACGGCACCCTGACCGGCGACGTGCATGCCAGCGAGCGCATCGAGCTGGCGCAGAAAGCGCGGGTGGAGGGCAATGTCCACTACACCGTGGTGGAAATGAGCGCCGGCGCCCAGCTCACCGGCCGCCTGGTCCATGCCCAGTCGCAGACCCGTGCGCTGCCGGCGCCCGAGGCGGCGCAGGTGGTGGACGAAGAACTGGCCGCGGCCGCCGCCAAGGCTTGATCGGCGGTTGACCCGGCCCCATCTTGGCACCATGGACATTCTTCCCAGCTACCAGCAACTCGAGCAGCCGTTGCGATTCAGCCTGGCCGCGGCCTCCAAGGTCCGCGAGCTGATCGCCGAGGAAGGCAACGCCGACCTGAAGCTGCGCGTCTACATCCAGGGCGGCGGTTGTTCGGGCTTCCAGTACGGCTTCGAGTTCGACGAGAACCAGGCCGACGACGACATGGCCGTCAACACCGACGGCGTCGTCCTGCTGGTCGATCCGCTCAGCCTGCAGTACCTGATGGGCGCCGAGGTCGATTACAGCGAAGGGCTCAGCGGCGCGCAGTTCGTCATCCGCAACCCCAACGCGAAGACCACCTGCGGCTGCGGCAGCAGTTTCAACGTGTGAACCGGCGGGACGGCACGATGCCTTCCCCTGCGCCGGTCGACGGTTTCGCATTCTCCGCGGCCACCCTGGATCGCGCCGACGCGTTGCGTGGCGACGCTGAAGCCTTGCGCGGGCTGTGGCCGGACGCGGGCCTGATCGTGCTCGACAGTGAAGGCCGTGCGGCGGCCGACGCCGATGGCGCGCTGCTGGCCTTGCTCGGCGCGCAGCTGGGCGGAGGGCCGGGCACGGCGATCTTCCTCGGCCGGGGCGCGAACGGGCAGGCCTGGTTCGCGCTGGATGCGGCAAACGTGCCGGCACCGGATGCGGCGCAATGGATCGACCTGCGCCGCGCGGCGGCCGAGTGGCCCGCGGACATCGCCAGCGCCTTCGCCTATGCGCGCGGGATGCTGTACTGGCACGCGCGCAACCGTTATTGCGGCGTGTGCGGCGGGGCGGTCGTTTTCAACCGAGGCGGCTTCGTCGCCCATTGCGCGCAATGCGGCAACGACCACTACCCGCGGGTCGATCCGGCGGTGATCGTGGCGGTGAGCGATGGCGAGCGATTGCTGCTCGGCCGCCAGGCCAGCTGGCCGCCGCGGCGCTGGTCGGTGATTGCCGGCTTCGTCGAGCCGGGCGAATCGCCCGAGCAGACCGTGGTGCGCGAGGTCCGTGAGGAAACCGCCGTGCGCGTGCGTGCCTGCCGCTACCTGGCCTCGCAGCCGTGGCCGTTCCCGGGCGCGCTGATGCTCGGTTTCCAGGCCTTGGCCGAGCCCGACGAGCCGCAGGTGGACGGCGAACTGGAACAGGCGCGCTGGTTCACCCATGCCGAGATCGGCGAGGCGCTGGCGCGCGACGGTTCGGATCCGGAGGGCCTGCTGCTGGCGCCGGCGATCTCGATCGCGCGTTCGCTTATTGCCCATTGGCATGAGAACGGGACCGCGCTCACGCGCGCTTAGCGTCCACGATGGTGACCTGCCGCTAGAATCGGAGGCAGGGAGGGTCCAATCCGATGTTCACTACGCTGGTCGCCGTCATCGCTGCGCTGGTGCTGGGGCATGTCGCACCCGCGCTGGGCGGGTCGCTGCGCCAGTTCCATTGGTATACCCATTGGCTCCAATGGCTGGGGTCGCATTCGGACGAAGGCGCGTTCTGGCGCGGCCGCCACGGCATCTGGCTGGCGTTGCTGCCGCCCGTGCTGCTCGTGACGCTGGTGCAGCTGGCCCTGTCGGGCTGGTTGTTGGGGCTGTTCGGCCTGTTGTTCGGCGTGATCGTGCTGGTCTACACCTGGGGACCGCGCGACCTGGATATCGACGTGGAGTCCGCGCTGGATGCCTCCGATCCGCAGACCCGGCGCGAGCGCCTGGCGAAGCTGGCGCCGGCGCCGGACGTGGTGGTCGGCGAGGGCCCGGCCCTGCCGGGTGTGGTGGTGCGCAGCGGGCTGCGGCGCTGGTTCGCGCCGCTGTTCTGGTTCCTGCTGCTCGGTCCGGCCGGCGCGGTGCTCTACCGCCTGGTCGAACGCGCCGCAGTGGCCGAGGCGGGCTTGCTGCCGGCGGAGAACGCCGAGGGCACGCGCATCCTCCTGCAATGGCTGGAATGGCCGGTGGCGCAGCTGATGACCCTTGCGCTGGCGCTGGCCGGCAACTTCGATCTTGTGTTCCGCGCTTGGCGTGCGGCTGGCGGCGATCGCTGGCAGGTTGGCAGCAGCTTCCTGGAGGCCGGCGCTCGCGCTGCGGTGCGTGGCGAGCTGGCCGAGGAGATCGAAGACTATCGGACCGAGGGCCTGCTTCCGGCCACGGGCGAGCTGGTGGAACTGCGCGATGCGATGAGCCTGGTCTGGCGCATGCTGCTGCTATGGCTGGCCCTGCTCGCGCTGCTGGTCATCGCCGGCTGGGTGAGCTGACCGCGCTGCTTGCGCGTAGAGCCGCGCCGCGCCGGGAAGGCGCGCCAGGAAAGAATTAGGTGCGCGGGACATTCAACGTGCCGCCGCGCGCCGCGCCGGGAAGGCGATAGTGCGCGATGTTGTTCAACGCGCCGCCACGCGCTGGCGAACTTGCCGCTGCCCGACGTCTCAACCCGGTGCCAGCAAGGTAAACGGAAACCGCGCCGGGAAGGCAGTGGTGCGCGAAAAACATTGAACGCGCCGCCGCGCGCTTACGACCTTGCCGCTACCCCGGGCTCTTCAACCCGGCGCCAGCAGGGTGAAAGGAAACCAAGGTAAATTCCGTGCAATCCAATACGCCGGCAGCACCCAGAGCCACAGCTTCGGCTCCATCGCCACCGTCATCACCGGCTGCAGCACCCTCGGTTGCCAGCCCTGCGACCAGGCCACCATCAGCGCCATCAGCGGCAGCATCAGCACGCCCAGCGGGTTCATCGCGAACGCACCGAGGACATCGCCATGGACCAGCGCATGCAATGCGCGGGTCAGGCCGCAGCCGATGCAGTACAGGCCGGTGAAGGCGTGGAACATGCACGGCGGGAAGGGACTTCCCGCCGCGTTGGGATCGAACGTGCGCAGCAGCCAGACGCCGGCACCGGCCGCGATCGCGGCCGATGCCACGCCTGCAAAACGCAGCGCACGCGAAGCAGCCATCGGCCGTTACTGCGCAGCCTGGATCTGCTCGAGCATCTGCTGGTACTCGGCCATGCCGCCGGTCGAGACGAAGTAGATGTTCATCAGCAGGCCGATGATCGCCAGCGCGGTGGCGACCCAGCACCAGGTCTTGGCGTTGGCCGAGGCGCGACGTGCGCCGTCGATGTCGCCGACGCGGAGCAGGCCGTTGACCTTGGACGAGAACACGATGGCCACGATGCCGACCAGGCCCAGCGGACAGCACAGGCAGGTGGCCAGCACGGTCGCGATGATCGCCCAGGCGAGGTAGTTGGGCACCGGCTCGTGGACCTGCGCGGCGTTGGGGGTGGGGGGCGGGACGTAACTCATGGCAGTGCCTCCTGGCGGTTGCGAGCTGACGGTTGTGGGTCGGATCGTGGGTTACAGCGATGCGTCGTCGCCCGTCGCAGCACGCGATGGGCCGGGATATCCGTTGCGCCGGCCATCCAAGGCACGGCTCCGCGTCCCCCCGGCGCGTTGCGGCAAGCCTAACCGACCGGCCGTTCCGGGCAAAGGCGGCGTGCCTTTCACGCCGCGTCGCCGCGCAGTTCCCGGACACGGGCTTCCAGTTCCTCGGCCGATGGCTGTCCGGCCAGCGGGGCGGCGGCGATGACCTCCACATGCGCGCGGAAGCGCCGCGGCACGCGCATGCGCCCCAGGCGGCTGTCGCGCCGGCTCCACATGCTCGACCACATGCCGCGCAGCGCCATCGGCACCACCGGCACGGGCCGCCCGGCCTGCGCGGCGCGCTCGAGGATCTTCTCCACGCCAGACTTGAACGGGGCGATCTGGCCGTCCTTGGTCAACCCGCCTTCCGGAAAGATGCACACCAGTTCGCCCTCGGCCAGGGTCGCATCGATCTCGTCGAACGCGCGCCGCATCAGCGCAGGATCCTCGCGCGCACCGGCGATGGGGATCGCCTTGGCGGTGCGGAAGATCCAGCGCATCACCGGGATGTTGAAGATCCTGTAGTACATGACGAAGCGCACCGGCCGGGGGATGCTCGCGGCCAGGATCAGCGCGTCCATGTAGCTGACGTGGTTGCATACGATCAGCGCGGCGCCTTCGTCGGGCACGTTCTTCTCGATGCCGTGCGGACGCATCCGGTACAGCGCGCGCACCATCAGCCAGCTCAGGAAGCGCATCAGGAATTCGGGCACCAGCGCGAAGATCCATACCGCCACCACCACGTTGGCGATCGCCAGGGCCAGCAGCACCTGCGGGATGGTCCAGTGCAGCACTTCCTGCAGGACGATGCCCACCAGCGCGGCGCAGACGATGAACAGCGAGTTCTGGATGTTCACCGCGGCGAACACCCGCGACATTTCCGATGCAGGCGTCCGGCTCTGGATCAGCGCGAACAGCGGCACCACGAAAAAGCCGGTGAACATGCCGATGCCCACCAGGTCGATCACCAGGCGCATGCTGCCAGGCTGGGCCAGGAAGCCGGACACGTCCAGGCCGGTCACCGGCGCCGCACCGGAGCGGGCGAAGTACAGGTCCAGCAGGAACGCGCTCATGCCGAACGCGCCCAGCGGCACCAGGCCGATTTCCACCGTGCGCGCGGACAGCTTCTCGCACAGCAGCGAACCGGTGCCGGTGCCGATCGAAAACAGCGCCAGCGCAAAGATATACAGCGACGCCGAATTGGCCACGCCACCGAGGTTCACCTCGGCATAGGCCGGCAGCTGGGAGGTGAGCAGGGTGCCGAAGAACCAGAACCAAGACACGCCCAGGATCGCGTTGCGCACCGCCGGCTGACGCCGGGCCATGCGCAGGACGGCCAGCGATTCGGGCAGCGGGTTCCAGTGCACCTTCAGGTCCGGTGCGCCGGCATCGACCCGCGGGATGCGCCGGGCGACCAGGTTGCCGATGACCGCCAGCATGATGATCGCGGTGGCGGCCACCACCGGGCCCTGCGCGCCGGCCAGCTGGAAGATCAGTCCGCCGAAGATCATGCCGCACAGGATCGAGATCGAGGTGCCCATCTCGACCAGGCCGTTGCCGCCGGTCAGTTCCTCCGGCTTGAGGATCGCCGGCAGCACCGAATACTTCACCGGCCCGAACAGGGTCGACTGCACGCCCGTGCAGAACAGCGCCACCAGCAGCACCGGCATGTTCTGCAGCAGGAAGCCGACCGCGGCCAGCGACATGATCACGATCTCCATCGCGGTGGTGATCACGATCAGCCGCTGCTTCTCCAGTTTCTCGGCCACCTGCCCGGCGATGGCCGAGAACAGGAAGTAGGGCAGGATGAAGATCGCCGGGGCGAGCATCGCGTACAGCGAGCGCTCCTCGGTGGTCACCCCGAGGAAGAACAGCAGGCCGATGATCGCCTGCCGGTAGACGTTGTCGTTGAAGGCGCCCAGCGCCTGCACGATGAAGTAGGGCAGGAAGCGGCGCTGGGTCAGCAGCGCGAACTGGCTGTGGCCGGACATGCATGTCTCCGCGGAACTGCGCGGAGACTAGCAGAGCGCGGCGTCGCCCGGTTGACCGGCCGCGACGCCGGCCGCCGATGGCGACGCTGCGTTGCAGGCATGGCGCCGCCATGCGCGACGGCGGTTGCTAGAGTGGCGCCGTCCTGACCACTGGAGGCCCGCCATGGCCGCCCGACCGATGCCCGCCGCCTTCCTGGGCCACGGCAGCCCGATGAACGCGCTGGAGCGCAACCGCTTCACCGATGCCTGGCGTGCGTTCGGCGCGTCGGTGCCGCGACCGCGCGCGATCCTGGCCGTGTCGGCGCACTGGTACGTCAACGCCACCGCGGTGACCGCGATGGCGCGTCCGCGCACCATCCACGACTTCTACGGCTTTCCGCAGGCGCTGTTCGACGTGCAGTACCCGGCGCCGGGCCTGCCGGACCTGGTCGAGGAGGTGGCCGATGCGGTCAAGCCGGACCACGTTGGCGCGGACATCGACGGCTGGGGCATCGACCACGGCACCTGGTCGGTGCTGGTGCATGCATTTCCCGAGGCCGATATACCCGTCGTGCAGCTGTCGATCGATGCGCGCCGTCCGCCGGAATGGCACCTGGCGCTGGGCACGAAACTGGCCGCACTGCGCGACCAGGGCGTGCTGGTGGTCGGCAGCGGCAATGTCGTGCACAACCTGCGCGCGATCGACTGGCACCAGCCCGATGGCGCGTTCGACTGGGCGCGCCGGTTCGACGACCGTGCCCGTGAGCTGATGCTCGAGCGCCCGCACGACATCCCGTCGCTGGCCTCGCACCCGGACTTCCGGCTGGCCGTGCCCACGCCGGATCATTTCCTGCCGCTGCTGTACATCGCCGGGCTGTCCAGCGCCGCCGGCCGTCCCAGCGACGTGCTGGTCGACGGGTACGCCTACGGCTCGCTGTCGATGACCGCCTACACGCTCGACGCGCACTGTCCGCAAACCGATGGCGACCGCCAAGGCGCCGCGCCGCTGGATACCGACCTGCCACCGGACCAGGCCAACGTCTGAGCGCGGCGGCGTATCGCTGTCACCGACCTTCTTCCATTCAATTCGACCCGGATCGTGCCCATGCCCCGCATCACCGCCTTGCTGTCCTCCTGCCTGCTGCTGGCCACGTGCGTTCCGGCGTTCGCCGCGCCCGCGCCCGCCACTGCCGAAGCGGCGAGCGCGCAGAAGAGGGCGATGGTGGAATGGCGACGCGATTTCCATCAGCACCCGGAGCTGGGCGGCCACGAGACACGCACCGCCGACGCCATTGCCCGCGAGCTGCGCGCGCTGGGCCTGGAGCCGCGCACGGGCATCGCCCGTACCGGCGTGACCGCCGTGCTCAAGGGCGCGCTGCCCGGCCCTCGCATCGCATTGCGCGCGGACATGGACGCGCTGCCGGTGAAGGAGGAGACCGGCCTGCCGTTCGCCTCGACGGCGACCTCGACCTATCGCGGCCAGCCGGTGGGCGTGATGCACGCCTGCGGCCATGACATGCACGTGGCGATCCTGCTGGGCGTGGCGCGTGCGCTGGCTGCACGCCGCGACACGCTTCCGGGCGAGGTGATGTTCGTGTTCCAGCCCTCGGAAGAAGGGCCGGACGAGCCGGGCGCGTCGTTCGGTGCGCGGCTCATGCTCGACGAAGGCGTGTGGAAGGATTTCCGGCCCGAGGCGGTGTTCGGCCTGCATGTGTGGTCCGGCCTGGAAGTGGGGCAGGTCGGCTTTCGCAGCGGGCCGCTGCTGGCCAGCGCCGACGAGTGGAGCCTGACCGTGCATGGCCGCCAGACCCACGGGTCGCGGCCGTGGGATGGCGTGGACCCGATCACGATCGGCGCGCAGATCCTGCTGGGCACGCAGAGCCTGGTCGCGCGACAGGTCAACATCGCCAGCACGCCGGTGGTGTTGACCGCCGGCCAGTTCAACGCGGGCGTACGCTTCAACATCATTCCCGAGCAAGCCCAACTGGTCGGCACCCTGCGGACCTTCGATCCGGCGGTGCGCGAGGACGTGATCGCGCGCTTCGACCGCATCGCCCAGGACTATGCGCATGCCGCCGGTGGCAGCGCCGAGCTGAAGGTGGTCAACAACGCGCCGGCCACGATCAACGATCCGGCGCTGGCGCGGCGCGTGCTGCCATCGTTGCAGGCCGCCGTCGGCGCCGACCGGGTGGTGGAGATGCCGTTGCAGACGATCGCCGAGGATTTCTCGCAGTTCGCCAATGAAGTGCCCGGCGCGTACTTCCTGGTCGGCACCACGCCGGCCGGACAGGATCCGGCTTCGATGCCGATCAACCACTCCCCGCGCTATGCACCGGACGAAGCGGCACTGGAAGTCGGTGCGCGGGCGATGCTGCAGGTGGCGCTGGATTACCTGGGCGGCGCAAGCGCGGGCGCGCGCTAGGCGCGCCAGCTGCCAACTTCGGCTGTCCGCGCGCTGAGCGCGGAACCCTGCCGGCTCAGCCGCGTTCGCGCTCGATCGCGCGCCAGCCGATGTCGGTGCGGTGGAACTCGTTGGTCCAGTGGATCGCGTCGACGCCGGCATAGGCGCGGCGCTGCGCGTCGGACACCGAGTCGCCCAGCGCGGCCACGCACAGCACGCGGCCGCCGGCACTGATTACGTTGCCGGACGCATCCAGCGCGGTGCCGGCATGGAACACCTTGGCGCCGGCTGGAACCGCATTCAAACCGGAGATGACATCGCCGGTGACCGGATTTTCCGGATACGGGCGCGCGGCCAGTACCACGCCCAGCGAAGGACGCGGATCCCATTGCGCCTGCGTTTCATGCAGGCGCTCGTCGATCGCCGCCTCGACCAGGTCGACCAGGTCCGACTGCAGGCGCAGCATCACCGGCTGGGTTTCCGGATCGCCGAAGCGCACGTTGAACTCGATCACCTTCGGCGCGCCGGATGCGTCGATCATCAGGCCGGCATAGAGGAAGCCGGTGAACGGCACGCCGTCGGCGATCATGCCCTGCACGGTCGGGTTGACGACTTCGCGCATCACCCGCTCATGCACCTGCGCGGTGACCACCGGCGCAGGCGAGTAGGCGCCCATGCCGCCGGTGTTCGGGCCGGTGTCGCCATCGCCCACGCGCTTGTGGTCCTGGCTGGTGGCCATCGGCAGCGCAGTACGGCCGTCGACCATGGAGATGAAGCTGGCTTCCTCGCCTTCGAGGAACTCCTCGATCACCACGCGCGCGCCGGCGTCGCCAAACGCATTGCCCGAGAGCATGTCGCGCACCGCTGCTTCGGCTTCCTCCAGTGTCATCGCCACGATCACGCCCTTGCCGGCAGCCAGGCCATCGGCCTTGACCACGATCGGTGCGCCCTTCTCGCGGATGTACCCGAGCGCGGCATCGATGTGGGTATGCACCGCGTAGAACGCGGTCGGGATGCCATGACGAGCCAGGAAATGCTTGGCGAAGGCCTTGCTGCCTTCCAGCTGTGCGGCCGCAGCGGTGGGCCCGAAGATGCGCAGGCCGGCTTCGCGGAAGCGGTCGACCACGCCGGCCACCAGCGGGACCTCGGGACCGACCACGGTCAGGGCGACGCCTTCGTCCTGGGCCAGCTTCAGCAGACCGTCGATGTCGGTGACCTTGACCGGCACGTTGCGGCAGCGCGCCTCGGTGGCGGTGCCGGCGTTGCCCGGGGCGACGATCACCTCCGACACGCGCGGCGACTGCGCCAGCTTCCACGCCAGCGCGTGCTCGCGGCCACCGGATCCGATCACGAGGACTTTCGACATGCGGGCTGACTCGGCGCCTGTAGGGAGCGCGATTCTAACGTGCCGGGCGCGCGCTCCGGTCCCGCAGGCGCGCGGGCGCGACGGTTTCAGTCGTATTCGTAGTGGCCGAAGGCCGGGTGCAGCACCACTTCACCGGCCGAGCCGGCATCGGTGAAGCGCAGCGCCTGGAAGGCGCCTTCCGGGCTGGCCGGCAGGGTCAGCAGCGGATCGGGCCGGAAGCCGAAACGCGCGTAATACTCCGGATCGCCGAGCACGACGCAGCCGTTGGCTTCGCGCTCCTCGAGCATGCGCAGGCCGGCGCGGATCAGGGCGCCGCCGACGCCATGGCCCTGGTCGGCCGGCTCGACCGCCACCGGGCCGAGCACGTACCAGCGATCGCCATCACGCGAGGGGCGCGCCGGCGAGAACGCGATATGGCCGGCGATGCGGCCGTCGATGTCGGCTACCAGCGAGACCACCAGCGCGTGATCGGCACGCAGGGTGTCGACGGTGCGGCTTTCCAGTTTGCCTTCGCCGGGAATGCCGGCGAAGGCCCTGCGCACCAGGTCATGGATCGCATCGATGTCGTCCGGGCCTTCCTCGCGGATCCACATGACACCGCCTCCCTGGATGGACTGAAGGCAAGCCTAGCCGGTCGCGGGTCGGGGTGCGTTACGGCGGCGTAGCCGGCGTAACAGGACAAAGCGCGATGCCGGCGTGACAAGACAAGGCGCGATGGCGGCCTTGGGCGGCAACAAGCAGGGCACGACGCCAGCCTTGGCCGGCGCAACAACTCGCTGGGCCCCCGCCTTCGCGGGGGCGACGATTTGTCAGGTCTCAGTGCCTGAAGTGGCGCACGCCGGTGAACACCATGGCGATGCCGTGCTCGTCGGCTGCGGCGATCACCTCGGCGTCTCGCATCGAGCCGCCCGGCTGGATCACCGCCTTGATGCCGGCGGCGGCGGCGGCGTCGATGCCGTCGCGGAACGGGAAGAACGCATCGGAGGCCATCACCGAGCCCTCCACCACCAGGTCGGCGTCGGCCGCCTTGATCCCGGCGATGCGCGCCGAGTACACGCGGCTCATCTGCCCGGCGCCCACGCCAATGGTGCGCAGGTCCTTGGCGTAGACGATCGCGTTGGACTTTACGAACTTGGCCACCCGCCAGGCGAACAGCAGGTCGCCCAGCTGCGCATCGGTCGGCGCGATTTTGGTCACGACCTTCAGCTCGCCGGCGCTCATGCCGCGGTTGTCCGAGGACTGCAGCAGCAGCCCTGAGCCGACGCGCTTGGAATCGTAGTTGTTCAGGCCGGTGCCGTGCGGGATGCGCAGCACGCGCACGTTGGCTTTCTTCTTCGCGTAATCCAGCGCGCCGTCCTCGTAGTCCGGCGCGATCAGCACCTCGACGAACTGGCGGTCCAGGATCGCCTTGGCGGTGGCCGCATCGAGGGTGCGGTTGAAGGCCAGGATGCCGCCGAACGCCGAGGTCGGATCGGTCGCGTAGGCCAGCTCATAGGCCTGGCCGACATCGGCCGCCACCGCCACGCCGCACGGATTGGCGTGCTTGACGATCACGCAGGCCGGCACGTCGAACTGGCGCACGCATTCCCACGCCGCATCGCTGTCGGCCAGGTTGTTGAAGCTCAGCTCCTTGCCCTGAAGCTGGGTGAAGGTGGCCAGCGTGCCGGGCACCGGATACAGGTCGCGGTAGAACGCGCCGGACTGGTGCGGGTTCTCGCCGTAGCGCAGGTCCATGACCTTCACGAAGGTGGAATTCATCTGCGCCGGATACTCGGTGCGCACCGGCACCTGCGCGGTTGTGTCGTTCACCGCCGACAGGTAGTTGCTGATCGCCGCATCGTACTGGGCCACGCGGTTGAACGCGGCCACCGACATCGCAAAACGGGTCGCCGCCGACAGCGCGCCGTTGTTGCCCTGCAGTTCGGCCAGCAATGCGGCGTACTGGTCGGGCGAGGTGGCCACGGCCACGCGGGCGAAGTTCTTGGCCGCCGAGCGCAGCATCGCCGGGCCGCCGATGTCGATGTTCTCCACCGCATCGGCCAGGGTGCAGTCGGCCTTGGCGGTGACCGATTCGAACGGGTACAGGTTCAGCACCAGCAGGTCGATCGCGCCGATGCCGTGCTGGGCCATCACCGCCTCGTCCACGCCGGCGCGGCCGAGCAGGCCGCCGTGCACCAGCGGATGCAGGGTCTTGACCCGGCCATCCATCATTTCCGGGAAGCCGGTGACATCGGCCACGTCCTTCACCGCCAGGCCGGCCTCGCGCAGCGCGCGGGCGGTGCCACCGGTGGAGAGCAGTTCCACGTCCAGCGCGGCCAGGGCGCGGGCCAGTTCGAGCAGGCCGGTCTTGTCGGAAACGGACAGCAGTGCCCGGCGGACGGGCAGGAAATCGGCAGTCATGGGGGAGGGTAGGCGCGGGGGAAAGGAGCGGAATTATAGCCGCCCGGCCCCGCCATCCCGGATTGCGCGCCGCATCAGGCGGCGCCGACGGCTCAGGCCAGGCCGTAGTCCTTCAGCTTCTTGCGCAGCGTGGCGCGATGGATGCCCAGCAGTGCCGCTGCGCGGCTCTGGTTGCCTTCGCAATGGTTGAGCACTTCCACGAACAGCGGGATTTCCATCTCGCGCAGCACGATCTCGTAGACGTCGTTGGCGTCCACCCCGTCCAGGTCGCGCAGGTAGCGCCGGACCGACTGGGCCACATGCTCGCGCAACGGCGGACGGGGAGCGGTGCGGCCGGTGTCGGCGCGGGAGGTGGCGTTCTGCTGCACGGGAGTTCCGGAAAAGTGCGGGCCGCGTCTAAGCGGGCAGGGGAGTCTAGCGCGGCAGCCGGGCCTCTGCCATTGGCCTGGAAGCCCGCCAACGCGTTCAGCGGAACTCGAACGAGAAGGCGACCGTACCGGCCGACGGCTCACGCACCAGAAAGGTGATCTGCGCGCTCTGTCCGGGCGACAGCAGCGTGGTCGGCGCGGCGCCGAGGTATTCCGTCGGCTGGAATACCCGGCTGCCGATCACCCGTCCATCGGCATCGGACAGCGCCAGCTGCAAGGCCGGCCAGGCCTGCGGCCAGCGCGCGTCGTTGCGGAAGGTCGCATCCACGCGAAGGGCGCCGGCCTGCTGCGGATCGGGGCGCACCTTGCGGTCGAGCATGGTGAACGCGGTCGGTTCGTGCCAGGCCGGCAGGCTGCAGTGCAGCGCACCGCAGACGGTTTCCACCAGCGGACGCCAGCGCGGATCCTCGGCCAGTCGCGCGCGGTCGGCGAGCAGGATCTGCAGTGCGAGCAGCACGCCCAGCAGCGCGATCAGCGGCCAGCGCCAGCGGGTCCAGCGGTTGGGTGGCGTGCGGGTGACGAAGGTGGCCGTCGTAGCCTGCGATGCGATGGCGTCGGGGGCGTCGGCTTCAACGATGGCCTGGATTTCGGTCTGGCCGTTCTGCTCGTCAACTTCGTCTTCGACGACAAGGTTGCCGGCGGCCGGATCGTCGATATCTGCGACTGCGGTATCCAGGCCCGCATCGTTGTCTGCGATCTGTCCGGCGGATGTCCCGTCGGCGTCGTCCGCGGCCGCGTCGATGTCTTCCTCCAGCTGCCGTCCGCAACGCGGACACTCGGCCGGCAACGGCCGCAGCTGCGGATGGTGGGCGACCAGGAACTGGCAGTGCGGGCAGGGTACGAACATGCGGCCTATTCAATCACGCCGATGGCCGCTGCCGCACCCGGTCGTCGTCCGCTCAGCGGCGCACGCCCTCGATCCGGACCCAGTCCTCGTCGGTGGCCACCTGCAGGTCGTCGAACCAGGCGCCGTAGCGCTGCAGCAGTTCCGGTTCCTGGCCGCGCAGGATGCCGGACAGGGCGATGCGACCGCCCGGCGCCACGCGCGCGGCCAGGGCCTCGGCCAATGCGTCCAGCGCGGTGGCCAGGATGTTGGCGACCACCACCGGGTAGGTCGCGGCCGGTTCGTCCTGCGGCAGGTACACGGCCAGGCGGTCGTCGATCTCGTTGCGTTGCGCGTTGTCGTGGGTGGCGAGCACGGCCTGCGGATCGTTGTCCACGCCCACGGCCGAAGCGGCGCCGAGCTTGAGCGCGGCCAGGGCCAGGATCCCCGAGCCGCAGCCGAAATCGAGCACGCGCGCGTCGCGCAGCACGCCTTCGGCGGCCAGTGCGTCGAGCCAGCGCAGGCACAGCGCGGTGGTCGGGTGCGTGCCCGAGCCGAATGCCAGGCCCGGATCCAGTCGCACCACGGCAGCGCCGGGTACGTCGGCCTCGGCCGGCAGTTCGTGATTCCAGGGCACGATCCAGGTGTGCTGGCCGAAACGCATCGGCTGGAACTGGTCCAGCCAGGCGCGCTCCCAGTCCTGGTCCTCGACCTTGCGGAACGAGGCGCTGCTCCAGTCCAGTTCCGGGTCGAACGCATCCAGCGCGGCCAGCAGCGCCAGCGCATCGGTGTCCACGTCGAACAATGCGGTCAGCACCAGCGCCTTCCAGATCGGCGTCTCGCCCACGCCCGGCTCCAGGATGGCGCGCTCGTTGGGCGTGTCGGCGTCGGCGTCGAGCAGGGTGACCGCCAGCGCGCCGACGTCCTCCAGCGCACGCTCGTAGCGCGGCTGCTCGGCCTCGGTGCTGCGAAGGCTCAGTTCAAGGTAGGGCATGTGGGCGGCGTGCGGCGGGAACGGGCGCCGATTGTCTCACGGGGCCGCGGCCCGCTCCCCGCGTGGCGGAGCGGGCGACCGGGCCGGCAGGTCAGCCCAGCGCGATCGACTTGTTCTTGCGCTCGGCCAGGCGCTTTTCCAGGTAATGGATGTTCTGGCCGCCGGCCTGGAAACCCTGGTCGCGCATGATCCGCTGCTGCAGCGGGATGTTGGTCTTGATCCCGTCCACGACCATCTCGCTCAGCGCCACGCGCATGCGCGCGATCGCCGTGGCGCGGTCGGGGGCATGCACGATCAGCTTGCCGACCATCGAGTCGTAGTTCGGCGGCACGCGATACCCCTCGTAGATGTGGGTGTCCACGCGCACGCCCGGACCGCCCGGGGCATGGAAGTGCTGGATCAGGCCGGGGCTGGGGATGAAGGTCTCCGGGTCCTCGGCGTTGATCCGGCATTCGATCGCGTGGCCTTCCAGGACCACGTCCTCCTGCCGGATCGACAGCTTGTTGCCAGCGGCGATACGCAGCTGCTCGGCGACCAGGTCGATGCCGGTGACCATCTCGGTGACCGGATGCTCGACCTGGATGCGGGTGTTCATCTCGATGAAGTAGAAGCGCCCGTCCTCGTACAGGAACTCGAACGTGCCCGCGCCGCGATAGCCGATGCGGATGCAGGCCTCCACGCAGACCTTGCCGATCTGCGCGCGCTGTTCGGTGGTGATGCCCGGTGCGGGCGCTTCCTCGACCACCTTCTGGTGGCGGCGCTGCATCGAGCAGTCGCGTTCGCCCAGGTGGATGGCGTTGCCCTGGCCGTCGGCCAGCACCTGGATCTCCACGTGGCGCGGATTCTCCAGGAACTTCTCCATGTAGACCTCGCCATTGCCGAACGCGGCCTTGGCTTCGGTCTTGGTCGTGGTGATGGCGTTGGCCAGCGCGGCTTCCGAATGGACCACGCGCATGCCGCGGCCACCGCCGCCACCGGCGGCCTTGATGATCACCGGGTAGCCGATCTCGCGGGCGATCTTGGTGTTGGCGACGATGTCCTCGCCCAGCGGGCCGCCGGAACCGGGCACGCACGGCACGCCGGCCGCCTTCATCGCCCGGATCGCCTCGACCTTGTCGCCCATCAGGCGGATCGTGTCGGCCTTGGGCCCGATGAAGATGAAGCCGGACTGCTCCACGCGCTCGGCGAAGTCCGCGTTCTCGGACAAAAAGCCGTAGCCGGGGTGGATGGCCTGCGCGTCGGTGACCTCGGCCGCCGCGATGATCGAGGCCATGTTGAGGTAGCTGTCGGTCGACGGTGCAGGACCAATGCAGACCGACTCGTCGGCCATGGCCACGTGCTTGAGGTTGCGGTCCACCGTGGAGTGCACGGCCACGGTGCGGATGCCCATGGCGTGGCAGGCGCGCAGGATCCGCAGGGCGATCTCGCCGCGGTTGGCGATGACGACTTTATCGAGCATGTTCGTTTCCCAATTCGTTCTTCCGGCCCGGCGGCCTGCATGCCGCTGGGCGTTCGCGGGCTGGCGCCAGGGGCGCCGGAGGCCTCGCTTATCCGATCACGAACAGCGGCTGGTCGAACTCGATCGGCTGGCCGGTTTCGCACAGGATGGCCACCACGGTGCCGGCAACGTCGGCCTCGATCGGGTTGAACATCTTCATCGCCTCGATGATGCCGAGCGTCTCGCCAGCCTTGACCTGCTGGCCGACCGAGACGAACACCGGCTTGTCCGGTGCCGGCGCCGAGTAATAGGTGCCGACCATCGGCGCGCGGACCACGTGGCCCGGGGGAAGGTCCGCGCCGGCCTTGGGCGTGCCGCCGGTGGCCGATTCGGTGGGCGAGCTCATCGGCATCGGTGCGGCGGCCGGAGCGGCGGGCGAGCGCACTTCCAGCGCGGCGGCCGGGGCGGCCACGGCCACGCCGGTGGGGATGCGCGACAGGCGCACGCTCTCCTCGCCTTCCTTGATCTCGATTTCGGCGAGATTGGATTCTTCCAGCAGGTCGATGAGCTTCTTGATCTTGCGCAGGTCCATGGTGGCCTCTGTGGTGGGAGCGTCGCGCCGGGGCGCGATTTACAGGAAAGTCAGCCCGTCAGCCGCGCCAGGGCGGCGTCCAGGGCGTAGCGGTAGCTGTCGGCGCCGAACCCGCAGACCACCCCGACCGCCTTGTCGCTGAAGTAGCTGTGCTGGCGGAACGGTTCGCGGGCGTGCGGGTTGGACAGGTGGATCTCGATGAACGGGATCGCCACCGCCGCCAGAGCGTCGCGCAGGGCGACCGAGGTGTGGGTGAAGGCGGCGGGGTTGATCAGGATGAAGGCGGTGCCGTCACCGCGGGCGGCCTGGACCCGGTCGACCAGGGCGTGCTCGGCGTTGGACTGGAACGACTCCAGGGCATGCCCGGCCGCAGCCGTACGGGCGGCCAGGTCGGCGTCGATGTCGGCCAGCGTGGTGCGCCCGTAGACCTCCGGCTCGCGAGTGCCGAGCAGGTTGAGGTTGGGGCCGTGCAGGACCAGCAGTTTGGCCATGGGTGTTGCGAAACCGGAAAGGGCGGCAGTCTGCGCGAAGGCGCCATTACTGTCCAGTTCGGCGAAGATGCCAGCGCTTCAAGCAAATGTTTGAATTCTGGGGCGGTGCGCGGACCGTGCGTGACCGCGATCTCAGTGCCGCGCCCAGGCCTCGATTTCGCCCGGCGCGAACGGCCCGAGTTTCTGCTTCAGCACCCGTCCCTGCGCGTCGACCAGCACCGTGTACGGCAGCAGGCCGCCGGTATTGCCCAGCCAGACGCTGGCGTCGGCCGGACCTGGGGTCTCCAGCAGGATCGGGTAATCGACCGGGATCCGGGCGAGGAAATCGCGCACACCCTCGGGGGTGTCCAGCGCCAGGCCGACCACCTGCACGCCGGCCTCGCCCTGGGCCTGGGCGTAGCGCTGCAGTTCGGGCATCTCTTCCACGCAGGGGCCGCACCAGCTGGCCCAGACGTTCACCAGCAGCGGCCGGCCCGGCGCGATGGCAGCCAGATCGACGGCGTTGCCCTCCAGGTCCGGCAGACGGATCGCCGGCAGCGGGTCGCCCGGTCGGGCCGGATGGACCCCGGCGGGTGGGGCGGGGGCGGTCGCGTCGGCGGCGGCCTGCAGCGCCTTTTGTCCGGCTTGGCTGCCTTCCAGCGGGCTGCGTCCGTACCAGTGCCCGGCCAGCGCGCCGATCGCGCCGGCGCCGACGGCCACCAGCAGCAGGCGGCGACCGGCGCTCACCGCGCTGCTGCGCGCAGCAGCGCGTCCTCGACGATGGCCTGGCTCAGCACCGGCGGCAGCACCGTCGGCGGTGCGCCGGGGCCGTAGACCACGTACAGCGGCACGCCGACCGCGTTGTGTTGTTCGAGGAAGGTGCTGATCGCCGGGTCGGCGTTGGTCCAGTCGCCATGCATATAGACCGCGTCGGTGCTGGCGATCACGGCGTGGAAGGCGTCGCTGGACAGCACGTTGCGTTCGTTGGCCTTGCAGGTGACGCACCAGTCGGCGGTCATGTTGACGAAGACCACGCGGTCTTGCGCGCGCAGCTGGTCCAGCGCCTGCGCCGAATAGGCGACCGCGCCGCCTTCCTGCGCCTTGGCCGTGGCCGGGGCGATGCGGGTGACACCCCACACCGGCGCCAGCGCCAGCACGGCCAGGGCCAGCGCCAGGGCCGCGCCGACGCGCCGGCCCTGCCAGCGGCTGCGCTCGAACCACCACAGCGCCAGCGCCAGCAGCGTCGCGCCGGCCAGGACCAGGGCGATCGCATCCACGCCGCGCTGGCGACCGAGTACCCACAGCAGCCAGATCGCGGTCAGGTACATCGGGAAGGCGAGCAGCTGCTTGAGCGTCTCCATCCACGCGCCCGGCTTGGGCAGGCGCCGGGCCAGCGCCGGGACGAAGCCGATCAGCAGGAACGGCAGCGCCAGGCCCAGGCCCAGGGTCAGGAAAACCAGCATCCCGGCCGCTGCCGGCGCGGCGAATGCGTAGGCCAGCGCCGGACCCATGAACGGGGCGATGCACGGGCTGGCGACCACGCAGGCCAGCACGCCGGTGAGGAAGTCGCCGGCCGGCCCGCTGCGCGGCGCGGCCAGGCCACCGCCCAGGCCGGCGCCTAGGGTGAACACCCCCGACAGGCTCAGGCCGACGGCGAACATCAGGTAGGCCAGCGCCGCCACGAACCACGGCTGCTGCAGCTGGAAGCCCCAGCCAGCGGCCTGCCCGGCCGCACGCAGGCCCACGACCAGGGCACCGACCGCGGCAAAGGCGACCAGCACGCCGGCCGTGTACCAGAGCGCATGTGCGCGTGCGCGCTGGGCGCTCTGCCCGCTCTGCGCCAGGCCGAGCGCCTTCAGCGACAGGATCGGCAGCACGCAGGGCATCAGGTTGAGGATCAGGCCACCCAGCAGGGCCAGCAGCAGGATGCCGGCCAGGCCCGGCGGTTCGGCGGCCGGCGGCGGCGCGCGGGTGCGCAGGTCATTGCCGGCCGAAGCGTCCGGTTGCGGCGCATCGGTAGCGGACTGATCCGGCTGCACGGTTGCGGTCGAGGCGGTCGTGCCGGGGGTGTCGGCCGGCGGCGCAGCGCCCGCTGCCGCAGCCGGTGAGATCTCATCGGTATCCACGCGACCGGCCGGCAGGTCCACCGGCAGGCGGCGGGTCATCGGCGGATAGCAGATGCCGTCGGTCTGGCAGCCCTGGAACGTCGCCACCAGGGTCACGCGCGCTGGGTCGGCATGCGTACGCCGCACCGGCACGATGACCTCGATCGGGTCGAAGAAGACCACCACCTCGCCGAAGTGCTCGTCGCGGTGCGCGGTGCCTTCCGGCCAGCGCGGTGCCTGCGCCTGCAGGCCGGGGTCGCCTTCCAGCGCGAAACTGCTGCGGTCGCGATAGACGTAGTAGCCCTTGGCCGGCTGCATCCGCACCAGGATCCGGTTGCCGCCGTCGGCGATCGCCTCGACGGTGAACGCCTGCGTCTCCGGCAGTGCCGCCTGGCCGGGCAGCTGCAGGCCACGTGCAGTGCTGCCGGACGTGCCGCCCAGCGCTGCCAGGCCGGGCAATGCGCCGCCCGGCGCGCGCGCGCTGGCGCCCTCGGCCGGCAGGGTCACCTGCACGCGGCGGGTCTGCGGCGGGTAGCAGATGCCCAAGTCGGCGCAGCCCTGGTATTTGACCTCCAGCTGCACCGTGCCCTCGCCCAGCGCCTTGCCGTCGAGGGTGGCGACCAGCTCGCCGCGGTAGGTCTCCACCGGGCCGAAGAACTCGTCGGTGTGGCGGGCGCCGTCGGGCAGTTGCAGCTCGCCTCCGCTGAAACCGCCGCTGGCCTTCACCGAAGTGCGGTGCCGGTACAGGTAATAGCCGTCGGCGATCTTCCAGCGCACCTCGATGCGGTCGCGGCTCGGCGCGCTGGCGCTCAGGACGAAGGCCTCGTCCACGGGCAGCAGGTCGTTCTGGTCCACCGCGGCGGCCGGCCAGGCCGCCAGCAGCACGGGCAGGACCAGCAGGAGGCGGAGCAGGGTGGCCGGGATCAGGCGGCGGAAGGCGTCAGGCATCGGGCAGGTTCACTCGCGGATGGCATCGGCCACCCAGTCCAGGTAGGCGGGCAGGCCGGCGCCGGCTTCGACCGCCACGATCTCGGGGAGTTCATACGGGTGCAGCTCGCGCAGGCGCTCGGTCAGCGCCGGCAGCCGCTCGGTGGTGGTCTTGGCCAGCAGCAGGACCTCCTCGGCGTGCTCGACCGCCCCCTGCCAGCGGTACACCGAGCGCATCGCCGGCAGCACGCTGACGCAGGCGGCCAGCCGCGCCTGGACCAGGTCGGTGGCCAGGTGCTGGGCGGTGTCGGGGTCGGGGCAGCTGCAGAACACGAGATGGACCGGCATGGCCGGAAGTGTACCGGGCCGCCGCGGCCGGGCCGCCGGCTGGCCCCCGGTTGCCTGCCAACGCACCGGTCAGGCGCCCTTGAAAGGCGCCGGCCAGCCCCCCATCTGCCTTGTCATCCCGTCCTTCGGATCGGGTTCTGTCCGTCCGCGGCGCTGGCAGTCGTTATCCACGAGTGCTAGAATTGCCGCCCTTTTCCTAACCCAGTCAATCACTTGAGAGGGATTGAAATGAGCAATATCAAGCCGCTGTACGACCGCGTTGTCATCAAGCGCACTGAAGAAGAGAAGGTTTCCGCCGGCGGCATCGTGATCCCGGATTCGGCCACCGAGAAGCCGATCAAGGGCCAGGTCGTCGCCGTGGGCGATGGCAAGGTGTTCGACAACGGCAACGTGCGCGCGCCGAAGGTCAAGGTCGGCGACCAGGTGCTGTTCGGCAAGTACGCCGGCACCGAGGTCAAGCTCGACGGCACCGAGTACCTGGTGGTGAAGGAAGACGACATCTTCGCCGTGCTGGGCTGAGCCCGCCGCTTCGCCGCACCCACATTCCGCATTTTCAGAACTGAGGTAATTCCACAATGGCTGCCAAGGAAATCCGTTTCGGTGAAGACGCCCGCGCGCGCATGGTGCGCGGCGTCAACATCCTCGCCAACGCCGTCAAGGCGACCCTGGGCCCGAAGGGCCGCAACGTCGTGCTCGAGAAGAGCTATGGCGCCCCGACGATCACCAAGGACGGCGTGTCCGTCGCCAAGGAGATCGAGCTGGCCGACAAGTTCGAGAACATGGGCGCGCAGATGGTGAAGGAAGTCGCTTCCAAGACTTCCGACAATGCCGGTGACGGCACCACCACCGCCACCGTGCTGGCCCAGGCGCTGATCCGCGAAGGTTCCAAGGCGGTCGCCGCCGGCATGAACCCGATGGACCTCAAGCGCGGCATCGACAAGGCCGTCGTGGCCGCCGTGGCCGAGCTGAAGAAGATCAGCAAGCCCACCGCCGACGACAAGGCCATCGCCCAGGTCGGCACCATCTCGGCCAACTCCGACGAGTCGATCGGCAACATCATCGCCGACGCGATGAAGAAGGTCGGCAAGGAAGGCGTGATCACGGTTGAAGAAGGCTCGGGCCTGGAGAACGAGCTGGACGTGGTCGAGGGCATGCAGTTCGACCGCGGCTACCTGTCGCCGTACTTCATCAACAACCAGCAGTCGCAGAGCGCCGACCTGGATGACCCGTTCATCCTGCTGCACGACAAGAAGATCTCCAACGTGCGCGACCTGCTGCCCGTCCTCGAGGGCGTGGCCAAGGCCGGCAAGCCGCTGCTGATCGTCGCCGAGGAAGTCGAGGGCGAAGCCCTGGCGACCCTGGTGGTCAACACCATCCGCGGCATCGTCAAGGTCGTGGCCGTCAAGGCTCCGGGCTTCGGCGACCGTCGCAAGGCGATGCTGGAAGACATGGCCACCCTGACCGGCGGCACCGTGATCTCCGAGGAAGTGGGCCTGCAGCTGGAGAAGGCCACGATCAAGGATCTGGGCCGCGCCAAGAAGGTGCAGGTCTCCAAGGAGAACACCACCATCATCGACGGCGCCGGCGACACCTCGGCGATCGAGTCGCGCATCAAGCAGATCAAGGCGCAGATCGAAGAGACCTCTTCGGACTACGACTGCGAGAAGCTGCAGGAGCGCGTGGCCAAGCTGGCCGGCGGCGTGGCGGTGATCAAGGTCGGTGCTTCGACCGAGATCGAGATGAAGGAAAAGAAGGCGCGCGTCGAAGACGCCCTGCACGCGACCCGTGCGGCCGTCGAGGAAGGCGTGGTCCCGGGCGGCGGCGTGGCCCTGGTGCGCGCGATCAGCGCGATCGGCAACCTGAAGGGTGCCAACGAAGACCAGACCCACGGCATCCAGATCGCCCTGCGCGCGATGGAAGCCCCGCTGCGCGAGATCGTCACCAACGCCGGCGAAGAGCCCTCCGTGATCCTCAACAAGGTCAAGGAAGGCACGGGCAACTTCGGCTACAACGCCGCCAACGGCGAGTTCGGCGACATGGTCGAGTTCGGCATCCTGGATCCGACCAAGGTCACCCGTTCGGCGCTGCAGAACGCCGCTTCGATCGCGGGCCTGATGATCACCACCGAAGCGATGGTGGCCGAGGCTCCGAAGAAGGACGAGCCGGCGATGCCGGGCGCCGGTGGCATGGGCGGCATGGGCGGCATGGATTTCTGATCCAGCCGGCCAGCTGTTTCGGCTGAAAGCAGTACAGAAAACCCCGCCGAAAGGCGGGGTTTTTCTTTATGCAGGGCAAACGCGCATGGCCGCATCGTCACGTTGCCGCTGAAACGGTTGCGCGGCCTGGAATCGGCTGTTATCAATGACGCCGTGAACACGCAACGCGCCGCTTTCTATTTTTGGTACTACTTTCCCAAGCCATTGGCGGAGGAAGGGGTACGCGCGTTCTGAGTTGGACCAAAGAACACATCCCCTGAAAGCCGCCAGAGACCCTGGCGGCTTTTTTGTCGCCAGCCTCCGGCGGGAAACGAACGCAGTCCCAGGAGCTCCACCATGGCACCCCATACCGACGACCTCCGCATCCGCCGCATCGATGCGCTGGTTCCCCCCGCACAGCTGATCGCCGAGCTGCCCTGTTCGGAGACCGCCTCCGAAACGGTGGACGGCTCGCGGCGCGCGCTGCACCGCATCCTCCAGGGCCAGGACGACCGCCTGGCCGTGGTGATCGGCCCGTGCTCGATCCACGATCCGGGCGCCGCGCTCGAATACGCGCGCCGACTGCTGCCGCTGCGGCAGGCGCTGGCCGGCGAGCTGGAGATCGTGATGCGCGTGTACTTCGAGAAGCCGCGCACCACCGTGGGCTGGAAGGGGCTGATCAACGATCCGGACCTGGACGGCAGCTTCAACATCAACAAGGGCCTGCGCGTGGCGCGCGGTCTGCTGGAGGAGATCAACCGCCTCGGCCTGCCGGCGGGCGTGGAGTTCCTGGACGTGATCTCGCCGCAGTACATCGCCGACCTGGTGGCGTGGGGCGCGATCGGCGCGCGCACCACCGAAAGCCAGGTGCACCGCGAGCTGGCCTCGGGCCTGTCGTGCCCGGTCGGTTTCAAGAACGGCACCACGGGCGATGTGAAGATCGCCGCCGACGCAGTCGGCGCGGCCTCGCATCCGCATCACTTCCTGTCGGTCACCAAGGCCGGCGGCACCGCGATCGTCGCCACCCGCGGCAATCCGGACAGCCACGTCATCCTGCGTGGAGGCAAGGCACCCAACTTCGACGCGGCCAGCGTGCAGTCGGCCAGCGAAGTGCTGGTCAAGTCCGGGCTCGCGCCGCGGATCATGATCGACGCCAGCCACGCCAACAGCGGCAAGAATCCGGAGAACCAGCCGGCCGTGGTCGAGGACATCGCCAGCCAGGTTGCCGGCGGTGATGCCCGCATCATCGGGGTGATGGTCGAAAGCCACCTGGTCGGCGGACGTCAGGAGCTGGTCGACGGCCGCGCGCTCGCCTACGGGCAGAGCATCACCGATGGCTGCCTGGACTGGGAGCGCTCGGTGCAGGTGCTCGAGCGGCTGGCCGAAGCGGTCCGCGCGCGTCGCGCGCAGGCCAAGGCCAACGTGGCGGCCTGATTGCAGGGCGATGTCGGCCGTCGGTCCGGGTTGCCACCGGGCCGGCGCGCTACGTACTTCCACGCAGGTGCGCGGCGCCCGTATTCGCGGTAGCGTGCGCTGGCCCCTGCTGCAGGAAGGTCGTCGACCATGGAAGCACGCACGTGGACGTTTGATACGGCAAGAGACACGGTCCGGCGGGGATGGACCCGATGGGTGACGTTCTGGCGCGGCCGCCCGCGCTGGCTGCGGCGCACGCTGTGGGCGCTGCTGATCGTCTACGGTTCCTATCTGCTGTTGGGCAACCTGTTCCTCAACACGCCGCTGGGCCCATGGGCGGCCAACCGCAAGCCGGAGAAATTCCAGGCGCAGTGGGGCCCGGCATTCACGCTCTATCCCGGCCATGTCATCGCCCGCGATGTCCGCCTGCAAGGCCAGGTCCGCCACCTCTACTGGGACGTGCAGGCGCAGCGGGTGAGCGGGCGACTGGCGCTGTTGCCCTTGCTGCGCAAGGAAGTGCGCGTGCCCTCCGTGGTCGCCTCGGGCGTGACCGGCGGCGCGCGTCATGTCGAACGCAACCGCGAACCGCCAGCGCCGCGTCCGGGTGGCTGGACGCTGCTGTTCGATCGCATCGCCGCCGACCATGTGTTGCGCGGGCACTTCGACGAACTGGTGCTTGAAGGCGACGGCACCGCGGTATTCGGCTTCTCCAAGCAGCTGCGCGGCGGGGCGATGCAGATCCTGCCGTCGTCGGTGCATTTCGACAGTGCGCGACTGCTGGCCGATGGCGATCAACTGCTCGACGGCATCCGCGTGGATGGCACGTTCTCGATGAAGCGCCATACCCGAGCGCAGGCGCCGGGCATCGCCAAGCTGCTTCTTACCAACGGCGCGATCTCGATCGATGGCGAGGGCTCCTCGCTGCGTGGCTACTTCGATCCGCAGGGCAAGTTCCAGGTCACCACCACACCCGGCGGCGGCCAGCTGCATGCGCGGCTGGAGATGCGCGACGGCGTGCTGCAACCGGGCGGAACGCTGAGCTGGACCGCGCCGCTGCAGGGCGTCGGCATCGCCGGTGCGCCACTCGGTGGCCAGATGCAGATGCAGGCCAGCGTCGACGACGACATCGCCGTGCGCGTGCAGTTGCCCAAGCGCGAAGGCGGGGTCCTGGACCTGGATGCGGAGGTACGCCTGCAGGGACGCGAATTGCCGACCCAGGGAGGCTTGCCCGCCGTGTTGCCGCGCGCCTCCGGGCACGTCGTCGGGCATTGGCATTTCCCGTCGCTGGCTTGGGTGCCGAAGATGTTCAACGCCCCGGACTGGCTGCAACTGGACGGCTCCGGCGACCTGATCGCCGACCTGCGGATCGAGGACGGACGCCCGGCGCCGGGCAGCCATGTCGAACTGCCGGACGTGGCGGTCTCGGCGGTGGTGATGGACAACCACATCAGCGGACAGGGGCGCGTGCGCGCCGATCTGGTCGCCGAAGAGGGCGGTCCGCTGCAGACGCAGCTGGCCGTGCAACTGGGCGCCTATTCGATCGCCGGCGCATCCAGCGGCGCTCCCTACGCGAAGGGCAGCGACCTGCAGCTGGACGTCACCGTTGAAGGCCGGCCGATGCAGGGCGAGGCGTTCGCGGCGACCAGCGCGCACCTGCGCTTCAACGGCGCGCAGGTGCCCGACCTGCGCGTCTACAACCGCTTCCTGTCCGAGCAGATGCGCATCGAAGGCGGCAGCGGCACCGCCAGCGCCGACCTCAAGCTCGATGGCGTGGGCAACATCGGCCACGGCACGGTGAGCGTGCAGGGCCATGGCGCGCGCATGTCGATGGGCGGGCGTCATCTCAAGGGCGACGTGGCGCTGGATGCGCGCCTGAATCGCGCCGACCTGGCCAAGCGCCAGTTCGTCCTCGACGGCAGCCAGGTGCGATTGCGCAACGTGAGCTTCCAGACCGCGGACGGACAGGCGCGGCAGGGTTGGTGGACCACCGTCGACCTGCCCAGCGCGCACATCGACCTGGCCGCGCCGAATTCGGTGTCGGGCAAGGTCCAGGTGAAGGCGCGCGATGTCGGCTTCCTGATCGACCTGTTCGGCAGCGAGCACGGCTATCCGCGCTGGATGGACCGGTTGGTCGACTCGGGCCAGGTGCAGGCGAGCGCGAAGGTGCACTGGCAGGGCGACACCGTGGTCCTGGACAACGTGCACGCCAACAACGATCGCTACCAGGTCCAGGCGCGGCTGCGCCTGGCCGACGGCCAGCGGCATGGCCAGCTGCTCGCGCGCATGGGAATGCTGTCGGCGGGCGTGGACCTGCGGAACGGACAGCGCGAGATGCATGTCGTGCGCGCCCAGGAGTGGTTCAACGCCCAGCCGGCGATGCTGCGCTGAGTGGCCCGGAATCCATGTCACCCGGTGTCATGTTGCGGGTTGTGCGTATTCAGTTTTCCCCGGGAAAAACGCAGAAATTGAACCTTCCGGTGTTGTTTTGCAGTGCAGCGTGCAAGCCCCTAACGGCTCCTTCACGATGGCCCCGCATCCCGACGTGGGGGAGGGAGCAGGCCCGCTGGCAGTTCGCTGCAAGCGGGCTTTTTTATGCCCGCGATTCGGCCAAGGCCCTGATGCGACCGGGGATTCACGTCGCTGGCCGCTGTGCCGGATGCGCCAGGACCGCGTGCCACAATCGCCCCGATGAGCACTTCACCTGGCCCGGCGGCCGACTCCACCGATGACACCGGCTCCTCCGCGACGGGCGCACGCATCGCCACTCGCGCGCTGACGGCCCTGGCTGCGGCCTCGCCCCGGCACGCGGCATTGCTCGAGGACGCCGGCCTGCGCGAGCGCGTGGCGCAGGTGGCGCTGGCCAGCGATTTCGCGGTCGAGACCCTGCGTCGGCAGCCGGCGTTGCTCGAACACCTGGCCGAGGCCGATCCGGCGCCGCTGCCCGAGCCCGAGCTCGACCCGACCCAGCCGCTGGCCTGGCCGACCCAGCTGCGCCTGTACCGCACCGCAGCTTCCACGCGCCTGGTGTGGCGCGACGTGCTGGGCCTGGACGATGTCGACGCGACCCTGGCCGGCAGCACGCAGCTGGCGGAGATCTGCCTGCGCCTGGCGCTGGAAGCGGTGGAGCGCGAGTTCGCCGACCGCCATGGCGTGGTCCGCGACGAGGCCGGCGTGGCGCAGCGGCTGGTGGTGTTCGGGCTGGGCAAGCTCGGCGGTGGCGAGCTGAACTTCTCCTCCGACATCGACCTGGTCTACGCCTATCCGCACGATGGCGAGTCCGATGGCCGCCGATCGCTGGCCGCCGAAGACTATTTCGCACGACTGGGACAGCGGCTGGCCAAACTGCTGGACGAGGTCACCGGCGACGGCTTCTGCCACCGCGTCGACCTGCGCCTGCGCCCGTTCGGCAACGCCGGCCGGGTGGCGTGGTCGTTCGCGGCGATGGACCAGTATTTCCAGCGCGAGGGTCGCGACTGGGAACGCTACGCCTGGCTCAAGGCGCGCACCGTGGCCGGCGACATCGTCGCCGGCGAGGCCTGGCTGGAGACGCTGCGGCCGTTCGTCTACCGGCGTTACCTGGACTACACCGCGCTGGACGGGCTGCGCACGATGAAAGCGGCGATCGTGGCCGAAGTGCAGCGCCGCGACATGGCCGACGACCTCAAGCGTGGACCCGGCGGCATCCGCGAAATCGAATTCCTGGTGCAGTCGTTGCAGCTGATCCGCGGCGGTCGCGAGCCGGCGTTGCGCGGGCGCCAGCTGCTGCCGGCGCTGGATGCGCTGGTGGACGGCGGACAGATCGCGCCGGACCACGGCGGCATGCTGGCGCAGTCGTATCGCTTCCTGCGTCGCCTGGAGAACCGCGTGCAGATGTTGCGCGATGCGCAGACGCATGCACTGCCGGACAGCGAGGAGGACCGGCAGCGGATGGCGGCGGCACTGCAGTACGAAAGCTGGAATGCGTTGGCGAACGACCTGGCGCAGTGCCGCGCGCAGGTGTCTGCCGAGTTCGACGCACTGCTGGTGCCGCGTCGCGGCGAAGCCGCGCCGGACGCGCTGGAAAGCTACTGGCGCGCGTTGCCCGATGGCGGACAGGCGCAGGTGCTGGCCGAGGCGGGTTTCGCCGATGCCGAGGGCGCCGACGCCTCGCTGCGCGACTTCGCGCGCAGTAATGGCGTGCGCGCGCTTTCAGATGCGGCGCGCAAGCGCCTGGACCGGGTGGTGCCGGCACTGCTGGGTGCCGCATCGCGCTCGGCGCAACCGGAGGCGGCGCTGCGGCGACTGCTCGGCCTGCTGCAGGCGATCCTGCGCCGGGCCAGCTACCTGGCGTTGCTCGACGAACAACCCAGCGCGCTGGCGCGGCTGGTCGACGTGCTCGCGCGCAGCGCGCTGCTGGCCGAGCGCATCGCCGCCTATCCGCTGCTGCTGGACGAGCTGCTCGACGCGCGCGTGGCCGGCGCGATGCCCGACGAGGCGGCGATGCGTGCGGCCTGCTCGGCGGCGGTGCGCGCGCAGGACGACGGCGATCCGGAATCGGCGCTGCGCGCGCTCAACGAAGTGCGCCAGGCGCTGAGCTTCCGCGTCGCGCTTGCCGCCCTGGACCGACGCCAGCCGGCCCAGGACAGCGCGCGCCAGCTGGCGGCATTGGCCGACGCGGTCGTGGTCGAAGTGCTGCGCATGGCCGACGCCGAAGTGGTCGCCGCCCATGGCGTGCTGCCTGGTGGCCGTTTCGCGGTGGTCGGCTACGGCAGCCTGGGCGGTCGCGAGCTGGGCTTCGGCTCGGACCTGGACCTGGTGTTCCTGTACGACGCCGACGAAAGCGCGGTATCCGACGGCAAGCGGCCGCTGGAAGCCTCGCGCTGGTATGCGCGGCTGGCGCAGAAGGTCGTCGCCCTGCTCAGTGCGGTGACCAGCGCAGGCCGGCTGTACGAGACCGACATGCGCCTGCGGCCCGATGGCGGCAAGAGCCTGCTGGTCTCCTCGCTGGCCAGCTACGAGGACTACCAGCTGCAGCGCGCATGGACGTGGGAACACCAGGCGCTGGTGCGCGCGCGTTCGGTCGCCGGCGATGCGACGTTGTGCGAAGACTTCGAACGGGTGCGCGCGCAGACCCTGGGGCGGACGCGCGACATCGACGCGCTGGCCGGCGATGTCGTCCAGATGCGGCAGCGCATGCGCGCCGAGCTGGATCGCAGCGATGCGGCGCGCTTCGATCTCAAGCAGGGCGCCGGCGGGTTGGTGGACCTGGAGTTCCTGCTGCAGTACGGCGTGCTGGCGCGTTCGTGCACGCAGCCGGCGCTGCTGGAGCCGCGCGACAGCCCGGGCCTGCTGGTCGCGCTGGCGGCAGGCGGCTGGCTCGACGGCGGCGATGCCGATGCCCTGCACCGCGCGCATGCGGTGCTGCTCGATGCTGGCCTGGCCTGCACGCTGGACCGTCGTCCGCGATTGACTGCAGAGACCGATGCGATTGCCGGCGCGCGGGCGGACATCGTCCGCGTTACCACGCGGCATGGATTGCGCTTCGATCCCTGACCTTTCTCGGCGCGCCGCTAGCCGGCGCGCAGGTCCAGCCGCTGGCGCACCTGCTGCGCGACGCGCGCGGTCTCGCGTAGCGGCTGCACCGGAAACGCAGCGAGTGCGTCATCGGCAATACGGATGCGTCCACGCTCGCCCAATGCGCGGACGAAGTGCGCGATCCGCCCCTGCGCGCAATCCGGATCGATGACGAAGACCTGCGCCGTCGTGGCGCAGGCTTCCGACAGCATGTTCACCGAGTCGGGCGTGCAGACCAGGCGATCGGCGCAGGCGAGCAGGCCCGGATACGGATTGGCGCCGGTGCCGTCCCACAACAGTCCCGGCACATCGCGCAGGCTCTGGCGCAGGCAGTCGACCGCATCGGCTGGCGTGCGCCTGGACACGGTGGCCAGTAGGCTGCCGCCTTCGTCGAGCACGCGCCTACGCAGCCGCTCCAGCAGATCCTGGAGCGCGGCGGTGCGCCACGGCGCGTGCCGGGTCGGTCCGCCGACCAGCACGACGATGCGCGGCGACGGCAGGGCAAGCAGCGAAGGGAAGTGCGCGGCGGCATCGGCCAGCCAGGCGTCGTCCACCGGATTGAGGCTGCCCAGCAGCGGGATCACATTGCTGCCGCGCAGGCCGTCGTGCTCGGGCGCGATCACCAGGTCCCAGTGCCGCGCGTCGATGCGCGGGTCCAGGATCTGCACCGCGCGCGCACCGCGGGCACGCAGCACACGCGTGGCTAATGCGCCCTGCCGGCCGCAGCCGATCGCCAGCGAGGGCGTCGATCCACCCAACGCGGCCGAGAACGCCGGACCGAATGCGTGCCCCGCACCGGGCAGCCGGCGAGGGGCCAGCCAGCGCCACGGCGCGGCCGGTTCCAATGCAGGTGCGACAGCCGACACGCCCAGCGCGCGGGCCAGCGCTTGGGCCTGGCGCACGTTGCCGGCATGGCCGTCGGTCAGCAGCCAGGTGTCGGTATCCAGCGAGGTTTGTTGCGGAAACGACATCAATTCGTTCCGTAATGGGTTCACAAAACCACTATTGCAACACTCTACACTGGCCGCCTGCCTGGAGGCCGGGCAGGGGATGCATCACCGGCCTTCCGACCCGCCATTCCAAGGACCGATCATGCCGCACCCGTTGAACGATGCCGCGCTGGACCAGCTGTTCCGTACCGCCCGCACCTACAACGCCTTCACCGGCGAGGTCAGCGACGCCACCGTGCGCCAGCTCTACGACCTGCTGAAGTTCGGCCCGACCCAGGCCAACACCACCCCGGCCCGGTTCGTGTTCGTGAAGTCCGCCGAAGCCAAGGCCAAGCTCGGCCCGACCCTGTCGGAGGGCAACTACAAGAAGACCATGGCCGCGCCGGTGACGGTGATCATCGGCCGCGACGAGGACTTCCACGAGAAGTTGCCGTACCTGTTCCCGCACGCCGACGCCAAGTCCTGGTTCGACGGCCCGCGCGAAGGCCGCGAGAAGCCGTCGCTGCGCAACAGCTCGCTGCAGGCCGCCTACCTGATCGTCGCCGCGCGCGCGCTGGGCCTGGACGCCGGCCCGATGACCGGCTTCGACAATGCCAAGGTCGACGAGGCGTTTTTCACAGGCACGAACATCAAATCCGACATCCTGGTCAATCTTGGCCACGGCGATCCGGCCAGCATCTACCCGCGCTCCCCGCGCCTGTCGTTCGACGAGGCCGCGCGCATCGAATAACGCGCGCGTCGCCCCGACCCACCCCGTCCGCTTTCCACAAGGAGCACCCTCATGCGCATCCGCCTGCTTTCCGCCGCCGCCCTGCTTGCCTTCGCCGCCGCCCCGGCGTTCGCCGCCCCGGTCACCTACAAGCTCGACCCCAACCACACCAACGTGCTGGCCCAGTGGAACCACTTCGGCTTCTCCAACCCGTCGGCCGATTTCGGCGGCGTGGAAGGCACCCTGGTCTATGACGCGGCCAACGTCGCCAAGTCCAGCGTCGAGGTGACCCTGCCGCTGTCGGGAGTGGAAGGCTTCAGCGCCAAGTTCAACGAGCACCTGCGCAGCGCCGATTTCTTCGACGCGGCCAAGTTCCCGAACGCGACCTTCAAGAGCACCAAGGTCGAAGCCGCCGGCAAGGACAAGCTCAAGGTCACCGGTGACCTGACCATCAAGGACATCACCCGTCCGGTCGTGCTGGACGTGACCTTGAACAAGGCCGGCGACCATCCGATGAGCAAGGCGCCGACCATTGGCTTCGACGCGACGACCAAGCTCAGCCGCACCGAGTTCGGCGTAGGCAACTACGCCCCGGCGGTCAGCGACGAAGTCAGCCTGCGCATCACCACCGAAGCTTCGGTGCCGAAGGCCAAGTAAGCCGGGCCAGGCAAGCCGGCCGTGTAAGCCGGCCAAGCAAGCCAGACCAAGCAAGCCAGACCAAGCAAGCCGGCGGGTCTCCCTCCCCACCGCCGCGCGCCAGCCCGTTTCGACGGGCTGGCGTTTTTTTTGGCGCCGATCTTCACGGCCAAGCCTGCTTGCCGGAATGGACGGCCTGGCGGATACGTCCATTCCGTCACTACCCGGTGGTTTTTTGCCCTTACCGGCCCGCCGCGACCGGCGGGCGGCTAGAATTGGCGCCTGTTTCCGCATCGTCGACCGCCCGCCATGACCACCACCGCCAACGCGCCCGCCAACGCCGAGAAGCGCTACACCGTGCATCGGGCCGACCTGCCGCTGAGCTGCCCGACCCCGGAGATGGCGCTGTGGAACTCGCACCCGCGCGTGTACCTGCCGATCCAGGACGATCCCGACCACAAGGCGCTGTGCCCGTACTGCGGCGCGATCTACCAGCTGGTCGACTGACACCGCGACCCGCGAGCAGGCCCGCCACCCCGTGCGACGCCGCCTGACCGTAGTCCAGCTGCTGCCGGCGCTCGAGTCCGGCGGCGTCGAACGCTCCACCCTGGAAATCGCCGCCGCGCTGGTCGCGGCCGGCCATCGCGCGATCGTCGTCTCCGCCGGCGGCCGGCTGCTGCCGGCGCTGCACGAATTCGGTGGCGAGCACGTGACCCTGGATATCGGCCGCAAGTCGCCGGCGGTGCTTGCGCAGGTACCGGCGCTGCGCGCGCTGTTCCTGCGCGAAGGCGTCGACATCGTCCACGCCCGTTCGCGCCTGCCGGCCTGGCTGGGCCGGATCGCGCTGCGCACCTTGCCGGCGCAACGGCGCCCGCACTGGATCACGACCGTGCACGGGCTGAACTCGCCCAGCCGCTACAGCGCGGTGATGGCCAGCGGCGAGCGCGTGGTCTGCGTATCGGAAACCGTGCGCGATTACGTGCTGCGGCATTACCCGCAGACCGATCCGGGCAAGTTGCGGGTGATCCCGCGCGGCATCGATCCCATGCAGTTTCCGCGACGGCCGCATCCGGATCCTGACGCGCGCGCGGAGTTCGCCCGCGAACATTCCGCGCTGGCCGGCCACGGTCCGCTGCTGCTGCTGCCCGGTCGCGGCACGCGCCTGAAAGGCCATGCCGATGCGCTGCAGCTGCTGGCCGCGTTGCGCGCCGGGCCGTTTCCGGATGCACAACTGTGGCTGCCGGGTGCACGCGAGGCCGGACGCGGCGGCTATATCGGCGAACTGGAAGCGCAGGCCGTGCAGCTGGGCATCGGCGATGCGGTGCTGTTCACCGCGCCGACCTCGCGTATCGCGCAGGCCTATGCGGCCAGCGACCTGGTGCTGCAGCTGTCGCGCAAGCCCGAGGCGTTCGGACGCACGGTGATCGAGGCACTTTCGGTCGGACGACCGGTGCTGGGTTGGGCGCATGGCGGCGTCGGCGAACTGCTCGACCAGCTGCAACCGCAAGGCGAGGTGGCGCCGTTCGACGCGGCCGCGCTGGCGACCGCGGCGGCCACCTTGCTGCGCGCGCCGCCGCGTGCGCCGGACACCATTCCCTACACGCTGCAGGCGATGCAGCAGGCGACCCTGGAGCTGTATGCCGAACTGGCCGGCTGAGCACGACCTCACGCGCCTGCGCGCCTTCGCCTGGACGCCATTCTGGGTGTTGGCCTTCGTCGCGCTATGGCCGTTGCCGGGGCCGGCGGAGGGCGTGCTCGCACTCGGCGCGCTGGCGGTGCTGGCGCAACTGGCGATCACGCTCGGCAAGGGCCGCACGCTGCCGCTGGACCGCCGCGCCGCCTGGCTGGCCACCGCGCTGTTCGCTGCGTACTGGTTGCCCGAACTGCTGTCGGCGCCCGATGCGCTTGATCGCGGCCGCGCCTGGAAGGAGGTCGCCGCCGATCTGCGTTACCTGCCATTCCTGTGGGGCGTGGCGATCGCGCTGCATGCGTCGGCCGGGCGACGCCTCGTCTTCGGCGGGCTGGTCGCGATCGTCGCGTTGTGGACGGTCGATGCGCTGTTGCAGGCGGCATCGGGCACCAGCCCGCTGTTCTGGAGCCTGGACGCGCTCAAGCATGCATTCAGTGGCGAGGGCTTCTGCTCGGCTGCCGAAATCGCCGCGGTCGACCGCCTGGGCGGCGTGTTCGGGCCGTGCAACCTCAAGCTCGGTCTGGTGCTGGCGAGCCTGTCGCCGTTCGCGCTCGATGCGGTGGCGCGGCGTTTCGGCGCACTCGGCTGGTGCGTGGCCGCGCTGGCGCTGGGCATCGCCATCCTGCTGGGCGGCGCGCGCGCGGCCTGGGTCACCTATGCGCTGGTGCTGCTGTTTTCCGGTTGGCGCGCGCTGGGCGGTCGCAAGCTGCTGGCCTTCGCCGCGGCCGGGCTGGTCGGCCTGGTCGTCCTGTACGCGGTGTCGCCGCAGCTGCAGCAGCGCGCGCAGCGCACTGCGCTGGCGTTCCAGGCCGGGCAGGGCGCCGGCATCGATGGCGCGCTGTCCGGTCGCGGCCGGATCTGGACCGGTGCGGCGTGCATGATCGGCGACCATCCGTTCAACGGCGTCGGCGTTCGCAACTTCCGTGTCGCCTGGCCCGATTGCGATCCGGCACCGGAGCTCGCGCCGGCCTGGGGCGGTGGCGAGGCCTATCACGCCCATCAGCTGGTGCTGGAACTGCTCAGTGAAACCGGCACGATCGGTTTGCTGCTGTGGCTGGCGGGCGCCTGGCTGGTCTGGCGGAGCTGGCATCGCGCCGATGCGGCTGCTCGCGAACGAGCGCGGCCGGCGCTGCTGGCGCTGGCGGTCACCGCATTCCCGCTCAACACCCACCTGGCGTTCTATTCCACCTTCTGGGGCGGACTGGTGCTGCTGCTGGCCGGGCTGTACGCCGGCGCGCTGCACGGGCGCGACGAGCCGGCGCGCGCTTCGTAAGGCGCATCGGACACCGCGCTATGCGCGCGGCGGTTGCGACTCCTCCGAAGGCTGCGACTCCTGGGCGGCGCGCTCGTAAAAGGTGCTGCGTCCCTGCGGCTGGCGCTTGAACCGCCGATGGATCCACAGGTATTGCGCCGGCGCTTCGCGCACCATCTGTTCGATGGCCGCATTGACCCGGCCGGTATCGGTGACCACGTCCTCGCTGGGGAACGCGGGCAGCGGCGGCGCCACCCGCAGCACGTAACGCCCGCCTTCGCGGCGGTGGAAGAACGGCACCACTGCACAACCGGTCAGCCGCGCCAGCTGGTGGGTGGCGGTGATGGTCGAGGCGGGCATGCCGAAGAACGGCGCGAACACCGTGTCCTTGCCGCGCATGTCCTGGTCCGGCGCGTACCACAGGAAGCCGCCGCGCTTGAGGTGCCGCACCGCGCCGCGGATGTCGCCGTTGCCGAACATCGCCGACGCATAGCGCAAGCGGCCGCGCTTGACCGCCCACTCCATTACCGGGTCGCGGTGGCGGCGGTACATGCCGGCCAGCTCGACGTGGTCGCACATCAGCCGGCCGCACATCTCCAGGGTCATGAAGTGGCCCGACACCAGCAGCACACCACGGCCTTCGGCCCGCAGCGCGAGCAGGTGTTCCAGGCCTTCGATTCGCAGGTCGCGCCGCATCGGTTCGATGCCGCCCCACCAGGCGCGGGCGAACTCGAACAGGCCGATGCCCAGCGCGTCGAAGCTGTCGCGCAGCAGGCGGGCGCGCCATTGCGGCGGTTCGTCCGGGAAGCACAGGTCGATGTTCACCTGCGCCGCACGCCGGCGCGTGCCGGCCATGTGCAGGGCCAGCCAGCCCACGCCGCGGCCGATCGCGCGCTGCCATAGCCAGGGCAGCCGGGCGGCCACGACCATCACGCCCAGGCCGAGCCACATCGGCCAGTGGCGCGGGGTGAAGGGCGGACGCGGCGGCAGGGAGTCGGGCGCGGTCATGGGCCCGATTCTACGGCCTCATGCACAGCCGCGGCCCATCGCCTCGGCTATGCTTCGCGCATGCCGAACGTAGCCAAGCGGAAGGAACCGGGCGAGGGCGTCCTGCGCGCGCTCTATTCGTTCGCCCTGTATGTACTGTCGCCCTTCACTCTCTACCACCTGATCTCCCGCGGTTTCCGCGTCCACGAGTACTTCCGCCGCTGGGACGAGCGCTACGCCACCTACGGCAGCCAGCCCGGACGCCCGTGCGTGTGGTTGCACGCGGTATCGGTGGGCGAGGTCAACGCGGCCGCGCCGCTGGTCAATGCGCTGCTCAAGCAGCGGCCGGACATCCGCTGGGTCATCACCACCATTACCCCGACCGGCTCGGACCGGGTGCGTGCGCTGTGGGGCGAGCGGGTCGAACACGTCTACCTGCCTTACGACCTGCCTGGCAGCACGGCGCGATTCCTGCAGCATTTCCGCCCCAGCCTCGGCCTGATCATGGAAACCGAGTTGTGGCCGAACATGCTGTTCGGCTGCCGCGACCTGGGCATCCCGGTGTACATCCTCAACGCGCGTCTGTCGGCACGCTCGCTGCGCGGCTACCGCCTGCTGCGGCCGCTGATCGGCCGCGCGCTGCGCACGGTCAAATGCGTGGCCGCCCAATCGGTTGCCGACGGACGCCGCTTCCAGAAGCTGGGTGCGCGCGCCGAACAGGTGCAGGTCATCGGCAACCTCAAGTACGACGTCGCCGTGCCGGACGGGTTGGAGGCGGTACGCACGGCGTTCGCCGCCGCGCTGGCCGCGCTGCGTCCGGTGTGGCTGGCGGCCAGCACGCACGAAGGCGAGGAAGCGGCGGTGATCGCGCTGCATCGCCGCTTGCGCGCGCGCTGGCCCGACCTGCTGTTGCTGTGGGCGCCACGGCATCCGGAACGGTTCGCGCGGGTGCAGGCGCTGGCCACCGAAGCCGGCTGGAAGGTCGGTACGCGCAAAGCCGGGCAGTGGCCGCGGCCGGACGACGACGTGTTCGTGATCGACACGCTGGGCGAGTTGATGGCGTTCTACGGCTGCGCGGACGTGGCCTTCGTCGGCGGCAGCCTGCAGCAGATCGGTGGCCACAACCTGCTCGAACCGGCGGCCGTGGGCACCGCGGTGGTCACCGGCCCGCACCTGCACAACTTCGCCGAAATATCCAAGCGCATGGACGAGGCCGGTGCGCTGCGCATCGGCGAGGATGCCGACGCGGTCGGTGCGGCGCTGGAGGCCTTGCTGGCCGATCCGATCGCGCGCCAGGCGATGGTCGAGGCCGGCACCGAGTTGATCGAGCAGGGCCGGGGCGCACTTCAGCGGACGCTGGCGCTGGTGGCGGCCGACCTTCCCGCTTCCGCAGGAGAGCTCGCCGGCGCGGTAGCCGCCGCTTCCTGATCCCGGAAACGACAGGGCCGCCCTGGGGCGGCCCTGTGATGCGGCGATCTACCGTGCGATTACTGCTGCGACGGCGGATTGGCCAGCTGCGCCTCGGCATCGACGGTCAGCATGGCATTGACCGTGCGCAGCTGTTCGATGTCCAGGTCGCCGGTGGCCTGCGTCAGCAGCAGGCGGTTGAGCAGGAAGTTGTAGCGCGAGCGCGCGTACTCGACCTGCGCCTGGAACAGCGTGCGCTGGTTCTGGACCACGTCCAGCACGGTGCGGGTACCCACTTCCAGGCCGACCTGCGATGCGTCGAACGCGCTTTGCGCCGAGACCACCGCCAGGCGGCGTGCTTCGACTTCGCTGACGCCGGCGACCAGCGCCTGGTACAGGTTGCGGGTATTGCGATCAAGCGCGCGGCGCTGCTGCTCGTAGCCGTCCTGGGCCTGGTCGCGCTGGGCCAGGGCCTGGCGCACGCGCGACTGGGTCGCGCCGCCGGTGAAGATCGGCACGCTCAGGGTCAGGCCGACGCTGGTGCCGGTGCTGTCGCCGGTGGCGCCGCCACCGCCGCCCACGCTGTCGCCCCAGGCGGCGTCCTTGCCCCAGCCGCCGCCCAGCGACAGGGTCGGGTAGTGGCCGGCGCGTGCGATCTGCACGCCCGTCTCGGCCGCATCGGTCTGCAGCTGGGTGGCGCGCAGCGACGGATTGTTCTCGATCGCGCGGGTGACCCAGCCGTCGGCGTCGGCGTGCACCGCCGGCAGTTCCGGACGGAAGTCGACCGGCAGGCCGCGCAGGTTCTGCACCGGCTGGCCGGTCAGCTCGGCCAGCGCCTGGTAGGCGTCGGCGAGCGCATTGCGCACCAGGATGGTGTTGGCGCGCGCATCGTCGTACTGGGCGCGGGCTTCATGCACGTCGGTGATCGGCGCCAGGCCCACTTCCAGGCGCTTGTCGGCATAGTCGAACTGGCGCTTGCCGGCGGCCTCGTTGGCCTCGGCGGCGGCCAGCGACTCGATCGCCACCAGCACATCGAAATAGGCAGCGGCGGTGCGCACGACCAGGTCGTCGTTGGCCGCATCCAGGGTGAAGTCGGCGGCCTGGCTCAGCGAACGCTGCGCGCGCAGGCTGGAGAACTGACCCCAGTTGAACAGGGTCTGGGTAGCGTTGACGCCATAGTTGCGGCTGGTGTTGGTGAACGAGCCACTGGTGCCGTCGTATTCGGTACGCGACTTGCGCAACGTCGCATCGCCGGAAATCTGCGGCAGCAGCGCAGCGCGGGCCTGGACCTCGCCTTCCTTGTCGTACAGGGTGGAGGACTCGGCGATCGCCAGCTGCGGGTCGCCGTTGCGGGCCATCTCGTAGGTCTGCAGCAGGTCGGTGGCCTGCGCGGAACCGGAGGCGAGGGCGGCGGCCAGTGCCAGTGCGAGGGAACGGCGGATCATCAGCGGCTTCCTTTCAGGGTGTGCGGCCTGCGGTGCGTTGCCGGCCGTCGAGGGGGAATGTCGGTGCTGGTCGCGCCACGGGGCGCGACCGTCAGAACAGGAACTGGGGAACCGGACCGGCGCCGTGCAGATAGCCCAGCTCGGTCTCGAACAACGATTCAGTAGCCGCGGCGTTGACCGCTTCGCCCTTGACCAGGCGCACGGCTTCCATCGACGGCGCATGGCCACGAACCACGAACAGGCGACCGCCCGGGCGCAGCCACTGCAGGAAATGCTCCGGCAGCTGCGCCACCGCGCCGGTCACGCAGACCGCGTCGAACTGGCGCTCGCTGGTGAACTGCAGCGCGTCGGCCACCTCGATGCGGACGTTGTTGCCCAACCCGGTCGCGTCCAGTCGCGCACGCGCGGCGGCGGCCAGCTCCGGCACCAGCTCCAGGCTGATCACCTCGCGGGCCAGCGCGCCCAGGCAGGCGCTGAGGTAGCCGCTGCCGGTGCCCACTTCCAGCACGCTGTCGCCGGGACGCAGCTGCAGGGCCTGCAGCACGCGGCCTTCGACCACCGGTTTCATCATCTTCTCGCCATGGCCCAGCGGAAGCTCCAGGTCGGCATAGGCCAACGCACGGTGCTGCTCGGCCACGAAGGCCTCGCGCGGCAGGCGCCCGATCACGTCGAGCACGGCCATGTCCAGCACGTCCCAGGGGCGGACCTGCTGCTCCACCATCAGTTCGCGGGCGCGGGCGTAATCGATCGTCATGGGGAATTTATCCAACGCGGGAGGCCGGGCATTCTACCGGGCCTGACCGCTGCTTGCCGGCAAGGATCGCCGTGGCCACCGGGGGCCTCGCAGTGCCGGAAGTCACCGCGACCTCCGGGTCCGCCAGCGTCTGGTCAGGCTCAGGCCGCATATGCGCGCAGGAAGAAGTCGACGGTGGCATCGATATGCCCGGCCACTTCCGCCGGCGAGGGCTCAGTGCACAGGCCGCAGGCCATCATCGGGTGCAGTTCGCCCTTGAGCAGGCTGAAGAACTGCGAGGAAGCCAGGGCCGCATCGTCGATCCGCAGCTGGCCCTGTTCGACACGGGCCTGCAGGAACTGCGCGAACACCTCCTGCACCCGGCGCGGGCCGGCATTCCAGAACAGCTCGCGCAGCGCGTTTTCCGCGGTGCCCGGGGTGTTCATCATGCGGTGCATGCTGATCGCCTCCTCGCTGGTGATCAGCCGGAAGAAGGCGTGGCCGATGGCGCGCAGCTGCTCGTTCAGCGGACCCTCGGGCGGGCTGACGAACAGGTCGTCGGGCAGCACTTCCTGGCACTTGGCGGCGATCGCTTCGGAGAACAGCGCTTCCTTGTCGCCGAAATGGCTGTACACGGTCAGCTTGGACACGCCAGCGGCGGCGGCGATCTGGTCCATGCTCACGCCCTGGTAGCCCTGTTCAAGGAACAGACGCTTGGCGGCCTCCAGGATCGACGCGCGCTTGCCCAGATCCTTGGGGCGGCCGGGGCCGGCGGACTTGGCGGGAAGGGGCGTGGCGGCAGGCTTCGGGGTCATGCGGGAATACTAGACTACTCGGTTTTCTATTTATACCATACCCGCTGGTTCAATATTGAACACCAGGATGGCGGCGTGATGAACAACGGACTTCAGGCCATGCGCGGCATGGCATTCGCAGGGATGGCGGCGGCCATGCTCGCCGCCTGTGGCGGCGCGGACAAGGCGGTCGAGACACAGCGCCCGGTCTGGGTCGTGCAGCCGCAGACCGGGGTCGCCGGGGCGGCGCTGGCTTTCCCCGGCGAGGTCCATGCGCGCGAGGAAAGCCCGTTGTCGTTCCGCGTCGGCGGCAAGCTGGTGCGGCGCGCGGTCGATGCCGGCGCCCGGGTCGAGCAGGGCCAGGTGCTGGCCGAGCTGGATCCGGCCGACCAGGCCCTGCAGGCCCAGGCGGCGCAGGCGCAGCTGGCCGCGGCCGAGGCCGAGCTGGCGCGCACCCGCGGCGACCTGGCCCGCTACGCCAAGCTGGTCGACCAGCAACTGGTCAGCCGCTCCACCTATGACGCGCAGAAGGCCGCCTACGAGGCTGCCGCCGGCCAGGCGCGCGCCGCCCGTGCGCAGTGGGACGTGACCCGCAACCAGGCCGGCTACACCGAACTGCGCGCCCCGCGCGCCGGGGTGATCGCCTCGCGCCAGGCCGAAGCCGGCCAGGTGGTCGCTGCCGGTCAGACGATCTTCGTGATGGCCGCCGACGGCGGTCGCGAGGTTGCCATCGACCTGCCCGAGGACCGCATCCGCCAGTTCAAGGTCGGCGATGCGGCGCAGGTCGAACTGTGGAATTCCCCCGGACGCAGGCTGCCCGGCACGATCCGCGAGATCGCCCCGGCCGCCGATGCCAAGACGCGCAGCTTTGCCGCGCGGGTGGCGCTGGACGAGGCCGCGCAGGCGGAGGTCGAGCTCGGCCAGAGCGCGCGCGTCTACCTGGCCCAGTCCAGCGATGACGGCAGCCTGCATGTGCCGCTGTCGGCGCTGCAACGCGGTGAAGACGGCACTGCAGCGGTGTGGGTGGTGCGCCAGGGCAAGGCGCTGCGCGTGCCGGTGACCGCCGGCAAGTTCGGCAGCGACAGTGTGCCGGTGAGTGGCGAGCTCAAGGCCGGCGACTGGGTGGTTGCCGCCGGCGGCCATCTGCTGCGCGAGGGCGAGCCGGTGGCGCCGGTGGATCGCGAGAACCGTCCGGTCGCCGTGGCTGCCGCCGCCGCGCAGCCGAAGGCGGACTGACCCGTGCGCCGCTTCAACGTTTCCGAGTGGGCGCTGCACAACCGCGGCCTGGTGCTGTACTTCATGGTCGCCCTGGCGATCATCGGCAGCTGGTCGTACCTGCGGCTGGGACAGAGCGAGGATCCGCCGTTCACCTTCAAGGCGATGGTGGTGCGCACGCTGTGGCCGGGCGCCACCGCCGAAGAGGTCTCCAGGCAGGTCACCGAGCGCGTCGAGAAGGCGGTGATGAACACCGGCAAGTACGAATTCGTGCGCTCGTACTCGCGCCCGGGCGAGTCGCAGGTGATCTTCATGGCGCGCGACTCGATGCCTTCGCGCGACGTGCCCGACCTGTGGTACCAGGTCCGCAAGAAGGTCGGCGACATCCGCCCGACGCTGCCTGATGGCGTGGTCGGGCCGTTCTTCAACGACGAATTCGGCGACACGTTCGGCAACATCTATGCGCTGACCGGGCCGGGCTTCGATTACGCGATCCTCAAGGACTACGCCGACCGCATCCAACTGGACCTGCAGCGCGTGCCCGACGTGGGCAAGGTCGAGCTGGTCGGCCTGCAGGACGAGAAGGTCTGGATCGAGATCGACAACACCAAGCTGGCCACGCTGGGCATTCCGCTGCAGGTCGTGCAGCAGGCGCTTGAGGGCCAGAACGCGGTGGTGCCGGCCGGCTTCTTCGAGACCGCCGGCGAGCGCGTGCAGTTGCGCGTGGATGGCCCGTTCCGCAGCGTGGAAGAGATCCGTGCGTTCCCGATCCGCGCCGATGGCCGCACCATCCGTCTGGGCGACGTGGCGCAGGTGCATCGCGGCTTCTCCGATCCGGCCGCGCCGCGCATGCGCTTCATGGGCCAGGACGCGATCGGAATCTCGGTGGCGATGAAGGACGGCGGCCACATCCTGCACCTGGGTGATGAACTGGAAGCGCGGTTCGCGACGCTGCAGGACACGCTGCCGGCCGGCATGGAGCTGCGCAAGGTCTCCGACCAGCCCGAGGCGGTGCGCGAATCGGTCGGCGAGTTCGTGCGCGTGCTGGCCGAGGCGGTCACCATCGTGCTGCTGGTCAGCTTCTTCTCGCTGGGCTTCCGCACCGGCCTGGTGGTGGCGGTGTCGATTCCGCTGGTGCTGGCGATGACCTTCGCGGTCATGCATTACTTCGGCATCGGCCTGCACAAGATTTCGCTCGGCGCGCTGGTGCTGGCGCTGGGCCTGCTGGTGGACGATGCGATCATCGCGGTGGAGATGATGGCCATCAAGATGGAGCAGGGCTTCGACCGCCTGCGCGCGGCCAGCTTCGCCTGGGAGTCCACCGCGTTCCCGATGCTGACCGGCACGCTGATCACCGCGGCCGGCTTCCTGCCGATCGCCACGGCCGCCTCGAGCACCGGCGAGTACACCCGTTCGCTGTTCCAGGTGGTCACGATCGCCTTGCTGGTGTCGTGGATCGCCGCGGTGCTGTTCATTCCGTGGCTGGGCGACAAGATGCTGCCGGATCTGGCGCATCCGCAACCGCCCAAGCCCGGCAGCCTGGCTGCGCGCCGCCGCGCGTTCCGCGAACGCCTGGCCGACCGCTGGCCGCAGTTCGCCTTCGCCCTGGCCCCCGCGCCGCTCGATGCGCACCACCAGGATCCCTACCAGCGCCCGTTCTACCAGCGCTTCCGTCGCCTGCTCGACGCCTGCCTGCGCCGGCGCTGGCTGGTGATCGGCATGACGATCGGTTTGTTCGTGCTGTCGCTGGTGCTGTTCCGTTTCGTGCCGCAGCAGTTCTTCCCCGATTCGACCCGTCCTGAGCTGATGGTCGACCTGGAGCTGGCCGAGGGCGTGTCGCTGCGCGCCACCGAGGCGCAGGCCAAGAAGCTGGAAACGCTGCTGAAGGAGCGCAGCGACATCCGCAACTACGTGGCCTACGTCGGCACCGGTTCGCCGCGCTTCTACCTGCCGCTGGACCAGCAGCTGCCGGCGACCAACTTCGCCCAGTTCGTCGTGCTGGCAGAGGACACCCATGCGCGCGAGGAACTGCGCAACTGGCTGCTCAAGGACGTGGTGCCGCAGTTTCCCGAACTGCAGATGCGCGTGACCCGACTGGAGAACGGCCCGCCGGTCGGTTATCCGGTGCAGTTCCGCGTGTCGGGCGAGCACATCGAGCAGGTCCGCGCGATCGCGCGCCAGGTCGCCGAGAAGGTGCGCGCCAACCCGCACACCACCAACGTCAATCTCGACTGGGACGAACCGAGCAAGGTCGTGCGGATGGAGGTCGACCAGGACCGCGCCCGCGCGCTGGGCATCAGCAGTGCGCAGCTGGCCCAGTTCCTGAGCGCGCAGCTGTCCGGCTACACCGCCAGCACCTACCGCGAAGGCAACGAGCTGGTCGGGATCATGCTGCGTGGCGGTGCCGGCGACCGCGACCAGCTGGAGCTGCTCGGCAGCCTGGCGGTCCCGACCGGCGACGGCGGCAGCGTGCCGCTGTCGCAGGTCGCGCGACTGCGGCAGGTGTTCGAGGACGGCATCATCTGGCACCGCGATCGCCTGCCGACGATGACCGTGCGCGCCGACCTCAGCGACGAGTTGTTGCCGGCCGCGGTCACCGCGCAGATCGATCCGACGCTGGATCCGATCCGCGAGCAGTTGCCGCAGGGCTACCTGTTGCAGGTCGGCGGTTCGGTCGAGGACGCCGCGCGCGGCCAGAACTCGATCAAGGCCGGCATGCCGCTGTTCCTGATCGTGGTGACCACGCTGCTGATGCTGCAGCTGCGCAGCTTCTCGCGCACGGTCATGGTGCTGGTCACCGCGCCCCTGGGCCTGATCGGCGCGACCTGGTTCCTGCTGATCTTCCGCATGCCGTTCGGCTTCGTGGCCATGCTCGGCACGATCGCGCTGGCCGGCATGGTCATGCGCAACTCGGTGATCCTGGTCGACCAGATCGAGCAGGACATCGCTGCCGGCCACGACCGCTGGCACGCGATCGTCGATGCCACCGTGCGTCGTTTCCGCCCGATCGTGCTGACCGCATTGACCGCAGTGCTGGCGATGATCCCGCTGTCGCGCAGCGCGTTCTACGGCTCGATGGCGGTGGCGATCATGGGCGGCCTGATCGTGGCCACCGGCTTGACTCTGCTGTTCCTGCCGGCGCTGTACGCGGCCTGGTTCCGGGTGAAGCCGGAGGAAGCGACGGGCTGATCGAGGTCTTCCGCAGAGCGGGGCTTGCTTTGCCCCGCTGCTGATTCGGTGGTCGCTGCGTTGGAGGTGGGTAGCCGGTCAGGCCTGGCTCTACGGGAGCGTCGGCCTCACGAATCCGAGGCTTCGGACTGCAGCAGTCCGATGAACGCCTGAGCCGCGCGCGACAGCGTGCGGCCACCGTGGACGACATAGCCAAGCCGGCGCGACAGCTGCACGCCGGCGACCGGCAGCACCTGCACCTGGGTGTCGATCATCGTCTGCGGCAGCGCGCTCCAGGCCAGGCCGACGGAGACCATCATCTTGATCGTCTCCATGTAGTTGGTGGTCATGCGCAGCCGCAGCGACAGGCCGCGGCGGGCGAAGGCATCGGCGACGATGCGATGGGTGAACGTGCCCGGATCCGGCAGCACCGCCGGATGGGCGGCGATGTCGGCCAGCGTCGGTTTGGCCAGTCGCGCCAGCGGATGGTCCGGTGCCACCGCGAAGCGCAGCGGATCGTCCCAGACCATGGTCGCCTGCAGCGGCGCTTCGGTGGGCCCGAGCGTGGTCACCGCCAGTTCGACCTCGCCATGCAACACCTGCGCATAGGCCTGCTCGGAATCCATGAAGCGGATGTCCAGCGCCGCGCGCGGATGCAGCGCGGTGAATCTTCGCAGCAGGGCCGGCAGCCGGTGCAGGCCGACGTGATGGCTGGTGGCCAGGCTCAGCCGGCCGCCGATGTCCTGGCCCAGGTCCTGCAGCGCCCGTCGCGCCGCCTCGGCCTCGGCCAGCATCTGCCGGGCGCGCGGCAGTAACAGCCGGCCGGCCTCGGTCAGGACCACCTGGCGGCCGAGCCGGTCGAACAGGCGCGCCTGCAGCGATTCCTCCAGCAGCGCGATGCGCTTGCTGATGGCCGGCTGGGTCAGGTGCAACTGGCCGGCGGCGGCCGAGAAGCCGCCGTGGTCGGCCACGGCGACGAAGGCGGAAAGGCTGGCCCAGTCCATCTCGGCTCCTGCTGATCGATTCCTACCGGGAATCCAGTGGATGAAAAATATGAATTTGAGTTATCGATGGCAAGGGGGCAGGATGACCCTCCAGCCGGCGGGACCGGGCCTTCGATGCCCGACCCGCCACCGCCAGACGATCCGAGGCAGCACATGGCCGGCAAGACCCTGTACGACAAGCTGTGGGAGATGCACGAGGTGACCCGTCGCGACGACGGTTCCTCGCTGATCTACATCGACCGCCACATCCTCCACGAGGTCACCTCGCCGCAGGCTTTCGAGGGGCTGCGCCTGGCCGGGCGCAAGCCGTGGCGGATCGACGCCAACATCGCCACGCCCGACCACAACGTGCCGACAACCCGCACCGAGCGTGCCGGCGGGCTGCAGGCCATCGTCGATGAGGTCTCGCGCCTGCAGGTGCAGACCCTGGACGAGAACTGCGATGACTTCGGCATCCTCGAATTCAAGATGGACGACGTGCGCCAGGGCATCGTCCACGTGGTCGGCCCGGAGCAGGGCGCGACCCTGCCGGGCATGACCGTGGTCTGCGGCGATTCGCACACCTCCACGCACGGCGCGTTCGGCGCATTGGCGCACGGCATCGGCACCTCCGAAGTCGAGCACGTGCTGGCCACCCAGTGCCTGGTTGCCAAGAAGATGAAGAACATGCAGGTGCGCGTGGAAGGCACGCTGCCGCCGGGCATCACTGCCAAGGACATCGTGCTGGCGGTGATCGGCAAGATCGGCACGGCCGGCGGCAACGGCCATGCGCTGGAGTTCGCAGGCAGCGCGATCGCCGACCTGTCGGTCGAGGGCCGCATGACCATCTGCAACATGGCCATCGAGGCCGGCGCACGCGTGGGCATGGTCGCCGTCGACGAGAAGACCATCGACTACGTGAAGGGTCGTCCGTTCGCGCCCAAGGGCGCCGACTGGGACAAGGCGGTCGCGGTATGGCGCACGCTGGTCTCCGATCCGGACGCGCACTTCGACACCGTGGTCGAGCTGCGCGCGCAGGACATCCGTCCGCAGGTCAGCTGGGGCACCTCGCCGGAGATGGTGCTGGCGGTGGACCAGAACGTGCCCGACCCCGAGCGCGAAGCCGATCCGGTGAAGAAGGATTCGATCGTGCGCGCGCTCAAGTACATGGGCCTGCAGGCCAACCAGCCGATCACCACGATCAAGCTGGACCGCGTGTTCATCGGCTCGTGCACCAACTCGCGGATCGAGGACCTGCGCGCGGCGGCCGAAGTGGCCAAGGGTCGCAAGGTCGCAGCGAGCGTGAAGCAGGCGTTGGTGGTGCCCGGTTCGGGCCTGGTCAAGGCGCAGGCCGAGGCCGAGGGCCTGGACAAGGTGTTCCTGGAAGCGGGCTTCGAGTGGCGCGAGCCGGGCTGCTCGATGTGCCTGGCAATGAACCCGGACAAGCTGGGCAATGGCGAGCATTGCGCTTCGACCTCCAACCGCAACTTCGAAGGCCGCCAAGGCGCCGGTGGGCGTACCCACCTGGTCAGCCCGGCGATGGCCGCCGCCGCCGCGGTGGCCGGCCATTTCGTCGACGTGCGCGAACTCGTCGCGCATGTTTCGAGCCCTGCCTGAGGAGACAGCAACGATGCGAGCCTTCACCACCCATACCGGCCTGGCTGCCCCGCTGGACCGCGCCAACGTCGACACCGACCAGATCATTCCCAAGCAGTTCCTCAAGTCGATCAAGCGCTCGGGCTTCGGCCCGAACCTGTTCGACGAGTGGCGCTACCTGGATGTCGGCGAGCCGGGGCAGGACAGCTCGAACCGGCCCGTCAACCGCGACTTCGTGCTGAATTTCCCGCGATACCGCGGCGCCAGCGTGCTGCTGGCGCGCGAGAACTTCGGTTGCGGCTCCTCGCGCGAGCACGCGCCGTGGGCGCTGGACGAGTACGGCTTCCGCGCGATCATCGCGCCGAGCTTCGCCGACATCTTCTTCAACAACAGCTTCAAGAACGGCCTGCTGCCGATCGTGCTGAATGACGAGGAAGTCGACGCGCTGTTCGCCCAGTGCGAGGCGAGCGAGGGCTACGCGCTGACGGTCGACCTGGCCACGCAGACCGTGACCCGGCCCGATGGCGTGCAGTATTCCTTCGAGATCGACGCCTTCCGCAAGCACTGCCTGCTGCACGGCCTGGACGACATCGGCCTGACCCTGCAGGAGCGCGATTCGATCGCCGCATTCGAAACCCGGCATCGCGCCGCGCAGCCATGGCTGTTCGGCGCCGGCGCCTGATCCTGCCGATTCCGCCTTGCTGAAAAGAGAAGACACCGCCCTTGGGCGGCGTCTTCGCATGCGTGATCGCCGGAGCAGGGCCGCCGGCCAGCTCAGCCCAGTCGTTCGACCACAGCCTGTGCGGCCTGGGTGGTGTTGACCGCCTGCCCGGCCGGGGCCAGGTCGGCGGTGAACACCTTCGCATCCAGCGCGGCCGATACCGCGGCTTCGATCGCGGCGGCTTCGGTTTCCAGGCCCAGCGAGTGGCGCAGCAGCAGCGCGGCGCTGAGGATGGTCGCGTAGGGGTTGGCGATGCCCTTGCCGGCGATGTCCGGCGCGGAGCCGTGGATCGGTTCGTAGATGCCGACCTTGCCATCGCCCAGCGAAGCCGAAGCGAGCAGGCCCAGAGAGCCGGCCAGCATCGACGCCTCGTCGGTGAGGATGTCGCCGAACATGTTCTCGGTGACCACCACGTCGTAGGCGCGCGGCTTGGACAGCAGGTGCATGGCCATCGAGTCGACCAGCTGGTGCTCGACGGTCACGTCGGGGAATTCCTCGCGCATGATCCGGCTGGTCACATCGCGCCACAGTCGCGAGGTCTCCAGCACGTTGGCCTTGTCCACCGAGGTGAGGTGGCCGCGGCGCTGGCGGGCGAGCCGGGCCGCGCTGCGCACCACGCGCTCGATCTCGGCCACCGTGTAGCGGCACAGGTCGGTGGCGTCGGTGGCGCTGCGGGTCTTGTCGCCGAAATAGATGCCGCCGGTGAGCTCGCGCACGACCAGGATGTCCACGCCCTCAAGCAGGTGCGACTTGATCGGCGACGCACCCAGTGCGGCCGGATGAGGCTTGGTCGGACGCAGATTGGCGAACAGGCCCAGGCCCTTGCGGATCGCCAGCAGGCCCTGCTCGGGGCGCACCTTGGCGTTGGGGTCGGACCACTTCGGGCCGCCGACCGCGCCGAGCAGCACTGCGTCGGCCTTGCGTGCGGCTTCGAGCGTCGCATCCGGCAGAGGCACGCCGTGGCGATCGATCGCGATGCCGCCGATGTCGTGCTCTTCGAACGCGAAGGTGTGGCCGTGGTGCGCGGCGACGGCTTCGAGCACGGGCAGGGTCGCGGCGATGATTTCCGGACCGATGCCGTCACCGGGCAGGACGACGATATTGGCTTGCATGGGGCCTCGCGGATGCGTTGGAAGAAGGTGCGTGCGGCGGCCGGCAATGCGCGTAGCCGCGCCGGACGCGGGTCAGTCGTTCGTGCTGGCGTTGGTTTCGCCTGGCGTGGCGACGTCCGCGGCTGGCGGCACCGGCGCGGTGTTGCCGGCGCCGTTGTGCGGATAAGGCGTGTCGGACAGGCGGCGCGAGAGCGCGCGGCTCACGGCGGCATCGAAGGTCAGTGCGGCGGCCTGGGTGGTGTCGGCGATCGGCATCAGCAACATTCCTTGGGGCCGGCGTCGTACGGCGACGTCCGGCAGAGCGGTGGAGTGGATGGGGAGGCCGTCCGCCGGCCCGCCCCGGCCGCGACGGGTGGACGCTAGCCGGGCAGTGGGGGCGACGGTCGGTCCGCCGCCCGGTTCCGTGCAAGACGCATGCCGTAGGTCAGGCCGTGGCCAGCTGTTCGCTGCCCGCCGTCACCCGGCGCTGGCGCAGCAGCCGGTTGGCCACGTCCAGCCAGGCCAGCGCGCTGGCCTCGATGATGTCGCGACTGGTGCCGGTGCCTTCGTACTCGGTCTCGCCGTGGCGCACGCTCAGGCTGGCCTCGCCGCGCGCGTCTGCGCCCAGGCCGACGCTGTGCACGCGGTAGCTCTCAAGCGCCAGGCGCACGCCGGTGGCCGCCGACAGAGCGGCGAACAATGCGTCGACCGGGCCGTCGCCCTCGGCGCTCTCCAGCACGCGGCTGCCATCGGGATCTGACAGCTCGACCGTGGCGATCGCGCGCTGGCCGCGGTCGCTGACCGTCATCGACGCCAGGCGATAGCCTTCGCCGTCGCCCGAGTCCTGCATCAACGCCTGCAGGTCGGCGTCGGTGACCACGCGCTGCTGTTCGCACAGGGCCTTGAAGTCGGTGAAGACCAGGTCCAGCTCGCCGTCTTCCAGGTAGTAGCCCAGCGCGCGCAGGCGCTGCTCGACCGCGGCGCGGCCGCTGTGGCGGCCCAGCACCATCTGCGTGTCGGGCCAGCCCACGTCCTGCGGACGCATGATTTCGTAGGTGCCGCGGTGGCGCAGCATGCCGTGCTGGTGGATGCCCGACTCGTGCGCGAACGCGTTGCTGCCGACCACCGCCTTGTTGCGCTGCACGTGCATGCCGATCAGGCGCTGCAGCAGCTGCGAGGTCGGCACCAGGCGCCGGGTCTGGATGCCGGTGTCGACGTTGAAGAACGCGCCGCGCACCTTCAGCGCCATCACGATCTCTTCCAGTGCGCAGTTGCCGGCGCGCTCGCCAATGCCGTTGATGGTGCACTCGACCTGGCGGGCACCGCCCTCGATCGCGGCCAGGGTGTTGGCCACGGCCAGGCCCAGGTCGTTATGGCAATGCGCGCTGAAGATCACGTTGCCGGCGCCGGGCACGTTGCCGATCAGGCGCTGGAACAGACCGCGGATCTCTTCGGGCGTGGTGAAGCCGACCGTGTCGGGGACGTTGATCGTGGTCGCGCCGGCGGCGATCGCCGCGCCGACGACCTCGTGCAGGAAGTCTTCCTCCGTGCGCGTGCCGTCCTCGGTGGAGAACTCGATGTCGTCGATGTACTGCCTGGCGTAGGAGATGCTCTCCACGGCCATGTCCAGCACCTGCTGGCGGCTCATGCGCAGCTTGTGCTCGCGGTGCAGCGGGCTGGTCGACAGGAACACATGCAGGCGCGGGCGCGCGGCCGCTTCCAGCGCGCGCAGCGAGGTGTCCACGTCCGCGCGCAGGCAGCGCGAGAGCACCGCCAGCACCGGATCGCGCAGCTCGCGGGCGATCAGGGCCATGGCTTCGCGGTCGGATTGCGAGCTGGCCGGGAAGCCGGTCTCGATGATGTCGCAGCCCAGTTCGGACAGGGCGCGGGCCATCACCAGCTTCTGCGGCGGGGTCATGCTGCAGCCGGGCGACTGCTCGCCATCGCGCAGGGTGGTATCGAACACCCGGATGCGGGCCGGGGAGACCTGGGTGGGGGCTTGGGACTGGGGCGCGTTCACCAGGTGAACTCCTCTTCGCTGACGGGCTGCGGCGCGCTCGGCGCCGTTGGGGCGGAAATGGTGGATGGGGGAGACAGGGTAGCGGTTGTGCGCCGCTTTTCCAGCGGCTTGGGTCGCGGTTTGGGCGGATCGGGCGGCGCCAGTTCAGCCGTTCGCCGGCGCGGCTTGCGCGGCGCCCGCGGCCGGACCTCCGAAAGCAGGGTCGCCAGCATGGCCGCGTCGATGTTGCCGCCGGAGACCACCGCGCATTTGCGCTTGCCGGCCACGCGGCGGCCGGCCGCCAGGGCCAGGGCGCCGGCGCCCTCGGCGATCAGGTTTTCTTCCAGCGCCAGCCGGACCAGGGTCTCGCGCAGCTCGGCCTCGCGGACGATGACCACGTCATCGAGCAGGCGCGCGCACAGGCGGCGGGTGATGAAGCCGGGCACCTTGACCCGCACGCCATCCGCCAGCGTACGTGCCGGGTCGATCGCGGTGGTGTCGCCCTTGATCGCGCGGGCCATCGAATCCACGCCCTCGACCTGGGCGCCGACCACGCGGATGCCCTGCGACTTCAGCGCCAGGGCCACGCCGGAAGCCAGCCCGCCACCGCCGATCGGGACGATGACCACGTCGGGCGTGTACGAGGCGATCTCGATCCCGATCGTGCCTTGCCCGGCGATCACGTCCGGATCGTCGAAGGCGGACAGGAAGCGGTAGTCGTTCTGCTCGGCCAGCTGGCGGGCGAAGGCATAGGCCTCGTCGTAGCTGTCGCCGTGCTGGCGCACGGTGGCGCCCCAATGGGCGACGCCGGCGATCTTGGTTTCCGGCGCGCCGTGCGGCATCACCGTGATCGCCTGCACGCCCAGGCGATAGGCCGCCCAGGCCACGCCCTGGGCATGGTTGCCGGCCGAGGCGCAGATCACCGGACGCTGGTCGCCGCGTTCGCGCGCGGCCAGCATCGCGTTGAGCGCGCCGCGCACCTTGTACGAGCCGGTGCGCTGCAGGTTCTCCAGCTTGAGCATCACGCCGAAGCGCTCGGCGTGGTGCATCGGCGTCACCGGCAGGTAGCGGCGCAGCCGCGACTGCGCGGCCAGGACGTCGGCGACTTCGACTTCGCGTACTTCTGCGTTCGCCGGTACGAACACCGAAGCCTCGACAGGCGCCACGCCGGAGCCACCGACATCGCCGACGTCGGGTTCTCCGCTGCTGGCGCTGGCGCGGCCGGTGTCAGGCATTCCGGACGACCGTTGCCGGGCGATGTCGAAGAAGGCACCTCCGCACCACAGCCTCCGCGCGGGCGGCCGTGGTGGGGAGCGGGGAGGCGAACATGCGCGGATTCACGGCACGGCCTCCAGCGGGCTCGCATCTACAGCACTGATCTCGACCGATTCGCAGTCGTAGACCTTCTCCAGCTGGCGCTTGAGCGTCTCGGCCGGACGGCCGCCATCGACCACCAGCTGCAGGCGCCAGCGACCGTCCTTGCTGTCGGAGCCGCCGGCGATGGCGTGCGGCGCGAAGCCGCGGCGCTCGGTCATCCCGATCACCCGGACCAGCGCGCCCTCCACGGGCTTCAGCACCAGGTCAAGCCGGTAACGCATGCGCGGACTCCGCCTTCTGCTCGTTGGGGTTGGACTCCAGCATCGTGCTGTTGGCCGTGTTCGGCGGCACCAGCGGCCAGACGTTGGCGCGGGCGTCGATCGCCACGTGCAGCAGGCCCGGGCCGGGCGAGGCCAGCAGCGCGGCCAGCGCGTCCTCGACGTCGGCGCGCTTGTCGATGCGCGTGGCGGGGATCCCGCACACCCGCGCCAGCGCCGCGAAGTCCGGGTTGTCGGACAGGTCGATCTCGCTGTAACGCTTGTCGAAGAACAGCTCCTGCCACTGCCGGACCATGCCCAGCGAACTGTTGTCCAGCAGGATCATCTTCACCGGCAGCTTGCAGCGGGCCACGGTGACCAGCTCCTGCACGTTCATCATGAAGCTGCCATCGCCCGACACCAGCACCACCGGCCGGTCCGGGCAGGCGAACTGCGCGCCCATCGCTGCCGGCAGGCCGAAGCCCATCGTGCCCAGCGCGCCGGAAGTCAGGTGGTTGCGCGGATGGCTGAAGCGGCAATGCTGGGCGACCCACATCTGGTGCTGGCCCACATCGCAGGCGATGACCGCGTCGGGCACCAGTTCGCTCAGGCGCTTGAGCAGCGCCGGGGCGTAGATTTCCTGGCCGGGCGCGTCGTAGCGCGCGGCGTGACGCTCGCGGTTCTTGGCACATCGCCGACGCCAATCGTCCTGCGCGGTGCCGGTGCTGACAGCACCGGCCGTGAGTGCACGCAGGCCGGCACGGACGTCGCCGGGCAGGGCGATGTCGGCCTTGCGCAGCTTGGAGATCTCGTAGGCGTCGGCGTCCAGGTGGATCACCCGGGCGAACGGCGCGAACTCGGCCAGCTTGCCGGTGGCGCGGTCGTCGAAGCGGGCGCCGACCACGATCAGCAGGTCCGACTCCTGCACGGCGATGTTCGCCGCGCGGGTGCCGTGCATGCCCAGCATGCCCAGGAACTGCGGATGGGTGCCCGGCAATGCGCCCAGGCCGCGCAGGGTCAGCACGGTCGGGATGCGGGTGGTTTCGACGAACTGGCGGAACTCGTCCACCGCCTCGGCCAGGCCGATACCGCCGCCGCCGTAGATCACCGGCTTCTCCGCGGAGGCAATGGCGGCGATGGCTTCGGCCAGTGCCGCGTCGGCTGGGGCCGGTTCGGGCTCGACCTGCGCCGGCACGTGCGCCGGCAGATGGGTGGCGCTGCCGACCTGCACGTCCTTGGGTAGGTCGATCAGCACCGGACCGGGCCGACCCTCGCGGGCCAGGCGGAAGGCTTCGGCCAGCACGTTCGGCAGGTCATCGACCTTGCGCACCAGGAAGCTGTGCTTGACGATCGGCATGGTCATGCCGAACACGTCCAGCTCCTGGAACGCGTCGGTGCCCAGCAGCGGCGTGGCGACCTGGCCGGTGATGCAGACCATGGGCACCGAATCCAGCAGCGCATCGGCGATGCCGGTCACCAGGTTGGATGCGCCGGGGCCGGAGGTGGCCACGCACACGCCGACCTTGCCGCTGGCGCGTGCATAGCCGTTGGCGGCCAGCGCGGCGCCCTGTTCGTGGCGGACCAGGATATGGCGCAGTCCCGAGTCCACCAGCGCGTCGTAGAACGGCATGATCGCGCCGCCCGGATAGCCGAAGATCGTATCCACCCCCTCGGCTTCCAGCGCATGCGCGACCCAGGCCGCGCCATTGCGCAGCCCGGCCGCCGCTGTGGGGGAGGTCGCGTTCATGCGGCGGCGGTCCTCTTCGCGTTGGCGTCGTCGGTATCGGGCTGGCTGGCGTTGGCCTGCAGCCAGACCATCTTGGCGCGCAGTTCCTTGCCGACCTTCTCGATCGGGTGGTCCTTGTCGGCCTGCTGGAACTTCTTGTAGTTCGGCAGGCCGGCGTCGTACTCGGCCTGCCAGTTGCGGGTGAAGGTGCCGTTCTGGATGTCGGTCAGCACGTCCTTCATGCGCGCCTTCACCGAAGCATCGATCACGCGCGGGCCGCTGACGAAATCGCCGTACTGCGCGGTCTCGGAGATGAACTCCAGCATGCGGGTGATGCCGCCTTCGTAGAACAGGTCGACGATCAGCTTCAGCTCGTGCAGGACTTCGTAGTAGGCGATCTCCGGCTGGTAACCGGCCTCGACCAGGGTCTCGAAGCCGGCCTGCACCAGCGACGACGCGCCGCCGCACAGCACGGCCTGCTCGCCGAACAGGTCGGTCTCGGTCTCTTCCTTGAAGGTGGTCTTGATGATGTTGGCGCGCGCGCCGCCCAGGCCGCCGGCGTATGCCAGGGCCAGCTGCTCGGCGTTGCCGGTCTTGTCCTGGTAGACGGCGTAGATGCACGGCACGCCGCGGCCGATCTCGTACTCGCGACGCACCAGCGCGCCCGGGCCCTTGGGCGCGACCAGGACCACGTCCAGGTCTTCGCGCGGGCTGATCATGCCGAAGTGCACGTTCAGGCCGTGCGCGAACAGCAGGCACGCGCCGGGCTTCATGTGCGCGGCCAGCACGTCTTCGTAGAGCTTCTTCTGGACCATGTCCGGCGTCAGCACCGCGACCAGGTCGGCATCCTTCACCGCTTCGGCAGGCGACTTGACCACGAAGCCGTCGGCCTGGGCCTTGGCTTCGGTCGGGCCGCCCGGACGCAGGCCGACGATCACGTCGAAACCGGAGTCGCGCAGGTTCAGCGCATGCGCGCGGCCCTGGCTGCCGTAGCCGACGATCGCGACGCTCTTGATGTGAGCGTGTGGGGAGGTGCTGCTGGTCATGGCGTGGTCCTGTGCGGTTGCGTTGTAGGAATGGATCGGTCGAAGGGGGTGGAATGTGCCGTAAACGATTTGTTTCTGCTGATAATTTCTGGGCTGTGTGACGGCCAACAAAAAACCCCGCGCCTTTCGGTGCGGGGTTTTGCGAATCTGGCGTCTTGTTTCTGGTTACGCGCCGGTTCGTCCCGCACCTGTGGGTGAGGTAATAAGGACGAGGACGACAAGCGACGCCGCGCCGTGGGGCGCGTTGCGGACGTTGGTCGAGGGCGTGTGGCGTTGCAGCATGGGACGGAGGAAAGCACGCCCGTTCGAGGCTTGTCAAGCGATCGGGAGGGTGCGCTACTGTTGCAACTGCAACCGTGGACACCGCGCCCACACGTCGCACAATCAAGGCACGATCCGTGCCCAGCGCATGCCCGCCCAGGCGCCCGCCCGCAGGTGCGCGCCGGGTCACCCCATCCACCGCACGCGCCAGCGTCCGCCAGCGTTGTACCGACCATGCCCGACTACCGCTCCAAGACTTCGACCCACGGCCGCAACATGGCCGGCGCCCGCGCGCTGTGGCGCGCGACCGGCATGAAGGACGACGACTTCCACAAGCCGATCGTCGCGATCGCCAATTCGTTCACCCAGTTCGTGCCCGGCCATGTCCACCTCAAGGACCTCGGCCAGCTGGTGGCGCGCGAGATCGAGCGCGTCGGCGGCGTGGCCAAGGAGTTCAACACCATCGCCGTGGACGATGGCATCGCGATGGGCCATGACGGCATGCTGTATTCGCTGCCCAGCCGAGAGCTCATCGCCGACGCGGTCGAGTACATGGTCAATGCGCACTGCGCCGACGCGCTGGTGTGCATCTCCAACTGCGACAAGATCACCCCGGGCATGCTGATGGCCGCGCTGCGGCTCAACATCCCCACCGTGTTCGTCTCCGGCGGACCGATGGAAGCGGGCAAGACCCGCCTGGCCGACCACAAGCTCGACCTGATCGACGCGATGGTGATGGCCGCCGATCCCAACGCCAGCGACGAGCAGGTCGCCGCAGTCGAACGCAGCGCGTGTCCGACCTGCGGCTCGTGCTCGGGCATGTTCACCGCCAATTCGATGAACTGCCTCACCGAGGCGCTGGGCCTGTCGCTGCCGGGCAATGGCACGGTGCTGGCCACCCATGCCGACCGCGAAGCGCTGTTCAAGCGCGCCGGCGTGACCGCGGTGGAGCTGTGCCATCGCTGGTACGGCGCCGGCGATGCGAACGCGCTGCCGCGCGGCATCGCCAGCTTCGCTGCGTTCGAGAACGCGATGACGCTGGATATCGCGATGGGCGGCTCGACCAACACGATCCTGCACCTGCTGGCCGCCGCGCAGGAGGGCGAGGTGCCGTTCGGCATGCGCGACATCGATCGGTTGTCCAAGCGCGTGCCGCAGTTGTGCAAGGTCGCGCCGAACACGCAGAAGTACCACATCGAAGACGTGCATCGCGCCGGCGGAATCATGGCGGTCCTGGCCGAACTGGCGCGCGGCGGACTGCTCGATACCTCGGTGCCGACCGTGCATACGAAGACCCTGGGCGATGCGATCGCCGCATGGGACGTCACCGCCACCGCCGACGAAGCGGTGCACACGTTCTACAAGGCTGGCCCGGCCGGCATCCCGACCCAGGTCGCCTTCAGCCAGGCCACGCGCTGGCCGAGCCTGGACACCGACCGCGCCGAAGGCTGCATCCGCGACATGGAGCATGCGTTCTCCAGGGAAGGCGGCCTGGCCGTGCTCCACGGCAACATCGCCGTGGACGGCTGCGTGGTGAAGACCGCCGGCGTGGACGAATCGATCCACGTGTTCGAAGGCAGCGCACGCGTGTACGAGAGCCAGGATGCGGCGGTGAAGGGCATCCTCGCTGACGAAGTGCAGGCGGGCGATGTGGTGGTGATCCGCTACGAAGGCCCCAAGGGCGGCCCGGGCATGCAGGAAATGCTGTATCCGACCAGCTACCTGAAGTCGAAGGGGCTGGGCAAGCAATGCGCGTTGCTCACCGATGGACGCTTCTCCGGCGGCACCTCGGGCCTGTCGATCGGCCATGCCTCGCCCGAGGCGGCGGCCGGCGGGGCGATCGGCCTGGTTCGCGATGGCGACCGGATCCGCATCGACATCCCCGCGCGCACGATCGACCTGCTGCTGTCCGACGCGGAGCTTGCCACCCGCCGCGCCGAGCAGGATGCCAAGGGCTGGAAGCCCGAGCACCCGCGCACGCGCCAGGTGAGCACCGCGCTCAAGGCCTATGCCTTGCTGGCCACCAGCGCCGACAAGGGAGCGGTGCGCGACAAGGCGCTGCTCGACGGCATCTGATGGTGGTGGTCGCCCGGCGTCGCAGCGCCGTCGCCGCATTCGCACTCGCGTTGTGGCTGGCGCCGCTGCTGGCCTCGGCCGCCGAAGTCGCGCCATGGGTGGTGGCCACCTATGCCTATCCGCAACGCGACCGTGCTGCGGCGATCCAGCCGCTGGCCGACTACCTCGGTAGACGCGGCGACCATTCGGTGCGGGTGGTCGTGCTGCCATCGCCGACGGCGCTGGTCGATGCGTTGCGCGACGGACAGGTCGACGTGGCAGTGCCCAACCTGCACGGCTATCTGCAGGTTCAGCCTGGTACCGGCGACATTCGCGCATTGCCGGTGCCCGATGTCCCTCCCGCACAGGCCGACCGCTATCGCGCGGTGCTCATCGCGCGCGGCAATGTCGATTCGATCCAGGCACTGCAGCGGCAGGCCGGCCAGCTGCGCCTGGCGCTGGTCGGGCCCGACTCGGCATCGGGCGGCTTCGTTCCGGTCGCCGGATTGCAGTCGATGGGCCTGCATCCGCAGTCGGACTTCGCGTCGTTGACCTATGCCGGATCGCACGCGGCGGCGTTGCAGACGCTGGTCGAAGGCCGGGTCGATGTTGCCGCGCTGGCGGCCGATATCTACGACGCCGATCGTCCGCAAGGCCTGCACGAGCTATGGCGCTCGGACCCGATTCCACCGGGTCCGCTGCTGTGCCGCGCGGCTGCCGGCGTGCCCTGCGAGGCCATAGCCGAATGGTTGCTGGAGGCGCACACCCGCGACCCGGCGGTGATGGCGGCGCTGCGCGCCGGTTGGCCGGAGTTCGGCGATGCGCAGGCGTTCGTGCCGGCCCCGCCGATGCCGCTGGCGCTGCCGCCGACCGACTGAGGCGGCTGTCTGCGGCGGGGGTGATGCCCGTTCCGGCCTGCAAGGACCGGCTGCGCCGGCGCAAGTTGGCGTAATCTGCAATCCGGCTCCGGGGATGGGGATCGGCCGATGTCGCACCACGACGGAAGGACCTGGCGAACCGCGCTATCGGTCGCCGCGATGGCCATGCTGCTGGCCGGTTGCGCGAGCATGGGCGCGGCCCGGGTCGGTATCGATCGCACCGACTACACCGAGCGCCTGCGCCAGAGCGAGAAGGAGCAGCTGCTGACCAATATCGTCGCGTTGCGCTATGGCGACGCGCCGATGTTCCTGGGCGTGACCTCCGTGATCAGCCAGTACACGCGCGAAAGTACCGGCGAGCTGCGTGCGGCGATCACCCCGGCGGTGGACAACGATGCCGGCGCGATCGGTGGGGCGGTGATGCTGCGCGAAACCCCGACCGTGACCTATACGCCGGTGACCGGCGATCGCTTCTCGCGTCATCTGCTGGCGCCGCTGCCGCCGGCGGCCGTGCTGGCGATGATGGAGGCCGGCTGGTCATCGGAACTGCTGTTCCCGCTGGCGGTGCGCTCGATCAACGGCGTCGGCAACACCAGCCGCGCGCCATTGTTCGAGCAGCGGGCCGACGAGGATTTCGCCAAGGTCGTGGCCGCGCTGCGGCGCTTGCAGCGCAGCCAGGCGCTGGCCGTGCGCGTGCGCCAGAAGGAGGAGACGTTCTCGGCGCTGGCGCGCGTGCGTCCGGCGCTGACCGCCAGCGAGGAAGCGGACCTGCAGTACCTGTCCGAGCGGCTGGGGATCAAGCGCGGTGCCGGCGAGCTGCGCGTGGTCTTTGCCACCTATCCCCACGACGAGGGCGAGCTGGCCATCGCCACCCGCTCGATGTTCGAGATACTGATGGAGCTGTCGCAGGGCGTGGAGCTGGAAGGGGCGCCGGCTTCACCGGAAGCGTCGCTGGTGCGGATCCACAGCGGCGCGGCCGCGCCGGTCGATGCCCATGTAGCCACGCAGTTCCGTGGCCGCTGGTACTGGATCGACGGCCACGACGAACCCTCCAAGCAGATGTTCCTGATCACCCAGGTGATGCTCTCGATCGCCGATACCGGCGGTGGCAGCGGTTCGCCGCTGGTGACGATCCCGGCCGGGTGACGCAATCGCCAAACCGGTCCGGGCGCCGGAACGGCGCGATCGGCTATCTTTCCCGACTTCCGTTCGCTTTGATCCGGTGCAACGCCATGTCCCTGCTCCGCCACGCCTTGCTCACCCGTTCGCTTGCCTGCGCCGCGCTGGTGCTTCCGCTTGCAGCCGGCGCCGCCGACCGCGTCACCGGCGAGCTGTTCGCCACGCGCTCGGAGGTGATCGCGCCGCACGCGATGGCCGCCACCTCGCATCCGCTGGCCACCCAGGTCGCGCTGGACGTGATGAAGCAGGGCGGTTCGGCGGTCGATGCGGCGATCGCGGCCAACGCGGCGCTGGGCCTGATGGAGCCGACCGGCAATGGCGTGGGCGGCGACCTGTTCGCGATCGTGTGGGATCCCAAGACGAAGAAGCTGTACGGCTACAACGGCTCGGGCCGCTCGCCCAAGTCGCTGACCCTGGCCGAGTTCCAGCGCCGCGGCCTGAAGGACATTCCGCCGACCGGCCCGTTGCCGGTTTCGGTGCCCGGCGCGGTCGACGGCTGGTTCGCACTGCATGACCGCTTCGGCCGGTTGCCCATGGCCGACGACCTGGCCCCGGCGATCCGCTACGCGCGCGAAGGCCATCCGGTGCATGAGGTCATCGCCTATTACTGGGACCGCTCGGTGCCGCGCCTGTCGCAATATCCCGGCTTCAAGGAGCAGTTCACCATCGATGGCCGCGCCCCGCGCAAGGGCGAGCTGTGGAAGAACCCGAACCTGGCCGACACCCTGCAGAAGATCGCAGATGGCGGTCGCGACGCGTTCTACAAGGGCGACATCGCACGCACCATCGACGCCTACTTCCGCGCCAACGGCGGCTTCCTGAGCTACGAGGACATGGCCGCGCACCAGGGCGAGTGGGTCGAGCCGGTGTCGACCAACTATCGTGGCGTTGACGTGTGGGAGCTGCCGCCCAACAGCCAGGGCATCGCCGCGCTGCAGATGCTCAACGTGCTGGAAGGCTACGACTTCTCGAAGATTCCCTTCGGCTCGCCCGAGCACGTGCACCTGTTCGTGGAGGCCAAGAAGCTGGCCTTCGCCGACCGCGCGCGCTTCTACGCCGACCCGGCGTTCCAGCCGGCGCCCGTGGCCAGGCTGATCTCCAAGGATTATGCGGCCGAGCGCCGCAAGCTGGTCTCGATGGACAAGGCCCTGCGGGAGGTGCAGCCGGGCACGCCCAGGCAGCTGCAGGAAGGCGACACCATTTACCTGACCACCGCCGATGCCGACGGCATGATGGTCTCGCTGATCCAGTCCAACTACCGCGGCATGGGTAGCGGCATGGCGCCGCCCGGACTGGGCTTCATCCTGCAGGATCGCGGCGAGATGTTCGTCCTTCAGGAAGGGCATCCGAACGTGTATGCGCCCGGCAAGCGCCCGTTCCAGACCATCATCCCGGCGTTCATCACCAAGGATGGCAAGCCGTGGGTCAGCTTCGGCGTGATGGGCGGGGCGATGCAGCCGCAGGGCCACGTGCAGATCGTGATGAACCTCGTCGACTTCGGCATGAACCTGCAGGAAGCCGGCGATGCGCCGCGCATCCAGCACGAGGGCTCGACCGAACCGACCGGGCAGGGCACGGCGATGACCGACGGCGGTGAGGTCAACCTGGAAACCGGATTCCCCTACGAGACCGTGCGCGCGCTGATGCGCAAGGGTCATCGCATCGTCTTCGCCGACGGCCCGTACGGCGGCTACCAGGCGATCGCGCGCGATCCGGAAAGCGGCGTGTACTTCGGCGCCTCGGAGAGCCGCAAGGACGGGCAGGCCGCCGGCTACTGAGTCGCGCGGCCCCGCAGCCCGGGGCCACACGGCTGGAATAGGTGGTATGTGCTGTGCACATGCATGCCTGCTGCGTGTACCGTTCGCGCGATCCGCGTGCAATCGCGGACCGACTGTCGACCGGGGAGGTTTGCATGCGAAGTGCGTGGAAGGGAATGGCCGGCCGTTGCCGGATCGTGGTCGCCTGCCTGTTGCTGCTGTCGTCGTTCGCGGCGATGGCCGGGCAATCGGGCTTCGTGCGCGTGGAAGGCACGCGCTTCACCCTAGACGGCAAAACTTACCGCTTCGCCGGCGCCAACTTCTGGTACGGCGCTTACCTGGGCGCGCCCGACGGCGCCGGTGATCGTGCCCGCCTGCGCGCCGAGCTCGACCAGCTCAAGGCGGCCGGCATCGACAACCTGCGCGTGCTGGCGATGTCCGAAGCCAGCGGTTTCAAGCGCGGCGTCAGCCCGGCGATCATGTCCGCGCCGGGCCAGTACGACGAAGCGATGCTGCAGGGGCTGGATTACCTGCTGGCCGAGATGGGCAAGCGCGACATGAAGGCGGTGCTCTACCTCAACAACTTCTGGCAGTGGTCCGGCGGCATGTCGCAGTACGTGTCGTGGGCCACCGGTGAACCGGTGTTCGATCCCGACGCCACCGGCGACTGGAACGGCTTCATGCAGAACTCGGCACGCTTCTACGGCATCGCCGAAGCGCAGGGCTGGTACCGCGATGCGATCAGCACCGTGATCGGCCGCACCAACAGCATCAACGGCGTGGCCTACGTCGACGATCCGACCGTGATGTCCTGGCAGCTGGCCAACGAGCCGCGCCCGGGCAGCGACAAGGACGGACGCGCGAACTTCGATGCCTACCGCAAGTGGATCGACGATACCGCCGGCTTCATCCGCCGGCTGGCGCCCAGGCAGCTGGTCAGCACCGGCAGCGAGGGCGAGATGGGTTCGCTGCGCGACATGGACCTGTACGTTCAGGCGCACAGCAGTGCGAACGTGGATTACCTGACCTTCCACCTGTGGCCGTCCAACTGGAGCTGGATCGACCACAAGGATCCGGCCGCGCGGCTGGAGTCGGGGTTGAAGACCTCGCTGGAGTACATCGACCGCCACATCGAGGTGGCCGGCAAGATGGGCAAGCCGATCGTGCTGTCGGAGTTCGGGTTGAACCGCGACCAGGGTTCCTTCTCGCCGGACTCGGGCGTGAAGGCGCGCGACCGCTTCTACCAGGCGATCTACGCGCGCCTGCTCGAGCGGATGAAGGCTGGCGATGCGATCGCCGGTTCCAACTTCTGGGCCTGGGGCGGCCGCGGCCGTACCGGCAATGCCGACTGGATGTGGAAGGCCGGCGATCCGTTCACCGGCGATCCGCCGCAGGAGGCGCAGGGGCTGTTCTCGCTGTTCGACAGCGATGCCTCCACCCTGGGAATCGTCTCCGACCACGCCCGGGCGGTGCACGCGCTGCCGCGCTGAACCGCACAGCCAGGCGCGGGCCGGGGCCTGCCCGGTCCCGCCCGGCTGTGGTCTAATGCCGGCGGAAGCGGGGGTACCGCCGACGCCGGCACGGGTCGATGGTTGAGACAGTCCCTTGGAACCTGATCCGGCTGATACCGGCGTAGGGAAGCTTTCGCAGGACTTGCGGCCTGTTCGCCCGGTGCGATCACCCCCGTCCGTCCTGTGTCCGCCCGCTCCGGGCAACGGGTCGCGTCGTGCATGCACGCGTGCCGCGTTTGCCGTGGACCGCACTCCGGTGCGGTGGCCCCGAGCACTTTCCAGCGGACACAAAGCATGAATGCCATTCCCGCCACGCTGCTGCAGCAGACCGAGCAGCTTTCCGAGTCCGTGACCCGTCCGATTCCGGGTTCGCGCAAGATCCACGTCGAAGGTTCGCGCAAGGACATCCGCGTGCCGATGCGCGAGATCGCGCTGACCCGCACCCCGACCGTGTTCGGCGGCGAAGAGAATCCGCCGGTCACCGTCTACGACACCTCCGGCCCGTACACCGACCCGGACGCGCGGATCGACCTGGCTGCCGGCCTGCCTGCCTTGCGCGCGCAGTGGATCGCCGAACGCGGCGACACCGCGCTGCTGCCGGCGCTGAGTTCGGAATTCGGCCGCACCCGCGAGCACGATCCGAAGCTGGCCTCGGTGCGCTTCCCCGGCCGGCTGCTGCCGCGCAAGGCCATTGCCGGCGCCAACGTCACCCAGATGCACTACGCGCGCCGCGGCATCGTCACTCCCGAGATGGAATACGTGGCGATCCGCGAGAACCAGCGGCTGGACGCGGTACGCGACGCCGGCCTGCTGGCCCAGCACCCGGGCGAGAGCTTCGGCGCGAGCATCCAGAAGATCATCACCCCGGAGTTCGTGCGCGACGAGATCGCGCGCGGCCGCGCCATCCTGCCCAACAACATCAACCATCCGGAAAGCGAGCCGATGATCATCGGCCGCAACTTCCTCACCAAGATCAACGCCAACATCGGCAACTCCGCGGTGTCCTCGGGCATCGCCGAGGAAGTGGAGAAGCTGGTCTGGGCGATCCGCTGGGGCGGCGACACGGTGATGGACCTGTCCACCGGCAAGCACATCCACGAGACCCGCGAGTGGATCATCCGCAACTCGCCGGTGCCGATCGGTACCGTGCCGATCTACCAGGCGCTGGAGAAGGTCGACGGCCGCGCCGAGGAACTGACCTGGGAGATCTTCCGCGACACGCTGATCGAGCAGGCCGAGCAGGGCGTGGACTACTTCACCATCCATGCCGGCGTGCTGCTGCGCTATGTGCCGCTCACCGCCAAGCGTGTCACCGGAATCGTGTCGCGTGGCGGTTCGATCCTGGCCAAGTGGTGCCTGGCGCACCACAAGGAAAACTTCCTCTACACGCACTTCGAGGACATCTGCGAAATCATGAAGGCCTACGACGTGGCCTTCTCGCTGGGCGATGGCCTGCGTCCGGGCTGCATTGCCGACGCCAACGACGCGGCCCAGTTCGGCGAGCTGGAGACGCTGGGCGAGCTGACCAAGATCGCCTGGAAGCACGACGTGCAGACCATGATCGAAGGCCCCGGCCACGTGCCGATGCAGCTGATCAAGGAAAACATGGACAAGCAGCTGCGCGAGTGCGGCGAAGCGCCGTTCTACACGCTCGGTCCGCTGACCACCGACATCGCGCCCGGCTACGACCACATCACTTCGGCCATCGGCGCGGCGATGATCGGCTGGTTCGGCACGGCGATGCTCTGCTATGTCACGCCGAAGGAACACCTGGGCCTGCCCAACCGGCAGGACGTGCGCGACGGGATCATGGCCTACCGGATCGCCGCGCATGCGGCCGACCTGGCCAAGGGCCATCCGGGCGCGCAGGTGCGCGACAACGCGCTTAGCAAGGCGCGGTTCGAGTTCCGCTGGGAGGACCAGTTCCACCTGGGCCTGGATCCGGAGAAGGCCAAGGAATTCCACGACGAGACCTTGCCCAAGGACGCGCACAAGCTGGCCCATTTCTGCTCGATGTGCGGCCCGCATTTCTGCTCGATGAAGATCACCCAGGACGTGCGCGACTACGCGGCCGAACACGGCGTCGACGACCAGGCTGCGCTGGAAGCCGGCATGGCCGAGAAGTCGGCGCAGTTCCTGGAGCAGGGCGCGCAGGTCTACCGGCCGGGCTGAGCGCGGCCCGCTCCGCCGCCGCGGCCCCTGCCGGCCGTGGCGGCGATGCGCTATCGTCGCCGCAGACGGCAACAGTCGAGGGATGGCAATGAGCGCAGGCAGCAGTGTGGTCAAGGTGGGCGTGGGCTTCGGCACGGCCCTGGCGATCACCATTTCCTGGACGGCGAACAAGTCGCTGTTCTGGGTGATCGTGCACGGCATCCTGGGTTGGATCTACGTCGTCTACTACGCGTTGTTCAAGCACTTCGGCTGAGCCTTCGTGGCCGCATTCTCGCCGTTGCGATGGGTGGTGCGTGCGCGTCGCCATCCCTCCGCGCTGCTGCTGTCCGTGCAGCTGCTGGGCGTGCTGCTGTATCCGGTGATGGAGCAGGCTGCCGCCGGCCGTGCCGCGTTCGGCGCGTTCGGCATCGTGGTGCTGCTGCTGGCGGTATGGGTGGTCAAGCGCAGTCCCGCGCTGGGCTGGGTGGCCTGGTGCCTGGCCCTGCCGGCGGTGCTGCTGTCGATCGCCGCGGCCATCTTCGGCAAGCCCGTGCTGACGGCGATGTCGCAGTCGCTGGAAAGCCTGCTGTACTTCTATACGGCCGCCAGCCTCACCGCCTACATGCTCGAGGACCACGAGGTCACCCGCGACGAGCTGTACGCCTGCGGCGCCACCTTCACCTTGCTGGCGTGGGCGTTCGCGTTCGCCTTCTCGGTCTGCCAGATCGTCAATCCCGGCAGCTTCGACGCCACCTCCGACGCCCCGCAGCGCACCTGGATGGAACTGCTCTACCTGAGCTTCAGCCTGCTGTCGGGCGTGGGGCTGAGCGACGTGGTGCCGGTGCTGCCGCAGGCGCGAGCGCTGGCGATGCTGGCCCAGTTCGCCGGGGTGATGTACATCGCCCTGGTCGTGTCGCGGCTGATCGGACTGAGCGTCACCCGCCGCGATCGCGGCGGACTGTGAACGGCCATCGCCCGATTCCGGGCACTTTGCCCGGCCTGACGGCTCTGCCAGACTGCGTTTTTCGCATGCCCGCGTATCCGCCATGAAACTGCAGGTTCCCTTCCTCCAGCTCCCCATCCAGTTCGATCACGCCGCGCTGGCGGAGGAGGTCGCGGCGGTCGAGGCGCACTGGTGGCGTGGCCGCACGCAGCGCGACGACGGCAACAGCGCGCTCACGCTGATCACCACCCACGGCGATCCGGACAGCGACGAACTCAGCGGCCCGATGCGTCCCACGCCGGTGCTGGCGCAATGCCCGTACCTGATGCAGGTGCTGCACACGCTGGGCGCGACCTGGGGCAGGGCGCGGCTGATGCGGCTTTCGGGCCAGGCCGAAGTGCGCCCGCATGTGGACATCAACTACTACTGGCGCGAGCGCATGCGCGTGCACGTGCCGATCATGACCACCCCGTCGGTGCGCTTCCAGTGCGGCGAAGGCGAGGTCAACATGGCCGCCGGCGAATGCTGGATCTTCGATACCTGGCGTCGCCACCGCGTGCTCAACGAAGGCAACGAAACCCGCATCCACCTGGTCGCCGATACCGTCGGCGGCGAGCGCTTCTGGGACCTGCTGGCGCGGGCACGACCGCCGGGCACACGTGGTCCTGACTGGCAGCCGGAACGTTTCGCGCCCCGACCGGGCGCCCCCGCGCCGACGCTGGACTTCGAGAATTTCAATGCGCCCAAGGTGATGTCGCCCTGGGAACTGCGCGAGCACATCGTGTTCCTGCTGGGCGAAGCCGTGCCCGATCCGCGCCTGGCCGCCATCCAGCAGGCGCTGCTGCGCTTCGCCCGCCGCTGGCAGGCGTTGTGGGCGGCGTTCGGCGACGGCGATGAAGGCGTAACGCGCTACCGGCGACTGCTGGATGGGATTGGCGGCGAACTGGAGTCGATCGGTGCCGGCGAGATCGGACTGAAGAACGAACTCGGCTTCTTCCATGCGTTGTGCTCGCACGTGCTGGACATGGCGCTGGCCTCGCCGGCCGATGCAGCCGATGAGTCGCGGATGGATCGCCATGGGGATTCGGGCGCCGGCATGCATGCCGGTGCGGCGGCCGTGCCAGAGCGGCGTGCGATCGATACTGCGCCGGTGGCCGGCTCGCGCGATCCGCTGTTCGATCGACCGGTGTTCATCGTCAGTCCGCCGCGTTCGGGTTCGACGCTGCTGTTCGAGACCCTGGCCTCCGCGCCCGGCCTGTTCTCGCCGGGCGACGAAAGCCATGCCTTGATCGAGGGCGTGCCGGGCCTGTCGCCTGCCGCCCGCGGCTGGGAATCCAACCGCCTGCTGGCCGCCGATGCCAGCGCCGAGGCGGCATCGGCATTGCGCGAGCGCTTCCATCGCCAGCTGCGCGATCGCGAGGGTCGCAAGCCCGGGGCGGGCGCGGTGCGGATGCTGGAGAAGACCCCGAAGAATTCGCTGCGGATCCCGTTCCTGCGCCAGGTTTTTCCCGAGGCCAGGTTCGTGTTCCTGTACCGCGATCCGCGCCAGGTGCTGGGCAGCATGATCGACGGTTGGCGTTCGGGCGATTTCCGCATGTACCCGCAGCTGCCCGGATGGGACGGGCCGGTGTGGTCGTTCCTGCTGACGCCAGGCTGGCGCGAGAGCAGCGGTCGTCCGCTGGAGGAAATCGTCGCGCGGCAGTGGGCCAGCGCCACCCGGGCATTGCTTGACGATCTGGCCGCGCTGCCTGCCGACACCTGGACGGCGATCGAACACGATCGTTTCCTGGCCGATCCGCAAGGGCAGATCGAACGCCTGTGTGGCTGGGCCGGACTGGAATGGGACCAGAGGCTGGGCGCCAGCCTGCCGCTATCGCGCTACACGCTTACCGCGCCCGATCCGCAGAAGTGGCGCAGGCACGAAGCGCAGATCGAAGCGCAGCGCCCGTTGTGGGCGCCGGCTGCAACGCAAGCGGAAACATTCCTGCGCCGCTGAGGCAGCGCAGGTTGAGCCGGTGCAGGGCCGCCGGGCTCAGGCCGCCATCGGAGTGGCGTTGAGCGTTTCGGCGTAGTCGCGCCACTCGTTCAATTTCGACAGTACGCCGGCGCGGGCCAGGTAGGCCTCGTCGGGCTCTTCGCCGGCGGCCAGGGCCATGGCCACGTGCACCGCGCCGGTGACCCAGAAGCTGCGCGTGCTCGAGCGCGTCGGCGCGCGATGGAAGGCCACCGCTTCGATGATCGGCATCGGCAGGCCCCACAGGCCCAGCAGGTAGGCACCGGCCTCGGCATGGCCGGGCCGGGCATCGCCGTCGGCCAGGGGCTGGCGCTCATCGCGCACGCCCGGCAGCAGCAGGCCGATGTCGGCCAGCAACGCAGCGGTGGCGCCCAGTTCGGCGCTGGATTCGGGCAGCATTCGCTTGGCAAGGCGCGAGGCAAGCAAAGCGCGCTGCTGCAGGGCGGCGCGGTCCACGCCGGCGGCACCGGGCAGCGAGAACACTTCGCTGGCCAGGACCAGGTCGCGCAGCGTGGCGATGCCCAGACGGGTCACCGCCGCGCGCAGGTCGGTGATGGTGCGGCCGTTGGAGAAGTACGCCGAGTTGCACAGCTGCAGCACCTTGGCCGCGATCGCCGGATCGCCGGAGACCAGGCGGGCGATGGCGCTCGCATCGGTGTGCTCGTCGGTCTCCAGCGCGTTCATCAGGCGCAGGTAGAGCTGGGGCGGCGAGGGCAGCTGCTCGACCCGGCCGATGCGTTCGCGCAGCGCCGGGTTGTCCAGCAGCTCGCGCAGTTCCTCCAGGCTGCCGATCGACTCCAGCAGCAGTTCCGGCGCCAGCGGTGCGGGCAGGAAGCGGTGGGCCAGGCCGATGATCCGGGCCGGCGGATTCTGCGCGCCGTCGATCACCGCCACGCGCGAGGCTTCGGCGCGCAACGTGCGGACCTGGCCGAGCAGGGTGGCCGGCGGCATGTCCGGCAGTTCCGGCGCGACCAGGATGACGTCCAGGGGCATGGCCGACACGCGTGCCATGGCGCTGCCGCCATCGGGGCAGGACTCGACGGTCCATTCCGGGCCCAGCTCGGCGACCAGCTCGACCAGGGTGGCGGGGAACACGGCTTCATCGCCGACGAACAGAATGCGCACGCAAACCTCCCATGGGGGCGACTCGGGAACAGGCGGAGGCCGGCAGGCGCCGGAGGTCCGTAGCCGGTATCGGTCGGGGATGGGGGAAGTTGAGTCGCCGGTGCCGGTTTGCACCGCGAAGATGCGGATCTGTGCGCCAGTTCCGCTTTGCTGCCCGTGGGTGGGCAGTCGCCGGCTATCGGCAATGGCCTGCCGGGTCTTCAAGACCCGGCGCGGCCCAGGGCGCCGGCCGCAGCCGGCGCCGATTACAGCGCGATCAGGCCTGGTCGGCCGCGCGCTTCATCGCATCGATCAGGATCTGCTTGGCCTCGGCGGCATTGCCCCAGCCGTCCAGCTTGACCCACTTGCCCTTCTCCAGGTCCTTGTAGTGCTCGAAGAAGTGGCCGATGCGCTCGAGCCAGTGCGGCGAGACCTGGCCGATGTCTTCCACGTGGGCGTAGCCGGAGAACACCTTGGACACCGGCACGGCGAGGATCTTCTCGTCGCCGCCGGCCTCGTCGGTCATCTTCAGCACGCCGACCGGACGGCAGCGCACCACCGAGCCGGGGATCAGCGGCAGCGGCAGGACCACCAGCACGTCGGCCGGATCGCCGTCGCCGCACAGGGTGTCGGGCACGTAGCCGTAGTTGCACGGATAGCGCATCGGGGTGGAGAGGATGCGGTCGACGAAGATCGCGCCGCTTTCCTTGTCCACTTCGTACTTCACCGGCTCGGAATCCTTCGGGATCTCGATGATGACGTTGATTTCCTCGGGCGGATTGCGCCCGGCGCTGACCTGGTCGAGGCCCATGTGCTGCTCCGTTGCGATGCTGGGTGTGGAAAAGGCGGCCATTTTACGCCTTCGGCTGCTGCGGCGCACAACGCCGTGCGACGCGCCGACCCGGCCCCAAAAACACGAAGCCCCGGCATGGCCGGGGCTTCGGATCCAGCAGGAACAATGACTTACAGCAGCGGCACCAGCAGCAGCGCCACGATATTGATGATCTTGATCAGCGGGTTGATGGCCGGGCCGGCGGTGTCCTTGTAGGGGTCGCCGACGGTATCGCCGGTGACCGCGGCCTTGTGGGCCTCGCTGCCCTTGCCGCCGAAGTGGCCGTCCTCGATGTACTTCTTGGCGTTGTCCCAGGCACCGCCGCCGGTGGTCATCGAGATCGCCACGAACAGGCCGGTCACGATCGTGCCGATCAGCAGGCCGCCCAGCGCCTTCGGACCCAGCAGCAGGCCCACGACAACCGGTACGGCCACCGGCAGCAGCGAGGGCACGATCATTTCCTTGATCGCCGAGCGGGTCAGCATGTCCACGGCCTTGTCGTATTGCGGCTTGCCCGTGCCCTGCATGATCCCGGGGATGTCGCGGAACTGGCGACGCACTTCCTCCACCACCGCGCCGGCGGCGCGGCCGACCGCTTCCATCGCCATCGCGCCGAACAGGTACGGGATCAGGCCACCGATCAGCAGGCCGATGATCACGGTGTGGTCGGACAGGTCGAACGCGAACACCTGGCCGGGATTGTTGGCCTGCAGGTTGTGGGTGTAGTCGGCGAACAGCACCAGCGCGGCCAGTGCGGCCGAACCGATCGCATAGCCCTTGGTCACCGCCTTGGTGGTGTTGCCGACCGCATCGAGCGGGTCGGTGACATTGCGCACTTCCGGCGGCAGTTCGGCCATCTCGGCGATGCCGCCGGCGTTGTCGGTGATCGGGCCGTAAGCGTCCAGCGCCACGATCATGCCGGCCATCGACAGCATGGCGGTCGCGGCGATGGCGATGCCGTACAGGCCGCCGTGCAGGTGGGCGAACCAGATCGCCGCGCACACCGCCACCACCGGCAGTGCGGTCGACTTCATCGACACGCCCAGGCCGGCGATGATGTTGGTGCCATGGCCGGTGGTCGAGGCCTGCGCCACGTGCTTGACCGGCGCGTACTGGGTGCCGGTGTAGTACTCGGTGATCCACACGATCAGGCCGGTCAGGACCAGGCCGATCAGCGCGCAGATGTACAGGTTGAGCGCACCGTGCGCGTTGTCGGCCATCAGCGAGGTGGTGATCGGCCAGAACGCGATCGCCGCCAGCACGCCGGACACGATCACGCCCTTGTACAGCGCGCCCATGATCGAGCCGCCGGCCTTCACCTTGACGAAGAACGCGCCGATGATCGACGCCACGATCGACACGCCGCCCAGCACCAGCGGATACAGCACCGCGTTGCGGCCGGCCTCGTCGATCATCAGTCCGCCCAGCAGCATCGTCGCGATGACCGTGACCGCGTAGGTCTCGAACAGGTCGGCGGCCATGCCGGCGCAGTCGCCGACGTTGTCGCCGACGTTGTCGGCGATCACCGCCGGGTTGCGCGGGTCATCCTCGGGGATGCCGGCTTCGACCTTGCCGACCAGATCGGCGCCCACGTCGGCGCCCTTGGTGAAGATGCCGCCGCCCAGGCGGGCGAAGATCGAGATCAGCGACGAGCCGAAGGCCAGGCCGACCAGCGCGTGCAGGTTTTCCGACTGGCTCAGGCCCAGCCGCTGCAGCAGCCAGTAGTAACCGGCCACGCCGAGCAGGCCCAGGCCGACCACCAGCATTCCGGTGATCGCACCGCCACGGAAGGCCACGTCCATCGCCGGGCCCAGGCCACGACGCGCCGCCTCGGCGGTGCGCACGTTGGCGCGGACCGAGACGTTCATGCCGATGTAGCCGGCCGCACCCGACAGCACCGCGCCGATCGCAAAGCCGATGGCGGTGTACCAGCTGAGGAAGAAACCGACCAGCACGAACAAGGCCGCGCCGGCGATGCCGATGGTCAGGTACTGGCGGTTGAGGTAGGCGCGCGCGCCTTCCTGGATGGCAGCTGCGATCTGCTGCATGCGCTCGTTGCCCGCCGGTTGCGCCAGGATCCAGCGCGCGGACACGATGCCGTAAAGGATTGCAAGGACAGCGCAGAGCAGTGCCAGCGCCAAACCGTATTGTTCCAGCATGAACCCCTCCCAAGGTTGATAAGTGCCACCCAGTGGACGGGTGAACAGGAGGGATCGCCGGGTGAGTCGTGAAGCACTGGAGCGGACCCGTAACCGAGGCGCATCACATCGTGTTCAACATCCCTGGAGCATCCCGAGTATGACCGCATGGGCGGTCCGAAGGCCACACGGCGTTCATGCAGACAGTGACAGCATCGGCACCATCCCCCCGCGACAAAGTGCCGATGCCAGCCAACGCGACCCCCATCACACGCCAGGACCGCCCTGGCGCCGCCCGCGCTGCGACCGCCGATGGCCGCGCCCGCCAGGCCGAGATCTTCCGCCAGGCCTTCCTGATCGCCGTGCTGGTGGCCGTTGCCGCCGTCGCCGCGCCACTGCGGGCGCAGACGCCGGAACGTGAACGCACCGGCGCCCCGCAGGCCACCGGTGCCTTGCATACGGTGCGCACCATCCCCGAGGCGTGCACGCGCATCGAGGGCATCTTCACCGGCGATGCTGCGCAGCCTTACCGCATGCAGGCGGTCAATACGGTGCCGACCTGCCAGCCGAGGGCGCGATTCGTCGATGCCGCCCAGGCCAATCCCAGGGCCGATGCGGGCTGGATCCTCAATGACGTGATCCGCGTTCCCGATGCGGCCTGTCCTTCACGGCAGGCGGTGGTACGCGTGTGGCGCAAGCCGGTGGACCAGGCGCTTGAGCGCGATGGCCAGGGCCAAGTGCGGATCTACCTGCAGGATGCGCAGAAGCAGGCCAGCGCCGGGCAGATGCGCGCGTTGCCGGAGTATTCGGCGCAGCTGGAAATCGCCGGCCGCTGCGGCTGAGCCGCAGCGAGACAGGACCGGCGGGCACCAAACCGGTGCGGCTGCGTGCCCGCCGCTCGTGATCAGCTCTTCTTCTTCAGCGGCTTGGCCGGCTTGATCTTGCCGGACAGCGCATCGAACGCGGCCTGGTCGGCCGGCGACAGGTTCGGACGACCCGCCAGGACGCCCATGCTGATCGAGCCGACCACGTAATAGGTTTCGCCGGGCTCGACTTCCAGGTTCATCACGTCCTTGGCCTCCGAGTGCACGGTGTAGGCGTGCGCACCCGGTTCGGCCACGTGCACGAAGTAGCTGCCGTTGCTCAGCTTGCCCAGCTCTTCCTCGTTCTCGCGCACGATGTAGGAGATCGCGCCGCCGGTGAACTTCTTGTCGCGGAAGAACACGATCTGGCCCTTGCCTTCCGGCGGCGGCGCGATGCCGTTGGCCTGGCCGCTGTCGGCGGCAGCCGCCTGCGCAACGGCCGGCGCTGCAGCGTCGGCCTCGGCGGCGGGCTGCGCAGCCTCGGCGGTCGCCGGTGCGGCGGCTTCCGGCGCGGTCTCCTGGGCCATGGCGCTGGACGAAAGCAGGACGGCGCACAGCAGTGAACGGGTGATGGTCAAGCGCATTGCTTACTCCTGTTGGGTGGTCGTGGTCGCGGAGGCATCCGCGGGATGTGGCGCGTCGTCGGGCGTGGTGGAGGGAGAGTTCGTGGCAGGCGGCGCAGTGGTGTCTTCGCCGACCATGAATGCGTCGGCCAGCTTCGCCTGCGCGAGCGTGCCCACCGGGATTTCGATGTTGCCGCCCTTCACCAGCAGCCCGAACGGCCCGGTCACCAGCGCGACCGCGAGCGAGGTGTTGGTGCGGTTGGTGCCGCCGCCCCCGAGCTTCATGGCGCGCAATGCGACCGGCGACCCGGCGTAGTCGAGATGGCGCGCGGCCAGCAGCAATTCGCCGGCCTTGCCGCCACTGCCTGCGCGCTGGGCATGGATGATTTCGCCGCGGCCCTCGACACCGGCGGGAATGACGATCGCATCGCCCAGGCGCACCGGTTCGGCCAGGCGGAACCGGAACGTATCGCCACGTGCGGCGCTGGCCGAGGTCAGCGGATCGAGGATTTCGAGAAGGACCGGACTGCCGGCCGGCACCACACAGCACGCGGTGTGGGGCGCGGTGGCTTCGGGATTGCCCGCTTCGGCAGCGGCGGCCTGCGGCGATTGCGCTGCGATCGCGGCCTCAGCGGCCGCTGTCGGTGCGGCGGGCTCGGCGGTCGTGGCGGAGGCTTGCGCGGCAGCCGGCGGGATCGGTGGCGATGGCTCTTCGGCCAACGCATGGCCGAACGCTACACACGCCGCTGCCGCAAGCGCGGCGCGCAACCGGATCGACATGCCCGACGTTCTCCCCCCCAGGAGCGGCTAAGTTAATCGTCGTGCACGGGATTGCCAAGGACCGGCCGCCAGTCCGGAGAGGGCTGGCGGCCGGTCCCTGCTGGAACCGGCTGCCATCGGTGCCTCAGGCTTGCGCCATCAGCGCGGTATAGCGCCGCTGCATTTCCTCGGCGGTCACGTCCTCGATGCTGTGGCCGATGTTCCAGCGATGGCCGAACGGATCGATGACCACGCCGGAGCGTTCGCCGTAGAAGGCGTCGCTGGCCGCGCGTTCGAGCGTGGCGCCGGCGGCCACGGCGCGTTCGATCGTCGCGTCGGCGTCATCCACGTGCAGGTGCAGGGTGGTGCTGTGGCCGTGGGCCGGGTCGGGCTTGCGGATGCCGAACTCGGGGAACTCCTCGCACACCATCAGGATGGTGCCGTTGAAGTCGACCTCGGCGTGGCCGATGCGGCCGCCCGGTTCGACCAGGCGGAATTTCTCGGTGGCATCGAACGCTTGGCGATAAAAGTCGATCGCGCGCGCGGCGTCGGCGACGCAGACGTAGGCGAACAGTTCGTGGGTAGCCATGGGGTGCCTCGCTCGCGGGTTGAACGGTGGCGTCAGGATCGGGTCGTGGCCGTGGCCGGTCTTGGACGAATCTGACCGGTCAGTCCACGCGGACGTGGCGCGGGTGCAGGCGGCCGTGCTGGTAGTAGCGCGCCGGCAGCCCGGCGAACTGGCGGAAGTCGCGCGCCAGGTGCGCCTGGTCGAAGTAGCCGTGCTCGGCCGCCAGTCCGCTCCAGTCCGTGCGCCCGTCCACCTGCGCCAGCACGCGCTGGAACCGGCGCAGGCGCGCGTAGCGCTTGGGCGCCAGCCCGGTCGCGTCGCGGAACTGGGCGATGAAATGGCGATGGCTGCAGCCGGCCTGTGCCAGCACCTCGCGCAGGTCGGCGCCGCGATCGAGCGCGACGATGGCCTGGTCCACGTGGCCGGGCACGGGCGCGACCGGTCGCAGCTGCGCCAGCAGGGCGCGCTCGAGCACGGCCAGGCGTGCATCCGGCGTATCGGCGCACGCCAGCGCGTCGTGCAGTTCGTCGACCGCCTCGCCCCAGAAGTCGCGCAGCGGCGCATGCCGTTCGGCCAGGGTGGCGGCCGAGACGCCCAGCAGCGCCCAGGACGCACCCGGCAGCAACTGCGCGCCGACCGTGCAACCGGGCTCGGTGCGTTTGGCGTAGTAGCGGCTGCGCGCACCGCAGACCACCGCGGTGGCGATCGCCTGGCCGGCACGATCGGTGCGGCCGGAATACAGGTGCAACGGCGGTCCGTCGATGCGGACCGCCAGGTGCATCTCGCCGGAGGGGATGACGTGTTCGCGGCGCGCACGCACGGCCTGCCCGACCCACAGGCTGCCGACGTACGGCCGCAGCGCGGCCGGCAGCGGCGCGCGCGCGGTCACCGCATCAGCCTTCCCAGGCCGGCAGTTTCTTCTTCACCGCCACGTTCTTCAGCGTCACGTACTTGGGCAGGCCGTCGCGGCCGTAAGGCAGCGGCGCCTCGCCACGGATCAGCGGTTCCAGGTACTCGCGCGCCTTGGCGGTGATGCCGTAGCCGTCCTTGCGCAGGAAGCTGGCCGGCATGGTCTTCTCGTGGTTGGCGACCTTGTGCAGCGGCGCCGGCTCGATCTTCCAGCGGTACGGCGCATTGGAGGTGCGCACGATCACCGGCATCACTGCATTCATGCCCTTGAGCGCGTACTGCACCGCCGCCTTGCCCACCGCCTGGGCCTGTTCCCAGTCGGTCTTGGACGCGACATGGCGGGCCGAGCGCTGCAGGTAGTCGGGCAGGGTCCAGTGGACCTTGTAGCCCAGGCTGTCCTTGACCTTGCCGGCCAGGTACGAGGCCACGCCGCCGAGCTGGGTATGGCCGAACGCATCCTTGCCGCCACCGGCGTCGGCGACGAACTTGCCGTTCGCATCGTGGATGCCCTCGCTGGCCACGACCACGCACCAGCCGACCTTCTTCACCACCTTGTCGACCTGGGCCAGGAACGCGGTCTCGTCGTAGGCGCGCTCGGGGAACAGGATGATCTGCGGCGCATCGTCCGGCGACTGGCCGGCCAGGCCGGCGGCAGCGGCCAGCCAGCCGGCGTGGCGGCCCATGGCCTCGTAGACGAAGACCTTGGTCGAGGTCTCGGCCATGGCGGCCACGTCCAGCGCGGCCTCGCGCACCGACACGGCGGTGTACTTGGCCGCCGAGCCGAAGCCCGGGCAGGTGTCGGTCACCGCCAGGTCGTTGTCGATGGTCTTGGGCACGCCGATGCAGGTCAGCGGATAGCCGAACTCGGCCGCCAGCTGCGAGACCTTCCATGCGGTATCGGCCGAGTCGTTGCCGCCGTTGTAGAGGAACCAGCGCACGTCGTGGGCCTTGAGCACGTCCAGCAGGCGCTCGTACTTGGCCCGGTCCGCATCGACGGACTTGAGCTTGTAGCGGCACGAACCGAAGGCGCCGCCGGGGGTATGGGCCAGCGCGGCGATGGCCGCGGCCGACTCCTTGGTCGTGTCCACCAGCTCCTCGCGCAGCGCGCCGAGGATGCCGTTGCGGGCGGCCAGCACCTTGATTCCCTTGGCCCGCGCCTCGCTGATGACACCGCTGGCGGTGGCATTGATGACGGCGGTGACGCCGCCGGACTGGGCGTACAGCAGGGTGCCTTGCGGGGTGGATCGGGCCATGGACGCAGTTCCTCCGGACGGGACAATTCTGGGACAGCGCCACCGGATGGGGTAAGCTGCACCGAGATGGTGCGGTGCAATGCGGTGGTGCGCAGGGACGAAAGTCTAGCGCCCCCGGCCGCCACGGGACATTTCTTCATCGGAGCAATCGATGCGACTGGTACTTCTGGGCCCGCCCGGCTCGGGCAAGGGAACGCAGGCCGCGCGCCTGAAGGAAACTCTCGGCGTCCCCCACATCTCCACCGGCGACCTGCTGCGCGCCGAAGTGGCTGGCGGGACGCCCCTGGGTCTGCAGGCCAAGGAAGTGATGGCCCGCGGCGATCTGGTCTCCGACGAGATCCTGCTGGGCATGCTCGAGTCGCGCCTGGGGCGCGATGACGTGGAGCGCGGCTTCATCCTCGACGGCTACCCGCGCAACCTGGTCCAGGCCGGCGCGCTGGATGGCCTGCTGGCCAAGATCGGCCAGCCGCTGGACGCGGTCGTGCAGCTGGACGTGGGCACCGACCTGCTGGTCGAGCGCATCGCCGGCCGCGCCCAGGCCGAAGGCCGCGCCGACGACAACCCCGAGTCGGTGCGCAAGCGCCTTCAGGTCTACAACGACTCCACCGCCCCGGTGATCGGCTTCTACGAGAACCGCGGCACGCTGACCCGCATCGACGGCGTCGGCAGCATGGACGAGATCACCGCTCGGGTGCTGGCAGCGCTCAAAGGCTGAGCCCGCCGCAGTCGCGTTGAATCGACGCGCGTCGTCCCTCGGGCGGCGCGCGTTTTCTTTTGGGCGATGTGCGGGGTTGCTGCGACAGCAAATGCCACCGCAAGTGCAGACGCCAAAGCCAAAGCGCCGATCGTGGCCGGCTTCGGCGGGAGCCGCGGTGGGCCGTGGGTGTCGCGGCCGACTCGGCGGCACGTCCCTGTGCCGACGAGTCGGCGCGGACATCCCTGTCCGCTTCCGCGACACCCACGACCCACCGCGTCTTCGGGAACATTGGGGTCGTCGCTTCGCTTGTCTGGGATGGCTCGTCGTGATCGAAGCCACGCGCTCACAGCTGCCCGAGGACGTCGTGTCCTGGGGGTGGGGCGCAAGTGGCACATGGATGTGCCACGACCCGAGTACGGACAGGACGTCCGCCCGAGGGATGCGCCCCACCCCCAGGGCACGGCGGCCCCCTCCGAAGCCGACGCTTTGGCTTCCTCCGCTACGGCGAGGGCCCGCAGAGGCCCGCGCTTTCGCTTCCGCAGCTAAGACGGCCCCCCTCTTAAGCCGATGCTTCGGTTTCCACAGCTACGACGTCCCCCTTCGAAGCCGACGTTTCAGCTTCCGTGGCCAAAGTGGCGCCTTACCGAAGCCGACGCGGTTGCCTGCGCACGCACCACTTCACCGATGCGACTGCCTCTGCAAGCACAGCATCCGGCCCGCGAGGCTTTTTCTCCAACGTCGAGGCAACCGGATCTCAACTGCGAGGCTTTTTGCCTTGCGGTCGGAGCAGATGAACCCCGACGTCGGGTCTTCTTGCGCCGGCGTCGGAGTTGTCGGGTACCTACCGCGAGGCTTTTTGCCTTGCGTTCAACACTGTCCAGGTCCGGCATCGGCTCTGTTTGCTGCGAGCGCGACACTCCGGGGTATCAACGTCGACACTTTTTGCTGCGAGATTGGGACTGTCGGGGCCGACGTCGGGGCTATTTGCCTTGCGGCCGCCGCTGCCGCCGCCTTGGCCCAGACGTTGCGCTCCGCAGGGCACTCCGGCCCGCCTCGGGGCCGGCCGCCGGACTGCGATCCGGAACACCCAAATCCGCACCGCTTCGGCGACAATCGGGGCCATGAGCAAGATCCATATCCTCGGCATCGCCGGGACCTTCATGGGCGGCGTGGCCGCCCTGGCGCGCGAACTGGGCCACACCGTCGAGGGCAGCGACCAGGCGGTGTACCCGCCCATGTCCACCCAGCTCGAACAGCTGGGCATCGCCCTCAAGCAGGGCTACCTGCCGCAGAACATCGCTGCCGACGCCGACGAGATCGTCGTGGGCAACGCGCTCTCGCGCGGCAACCCGGCCGTGGAGCAGGTGCTCGACGACGGCCGCCGCTACACCTCCGGCGCGCAGTGGCTGGCCGAGCGCGTGTTGCCCGGACGCACCACCCTGGCCGTGGCCGGCACCCACGGCAAGACCACCACCACCACCATCCTGGCCTTCCTGCTGCAGGCGGCCGGGCGCGATCCGGGCTTCCTGATCGGCGGGGTCGCCGAGGACTTCGGCACCTCGGCCCGGCTGGGCACGGGGCGCGAATTCGTGGTCGAGGCCGACGAGTACGACACCGCGTTCTTCGACAAGCGCAGCAAGTTCGTCCACTACCGGCCCACGGTCGCCATCCTCAACAACCTCGAGTACGACCACGCCGATATCTTCCCGGACCTGGCCGCGATCCAGCGCCAGTTCCACCACCTGGTGCGCATCGTCCCGCGCGCCGGGCTGCTGGTCGTCAATGGCGAGGACCGGCACCTGGCGCAGGTGCTGGAGATGGGCTGCTGGACGCCGGTGGAAACTTTCGGCATCGACGAGTCGGCCGTGGCGATCAAGCGCGCCGACGGCGGCGCCGGATTCGACTGGAGCGCGCGCCTGATCGAGGCCGACGGCAGCGCCTTCGTCGTACTGCATCGCGGACAGGAGGCCGGCACGTTGCGCTGGCCGCTGGTCGGCCGGCACAACGTGATGAATGCGCTGGCCGCCCTGGCCGCCGCGCATGCGGTCGGTGTCGAACCGGCGCAGGTGATCCCGGCGCTGGCCGGCTTCAGCAGCGTCAAGCGACGCCTGGAAGTGCTCGGCACCCAGGCCGGCATCACCGTCTATGACGACTTCGCCCATCATCCGACCGCGATCCGCACCACCCTGGAAGGCCTGCGGGCCAAGGTCGGCGACGCGCGCATAGTCGTTGCGATGGAGCCGCGCAGCAATTCCATGCGACTGGGCGCGCACGCCGACGCACTGGCGCCGTCGCTGGACCTGGCCGACGCGGTGGTGTTCCTGCACCGTCCGGAACTGGCCTGGGATGCCGGCAAGGTGGTGTCCGCCGTGCGCGGCGATGCGCGCACCGCTGCCGATACCGATGCCCTGCTGGCCGCGCTGCGCGATGCGGCGCAGTCGGGCGACCATGTCGTGTTCATGTCCAACGGCGGCTTCGACGGCGCACCGCGGCGCTTCGTGGCGATGCTGGCCGACGGTTCCTGACGGCCGCTCGTGACGGCATGTCGACGCACGCCACGCCGCACTCGCGCTAACCTGACCCGGACGCTCGCCACCGCCCAGCCGTGACCGCTACCGAATCGCTACCGCTGTTCCCGCTGCATACCGTGCTGCTGCCCGGCGCGCCGCTGGGCCTGCGCGTATTCGAGCGCCGCTACCTGGACCTGGTCGCCGAATGCGGCCGCAACGGCCGCGGCTTCGGTATCTGCCTGATCCTGGAAGGCGAAGAGGTCGGCGCGCCGGCCACGCCCGCTGCATTCGGCGTGGAGGCCCGCATCGAGGATTTCGGCAGCGACCGCAACGGCCTGCTCACCCTGCAGGTGCGCGGCGGTCGCCGCTTCCGCCTGGTCCGCACCCGCGCGCGCGACAACGGCCTGCTGGTCGGCGACGTGCGTTGGTGCGAAGGCCCGGCGACCGTGCCGCTGCAGCCGCAACACGCGGCCCTGGCCACGCTGCTGGGCGAACTGCTGGACAAGGTAGGCGGCGCGCATCCGGACCTGGGGCATGCCAGTGCCAACCTGCGCCAGCTCGAAGACGCCGAATGGGTCGGCTGGCGCCTGGCCGAACTGCTGCCGGTCAGCGACGAGCAGCGCCTGGCGCTGCTGCAGGAGGACGATCCGCACCGGCGCCTGGATCGGCTGCTGGAGTGGATGGACGAGGACTAGGCGCCGCCGGCGTGCCGATGTCGTCGGTGCGCACGCGCAGCACCGGCAATTGCGATTCCGGATGCGGGGCGACCACGTGCGGCAGGTCGCGCAGCGGGCCCAGCGCCTGCTCCAGCGCCGGATCGGCACCGGGCAGCGGACGCCAGGTCACCAGCAGTCCCAGGTCATGCTTGAAGTGCAGCGTCTGCGCGGTGCCGACCCACAGCGGCACGCTGCCCGGCTGCAGGTGCACCGGCGTGGGCCACAGGCGCAGCACGTGGCGCAGCTTGCCGTCGGCGGTGTCGTGGATCATCAGCAGCGCTTCGGTGCGCGCATCCAGGGTGGCCGGCAGCACCGGCACCTGGTCCGGATCGGTGTCGGTGTCGAACAGGCTGATCGCCTGCATCCACTTGGCCTGCGGTTGCACCCGCCAGCCGGCCGCCTCCAGCCGCGCCTGCAGCGGCGCCAGCGGCCCGGCCACCTGCACGTCCAGCGGCCAGCGCAGCTGGTCGTCGAACTCGTTGCGCCGGCCCGGTTGCAGCATCCACTCGTGGCTCCACCAGTCTTCCAGGTCCTGCACGACCGGCAGCGCCGGCGGCGGCTCGAACTTGGCCAGCTTGGCCTCCACATTGCGCGGCGCATACCAGAGCGCTGCGACCACGAAGGTTCCGTAGAACAGCCACGCCAGCGGCTTGATCCAGAACGAGCGGTTGTAGCGCCGCCGGTACGCGATACCCAGCACCAGCAGCCAGACGATGCCCAGCAGCATTCCGCCGATGACATCGCTCAGCCAGTGCGCGCCCAGGTACAGGCGGGCGAATCCGATCACCGTCACCACCGCACCGGAGACCAGGTACGGCCAGACGCGATCGCGTCCGGGCAGCTCGCGCGCGATCAGCACCGCGAAGAAGCCGAACGCGATCGTCGACATCGTCACGGCGATCGACGGGAAGCCGAAGCCGCTGCTCGCGCCCGGCGGACGGACCACATCGACGGTGTTGCCCAGCAGCCAGGTCAGCGCCAGGCCGAAGGCCAGCGCCGCCAGCCAGTGCGCGGCGGCCATCCAGCGCTGGCGCCAGACGAAGTAGCCCAGCACCGCCGCGCAGGCCGGCGCCAGCACCGGCCAGTCGCCAAGCGAGGCCAGCGCCGCCATCGGGTAATCGGCCAGCGGATTGCGCAGGGCCAGCATCATCTGGTGCACGGCCAGGTCCATGGCCAGCGGCTCGCCGTGGCCGATGACCACCGCCAGCAACGCGAACCAGGCCCAGCCGATCGCCAGCAGCAGCACCGCCAGCAGGGCCAGCGAGGTCGATTCGCGATGCGAGGGATCGAACACGGCCGCCGAATGCCGGCCCATCACCGGATGCCGGTGCGACCAGTCCAGCGCGCGTGCCAGCAGCGAGTCGGCGTGGTCGGCGAACCAGCGGTAGGTGTAGAGCACCCAGGCCCAGGCCAGGGCCAGCACCACCAGCAGCAGGCCAAGCACGATGACCAGATGGCCGGCCACGGCGGCCACCGCATCGTAGGCGCGGCCCAGCACCCAGCCCGGGGCCAGGAACAGGACGCCCCACGACAGGCTGGCCAAGCCGCTGGCAAAGGCGTAGCGACGCAGCGGCATCTGGGCCATGCCTGCGATGGCCGGCACGAACGGACGCACCGCGCCGACGTAGCGGGCCACCAGGATGCTGGTGAAGGCATTGCGCCGGAACAGGATCTCGCCGCGGCCCAGCAGCTGCGGATAGCGGCTGAACGGCCACACCCCATGCAGCCGGTTGCCCCAGCGCCGTCCGATCCAGTAGCTCAGGCCGTCGCCCAGGAAAGCGCCCAGCGTGGCGCAGACCACTGCGTAGGGGCCTGAAATCTCGCCCATGCCGATCAGCACGCCCACCGCGAACAGCAGCGGCAACGCAGGCACGATCGCGCCGACCACGATCAGCGCATCACAGAAGGCGATGGCGAAAATCACCGCGCCGGCGAGGATGGGGTTGTTCCCGATCCAGGCCAGTACGGCGTCCATCCATGAGGAATCCATGGCACAGATTATAAGTGGCGCCTCCCGCCGCCCGCCTTAAGCGCAGATGCATGAGGGGTCCAGATGCCCGTTGCGACCGCCGATGCGGGCCGGAGCGCCGGTCGTCGGGAAACAAACCCGGGGCTCATCCGCGCGACAATGCGCGACCTCCACGAACCGTACGCCCGAGACGACACCCATGACGACCCTGGCCGGCAAGACCCTCTTCATCACCGGCGCCTCGCGCGGCATCGGCCTGGCCATCGCCCTGCGCGCGGCGCGCGATGGCGCCAACGTGGCCATCGCCGCCAAGTCCTCGGTGCCCAATCCCAAGCTGCCCGGCACCATCCACAGCGCCGCCGAGGCGGTCACCGCGGCCGGCGGCCAGGGCCTGGCGCTGAAGTGCGACATCCGCGAGGAGGATCAGGTCAACGCGGCAGTGGCGGCCACGGTCGACGCGTTCGGCGGCATCGACATCCTGGTCAACAACGCCAGCGCGATCTGGCTGCGCGGCACGCTGGACACGCCGATGAAGCGCTTCGACCTGATGCAGCAGGTCAACGCGCGCGGCAGCTTCCTGTGCGCGCAGGCCTGCCTGCCGTACCTGCTGCAGGCGCCCAACCCGCACATCCTCACCCTGGCACCGCCGCCGTCGCTGGATCCGAAATGGTGGGGCGCCCATACCGGCTACACCTTGGCCAAGATGGGCATGAGCTTCGTCACCCTGGGCCTGGCCGCCGAGTTCGGTCCGCGGGGCGTGGCGGTCAACGCGCTGTGGCCGCGCACGGTGATCGCCACCGATGCGATCAACATGATCCCCGGCGTGGATATCGCCGGCTGCCGCAGCCCGCAGATCGTCGCCGACGCCGCCCATGCGGTGTTGACCCGGCAGGCGGCCGGTTTCAGTGGCCAGTTCCTGCTCGACGACGAAGTATTGGCCCAGGCCGGCATCACCGACCTGTCCGGTTATGCGATGGATCCGTCGCGGCCGCTGCTGCCGGACCTGTTCCTGGATTGAGTGGATCACACGCACCGGATGGCGCATCGGTGCGTGCTTCAAGGTCGACATGCGTCGCCTGCACGGCTTGTCCGTGCCTGTGCGATGCCGGCAAGCACGAGGCCGGCCAGCGCACCGATTCGATGCGCTTCGAGCACGACCGGTATTCCCATACTCGTGAGGGACAACGCCGTCTCCCAGGCGAGCTTCGCCGCCAGCAATGCAAGCCCGGCGACCGCAGCCACGCCGCCCTTGCGGACCAGCAGCCAGGCCGTCCACGCATGCAGCAGCCCTGACAACCCTGCGTACCATTGCAGGTCCGGAACGCACAGCAGCAACCCGAGCGAGATCGCCGGCATCAGCAGCAGCGATCCGCCCAGCAGCAACGGCAGTGCGCGCATGCGTGCGGCGATCAGGGCCAACAGCGCCAGCGCGGCGAGATTGACCGCTGCATGGCGCAGGTCCAGATGCATGAGATGACCGGTCCACAGCCGCCACACCTGTCCGGCCAGCACCGCATCGCGGTCCAGCATCAGTTGATCGAAGATCGCCGGCCAGCGGATGCCCGGCCAGGCCGGCACTCCCGCGGCGAGCGTCAGCCTCGCCGCCGCAGCGCCGGCAGCGCGCACACCGCCAGCAGCAGGCCCAGTTCCCATGGCCACACGCTCCCGCCGCCACCCGACCAACGCTTGCCCGAGCGCCGGTCGACGAGCTTCACCTGGCCGTCCTCGCGCACGCGCTGGCCGAACTGGGTGATCGAAGTATCCAGGTTGCCGATCATCTGCGTGACCGCGGCCTGGAAGCCCTCGCGCGACAGCTGCTGGCGCTTGCCATCGGAACCGATCGCGGTCGAACCGCCATGGCGCTGGTCCTGTCCGGGAGCGCGCAACAGCAGCGTGCGCGATCTCACGTCGAACACCGTGGTCTCCACGAACGTGCTGACCTGGTTGCGCGTGGCCGGGATCGTGTAGGCGCCGACGATGGTCCAGTACAGGAACGAGCTGACGGTGTCGTCGGTGGTGCCGACCTGGTCGTAGGACACCAGGGCGACGATGTCCAGGCCCTGCATGCGCGCGATCTGCTCCAGGTTGGCGAAACCGCCGCGTGGGCGCAGGTAGGTGTCGGGGACGATCTCGATGCGGTCGATGAAAGGCTGCGCCTTGAATGCATCGCGCACCTGCTCCAGCAGCTTCTGCCGGTCGGTGGCGTCCATCCCGTCCGGCGTGCGCGATGCGGGCACGAACATCAGTCCCACCCGCGCCGGCAACCGCACTTCCGGCGCGCCTTCCTGCGCAGGTTCGAAGGCGGTGCCGGGCGGGTACAGGTAATCGACCACGCTGCTGGAGACGCCCGAGCGCTGCACCTGGCCGGAGAAGAACGAGGTGCAGCCGGCCAACGCCGCCACGGCCACTGCCGCCCATGCCACGCGCCACCATGGCGCCTTGCTGTCGTGCCTCACCTGATACTCCCTTGCGCTGCGAACGGCCGTGTGGAAACCGGCGGCACTGTAGAACGCGTACGTGGCGTGGCGCCTTGATTTCGATCGGTGCCGCCACCGCCGCGCCGTCATGGCGGCCTTTCGCGGGCGACATGTGACGCGAAACCCGCGCGCGGCCAAGCCGACGGTGTGGTTTGCGCCACGCATTGCGCGACGCCAGGACATGAAGGCCACGGCAGCGCATCGGCCTACAATGGCGATCCCGCGCCGGAGAGCTGTGACATGAAATACCTGCACGCAATGATCCGCGTCCACGACCTGGACGCGACCAGCCGCTTCCTCACCGAAGGGCTGGGCCTGACCCAGACACGGCGCATGGACAACGAGGGCGGTCGTTTCACGTTGGTCTATTTCGGTGCGCCGGCCAATCCGGAAGCGGAAGTCGAGCTGACCTACAATTGGCCGCCGGCCGATGGTTCGCCGGTCGAGGACTACGGCAGTGCGCGCAATTTCGGCCACCTGGCGTTCCAGGTCGACGACATCTATGCGCTGTGCGCGCACCTGCAGTCGCTGGGCGTCACCATCAACCGCCCGCCGCGCGACGGCCGCATGGCCTTCGTGCGCACGCCGGACCTGATCTCGATCGAACTGCTGCAGAAGGGCGGCGCGCTGCCGCCGGCCGAGCCGTGGGCGTCGATGCCCAATACCGGCAGCTGGTGATTTGCGCGCAGGGCGGGGCTTGCCCCGCTGCGTGAGCTATCTCGATTCCGGCAACCGGTGCCCGCAGCTGCGGCAGTGCCGCGCGTCGTGGCTGTGGCCTTCCAGCCCGCACTCAGGGCAGCCGCGCAGATCGAAGCGGCGCGCCTCGTCCTCGCTCTGGCGCAGGCTGGTGGCCAGCTCGGCGGTGTAGATGCCGGTGGGCACGGCGATGATGCTGTAGCCGGTGAGGATCAGCAGCGAGGTGACGAAGCGGCCGGCGACGGTGTGCGGGACGATGTCGCCGAAACCCACCGTGGCCATCGTCACCACCGCCCAGTACATGCTGGCCGGAATGCTGGTGAAGCCGTTGCGCGGGCCTTCGATCACGTACATCAGCGCGCCGGCGATGGTGACGATGGTCAGCACCGAGAACAGGAACACCAGGATCTTGCGCCGGCTGCGCCATAGCGCCTGGGCGAGCACGCCGCTTTCCTCGACATAACGGGTCAGCTTGAGGATCCGGAACAGGCGCAGGATGCGCAGCACGCGCACCACCAGCAGGCTCTGCGCGCCGGGGATCAGCAGCGACAGGTAGGTCGGCAGGATCGCCAGCAGGTCGATCACGCCCCAGATGCTGAGCATGTAGCGCAGCGGCCGCTTGACCACCGCGATGCGCAGCAGGTACTCGGCGGTGAACAGCAGGGTGAAGCCCCATTCCAGCGCATACAGCGCGCCGGCGCGACGCTGGTGGACGTGTTCGACGCTGTCGACCATCACCACCACGATGCTGGCCACGATGGCCACCACCAGCAGCAGGTCGAAGTTGCGCGAGGGCGGCGTGTCGTGCCGGTGGATGATGTCGAACCAGGTGCGCCGCCAGCCGCTTTCGCGAGCGGGTTCGAGCTGCGGGGCCATGAACGGGCGCATGGGCGCAGGATGTGCCCGGTCCGCCGGCGGGGTCAACCGCTGCCCGGCCCGTGCAGCGCAGGCGCCGGGGCCCGATAATGGGCGGGCCGGCAGGTGCCGGTGCATGCCCGACACGCCTTCGATGAACGACACCACGCTTCCTGCCGGCGACACCGCCGCGCTGCTCGAACTCGGCCACCGCTACTACCTGCCCGTCTACCGCCCGCGCGAGCTGGTGCTGGAGCGAGGCGAGGGCGCGCGCCTGTGGGACAGCGAAGGCCGCGAGTACGTCGACCTGGCCGCCGGTATCGCCGTTTGCGGACTGGGCCACAACGATCCGGACCTGCACGCCGCGTTGGTCGAGCAGGCCGGCAAGCTCTGGCACACCAGCAACATCTTCTTCAGCGAGCCGCCGCTGCGACTGGCCCAGGAACTGGTCGCCGCCAGCCTGTTCGCCGAGCGCGTGTTCCTGTGCAACTCCGGCGCCGAAGCCAACGAGGCGGCGATCAAGCTGGTGCGCAAGTGGGCCGCCTCGCAGGGCCGGCCGCCGCAGCAGCGGGTGATCGTCACCTTCCGCGGCAGCTTCCACGGGCGCACCCTGGCCGCGGTCACCGCCACCGCCCAGCCCAAGTACCAGGAAGGCTACGAGCCGCTGCCCGGCGGCTTCCGCTATGTCGACTTCAACGACATCACCCAGCTGGAGACGGCGATGGCCGCCGGCGACGTGGCCGCGGTGATGCTCGAGCCGGTGCAGGGCGAGGGCGGGGTGATGCCGGCCGCGTCCGGCTTCCTGCGCCAGGTGCGCGAGCTGTGCGACCACCACGGCGCGCTGCTGGTACTCGACGAGATCCAGGCCGGCATGGGCCGCACCGGCACGCTGTTCGCGCACTGGCAGGACGGCGTGGTGCCGGACATCGTCACCCTGGCCAAGGCGCTGGGCGGCGGCTTCCCGATCGGCGCGATGCTGGCCGGTCCCAAGGTCGCCCAGGCCATGCAGTTCGGCGCGCACGGCACCACCTTCGGCGGCAATCCGCTGGCCGCCGCGGTGGCGCGGGTGGCGCTGCGCAAGATCGCCTCGTCCAAGACCGCGGCCAACGTGTCGCGGCAGTCGCACGCCCTGCGCGAAGGCCTGCTGGTGATCGGCGCGGAGTTCGACCTGTTCGAGCAGGTGCGCGGACGCGGGCTGATGCTCGGCGCGGTGCTCAAGCCGGCCTACGCCGGCCGCGCCGGCGAGATCCTCGACCACGCCGCCGCGCACGGGTTGTTGCTGCTGCAGGCCGGCCCGGACGTGCTGCGCCTGGTGCCGGCGTTGACCATCACCGATGCCGACGTGGCCGAAGCGCTCAAGCGACTGCGCGCGGCGGTGGCTGCGTTCGTTGCCGGTCGTTGAACAGCGGACGCCTGACATAGCGCCGCGAGAGCGGCTTGATGCGCCGGCCGGGCAGTTGCGCCAGGGCTCGATCAGGCGGGCTTGGCCGCCAGGCCGTAACGCTTCAGCACCCGCCGCAGCGATTGCGCATGGTGGACCGTTTCGGCCTGCAGGCCCGATGCGCGTGCACCCTGCACGTTGGTGAACTTGTCATCGACGAACAGCACCTGCGCGGCGGTCACGTCGAAGTGCGCCAGCGCCTTGGCATAGATCGCCGCATCCGGCTTGCGCACGCCCAGCGCGCCGCTGCACAGCACCCGGCCATCCAGTAGCGGGAACAGCGGTGCGATCACCTGCCGCATCGCCTGGGCCATCAGCGCGCCGTTGTTGGTCAGCACGCCAATGGGTGTGTGTGCGGCGACGGCCAGCACCTGCTCGATCACCCGCGCGTCGGCCCGGTTGCCGGCCACGCGTGAGGCGATCCACGCGGCCTCGTCGACCACGCAACCCAACCCGTCGCCGAGCCGGCGCAGATAGCTGGCGGTGTCGATCCGGCCGCTGTCGTACTCGACCTCCAGGCCGGACGCGAACATCACCCGCATGATCTGCGCCGGCTCGCAGCCGGTCGCGTCGGCCAGGTGGGCGACGCGCCGCGGGTGCGAGTAGTGCGCCAGCACGCCATCGAAATCGAGCAGCAGCAGGCGCGGGCGCACCGCGGTGGTCATGCGCGGGCGAGCTCTCCGAACGCGCCGCGTGCGGCTTCGATCGTGGCGGCGATCACCGACTCGTCGTGCGCGCTGGACAGGAAGCCGGCCTCGTACGCCGACGGCGCCAGGAACACGCCGCGCTCGAGCATCGCGTGGAAGAAGCGGTTGAATGCAGCGATGTCGCAGGCGGTGGCCTGCGCGTAGGTCTCCACTTTCTGGTCGGTGAAGAACAGGCCGAACATCGCCCCGACCCGCGTCGTGGTCACCGCCACGCCCGCTTCACGCGCGGCCGCTTCCAGTCCTTCGCACAGCGAGGCGGTGGTCGCGGCCAGGCGGTCGTGGAAACCCGGCGCCTGGATCAGCTCCAGCATCGCCAGGCCGGCGGCCATCGCCACCGGATTGCCCGACAGCGTGCCGGCCTGGTAGATCGGGCCGGCCGGGGCGATCTGCTGCATCAGCTCGCGAGTGCCGCCGTAGGCGCCCACCGGCATGCCGCCGCCGATGATCTTGCCGAAGGTGGTCAGGTCCGGGGTGATGCCGTAGTGCGCCTGCGCACCGCCCAGGGCCACGCGGAAACCGGTCATCACCTCGTCGAAGATCAGCAGGGTGCCGTGCCGGGTGCACAGGTCACGCAGGTGCTGCAGATAGCCCTCGCGCGGCGGGATGCAGTTGGCATTGCCGACTACCGGCTCGATGATCAGCGCGGCGATCTCGCTGCCGATCTCGTCGAACAACTTGGTCGCGCCTTCGAAATCGTTGTAGCTCAGCGTGCTGGTCAGCTCGCTCAATCCGGCCGGCACGCCGGGCGAGGTCGGCACGCCCAGGGTCAGCATGCCGCTGCCGGCCTTGACCAGGAACGAGTCGCCGTGGCCGTGGTAGCAGCCCTCGAACTTGACGATGCGCTGGCGGCCGGTGGCGCCGCGCGCCAGGCGGATCGCCGACAGCGTGGCCTCGGTGCCCGAGTTGACCATGCGCACCATCTGGCACGACGGCACCAGGCGGGTGATCGTCTCGGCCATGGTGACCTCGGCCGCGCACGGCGCGCCGAACGACAGGCCATCACCGATCGCCTTTTCCACCGCCGCGCGCACGGCCGGGTGGTTGTGGCCGACGATCATCGGGCCCCACGAGCCGACGTAGTCGATGTAGCGGTTGCCGTCGACGTCGTACAGGTACGGGCCGTCGGCGCGCTGGACGAAGAACGGCTCGCCACCGACCGACTTGAACGCGCGCACCGGCGAATTGACGCCGCCCGGCAGCAGCTGCTGCGCGCGGGAGAAGAGGGCGTGGGAGCGTTCGTGGTTCATGCGGGTATTCCTGTGCGTACGGCGAAAGGGGAAGTGTAGGAGACCGGCGCGAGCGGCCTAGGCGAAGCAGCGCGCATAGGCGCGCACCGCGGCTACCGGATCGGGCGCATCGAACACCCCGCCGATGACCGCCACCAGGTCGGCACCTGCAGCCACCAGCGCGGGAGCGTTGTCCGGAGTGATGCCGCCGATGGCCACCTTCGGCACGCCCAGCACGGCGGCCTGGCGCAGCAGCTCGGGCGCGGCGCGGCGGGTGGTGGCCTTGCTGGTGGTGGGGAAGAACGCGCCGAAGGCGACATAGCCGGCGCCGGCGGCGACCGCGCGCTGGGCCAGGTCCAGCCGGTCGTAGCAGGAGGCGCCGAGGATCGCGTCGGGCCCGAGCAGGGCGCGTGCGGCGGCGATGTCGCCGTCGTCCTCGCCCAGGTGCGCGCCGGCCGCGCCGATGGCCAGGGCCAGGGCGGCATCGTCATTGACCAGCAGCGGCACGCCGGCCGGCGCACACAGCGCTTGCAGCGCGGTGGCCTGCTCGTGGCGCAGGGACGCACTGGCGGTCTTGTTGCGGTACTGCAGCCAGGTCACGCCGTGGCCGAGCAGCGGCGCGACCCGCGCCAGCAGGCGGGCGGTGTCGGCCTCGTCGGGGGTGATCAGGTAGAGGCCGCGGGGCGGCCGGTCGTGCTGCTGGGGGACCATCGGGGTATCCGGTGCGGCGTCGGCGGTGGGACAATGCCGTCCCGCGCCCGTGCCGAAGCCCCGCATTATCCGATGAGCGAACCCGACGCCACCACCTACCGCAGCTGGATGTGCGTGGTCTGCGGCTTCATTTACCACGAGGCCGACGGCTTGCCGGAAGAGGGCATCGCCCCGGGCACGCGCTGGGAAGACATCCCGGACACCTGGACCTGCCCGGATTGCGGGGTCACCAAGGACGATTTCGAGATGGTCCAGCTGTAAGCCGCGCGCCAGCCGCCGGGCCCGAGGGTCGGGCGGGGGCGGGGATCAGTGCAGCGAGGTGCGGGTGCCGCCGGCTTCCACCAGCCGCTCGCGGATCTGCTCGGCATCGGCCGCATCCGGGGCCAGCTCCAGGTACCGGCCCAGGTCCTGGCGGGCACCGTGCAGGTGGTCCAGCTCCAGGTAGGCCAGCCCGCGGTCGCGCAGCGCCTCGGACTGGGTGGGCATCAGCTTGAGCACGCGGTCGGCGCTGCGCGCGGCGCGGTCCCATTGCCGGTCGTCGGCGTACAGCCCATGCAGGTTGCGCAGCACCCGGACCAGGATCGCCCGGTGCGGGGCGGGGCTGAGGATCTGCAGCAGCACGTTGTCGTCGGGCGTTTCGCCCAGGTGCGGCTTGGCCCGCTCGCGCAACTCCTCCACCGCCAGCGGACGGCCGCCGTTGAACGGGTCCATCACCAGCAGGCCGCCGTCCACCGGCAGGCGCACCAGGAAGTGGCCGGGGAAGGACACGCCATCCAGCGGGATGCCCAGCCGCCGTGCGACTTCCATCTGCACCATCGCCAGCGAGATCGGGTTGCCCAGGCGCCGGTCCAGCACCTGGTTGAGGTAGCTGTTGCGCGGGTCGTAGTACTCGTCGTGGTTGCCGCTGTAACCCACTTCCTCGAACAGGTGGCGATTGATCGCCGCCATCTTCAACGGTTGCTGGCCGATCGCGGCGACCTCTTCGCGCAGGTGGTCGGCATGGGCCTGGACCAGCGCCTCGTACGGTGCCGGATCCAGCGCGGGGTACTCGTCGCGTGCGATCAGAAGCAGTGCCGGCAGCAGCGGCAGTGATTCGTCGTCGAGCGCGGCCAGTACGTTCCAATCCGGCAGTGGCGTGCGGTCGATCCCCATGCCTAAAGACTGGCGCCACTGATCGTGACAATCAAGTCCTGGAGCGACCGCGCGTCGGCAGGCCGACGCGCGGATCGGGATGGCGTCAGTTGCCGCTGGCTGGCGTGATTCCGGGGCCGAATGTCATCAGCGCGCCATCTTCCAGCTTCAGCCGCGCAGCCTGGCCGGCGTTGAGTTCCAGCACGTACATGGCCGGGCGCCGGCTGGGGTACGGCGGGCAGCGGTCGCCGGCCGAACACGGCGGCACGTCGCGCTGCTGGGTGACCAGGCGGCGCTCGCTGTCGAAGTACAGGATGTCCAGCGGGATCTTGGTGTTCTTCATCCAGTACGCCTGCGGCTCCTGGCGCTCGTGGATGAAGATCATGCCGTGGTCGGCCGGCATTTCGTCGCGGAACATCAGGCCGCGTGCGCGCTCGGCGTCGTCGTCGGCGACCTCGACCTTGAAGCGCTCGCCGCCCACTTCCACCCACGGCGTGCGCGCCGAGGCGCAGGCGCTGAGGGCCAGCAGGACCGGAACCAGGGACAGGTAACTCAGGCGGCGGATCATGGCGGCAGCGGCTCCGGTGAAGGCGCGGGGAAGGATCACAGCACCAGCGGCGGTTCGCCGCCGACGATCACGATGTCGGCCGGGCGCCGCGCGAACAGGCCGACGCTGACCACGCCGGGGATCTGGTTGAGCTCGGTCTCCATCGCCACCGGGTCGGTGATCGACAGGTTGTGCACGTCCAGGATCCAGTTGCCGTTGTCGGTGACCACCCCGTCGCGCCATACCGGCTGGCCGCCGGTGAGCGACAGGATGCGGCGGGCGACCAGGCTGCGGGCCATCGGGATCACTTCCACCGGCAGCGGGAACCTGCCCAGCACCGGCACCTGCTTGGCCGGATCGACGATGCACACGAAGGTTTCGCTGGCCTCGGCGATGATCTTCTCGCGGGTCAGCGCGGCGCCGCCGCCCTTGATCAGGCGCTTGTGCGGATCGCACTCGTCGGCGCCGTCCACGTACAGCTGCAGCGGGCCGGCGGCGTTGGCGTCCAGCACCTCGATGCCCAGCGCCTTCAGCCGCGCCGTGCTCTGGTCCGAGCTGGATACCGCCCCGGCGATGCGGTCGCGGATGCGGCCGAGCGCGTCGATGAAATAGGCCACGGTCGAGCCGGTGCCGACGCCGACGATCATGCCGTCCTGGACATAGTCGATGGCCTTCTCGCCGGCCAGTCGTTTCGCTTCGCTCATGGGTTCAGACCTTGCAGGAGTATTGGTGGATTGGCCGAGGCCGGGTCATTCCAGCGACAGCAGCAGCTTCCACTGCGCGGCGGTGACCGGGAATACCGACAGCCGGCTGCCGCGGGCCACCAGCGGGAATGCTTCGCCCAGTTCGTCGGCGTGCTGCTTGATCTCGTCCAGGGCGATGGTGCGGCCGAGCTTGCGCTCGAAGGCCACGTCGACCAGGAACCAGCGCGGCTGCTCGTGGGTGGCCTTGGGATCGTAGTAGTCCGACTTCGGGTCGAACTGGGTCGCATCGGGATAGGCCGCGCTGGCCACGCGCGCCACGCCGGCGATGCCGGGCACCTTGGCGTTGGAGTGGTAGAACAGCACGCCGTCGCCGACCTTCATCCCGTCGCGCATGAAGTTGCGCGCCTGGTAGTTGCGTACGCCGTTCCACGGTTCGGTGCCGACCCGCTGCAGGTCGTCGATGGAGAAGGCGTCCGGTTCGGACTTCATCAGCCAGTAGCGCTTGCGGGCGGTCATGCAGGCTCGCTTCGGGGTTCGCGGCGGGGGAGATAGGTGGCGTCTTCGGTGCAGATCGCGTCGGGCAGCACATCCCACGCGGCCGTTTCCAGCGCCGGCACCTGCTGCGCGGAAAACGCGGCGCCGACCAGCCAGGGCGGGGCGGGGCGATCGTGGCGGAACGCGAAGCTGCGATCATACCAACCGCCTCCCATGCCCAGCCGGCGCCCGTCCGCGTCGAAACCCACCAGCGGCATCACCGCCAGCGCCAGCGCCTGCGCGGGCAGCCCGGAGGACGGCTCCACGTCAGGTTCGGGGATGCCGAAGCGGTTGGTCACCAGCGGATCGCCGGCGCGCCAGGGCGCGAAGCGCAGGGTGTCGTCGTCGTGCAGCAGTGGCAGGCAGTAAATGAGGCCCGGCGGAAGGCGCAGCTGCAGCACATGCAGGCCAATCTCCCCGTCCAGCGCCCAGTAGCCGGACACATAGCCTTCGCGCGGCAGGAACGGCAGGGCGAGGATGCGCTGGGCCAGCGCTTCGGCGCCGGCGATGCGCGTGGCAGCGGGCAGTTCGCGGCGGCGTTGGCGCAGTTCGCGGCGCAGCGATGCGCGGTCCTGGGTCATGGGCGGCGGTGTGTGTGTGGGACGAGGGCCATGATCGCGGACGCGCGCCTGCGCGCCAAGCGTGATGCCGGAAACGACAACGCCTCCCGAAGGAGGCGCTGTCACAAAAAGGCATTCTCCACCATGCCGATGCGGCGAAACGACCTTGAACCCGGGGTCCAAGTGGGAATGCTAGGAAACCATCGGGCTTTCCGCTACATGGCGGACATGCACACCCGGCGTCGTCGCATCCCCGGTGTCGTTTTTAAGGGACAAGGCGAATGTTTTGCCAGCTGTCGAACACGGCAGAGAACGCAGGTGAAGTATAGCGTCCGTGGCGCGCCTGCCTAGCCCGTCTGTCGGTGTGCGGCAAGAAATCGGCAATGCAGGGTTCAGCGATGCAAGACGCAGTCTATTGCGATCGCGTGCGCATTCAGCCGGCGGTGGTGCCGAGCAGGCCGTCCAGGCGCCTGTTCAGCGTTTCCAGCGTGCTGGCCAGCTCACGATGCTGCGCTTCGCGTTCCTGGCGCAGCTGCTGCACTTCGTGGGCCAGGTTGAGCGCGGCCAGTACCGCGATCCGGTCCAGCGCGACCATGCGGTTGTTGCCGCGCAGTTCGCGCATGCGCGCATCGAGCAGGCGCGCGGCGGCGACCAGGCCGTCGCGTTCATCGGCGCCGACGCCGACGGTGTATTCGCGGTCGAGGATGCGGACGCCGACCGGCTCGCTGTTGCTGCTCACGTGTGCTGCTCCAGCGACTTCAGGCGGACGATCATCGCTTCCACCCGCGAGCGCGCCTGTTCGTTCTTGTTCAACAGCTGCGCCCGTTCGCTGAACAGCTGCTCCTGCTGCTGGCGCAGGCTGCGGTTCTCGTCGGCCAGCCGCTGGCAGCGCTCGGCCAGCGCTTCGACCCGCGCGGCGAGGGCGCGGAGCTGGACGATGGCGTCGGCGGAAGGATCCATGGCGGTCACGATAGGCAGCGCCCGTGCGGGCGGTCAAGCGGCGCGGCGGTGCCGGCCGGGCGGGCGGTTCAGGCCGGTACGGCCAGCGGCTGCAGCAGGAATGCCAGGCAGGTGTCGCGGTCCATCGCGGCGGCCACGTAATGGCCCTGGACCTCGTCGCAGCCGTGGTCGCGCAGGAACTTGAGCTGGCCGGCCGTCTCCACGCCTTCGGCGACTACCGTCAGCGACAGCGAGTGGCCCATGGCGATGACCGTGCTGGTGATGGCTTCGTCGTCCGGGTCGCGGGTGAGGTCGCCGACGAATTCCTGGTCGATCTTCAGCGTGGTCAGCGGCAGGCGCTTGAGATAGGCCAATGAGGAGTAGCCGGTGCCGAAGTCGTCCACCGCCACGCCCACGCCCAGCACGCGACAGGCGTGCAGCACACTGGCACTGCGGCCGACGTTGGCCATGATCGCGCTCTCGGTCAGTTCCAGTTCCAGCTGGCCGGAGGCCACGCCGGTCTCGGCCAGGATCCGCGCCAAAGTTGCGGCCAGGTCGCCGCGCAGCAGCTGGATCGCCGAGACATTGACCGACATGCACATGCCTTCCAGCCCGGCCTCATGCCACTGGCGCAGGGTGGTGCAGGCTTCCTTGAGCACCCATTCGCCGATTTCCAGGATCAGCCCGGTGTCCTCGGCCAGCGGGATGAACTGGTCCGGCGGGATCAGCCCGAATTCGGGGTGGTGCCAGCGCACCAGCGCCTCGGCGCCGACCACGCGCTGTTCGTGCAGCGAGTAGCGCGGCTGGTAGACCAGGGCCAGCTCGTCGCGTTCCACGACCCGGCGCAGCAGGCCGGCCAGGGTGGCGCGGCGGCGGGTGGCTTCGTCCATCCGCGCCGAGTACACCTGCCAGGTGCGGCGCCCGGCGGCCTTGGCCTGGTACATGGCGGTGTCGGCGTGCTTGAGCAGCTCGGTCGGCACCTGGGCGTGGTCGGGGAACAGGCTGATGCCGATCGAGGGCGAGACGGTGATCTCGTGGTGCTCGTCCAGGGTCAGCGGCAGGGCGAACGCTTCGATCACCCGCCGTGCCACGTCCTCGGCTTCCGCCGGCGCGGCCAGGCCTTCCAGGACCACGGTGAACTCGTCGCCGCCCAGGCGGGCGACGGTGTGCTGCGGGCCGACCGCATGCTGCACGCGCTCGGCCGCTGCGCGCAGGACCCGGTCGCCGGTGGCGTGGCCGAGCGAATCGTTGACGTCCTTGAAGCGGTCCAGGTCCAGGAACAGCACGGCCACATGCCCGCCTTCGCGCCGCGCCCGCACGATCGCCCGGGCCAGGCGCTCGGACAGCAGGGAGCGGTTGGGCAGGCTGGTCAGGGCGTCGTAGTTGGCCAGGTAGCGAAGCTCCTGCTCGGCGCGCTTCTGCTCGGTGATGTCGCTGAGCACCACCACATGGAAATTGGCCTCGCCGCCGGCATCCAGGATGCCGTTGTGCTTGACGTGGCAGAGGATCTCCTCGCCGTCGCGGCGGGTCATCCACACGTTGCCCTGCCAGTGCTGGCGCCCCAGGTCCTGGCGCAGCGCGCTGCTGCGGCCTTCGCTGTGGTCGCTGTCGAGCATGGTGAACGGGCGGCCCAGCGCTTCGACGTCGTTGTAGCCGGTGATCTGGGTGAAGGCCGGATTGACCGCGACGAAGTGCAGCTCGCGATCAAGCACCGCCACCGCCTCGCTCATGCTGCGCAGCACTTCGCTGGCGATGCGCCGTTCGGCCTCGGCGTGGCGGTTGGAGGTGGTGTCGCGCGCGGTGCCGGCCAGCCGGCGCGGGCGCCCGTGCGCGTCGCGCTCGACCGTGCGCCCGTGCACGCGCATCCAGACCCAGTTGCCGTCGCCGTCCGGATCGACCCGGTGCTCGGAGGTGAACAGCGGGTCGCGGCCGCGCAGGTGTGCGCGCAGGCGGCGGCGAAGGCTGGCGCGGTCGTGCGGGTGGACCACCGGCAGCGACACCCGCCGGCTGCTCACGGCCAGGCCCAGGCCGGGCTCGGATTCGGATTCGTCGGCGTGCAGCAGGTGCAGCTCGCGCCGGTCCAGGTCAAAGTCCCAGAACTGTTCGCCCGAACCCCACAGCGCGACGGTCAGGTGCTCCTCGCGGGCCCGCAGTGCGTCGTGTTGCTTCAGGTGGCTGTTGCGCCAGCGCCAGATCAGCAGCAGGACTGCGATCGTGAGCCCGGCGGCAATGGCCAGAAGTACGGCAGTCATCGGCGGCCGGTCCGTAGGGGTCCTGCTCTGCGGTAGCGCGCAGCGACGTCGGACGGCATGGGATGCGGGGCTGGATGGGCGATCCTGGCGAGTGTAGGCATGGCCGGGGAAAGCCCACAAGCGGCGTGCCGCGGACGGTTGCTACAATTCGGTCGATACAACCCCCACGATCCGCCCCGCACGCATGCCCGAATTGCCTACTTCCGAAGACGTCGCCGAGGCCAGCCGCGAGCTGCAGCTGGGCGCCACCGTGCCCGAGCTGCATGGCAGCCTGTGCGGTTGGCTGGCCGGCGGTGGGCAGGACACGGTGGCCTGGCCGTCGCGGGTGCTGGTCGATGCCAACGTGCCGGCGCCGGCGCCGGGCAGCGCGCTGGATCTGCTGCGCCAGGTCACCGTCGCGCAGCTGGGCGATGGCGAGTTCTCCTTCCAGCTGCTGCTGGGCGAGGACGACATGCCGCTGCGCCAGCGCGCGCAGGCGCTGTTCGACTGGTGCCGCAGCTTCCTGGGCGCGTTCGGGCTGGCCGCAGGCGCGCAGCCGCCGCTGTCGGAGGAGGGCGCCGAAGCCCTGCAGGACCTGGCCCGCCTGGCCGGGGCCAGCGTCGAAGATATCGACGAGGACGAGGAAGACGAGTCCGCCCTGTCGGAGCTGGAGGAGTTCGTCCGCGTCGCCGCGTTGCTGCTGCATGGCGACTGCGTACTGGGTCCGCGTCACCGCCGCAGCCTGAACTGACATGTTGCGCCAGGCTTCCGGCATCTCGTCGGCCGAGTACGTCCGCCGCCGCCGCCAGCTGATGCGCATGGCCGGCGAGGACGCGATCCTGGTCCTGCCCGCCGCGCCGGTGCGGGTGCGTAGCCACGACACCCATTACCCGTATCGCCAGGATTCGGACTTCTGGTACCTGTGCGGCTTCCCGGAACCGGAAGCGGTGCTGGTGCTGGTGCCCGGCCGCAAGCATGGCGAAGCCCTGCTGTTCTGCCGCGAGCGCGATCCCGAGCGCGAAGGCTGGGACGGTTCGCGCGCCGGCCAGGAAGGCGCCGTCGCCGACTACGGCATGGATGACGCCTATCCGATCGACGACCTCGACGAGATCCTGCCGGGCCTGCTCGAAGGCCGCTCCCGGGTCTATTACCACTTCGGTCGCGATGCGGAGTTCGACCTCAAGCTGATCGGCTGGATCAACCGGGTCCGCGCGCAGGTTCGCCATGGCGCGCAGCCGCCGCACGAGTTCCTCGAGCTGGGCCACCTGCTGCACGAGCAGCGACTGTTCAAGTCGCGCGACGAGCTGCGGCTGATGGAGAAGGCCGCAGCGATCAGCGTGCGCGCCCACCAGGCGGCCATGCGCGCCGCCCGCCCGGGCATGTACGAATACGAGTTCCAGGCCGAGATCGAGCGCGTGTTCCGCGCGTCCGACGCGTGCCCTGCGTACAACAGCATCGTCGGTGCCGGCGCCAACGGCTGCGTGCTGCACTACGTGGCCAACAGCGCCCGCGCGGCCGACGGCGACCTGGTCCTGATCGACGCCGGCGCCGAGTACCGCAACTATGCCGCCGACATCACCCGCACCTTCCCGGTCAACGGCCGCTTCTCCAAGGAGCAGCGCGCGCTGCACGACCTGGTCGGCGCGGCGCAGGCCGCCGCGCGCGGTCGCGCGCAGCCGGGCGTGCCGTGGATCGCGATTCACGATGCGGCGGTGGAGGCATTGACCGAAGGCCTGCTGCGCCTGGGCCTGCTCAAGGGCTCGCTGGAAACCAACATCGCCGAGGGGCATTACAAGCGCTTCTACCGGCACAAGAGCGGACACTGGCTGGGCCTGGACGTGCACGATGTCGGCGACTACCGGATCGACGGCGAGTCGCGACTGCTCGAGCCGGGCATGGTCCTGACCATCGAGCCGGGCCTGTACGTGGCCGCCGACGACAAGGCCGTGCCGGCCAAGTGGCGCGGCATCGGCATCCGCATCGAGGACGACGTGCTGATCACCGGCGACGGCCACCGGGTCCTGACCGAGGGCCTGGCCCGCTCGGCCGACGAGATCGAAGCGTTCATGGCCGGGGCCTGAGGGCGGCCCAGTCGCGCCCGCGGCTCGCGGACATCGAGGGTCAGGCGGCTTCCCGGGAATCCGGAGCCTCTTCGTGACGCCATCTGTGGCCTTCTGTCAGTCCTACTTGTTTGTTTTCGCTGCCTTTTCCTGTCTCCGGACCTGAACGCCCGCCAGCGGCCCCGTCTGTCCACTTGAAATAGCTGCCTAGGCATCTATATCCTGTGCAGCCATGAACAAGACCGATCCCCGCGAGAGCCTCGGCTACCAGGTCGCCGACCTGCACCGCCTGTTTGGCCGCGTGTTCGACCGCCGCGTCGCCCACCTGGAGCTGACCCGCGTGCAGTGGCGCGCGCTCAAGCACCTGGGCCATGCCGAAGGCGCCACCCAGGTCGAGCTGGCCGACCGACTCGACATGGAGCCGATCGCGCTGGGCCGGGTCATCGACCGGCTGCAGAAGGCCGGCTTCGTCGAACGCCGCGCCGATCCGGCCGACCGCCGGGTCTGGCGCCTGTACCTGCTGCCGCAGTCGGCGCAGGTGATGGGCCCGGTGGAAACGGTGGCGCACGCCCTTCGCAAGGACGCCACGGCCGGCATCTCCGCCGAAGAACTGGCGAACGCGCTGTCGGTCCTGGACCGCGTCCGCGACAACCTCACCCGACTCGACCGCGAAGACCGCGGCGAGACCTCCCCGCAGAGCTGAACCCCCATGACCAGCAAGTCCAACAACGCCGCCGATGCGGCCCAGGTTCCCGTCCGCAAGCGCCGCGTCCCGATGTGGCTGTGGGTCGCAGGCCCCCTCGCCGTGGCCGGCTTCTTCGGCTGGCAGTGGATGAACTCCGGCCGCGAGGTCGATACCGACAACGCCTACGTCAAGGCCGAGCGCATCCTCATCGCGCCGCAGGTCGGTGGTCGCGTGGTCGAGGTGGCCGTGAGCCAGAACCAGCCGGTGAAGAAGGGCGACCTGCTGTTCCGCATCGATACCCAGCCGCTGGAGATCGCGGTGGCGCAGAACGAGGCGCTGCTGGCGCACATGGCCAATGCGGTCGACGCCAGCCGGGCCAAGGTGACCGGTACCGGCACCTCGATCCAGGCCTCGCGCGAAACCCTGGGCTGGGCCCAGCGCGACCTGCAGCGCATGCAGCAGCTGGGCGACCAGCAGCTGGTCTCGCGCAAGATGGTCGACGACGCCCGCCACGCCGTGGCCGAAGCGCGCACCGACCTGGCCGATGCGATCGCCTCGCAGAGCGAAGCCACCGCCACGCTGAGCGGCAAGGCCAACACCCCGACCGAAGACCTGCCCGACTACCGCGCCGCACTGGCGATGGTGGCCAAGGCCAAGCTCGACCTGGCGCACGCCGAGGTGCGCGCGCCGGTGGACGGCGTGATCGGCACCCACGACCTGCAGGTCGGCGAGTTCCTCAACGTCGGCCAGACCGCGATGCCGCTGGTGGCCACCGATCCGATCTGGATCGAGGCCAACTTCAAGGAAACCGAGCTGGCCAAGATGCAGGTCGGCCAGAAGGCGACCATCGAGGTCGACAGCTATCCGGGCGTGAAGTGGAAGGCGCACGTGGCCTCGATCGCTCCGGCGTCGGGCGCCGAGTTCAGCGTGCTGCCGGCGCAGAACGCCACCGGCAACTGGGTCAAGATCGTGCAGCGCATCCCGGTGCGGCTGGAGATCGACGCCGCCGACCGCGAGCACGCCCCGATCCTGCGCGCCGGCATGAGCGCCCAGGTCAAGGTCGACCTGCAGGACGCGCCGGCCACCGCCAACAGCGAAGCCGCCGCGCCCGTCGCCGCCGGCCAGCACTGATTGCCCGAGCCACGGCCGCGTGATCGCAGCCGTGGCTCAACTTCCCGGACACCGGACATGATTTCGCGCCTGAATTCCTCCGAAGGCGGCAGCCGCGCGTTGCTGGTCGGCTCGGTGATGCTGGCCACGCTGATGCAGGCGCTGGACACCACCATCGCCAACGTGGCTCTGCCCGACATGCGCGGCTCGCTGTCGGCCACGCAGGACCAGGCATCGTGGGTTCTGACCAGTTACATCGTGGCCGCCGCCATCCTGACTCCAGTCACCGGCTGGCTGGCCGCGCGCCTGGGCCGGCGCCGCCTGCTGATCATCGCGGTCAGCGGCTTCACCGTCGCTTCGGTGCTGTGCGCGATGGCGACCGGCATCGGCCAGATGGTCATGTTCCGGATCCTGCAGGGCGTGTTCGGCGCCTCGCTGGTGCCGATCTCCCAGTCGCTGCTGCTCGATGCGTTCCCCAAGGAAAAGCACGGCGCGGCGATGGCGATGTGGGGCATGGGAATTATGGTCGGCCCGATCCTTGGGCCCCCGCTGGGCGGCTGGCTGACCGAGTACTACAGCTGGCACTGGGTGTTCCTGATCAACCTGCCGGTCGGTGTGATCGCGCTGATCGGCATCATGGCCAGCGTCAAGGCGGAGATCCCGCGTCCGCGCCCGCTGGATGCCATCGGCCTGGCCTTGCTCGCGCTTGGCATCGGTTCGCTGCAGCTGTTCCTGGACCGCGGCGAGACCGTGGACTGGTTCGGCAGTCTGGAGATCCAGGTCGAGTCGGCGATCGCCTTCCTGGCGCTGTACCTGTACGGCCTGTGGTGGTGGAACCGGCGCGAACGCGCGCTGCTGGACCTGGGCATGCTCGGCAACCGCAACTTCGCCGTCGGCTGCGTGCTGATCTTCGTGGTCGGCATCGTGTTGTTCGCCACGCTGGCGCTGCTGCCGCCGTACCTGAGCTCGCTGATGAACTACCCCACGCTGACCATCGGCATGGTGCTGGCACCGCGCGGCATCGGCACGATGTTCACGATGATGCTGGTCGGGCGCATGCTCGGCCGGGTCGATGCGCGCATTCCGATCCTGGTCGGCATGGCGATGATGGTGCTGTCGCTGCACGGCATGTCGATGTTCGGCACCGAGGCTTCGATCGAGGCGGTGGTGTGGCTGGGCGTGCTGCAGGGCATGGGCCTGGGCCTGGTGTTCGTGCCGATATCCACGATCGCGTACTCGACCCTGCCCGCGTCGCAGCGCACCGAGGCCGCTGGCCTGTTCAGCCTGATCCGCAACATCGGTTCGTCGGTGGGCATCTCGATGGTGATCGCGCTGCTGGCGCGCGCCAGCCAGGTCAACCACGCCGAGATCGCCGCGCGCATCCCGGCCTACGGCGCCGAGCAGACCCTGGTGCCGTCGCTCTGGAATCCGGCCACGCAGTCCGGTGCGGCATTCCTCAATGCCGAGGTCACGCGCCAGGCCGCGGCGATCGGCTACTCCAACGATTTCTGGCTGATGATGGTGCTGACGATATGCGCGATGCCGCTGGTGCTGCTGATGCACAGCGGGCGGCACGACAGCGGCGGCGCCAGCGCGTCGGAAGCGGCGGCGGCCGCGCATTGATAGCCCGGGGCATACTCGCGCCATGAAGCTTGCCGGCATCCACCACGTGGCGATCATCGCCTCCGACTACGCGCGCTCCAGGCGCTTCTATGTCGAGGTGCTCGGGCTGGACGTGGTTGCCGAGGTCTATCGGCAAGCGCGCGATTCCTGGAAGCTCGACCTGCGCCTGGCCGATGGCACCCAGGTCGAGCTGTTCTCCTTCCCGCAGCCGCCCGCGCGCGTCTCGCGCCCGGAGGCCGCCGGCCTGCGCCATCTCGCCTTCCGCGTCGTCGATCTGGGCCAGGCGGTGGCTCATCTAAACGGGCACGGCGTGGTCACCGAGCCGGTGCGCGTGGACGAATACACCGGACGTCGCTTCACCTTCTTCGCCGATCCGGACGACCTGCCGCTGGAGTTGTACGAAGAAGGCCAGGGCACGGCATAACCGCGGCTTCGCGCCCACGCCCACGCGTGCGATGCAATTAGCAGAAGATCGAATCCTCTGCCATGTCCTGTGTCACTCCCCGTTCGAGGCGGGCCGGTAGAATCGGCCTATCCCCCACGGAATCCCTGCAATGAGCAACAGGATCGCCCACGCCGGACTGGCGGCGAAGCGGATGACGGCCGAGCAGGCCGCCGCCCTGATCGACCCGGGCATGTCGGTCGGCATGAGCGGATTCACCGGCGCCGGTTATCCCAAGGCGATCCCGTTGGCGCTGGCCCAGCGTATCGAGGCCGCGCACGCGCGCGGCGAACCGTTCGCCCTGCGCATCCTCACCGGCGCCTCGACCGCGCCCGAACTCGACGGCGCGCTCGCCCGCGCCGGCGGCATCGATTTCCGCCTGCCGTACCAGTCCGATCCGGATCTGCGCGCGCGCATCAACAGCGGCGAGATCGAGTACATGGACATCCACCTGGGCCATGTCGCGCAGTACACCTGGTTCGGCTTCCTCGGGCACATGGACGTGGCGGTGGTCGAGGCCAGCGCGATCCTGCCCGATGGCCGGCTGGTGCCGTCCACCTCGGTGGGCAACAACAAGACCTGGCTGGACCTGGCCGACAAGGTGATCATCGAGGTCAACCATCGCCAGCCGCTCGGCCTGGGCGGCATGCACGACATCTACTACGGCACCGCGCTGCCGCCGCAGCGCAAGCCGATCCCGCTGGTGCATCCGGGAGATCGCATCGGCGAGCCGTACCTGCGCTGCGATCCGTCCAAGGTGATCGCGGTGGTGGAGACCGACGCGCCGGACCGGCTCGGCCGCTTCGCCGATCCGGACGACACCTCGCGCCGCATCGCCGCGCACCTGGTCGAGTTCTTCCGCCACGAGATCCGCGCCGGGCGCCTGCACGAGAAGCTGCTGCCGTTGCAGTCGGGCGTGGGCAACGTCGCCAACGCCGTGCTCGCCGGCCTGCGCGAAGCCGGCTTCCGCGGCCTGACCGCGTTCACCGAGGTGATCCAGGACGGCATGCTCGAACTGATCGGCGACGGCACCATCGAGGTCGCTTCGGCCAGTTCGTTCGCGCTCAGCCCCGAGGGCGTGGCCGACTTCGTCGCCAACATCAACCGCTACCGCGAGCGGATCGTGCTGCGCCCGCAGGAGATCTCCAACCATGCCGAACTGATCCGCCGCCTGGGCGTGATCGGCATGAACGGCATGGTCGAGGCCGACCTCTACGGCAACGTCAATTCCACGCACGTGGCCGGCACCAGCATCATCAACGGCATCGGCGGTTCGGGCGACTTCGCCCGCAACGGTTTCCTGTCCTGCTTCCTCACCCCGAGCACGGCCAAGAACGGCGCGATCTCGGCGATCGTGCCGATGGTCAGCCACGTGGACCACACCGAGCACGACGTGGCGGTGATCGTCACCGAGCAGGGCGTGGCCGACCTGCGCGGCCTGTCGCCCAAGCAGCGCGCGCGCCGGATCATCGACAACTGCGCGCACCCGGACTACCGGCCGATGCTGCAGGACTACTTCGAGCGCGCGATCCGCGACAGCAAGGGCAAACACACCCCGCACCTGCTGGGCGAGGCGCTGTCCTGGCACCAGCGCTACCTGGAAACGGGTTCGATGCGGGTGTGACTGGCCGACTGGGCGCAGCAGTGATGCTGCGCTCCGTCTTCAAGCGATGGAGTGGCGGGGAGCTCGCGCGGCGACGCGATGCGATACCCCTTGGGGCGAATGTCCCCCGGCACCGATGAAGCCGGCGCCTCCTCCTCGATTTCACCCCAAGGGGTATCGCATCGCGTCCTGATGGATGGCGAGCGATTCTTCGAAGCATCCTGCGGTGCCGGGAATTTCCCTTTCCCTATCCGCGCGATCGGCAGTTTCTTTCCGACCCTTCAAACCGCGCTGCGCACCTCCCGATCGCCATCCCCTACAGGCGATGTGGGGTGTCCCCCTGCAGCGAAATAAAGGAGGAGGCAGCGGCCGCAGGCCGATGCCGGGGGACATTCGCGGAAGGGGATACCCCGCAGCGCACGCCGCGGCGCATGCCTTTGCTCCTGTTTCCTTCGACCCCAAACAAAACGGGCGACACCTTCGTGTCGCCCGTCGATTCCCGCGATGTGTCGAACGACTCAGCCCAGCGCAGCCAGCCACTCGTCGTCCGAGCCCTCGTTGACGCCCTCGAACAGCGGCGTGGAGAAATAGCGCTCGCCGGTGTCGGGCAGGATCGCCAGCAGCACCGAGCCCTTGGGCGCATCGGCGGCGACCTTCAGCGCGGCGGCCACGGTGGCGCCGGCGGAGATGCCCACGAAGATGCCTTCCTCGGCGGCCAGGCGGCGCGAGGTCGCGATGGCGTCCTCGTCGGCCACGCCCAGGATCTGGTCGGCGACTTCGCGGTTGAGCACGGCCGGGATGAAGTCCGGCGTCCAACCCTGCACCTTGTGCGGCTTCCACTCGTTGCCGGCCAGCAGCGAAGCGTTGGCCGGTTCGGCGGCGGTGATCTTCACTTCCGGACGGGCGACGCGCAGCACCTCGCCCACGCCGGTGAGCGTGCCGCCAGTGCCCCAGCCGGTGACGAAATGATCGAGGCGGCGGCCAGCGAAGTCGCGCAGGATTTCCGCGGCGGTGGTCTGGCGGTGGTACGCCGGGTTGGCCGGGTTCTCGAACTGGCGGGCCAGGAACCAGCCGTGCTTCTTGGCCAGCTCTTCGGCGCGGCGGACCATGCCGCTGCCGCGTTCGGCGGCCGGGGTCAGGATCACCTTGCCGCCGTAGGCGCGGATCAGCTTGCGGCGCTCGATCGAGAACGTCTCCACCATCGTCGCCACGAACTTGTAGCCGCGCGCGGCGGCCACCGCCGCCAGGGCCACGCCGGTATTGCCGGAGGTCGCCTCGATGATGGTGTCGCCGGGCTTGAGCAGGCCCTTGGCCTCGGCGTCGAGCACGATCGCCAGCGCCAGGCGGTCCTTGACCGAACCGGCCGGATTGAAGGCTTCGATCTTGGCGTAGAGCTCCACATGCGCGGGCGCGACGCGATGCAGTTTGACGACCGGGGTGCGACCGATGGTGTCGAGAATGCTGTCGTAGATGGCCATGTGCGGGTTCCGGAAAGGTTCTGGACGGGCAGGGGTGGATGGAGAACGCGGGAATCAGGCGGCGCGGGCCAAGTCCAGTACGGCGGCCAGCGATCCCGGGATGGGTCCGAGTGGCGCGGCGCCGAACCAGTGCAGCTGCGCAGCCAGCCCCGCCACCTCGCCCAGGATCAGCAGGGCCGGGGAGGCGACATCATGCGCGCGGGCGGTGTCGGGCAGGTCGGCCAGGGTGCCGGTGACCACGCGCTGCTCGGGGCGCGAGCCGTTTTCGACCAGGGCGAAGGGGGTGGACGGATTGCGGCCGGCGGCCAGCAGCCGCTCGCGCAGCGCCTCCAGCCCGGCCACGCCCATATAGATGGCCAGCGTCTGCCGCTCCTGGGCCAGCGCGTCCCAGTCCAGGGTGTCCACGCTGTCGCGGCAGTGCGCGGTCAGCAGGCGGACCGACTGGGCGTGGTCGCGGTGGGTCAGCGGGATGCCGGCGTAGGCGGCGCAGGCCACCGCGGCGGTGATGCCGGGGACTACGCGGTACGGGATGCCGTGGGCGCGCAGGACTTCCAGCTCCTCGCCGCCGCGGCCGAACACGAACGGGTCGCCGCCCTTGAGCCGAACCACCCGGCGGCCGGCGCGGGCGTGCTCCAGCATCAGGGCGTGGATGTCTTCCTGCGGCATGCTGTGCTGGCCGGCGGACTTGCCGACTTCGACCAGCAGGGCGTCCGGGTTGGCCAGGGCCAGCACCCCGGCGCCGACCAGGCGGTCATACAGCACGACCTCGGCCGCCTCCAGCGCCCGCAGCGCGTGCAGGGTCAGCAGGCCTGGGTCGCCCGGGCCGGCGCCGACCAGGGCCACGCCGCCGGGCGGCAGGTCGAAGGTCGCGCTGGCGGAAGGCGGGGGCTGGCTCACGGGGTCGGGCAGCGGCGGGCTAGGCCGGACAAGGGATTCGGACGCCGACCGTAGCGCCGCCTCATAACCATCGGAAATAACTTGCCCGACCGTCATCATGACTTCCGGTTATATGTTCGGGCGCTGATTCCCTCTACAGTCGGTCACCTGGTCCTTCACAAGCGCGCCTGCGGCCCCCACCGATGACGCTCACCCAGCTCCGCTATCTAGTTGCCATCGCCGACGCCGGGCTCAACATCACCCTGGCCGCCGCGCGCGTCCATGCGACCCAGCCCGGCCTGTCCAAGCAGCTCAAGCAGCTGGAGGACGAACTGGGCTTCCTGTTGTTTGTCCGCAAGGGCCGCAGCCTGGAAGCGATCACCCCGGCCGGCGCCGAGGTGCTGGAGCGGGCGCGGGTGATCCTGGCCGAGACCGCCAACATCCGCGCCTACGCCGCCAACCAGCGCCGCGAGAGCCACGGCCAGCTGACCATCACCACCACCCACACCCAGGCGCGCTTCGTGCTGCCGCCGGCGATCGCGCGGATCAAGCGCGACTTCCCCCAGGTCAGCGTGCACCTGCAGCAGTCCGCCGAAGGCGCCGCGCTGGACCTGCTCGGCCAGGGCGATGCCGATATGGCCGTGGTCAGCACCGCCGGCGGCGAGCCGCAGGGCGGGGTGGCCGTGCCGCTGTACCGCTGGCGCCGCCTGGCCCTGGTCCCGCGCGGGCACGAGCTGGACCGCGCCGGCAAGGCGCCGGACATCGCCGAGCTGTCCAAGTACCCGCTGATCAGCTACGAGTCCTCCACGCGCCCGGAGTCCTCCCTGCAGCGCGCCTTCGCCAAGGTCGGCCTGGAGCCGAACCTGGCCCTGACCGCGCTGGACGCGGACCTGATCAAGACCTACGTGCGCGCCGGCCTGGGCGTGGGCCTGCTGGCGGAGATGGCGGTCAGCATCAGCGACACCGACCTGCGCGGCTGGCCGGCGCCGACCGAGATCAGCGACTGCATCGCCTGGGCGGTGCTGCCGCGCGAGCGCGTGCTGCGCGACTACGCGCTGGAGATGGTCAACGTGCTGGCCCCGCAGATCGACAAGCGCGACCTGCGCCGGGTGCTGGACGGCAACCAGGAACCGGACTGGCCCGAGCCGCCGACCTGGGAATCGCTGACCCAGACGATCACCAGCTAAGCCGCCCGCCGAGCCCCGCCCGCATGTGCGGCGCGCGCCGCGCGTGTCGCAGCACCTGCGCCGGCGCTGTGCTGCAATGACCGCCATGCCAGTCCCCACCCTCGATGCGCTGCGCCGCTACGCGGTGGCACGCACCCTGTTTGCACCGACCACGCTGCCGCGCGCGATCCGGCGGCTGGGCTTCGTGCAGGCCGACCCGATCCGCGCGCCCGCACGCGCGCAGGACCTGACCCTGCGCCACCGCGTCACCGACTACCGCGCCGGCGACCTGGAACGCCGCTACACCCGGCTGGCAGTGGAAGAAGACTGCCTGGTCAATTACGGCTTCCTGCCGCGCGAGCACCTGGGCCTGATGCATCCGCGCCAGCCGCGCCGTACCTGGGATGCCGACACCCGCCGCAAGGCCGACGCGGTGCTGGAGTTCGTGCGCGAGCACGGGCCGGTGCATCCGCGCGAGGTGGAGCGCCACTTCGCCCACGGCCGCGTCACCAACTACTGGGGCGGTTCCAGTAACGCCACCACCCACCTGCTCGACGGCATGCACTACCGCGGCCTGCTGCGCGTGCAGCGCCGCGACAGCGGCACGCGCGTGTACGAGGCTGTCGAACACGTGCCGGCCGACGACAGTCCGGCCGAGCGCGCACGCCGCGCCGCCGCGCTGGTGGAGCTGATCGTGCGCAAGTACGCGCCGCTGCCCGCATCCAGCCTGGTCTACCTGGTGCGCCTGCTCGACTACGGCGCCCCGCACCTGTCCGAGCAGACGCGCGCGGCCCTGGCCTTGGCGCGCGAGCAGCTGGCCAGCCAGCGCATCGATGGCACCGTCTGGTACTGGCCCGCCGACGAGAACCCGGCCTCGCGCCGCCACGCGCCCGATGACGCGCTGCGCCTGCTGGCGCCGTTCGACCCGGTGGTGTGGGACCGTCGCCGCTTCACCCTGCTGTGGGACTGGACGTACAAGTTCGAGGCATACACGCCCGCGGCCAAGCGCACCTTCGGCTACTACGCGCTGCCGATGCTGTGGCACGAGCAGGTCATCGGCTGGGCGAACCTGGCCGTGCGCGACGGGCGCCTGCAGTCGGAGTTCGGCTACGCCGGCAAGGCGCCCAAGGGTGCGGCGTTCCGCAACGCGCTGGATGACGAGTTGCAGCGCATGGTGCGCTTCCTCGGCAGCGACGACTGAAGGCGCCACCGCAACGCCAGATCGCCCGGTCTGCCACTGCATGAGCCGCCGCGCCCTGCATTTGGGAGCCATCGGCCAGGACCGGTAGACTGCGCACCTGCAACAGGCCAACAGGACGCCGGCATGAACACGATCATGGTCCCCGTTTCCGTCGGTGAGCTCATCGACAAGATCACCATCCTGGAGATCAAGGCCGAACGGATCACCGCGCCGGACAAGCACCGCAACGTGGTGGTCGAGCTGCAAGGCCTGCTGCCGCTGTGGGAATCGCTGTCGGCAGGCTCGGCCGAACTAGCTAGCCTGAAGGCGCAGCTGCGCGCCGTCAACGAGCGCATGTGGGACGTGCAGGACGCCCTGCGCGCCAAGGAAGCCGCACAGGACTTCGGCAGCGAATTCGTCGAACTGGCGCGCGCGGTCGCCGCACGCAACGGCGAGCGCGTGGGCTTCAAGAACGAGATCAATCGCTTGGCCGGCTCGCAGTTTGTTGAGGAAAAGCAGTACCGCTAAGCGGGTGGGGCGTGTGTGCTGCTTCAGCTGAGCGGTCGTGCAGTGATCGACTGGCGTTGGCGCGCTCAGACCGTGGGTAGTCCACGGCGCGATGCGGATTGTTTGTGCGCATACGAGAACGCCCCGGAAAACCGGGGCGTCGTGTGCATCAGCGTGTTGATGGATCACTCGCCTTCTTCGGTCTCCTCGACCGTCCCGCCTCGACGGCCGCGGGCGAAGCGTGCTGCGAGCATGCGACGCAGGGCGTCCAGACCGGCGCCCTTGCCGGCGACCTTGAGGCACGCATACCCCTTCAGCGAGTTGACCATCAGGTCGCTGCCCAATGCCATCTCGGTGTCGAGCATGCGCTCGTACAGCTTGGTCATGCGCATGCGTACAGGCCTGAGCGCGTCCAGGGCGTTCAGGTCGTCAACGTAGCCTCCTATGTCGAAGTTGCGTGGCAGCACCTCGCCGTTCTGGACGAACGCCACCACCGCGTCCCGGCAGAACGCCTCGGATTTGTCGCCCATCTTGTTGAGGGTGCGACGGGTCTGCGGGTCCAGGCCCTGGAGGGCATATAGCCGAGTTTCCAGTATGGTCAGGGCGGCATCGACCTCGGCCATGGTTTCGGCCGGCAATACCAGGTGGATCAGATTCTGGTTCATGGGGCAGTTCCTTGTCGGTGACGCCAGCCCGGATTGGCCGGCGAGGTCAGCGTCCGCCGATCGGTTGGCCACCGCCGTCGGTAAGCCGTGGATAACGGTGTGAGGAATTACCCAATCGGCGGGTAGGAACAAGCGACTTGCAGTGCGACTCGGGTCACCCGTGGCGCCGTCGCTGCGGCGTTCGATGCGCAGGACTGCGGTCGCAAGGCAAAAAGCGCGACGGGCGCGCCTTCCAGCCCCGAAGCTGGCACTCCAGTTCTCGACGTCGGGAATTAAGGCTCGAGCTTCCGTGCGGAGAAGCCCGACATAGACCTTCCGGCCTTCGCTGCCGGCGCTCTGGGCTCCGGTCGTGGCCCGATGAGCGCGGGTGTTGGCTTCGCGGGCTCGACGTTTGCAGCCCGTAGGGCGGCCCGCAAGCCTATTTGCCCGGGGCGTCGGGCTTTTTGCCTTGCGCGCAAGGCTCCAGCGCTGCGCGCAAGAGGAAAATACTTGCGGCCGCGAGGTAAAAAGTCTTGCGTGCGAGCCTCGCCGGCTTGCGCGCAAGGCTCGGAGCCTCAACGTCGGTGTCGTAAGCTCGGCCGCAAGGCTTTTTGCCTTGCGGTGGCGAGGCTTTGAGCCTTGCGCGCAAGGCAAATAGCCCGACGGGTGGAGCTCGGAGGCTTGCGGCGGAATTGTCAATTCCCGGTCACCCGCCTCGTCGCCCATGTTTCCCAACACAAGGACCGCCCATGAAGTACGTAGGCCTGGCTTACTTCACGCCCGACAAATTCGCCGCGATGACGCCCGACGCGGTCGAGGCACTGGTGAGCCAGTGCCCGGCACTGGACGAGAAGATGCGCGCCACCGGCAAGGTGCTGGTCTCCGGCTCGCTGGGCGACCTGGACCGCTGGCGCGCGCTGCGCCCACGCGGCGGCAAGACCCTAGTCACCGACGGGCCCTATATAGAGTCAAAGGAAGTGGTAGGCGGCCTGTTCATCATTGAGGCCGACAGCCACGAAGAGGCGTTAAATATTGCCTCCATGCATCCGGCCGCCACCTTGGGCGAGGAGGGTGGATGGGCGGTGGAGCTTATCCCGCTGGATTTCTATCGGGCTGGATGAGGCTTGGCTGCATTGTGGGCGAAAAGTGAAATCAGCAGCCGTCTTCACTTGAGCGCTCTAACCATATCCGCTTCGGATCCAAAGCCGATAGCCGCCCAGCCGCCGCAGCGCCGAGCCCGGGGTCGCAGCTGCTTGTTGGCCGAGCGTGAGCCACCTAAGATCCAATCAGATCAAGGTGGGGGCGGCCCTCGGAGGCTGTGTTGGATTAGGCGTATCACCGGACCATAAGGGTCCGCCAATTAGGTAATTAGCCATCAGGGGGAGTGATGAGCGAATTCATTGTTTCAGGACCGCACCTGGTTCCTGTCTATAAGGGAAAGGTAGGGAGAATTGTCCGGTCTGAGGAGGGAGACGCTTTCTTCAAGGGTCACCCTAGCCTGAAGGTGAAGAACGGCTGCTACATCTTCGCGATGAGATCGGGAGGTGGGATTACGCCGATGTATGTAGGCAAGGCAACGAAGAGCTTTGGCCAAGAGTGTTTCACGTCGCACAAGCTCGGAAAGTGCAACCAGGTCCTTGCTGACTATGCGAAAGGCAGCTTAGTTTTGTTTCTTTTCGAATCCCCGCAGGGCAAGAAGGCGCCCTCGTACCAGATAGATCTTCTGGAGAACTTTCTCATTCAGTCAGCACTCTCTGTCAATGATGAATTGCTAAACATCAAGAAGACTAAGCAAGAAAAATGGAGTATTCGCGGACTAATTCGCTCGAGTGCCGGCAAGCCAAGCAAATCGGCCAAAGCGGCGTCCAGCATGCTCGGTCTATGATGGCTAATAAATGATTCGAGTCGCAACCGCGCCGCGGTTTGGCTCAAATTAAGCGTTGAGATCCGCTTTTGCCTAAGACGGAGATCTTCACCGCAACTGTCGTTCTGCACCAATCCATGTCCGCATTCGGCCACAAGTGGACGCGAGAAAAAAACGCGCCATGCGCCGACTTCGCGAGTTTCCATAATCCTGAACAACAGCTTTTCGTGGGGCATGAAGCATGCAGGTAGCTATCGAAGACGACCCCGACGTTGAGCTCGCGCTCGCATGGATGCGAAATGTTTCCGGTTCGGGTCTTGACCAAAGGATCGAAGCGGCCAAAGAGCATTTTTCCGAAGCCAGGTTGCCGTTGGAGGGATCGATGCTATGGCCTGATCCCATGGGCCTTTTGCCACCGGATGACTTGGCGGCCGGCATGGCCCTCCAGGCGCATGCATTGATCCGCGATCGTCGCTTTTTCGATGCCCGGCTCGCTTCACGAACAATTCCGTTTTTCAAGCTCATCGGAAGCGCCTTGCCAGGTTTAAGTCAGGTTGAGGGCGTTGAGGACCGTGTAAGGGAATTCCTGAATCCTCGAAATGGTCACCCCGAAAGCAACTTGCTTGAATTGGCGACCGCCGCTCGCTATCTGCTGGAAGGCTTCCGCCTTAGGTTCATCCCCGAGTCGGAGCAAATGACTCCAGATATCGAATTGCTGGTTGAGACTGGAAGTATTCAAATCGAATGCAAACGCCTGCGGCCCGGTCAATATGAGATATCCGAAGGGCTGAAAGTCAGGGAGATGTTTGCAATGGCATGTGGCCTGGCCGCAGCTGGAGCCCATTTTGTGCATCTGGATGTCATGTTCCTAGCGCCATTGGATTCTGTGCCTATCAGCTACCTCATGGAGCATATGAAGAGCGCAATTGGCGACGATGTCGTTGACTTCGCGTGGAAAGATGCGTTTGGGCGTGGGAGGATCGTGCAAGGCGACCACCAAGCGCTACGTGACGACACAATCGATTCCTCGTTGCTGGTCGGCCCCAAGCTTTTTCGATTGTTCACTGGGACGGTCGTTCCATCGCAGCGCGTGCTGATGGGGGTTCGAGGAACGCCTCATAAGTCGGACCCGCGCTACTTGGACAGCTTCGAAGCTGTGGCTCTTTGCAGCTGGGACACAGAAAGCGCCCAATCAGTGGCAGCCCGGGCTCGTCACGTTCGATCCAAGCTTGCGGAAATTGACCGTCAGCTGCAAGGCTGTGACGTGGGAGCGGCGCATATCGTGGTCGATGCGGAGCGGGACTCTAGCGCGGCCGACTTGCGCAGGGAGCGTATCCGGCAGCAGATCACCACGTTTCGCTTTGACTCCAACATTGGAGCGATCACCACACACTACCTACTAACGCACACCGCTGAAACCAGGTCGTGGACCATCGACGAAACTGCCGACTATGCGTCGAGAATGCCCACGCCTCTTCTGGGCGATCCTAGGCTCTTCACGAAAGGCGAGGAGCTTGGCAACGAACCAGCTTGGCGTTATCCAGCTCCGAACTGAGGACAATTGCCCCAGAGTCAGTACTAGACCTCGGCCTTGGGCATGGGAGCGTTGCCCCGAGCGAAATGCCTACTTTGGGTCGATTGAAGGCATTGGCGTTAGCTCTTCGCTCCTGGGTTGGGACGAATCACACCCTTTATGACCCCTACAACGAAGTGACACCCGTTGAAGATGTCTGGGGCTCCTCATGGGCCCCCGAACCTCAGCATGACCCGACCCTTCGGGATTAAACTGAAATCAGGAACTTATCGGTTCAGTCAGTCGGCGAGATCGACTTACGGGAGAAGCGGGCGGTGAGATCGCGCCTGAAGTCTTTGCCCGTATCCACCTAGGGCACAGCCCCCGTTCCGAAATTGGCCAACCCCTCTTTTATCAACCCAGCAAGCATCAGGCCGTGGGCCTGAGCGATCTGCGCCTCAAGTGGCCCGATAGTGTGCGTCGCATACGCGATGGCAACATCAAACTTGCTGCCAGCACCACCCGTGGTCCTCAGTTCATGGACCAATATTAGATGAGCCTGCGCCGCTTTGGTTGCCATGTAGATGGACTTCGCGAGCGGAAGTCGCTCTTCACCCATATCGGAGAATTCACGCAGCTTCGTAGAAACCTCACTTGGAACGACCGCGGGACTGAGCGATCCTCTCCCGGGGATTGCGTACATGGCTGGGTTCGAGACGTACGCCCAGTCCCTCCTCTTGATCGCAGAACGCAACTTCGTCACGCCGAGATACCAGTCCGCCACCACTTCAAACATCTCCAACCTCAGGGCCAAGCGCCTTTCCCGAGCGGTAGCCTTTGCTCTGAGGTGATCTCGGCCAAGTACAGCCAGAGTCAGGAAAACCGCGCCCATCGTGCCTATTGCGGCCAGAGCATCCCAGCTTGCTTGATTGATTGTGATCTTGGGTGGAATGAAGTTGGTGCCGAATACTCCCCAGCCAATGAGCATGCCGAAGACCACCATTGCCGCAGCCGTCCTGCGCAACTCAGCAGTAGTTATGCCGCCCAACTTGCGATCGTCCACCGGTGCCCCCTTGCCTACTTGACTCCGGAAGATCGTAGCGCAACGAAGCGCCGCACATCTTCAGCAGCGTAAGTACTCGAGTACCGCGATGGCCGCCTGGACGACCGTTGCCAACGCGCCCAAGCCGACGGCCAAGTTGATCCAGCTGCTCAGCCGGATCTTCTGCTTCATCTGGATCGGCTCGCCATTCCAATAAAGCTCGCCGTTCTGGCTGATTTGCAAGGTGCCGCTCCAGCCTTGCTCTTCGTTACCGGATTGGAAAATCGTATGCAGCTCTGTCATTGAAATCTCGATATCTTTCGGTAGAGAGAGATTGCCTCCCAGGTAGGCTGCCGGCAACCAGAACCGAGGCACACTATCGAAGTTGCTCCCGGTAGTTTCTAACTACTCACTGGCCGCAAACGCTGCCAACTTTCGTGCTGGCCTCTTCCGTTGGATCATTCGCCAACGGAACCATGGATCGATACCGCCCCGCCTCGCGATTTTCCGTCCATGGTTCGGATCTTTCGGACGCGGGGAGAAATGTTTCCTCGAGAACGAGTATTTTCGTGAGAACGTCGTTGAGGAGGGACTCTTACGGGAAGTTGCTTCCTGTCACGATTGCATTGAGACAGCCAAAGCCGTGCCTACGATCAATGTGTCCTGGCCAGTCGGGCGCTGATGCTGCGGATGACCGCTTTTGGGCGATAGCGGACAAGAAAGTGTCCAGTCCGCCGCGCCTCGATTGCAAAATGCTGTCTGTGCCAGATCTCATGGCACAAACCTACCAGCATCGTCTAGAAAATGAGCGCGCAAGGCCCGCGTAGCGGGCCTTTTAGTTACCTTTGACCTGATCGGACGCTGAGAGCTTCGCAGATGTTCAACGAGCCTCGGCCTCAAATATCCTCATGAATCCCGCACTCGCGCTTCAACCCGAAGAACCGGGTGTCCTCGTCGCGCATGCCCGGTTCCCAGCGGGTGGTGGTGTGGAAGTCGCCGATGGAGACGTAGCCTTCGTGCCACAGCGGGTGGTAGGGCAGGTCGTGCTTCTTCAGGTACTGCCACACGTCGCGATCGCTCCAGTCGGCGATCGGGCTGATCTTCAGGCGCGTGCCGCGCTGCTGCACGATCGGGGTGTCGGCGCGGCTGGCCGACTGGTTGCGGCGCAGGCCGGTGAACCAGGTGCCGGCGCCCAGGTCGTCCAGGGCGCGGCGCATCGGTTCGACCTTGCGCAGCTGGTTGTAGTTGTCCAGGCCCACCACGCCCTGTTCCCACAAGCGGCCGTGGCGCGCTTCCATCCAGGCGCGGCTGACCAGCGGGCGGTAGACCTGCAGGTTCAGGCCCAGGCGGTCGACCAGTTCGTCGGCAAAGCGGTAGGTCTCGGGGAACAGGTAGCCGGTGTCGATCAGGATCACCGGGATGTTCGGGCTCTGCCGCGTCAGCAGGTGCAGGGCCACGGCCGATTGCGCGCCGAAGCTCGATGACAGCGCGGCGGTGCCGGGGCCGTGTTCAAGCGCCCACGTCACACGCTGTTCGGCGTCCAGGGTTTCCAGCCGTGCATTGATCGCGGCCAGGTCCAGCGCCGGCAGGGCGTCGGGACTGTTGGCGGCTTCGTGTTCGACGGGGGCGGTGAGGCTCATCGGAGGCTCCGGGCGCAAGCTGTGCATCGGCATGGAATGTCAGGCGGCCTGGCCGAGCGCGGCAGAAGCCGGATCGACGCGGACGTGGGTGGGGTAGGCGGGCAGGGCGACCACACCGGCGCGGTGCAGGAAGTCGCCGAAGCCTTCGCCGTCGGTGCGTTCGCCGGCGTAGCGCGCGAACAGCGGCTCGAGCGCCTCGACGATTTCCGCTTCGGTGATGTTTTCGCGATACAGGGTGTTCAGGCGCTGGCCGCGGTGGTCTGCGCCGAGCATCAGGTTGTAGCGGCCCGGTGCCTTGCCGACCAGGGCGATCTCGCCCAGGTACGGACGCGAGCAGCCGTTGGGGCAGCCGGAGATGCGCACCAGGATCGGCGCGTCGCGCAGGCCGTGCTTGTCCAGCAGCGGCTCGAGCCTGGCGGCGAAGTCGGGCAGGTAGCGCTCGGCCTCGGCCATGGCCAGGCCGCAGGTCGGCAGCGAGACGCAGGCCATCGCCGCGCGCGCCAGCGCGGTCGGCGCGCGGTTGCCCGCATCCAGGCCGTGGTCGCGCACCAGCGCTTCGACGCGCTTGCGCTCGCCGGCCGGCACGCCGGCAATCACCAGGTTCTGGTTGCCGGTCATGCGGAACTCGCCGCGGTGCACGTTGGCGATCTCGCGCAGGCCGGTCAGGTGCGGCGCGCCGGGACGGTCGGCAATGCGGCCGGCCGGCAGCGACAGGGTCAGGTGCCAGCGGCCGTCCTCGCCCTCGCTCCAGCCGTAGCGGTCGCCGTTGTGGTCGAACGCGGCCGCACGCGGCGCGGCGAACTTCACGCCCGCGCGGCGCTCGATCTCGGCGACGATGAACTCCAGGCCGTGGTCGTCGATGGTGTACTTGAAGCGCGCGCGCTTGCGCAGCACGCGGTTGCCGAAGTCGCGCTGGGTGGTGACCACCGCGGTGGCCACATCCAGCAGTGCCGCGCGCGGGATGAAGCCGACGTTGTTGGCCAGGCGCGGGTAGGTCTCCGCATCGCCATGGGTCGAGCCCATGCCACCGCCGATGGTGACGTCATAGCCTTCCAGCTGGCCATCGGCACCGAGCACGCCGATGAAGCCCAGGTCGTTGGCGTACACGTCCACGTCGTTGACCGGGGGCAGGGCGAAGCCGATCTTGAACTTGCGCGGCAGGTACTTGTCGCCGTAGATCGGCTCGTCTTCCTCGCCGCTGCCGGCCACGCGCTCCTCGTCCAGCCAGATCTCGTAGTAAGCGCGGGTGTTGGGCAGCAGGTGCTCGGACGTGGCGGCCGCATCGCCGTACAGGTCGGCGTGGGCCTTGGACACCAGCGGGTTGGCGGCCACCAGCACGTTGCGGTTGACGTCGCCGCAGGCGGCCAGGGTGTCGATCAGCGCGGCGTTGATCGCCTGCATCGTCGCCTTCAGCTCACGCTTGATCACGCCGTGGAACTGGAAGGCCTGGCGGGTGGTGATGCGCAGGGAGTGGTTGGAGAACCGCGTGGCCACCGCGTCCAGCTTCAGCCACTGCTCGGGGCTGACCACGCCGCCGGGCGTGCGGGTGCGGATCATGAACTGGTAGGCGGGCTCGAGCTTCTGCCGGCGACGCTCGTCGCGGATGTCGCGATCGTCCTGCTGGTAGCTGCCGTGGTACTTGATCAGGGTCTGGTCGTCTTCGCGCAGCGCGCCGGTGACCGGGTCGGCCAGGCTTTCAAGCAGCGAGCCGCGCAGGCGATTGCTTTCGGCCTTGATGTCTTCGACGGAGTGCGTGGTGGTGCTCATGGCATTGGCTGGGCCGGGCGTCAGTAGACGTCGCGGCTGTAGCGGCCCCCGGTCTGCAGTGCGGTGATGTAGTCGGCGGCGGCTTCGGCATCGCCGCCGTTGTGCGCGGTGACGATGTCCAGCAGCGCGGCGTGCACGTCCTTGCCCATGGCGATGGCGCCACAGACATACAGGTGCGCGCCGTTCTGCAGCCAGTCGTACAGCTCGGCGCCGCGCTCGCGCAGGCGGCTTTGGACGTAGACCTTTTCGGCCTGGTCGCGGGAGAAGGCCAGGTCGAGGCGATGCAGTTCCTTGCGCCGCAGGGCGTCCTGCCACTCGACCTGATAGAGGAAGCCGGTATTGAAGTGCTGGGCGCCGAAGAACAGCCAGTTGCGGCCGGAGGCGCCGGTTTCGGCGCGCTCCTGGACGAAGCCGCGGAACGGGGCCACGCCGGTGCCCGGGCCGATCATGATGATGTCGCGCGCGCCGTCGGCCGGCACGCGGAAGCGATCGTTGGGCTCGATGTAGACCGGGACCTGGCCGCCTTCGTCCAGCGCGGCAAGGAAGCCGCTGGCCGCGCCGCCGTGCTCGTGGCCGTGCGCGTGGTAACCGAGCACGTCCACAGTCAGGTGTGCTTCGTCGCCCACGCGCTTGCGGCTGGAGGCGATCGAATACAGGCGCTGGGCCTGCGGGCGCAGCGCGGCGACCAGCGCGTCATGGTCCCAATCCGCCGGCCAGCGGCGCAGCACGTCCACCAGTTGATGGTCGGCCAGCAGCGCCGCCAGGCCGGCGGACTGGGTCGGGTCGAGCAGCTCGGTCAGCGCCTTGGCGCCGGAACGCTCGGCATGCGCGGCCAGGAACGGGCGCGACAGCCGGGTCAGCTCGCGGCGGGTCGCCAGCCACTCGGACAGGGGCAGAGTCTGCTCGCCGGAGGTGACAGCCGCATTGCCGTCCAGGCGGGTGGCGCCCAGCACGGCTTCGACCAGCGCCTGCGGATTGCGATGGCGGATGCCCAGCGCGTCGCCCGGCTCATAGGCCAGGTTGGAGCCCTCCAGCGACAGCTCGACATGGCGCACGTCCTTGTCGCCGCTGCCGTACTGCAGGTAGCCCTGGCCCTTGAACTCGCGGCCGCTGACGCGCTGGTTGGCCAGCACCTCGGCCGGGAACGGGCGCTCGTGCGACCAGGCCGCGGCCGGGCGCAGGGGGGTGACGGTAGCCAGGTGCGCGGGCCCGCTCTGGACGGGCGCGGCGGCCTTGAGCAGGTCGCGGGCCTGGGTCAGCGCGTGTTCGCGCCAGGGGCCGGCGACGGTGTCGATGTCCAGGTCGGCCTGGCCCAGGTCGGCCACGCGCTGGCCGCCCAGCTCGGCCAGGCGCGCGTCGAGCTTGCGGGCGATGCCGCAGAAGTCGGCGTAACTGGTGTCGCCCAGGCCGAGCACGGCGAACTTGAGCTCCGGCAGCTTCGGCGCGCGCTTGCCCAGCAGGAATTCGGTGAAGCCGATCGAGTCGTCCGGCGGATCGCCCTCGCCCTGGGTGCTGATCACCACGTACAGCAGGCGCTCGCTGGCCAGCTCGCGGGTGGCATAGCTGTCGGTGCGGACCAGGCGGACCGACAGGCCGGCCGCTTCGGCGGCCTGGACGATCTTCTCGGCCTCGCGGCGGGCGTTGCCGGTCTGGCTGCCGTAGAGAACGGTCAGGCGCTGGCCGGCCTGCGGCACCGCCAGCGCGGCGGCACCGCCGGGCAGGACGGCCAGCTGCGGCGGCGCCTGCACCTGGGCCAGGCCGGCGGTATAGCCGGACAGCCACCACAGCGACGGGCCGTCCAGCCCCTCGACCAGCCGGGCCAGCAGGACCTTGCGGTCCTCGTTGAGCGGACTGGGTGGCAGCGCGGTGGGCGCAGCGGTCATCGCGGGCAGGCTCGGTGGCAGTCTTAACTAGACGGGCTACCGATGTTAGGAACCTGCAAAGTCCAGCTGAAACGGCTTGTGGTTATTCGCTTATGCTCTGAGCTTATTTCGCCCGCCCGGCCCGCGCCCGGAACATGCGACCTCCCGGCCACCGCCTCCCCGGTCGCCGGTCCGTGCCGCCGGAAGGTTTCCCCGGATACCTCGTGGCCTTCCGTCCGCCCTGATTGCCGCAGAACCCTTGATGAGCCTCGCCCACCGCCTGTCCCACCTCGACCGCCTGGAAGCGGAGAGCATCCACATCCTGCGCGAGGTGGCCGCCGAGTTCCGCAACCCGGTGATGCTGTACTCGGTCGGCAAGGACAGCTCGGTGCTGCTGCACCTGCTGCTCAAGGCGTTCGCGCCGGCGCCGCCGCCGATCCCGCTGCTGCACGTGGACACGCGCTGGAAGTTCCGCGAGATGATCGCCTTCCGCGACCGCCGCGCCGCCGAGACCGGCGTGGAGCTGCGCGTCCATATCAATCCCGACGGCATCGCCCAGGACATCGGCCCGTTCACCCACGGCGCCACCGTCCATACCGACGTGATGAAGACCCAGGGCCTGAAGCAGGCGCTGGACCAGTGGCAGTTCGATGCCGCCATCGGCGGGGCGCGCCGCGACGAGGAGAAGTCGCGTGCCAAGGAACGGGTGTTCTCGTTCCGCAACGAAAACCACCGCTGGGATCCCAAGCGCCAGCGCCCGGAGTTGTGGAACCTGTACAACGCCCGCGTGCGCAAGGGCGAGAGCGTGCGCGTCTTCCCGCTGTCCAACTGGACCGAGCTGGACGTGTGGCTGTACATCTTCCGCGAGAAGATCCCGGTGGTGCCGCTGTACTTCGCCGCACCGCGCCCGGTGGTGGAGCGCGACGGCGCGCTGATCCTGGTCGATGACGAGCGCCTGCCGCTCAAGCCCGGCGAAACCCCGCAGCTGCGCAACGTCCGCTTCCGCACCCTGGGCTGCTATCCGCTGACCGGGGCGATCGAGTCCGACGCCGATTCGCTGGAGAAGATCATCGCCGAGATGCTGGTGGCCACCAGTTCCGAGCGCCAGGGCCGGGTCATCGACCAGGATCCGACCGCATCGATGGAGAAGAAGAAGCTGGAGGGGTACTTCTGATGGCCGCCGACGCGACCGGCGCGACCAGCGCCGACATCAGCACCTACCTGCGCCAGCACGAGGACAAGCCGCTGCTGCGCTTCATCACCTGCGGCAGCGTGGACGACGGCAAGAGCACCCTGATCGGCCGCCTGCTGTACGAGAGCAAGCGCCTGTTCGACGACCAGCTGTCCGCGCTGGAAGCCGACAGCCGCCGCCACGGCACCCAGGGCGAGCGGATCGACTACGCGCTGCTGATGGACGGCCTGGCCGCCGAGCGCGAGCAGGGCATCACCATCGACGTGGCCTACCGCTACTTCGATACCGACCGGCGCAAGTTCATCGTCGCCGACTGCCCCGGCCACGAGCAGTACACCCGCAACATGGCCACCGGTGCTTCGACCGCGGACCTGGCCGTGGTCCTGGTCGATGCGCGCAAGGGCCTGCTGGCGCAGACCCGCCGCCACAGCTATATCGTCTCGCTGCTGGGCATCCGCCACGTGGTGCTGGCGGTGAACAAGATGGACCTGGTCGGCTACGACCGCGCGGTGTTCGACGAGATCGTCGAAGGCTATCGCGCGCTGGCCGCGCAGCTGGGCATCGCCAACGTCCAGGCGATCCCGCTGTCGGCGCTGGAAGGCGACAACCTGCTGCAGCGCTCGGCCAACACGCCCTGGTACGAAGGTCCGGCCCTGCTCGAACACCTGGAGACGGTGTCGCTGGACGGCGATGACGCTGTCGGCGGCCTGCGCCTGCCGGTGCAGTGGGTCAACCGGCCCAACCAGGATTTCCGTGGCTTCGCCGGCACCATTGCCGCAGGCGAAGTGGCGCCGGGCGATGCCATCGTCGTGCTGCCGTCGGCGCGGCGTTCGACCGTGGCCCAGGTGCTGGGCCCGGATGGGCCGGTCGCGCGCGCGTTCGCCGGGCAGGCGGTGACCGTGACCCTGGCCGACGAGGTCGATATCAGCCGGGGCGACGTGATCGCCGCGGCCGACGATCCGCCGGCGGTGGCCGACCAGTTCGCCGCGCACGTGCTGTGGATGAGCGACTCCCCGCTGCTGCCGGGGCGTCCGTACTGGCTCAAGATCGGCGCGCGCACCGTGGCGGCCAGCATCAGCGAGATCAAGCACCGGGTCGATGTGAACACCCAGGAGCACCTGGCCGCCAAGCGTCTGGAGCTGAACGAGGTCGGTTACTGCAACCTCAGCCTGGAAGAGCCGGTCGCCTTCGCGCCCTATGCGGAGAACCACGCGCTGGGCGGCTTCATCCTGATCGACCGGCAGAACAACGACACCGTCGCCGCCAGCACGCTGGACTTCGCCCTGCGCCGCGCCGACAACGTGCACTGGCAGCACCTGGACGTGGACCGGGCCGCGCGCGCGCGGATCAAGGGCCAGGCGCCGCGGGTGCTGTGGTTCACCGGCCTTTCCGGCGCCGGCAAGTCGACCGTGGCCAACCTGGTCGACAAGCGCCTGCATGCGCTCGGGTACCACACCTTCGTCCTGGACGGCGACAACGTCCGCCACGGCCTGAACCGCGACCTGGGCTTCACCGACGAAGATCGCGTGGAGAACATCCGCCGCGTAGCCGAGGTCGCCCGGCTGATGGCCGATGCCGGCCTGATCGTGCTGGTCAGCTTCATCTCCCCGTTCCGCGCCGAGCGGCGCATGGCGCGCGAGCGCTTCGCCGATGGCGAGTTCATCGAGGTGTTCGTCGATGTGCCGCTGGAGGTGGCCGAGGCCCGCGATGTGAAGGGACTGTACCGCAAGGCGCGCGCCGGCCTGATCCCCAACTTCACCGGCATCGACTCGCCCTACGAGGCGCCCGAGCACCCCGAGGTGCACCTGCGGGCGGCCACCACCTCTCCGGAAGCAATGGTGGCCCAGGTGCTGCAGGCCATGCAGGCGCTGGATCCGGACTGGAGCGGCGGCACCTCCTGGCTGTGAAGGTGCTCCGGGCGCATCGCGGCGACCGGCCATCGAGGGCCTGATTGCGACCGACGTCGCTGGACGTGAACGAGAGGCACCCGACGTCGACCGAATGCACCTCATGTCAACGAAAGGCACATACGGACGTTAACAATCGCTCGTTACACTCGGCGGTTTACGAATGAATGCAGCGAGGCGGTCGATGGCGTCACGTTTCCTGGCCAGGGGTCTGGTCCTGGCGGGTGTATTGGGGGCGACGGTGGCCTGTGGCCGCGATCCTGCCGCTGCATCCTCGGCGCCAGCCGCGATCCCGGTCACCACCACCACCGTTCAGCCTGTCGACTGGAGCGACACCGTGCAGGCGCTGGGCACCGCGCAGGCACGCGAGTCGGTGACCCTGACCGCCAAGGTCAGCGAGATCGTGGACCAGGTGCACTTCGAGAGCGGACAGCAGGTCGAAGCCGGCCAGCCGCTGGTGACCTTGCGCGTGGATGCGCAGGAAGCGGCGCTGGGCGAGGCCGAGTCGACCCTGGCCGAGGCTGACCAGCAGTACAAGCGCCTGCAGGGCCTGGCCGAGCAGCAGCTGGTCGCACGCTCGACCCTGGATGCCCAGCGCGCGCTGCGCGAGGTGGCCGCCGCCCGCGTGCGGCAGATGAAGTCCGATATCCGCGACCGCCACGTGCGCGCGCCGTTCGCCGGCGTGCTCGGCATCCGCCAGGTCAGCCCCGGCGCGCTGCTGACCCCCAATGCGGTGATCGCCACGCTCGACGACATCTCGCGCATGTATGTCGATTTCCAGGTGCCCGAGGCGACCTTGTCGGCGATGGTGCCCGGTGCGCGCGTGAGCGCGACCACCGCGGCCTGGCCGGGCAAGCAGTTCGAGGGTGAAGTGCAGACGGCCGATGCGCGCATCGACGCCGGCACCCGCGCGGTGACCGTGCGCGCGGTGTTCGACAACCCAGAGCGCCTGTTGCGCCCGGGCATGCTGGTGGACGTGCGCCTGTTCCGGCCCGAACGGCAGGCGTTGGTGGTGCCGGAGATTTCGGTGGTGCAGGTCGGGCGCGATTCGTTCGTGTACCGCGTCGGCCAGGACGGCAAGGTCGAGCAGGCGCCGGTGAAGGCCGGCGTGCGCCGCGACGGCAAGGCCGAGATCGTCGAAGGACTCAAGGCGGGCGACCGCATCGTGGTCGACGGCACCGGCAAGCTGCGCCCGGGGGTGACCGTGGCCGAGGCGCCTGCCGCGGCCAGCGCTCCGGCCGCCCCGCCGCAGGACGGCAGCGCGCCGCCTGCCGATGCGAAGAAGCCGGACTGAACGCATGAAGCTGTCCGACCTGTCGATCAAGCGCCCCGTCTTCGCGGTGGTGGTGAGCCTTTTGCTGGTGGTGCTGGGCGTGATGTCGTTCATGCGCCTGACCCTGCGCGAGCTGCCCAACATCGATCCGCCGATCGTCTCGGTGGAGGTGAACTACCCGGGCGCCTCGGCGGCGGTGGTGGAGACGCGCATCACCCAGATCCTCGAGGACGGCCTGGCCGGCATCGAGGGCATCAAGACCATCCAGTCGCAGAGCCGCAGCGGACGCTCGGACGTCACCATCGAGTTCAACCTCACCCGCGACATCGAGGCCGCCGCCAACGACGTGCGCGACCGGGTCAGCCGGGTGATGGACCGCATGCCAGAGGAGGCCGATCCGCCGGAGATCTCCAAGGTCGAGGCCGACGCCGAAGTCATCGTCTGGTTGAACATGCGCTCCACCGTGATGGACACGATGGAGCTGACCGACTACGCCGACCGCTACGTGATCGACCGCCTGTCGGCGCTCGATGGCGTGGCGCGCGTGCAGCTCGGTGGCGGCCAGCGCTACGCGATGCGGATCTGGCTGGACCGCGAGGCGATGGCCGCGCGCGGCATCACCACCACCGACGTGGAGAACGCGCTGCGCGCGCAGAACGTGGAGCTGCCGGCCGGCCGGATCGAGTCGCAGGACCGCGATTTCACCCTGCGCGTGGAACGCGGTTACCAGCACCCGGAACAGTTCGCGCAGCTGCCGCTGCGCAAGGGCGCCGACGGTTACGTGGTGCGGCTGGGCGATGTGGCCAAAGTCGAGCTCGGCGCCGAAGAGCGGCGTTCCTACCTGCGCAGCAATGCCGTGCCCAACGTGGGCCTGGGCATCGTGCGCACCTCGACCGCCAACGCGCTGGACGTGGCCCGCGCAGCGCGCGCCGAGGCCGAGGTCATCCAGCAGACCCTGCCCAAGGGCACCGAGATCTTCGTGGCGTTCGACAGCACCACCTTCATCGAGGCATCGATCGAGCGCGTGTACGCGACGCTGGTCGAGGCGATGGTGCTGGTGTTCCTGGTGATCTGGCTGTTCCTGGGCAGCCTGCGGGCGGCGCTGATTCCCGCGGTGACCGTGCCGGTGTGCCTGGTCACCTCGTTCATCGCGCTGTACGCGTTCGGCTTCTCGATCAACCTGCTGACCTTGCTGGCGCTGGTGTTGTGTATCGGCCTGGTGGTCGACGATGCGATCGTGGTGCTGGAGAACATCCAGCGTCGCGCCGACCTGGGCGAACCGCCGATGGTCGCCGCGCGACGCGGCACCGCGCAGGTCGCCTTCGCGGTGATCGCCACCACCGCGGTGCTGGTGGCGGTGTTCCTGCCGGTGGGTTTCATGGAAGGCAACACCGGCCGCCTGTTCCGCGAGTTGTCGGTGGCGCTGGCCGCGGCGGTGGCGATCTCCGCGTTCGTGGCGCTGACGCTGACGCCGATGATGTCGTCCAAGCTGGTGCGGCCGCATACCAAGCCGCGCGGCCTCAACAAGTGGACGCAGCGAACGCTGACCCGGATCAGCGACGGCTACGGCCGCCAGGTCGGCCGGCTGGTGGCGATGCCCGGGCGGCGCCTGCTGGTGCTGCTGCTGGTGGCGATGGGCCTGTGCGCCGTAGCCATTGCGGTGCTTGGCCTGCGCGTTCCCAGCGAGCTGGCGCCGGCCGAGGATCGCGGCCGCTTCTTCGTGATGGTCGATGGACCGGAAGGTGCCGGCTTCGATTACACCGTCGGCCAGATCCAGCAGGTCGAGAAGATCGTGCTGTCGGAGGTGGGCGAGGGCAAGCCGATCCAGCGCGCCAACTCGCGCGTGCCGCGCGGGTTCGGCGGCGGCGAGGAAATGCATACCGGCCAGGTCGTGGTGTTCCTGGAGGACTGGCACAACCGCGACATGTCCACCGATGAGGTGGTCAACCAGCTGCGGGCGCAGTTCGCCAAACTGCCCGGCGTGCAGGCGCGCGCCAACGTGCCCGGCGGCCTGATCGGCAGCCGCGGCCAGCGCTACCAGCTGGTGCTGGGTGGGCCGGACTACGCGGAGCTGGCGCAGTGGCGCGATCGCATCCTGCAGCGGATGGAACAGAACCCGGGCATCCAGGACCCGGACTCGGACTACAAGGAAACCCGCCCGCAGATGCGCGTGGAGATCGACCGAAACCGCGCCGCCGACCTGGGCGTGCCGGTGCAGGAGATCGGCCGCACGCTGGAAACGATGATGGGCTCGCGCCAGGTGACCACTTACGTGGACAACGGCGAGGAGTACGACGTGATGCTCCAGGCCGGTCGCGAGAAGCGCGTGGACCCGTCCGACCTGGCCCAGACCTACGTGCGCGGCGGCAATGGCGAACTGGTGCCGCTGTCCAACCTGGTGACCCTGTCCGAGCTGGCCGAGCCGGGCAGTTTCAACCGCTTCAACCGGCTGCGCGCGATCACGATCAGCGCTGGCCTGTCGCCGGGCTACACCATGGGCGAGGCGCTGGAGTGGACCCGGCAGGTGGTGGGCGAGGAATTGCCCGACTATGCGCAGATCGACTGGAAGGGCGAATCGCGCGAGTACCAGGAAGCCGGCGGCGCGATCCTGCTGACCTTCACCCTGGCCTTGCTGATCGTCTACCTGGTGCTGGCCGCGCAGTTCGAAAGCTTCCTGCATCCGCTCGTGATCATGCTCACCGTGCCGCTGGCGGTGCTGGGTGCGTTGATCGGGTTGTGGGTGACCGGCAGCACGCTGAACCTCTTCAGCCAGATCGGCATCGTCATGTTGATCGGCCTGGCGGCCAAGAACGGCATCCTGATCGTGGAGTTCGCCAACCAGCTGCGCGATGACGGCGCCAATGTGCGCGACGCGATCGCCGAGTCGGCCAAGGTGCGCCTGCGCCCGATCCTGATGACCTCGGTGGCCACGGTCATGGGCGCGGTGCCGCTGGTGCTGGCCGGCGGCCCCGGTTCGGCCAGCCGCTCCACGATCGGTATCGTGGTGATCTTCGGCGTCACCTTCTCCACGCTGCTGTCGCTGTACGTGGTCCCGGCGTTCTATGCGCTGCTGGCACCGTATACGCGCTCGCCCGAAGCACTGGCGCAGGAACTGGAGAAGCTCGAAGCCGACACGCCCGCGGTCGGAGGGCATGGCTGAGCGCGCGTTACGGCCGTATGCCGGCGTGCGCCTGGCCGGCGAGGGCTTCGTGCTGCGCGCCTGGCAGGCCGATGACCTGGAGGCGCTGCTACGGCATGCCGACGACCCGCAGGTGCCGCGCGGCCTGAGCGACCGCTTCCCGCATCCGTATACCCGCGCCGACGGCGAGGCCTTCCTCGCCGGTCGCGTGGTCGACCTGGACCATCCGGTGCTGGCGATCGAGATCGACGGGCAGGCCTGCGGCAGCGTGGCCGTGCGCCCCGGCCGCGGCGAGCGCAGCCACGGCGCCGAACTGGGCTACTGGCTGGGCCGGCAGCATTGGGGCCGCGGCTGGATGACGCAGGTGGTGGCCACCTACCTGGACTGGGTGGTGCCGGCGCTGCAGCTGCAGCGGGTCGAGGCGAACGTGCTGGACAGCAACCCGGCCTCGGCTCGGGTGCTGGAGAAGAACGGATTCGTCGAAGAAGGGCTGCGCCGCAGCGCCCTCCTCAAGCCCGACGGACTGCACGACCTGCGCCTGTTCGGGCGGCTCTGGCCGCACTGACCGCCGCGCGGGACTGCGCCCAGGCGCCGGTGCGGGTATCGTTCCGCTACCGAGCACCACCGATGACTGGAACAAGCGACTGACATGAACAGTCCATGGGACAAGCGCCCCCCTCGCAATCCGCCGCCGCGCGAACCGCGCCCCGGCGCCGATCGTCCGCACCGGCATGCAGCACCGCCGCGCGATCCGCAGGCGGTGCCCGCCGCTGCGCGCAGCGAAGTGCGGCTGTACGGACTCAATGCGGTCGATGCGGTGTTCCGCCGCCGGCCGGACGCGATCCGCAAGGTCTACCTGCTCGAATCGCGCATTCCCGCGTTGAAGCCTCTGCTGGCGTGGTGCGTGAAGCACCGGGTCGGCTATCGGGTGGTCGAGGAAGGCGACCTGGAGCGCCTGGCCGCCAGTTCGCACCACGAAGGCGTGGTCGCCGACGTGCTGCGGGTCGAGCCGCAACCGCTGGATGGCTGGCTGCACGGGCTGGGCCCGACGGCGCTGGCGATCTGGCTCGATGGCGTCGGCAACCCGCACAACTTCGGCGCGATCCTGCGCACCGCCGCGCATTTCGGCGCGGTCGTGCTGCTGCCGGCCGATTCATCGCTGGCCCTGTCGGGTGCGGCCGCGCGCGTGGCCGAAGGCGGCGCCGAATCGGTGCCGCTGGTGCGGCTGCCCGCGACCCGCGACGCGATCGCGCGCCTGCATGCGGCCGGCTTCGAGCTGGCGGCGACCGTCGTGCGTGGCGGCGAGGACCTGTTCGCGGCCCGGCTGCCGTCGCGCCTGGTCTACGTGATGGGCGCCGAAGGCGAGGGCATGGATGCGGGATTGACCGCTGCCTGCGACCGGCGCCTGTCGATCCCCGGCAGCGGCGCGGTGGAGAGCCTCAACGTGGCCGCGGCCACGGCGGTGTTCCTGTCGCGCTGGGCCGCACGGGACGCTCGCTAGACGTTACGCCACGCCCGCGCGCCGCATTGCGGGCGCGGGCGATGTTCCAATCTACAGACCGCCAGCGATGCGCGGCGCCGGCGCCACCAGGTGCGCGGCTGCACCGCCACTGGGAGACAGCTCGAGCTTCAACGTGCGGTGCTGGGCATCGATGCGTCGCTGCTCGCGACGCACATCGGTCGCTGCATCGCCGTCGCGCCACAGCGTGAGCTGGTAGTCGGCGGCCGGCAGGAAGTCGAGCGGCACTTCCAGCGTGCGCGGCTGCTCGTTGGTCATCGCGCCCAGGTACCAGTCGCGCCCACTGCGGCGGGCGACCACGATGTACTCACCGATTTCGCCGGCCAGCACGCGCGTCTCGTCCCACGTGGCGGGCACCTGCGTCAGGAAGTCCGCGCCCGGGGCCAGTCCGCCCTTGCCGTCGGTGTAGACGTCGGGGCTGTCGGCCACCATCTGCAGCGGGCTGTCGTAGACGACGAACATCGCCAGCTGGTGGGCGCGCGTGCCCATCACCTGCGGGCCAAGAAAGGAAACCTGGAACTGCTCCGGCGTCACGTTGCGGAAGCCGCCCGGCGTGTAGTCCATCGGTCCGAGCAGCATACGGGTGAACGGCAGGGTGAGGTTGTGGGTCGGGGTGATCCGCTGGCTCCACTTGTTGTTCTCCGCGCCCAGCACGCCTTCCTGGGTGAGGAAGTTCGGCCAGGTGCGGTTGAGCCCGGTCGGTCGGTAGGCGCCGTGCAGGTTGAGCATCAGCTGGTGGTCGGCGGCGCTGCGCGTCATGCGATGGAAGAAGTCGACCATCGCCTGGTCGTCGCGATCCATGAAGTCGACCTTGACCCCGCGCACGCCCCAGTCGCGGTAGCGGGCGAACACCTCGTCCATCCGCGGTTCCAGCGATTTCCAGTGCGCCCACAGCCAGATGCCGACGCCGCGCTGGCGCGCGTATTCGATGACCGCCGGCAGGTCCAGCTGAGGGATCGGGCGGGTGATGTCCGCGTCGGTGTTGTAGCGGCCGTTGCCGGTGCTGCCGATGTACCAGCCGTCGTCGATCAGCATGTATTCGAGCTTGAGCGCGGCGGCATGGTCGACGTAGCGCTTCATCGTCGCGGTGTTCATGCCCGCATCCGTCACGTCCGGCGCCAGTCCGCCGGACCACCAGTCCCAGGCGGTCTTGCCCGGCCGGATCCACGAGGTATCGGCGATGGGCGTGGGCGGATTGAGGCTGGAGATGAGGTTGGATTCGACCAGCGCGCCGGGACTGTCGCCCAGCATCAGCACGCGCCACGGCGTGAGATGACCATCGCGGACGACATCATTGCGTGCGATGCGCACGGCGAGTTGCGGCGTATCCAGGCGCGGCGACAGCTTGGCTTCCACGCCCAGGCGACCATCGCCGCGACCGGTGAGGTACAGGCCGGCATAGCGGTCCAGGTCGGCTTCGCCGATCGCGAACGTCGCCTGGCCCTGGCCGGTATGGCAGACCAGCGGCAGTTCGATGAGGTGGTGCGGGCGCAGCCTGGAAGCGGCGATCGGGTCGTACTCGCCTTCGTGGCTGGTGCCGAAGCGGCCGAGGTTGAGCGCCCAGCAGGCGTAGTCGCGCGGGAACACGAATCCGGTGAGGTCTTCCTTGACCTGCAGGTCGCCGCTGGCCGGCAGCGGCAGGCGATAGCGCAGCGCGATGCCGTCGTCGTAGGCGCGCACGACCACGCCGAGCACGCGGCCCTGCGCATCGGCCAGGTCCACGTCCATCTGGCGGTAGTGGTTGCGTACCTGGCTCGCCTTGCCGGCGACCAGCTCGTAGCGCGTGTCCGATTCGCTGCGTCGCACGCCGGTGATGCGCAGGCCGCGATCGATGCGATCGTCGTCGCCCAGTTGCACGCCCAGCGGCGAGGGCGACAGCACCGGCTTGCCGTTCCAGTCGATCGCGTAGAGCGGGCGACCTTCGTTGTCGAGCGTCAGTTCGATCGCAGCCTGGCCGCCGGGCGACTGCAGGCGCAGCGGTTCGGTCGTTGACGCCGCGCGGCCCGAGGGCGCGAGCGAGGCGAGCGAGAGCAGGCAGGCGGTCAACAGCAGCGTGCGGATTCCGGGCATTCCCACATCCCCTCCAGGACAGGCCCGGAGGGTAAACCGCGCACGCGCATCGCGTCTGGAATACCGGCGCGGCGCAAGCGGAATAGGCCGCCTGCGCGCGCGCTGCCGTCGCCGTCAGGGCGCCTTGGGTGCTTCCTTCACCGTGCTGCCGAAATCGCCGTCGGCTTCGGCGGCCAGGTAGGCGAACACCGCATAGGCGGCCACGTTCTGCGCCAGCGCCGCCGGGTCGATCTTGTCGAGCGTGTCGTCGGCGGTGTGGTGCAGGTTGAAGTAGTCGGTGCCGTCCTGCGCCAGCCAGGCCCAGGTCGCGCCCCTGGCCGACAGCGGGCCGACGTCCGGACCCGCGCCGCCCTTGTCCGGCGTGTACTCGATGCCCAGCGGCGCCAGCGCCTGCGCGATCTGCGCGGTGGCTGCGCGCGCGTGTTCCGGCGCGCCGGTGTTGAAGGCGTAGATGCGGCCGGCGCCGAAGTCGCTCTCGGCCGACAGCTGGTGCAGGCCGGCATCGGCCGCGTGCGCTGCTGCGTAGGCCTTGCCGCCGTACAGGCCTTGCTCCTCGTTGGCGAACGCGACCACGCGGATGCTGCGCGCCGGACGCTTGGGCATCTGCGCGATCAGCTTGGCCGCGGCCATGGTGATGCCGACGCCGGCCGCGTCGTCGATCGCGCCGGTGCCCAGGTCCCACGAATCCAGGTGCCCGCCGATCAGCACGACTTCCTTGGGCTTGCTGCGCCCGGTGATCTCGCCGATCACGTTCTGCGAGGTGTACTGGCCATCCCAGCCGGCATCGACCACCAGCCGCACGGTGACCGGGCCGCGCGCGACCAGGCGCGCGAGCTGGTCGGCATCGGGAATGCTCAGCGCCGCCGACGGCACCGGGGTCAGGCCTTCGTCGTAGCGGGTGATGCCGGTGTGCGGCACGCGGTGGTTGTCGGTGCCGGCCGAGCGCATCAGGAAGCCGCTGGCGCCCTTGCGGATCGCCGCCGACGGGCCCTTGGAACGCACCGCGCTGCCCTTGCCGTAGCCGGCGCCGTCGCGCGCGGCCGGCATCTGGTAGTCGACGAAAGCGATCTTGCCGGCCAGCGAACCTTCCGGCGCCGCTTCCAGCGCGGCCAGGTCGGCGAAGCGCACGACCTGCGCCTCCACCGTGCCGCCCGGACTGCCGCCCAGCGCGGTGATCTTCAGCGGCTGCGCGTTCGCGCCCACCACGGCGGCGCTTTCGCTGCGGCGCTCCCACTTGGGGAACGTCACCGGCTCGGTCCATACGCGGTCAAAGCCCAGTTCCTTGAACTTGGCCTTGGCCCAGGCGACCGCGCGCGCATCGGCCTCGCTGCCGGCCAGGCGCGGGCCGACTTCGGTGGTCAGCGATTCGGTGATCTTCCAGCCGGTGTCGTCGGCCAGCGCGCGTTCGCGCAGCTGCTCGGCCTGGGCCAGCGCCTTGTCGGGAATGCGGGTTTCGGCGGCGCTCGCCGAGCTGGCGAGCAGAAGGGCGGCGGCTAGCAGGGACAGGCGCATACGGACTCCGTCAGGCAATCCGTCGAGCCTAGCAAAGCAGGCCGGTCCGCTCCCGTGCGCATGGTCACGGGAGCGGCAGGTCGCACGAATCAGCGCTTGAGCGAGTCGCGGATCTCGCGCAGCAGCAGCACCTCGTCGGTCGGGCCCGGCGGTGGCGGGGCCTGGCGGCGCGAGATGCGGTTGACGGCCTTGACCAGCATGAAGATGGCGAAGGCGACGATGATGAACTGGAGGATCGCGTTGAGGAATTCGCCGATGCCGATGCCCACGGCCGGGACGACATTTCCGGCGGCATCGACGCTGGCCTCCTTCAGCACCCACACCCATTTGGAGAAGTCGACCCCGCCCAGCAGCAGGCCGATCGGCGGCATGATCACCTTCTCCACCAGCGCGGTGACGATCTTGCCGAACGCGGCGCCGATCACCACGCCCACGGCGAGGTCGATCACGTTGCCGCGCATCGCGAATTCCTTGAACTCGCTGAACATGCCCATGCGTGCCTCCTGCAGTCGCGCACCCGGCGCGGGTGCGCCCTAAGCCTAACCCGCGCAGGGTGCCCGGTGGTTCACGCCACGATGTGTCCGCGCAGGCTCGCGATGCCTTCCAGGCTCGCCTCGAAACGGTCGCCCGGTTGCAGCGCGGCCACCCCGGCGGGGGTGCCCATGAACACCAGGTCGCCGGCGCGCAGGGCGTAGAGCCTGGACAGTTCGTGCAGGATTTCCGGCACGTCCCAGATCAGGTCCGACAGCGGTGCCTGCTGGCGCAGTTGGCCGTTGACCTGCAGCGCCAGCACGCGCGCGCCCAGCTCGCCGGCTTGCGCGACGGGCACCAGCTCGCCGACCGGTGCGGAATGGTCGAAGCCCTTGGCCGTGTCCCAGGGCAGGCCCTTGGCCTTGGCCGCCGCCTGCAGGTCGCGGCGGGTCAGGTCCAGGCCCACGGTGTAGCCGAAGACCAGCGCCTGGGCCTGTTCCACCGGCAGCACGCCGGCCGGCGCATCGCGGCCGATGGCCACCACCAGCTCGACCTCGTGATGCAGGTCGGCGGTCGCGGACGGGTAGGGCACCGACTCGGCGGTGACGATCGCATCGGCCGGCTTCATGAAGAAGACCGGCGTGCCGCGCTCGGCCTTGGAGGCGGGAGCCACGGCGCCCATTTCACGGGCGTGGTCGGCGAAATTGCGGCCCACGCAGTAGATGCGGCGGACCGGGAAGCTGCCGCCGCCGCGCACGGCCACGCGCGGCACGGGCGCGACAGGGATCACGTCGTTGAAATCGGCGCCGGCGAAGTTGGCGTCGGGGGTGCGTGCGTCAGTCATCTATCGGTCCGGCGACAGGGGCCGGACAGTCTAAGCGCAGCGGATGCGAAGCGGGTTCGGCGCGATGGGCGCCGGCCAATCTGCCCGGATCAACGAGGCGTCGGCAGCTCCGGCTTGCGCAGCACCCGGTACTCGGCATCCATCACCTGGCCGGCGGCCGAGTTCTTGCGCACGGTCTGCTTGCGCAGCAGGCGCCAGGCCACGCCGATGGCGAGCATCGCCGCGCCGATGAACAGGCCGAAGAAAACCAGCAGCGCCAGCAACGCCAGCCCGATCAGGCCCATCGCCACGCGCAGCAGCGGCGTGCGCGGCTTGCGCGGGGAGAACAGGCCATGCAACTGGCTCGAATCGAAACGGAAGGAGCGGGCGTGCATCGGAATCCACGTGCCAGAATGGCGACAGGCGCCCAGTATCCGTGCGAGCGCCGGCGAGGTTGTGATGGGATCGTTAAACGCTGAACCCCTGCTCAGTTTTGACGCACTGGCCGATGGTGCACTGGTCGAGGCCGAGGCGCGCGTGGACGCGGACGCCGAGTCGCTGATCGTGCATCGCCAGGGCGATGCGGTCCGGGCCTGGCTCAATGTCTGCCCGCATGCCGGACGGCGCCTGGACTGGGCGCCCGGCCAGTTCCTCAAGAGCCGCGAAGGCCTGCTGGTCTGCGCCGCGCACGGCGCCTCGTTCGAACTGGAAGGCGGTCAGTGCGTGGCCGGCCCGTGTCGCGGCGATGCGCTGCGGCCGGTGGCGGTGGAAGTGCGCGACGGACAGGTGTGGCTGGCGCAGGCCTGACGCGCTGGCGTCAGCGCCCGCCCCACGACATCAGGTTGACCACGGTCACCGCGATCACCGTATAGATGAGCGTCAGCGGCCCGCCGATGCGCCACAGGTCGCGCGCGGAATAGTTGGCCGGGCCGGTGATCATCGACATCACCGGATTGGAGGCGGTCATCAGGTTGTTGGAGGCCGACAGCGCGGCGATCAATGCGAACGCGGTCGGATCGCCGCCCACCGCCAGGGCCAGGTTGATCGCGATGGGCACCATCACGATGGTCGCCCCGACGTGGCTGATCACCAGCGAGAACGCGGTGGTCAGCAGCGCCACCACGATCTGCAGCGCCCATGGCGGGGTGCCGTCGGGCAGCTTGTCCAATGTATGGCCGGCGACCCAGGCCGCCGCGCCGCTGCTGTCCATCGCCCAGCCCAGCGGGATCAGGCCGGCGGTGAGGAACACCGTCTTCCAGTTGATCGCCGCATAGGCCTCGTCCATTTTCAGCACGCCGGCCAGCAGCATGCCGACCACGCCGGTCATCAGCGTGAGCGCCACCGGCAGCTTGCCGAACAGGGCGATGAGGATGGTGATGGCGAAGATCGCCATGGCGATCTTGAACTTGTGCGGGCGCTGCTCGCCCTTGGGGTAGTCGGTGACCACGGCGAAGTCGCGGCTCTCGGCCGCGCGCGCAAGATCCTGCCAGATGCTGTGGAACACCAGCATGTCGCCGGCGCGCAGGGCGACCGAGCGCACGTCGTCGCGGATCACCTGCTTGTCGCGATTGATCGCCAGCAGGCTGATCCCGGCCTGCTGGCGAAGGCGCAGCTCGCGCGCGCTCTTGCCGATGTAGCGCGAGGTCGGCGGCACCACCGCTTCGGAGATGCCCGCGCGCGCGGGATTGAACAGGTCGCCCAGGTTGCGCAGCCGCGAGGACATGCGCAGGAAGTGGTTCTGGGCGAAGTCGTGCACCTGCTGGCGCGGGCCCATCACGCCCAGCACGCTGCCGACCCAGATGCGCATGTCCGCCGGAGGCGCCAGGCGGGTGTCGTTGCCGGACTTGAGCGCCAGCAGCAGCGGCGCGTCGTGCATCGACTCGGCCTCGGCCACCGACATGCCCACCAGCGGGCTCTCGGCGCTGACCACCAGCTCGAACACATCGCCCTCGATGCCGTAGGTGCGGGCGAAATAGCTTTCGGTGCGCGCCGGGGTGACGTTGTCGCCGCCGCCATCGTCCAGTTCGGCCAGCTTGCGGTTGCCGTAGAAGCGGAAGTACAGCAGCGAGGCGGCCAGCAGCACCACGCCCACCGGCGCCGGCGCGAACATCGGCAGCTGCTCCAGCGTGGCCATGCCCGAGGGCAGGTTGTTGTTGGCCGACACCAGCAGGTCATTGAGCAGGATCAGCGGCGAGTTGCCGACCATGGTCAGCGCCGCGCCCATCACGATCGCCGCGGCCAGCGGCAGCAGCAGCCGCGACATCGCCAGCCCGCTGCGCCCGGACAGCCGCGCGGCGACCGGCAGGTACAGCGCCATCACCGACGGGTTCTGCATGAAGGACGAGTTGAGGCCGGCGATCAGCGTGGTCATCGCCAGCAGGCGCTGCTCCTTGCCGTGGCCGCGGCGCAGCAGCCAGCCGGCCAGCCGGTTCAGCGCGCCGGTGCGGTCCAGGCCGGCGCCCAGGATCATCGTGGCGATGATGCTCATCACCGCGTTGCCGGAGAAGCCGCTGAAGATTTCTTCCGGGGCGATCAGGCCGGTGATGCCCAGCACCACCAGTACCGCCAGCGCGACCAGGTCGGCGCGGATGCGGTCGAACAGGAACATCGCCATCGTGAACCCGACCAGCCCCAGCACCAGGCGCATGTCGTTGGTCAGGGTCAGGCCGGATTCCATTGCTCGCCGGTGTCCTTATGGCGTGGCGGAAGTGGCGCGCGATGCGCGGCCGGGACAGGCGGTCGGTGCTGATTCGGGATCGGGCGGCGCGGGGCTCATGCTGGGGGCGAGTTTAGCGCTGGTGCGTCGGTGCGGTCATAGAGCAGGTCCCACACGCCGTGGCCGAGCTTCACCCCGCGGCGCTCGAAGTGTGTCTCCGGTCGCCATTCCGGGCGCGGCACGTGCCCGCGCGGGCCGGTACGGTTGGCCAGGCCGGCGGTGGCGTCGAGCACCTCCCACATGTGCTCGGCGTAATGCTCCCAGTCGGTGGCCAGGTGCAGGCGGCCGCCGGGGCGCAGCTTGCGCACCAGCAGGTCGGCGAACTCCGGCTGCACCAGCCGGCGCTTGTTGTGGCGCTTCTTGTGCCAGGGGTCGGGGAAGTAGATCCGGACCTCGTCCAGCACGCCGTCGGCGATCTCGTTGCGCAGCACCTCGACCGCATCGTGGTGGTACAGGCGCACGTGGTCGCTGCCGTCATCGGCCAGCGCGTTGAGCAGGCGGCCGACGCCGGGGGCGTGGACTTCCAGGCCGATGTAGTCGCGCGTGGGGTCCTGGCGGGCGGCGAAGCGCAGCGCTTCGCCATTGCCGAAGCCGATCTCCAGCACCTTGGGCGCGTTGCGGCCGAAGGCAGCGTCCAGGTCGCGCGGGGTGCCGGCGTAGTCCAGTCCGAAGCGCGGCCAGGCATCGTCGAACGCGCGCTGCTGGGCCGGGGTGAAGCGGCCCTGGCGCAGCACGAAGCTGCGGATCTCGCGGCGGCCTTCGCTGGCGGTGTAGGGCTTGGGCGGGGCCTTGGCGCCGTCGCTGTTGAAGGGATCGGTCATCGCGTGGGTCAGCCGATCAGGCCATCCACGGGCGAGGAGGCGCTGGCGTAGCGCTTGCGCGGAATGCGGCCGGCCAGGAACGCCTCGCGTCCGGCTTCCACTGCCTTGCGCATCGCGCTGGCCATCAGCACCGGATCCTTGGCGCCGGCGATGGCGGTGTTCATCAGCACGCCGTCGCAGCCCAGCTCCATGGCGATGGCCGCATCGGAAGCGGTGCCCACGCCGGCGTCGACGATGATCGGCACCTTGGCGTTCTCGATGATCTCCAGCAGCGTGTAGCGGTTCTGGATGCCCAGGCCCGAACCGATCGGCGCGGCCAGCGGCATCACCGCGCAGCAGCCGATCTGCTCCAGCTGGCGGGCCAGGATCGGGTCGTCGCTGGTGTAGACCATCACGTCGAAGCCGTCGGCGACCAGCAGCTCGGCGGCCTTGAGCGTTTGCACCACGTCCGGATAGAGCGTGCGCTGGTCGCCGAGCACTTCGAGCTTGACCAGGTTGTGGCCGTCGAGCAGTTCGCGCGCCAGGCGGCAGGTGCGCACCGCGTCGTCGGCGGTGTAGCAGCCGGCGGTGTTGGGCAGGATGGTGTAGCGCTCCGGCGGCAGGACGTCGAGCAGGTTGGGTTCGCCCGGGTTCTGGCCGATGTTGGTGCGGCGGATGGCCACGGTGACGATCTGCGCGCCGGCGGCCTGCGTGGCGCGGCGGGTCTCGTCGAGGTCCTTGAACTTGCCGGTGCCGGTGAGCAGGCGCGATTGGAAGGTCCGGCCGGCGATTGCCAGCGGATCACGTGCGGGGGTGTTGTCCATCGGCCAATTATGGACCGCGGCGCCGTGGCCGTGAACCTCGGGTGTCCTGCGCAACTATGCGTGTCGAGCCGCCGCCGTGCCCGGCAGCGTCGGCCGGTGGCGGCTCATCCCCATGCAGCCACGCGCCGCCTGCCGTCGGGCTCAGCCGCCGCCCAGGGCGTGCACGATCTCGACCCGGTCGCCCGGCTGCAGGGCGCGGCTGTCATGCGACCCGCGCGGGATGATGTCGCCGTTGACCTCGACCGCGACCCGGCGGCCAGCCAGCCCTTCGGCCTGCAGCAGGCCTGCCACCGTGATGCCGCCCGGAAGGGTGCGCGGCTCCCCGTTCAATGCGATGTCCATGGGGCGATTGTCGCATCGGGCGCCGGCTTGTCGCACCGCAGCGTGAAAGCCGGCGCGCATGGGCAGACCATGGCGACCATGCGCAGCCGTACGTGCTGCGCCGACCGTCCTACCGGACCCTACAGAAACCAGCCCCAGGAGATTCCATGTCCGCTCCCCGTCCGCTCCGCTCGACGCTTGCCGTTGCCCTGGCCCTGGCGGCCGCACCGGCCCTGGCGGGAGAGTTCGATGGTGCCGTGTTCTTCGGCGACAGCCTCACCGATTCGGGACATTTCCAGAACCAGCTGCCGGCCAGCGTGCGGCCGATCACCGGCAAGTTCACCACCAACCCGGCCTGGGTCTGGGCCCAGTACCTGTCCGAGCGCTATGACGGCAACGGCTTCACCGACAACCAGGGCGGCGACAACTACGCCCAGGGCGGCTCGCGGGTAACGGTGCAGAACGGCGCGGCCGAATCCACCGTCTCGCAGGTCAACCGCTACCTGGCCGCCAATGGCGGCAAGGCCAACGCGGACACGCTTTACACGGTGTGGACCGGCGCCAACGACATCTTCGCGGTCGCCGCCGGTGCGCCGGCGCAGTCGACCATTGCCACCGCGGTCGGCGGCGTGGTCCAGATCGTCGGCACGCTCGATGCGGCCGGCGCGCGCTACATCCTGGTGCCGACCCTGCCGGACATGGGCATCACCCCCAATGCGATCGCCGCCGGCCCTGCCGGGCAGGCCGCGCTGACCCAGCTGTCCACGACCTACAACACCGCCATGTATGGCGCGCTGGCGCAGGGCGGCTACCGCATCATCCCGCTGGATACCTTCCACATGCTGCGCGAAGTGGTCGCCAGCCCCGGCACCTTCGGCCTGCGCAACGTCACCCAGACCGCGTGCCTGCCGCCGAGCGCCAGTTCGCTGACCTGCAACCCGTCCTCGCTGGTGGCGCCGGATGCGGCCAGCACCTACCTGTTCGCCGACGGCGTGCATCCCAGCGCCGCCGCGCACGCGATCCTGGCCGACTACGCGATCTCCGTGCTCGAGGGCCCGCAGCTGATCGGGATCCTGCCGCACTCGGCGCAGGTCATCGGCCGCAGCCGCGCCGACCAGGTCGCCTACCACCTGCCGCAGGCGCCGGAAGCGGCCGGCCTGAGCTGGTGGGGCGGCGTGCGCGGCGACTACCAGCGCTACGACCACGCCGACCTGTACGACGGCATGGCCCCGGCCGGCCTGTTCGGCCTGGATTGGGCCAACGGCAATGGCATGGTGGCGGGCGGCTTCCTCGGCTACGGCCGCCTGGATGCCGATTTCGGCGGCAACCGCGGCGACTTCCAGCAGACCGATGCGAGCTTCGGCGGCTTCCTGGGCTGGTACGGCGAGCACAGCTGGGTCAACGGCCAGGCCAGCTACACCTCGCTCGATTTCGACGTGACCCGCGATGTGCGCATGGGCCCAGCGATGCGCCGCCATGCCGGTTCGACCGATGGCAGCAACACCAGCTTCGGCGTGAACGGCGGCTACGAGTTCGGCGATGGCGCGCTGCGCCACGGCCCGATCGCCAGCGTGCTGTGGCAGAAGGTCGAAATCGACGGCTACAGCGAGGATAACCTCTCGTCCACCGCGCTGACCTACTCGGACCAGTCGGTGGATTCGCTGGTCGGCAGCCTGGGCTGGCAGGCCAGCTACAAGGCCGGCGGCTGGACGCCGTACCTGCGCGCGACCTGGGACCACGAGTTCGAGGACGGCCAGGACGAAGTGTTCGCCCGCCTGCAGACCCTGCCGGACCTGGAATACGCGGTGCCGGGCGTGGAGTTCGATGGCGACTACGGCACCGTCGTGCTGGGCGCGCGCTTCGGGCTGTCCAGCCTGTCCGCTGACGTGGGTGTGCGTGCGAGCGCCGGCCAGACCGGCGGCAGCGACACCAGCCTGTTCCTCAGCCTGGGCGGCAGCTTCTGACCCGCTCCGCGCGGGCCGGGCGCATGCCTGCCCGCGCACTGGCCGGCGTTGCACCGCCGGCCTGCAGGCGCATAGACTGCAGGCCGTTCGCGGGTGTAGTTCAATGGTAGAACTGCAGCTTCCCAAGCTGCTAGCGTGGGTTCGATTCCCATCACCCGCTCCAATACACACACACGAACGCCGCGGAACTCCGCGGCGTTTCGCGTTCAAGCCCCTGCAGCCGCGGTAACGCACCGATGAAGCTGGCGATCCTCTCCCGCAACGCCTCGCTCTACTCCACGCGCCGGCTGGTCGAGGCCGCGCGCAAGCGCGGCCACACCGTACGCGTACTCGATCCCTTGCGTTGCTACATGCGCATCGCGCCCGACGGCTTCTCGATGCGCTACAAGGGCAAGCCCGCGCGCGGCTACGACGTGGTGATCCCGCGCATCGGCACCTCGATCACCCGTTACGCGACCGCGGTGTTGCGCCAGTTCGAACTGATGGGCACCTATACGCCCAATCCGTCCGACGCGATCCTGCGTGCCCGCGACAAGCTGCGCGCGCACCAGCTGCTGGCCGCGCAGGGGATTGCCTTGCCGACCACGGTGTTCGGCGACAACCCCGACGACACCGACGACCTGCTCTCCCTGCTCGGTCCGCCGCCGCACGTGATCAAGCTCAACGAAGGCACCCAGGGCGCCGGGGTGATGTTGACCGAGAAGGTCTCCGCCTCGCGCGCGGTGGTGGAGACCCTGCGCGGGCTGTACGCCAGTTTCGTCGTGCAGGAGTTCGTGGCCGAGGCGGCCGGCGCCGACCTGCGCTGCTTCGTCGTCGGCGACCGGGTGGTGGCGGCGATGCGCCGGCAGGCGGCAGAGGGCGAGTTCCGGTCCAACCTGCATCGCGGTGGCGAAGGCTCGCCCGCGCAGGCCAGCGAAGAAGAGCAGGCGGTGGCCGTGCGCTCGGCGCAGGCGCTGGGCCTGGGCGTGGCCGGCGTGGACCTGATCCGCTCGGTGCGCGGGCCGCTGGTGCTCGAGGTCAACTCCACCCCCGGCCTGGAGGGGGTGGAAGGGGCCTGCAAGGTGGACGTGGCCGGGGCGATCATCGAGTTCGTCGCAAAAAAATTCGTCAAATAAATCAGCGTGTTACTACGATTTCATTGGCGTCTCACGCGCCCCGGAAACGCCAGATTTAACACCCCTTTAATCGGATCCGGCTTAGGCTCCATCGGACCGCAGCTCCATCGTCAGTCGGGGATCCTCGTCCCCGGCGTCATACGAGATACGGTAATCGGGGCAATCCTTGGCCCAGGCGGTCTCCCCAGCCTGGGCCTTTTTGTATCCGCACTTCGCCGTTTGCCCGTGCCCGCATCGGCAGGCAGAATCGGGCTGAGGCCGGTTTTGGCGCGGCCATCCCATTCCTTAACGCTCTAGCGAGGTCACGATGCACAAGCTGGTCCTGCTTACCGCCCTTGTTCTGCTGCCGTTCGCCGCCACCGCCAAGATCTCTTCCCAAGGCAGTGCGTTTTCGCCGGAGAAAGGTCTGGACCTGAGCAATTCCTTCGAAGCGCAACGCGACGCGATCATGGGCGCGCTGGGCGATGGAAAGACCTATAGCGAGATCAGCCCGGACGATCGCCAGAAGGTGACCTCCTCGCTCAACCGGATTTCCGGCCTGCTGGGCGGCGCGGAAAGCGTCAACCAGCTGTCCGAGCAGACGAAGGTCGAAGTGTTCAACGAGCAGGAAGTGATCAATACGCTGCTGACCGAAGCGCGCGAGGACAGCCGCGTGGTGTGCACGCGCGAGAAGAAGGTCGGCTCGCATCGCACCACCAATACCTGCAAGACGGTCGCCGAGCGCCGTCGCGATATGGAAGAGAGCCAGGGTGCGTTGCGCCGGAACATGCGCGTGGCATGCGTCCCGGGCGTAAGCTGCCCCGGCACTTGAGCATCCACCTACGGCCCTTGACCATGCGCATCCTCGTCATCGAAGACAACAGCGACATCGCGGCCAACCTCGGGGACTACCTCGAGGATCGCGGCCATACCGTGGACTTTGCCGCTGATGGGGTGACCGGGCTGCACCTGGCCGTGGTCCACGACTTCGATGCCATCGTGCTCGACCTGAACCTGCCGGGCATGGATGGCATCGAGGTCTGCCGCAAGCTTCGCAACGAGGCGCGCAAGCAGACCCCGGTGCTGATGCTCACCGCGCGCGACAGCCTGGAGAACAAGCTGGCCGGGTTCGATTCCGGCGCCGACGACTACCTGATCAAGCCGTTCGCGCTGCAGGAAGTCGAGGTCCGGCTCAACGCGCTGTCGCGGCGCGGCAAGGGCGTGCAGACCCGCGTGCTCAATACCGGCGACCTGGAATACAACCTGGACACGCTCGAAGTCCGGCGCGAAGGGCGGCTGCTGCAGCTCAATCCCACCGCGCTGAAGATCCTGCAGGCGCTGATGGAGGCCTCGCCGGCGGTGGTCACCCGCCAGGAACTGGAAACCCGCGTCTGGGGCGAGGAGCTTCCGGATTCGGATTCCCTGCGCGTGCACATCCACGGCCTGCGCGCCGTGGTCGACAAGCCGTTCCCCGTTCCCTACATCCAGACCCGGCACGGCATCGGCTACCGCATCGCGGCCCCCGATGGCGGCACCTGACGGCGCGGCAATCGACGGCGCATCGGCGCCTCCGGCGCGCAATCCGCGGCGGTTCCGCCGCCGGTTGCGCACCCGCATCATCCTGTCGTTCGTCCTGCTCGGCTTCGGGCTGACCACGCTTTTCGCCTACGCGACGATCGTTGCGCGCCAGCGTGTGGAGGACCAGCTGGTCGAAGACGTGATGAACCGCAATCTGGACGAATCGTGGCGGCGTTTCGTGCAGAGCGGAGGACAGGCTCCGGGTGCGCCGATCGAGCAGATCAAGGCGTACTACTACCTGCCCGACAAATTCGAGAGTCTGCGCAACAGCAATCCGCAGTGGTATGCCTTGCCAGACGGCATCCACAACGTGACCGACCTGGACCAGGACGGCAGGCCGTTCGTCTACAAGCTGGGCGTGCGCAAGACGCCGCAGGTCTGGTTCTTCATCGCCTACGACATGAGCCAGGCGGCGAGGGCGGAAGTACAGTTCCAGCGCGCTGTTTACGCATCGATCGTCATATTCACGATTTTCTCGCTGTTCTTGGGCTGGTGGTCCGCCTCACGGGTGATGCGACCGGTGACCGAGTTGGCCGCGCGGCTGCGCGCTTATCGCGGCAGCAGCCAACCACGGCGGTTGGCCGCACATTTTCCGGAGGACGAGGTCGGTCAGCTGGCCGAGGCGCTGGATGACTATGCCGAGCGGCTGACCGAGGTGGTCCAGCGCGACCGCGAGTTCAACGCCGACGTCAGCCACGAACTGCGCACGCCGCTGGCGGTGATCAAGGGCGCGGTCGAGCTGCTGCTGTCGCGCGCGGAGCTGGACGAGCGCACACGCGCGCGGCTTCAGCGCATTCAGCGCGCCGAACAGCAGTGCACCGACCTGATCGGCTCGTTGCTGCTGCTGTCGCGCAACGAGCGCGGCCAGGGTCGCAGCGACGTGGCCAAGGTCGCCGAACAACTGCTGGAATCCCATCGCGCCCAGCTGGGTGGCAAGCCGCTGGAGCTGCGCCTGGAAGGCGAGCCGGGCCTGGTGGTGGAGGCGCCTGAGGCGGCGCTGTCGGTCGCCCTTGGCAACCTGATCGGCAACGCGGTCAAATACACGCCGCAGGGCGAGGTGGTGGTGCGATTGCTGGATGGCGCGGTGCAGGTGGTCGACACCGGTCCGGGACTGAGCGAGGAAGACGCCGCGAACCTGTTCCAGCGTGGCTACCGCGGCACCCATGCCGGCCACTCGCAGGGCGCAGGTATCGGCCTGTCGATCGTCGGTCGCCTTTGCGACCTGTACGGCTGGGATGTCAGCGTGCGTCCGCGCCATGACGGCGAGCACGGCGTGGTGGCTGCGCTGTCGTTCGGTAGCAGGAGCGCTTAAGCGCAGCTATCGCCGTTGCTGACCGCTGTCCGGGGTTGCTGTTGAACCAACTCCCGATCAATCCGCTTGATCGGATGCTTGCAAGACCGCCCCGCCCCTTTCGGGGGGCGAGGCGGACTGGAATGAACTACTTTTGCGAATTCTTCGGGGCAAATGGATTCTTGCCTCGGGTTTCAATCGTGCCTGGGCTAGTGGTAAGCGGCGGGCCAGGGAACGGGCTTGGTGCAGGCGGCGGCGGGGGCGGAAAAGGGTTGCTTGCACTTCCGCCGATCAACATTGTTTCGCGCATGGCTAGTTCGCGCATTAAAACCTCCTACGTAATGGTCAAGCTTGTTGGTCGCGCATCCTTGAGAATTCCGAACGAACGTACCAGTGGACTTGCATTGCTGCATATGCAAATCGCCATGTGCAATCGTTCGGCTCCAGAAGTCGTGCTGTGAGCGACAGAAAGCAAGGAGTAGCTGTAAGCCCGGGAGTCGGGCACTTACAAGAAGGATATGTGGACCTTTCGCCACTCATGCATATGGAATCGCAGGAAGTCTTAGGCCGAAGGAGCCGGAGACTCTTCTGCCGATTTCAGTTGGTCTAGGAGCTGGTCCACGATGGACGGCGGCCTGATGGCCGGCTGAGTGATAGGAATTAGAGGATGGGTAGGCAGGAGAGGGCGCAGGGTGTCGAGTACACGACCGCCTGAAACGACTTCAATCTCTACAGTTTTCATTGAACGCACAAATAACCCCTTGGTTGTCTTGTTGTTGCGCTGCTTGGAGGCAGCGTCAATCGATATAGCCCAAGCATCCAAGAGGCTCAACGGTGGCTCAGATAAAGTGCAGCCAACCCCACTTGTCTGGGGTGCTGCCGTCGAACAGGCCGAAGAACAACTGCTGCAGTCGCCGGGTGACCGGTCCAGGCGTGCCATCGCCGACCGGCTTGCCGTCGACCGAGCGCAGCGGGGTGATCTCCGCGGCAGTGCCGCACATCAGCAGTTCGTCGCACAGGTACAGGTACTCGCGCGGGATGTCGCGTTCGACCACTTCGATGCCTGCATCGCGGGCCAGCTTGATGATCGAATCGCGGGTGATGCCGGTGAGGATCGAGGCGCTGGCCGGCGTGGTGTGCAACACGCCGTCGAATACCAGGAACAGGTTCTCGCCCGCGCCCTCGCTGAGCAGGCCGGTGGAGGCCAGGGCGATGCCCTCGCCGTAGCCGTGTCGGCGCGCCTCGCGCGTGACCAGCTGGCCGGACAGGTAATTGCCACCGGCCTTGGCGCCTGCGGGCACGGTGTTGGGCGCGAACCGCTGCCAGCTGGAGACGCAGGCGTCGATGCCCTGCTCCAGCGCGTCGGCGCCCAGGTAGCGGCCGAAATCCAGCGCCGCCACGGCCACGTCGATCGGCGTGTCGGCGGCGATGCCCACGCTGCCCACGCCGCGGAATGCGACCGGACGCAGGTAGGCCGCGCGCAGGCCGTTGGCCTTGACGATGTCGCGGCACGCCGCGTTGATCTGCTCCAGCGTGTACGGAATGACGATGTCGTAGATCTTGGCCGAATTGAACAGGCGCTTGTTGTGCTCGGTCAGGCGGAAGATCGCCGTGCCCTTGGGCGTGTCGTAGGCACGGAGGCCCTCGAACACCGAGGAGCCGTAGTGGATCGCGTGCGCCATCACGTGGGTGGTGGCTTCGGCCCAAGGCTTGATCGTGCCGTTGTGCCAGATCTTCTCGGGAAACTGCATCGGCGTGCTCCGCGCAGGGGGACAACGCATTCTGCCGCATGCAGCGCGCAGGCGTCCGGCCGCCGCCGCAGTCCTACAGCGTGACCCAGAAGCAGCCGTAGCTGCGGCGCAGGCCGAAGACCGTGCGAGCCGGCGTGCCGGTGCCGGCCAGGGTTTGCTCGACGCGCAGGCCGACCGGGCGTGCCCGGGGCGGTGGTGGTGCGGGTGGAGCGGCGGAGGCGGCGTCGACGGCAGCGCCAGCCGCTGTGGCGCCCGCTTCGGCAGCGATTTCCTGGCCGCCGCTCCAGCTCGGCATCCAGGCCGCTGGCCCAGTCGCGAGCGCGTCGCTGCCTGCTGCGGCATAGGTGGGCTGCGTTGCGCTGTCTGGCGGGGGCGGCGCCGGCAGCGATGGCGTGACGTTGCTGGCATAAACCGGGGCGATGTCCACCAGGGGTCGATCGACCATCGCTTCCAGGCGATCGAGCAGGCGCGAGGCGGCGGCATCGGGCACGCCGCTCCAGTCGTACACGCTGGCCAGGCGGTTGACGTCTCGATTCTGGATCGCCGCGCCGATCTCGCCGACCAGTTGGCTGAGCAGGCGCGGGCAGCCGCCGCGGAACATGCGTGGTCCTTCACCTGCTGCGGCCGGCGGCAGCCGCGCCACCGCGCCGATGTCATCGCAGCGGCGGTCGGTATAGACCGCGCGGCCATCAGGTCCGATGCAGCGCTGCACCTGTTGCGCGCGCGCGGTCGCTGGCGGCAGGAGCAGCCACGTGCAGGCCAGCAGCGACAGGAACAGACGGGACATGGAGCGCAGCCTAGCGGCGGTGCGCGGCCACGGAAAGCACGCCGGTCACATCCAAGCCGATTACAGCCGGGCGAGCACCGCTTCGGTCGGCTTGGCCAGGTTCAGCGTGTAGAAGTGCAGGCCCGGCGCGCCTCCGGCGACCAGGCGCCGGCACAGGTCGGCGACCAGGTCGGCCCCGAACTCGCGGATCGCCTCGGCATCGTCGCCGAATGCGTGCATCCGCTTGCCGATCCAGCGCGGGATCTCCGCGCCGCAGGCTTCGGAGAAGCGCCGCAGCTGGGTGAAGTTGGAGATCGGCATGATCCCAGGCACGATCGGGATATCCACACCCATGCGGCGTGTGTCATCGACGAAGCGGAAATAGGCGTCGGCGTTGTAGAAGTACTGGGTGATCGCCGCATCGGCGCCGGCGTCGACCTTGGCCTTGAAATGGCGCAGGTCGGCCAGCGCGTCCTCGGCCTGCGGATGGGTCTCCGGATACGCGGCGACCTCGATGCGGAAGCGGTCGCCGTGCTCGGCGCGGATCAGCTCCACCAGCTCGGCGGCATAGCGCAGGTCGCCGGGGTGGCCCATGCCCGAGGGCAGGTCGCCGCGCAGGGCGACGATGCGGCGGCAGCCGATCGCACGGTAGAGCTTGAGCAGTTCGCGGATCTCCTCGCGGTTGCCGCCCACGCATGACAGATGCGGGGCTGCCTCGAAGCCATGGTGCTGGTTGAGGTGGCGCACCGTCTCGGAGGTGTAGCTGAGCGTGGAGCCGCCGGCGCCGAAGGTGCAGGACACGTACTGGGGCGCATGCGCCTTCAGCTTCGCCGCGGCGCGGTCGAGCTGGGTGCGTTGCTCGTCGGTCTTGGGCGGGTAGAACTCGAAGCTGACGTGGGTCATCGCGGGCGGCTTTCGGCGGGTCGGGACGAATAATATCTCTTTATCGCGATGAATGTGGATATGTGGTGCGTGGATAACCGCGTCGGTCACTGGCCGGGCGTATGGGTCTGCAGGGCGGCAGCGCGCGGCGGAGCGTTACCCTGTGGTCCCCTCCGATGACCCGTCGCATGTCGATCTTCCTCACCGACTTCGCCCGTGCACGCCTGTTCCCGCGGCAGCCGCGGGGCAACACGATCCAGGACTGCACCCCGGCGCAGTTCGAGCAGTACCTCAATGAGCACGAGCCGCTGGAAGTGCTGGATGGCTATGCGCCGTTCTGCAAGCTGCACGTGCATCGCAACTGGACCTCCACCCGCTGCCTCACCGTGCCCGTCACCGACGGCAACCGGCACCAGCTGCGCTGCGCCTACGAGTCGCGAACACGCCAGGAGCTGCCGGTGCTGGTGCGCTGGTTCGAGGGCGTGCAGCCGCCAGTGGCCGACTACCTGGTCGTGATCCTCTACAGCCGCGAGCAGCTGGTCAGGGAGGGCGCGCCGATCGTGGCCGACTGGGGCGTGGTCGGCTGCCTGTACACCTTGCAGCCTGAAGAAATCCCGATGGCGCCGGTGACCATGATGCGCAACGCGCTGGGCGTGGAGGAGGGCGGTTCGGGTGTGCCGCTTGATCGCGACGCCTACCGGCGCAGCGTCGAGTTCTGGGAGGCCAACGCCAACTGGCGCCCTTGATCGCGGATGGGCCGGTCAGGCTCAGGATCCGGCCCTCGCGGCCGATCTTGGTCGGGTAGCCCGGGCATGTCGCCGGGGCATCGCCATTGCCGGTCGCAACGCATGAGCCCATTCCTGATCGTCCTGATAAGCGTGCTTGCCGGCTGGGCCGTGCTGGCGACGGTGATTGCGATGGTCTGCGGCCGTGGCCTGCGGCGCGAACGCGAAGCGCACGAGGACGCCCGCGAGCGCAGCGCGCGCTATCGCGCCGCCGCGCGCCAGCTCGAACAACAGGCAGCCGCCGTTGCCCAGCGCCTGGAGGCGCTGCAGCGCGAGCACGCGGCGCTGCAGCAGGCGCAGGCAGAGCAACCGGCGACGTCGCCGGGACCGCTGCCGGTGCATCTGCTGGCGGCCGACAGCCTGGATGTGTCCGGCGAGGTCGGCATCCTGTTCGAACACGTGGCGCGGGTGGCGATGGCGATCCGCGACTACAGCGCCTACACCCGTGGCCACTATCGCCAGGAATCGAACAAGGCCCGCTACGACCTGCTGTGGCTGGCCGACTGCCTGCACACCTTCGACCGGGTCGGGCGTGCGCTGGCCAGCGGCAGCACGCGCGCACTGGTGACCGCCTGCGAGGAGCTGCTGTCGATGTACGACACCTACCTGCACGACGGATCCGGCTACGACAGCCGCGACACTTTCCGGCGCCTGGCCGAGCGGGTGCCGCTGGGCGGAGTGATCGAGGCGATCCGCGGGCTGGCGGCCAAGGCCGCCGAATCGGCGCAGGCAACTGCGCAGCGGCAGGCCGAGGAGATCGCGCCGGCTGTTGCCATGGTTTGATCGCAGCACAGGCTGCGGCAACTTGAGTGCGGCACCTGCAATTATCCAGGGCGGCGATGCCGCAAAAGAAAAGGGCGCCGCAAGGCGCCCTCTCCGTGTGCGTTCCGAAAGCCGCGATCGCGGCGATCAGTAGCGGTAGTGCTCCGGCTTGTACGGGCCGTCCACGGCCACGCCGAGGTAGTCGGCCTGGGACTGGGTCAGTCGGGTCAGCTTCACGCCGATCTTCTCCAGGTGCAGGCGCGCCACTTCCTCGTCCAGCTTCTTGGGCAGGCGGTACACGGTCTTCTCGTAGACGTCCTTGTTAGCCCACAGGTCGATCTGGGCCAGGGTCTGGTTGGAGAAGCTGTTGGACATCACGAACGACGGGTGGCCGGTCGCGCAGCCCAGGTTGACCAGGCGGCCTTCGGCCAGCAGGAAGATGCTGTTGCCGTTGCCAAAGGTGAACTTGTCCACCTGCGGCTTGATGTTGGTCTTCACCGCGCCGGACGCGTACAGCGCATCGACCTGGATTTCGTTGTCGAAGTGGCCGATGTTGCAGACGATGGCCTGGTCCTTCATCGCCTTCATGTGATCGAGGGTGATGATGTCCTTGTTGCCGGTGGTGGTGACGTAGATGTCGGCGGTGCCGAGGGTGTCCTCGACCGGAGCGACCTCGAAGCCTTCCATCGCCGCCTGCAGCGCGCAGATCGGATCGATCTCGGTGACGATCACGCGGGCGCCATAGGCGCGCAGCGAGTGCGCCGAACCCTTGCCGACGTCGCCATAGCCGCAGACCACGGCGACCTTGCCGGCCAGCATCACGTCCATCGCGCGCTTGAGGCCGTCGGCCAGCGACTCGCGGCAGCCGTAGAGGTTGTCGAACTTGGACTTGGTGACCGAGTCGTTGACGTTGATCGACGGCACCAGCAGGGTGCCGGCTTCGGCCAGCTGGTACAGGCGGTGCACGCCGGTGGTGGTCTCCTCCGACACGCCCTTCCAGTCCTTGACCACGCGCGCCCAGTAACCCGGGCGCTCCTTGGCCACGCGCTTGAGCAGATCCTTGATCACCTGCTCCTCGTGGTTGCCCGAAGCGGTGTTGACCCAGTCGCTGCCGTTCTCAAGCTCGTAGCCCTTGTGGATCAGCAGGGTCACGTCGCCGCCGTCGTCGACCACCAGCTCCGGACCGGTCAGGGTGCCGTCGGCCAGGGTGAAGGTCAGCGCGTCCAGGGTGCAGTCCCAGTATTCCTCCAGGGTCTCGCCCTTCCAGGCGAAGACCGGCGTGCCGGACGCGGCGATCGCGGCGGCGGCATGGTCCTGGGTCGAGAAGATGTTGCACGAGGCCCAGCGCACGTCGGCGCCGATGTCCTTGAGCGTCTCGATCAGCACGGCGGTCTGGATGGTCATATGCAGCGAGCCGGTCACGCGCACGCCCTTCAGCGGCAGGGCGGCGGCATGCTTGCGGCGGATGGACATCAGGCCCGGCATCTCGTGCTCGGCGATGTCGATTTCCTTGCGGCCCCAGTCGGACAGGGCGATGTCGGCGACCTTGTAGTCGCCTTCGGTAGAGAAGGTCTTGGGCAGTGCGTTCATGGGTGTGCTCCGGGTCTATGGCGAGACGTGTCTCGCTGTCGCCGGGCGCCGTTGTCGCGGTGGATGCCACGCCGAGCCTGGCCGTGGATCGAAGGCCGCACTGGAAGGTGCGGGCTTTGCGGAAAGTCCGCGTGTCCATGGTCGCAGCGCCCCTCGGCGGGCGTGGCGCATTATATCGGTCCATCCGGATCGGTGGATGAATCGGGACATGTGACCCGCCCCGCAGGGACTTTCGCCACGGGTCGCCGGCCGGGAGCCGTGTTATCCAGTCCAGTCGCTCCAAGGGGAACCTGCCTGATGTCCGTATCGAAGACCCTCGCTCCCGTCCGCCACGAGCCGCATGCGCGGCGGTCCGGCCGCCTGCCACGCCTGGCCCTGCGCGCCGGCCTGCCGCTGCTGGCGGTCTCGGCCGCGGTCTGGGTCGGGATGGCGTCCGCGGCCGCCCAGGCCGCCTCCACGCCGGCCCAGGCCGCCAGCAGCTCCACCTACCGCGAGCCGGTCGCCGAGCTGCGTGCGATCGTCGATGCGCCGCGCGCACCGCAGCTGACCCTGTCGCCGCGCCGCGACCTGGCCGCGCTGGTGCAGATGCCGGACCTGCCCGGGATCGACGTCGTCGCCCAGCCGGAGCTGAAGCTGGCCGGCCTGCGCTTCCATCCGCGCGTGCACGCGACCAGTCAGTTCGCCTTCGGCAGCGACCTGTGGCTGCTGGACGTGGCCAGCGGCAGCGAGCGGCGCATCGCCGGCCTGCCGCAGCCGCTGGGCCTGGCCGGCATGGCCTGGTCGCCGGACCAGCGCTGGCTGGTCTTCAACCGGATCGATCGCGCCGCCGGCGCCAACGAGCTGTGGCTGGTCGATGTGGCCGGCCGCAGTGCGCGCCGGCTGGTTGGAGGACTGAACACCGTGGCCGGTCCCAGCTACAGCTGGCTGCCCGACAGCCAGGGCCTGCTGGTGCGCTTGCAGGCGGCCAATCCGGGCCCGCTGCCGCCGGCCGACGCGGTGCCGACCGGGCCGAGCGTGCAGCAGACCGAAGCGGGCGCTGGCGTGCGTTCGGTGCGGACCTACCAGGACCTGCTGCGCAACGAGAACGACGCGCTGACCCTTGAGCATTACCTGCTGTCCCAGCCGGCACGCGTGGACCTGCAGGGCAGGGTGCGCAACACGGGCGCACCGGGCCTGTACACCTCGACTTCGCCATCCCCCGATGGGCGCCACGTGCTGGCCCAGCGGGTCGAGCGCCCGTTCTCCTACCTGGCGCCGCTGTCGCGCTTCCCGCGCGTGGTCGAAGTGCTCGATGCCAACACCGGCAAGTCCACCCACACCGTCGCGCGCCTGCCGCTGGTGGAGGGACTGCCCACCGGCAATGACGCGGTGCCCACCGGTGCCCGTTCGGTCGGCTGGCGCAGCGATGCGCCGGCCTCGCTCGTGTGGGCCGAGGCCCAGGACGGCGGCGACCCGGCACGCGAGGTCGCCGTGCGCGATGCGGTGTTCATGCAGGCCGCGCCGTTCGCGGCCGCACCGGTGAAGCTGGCCGAACTGGGTTCGCGCTACGACGGCATCACCTGGGGCCGCGGCGACGTGGCCCTGCTCGACGAGGCATGGTGGAAGACCCGCCGCACCAAAACCTGGCGCATCCAGCCCGACCAGCCGGCGCAGGCGCCGCAGCTGCTGGTCGACCGCTCCTTCGAGGACCGCTACGCCGACCCGGGCGTGCCGGTCACCGTGACCGACGCGGCCGGCCGCCCGCGACTGCTGACCAGTGCCGACGGCGGCAGCTTGTTCCTGCTCGGCGAGGGTGCCTCGCCCGAGGGCGATCGTCCGTTCGTCGATCGCTTTGAGTTGGCCAGCGGCAAGAGCGAGCGCCTGTTCCATTCGCAGGCGCCGTATTACGAGGCACCGCAGGCGCTGCTGGACGACAGCGGCAAGCGCCTGCTCCTCACCCGCGAATCGCCGACCGAGCCGACCAACTACTACGTGCGCGACGCCGCGGCGACCGAACCGCTGCGCGCGTTGACCCGCTTCCCGCATCCGACCCCGCAGCTGCGCGAGGTGAGCAAGGAGCAGATCCGCTACAGGCGCGCCGATGGCGTGGAGCTGACCGGCACGCTGTACCTGCCGGCCGGCTACGACGCCAAGCGCGACGGCCCGCTGCCGGTGCTGATGTGGGCCTACCCGCAGGAGTTCAAATCGGCGCAGGCGGCCAGCCAGGTCACCGATTCGCCGTACCGCTTCAACCGGATCAGCTACTGGGGGCCGCTGCCGTTCCTGGCCCGCGGCTTCGCCGTGCTCGACGATCCGTCCATGCCGATCGTGGGCGAAGGCGACGCCGAACCCAACGACACCTACATCGCCCAGCTCACCGCCAGCGCCCAGGCGGCGGTGGACGAGCTGGCCCGTCGCGGCGTCGGCGATCCGCAGCGGGTCGCGGTGGGTGGCCATTCCTATGGCGCGTTCATGACCGCCAACCTGCTCGCGCACACCCGCATGTTCAAGGCCGGCATCGCCCGCAGCGGCGCCTACAACCGCACGCTCACCCCGTTCGGCTTCCAGTCCGAGGAGCGCAACTTCTGGCAGGCGCCGGAAACCTACCTGTCCATGTCGCCGTTCAACCACGCCGACACGATCAAGGACGCGCTGCTGCTGATCCACGGCGAGCAGGACAACAACTCCGGCACCTTCCCGATCCAGAGCGAGCGCATGTTCGCCGCGGTGAAGGGCCTGGGCGGCAACGCGCGGCTGGTGATGCTGCCCAACGAGTCGCACGGCTACCGTGCACGCGAGTCGATCCTGCAGATGCTCGCCGAGACCGACGATTGGCTGCAGAAGTACGTGCGCAACGCCGCGCCCGAACGCGCGCAGGCGGCGAACTGATTGCCCGGCGCGGCCTGTCCCGGCGACAGGCCGCGCCGTTGTTCCCTGCCATCCGGACTGGCCGGGGCCGGTGAAGGATTGGTGCTTCTGAAACTTTTGCGGCGTCGCACAAAACGCGGCTAAGCTCGGAGGTCGCCTTCCTGGACCCAGCGCGCGTCGATGAATGCTCCCCGCCAGCTCGAATTCGCTCCACCGGACCTGCCCCTGCGCGATGACGTGCGTCGCCTGGGCGCGCTGGTCGGGGACATGCTCGCTGAACAGGTCTCGCCGGCCTTCCTGGAGGAGGTCGAGCGCGTGCGCACCACCGCCATTGCCCGGCGCCAGAACGGCGGCTCGATGGAGTCGCTGGCCGCGCTGCTGGACGGGCTGGAGCCGGCGCATGCCGAGGCGATGGTCCGCGCGTTCAGCACCTACTTCCAGGTGGTGAACATCGCCGAACGCGTGCATCGCATCCGCCGCCGCCGCGACTACCAGCGCGCCGATACCGGCAAGCCGCAGCCGGAGAGCCTGCACGATGCGCTGCTGCACCTGAAGGACAAGGACGTTTCGCCGGAGGAGCTGCGCGACTGGCTCGAGCGCATCGACATCGAGCCGGTGTTCACCGCCCATCCGACCGAGGCGGTGCGGCGCGCGCTGCTGGAGAAGGAACAGATCATGGTCGCCGCGCTGGTCGACGATCTCGACGGCGCGCGCACGCCCGGCGAGCGTGCCGTCGACATCGCCCGCTTCCGCATGGCGCTGACCTCGGCCTGGCAGACCGCCGACTCCTCGCCGGTGCGCCCGGGCGTGGAGGACGAGCGCGAGCACGTGGGCTTCTACCTCACCGAAGTGCTGTACCGGGTGATGCCGGTGTTTTACGAGACGCTCGAGCACGCGATCGGCGAATACTTCGGCATCGCCACCGACCTGCCGCGTCTGCTGCGCTTCGGCACCTGGGTCGGCGGCGACATGGACGGCAACCCGAACGTCGATGCGACCACCATCCGCAACACGCTCGATGCGCAGCGCCGCGCGATCCTGGGCAAGTACCGCGCCGAGCTGCAGCAGCTGACCCATGTGCTGAGCCAGTCCACCAGCGTGGTCGCGGTCGACCCGCAGGTGCTGGCGCAGGTCGAGCGCTATCGCGCGCTGCTGCCGGAGGCCGCCGCCGCCGCGCGTCCGCGTCATGCCGACATGCCGTACCGCCTGCTGATCGACCTGATGGCCGCGCGCCTGCAGGCCACGCTGGACGACCGCGCCGAGGGTTACGCCTCGCCGGGCGAGTTCGCCGACGACATCGAGCTGATCCGGCAGAGCCTGGAGAACCATCGCGGCGTCAATGCCGGCTGGTTCTCGGTGCGCCGGCTGGTGTGGCGGCTGCGCACCTTCGGTTTCCACCTGGCGCGGCTGGACGTGCGCCAGGAATCGGGCGTGCATGCGCGCGCGGTGGCCGCCGCGCTGGACGACGCGCAGTGGGAGTCGCGCGATCCGGTCGAGCAGGCGCAGTTGCTTGGCCCGTTCGCCGGCGGCAGCCAGGCGCTGCCGTCGGTCGACGAGCCCGGCAACGCGCGGCTGGACGCGGTGTTCGCCGCGCTCGGCGATGCGCGCCACCGGCACGGTTCCGACGCGCTGGGCGCCTACATCATCAGCATGGCGCGCAGCCGCGCCGACGTGCTCACCGTGCTGGCCCTGGCCCGCCGCGGCGGCCTGGTCGACGACGGCCACGTGCCGCTGGACATCGCGCCGCTGTTCGAAACCGTGGACGACTTGCGCCATGGTCCGGACACCCTGCGCGACCTGCTCGCCGATCCGGTCTATCGCGAGCACCTGGCCGCGCGCGGCAACGTGCAGATGGTGATGCTCGGCTATTCCGACAGCGGCAAGGACGGCGGCATCGCCGCCTCGCGCTGGGGACTGCAGCGTGCCCAGGTCGAGCTGATGCAGGCGGCCGAAGAACTGGGCATCAAGCTGACCTTCTTCCATGGCCGTGGCGGCTCGCTCAGCCGCGGTGGCAGCAAGACCTCGCGCGCGGTGGATGCCTCGCCGCGCGGCAGCGTCGACGGCCGCCTGCGCGTGACCGAGCAGGGCGAGGCGATCCATCGCAAGTTCGGCATCCGCGCGCTGGCGCTGCGTTCGCTGGAGCAGGCCACCGGCGCGGTGCTGGTGTCGAGCATCCGGCCGCGCGCGCCGGAGCCGCGCGAGGCGCAGTGGCGCCAGGTCATGGCCACCGTGGCCGAGGCCAGCAGCCAGGCCTACCGCAGCTTCGTCGGCGCGCCGCGCTTCATGGACTATTTCCGCAGCGCCACGCCGATCGACGTGATCGAACGTATGACGCTGGGTTCGCGTCCGTCGCGGCGGCTGGGCCAGGATGCGGCGCTGTCGAACCTGCGCGCGATCCCGTGGGTGTTCGCCTGGAGCCAGGCGCGCGCGGTGATCCCGGGCTGGTACGGCGTGGGCAGCGGCCTGAAGGCGGCGGTGGACCTGCATGGCGAGGACGTGCTGCGCGAGATGGGCCGCGACTGGCCGTTCTTCAAGACCTTCCTGGACGATGTGTCGATGGTCCTGGCCAAGGGCGACATGGGCATCGCCGGGATGTTCTCGCGCCTGGCCGGCGATGAGCTGCACGGCGAGTTCTTCCCGCGTGTGCAGGCCGAGCATGCGTTGACCCAGCAATGGGCGATGGGCCTGAACGGCAACGAATGGCTGCTCCAGCACGACCAGCGCCTGGCGCTGTCGATCCGCCTGCGCAACCCCTACGTGGACCCGATCAGCGTGCTGCAGGCCGACCTGCTCAAGCGCTGGCGCGCCAGCGGACGCGAGGACGAGGCGTTGCTGCGCGCGCTGGTGGCCAGCGTCAACGGCGTGTCGCAGGGCGTGCAGAACACCGGTTGACGGGAAAAGAAACGGGCCGCTCGCGCGGCCCGTTCTTGAAGTGACTGGCTCCCGCCTGTGCGGGGGTGACGACCTGGCAAAGGCGTCCGCGCCAGGCGCGGACGCGCCCCGTCACTTCAGCTTGGCATCCGCGCGCAGCGCGTCGGCCTTGTCGGTCTTTTCCCACGAGAACGCGGTGGCCGTCTGCTTCTTGCCGGCAGCGTCGGTGTAGGTGACCTGCTGCGGCTTGCGGCCGAAGTGGCCGTAAGCGGCCGTGGCCTGGTACACCGGGTGGATCAGGTCGAGCATCTTGACGATGCCGTACGGGCGCAGGTCGAAGTGCTTGCGGATCAGCTTTTCGATCTGCTCGTCGCTGATCTTGCCGGTGCCGAAGGTGGTGACCGAGATCGAGGTCGGCTCGGCCACGCCGATGGCGTAGGAGACCTGCACTTCGCAACGGTCGGCCAGGCCGGCGGCAACGATGTTCTTGGCCACGTAGCGCGCCGCGTAGGCAGCCGAACGGTCGACCTTGGAGGGATCCTTGCCCGAGAACGCGCCGCCGCCATGGCGGGCCATGCCGCCGTAGCTGTCGACGATGATCTTGCGGCCGGTCAGACCGCAGTCGCCCACCGGGCCGCCGATCACGAAGATGCCGGTCGGGTTGATGTGGATCTTCTTCTTCGGCAGCGATTCCAGCCACTTCTTCGGCAGCACCGGCTTGAGGATGTGCTCGTACACGCCCTCGACCAGGTCCTTCTGCTTGATGCCCGGGTCGTGCTGGGTCGACAGGACCACCGCGTCCAGGCCGAGCACGTTGTGCTCGTGGTCGTAGCGCAGGGTGACCTGCGACTTGGCGTCCGGGCGCAGCCACGGCAGCGGCGAATTCTTCTTCTTGCGGACTTTGGCCTGCTGCTCGACCAGGCGGTGCGAGTAGTAGATCGGCGCCGGCATGAATTCCGGCGCTTCGTTGCAGGCGTAGCCGAACATCAGGCCCTGGTCGCCAGCGCCCTGTTCTTCCGGCTTCTTGCGGTCCACGCCGGCGGCGATGTCCGGCGACTGCTTGCCGAGCATGTTGATGATCGCGCAGGTGTGGCCGTCGAAGCCGACGTCCGAATTGTTGTAGCCGATCTCGTTGATCACCTTGCGGGCCAGCGACTCGATGTCGACCCAGGCAGTGGTGGTGACCTCGCCGGCGACGATCGCCGCGCCGGTCTTGACCATCGTCTCGCACGCCACGCGGGCGCGCTTGTCCTGGGCCAGGATGGCGTCGAGGACGGCGTCGGAAATCTGGTCGGCGATCTTGTCCGGATGGCCTTCGGAGACCGACTCGGAGGTGAAGAGATAGCTGGACATTCGGCTATATCCCTGTATGCGGATGAAAAGATGGAGGCGCATGATACACGGCTGTGCCGCGGGGTGCATGGTGACAGGGCGGAAGTTGACCCGCGGTTAAGGCGTCGACGGTGGCCGTCATCGCCCCGTAGCCGGCCTGCAACTTCGCTGTCGCCGGCCCGGTGCACCCTGAGGGCCAGGATCACAGCCGAGGACGTCCGATGGACGCCACGCAGTTCCCCCCTGGCCCCCGTGACGCCCCGCAGCGCCTCCGGGGCCGCTGCATGCGCCAGGAGTGGCTCGCGCGGCCGCCGCTTCGCCGGGCGCCGGGCGATCGCCGCTTCCCGCTCCCGGTCCCGGCGGTGCCGGCCGTGGCGTTCATCGATCCCGACACCGGGATCGACCGGTGAGCCCGGCCGTGGCGATGCTTCCCTCCCGGCATCGCGCGGTCTTCATCTCCGACGTCCACCTCGGCTCGCGCCACTGCCATGCCGCGCAGCTGGCCGATTTCCTCGGCCGCCTGCGCTGCGGCCAGCTCTACCTGGTCGGCGACATCGTCGATTTCTGGTGGATGGCCCAGCGCCGCGCCGCCTGGGGCGCCGGCCAGCACCGGGTGATCGAGGCGCTGCACGCGCTGGCCCGCGCGGGCACCGAGCTGATCTACGTGCCCGGCAATCATGACCGGCCGGTGCGGCGCTATTGCGGGCTGATGCTGCCGGCGATGCAGGTGCGCCGGCGCGCGATCCACGAGACCGCCGACGGTCGCAGGCTGCTGGTCGTCCACGGCGACGACTACGACGCGGTCACGCACTTCGGCGGCCTGCAGGAGCGCTTCGGCGATTGGCTCTACTACCGGATCCTCACCGGCAACCGGCTGACCAATGCGGCCCGGCGCCGGCTCGGCCTGCGCTACTGGTCGCTGGCCGACTGGATCAAGCGCCGCAGCAGCGCGGCCGAGCGTTACATCGACCGGTTCGTCGAGGCCGGCCTGGACGATGCGCGCCGCCGCGGGCTCGATGGGATCGTGTGCGGGCATATCCATCGCGCCGGCCTGTTCGAGCGCGATGGCCTGGTTTATGCCAACGATGGCGACTGGGTGGAAAGCCTGACCGCGCTGGTGGAGGACGCCGACGGTGGCCTGCGCCTGCTCGCCCACGGCGGCGAGGTGCTGGCGGCCTTGCCGCCGGGCAGCCAGTGGGCGGTGCCGGTCCCGCGCGTGGCCTGACGTGTCGGCGCCCTGAACCGCGCGCGCGCGTCCTCCCGCCGCGCGGCGCGTGGCCGGCGACGGCGCTGCTAGCATTCGCGCATGGATTCCCTGACCCAGATTCTGCTCGGCGGTGCCATCGCCGCCGCCATCGCCCCTGCGCGCCATCGCCGCGCCGCCCTGCTCGCCGGTGCGGCGCTGGGTACGCTGCCGGACCTGGATTCGCTGCCGCTCATGCTGCTCAGCGACAATCCGGTGACGCTGATGACCGTGCACCGCAGCTTCAGCCACTCGCTGTTCGTGCTGCCGCTGGTCGGCTGGCTGGTGTGGTGGCTGTTCCGGCGCTTCGGCCGCGGCCGGGTCGCGCAATCGCCAAAGCGCTGGTTCTGGGCGATCCAGCTGGCCCTGATCACCCATCCGCTGCTGGATGCGTTCACTGTCTACGGCACGCAGCTGTGGTGGCCGTTGCCGGTGCCACCGACGATGTGGTCCAGCGTGTTCATCATCGATCCCGGCTACACGCTCTGGCTGCTGCTGGCCTGCGTGGTCGCCTGGTTCGCGCGCGAGCGCCGACTGGCGCAGGGCGCATTGCTCGTCGGCCTGGCGCTGAGCAGCGCCTACCTGGGCTGGTCGCTTTTGGCCAAGGGCATGGTCGAGCGCGAGGCGCAGCGCAGCCTGGCCGCCATGGGCCTGGGCGATGCGCCGCGATTCTCGGTGCCGATGCCGTTCAACACTCTGCTGTGGCGCGTGGTGGCGATGACGCCGACCGGCTTCGTCGAGGGCGAGCGCTCGCTATGGGCCGATCGCGGCCCGATCGGGTTCCGCGGCTATCCGTCCAATACCCAGGCCCTGGGCGAGGCGCACGACATACCCGCCGTGCAACGGCTGGCGTGGTTCAACCACGGCTTCATGAAGGCGCGCGAGCACGACGGTCGCCTGGAGCTGACCGACCTGCGCATGGGTGCCGAGCCGGACTACTCGTTCGTGTTCGTCGTCGCCCGGCGCGATGGCGACACGTGGCAGGCCATCCCGCCCGAACAACTGCGTCCACCGTGGGAGGCGCGCAGGCGTCTGGGCGCGATGTGGCAGCGCATCTGGCACGCGCCGCCAGCCGCCGGGGCCGTGTCTGACGACCGATCCGGCGACTGACGCGGTCGCCGCTCAGCTCTGTTGCTGCTTTACCGGCTGGGCTTCGCGGGCCTTGGCGGCCAGGGCGGCTTCGTCGGCCACGCGCGCACGACGTATCTCCACCGCAGCGGCGACTTCGCCCTTGAGCAGGTAGTTGAAGCCGTCCGGGCCCAGCGACTCCTTCAGCTGGCGCTCGACGCGATCGAACACGATGCGGTACTCGGGATACGGCGTGCGTGCCCCGGCGACCATGCGGATATGACGTTCGCTCACGCCGGTCTCGCGCGACAGGTCGGCGACGGTGGCGTCGTTGGCGAAGGCGGAAGGAACGGCGGCCAGTGCGGCCGCGACAACGGCGATGCGTGCAAACATGACAGCCTCCTGGGGCGGATGCCCAGCGGTTGGCCGTGGCAAGTCGACGTGGGAAGGCCACGGACCGGGTGTTCCCGGCATCGCCAGCGTCGCTCCATCGACGCCACGCGCACAGTGCCGGAGTGCAGGGTGACCCAAGTCACGTTTAATCGATGGATGGTTACATGAAGCAACCGAATCGCTCGCCGATCGCGCGCTGAGCGCGCAGTCATAAGCCGGCGATTACGCGGCCGCGTGCAGCGCCGGCGACACGCCCGCAGCGAGTGCGTCGAAGTAATCGGCAGTCAGCGCGATCTGCTCGTGCGCGGTCTGCGCGCGATTGACCACCGCGCGGAAGGCGGCGTTTTCGGCGCGATCCTTCGCATACCAGCCCAGGTGCTTGCGCGCGATGCGCACGCCCTGCTCCTCGCCATAGAAGGCATGCAGCGCATGCAGATGGTCGAGCAGGATGCCGCGCACTTCCGTGATTGCCGGTGCGGGCAGCAGTTCGCCCGTGGCCAGGTAATGGGCGATCTCGCGGAAGATCCACGGCCGCCCCTGTGCCGCACGTCCGACCATCACCGCGTCGGCGCCGGTGTCGCGCAGCACCTGCGCCGCGCGCTGCGGCGAATCGATATCGCCGTTGGCGATGACCGGAATGCCGATCTGCGATTTGATCAGCGCGATCGTCTCGTACTCGGCCTGGCCGGTGTAGTGCTGGTCGCGGGTGCGGCCATGCACGGTCAGTGCCTGGATGCCTGACGCTTCGGCAATGCGCGCGATCACCGGCGCATTGCGGTTGGCCGCATCCCAGCCGGTACGGATCTTGAGGGTCACCGGCACATCCACGGAGGCAACCACCGCCTCCAGGATGCGCCCGACCAGCGCCTCGTCGCGCATCAGCGCCGAGCCGGCCCAGGCGTTGCAGACCTTCTTGGCCGGACAGCCCATGTTGATGTCGACGATCTGCGCGCCGTGGTCGACGTTGTAGCGTGCGGCGTCGGCCAGCAGGCGCGGCTCGGTGCCGGCGATCTGCACGCTGACCGGATCCGGCTCGCCGGCATGGTCCATGCGCCGCAGCGATTTGGAGGTATTCCAGAAGCGCGGATCGCTGATCGTCATTTCCGACACCGCCAGCCCGGCGCCCATCCGCTTGCACAGCAGGCGGAAGGGCTTGTCGGTGACCCCGGCCATCGGGGCCAGGACCACGCGCGGGTCGATGTCGTGCGGACCGATGCGCATGGCCGGATCGATCAGGCGCCGAAGCGCCCCACGACCTCATGGTGGCGCGGCATCGCCGCGGCTGCGCCGGCCTGTTCGGTCGACAGCGCAGCGAAGCGGTTGGCGTAGCGCACGTGCGCGGCGAACGGCTGTTCCGTCGCGCGCGCCAGCGAGGCGGCCAGCGCGCCGTTGAAGGCGTCGCCGGCGCCGGTGGTGTCCGATGCCGACACGCTTTCGGCACCGATGCGGTAATACGGCTGCGCATCGCCGCGCAGCGCGTCCTCGGCATGGGACACGAACACCCCGACCGAACCCAGCGTCACCACCACGCTGCCATGCGGCAGCAGCTTGCGGCACAGCGCGTGCAGGCTGGCGCCGTCGAGCGTGGCCACCGCCTCGGCCTCGATCCGCTCGCCGACATGGCGGGCGAGCAGGGCGGCGAATTCGGTTTCGTTCGGGCTCAGCAGGTCGGACAGGCGCAGCAGGCCGATGCTGCTGGCCGCGTTGGCCGGCGCCGGATTGAGCAGGGTGGTGACGCCCGCCTGTCGGGCCATGGCCAGGGCAGCCTCGATCGTTTCCACCGGCGATTCCAGCTGCGCCAGCAGCACCTGCGCGCCTTCCAGCAGCTGCGCATCGCCGGTGACGTGCGCGGCGCTCAACGTACCGTTGGCGCCGGCGCCGATCACGATGCTGTTGCGGCCGCGCGCATCGACGTAGATGCCGGCGGTGCCGGTGGGCTGGTCGCTGGACTCGGCGCGCAGGTCGATGCCGTCGGCCTGCGCCAGGTCGCGCGCCAGCGTGCCGCCGGCGTCCTCGCCCAGGGCGCAGACGAAGGCGATCGACGCGCCCGCGCGCGCGGCGGCCACGGCCTGGTTGAAGCCCTTGCCGCCTGGGCCGGTGCTGTACTGGCCGGCGATGGTCGCACCCACGGCCGGCAGCTCGGTGCAGCGCCAGACGTGGTCGACATTGAAGGAGCCGACGACGATGACCGAATTCATGCGACCTCTGGGGGTTGGAAACAACAGCGAGAACGGAAACGGCGGGCCGAAGGGGCCCGCCCGGTGATACGCAACAACTGGCGGCTTAGCTGAAGTGGGTCAGCACGCCGGCGATGGTCGCGGTCATGAAGGTGGCGACCGAGCCGCCCAGCACCGCGCGCAGGCCGAAGCGGGCCAGGTCCTGGCGCCGTTCCGGCGCCAGGCCGCCGATGCCGCCGATCTGGATCGCGATCGAACTGAAGTTGGCGAAGCCGCACAGCGCGTAGGTCGCGATCAGCTTGCCTTCCGCGCTCAGCGACACGTTCGGGACCTGCCCGTTCACGATGTTGGCCAGCTGGGTGTAGGCGACGAACTCGTTCAGCACGACCTTCTGGCCGATCAGCGAGCCGACCGTGGTCGCGTCCGCCCACGGCGTGCCGATCACCCAGGCGATCGGCGCCAGCAGGTAGCCCAGGATCGTCGACAGGCTGGTCGGCTGGCCGATCGCCGCTGCAATGCCGGTGACGTCGCCGATCCACTTCAGCGGCGCGTCGACCAGCGCGATCAGGGCGATGAAGGCCAGCAGCATCGCGCCGATGTTCAACGCCAGGCGCAGGCCGTCGCCGGCGCCGGCGGCAGCCGCGTCGATCACATTGGCGGTGGTCTTCTCGACCTCCATCTTCACCGTGCCGCGGGTCAGCGGCTCACCGGTCTCCGGCACCAGGATCTTGGCGATCACCAGCGTGGCCGGCGCGGCCATGATGCTGGCGGCCAGCAGATGCTTGGCGAAGAACGCCTGCTGTTCCGGATCGCCGCCGCCGAGCATGCCCACGTACGCGGCCAGCACGCCGCCGGCGATGTGGGCCATGCCGCCGATCATCATCGTCAGCAGCTCGGACTGGGTCATCTTGGCGATGTACGGGCGCACGGTCAGCGGCGCCTCGGTCTGGCCGATGAACACGCTCGCGCACACGCTGGTGGTCTCCGCGCCGGAAACGCGCATCACCTTGGTGATCGCCAGGGCCATCACCCGCACCACCGCCTGCATCACGCCCAGGTGGTAGAGCACGCCCATCAGCGCGGAGAAGAAGATGATCGTCGGCAGCACCTGGAAGGCGAAGATGAAGCCGTTCTTCTCCATGTCCATCAGGCTGCCGAAGATGAAGTTCGAGCCTTCGGCGACGAAGCCCAGGATCCTCACGAAGCCATGGCTGAGCCAGTTGAAGACCTCGCGCCCGCCCGGCACCAGCAGGACCACGGCGGCGAAGGCGATCTGCAGGCTCACGCCGGTGGCGACCAGCTTCCAGTCGACCGCGCGGCGGTTGTTCGAGAACAGCCAGACGATGCCGATCAGCACGGCCAATCCGAACAGGCCGAAACCGATCCGCCCCAGTGCCTCGATCATGGAATCCCCTGTGGATGTTAAAGAATTGCGAAAGCCTAGCAGGTCGGGCGCGAAGGCGCCTGACCACGGGTCTGGCTGAACGGGCGCGGGAAGTGGCCCGTGCGTGGCATGGGTAAGGTCCGCAAAGGGAGCGCGGCAGGAGAGCTCCAGCCCCGTCCACGGACCGACGGTGCAAGCCCCGGCCTACAATGGCTTTTTTCGGAGATCCCGCCATGCAATACCGCCGCCTGGGTGCCTCGGGTCTGCAGCTGTCCGCGCTGTCGTTCGGCGCCTGGATGACCTTCGGCCGCCAGGTCGGCCGCGGCCAGGCGCGCGAGCTGGTGGCCGCCGCCTGGGACCACGGGATCAATTTCTTCGACAACGCCGAGGCCTACGCCAACGGCGAGGCCGAGCGGGTCATGGGCGATGTCATCGCCGACCTGCGCCTGCCGCGCGATGGCTACTGCGTGTCCAGCAAGGTGTTCTTCGGTGCGGCGGAAGATCCCCGGCCGACCCAGCGCGGTCTGTCGCGCAAGCACGTGATCGAAGGCTGCCATGCCGCGCTCAAGCGCCTGCGCGTGGAGCACCTGGACCTGTACTACTGCCATCGTCCCGATCCGGACACCCCGGTCGAAGAGACGGTGGCGGCGATGGACCTGCTCGTGCGCCAGGGCAAGGTGCTGTACTGGGGCACGTCCGAATGGCCGGAGGCGCTGATCCGCGAGGCGGCCCGCTTCGCCCGCGCCAATCACCTGGCCGCGCCGACCATGGAGCAGCCGCAATACAACCTGCTGCACCGCGAGCGGGTGGAGCTGGAATATGCGCCGCTGTATTCCGAGCTGGGCCTGGGCACCACGACCTGGTCGCCGCTGGCCTCCGGCCTGCTGACCGGCAAGTACGCCGGCGGCATCGAGCGGGAAGGGCGGCTGGCCCAGGCCGACGCCGGCTGGCTGCAGCGCCTGGTGGTGGGCCACAGCGAGGAACGCCGGCTGGAGCGCGCACAGCGCTTTGCCGCCGTGGCCGCCGAGCTGGGCGAGAAGCCGGCGCCGCTGGCGATCGCCTGGTGCCTGCGCAACCCGCACGTGAGCAGCGTGATCCTGGGCGCCAGCACCGTCGTACAGCTGCAGGAGAACCTGGCGGCGCTGGAACTGGCCCGCAAGTACGACGAGCCGGTCTGGCGGCGGCTGGAGGTCGCCACGGCAGCCTGAGCGAACCGGTTGCGGAGCCGGTTCTGGTCGCTTGACAGGTGAATGCGAATAATTATCATTAACCGGGTTCCACGTCCCTTTCCGCTGGAGCCCCACCCATGAACGTGCACCGCCTGACCCTGCCCCATGCCGAACCCGCCCGCAGCCCCGCGCCGGCGCTGCACGCCGATGACGTGGTGCTGGGCAGCGAGGAGCTGCTCAAGGGCCGCCGCGAAATCCTGATCCGCCACGGCGACAAGGTCTATCGCCTGCGCCACACCAGCAACGACAAGCTGATCCTGACCAAGTAACCGGTCCGGCCGCGGCGCATCCCAGCGCCGCGCCGCATGTCACCTGCGCCAACGCCAGCGGCCTGACCGCCGGTTGCACCCGCTCTCTCCCTGGACGCCAGCCTCGGTTCACCGGACGCAAGCCCACCGGGTTCACCACTTCCCAAGAACCTGAAGCTGACACGATGACCCGTCTTGCTCCGCTCGGCGCAGCCGTCTGCGCCGTACTCGCCGTTGCACCCGCTTATTCCAATGACCTCGACAGCGCCGACGCCTCCGGCGCGCCGCTGAGCGAATTCGACCGCATCCAGGTCACTGCCACCCGCACCGAGCGCGCCATCGTCGATGTGCCCGCCTCGGTGGACGTGATCGACCGCGAGCGCCTGGACGACACCATGATCCGCGACATCAAGCGGCTGGTCCGCTTCGAGCCGGGCGTGTCGGTGACCTCGAGCTTCGGCCGTTTCGGCCTGGGCGGTTTCCGCATCCGCGGCCTGGATGGAAACCGGGTGCAGATCCAGACCGACGGCATCCCTGTGTCCGACGCGTTCTCGATCGGCAGCTTCGCCAATGCCAATCGCAACTTCGTCGACCTGGACACGCTCAAGCGCGTGGAGATCGTGCGCGGCCCGGCCAGTTCGCTGTACGGCTCCGATGCGCTGGGCGGCGTGGTCGCGTTCGTGACCAAGGATCCGGCCGACTACCTGGTCGATGACAAGGATGCCTACTTCGGCCTGAAGTTCGGCTATGAAGGCGACTGGCGCGGCCTGTTCGGCGGCGCCACCGCCGCATTCGGCGGCGATCGCTGGAGCGGCATGGTCGCGCTCAGCCAGCGCCAGGGCCAGGAGACGCGCAACCAGGGCGACAACCGCAGCACCGGCGTTAACCGCACCGCGTCCAACCCGCAGGACCGCGACGGCAACAGCGTGCTGGCCAAGCTGGTGTTCGCCCCGTCGGACGACCAGCGCCTGCGGCTGACTGCCGAAAGCAACGAAGACAACACCGAGACCGACGTGCTGACTTCGGTCAACGCGACCACCCGCTCGCTGCTGGGCGATGACAGCCAGAAGCGCAAGCGCGTGTCGCTCACCCACGAAATGGATGCGGTCGACGCGGCGTTGGCCGACAGCCTGGACTGGCAGGTGTACTGGCAGGACAGCAAGACCACCCAGCGCACCAACGAACTGCGCACCGGGAATATCCGTCGCGAGCGCGAGTTCCTGTTCGACCAGCAAGTGCAGGGCCTGCAGGCCAACTTCCACAAGGGCCTGGCCACCGGCACGGTGACCCACGAGTTCACTTACGGCCTGGATGCGGCCTGGACCCGCACCGAGCAGCTGCGCAATGGCCTGCAGACCAACCTCAACACCGGCGTGTCGAGCAGCACGATCCTGCCGGACGTGTTCCCGGTGCGCGATTTCCCCAACAGCGACACCACCGAGATCGGCGTGTACGTGCAGGACGAGATGCGCCTGGCCGATGGCCGCCTGAGCCTGATCCCCGGGCTGCGGGTCGATTACTACCAGTTGAAGCCCGACGTCGATGCGATCTTCGCCGCCGACAATCCGGGCGTGCCGGTCAGCGACCTGGACGACACCAGCGTGTCGCCCAAGTTCGGCGCGATCTGGCGCTTCGACGATAGCTGGTCGGTGTTCGGCAACTATGCGCACGGCTTCCGCGCACCGCCGTACAACGACGTCAACCTGGGCTTCACCAACTTCCAGTTCGGCTACACCGCCATCCCCAATCCGGACCTGAAGCCGGAGACCAGCGACGGCATCGAACTGGGCCTGCGTTACGTGGGCGCGGCCAGCTACTTCGGCGTGAGCGGCTATTACAACGACTACAACGATTTCATCGAGTCGTTCGTCAATGTCGGCTTCAACGACCAGGGCCTGATGGTGTTCCAGTCGCGCAACGTCGCCGACGCGCGGATCTATGGCGCCGAGCTCAAGGCCGGCGTGGACCTCGGCGCGCTGTCCGATGCCTGGCGCGGCTGGTCGCTGCGCGGTGCTGCAGCCTGGGCTCGCGGCGACAACAAGACCGACGACGTGCCGCTGGATTCGGTCGATCCGCTGCGCGGCTCGCTGGGCCTGGCCTACGAGCGTGGGTCGTGGGGTGCGGAGCTGGCCGGCAGTTTCGCCGCCGCCAAGGAACGCGTATCCAACCCGGCTTACTACCGGCCGTCCGGCTACGGCGTGCTCGACCTGATGGCGCACTGGAACTTCGCCCCCGGCGCGCGCATCGACTTCGGCGTGTTCAACCTCGGCGACCGCACCTACACCGACTGGGCCGACGTACCGGTCGGAGTGGCGGCCACCGCGACCACGCTGGACCGCTACACCCGCCCCGGCCGCAGCGTTTCGGCCAGCCTGTCGGTGAGCTGGTAGCGATGGCGAGCCGGCTGCCAGGCGGGCAGGGCGTCGGCGCGGCGGCATGGCCGTCGCCGACGCTGCCGCGCCCCTGGCAGCTGGCCGAGCTGGGTACCGTGCTGTGCCTGTACCGCCCGCAGCGCGGCGGCGAACTGGCCGGCTGGACCCAGGCGGTGCGCGCCGAATCGGCGACCGGCATGGACAGCGACGGGCTGCAGGAAAGCCTGTCGTTCTTCGACGCCAACGGGCAGTGTTGCTGGCGGCTGTTCCTGCTGCCCGACAGCGACTTCCTGGCCTGGGACCTGCTGGCCTCGCAGTTCCCGTCGCGGTGCGACGAGGCGGCCGCGCAGGGTGTCGCCGACCGCCTGTGGCGACGCCTGGCAGGAAGGCTGGGCGGCAACGGCTGGCGCGTATGCGTATTGCGCCTGCACGTGCTGGCGCAAAGCAGGACAGCACCGACCTTGGCCGCCAGTCCGACGCCGGTATCGGCGCTGGGCGTGGCCGCCGCCCGCCGGATCGCGCGCCAGGAAGGCGCCGAGGGCGAAGTGCGCCTGGACGACTGCTGTTGCGCCCAGGCGGCGACAGCGGCATTGCAGATCTCTCCCGCCAGCGGCAGCGAGGTGCCGCTGGTCAGGCTTTGACAGGACCTCGCCTCGCCACGGATGGCGCCCTCTTTCTTCCACGTTCTTCCACGCATCCACCAGGCAATCCCATGTCCGCAGCTACCCCGAAATCCACGGCAGCCCTGTTCTCCACGCTGGTCCTGTTCGCCGGCAGCGCCTTGGCGCAGTCCCCGGCCACCGCAGCCGATACGCAACGCGACCGCCAGAGCATCCTGGCCATGCAGGGCGAATACCTGGTCGACTTCGCCTTCGACGAAACCGTCCTGCTCAAGCCCGGCTACGAGCGCGGCTCGGCCACGCGCAGCGGCGGCGACGAAGTGGTGATCGTGGTCGAGGACAGCCCGGGCAGGATCGTGCTCCAGCACATCCTGGTCGATCCCAAGAGCGGGCATGTGACCAAGCATTGGCGGCAGGACTGGACCTACCAGGCGCCGCAGCGCTTCGAGTTCACCGAAGACCAGACCTGGCGCGTGCGCACGCTGCCGGCCGAGCTGACCAAGAACGCCTGGACCCAGTGCGTATTCGAGGTCAGCGACGCGCCGCGCTATTGCGGCACCGGCCGCTGGACCTACGACAACGGCACGGCGACCTGGACCAGCGACCTGTCCTGGCGTCCGCTGCCGCGGCGCGAGTACACCAAGCGCAGCGACTACAACGCCCTGTCGGTGATCAACCGCCACACGATCACGCCCGGCGGCTGGACCCACGAGCAGTTCAACACCAAGGTGCTGCGCCAGGCCGACGGCACCCAGGTGGAGATCGCCCGCGAGTTCGGCTTCAACGACTACCAGAAGGACACCGACGTCGACTTCGCGCCGGCCTACGCCTACTGGAAGGGCACGCAGGATTACTGGGCGCGGGTGCGGGCGCGCTGGGACCGCTTCCTGTCGCAGCCGCCGGGCCTGCACCTGAAGACCAAGGTCGACGGCATGGCCATGATCATTCCGCTGTTCACCCAGGCCGGCGAGGAAGAGGAAGGCAAGAAGGTGCCGGACGCGAAGATCGACGAGGTCTTCGCCCAGTGGGTGGAACCGGCGCGCTGAGCCGCAAGCGCCATGTCATATAGATAGAAAGAAAATCCCCCGCGTCCTGCGGGGGAGGGGAAAGGCCGGTGCGATCCGGCGCGTATTTTTTGTTTTCGGATGTATGTGCAGCCCGGCACCGCCGTCGCGTTCAGAGGGACGCGGCGGCCGTGGCCGGTGTGGCGGGTGCGGCCGGCGGCTTCACCGCTGGCGTCGGCGGAGCCGGTGGTGCCGGCGGCGCGGGCACGAACTCCAGCGGCGCGGCCAACCGCGACGGCACGATCACCTCCACCTCGCGCGCGGCGCGGTCGCGCAGGACGCTCACCCGAGCCTGCTGGCCTGGCTCCTTGGCGGTCATCGCCTGCATCGCCTCGCGTGGCGTGGCCACGGCCTTGCCTTCGATCTTGTGGATGACATCGCCGGCCTGCAGTCCGGGCAGGGCGCCCTGGGCCAGGACCAGCACGCCGTGGTCGGTGCCGAAGTAGCGCCCCAGCTGCGGTTCCAGCGCGATCAGCGACAGGTTGTTCCAGCGCAGCGCCTCGCTCCAGAGCGACTTGCGGCAGTCGTCGCCGGCGCAGGGCGTGTCGCCCCTGCGGATCACCTCGATGCGGGTTTCCAGGTCCTGCGGGATGACGATCCTGGAGGTGCCTTCGGTGGTCGCGCGCAGGACGATCTTGCGGATGTCCTCTGAGTTGACTGCGGATTTGGCGTCGGCAATGGCGTCGGCGGTGGCGTCGGACGTGGCACGCAGGACGATCTCGCGGACGTCCTCCGGCAGCATGTCCAGGTTGTCGACCATCGTCACGGTCGGAGCCACGCGCGGCATCACGCCCAGCGACAGCGGCTTGCCATCGCGCGACAGGCCCAGCAGCACCTTCTTCTCCACATCCAGGTTGCCGAGCAGGCTGCGTGCCTGCGATACCCGACCGGTCGCGCTGCCGCCGCTCACCGGCTTGCCGTCGACCGCTACCAGCAGGTCCCCACTGCGCACGCCGGCCTCGGCCGCCGCGCCCTGCGGGGTGACGCCGACGATGCGGACGCCGTTGCTGGCGTTCTCGCCCAGGAGAATGCCCACGACCGGGCGGTTGCTTTGCGAGCGCACGCGTACGACTTCCTTGCGGGTCTGCGCGGCATTCGTGGGCTGGGTGGCGCTTGCGACGCCGCCCGCCGCGTTGGCCTGGCCGGTGCCTGCATCGGCCGATGCCATCGGCGCCACGATGCACAGGGCCAGTGCCAGGGAGAGAGCGGAATATTTGCAGGACACGGGGATCACCTCGTTCGGTAGGTCGGTCAGTTGACCTGGGCAAAATCGAATGGCGCGATGGATTGGCGGGACAGCAGTTCGTGCTGGAGTTCCAGGGTCAGAAGCTGATCGAGCAGCGCATTGCGCTCGCGCCACAGCGCCTGCCGTCCCTGCGGATCGAGAGAGGCGTCGGCCAGGGCGGTGTCGATCGCGCCCACCGTGCCGGCCAGTTGCTGGGTGGCCGCTTCCATGCCGGCATTGGTCGCGCGAGGGCCCTGGATGCGGCCGAGCAGGTCTTCCAGGCGTGCGGACTCGGCGTACAGGCGCTCCAGGGCGGCCTGCCCAGGATCGGTGTCGCCTGGCGTGCTCGATACATGGGCCGTCGATGCGTGGGTGGGCGAGGCAGCGGCTAAAGCGGGAGGGGCGGGAGCGGTTGCGCTGCCGGAATCTGGCTGGTTGCCGATGGATGGCTCTGCCTGGGTCGGCGAGCTGGCATCCGCAGACGACGCATCGAGGGCAGTCGCCGTTTCCACGGCAGCAGGAGCCGGCATCGATGGCGCCGGCGAGCGCAGCAGGATCAGGCCCGGTACGGCGGCCAGGCAGGCCATGGCCGCGGCGGCGGCCCAGGGCAGCACGCGACGGCGCGCGGGCCGGCGTGGTGCCAGTGAGCCGGCCACGCGTGACCAGCCTTCGCCCGGTGGATGTTCCAGCGGCAGCGCGGCGAAGGCCTCGTGCCAGTCGGAGGGTGCGGTGGGAGTGTGCTTGTCAGACATGGGATGCCTCCTGGACCTGCAGCAGCGCGCGCAGGCGGCGCGTGCCGCGCGCCAGCTGCGATTTGGAGAAGCTGGGCGTGCGCTGCATCAGTTCGGCGATTTCCTCGTGGGTATAGCCTTCGGCGTGGTACAGCCACAGCACGCTGCGCGTGGCGGCGGGCAGGGCGAGCAGGGCGCGCTGCAGCAGCGCCGCGTCGGCGGCAGCGGGCGGCGGCGTGCCGCCATCCTCGAGGTCATGCCCTTCCAGCGGCAGTGCGTCCTCGATCCGGCGGTTGCGGCGCAGGCGCAGCAGCGCTTCGTTGATCGCGATCTGCCGCAGCCAGCCCCAGAAGGGTCCGCTGCCGCGGAATTCGCCGATCCGGCGCATCAGCTTGAGCATGGTTTCCTGCAACGCTTCGCTGGCCTCGTCGCGGTCGCCGCACAGGCGCAGGGCCAGGGTGAACACCGGTCGTTCGAACCACCGGTACAGCTGTTCGAAGGCGGCCGGCTCGCCGCGTCGTGCCCGGGCCAGCAGCGCTTCGGGTACTTCGATCGCAAAACCCGAACGCGGACCACTGGCGGCCGCGCGCGTATCGGCCGCGCTCACGGCCGGGGCGAGGGCGAGACAGCTGACGGGCGCGAGCAGGCTGGATTCGGAGGTCATACCGCTCTATGGATGCCGGTGCAGGCAAAAGCGTCGCAACCTGCGACGACGATCGTGCGACCGCCGGCACCGGCCGGCGGTTCCCGGGCGTCGCAGTGCCTATACTGGGGCGAACATGGGAATGGCCGCGCACGGCCGCAGGAGGGGAAGGATGTTCTCATCGGGTTTTCTTGCCGTGGTGTTGCTGGTCGCCGGCGTGATCGTGCTGTTCAAGACCGTGCGGATGGTTCCGCAGGGCTATGAGTGGACGGTCGAGCGGTTCGGCAAATACACCCACACCCTGGATCCGGGCCTGCACTTCCTGATTCCGATCATCTACGGCGTCGGCCGCAAGGTGAACATGATGGAGCAGGTGCTGGACGTGCCCAGCCAGGAAGTGATCACCAAGGACAACGCGGTGGTGCGCGTGGACGGGGTGGTGTTCTTCCAGGTGCTGGACGCGGCCAAGGCCGCCTACGAGGTCGCCACCCTGGAGGTGGCGATGATCGCGCTGGTGCAGACCAACATCCGCACCGTGATCGGTTCGATGGACCTGGACGAGTCGCTGTCCAACCGCGAGCGGATCAACGCCCAGCTGCTCAACGTGGTCGACCACGCCACCAATCCCTGGGGCATCAAGGTCACCCGCATCGAAATCCGCGACATCCAGCCGCCACGCGACCTGGTCGATTCGATGGCCCGGCAGATGAAGGCCGAGCGTGATCGCCGCGCGGTAATCCTGGAGGCCGAAGGTCACCGCTCCTCGGAGATCCTGCGCGCGGAAGGCGACAAGCAGGCCGCGATCCTGCAGGCCGAAGGCCAGAAGGAAGCCGCGTTCCGCGAGGCCGAGGCCCGCGAGCGGCTGGCCGAGGCCGAGGCCAAGGCGACGCAGATGGTGTCCGAGGCGATCGCCAACGGCAACGTGCAGGCGATCAACTACTTCATCGCCCAGAAGTACGTGGAGGCGTTCAAGGAGCTGGCGACCGCGCCGAACCAGAAGTTCGTGCTGATGCCGATGGAAGCCAGCGGCGTGATCGGCTCGATCGCTGGCATCGCCGAGCTGGCCCGCGAGGCGCTGACGGACCAGCAGCAGAAGGCCGCCGCCGCACCGCGCGCGCAGCCGCCGCGGCTGGGAGGCTGAGCCATGCGCTGGGACATGACCGGTTGGGCGGTGGTGGCGCTGCTGCTGTTCGCCGCCGAGACCCTGGCGCCGGGCGCCTTCATGCTGTGGATGGGATTCGCCGCGGTGGTGGTGTTCCTGACCGTGCTGCTGCTGCCGGGCATCCCGGTGCTGGCGCAGGTGGCCGCATTCGTGGTGCTGAGCTTCGTCTCCATCCAGGTCTACCGGAAGTGGTTCCGCAAGGCCGCCCGCGAAAGCGACCAGCCCCTGCTCAACCGGCGCGCGCTGCAGAACGTGGGCCTGGTCGCGCCGCTGGAGCAGGCGATCGTCGCCGGTCGCGGCCGGATCAAGCTCGGCGACGCCTTCTGGGTCGTCGAAGGGCCGGACCTGGCCGCCGGTACGCCGGTGCGCGTGGTCGCCGTGGACGGCATGGTGCTGAAGGTGCAGGAGGCCTGACGATGATCGGATGGGTGCTTGTGATCGCCGCCTCGTCCCTGCAGGCGCAGGATCTGGTCGGCAGGCACACGCCGCCCTATCCGGACGGCCTTGCCCTGATCCATGCCAGTTGCATGTCCGACTCGCCTCAGCTGGGCTTGGCGTGCGGCCATTCGGTCGCCGTACTGGGTGCGCCGGCTGCCGCGGGCGCCACGCCGGTGGTGCGCTTCGTGATCGCCAGTCGCAGGGCCGGCATGAGCGGTGACTCGTTGCGCTGGGAGATCGTCGATGCGCTGCCGTATCCGGCTGCCGGACCGGGACGGTACTTCCAGTCCGGATCCTGTCGCCTGGACGGCGTTGCAGACGTTCAGGTGGTCGCCGTGGTGAACGATGCCGATCCGGCCCGGGATCGGGTCACGGATATAGCCTGGGCAGCCCGGCTTGATCTGCCTGAGGCGCGCTTCACCGTGCTGGACGCCGCCCGGGTGGATTGCGAGAACGAGGCGTACGGGCTGTAGGCCGGATCGGGCAAAGGGGTAGTTGCATCTGGGATAATGCCGGTCTTCACTTTTCGCGAGACCGCCATGACCCGCAAGACCGTCCTCAACGACACCCACCGCGCGCTCGGCGCCAAGATGGTCGATTTCGGCGGTTGGGACATGCCGATCCACTACGGCTCGCAGATCGACGAACACCACCTGGTGCGCAGCGACGCGGGCATGTTCGACGTCAGCCACATGACCGTGGTCGACCTGCGCGGCGCGCGCGTGCGCGAGTTCCTGCGCCACCTGCTGGCCAATTCGGTCGACAAGCTCAAGGTGCCGGGCAAGGCCCTGTACTCGTGCATGCTCGACGAGCGCGGCGGGGTGATCGACGACCTGATCACCTATTACATGGACGACGCCTTCTTCCGCCTGGTGGTCAATGCCGCCACCCGCGACAAGGACCTGGCGTGGATCGGCAAGCAGGCCGCCGCGTTCGACGTGCAGGTCGCCGAGCGTGCGGAGATGGCCATCGTCGCCGTGCAGGGTCCGCTTGCGCGCGAGAAGGTGATCGGCCTGCTGCGCGACTCCGATCGCGCCGCCGCCACCAAGCTGGGCCGCTTCGCCGCGCTGGAGGCGCAGTCCACCGCCGGCGTGCCGCTGTTCCTGGCGCGCACCGGCTACACCGGCGAGGACGGTTTCGAGATCGTGCTGCCGGAAGACCACGTGGTCGCGTTCTGGAACGCGCTGCTGGAGGCGGGGGTCAAGCCGGCCGGCCTGGGCGCGCGCGACACCCTGCGCCTGGAAGCGGGCATGAACCTCTACGGCCAGGACATGGACGAGAGCACCACGCCGTGGGAAGCCGCGCTGGCCTGGACGGTGGCGCTGGATGGCGCGGCCGAGCAGCCGCGCGACTTCATCGGTCGCGCTGCGCTGGAGGCGCAGAAGTCCGCCGGCACGCCGCGCCAGCTGCTGGGCCTGGTGATGGACGAGAAGGGCGTGCTGCGCCACGGACAGAAGGTGCTCACCGACCAGGGCGAAGGCGAGATCCTGTCGGGCACCTTCTCGCCGACGCTGGGCAAGGCGATCGCGTTCGCGCGCGTGCCGGCCGGCGAGCCGGGCCAGGTCCGCGTCGACATCCGCGGGCGCGAGGTGCCGGTGCGCGTGGTGAAGTTCCCGTTCGTGCGTGAAGGGCAGGCGCAGCCGGGCGTGCTCGGTTGACCGCGACGGCCGGCGTGGCGCGTGCCGCACCGGCCGTTTCCTGCACGGCGAAGTCCTCCGTTAGACTAGACACCCCATCCAGACCTATCGCGTGACCGGAGCAGTCCCCATGAGCGAGATCCCCGGCGACCTCAAGTTCCTCAAGTCCCACGAGTGGGCCCGAGTCGAAGGCAACGGCCGCATCACCGTCGGTATTTCCGACCATGCCCAGGGCCTGCTGGGCGACCTGGTCTATGTCGAGCTGCCCAACGTTGGCGACAGCGTCGAGGCCGGCAATGCAGTGGCCGTGGTCGAGTCGGTCAAGGCCGCCTCGGACGTGTACACCCCGGTCAGCGGCAAGATCGTCGAGGTCAACGCGGCCCTGGCCGACAAGCCCGAAACGATCAACGAGGACGCTTACGGCGAGGGTTGGCTGTTCGTGCTGGAGTCCAGCGACAACGACCAGCTGGCCGAACTGCTTGCGCCGGACGACTACGCCGAGCTGATCGAGGGCGAGGACGACTGATCGTCCGCCGCCCGCGACGCCTATACGGAAAACGCCCGCCTTGCGCGGGCGTTTTGCTTTTCGGCCCTGGCGCCGCGCCGCGCGAGCGCCGGTGGAATGCCGGCGCGCGGTGCGGCCGGCGTCGGAAGGCATGAGCAAATGCCGGCGAGTGATGTGCGCGTGCCTGGTGGCGAGCGTGCCGCAGAAGGTGTGATCGACGGGTGGATGCGGGGGTGTTCGCGGTCGCGATCGCGCGTCGAAAGCATCGCCGGAGGCGTCTTCGGGCTCGCGCAGTTCTGCGCAAATCGGCTTGTGCGACGCGAAACGGAAGCGTCTCCGAGCAATTATTTTCGCGTCCCGAAAAGTCGTCCGGAACACCCTTCCGGCACCTGCGTCGATCGGCCGGGCGCGGCACGTTGGATGCGCGTGGTCGAATCGTCGCAATAAAAAGCACTTGTTTTAGGCATCGGAATGAAACGCCCTGCGCGCGCGCGCGTCCGGGCCGAAGACGGCGAGGTAAAAAGCGGGCGCGTCGGTCGGCGACGGCCGGCCTGACCGGCGGGTAAAAAAAAGCGCGCGGGTGTTGACAGTGAAAAAAACCGTGATTAGGTTTCGCCCAGCAGACGCTGCCTGCCGAAGCGAGTGAGTCGAATCAACACCACAACGCGAAGCACAACTCGGGCATCCACCAGGAACCTTCAGACGGTGGAGCAGGCCCGCTTCCCTCCAAGAAAAGCAGCGAACCCCCGATCTACCGCCCGCGCCATTGCATCGCGCGGGATTCACCGTATCCGTATCGACGCGCGTACTGCGCCGACGGACTCCCCCCGGCGGTCACCGCCGCGGGTTTTCGTACTGGGCGTTACCAATCCGTAGTTCACTGACGAGGAGCCAACCATGGCAACGAAGAAAGCTGCGAAAAAGAAACCGGCCGCCAAGAAGGCGGTCAAGAAGGTCGCTAAGAAGGCCGCCGCCAAGAAGGCCGTGAAGAAGGTCGCCAAGAAGGCCGCCAAGAAGAAGGTCGCCAAGAAGGTCGCCAAGAAGGCCGTCCGCAAGGCTGCCGTGAAGAAGGCCGTGAAGAAGGCTGCCAAGAAGAAGGTCGCCAAGAAGGTCGCCAAGAAGGCTGCCAAGAAGGCCGTCAAGAAGGCTGCCGTGAAGAAGGTTGCCAAGAAGGCCGCCAAGAAGAAGGTTGCCAAGAAGGTCGCCAAGAAGGCGGTCAAGAAGGTCGCCAAGAAGAAGGTTGCCAAGAAGGTCGCCAAGAAGGCCGTGAAGAAGGCCTCCAAGAAGAAGGTTGCCAAGAAGAAGGCGGCCCCGGTCGCGCTGCCGGCTACCCCGGCTCCGCTGATCTAAAAAAACCCCGATAGCCGTACCAAAATGACTCCCTCCCCGAAGCCCAGCGGGGGGGGAGTTTTTTTATGGGCGAAGGTCGGGCGGGCGATGACCGGTTCGGCGCGCCCAAAGCGAAGCCGCCCGGATATACCGGGCGGAAACACGACGCAGTGAAGTGGCCGAGGTCGGGAGCGACGTCCCGGCGCAGCGGTCGCCGCCGTCAGTGCGGCGAGGCGACCGAGGTGGAGGCCGAGGTGCCCTGCTGGCGCGGGGCTTCCGGCGCGGCGCCGTCGGCCATGAGGTTGTCGGCACCGAAGTCGGTGTCCACGTCCAGCCAGCGCTCGGCCGGCAGGCCGATGGCGCGATCGATGATTGTCGGCAGCAGGCCGCTGGGCAGCGAGCTCTCGCTGTTCCAGAGGATGGCGATGCCCAGGTCGCGGCCGGGCAGCAGCGCGGTCAGGCCGCGATAGCCCTGCACGGCGCCGGCATGGAACACCACTTCCTCGCCGGCGTAGTCGAACACCCGCCAGCCCAGCGCGTAGCTGGCGGCGTTGACGCGGTCGCGGCGCCAGCCCGAGCGCATCTCGCCCGGGGTGGACACCACCGGCGCATGCAGCGTGGCCAGCAGCGGCGCAGGCAGCACGTCGGGGCGATGGCCGGTGTGGGCGAGCAGCCACTGGGCCATGTCGCTGATGCTGGCGTTGACGCCGGCAGCCGGCGGCAGGCGGTAGTACGTCGGCTTGGGATTGATCGAGACCCAGCCGTTGCGGCTGCGCACGTGCGGCCGGGCCCAGCGCGGGCTGGACTCGATGCCGGCCAGGCCCATGCTCGCGTCGTCCATGCCCAGAGGCTTGAACAGGCGGCGCTGCACTTCCTGTTCGTAGAAGGTGCCGGAGGCGGCGAAGACCACGTCGCCGACCAGGCTGAATGCCACGTTCTGGTAGGCGTAGCACTGGCCCGGTGCGCAGGTCAGCGGTGCGGCGCCCAGCTTCTGCGCGACCTGGTAGTACTCGCCGTTGCCTTCGATGTCGCGGTCGAACGCGTTGTGCGCCTTCAGGCCGACCCGATGGCTGAGCAGGTCGGCGACGGTGACCTGCGAGGTGTAGGCCGCGTCGGACAGGTGGAAGCCGGGCACGTAGTCGACGACCTTGCTGTCCCAGCGCAGGCTGCCGTCGTTGACCAGCAGTCCGGTCATGGTGCCGGCGAAGGCCTTGGACAGCGACGCCAGGCGGAACACGGTGTGCGCGTCGACCGACTGCGGATGGACGACGTCGGTGACGCCATAGCCGCGGACGCTGAGGATGCGGCCGTTCTGCACGATCGCCATCGCCATGCCGGGGATGCGCTCGCCCTGGACCAGCTGCTCGGCCAGCGCTTCGAAGCGGGCGACGTCGAAGCCATTGGCGACCGGCTGCACGTCGGCATTGGCGTAGGAGCGGTAGGGCAGCGGCTGCGTCGGCGGCGGCAGCACCGCCGGCGACAGGGTCGGCGTCTGCGCCGTGGAGGGCAGGGCCATGGCCAGCAACAAGGCGAGCGTACCGACGCTCAACGTGCCCGCTTTCAACTTGCCGCCGGTCAGCGGTCGATTACCCCGTGGCCTGCTCGGCCCCACGCGCCCGTCTTTCATGGTTTTGATGCCTGTAAGCTACCGCTTCGGCCGATTCTAGCGCCGCTTTTCGTGTGTGCACAAACCAGGAGAAGATGAATGGGCAGTTTGTTGATCCTGTTGGTGTTTTTGGCCCTGGTCGTGGGCGTGGCGCTGTGGGCGGTGGGGATCTACAACGGCCTGGTGACCAGCCGCAATGGCTGGAAGAACGCCTTCGCCCAGATCGACGTGCAGCTGCAGCGCCGCTTCGACCTGATTCCGAACCTGGTGGAGACCGCCAAGGCCTACATGGGCCATGAGCGCGAAACCCTGGAGGCGGTGGTCGCCGCCCGCTCGGTCGCCCAGGCCGGCCTGGCCGCGGCCAAGGCCCATCCGGGCGACGAGGCGGCGATGGCGCAGCTGGCCGCCAGCCAGGGCCAGCTCAATGGCGTGCTCGGCCGGCTGATGGCGGTGGCCGAGGCCTATCCGGACCTGAAGGCCAACCAGAACATGATGCAGCTGTCCGAGGAGCTGTCCTCCACCGAGAACCGGGTGGCGTTCTCGCGCCAGGCCTATAACGACGCGGTGATGGGCTACAACAACAAGCGCGAGACCTTCCCCTCCAGCGTGGTGGCCGGCATGTTCAACTTCGCCCCGGCCGCGCTGCTGGATATTCCCGCCGACAAGGCCCAGGTGCGCGAGGCGCCGAAGGTCCAGTTCTGATCGCGCGCCTCCGGACGCAGCGATCTACGGGGAACAGGCAGCGATGAACTTCTTCGAGCATCAGGCCGCGGCACGCCGCGGCTCGGGCCGGCTGGTGCTGCTGTTCGCGCTGGCGGTGCTGGGCATCGTGCTGGCGGTGGACCTGGTCACCCTGGCGCTGACCGGCGGCAGCATCGGGGCGACGGTGTTCGCCACGGTGGCGACCCTGGCGGTGATCGGCCTGGGTTCGCTGTACCGGATCGCCTCGCTGCGTGGCGGCGGGGCGACGGTAGCCGCGCAGATGGGCGGCACCTGGGTGCCGGAGGACACGCGCGATCCGGCGCTGCGCCGCCTGCGCAACGTGGTCGAGGAAATCGCGATCGCCTCCGGCGTGCCGGTGCCGCGCCTGTTCGTGATGGAAAACGAGGCGGGCATCAACGCGTTCGCCGCCGGCTACAGCCCCTCCGATGCGGCCATCGCGGTGACCCGCGGCGCGCTGGACCGGCTCAATCGCGATGAACTTCAGGGCGTGATCGCGCACGAGTTCAGCCACGTGCTCAACGGCGACATGCGCCTGAACATCCGCCTGATGGGCGTGCTGTTCGGAATCATGATGCTGAGCCTGATCGGCCAGCGGATCCTGATCTACGGACGCGTCGGTCGCGGCCGCGATGGCGCCGCATTGGCAGCAACCGCGCTGGTGGCAGTGATCGTCGGCGGCATCGGCGTGTTCTTCGGGCGGATGATCAAGGCCGGGGTGAGCCGCCAGCGCGAGCTGCTGGCCGACGCCTCGGCGGTGCAGTTCACCCGGCAGACGAGCGGGCTGGCCGGTGCGCTGAAGAAGATCGGCGGTTTGCAGGCCGGCTCGCAGCTGCAGGACAAGGCCAATGCCGAAGAGATGAGCCACATGCTGTTCGGGCCGGGGGTGTCGCTGGCGGGCATGTTCGCCACCCATCCGCCGCTGGTCGAACGCATCCGCCGGCTCGAGCCGTCGTTCGACAGCAAACAGCTGCAGGAGCTGGAAGCGCGCTGGCGGCTGTCGCCGCCGGACGGACTGGCCGAGGACGCCGCGCTGGGCCTGGCCGCACGCGATGCCGGCGGTCCGCCACCGCTGCCGCCTGCCGACGCGCAGGTGCTGGTGACGCCGCCAATGGTGGCCAGCCAGGTCGCCGCGCCCGCGGCCGACGACTACGTGCGTGCGCACGATCTGGTCGAAAGCCTGACGCCGCAGCTGCGCGCGCTGGCCAGCAACCGCGAGGCGGTGATGCCATTGCTGATCGGCCTGCTGCTGGACGCAGACGCGGCGGTAAGTGCCCGCCAGCGCAGCGAGGTGGTCGCCCGCTGTGGCGAGGGCGTGGCGCAGCAGGCGTTCGAGCTGCGCAAGCAGCACCTGGATGCGCTGCATCCGTCGCTGCGCCTGCCACTGGCGTCGTTGGCGTTCCCGTCGCTGCGGCGGCGCCCGCGCCCGGAACTGGATACCTTCCTGGACACGATCGAGGCGATGGTCCGCACCGACGGCCGCGTGTCGATATTCGAGTACTGCCTGTCCAGGCTGCTGCAGGTGCAGGTGCGCGAGGCGCTGGACCCCTCGCGCCATGCGCGCTTCGGCCGCAGCAAGGCCACCGGCGTGCGCCAGGAGTTCGGCACGCTGCTGTCGGTGCTGGCCCAGGCCGGCCACCCCGATTCGCCGATGCAGGCACAGCGCGCCTACCTGGCCGGCCTGCAGCGGGTGCTGCCGCGCGACCACCTGCCCTATGCGCCGCCGGCTGAAGGCGTGCAGGCGCTGGATGCGGTCTGGGAGCCGCTGGATGCGCTCGCACCGCCCGCCAAGGAAATGCTGGTGGAAGCGCTGGTCGATGCGGTGTCGCAGGACCAGCGCGTCAGCGTCGCCGAGGCCGAGCTGCTGCGCACGGTCTGCGCTGTCCTGCATTGCCCGCTGCCTGCGTTGCTGGAGCGAGGCTGAGGATTCCAGCCGCGTCGCCGCAATCCCCGGGGAGTGGCCGCATGAAAAGGTTCGCTGTGTTTGTTGCCGCCCTGCTGGCAGGGGCGGACTTGCATGTCCACGCGGCCGCAATCGATGCCCGGCCAGATCCGGTCATCGACATGCACGTGCACGCCTGGCCGCTGGAAGCCCCGCCCGGCGCTCCGGCGTGCCCCGGATCGCAGGGCGTGACGATGCCGGTGGTCGATCCACGCGATCCCTTCGATTTCTCGGCCTTCCCCGGTTGCGAGCAGCCGCTGCTGGCGCCGTCCAGCGACCTGGAGTTGCAGGACCAGAGCATCGCGCAGCTGCGCCGCCACAACGTGCGCCGCGCGGTGCTCGACGGCACGCCCGAGCGGGTGGCGCAGTGGCGCCAGGCCGCGCCGGGTTTGTTCCTGCCGGCCGTGGCGTTCGGCAGGAACAAGGAACTGTCGATCGAGGACATGCGCCGACTGCATCGCGAAGGCCGCCTGCAGGCGTTTGCGGAAGTGTCCATGCAGTACCGCGGCCTGCGCGCGGACGACCCGCGCTATGAACCCTATTTCGCGCTGGCCGAGGAGCTCGACGTGCCGGTCGGGATCCACCTGGGCGAGGGGCCGCCGGGTGCGGCGCGCTTCCCCGGCTACGAGGACTACCGCGCCAGTGCGACCACGCCGTTCCAGCTGGAAGAAGTGCTGCGGCGCCATCCCAAGCTGCGCGTCTACGTCATGCACTACGGCTCGCCGCTGGTCGACGAGATGATCGCCATGATGTACACGCACCCGGGCCTGTACGTGGACGTGGGCTGCAACGACTGGCTGTTCCCGCGGGCGCAGTTCCACGACGCGCTACGGCGCATGGTCGAGGCCGGATTCGGCAAGCGGATCCTGTTCGGCTCGGACCAGATGTACTGGCCGGGCGCGATCGGCGAGGCGATCGCCGCGATCGAGGATGCGCCGTTCCTGGATGCGCGACAGAAGCGCGACATCCTGTATCACAACGCCGCGCGCTTCCTGCGCCTGGGCGAGACCGAGATCGCCACCGACCATCGGCCGCTCGCCGACTAGACCGGATCAGGTTCCGGGCGTGGCGCGGCCGCGTATCAGATCCACGGCGCGCTCGGCGATCATGATCGTCGGCGCATTGGTGTTGCCGCCGACCAGCGTGGGCATCACCGAGGCATCGACCACGCGCAACCGCTCGATGCCGCGCACGCGCAGCTGCGGATCGACCACCGCATCGGCGTCGCTGCCCATCCGGCAGGTGCCGACCGGGTGGTAGATGCTCTCGGCCTTGGCGCGGATGAACTCCACCAGCTCCACGTCGGACAGGTCTTCGCGCGAGGGGAAGATCGGCGCGCCGCGCCAGCGGTCGAAGGCCGGCTGGGCGAGCAATTGGCGCGACAGCCGCGCGCATTCCACCATCACCTTCAGGTCGAAGCCGTCCGGGTCCGACAGGTAACCCGGCTCGATCCGCGCAGGCGACCCCGGCGTGGCATCGCGCAGGCCGATCCGGCCGCGGCTGCGCGGGCGCAGGAAGCAGGCGTGCACGGTGAAGCCGTCGCCATCCAGGCGGTTGCGGCCGTGGTCGTCGAGCATCGCCGGGACGAAATGGAACTGCACGTCGGGTCGCTCATCGGTGGCCAGCGAGGAACGCACGAAGCCGCCGGCCTCGGCGATGTTGCTGCTGCCGGCGCCGCGATGGCCGCGCAGGAACCAGTCGAATGCGATCCTGACCTCGCTGGCGCGGTCGTAGCTGACCCCGGGCGGGCAGTGGTGCAGGGTGCAGATGTCCAGGTGGTCCTGCAGGTTGGCGCCTACGCCGGGCAGGTCGGCGGTCACGGCGATGCCGTGGCGTCCGAGCTCGGCGGACGGCCCGATGCCGGACAGCATCAGCAGCTGCGGCGAGTTGATCGCCCCGCCGCTCAGCAGCACCTCGGCCTCGGTGGTGGCGCGATGGATCCGGCCGCGTCGGCGGTACTCCACGCCGGTGGCGCGGCTGCGTTCGATCACGATGCGCTGCACCTGCGCGCCGGTGACCACGTGCAGGTTCGGGCGGCCGCGCGCTGGCGCCAGGTAGGCGGCCGCCGCCGAGCAGCGCGCACCGTCGCGCTGGGTCACCTGGTACAGGCCGACGCCGGCCTGCGAGGCGCCATTGAAGTCATCGTTGCGCGGCCAGCCGGCCTGCACGCCGGCGTCGATGAACGCCTGCGAGAGCGGATTGACGTGGCGCAGGTCGGACACGCGCAGCGGCCCATCGGCGCCGTGCAGGGGACCTGCGCCGCGCGCGTTGCCTTCGGCGCGCAGGAACCAGGGCAGTACCGCATCCCAGTGCCAGCCATCGGCACCGGCGGCATGCCACTCGTCGTAGTCGCGTGGGGTGCCGCGGGTGTAGCACATCGCATTGATCGAGCTGGAACCGCCCAGGACCTTGCCGCGCGGCCACCACAGGCGGCGTCCGCGCAGGGCCGGCACCGGTTCGGTGCTGTAGTCCCAGTTGATCGTGCGGTTGTTGACCAGCCGGCCCAGGCCTGCGGGCATGTGGATCAGCGGATTCCAGTCGCGCGGGCCGGCCTCCAGCAGCAGCACCCGGCAGGACGGGTCCTGGCTGAGCCGTGAGGCCAGCACGCAGCCGGCCGAGCCGGCACCGATGACGATGAAGTCGTACACGCGTTCCCCTGTGGCGGGCGGCGGCAGGTCGAAGCGGCCGCCATGCCGATGCTGTGGCTTGCGCACCGTCCGGCGCAAGGCCGCCATGTGCTGCGCGGCGTGCATCGGCATGGGCATGGCGCGGGCGGGGCCTTGGCGGTGCCGCGGGCGGTTGGGGCGCCGTGGCGGCAGGCGTGGCGACGATGGCTCGCGCTGTCGTCAGGGCACACAGGCGGCGGGAAAGCGTCCTGTGCTGTGGCGGAGGCAGTTCAGGACTCATCGGAATGAATTCGAGTCTCTCGGGAATGAATAAAAGGCTCATCGGAATGAATCCAGGGCATTCCCGAATCAATAAAAGACTCATCGGAATGAATCCGGGACTCTCCGGAATGAATAAAAGACTCTCCGGCAGGAATAAAAGACTCTCCGGAATGAATCCGAGGCATTCCCGAATCAATAAAAGACTCTCCGGAATGAATCCGAGACTCTCCGGAATGAATAAAAGACTCTCCGGTAGGAATAAAAGACTCTCCGGAATGAATATTTGTGTTGTCGCAGCCCCACCGCGGCCTCGTGGACGCCCCAAACCCCTGCCCGCGACCCGGCCCGCGACAGGCAGCCGTCCGGCCGCCCGGCCGTGCGACCGCCCTGCCAGTCCCGGGGCGGACCGGCGAGCGTACGGTGGCGATGTTGCAGTGCATCGGATACCGTGCGCGCCAAGGACGGGCCTGCGCGGCCGGACCGGTACCAGCCCCAGGACTTCCTTGCCCATGACTGCTGCAGACACGGACTCCTCCCGGCTTGGCCGGCTCCGCTCGGCGCTGGCCGAATCGCCGCCGCTGCTGTGGTCGTTCGCGTACTTCTTCTGCCTGCTCAGCGGCTACTACGTGCTGCGGCCGGTGCGCGAGGCGATGGCCGCCTCCAGCGACGTGGAGGCGGTGTTCCCGCCCGCGCTGATCGCGTTCTTCGCCGATCGCGGCGTGGCGCTGGGCGAATTCACCCTGCAGTTCATCTTCACCGCGGTGTTCGTGATCATGCTGCTGCTGCAGCCGGTGTACGGCTGGCTGGTCAGCCGCTTCCCGCGGCGGGTGTTCCTGCCGGCGATCTACGTGTTCTTCATCGCCACGCTGCTGCTGTTCTACGCGATGTTCGACAGCGGCGTGGCCGGCCGCGGCCTGGCCTTCATCCTCTGGATCACGGTGTTCAACCTGTTCGCGGTCGCCGTGTTCTGGAGCTTCATGGCCGATATCTACAGCAACGCCGAGGCCAAGCGGTACTACGGCTACATCGGCGCGGCCGGCACCATGGGCGCGTTCCTGGGGCCGGTGCTGACCCGCACCCTGGTCGAGCGGGTCGGCATCGCCAACATGATGCTGGTGTCGGCGGCGCTGCTGGTGGTGTGCGTGGTGTGCATCGCGCGCCTGCGCCAGTACGCGGTAGCGCGCGAGGCCGAGCGCGGCCTGGCCAGCGGCGAGAAGCCGATGGGCGGCCAGATACTGGCGGGCCTGAAGCTGGTGGCCAAAGAGCCGCTACTGCGCTGGCTGGCGCTGCTGGTGGTGCTGGGCGTGGGCATCGGCACCTTGCTGTACAACGAACAGAACCGGATCGCGCGCACCGCCTTCTCCACCGCCGAGGAACGCGCGGCGTTCTTCTCGACCCTGGACCTGGCGGTGAACTCGCTGACCCTGGTGGTGCAGCTGCTCATCACCCGCGCGCTGATGTCGCGCTTCGGCATCGCCCCGGCGCTGCTGATCCCGGGCGTTGCGATCATCCTGGGCTTCTCGATCCTGGCCGCCTCGCCGTTGCCGATGATGATCGCCGTGGTGCAGGTGTTCACCCGCGCCAGCGAGTTCTCGCTGGCCAAGCCGGCGCGCGAGACGATCTACACCCGGGTCGGGCGTGAGTGGCGCTACAAGGCCGGTGCGGCGATCGACACGGTGATCTACCGCGGCGCCGACCTGACCTTCGTGTGGCTGCACAAATTCCTGTCCGCCTTCGGCTCCAGCACGGTGTTCGGCTTCGGCGTGCTGGTCGCCAGCCTGATGACGTTCTCGGCGCTGAAGCTGCTGCGGCAGGAGAAAGAACTGCCGGGCGGTCGCGAAACGTCCGCGGTGACGGGTGGCGAACCGGCCTGAGGTCGCTCAGGCCGCAAGCAGCGGCCATGCGAACAGCATCGCGCCGAGCACGAACAGCGCGGTCAGGACGTGGACGATGGGCCGGTTGATGCGCAGGAACACGAACTGCTCGACCGTGCGCCCCACCCAGAACAGCAGCATGAACCACAGCACCGCCCTGCCCAGCGGGGTGCCACGCAGCTGCGCCGGAAACAGCAGGCACAGCAGGCCGATGCCGAGGAAGACGTAGACCAGGCGCAGGTTGAGGATCTGGGTGATGGCCCGGGTCGGCAGGTCGACGCGGGCCAGCTCGCGCTTCCAGTCGAACAGCTTCCAGAACGCCAGGTGGAAGGCGGCGAAGGCGAAGCTGTGCAGTGCGCACAGCAGGAGGGGAATGTCGCGCATGGCGTCCTCCGTCGCCGATGAGGCGGTCAGCCCGTGCGCGCGGGCTTGGGCGAGACCCACATCGCGATGCGCGCGCGGAACACCGCATCGCCGTCGCGATCGCGCACCACCACCCCGACCGGCAGGTCGTAGCCTTCGCTCGCCTCGACCAGCGGCACGTCCGGCAGGGCGACCGCATGCATCGGGCCGGTGGCCTTCTTCAGGTACTCCACGGTCATCCCGCGCGGGATCCAGCGCATCGAGCCGGGCAGGCTGGCGTCGGTCATCACCCCGGCGACCAGTTCGGCCAGGTTGCACAGCGCGATCGCGTGGACCGTGCCGATGTGGTTGGTCACCTTGCGCCGGTGGCGAATGGTCGCCTCGCAGCGGCCCGGTTCGAGCCGGGTGATGCGCGGGGCGATGGTGGCGAAGTACGGCGCCTTGAAGCATACCGCGCGCGAGAACAGCCAATCGCCGGCGGGCCAGCGCTGCAGCCGGTGCCAGGTGTCGAGCAGTGCGTTGGCCATGGCCGGTTCCTGTCTTGAGCGTGGTGGACGGTGTGGGGTAAGGCAGCGGGGCAAGCCGCGCTCCACGCCTCGATATGAAAACGGCGGGCCTAGGCCCGCCGTCGTCTGTTGCGATGTCGCTTGCGGCGCGTGTGGCCCGGGCTGTGGGCTCAGGCCGCTTCGCGGGCGCCCGGGCGCGGCTGGTCGTAGTAGCTGGCCGCGCGCAGTTCGTGGGCGTCGAAGTCGTCCACGGTGATCGTCTCCAGGGTCAGCGCGCGCAGCTCTTCCAGCAGCTTGCGCTCCTCGGCGGTGATCACGCCCTCGGCCACGGCCTCGTCCAGCTGCGCGGGGAACTCCAGCGCCTCGATGCCCTTGGTCTTGAGCGCCTTGAGGAACTTGCGCTCCACCGGCTCGGCCTGCACGGCCTTGGCCAGGTAGCTGTCGATGCGGCCGCCGGGGTTGTTCGCGCACGGGGTCAGGAACACGCCCACGCCCAGGCGGTCGCGCGCCTCGTTGGGCGCCATCAGCAGCGAGGCGACGCGGTGGTTGAGGCGGTCGCCCGGAGCCTCGGCACGGCGGCCGAGCGGGAACACCAGCGCCCACAGCGCCCAGCCGACCGGACGGATCGGGAAGTTGCGCAGCGCATCGGACAGCGCGGTCTCGATCACGTGGAAGCTGTTGTACATGCTCCACGCCAGCAGCGGCTTGTCCGCTTCCGGCGCGCCTTCGTCGTGATGGCGCTTGAGCACCGCACCGGCCATGTACAGATGGCTGAGCACATCGCCCAGGCGGCCGGACAGCGATTCCTTGAACTTGAGCTTGCCGCCCAGCAGCAGCATCGACACGTCGGCCATCAGCGCCAGGTTGGCCGCGTAACGGTCGAGCTTGCGGAAGAACGGACGGGTGTAGTCGTCGCCCGGGGCGCCGCCGATCTTGGAGCCGGTGATGCCGAACCAGAACGAGCGGAACGCGTTGGAGATGCCGAAGCGCACGTGGCCCGACAGGCTCTCGTCGAAGCTGTCCAGCGCCACGGCGCGGTCGGGCTCCTGGGCGGCCTTCATTTCCTTCATCACCCACGGATGGCACAGGATCGCGCCCTGGCCGAAGATCAGCAGGCTGCGGGTCATGATGTTGGCGCCTTCGACCGTGATGCCGATCGGGGCGGCCTGCCAGCTGCGGCCGGCGAAGTTGCGCGGGCCGAGGATGATTCCCTTGCCGCCGATCACGTCCATCACGTCGGAGATGACCTCACGACCCATGTTGTTGCAGTGGTACTTGGCGATCGCCGACGGCACCGACGGCACGTCGCCGCGATCCACGGCCGCCGCGGTGGCCTGCGACAGCGCGCTGATCGTGTAGGCCTTGCCGCCGATCCGGGCCAGCGCTTCCTCCACGCCCTCGAAGCGGCCGACCGACAGGCCGAACTGCTTGCGGATGCGCGCATAGGCACCGGTCACGCGCGCGCCGAACTTGGCGCCGCCCGAAGCGGTGGAGGGCAGGGTGATCGAGCGGCCCACGGCCAGGCACTCGTTGAGCATGTTCCAGCCCTTGCCGGCCAGCTCGGCGCCGCCGATCAGCTGGCTGAGCGGGATGAACACTTCGCGGCCGCGGATCGGGCCGTTCTGGAACGGCGAGTTCAGCGGGAAGTGGCGGCGGCCGATCTCCACGCCGGCGGTGTCGCGCGGCAGCAGCGCCAGGGTGATGCCGATGTCCTTGGTGTCGCCGATCAGGCCGTCCGGGTCGTACATGCGGAACGCCAGGCCGACCAGCGTGGCCACCGGGGCCAGGGTGATGTAGCGCTTGTCGAAGGTCAGCTTGACGCCCAGCACGTTGGCGCCGTTCCACTCGCCCTTGCAGACGATGCCGAAGTCGGGGATCGAGGTGGCGTCGGAGCCGGCGAACGGACCGGTCAGCCCGAAGCAGGGCACTTCCTGGCCGATCGCAAGGCGCGGCAGGTAGTAGTCCTTCTGTTCCTGGGTGCCGTAGTGGTTGAGCAGTTCACCCGGGCCCAGCGAGTTGGGCACGCCGACGGTGGAGCTGACCACCGAGGAGATCGAGGCGATCTTCTGGATCACCTTGTGGTGGGCCAGCGCCGAGAAGCCCAGGCCGCCGTACTGCTTGGGGATGATCATGCCGAAGAACTTGTTCTTCTTGATGAAGTCCCACAGCTCCGGCGGCAGGTCGGCGTGGACGTGGGTGATTTCCCAGTCGTTGACCATCTGGCACAGCTCTTCGACCGGGCCATCGAGGAAGGCCTGTTCTTCGGCGGTGAGCTGCGGCTTGGGGTAGTTGAGCAGCATGTTCCAGTCCGGGTCGCCGGTGAACAGCTCGCCTTCGAAACCGACCGAGCCGGTCTCCAGCGCGATGCGCTCGGTCTGCGACAGCGGCGGCAGGATCCGGCGGAAGACATTGAGCAGCGGGGCCACGATCAGCGGCTTGCGGATCGCCGGGATCAGCAGCGGCACGGCGACCAGCGCCGAGAGGATGCCGATGACCGCCACCGTCGGGCGGTGCGCGCCCAGCAGCCAGCAGGCGACCAGGGCCACGGCCAGCAGTGCGGCCCAGCTGGCCAGCCGCAGCCGGTGGTAGGCGGCGAACCCGCCGATCAACAGGAAGGCCAGGATGGGCGCGGCGATGCTCATGGGTTTGCTCCGGTAACGGGCGCGTGCGCCCTTTGCACGGCGGAACTGCCGGTCCCCTCGGTCCGGTCCAGTTCCGCCAGGTATTCCAGCACGGTGGCGGTAAAGCGGTCGTTGTCGTCCCCGGCCAGCATATGCGTGGCGTCGGCCAGCTGCACGTGGCGTGCATGCGGGGCCAGTTCGAGGAAGTCGGCGACGGTGCGATCGGACACCAGGTCGCTGCGGCCGCCACTGACCAGCAGCAGCGGGCAATGCACGGCGCGGGTGGCCTGGGCGATGTCGTCCTGGTGCTGTTCGCTGTCGCGTGCAAGCTCGTCGATCAGGCGCGGATCCCAGTGCCAGCGCCAGCGGCCATCAGCGCCTTCGCGCAGCATCTCGCGCAGCGAGCCGGGCGATTTGCGCTCGCGGCGGTGCGGCAGGTAGGCGGCGATGCGTTCGGCGGCGTGCTCGAGCGAATCGAAGCCATCGGGAAATGCGGTCATGAAACCCAGGATCCGTTCCAGCCCGGCGGTTTCCCAGCGCGGGGTGATGTCGACCAGCACCATCGCGCGGAACAGGCCGGGCCAGCGCGATTCGGCCAGCAGGCCGAACAGTCCGCCCATCGAGGCGGCGACCAGCAGCGGCGGCCGCGGCATTTCGCCGGCCAGCACGATCAGGTCGTCGGTGAACTGGTGGCCGGTGTACGGATCGCCTTCGGCATTGCGGTCCGAGCCGCCATGGCCGCGCGCATCGAATGCCAATCCGGCATGGCCGTGCGCGGCGAGTACACCGGCGGTGGCCGACCAGGCGCGGCGGGTCTGGCCAAAGCCGTGCGCGTAGAGCACCGACGGCGATGCATTGCCTGTCGTCGCATGCACGCTGCCGGCCAGCGACAGGCCGGCGCCGGCAAGGCGCACGTCGGTAACCAGCGGGTGGGCGGGGGCCGATTCCATACGAGATGGTATGGACGGGTCTCCGGCAAAGTCAATACGATTGCGTATGGCAGTGCAGCATGACCGCCCGTCCACCCCGGGTCCGGGCCAAGCCATTGGGCCTGCCGAGGTTTCTGGCGAAACGGCGTACTGCAACGCACTGCGGCGTATGGTTAAATCCGGACATGAACACGACCCCAGCGTCCCCGTCCGCCCCCGCTCCCGCTCGCAGCGCACGCCTCAGTGCCGCCGACTGGGCCCAGATCGCGCTGGATGTGATCGCCGAGCAAGGCGTCGCCGCGGTCGCAGTCGAGCCACTGGCGCGCCGGCTGGGTGTCACCAAGGGCAGCTTCTACTGGCACTTCCCTTCACGCGATGCGCTGCTGCAGGCCGCGCTGGAGCGCTGGGAAGACGTCGAGCAGGAACAGGTGTTCGGCAGCCTGGAAGACGTGCCCGATCCGCGCGATCGCCTGCGCATGCTGTTCCAGCTGGTCGGCCACGAGACCAAGCCGCACGCGATCTACAGCGAGCTGCTCAAGGCACTGGACCACCCGGCGGTCGCGCCGGTGATCCAGCGCGTGTCGCAGCGTCGCCTCGAATATCTCACCGCCTCGTTCCGCCAGGCCGGGCTCGGCCGCAACGAAGCGCAGAACCGCGCGCGGCTGACCTACGCGGCCTATGTCGGTTTCCTGCAGCTGCGCCCGCACCAGCCGAAGATGACCCACGAGGAGTTCGAGGAATACCTCGAACACGTGATCAACACCCTCATTCCGGGCTGATTCCGGCCTGGGCCGGGCGAGGGCTGCCGGTTCGCCGGCAGCCCCGCTTCACGCGGCCGTGGTCAGGCGGCGAACGCCGGCCGGGTCAGGTTGTCGGCCGCACCGTCGGTGCACAGCACTTCGTCCTCGATGCGGATTCCGCCATAAGGCCGGAACGCGTCCACGCGCGACCAGTCGACGCTGTCGGCGTGGCCGTTCTTCTTGACCTCGTCCAGCAGCATGTCGATGAAGTACAGGCCCGGTTCGATGGTCACCACCATGCCCGGCTCGAGCACGCGGGTCATGCGCAGGTAGGGATGGCCTTGCGGCCGGGCGATGGTGCCGCCGCGGTCGCTGGCGGCGAAGCCGGCCACGTCGTGCACCTGCAGGCCGATCGGATGGCCCAGACCGTGCGGGAAGAACGCCGCGCTCACCCCGGTGGCCAGGGCCGCTTCCGGCGAGACCTTCAGCACGCCGAAGTCCTTGAGGATGCCCATCAGGGACAGGTGCGCATCCACGTGCAGCTGCCTGTAGTCCACGCCGGCACGCACGCCGGCGCACATCGCCAGCTGGGCCGCATCGACCGCCTCGATCATCGACTGGAACTCGCTGCCGCGATCGGCCGCATAGGTGCGGGTGATGTCGGAGGCGTAGCCCAGGTGGCTGGCGCCGGCGTCGATCAGGAAGCTGAGCGACTGCGCCGGCGGATCGCGGTCCAGCTCGGTGTAGTGCAGCACCGCGCCGTGCGTGTTGAGCGCGACGATGTTCTGGTACGGCAGTTCGTTGGCGTCCTGGCGGGCCGCTTCGCAATACGCCATGTGGATGCCGAACTCGCCGGCGCCTTCGCGGAACGCGCGCTCGGCGGCGCGGTGCGCGTGCACGGCCTTGCGTTGGGCCACGCGCATCAGCGCGATCTCGTACGGGGTCTTGTACGAGCGCTGGTAGTGCAGGTAATCCAGCGCGGCGGCCGGATTGTTGGGCACGTAGTCGCCGAGCGTGCTGTTGGCCTCGCCCAGGATCGCGCAGCGCGCGACCGGGCCGGGCAGCAGCGGCAGGGCTTCTTCGGGGGTGCGGATCACGTGCACGTCCACGTGCTCGACCCACCAGCCCGACGGCGCCTCGGGCACCACGTGCCAGTAATCGAACGGCTGCAGGTAGATCACCTTCGGGCGCTGCCCGGGGGTGTAGACCAGCCAGCTGTCGGTGACGCGGGTCAGCGGCAGCCAGTGCTTGAAATGCGGATTGACCGCGAACGGATAGTCGCGGTCGTCGAACAGCTGGTAATGGCGGCTGCCGCTGGGGATGAGCAGGTGGTCGTGGCCGCTGCGCGCCAGCGCTTCGTCGGCCCGCGCGCGCAGCGTGGCCAGGTGGTGCGGATAGAGCGGGGCGGGATCGACGGCGGTCATCGGCGGGTCCGGTACGGGAAGGCGGCAATTTTGCCCGATCCCCGTCAAACCCGTGCTGAAACACGCCGGCCGCGCGGGCCAGGCCGGCATGGCCGGCTCAGCTGATCGTGGCTTCCTCGCCGGCGCGGACCCAGTCGCGGATATGCCCGCGCTGCTCGTCGGAGATGGTCAGGAAGCGGAACCCGCACCAGCTCTGTCCGGGCGTGTTGGCCGTCACCGACCACAGCACGTGCACGCCGATGTTGATCGGCGAGACCAGGCTGCGGCCATTGAGGTGGAAGCGCAGTTGGTACAGCGCGTCCTCCAGCAGCGGCGAGGACGCGATCAGCAACATGCCCGTTTCCGACAGGTTGCCCAGCTGGCCGATGACCTCGTCGGTCATCGTGTCGATCACCGGGATGCTCTCGGTGACGTGGCGGCGCGGCGCGCGGCGGGAGTCGTGGATCATGCGCTTGCCGCTCCCAGGGCGCCGCCGCTGGGCTTGCCGGCCAGGCCGCGCAATGCGCGCAGCGTGGCCTGCCAGGCGCGGTCGATCAGGCGGCCCTTGTCTTCGGTGACGATCTTGGCCTGCCCGTGCGCCATCAGGCGCGCCAGGCTGTCGAGCGACTGTTCGCCGACCTTGTGCCCGCGCGCGTTGACGAACAGCGCGTTGTCGGTGACCGGGCTGTACCAGGACAGGCGCTGCCGGCGCACGTCGCCCTGCTGGTTCTGCACGAATTCGAACCAGGTGCCGAACGGCAGCGTGCGCAGGTGCTCGTAGCAGCCCTGTTCCTCGACGGTGCGCGCCGGTGGCTTGACCTTCTTGGCTTCGGCCTGCTCGCCTTCGCCCAGGCGGGCGCGGGCCTTGAGCTTGGCGGTCAGCTCGGTGCGCGAGGTGTTCTCGTCCTCGTCGCTGCGCGAGAGCCGGCGCGCGATCGCGCTGGCCTCGTCCTCGTGGTAGCCGACCTGGCGCAGCGCGGTGTCGATCTGGCCGGCCAGTTCCGGATCCGGCTGCGCCTCGGCGGCGCAGGTGATCTCGATGATGCGTTCGGTGGCCTTCTCGCGCTCCTGCCATTCCGGCGAATCCTCGCCATGGCGCAGCGCGGTCAGGGTCAGCACGTCGGCCCAGGCCTGGTTGAGCAGCGCCTGCACGAACTGCGGCGGCTTGCGCTCGCCCAGCCGGGCGGTGATGGCCACCGATGCGTTGCGCTTGGCGGTCTCCAGGCGGTCGCGGCCGCGTGCGGCCTCGACCTGGCGGCGCTCGCTGACCTCGGCCTTGTGCGCCTGCGCGCGGTAGTGCTCCTGCACTTCGCGGTTGGCGCGCTCGAAGACCGTCTCGTCGCCGTCGTATTCCTCCACGACCTTGTCCACGGCCTGTTCCAGGCGCAGGACCAGCTGTGGATCGGCGTCGTCGTCGGCCAGCCAGGTCGCGCCGGACTCGGCCACCGAGTTGAGCAGTTCGCGCGCCGGGTGCTGGTCGCGGACGAAGAAGCTGCGGTCCTGCACCGCGGCGCGGACCACCGGAACCTGCAGCTTCTCCAGCAGGTCCTGCGCAGGCGCGTCCTCGTGCACCTCGCGTCCGATCTCGTGGTACAGCATGCCCAGCAGCTCGAACGTATCGCTGTGTTCCTGCGACAGGCCGGCGTCGGGGCCGTGCGATTCGCGCATGCGCGCCAGCATCGCCTGGCGCAGGTCATCCACCGTGCGGCGCTGGCGGCCGGCCGCGCGCGAGGGCGCCGGCAGCGACTGCATCGCGCCGAGCACGTTGACCACCGCATCCAGCGGCAGGATCACCCCGGGCATCTGCGAGGCGCTGCCGCCCGGCACGGTGCCGCGATGGTCGGACAGCATGTCCTGCAGGGCGGCGAACACCGCCTGCTCGGGCATATCGGTCGGAGCAGCCTGCGCGGCCTGGGCTTCGTCGCCGGACGGGGCGCCGTCGGCCTGGCCGTGCGGATGGCGCGCGGCCAGGCCGGCCATCAAGGCGCCGCTCCAGGCGGACGGGCGGGCCTGGCCATGCCAGCCGGTAAGGGGGCGCTGGCTGACAGCACCGGCCGAGCCGGCTGCCGGTCCGCGACCGCGGCTCTGGCCCTGGGTGCGCGGGCGATAGGGCAGGTAGACCAGTCCGGGCAGCACGCCTTCGTGGGTCAGCAGCACGTTCAGGCGTTCGACCAGTTCGCCGTAGCGTTCCATCACCTGGCGTTCGAACACCCGGTACAGCAGCAACTGCGAATCCAGGGTCATGTGCAGCGCTTCGCCGGCATCGCGCAGCACCCGGCACAGGGCGTACGGCCCGATCGGCAGGTGTTCGGCGTCGAACGCCGGGCGTCCGGCCAGGACGCCGAAGCGCTGGCCCAGCAGCAGCAGCGGCGTGCCGCCACGCTGCGCCTCGCGTCGCCCGATCTCGCGCAGGACGATGTCGCGGTCCAGGTCGGTGTCCTCGACCAGGGTCAGGTGCTGGAATTGCAGCGGATCCTGCGCCGGCTCTTCCGTCGGCTCGGCTTCCGGTGCGTCGCGCAGGCGCGCCAGCGCGTTCTCCAGGCCGGCCAGGTAGCGCGGCACCACGTCGGAACGATGCTGGCGCAGGCGCTGCAGCTCGGCGAAGTGGTCGGACTGCTGCTGGCTGCTGCGCGCGCGATCGGCCTGCTTGAACAGCTGCTTCTCGAATTCGTTCAACGCCAGGTTGAGCGAAGTGGTCAGCGCCTGGCCGGCCAGCGTGTTGACCGATTCGAGGATGTGGCGCACACGCGCAGGCAGCGACGCGGCCGCGAGCGTTCGCGGTGCGCCTGAATGGGTGGATGTTGGTGGACGGACAGTAGCTGACATCCGGTGGCCCGGCTCCCCTGTGCGCCGTATTTAACACGTTTATGGCGGCCCGACTACAGCGCAGTCGCGCCCGGGGCGCGTATCAGAGGAACAACTCGATCACGTCGTTGGCAAAGCGCTGGCCCAGCGCGGTGGGCACCACATGGGTGTCCGAAACGGCCAGCCATTCCCGTTCCCGCGCGCGCGCCAGCGCAGGCGCCAGCGTGTCCCGGGACAGGCCGGTGCGGACCTCGAAGTCGGCCAGCGCGAAGCCCTCGTGCAGGCGCAGTGCGTTGAGCATGTACTCGAACGGGCGCCGCTGCGGATCGATCCGGTCGTCGCCGCCGATGGCGCCGGCGGTGCCGGCCGCCTCCATCCAGGTAGTCGGATGCTTGTGCTTCCAGCGGCGCAGGATGGTCTGCTCGGCGCCCAGGGTGATCTTGCCGTGCGCGCCGGCGCCGATCCCCAGGTAGTCGCCATAGCGCCAGTAATTGAGGTTGTGCGCGCACTGCCGGCCGGGCCGGGCGTAGGCGCTGGTCTCGTAATGGCCATAACCGGCCTGGGCCAGCAGCGCCTGGCAGTGCTCCTGGATGTCCCATGCCGCGTCGTCGTCGGGGATGCCTTTCGGTGGGCGGGCGAAGAACACCGTGTTCGGTTCCAGGGTCAGCTGGTAGTGGCTGATGTGCGCCGGCTGCAGGGCGAAGGCGCGCTCCAGGTCGCGCTCGGCCATGGCCAGGTCCTGGCCGGGCAGGGCATACATCAGGTCCAGGTTGAGGTTGTCGAAGCCTGCGTCCTGGGCCAGCTTCACCGCCGCCTCGGCTTCGCCGCTGTCGTGGATGCGGCCCAGCCGCTGCAGGCAGCCGTCGTCGAAGCTCTGGATGCCGAAGCTGATCCGGTTCACCCCGGCGGCGCGGTAGCCGTCGAAGTGGCCGTGCTCGGCCGTGCCCGGATTGGCCTCCAGGGTGATCTCGGCGTCCGGCGCAAAGCGCAGTCGCGCGCTGGCCGCCTGCAGGATCCGGTCGATGGCATCGGGCGGGAACAGGCTGGGCGTGCCGCCGCCGAAGAACACCGTGTGCACCGTGCGGCCCCAGACCAGCGGCAGGTCATGCTCCAGGTCGCGGACCAGCGCGTCGACATAGCCGTCGAACGGCAGCGCGCCCTTGGCCCCGTGCGAATTGAAGTCGCAATACGGACACTTGCGCACGCACCAGGGCAGGTGGATGTACAGCGAGAGCGGTGGCGGGATCAGGGCGGGTGTCATGCGTGGGGCGCGCGCGGCGGCCTGCGTGGACGGGCTACGGCGTGTCGCCATGGATGGCGGCGTCGGAAGGAGAAGCCGCAGATGACGGCTCGCGCAATGCGGCCAGCGCGGCGGGCAGGCGCAAGCGCAGCTGTGCCAGTGCGCGGCCGCGGTGGCTGATCCGGTTTTTCACCGCCGGATCCAGTTCGGCCGCCGACAGGCCGTGTTCGGTGTCCAGGAACACCGGGTCGTAGCCGAAGCCGCCCGTGCCGCGCGGTGCGTCGAGAATCAGGCCGGGCCAGATGCCTTCGGCAACCAGCGGCTGCGGATCGTCGGCATGGCGCAACAGCACGATCACCGAATAGAAGTGGGCGGTGCGCCACTGCGGATTCAGGCCTTCCAGCTCGCCCAGCAGCTTGCCGATGTTGGCCAGGTTGTCGCCATGGACGCCGGCATAGCGGGCCGAGTACAGGCCCGGCGCGCCGCCGAGTGCATCCACGCACAGGCCCGAATCGTCGGCCAGCGCCGGCAGGCCGGTGACGCGTGCGGCGTGGCGCGCCTTGAGCAGCGCGTTCTCGACGAAAGTCAGGCCGGTCTCTTCGATATCGTCCACGCCCAGCTCCGACTGCGGCAGCAGCTGGGCGCCGGTGTCGGCGAGCAGTGCGCGCAATTCGTCGAGCTTGCCGGCGTTGCCGCTGGCCAGGACCAGGCGCGTGCTCATGGCGTGGGCTCCAGCAGGTCCCAGTGGTTGCCATACAGGTCGCTGAACACCGCGACCGTGGCGTAGGCCTCGTGGCGGGGCTCCTCGAGGAACTGCACGCCGCGTGCGCGCATGGCGGCATGGTCGCGGGCGAAGTCGTCGGTCTCCAGGAAGAATCCGACCCGACCGCCGGTCTGGTCGCCGACGCGCGCGCGCTGTGCGTCGTCGCTGGCGCGCGCGAGCAGCAGCGATGCGCCGGCGCCGCCGGCGGGGCCGACGGTTACCCAGCGCTTGCCGTTGCCCAGCGCGCTGTCTTCGAACACTTCAAAGCCCAGCGCGCCGGTGAACCAGGCGATGGCCTGGTCGTAGTCGGCCACCAGCAGCGTCGCCAGGGCGATGCGCCGATTGGCAGCGGTGACGCTCACGGCCGTGCCAGGACCGCCTGCTGGGCGGCGAGCAGTTCGCCGATGCCCTTCTGCGCCAGGGCCAGCAGCGAGTCCAGTTCGGCGCGGCGGAATGCATGGCCTTCGGCGGTGCCCTGCAGTTCGATGAAGCCACCGCCGTCGTTCATCACCACGTTCATGTCGGTATCGCAGGCGCTGTCCTCGGGGTAGTCCAGGTCCAGCACCGGCACGCCCTGGTACACGCCCACCGACACCGCCGCGACCGCGCCGAACACCGGGTCGCGGGTGATCTCGCGCCGCGCCAGCAGCCAGCGCACGGCATCGACCAGGGCGACGTAGGCGCCGGTGATCGCCGCGGTGCGGGTGCCGCCGTCGGCCTGCAGCACATCGCAATCCAGCACGATGGTGCGCTCGCCCAGCGCGGTGCGATCAACGCAGGCGCGCAGGGCGCGGCCGATCAGGCGCTGGATTTCCAGCGTGCGTCCGCCCTGCTTGCCGCGCGCGGCCTCGCGGTCGGAGCGGGTGTGGGTGGAACGCGGCAGCATCCCGTACTCGGCGGTAACCCAGCCTTCGCCCTTGCCGCGCAGGAACGGCGGGGCCTTGTTGTCGACGCTGGCGGTGCACAGCACGCGCGTGTCGCCGAAGCTGACCAGCACCGAGCCTTCGGCATGGCGGGTGAAGTGCCGTTCGATGCGCACCTGGCGCAACTGGTCCGGTGCGCGGCCACTGGGGCGGACGACGGTCATGAGGGGGATTCCATTGGAGGGGGCGGCGCGTCCGGCCGGTCGGGCGGGGCGCAGGCAGTCGCGGCGTGCCGCGGATGGCCGGCTAGATTACCATTCGCGCCTTGCCACCCGCCCGTGGCCACGGGCGGCAGACGCCACAAGGACCCCGCATGATCCGTAGCATGACCGCCTTCGCCAGTGGCGAACGCGGTACCCCGTGGGGCCAGTTGGGTTGCGAGCTGCGCTCGGTCAACCATCGATTCCTGGAAACCGGCCTGCGCCTGGCCGACGAACTGCGCGCGCTGGAACCGGCGCTGCGCGAGCGGGTGGCGGCCAAGGTGCAGCGCGGCAAGCTCGACCTGGTGCTGCGCCTGCGCGTGCCGGAGTCGGCCGTCTCGCTGGCGGTCAACGAACCGTTGCTGGAGCAGCTGGGTGCGCTGGCGCAGCGGCTGGATGCGAAGTTCCCGCAGCTGCGCGTGGAATTCACCGAGCTGCTGCAGCTGCCCGGCGTGCTGCAGGTGCCGTCGGCCGACGGCGAGGCGCTGCAGGCGCAGGCGCTGGAGCTGCTGGACCAGGTACTGGACGAGTTCGTCATCGCGCGCGAACGCGAGGGCGCCAAGCTGGCTGCGGCGATTTCCGAGCGCGTGGACGCGATCGAGCGCATCGCAGGCCAGGTGCGCGAACTGATCCCGGCCATCCGCGAGGGCCAGCGCGCCAAGCTGGCTGCGCGCCTGGCCGACCTGCCGCACCCGGTCGATCCGGGCCGCACCGAGCAGGAACTGGTGCTGTGGTTGCAGAAGCTCGACGTGGATGAAGAGCTGGACCGCCTGGACAGCCACATCGTCGAAATCCGCCGCGTGCTGCGCGAGCGCCAGCCGGTGGGCCGCCGCCTGGACTTCCTGCTGCAGGAATTCAACCGCGAGGCCAACACCCTGGGCTCCAAGTCGGTGGATGCGCGCACCTCCTCGGCTGCGGTCGAACTCAAGGTGCTGATCGACCAGGTCCGCGAACAGGTACAGAACATCGAATGAGCATGCGCGGCACTCTCTTCATCGTCGCCGCGCCCTCCGGCGCCGGCAAAAGCAGCATCGTCAATGCGGTGCTGGCGCGCGATCCGCAGATCCGCCTGTCGATCTCGTTCACCTCGCGCGCCGCGCGCCCGGGCGAACGCCACGCGCAGCACTACCACTTCGTCTCCGCCGACGAGTTCCAGCGGATGATCGATGCGGGTGATTTCTTCGAGTACGCCCGCGTGCACGGCGACTGGAAGGGCACCGCGCGGCAGTCGGTGGAGCCGCAGCTGGCGGCCGGCCACGACGTGTTGCTGGAGATCGACTGGCAGGGCGCCGCGCAGGTGCGCGACAAGGTTCCCGACGCGGTCAGCGTGTTCATCCTGCCGCCGTCGCGGCAGGCGCTGGAGCAGCGCATGCGCCACCGTGGACAGGACAGCGAGGCGGTGATCGCCCAGCGGCTGGCCGCCGCGCGCGAGGAGATGTCGCATTACGGCGAGTTCGACTACGTGATCGTCAACGAGGTGTTCGACACCGCCGTGGACGAGATGTGCGCGGTGTTCGTGGCCAGCCGGTTGCGCCGGGCCCAGCAGCAGGCGCGCCACGGGGACCTGATCCAGGCCCTGCTGGTCGACGGCGACGGGGTTCCTTCAGCAGGCTAACTTCTTGATCGGTAAGGCCCGTTCAGCCGGAACGCTTGCCGTGGGCGGGCGGGTGCGGGTACACTCCGCGCCCGTTTCCCCCTGACTTGAGCGCGACAGCCGTCGCCTGGAACCCCTATGGCCCGTATTACCGTCGAAGATTGCCTGGAAGTGGTCAACAACCGCTTCGAACTGGTCATGATGGCCTCCAAGCGCGCCCGCCAGCTCGCCAATGGCGTCCCGGCCACGCTGGACAACAGCGAGAGCGAGGACAAGCCGACCGTGCTGGCCCTGCGCGAGATCGCCGCCCGCACCATCGACAACACCCTGATCGACCAGGTCGAGAAGGCCGAGCGCGAGCGCGCCGAGCGCGAGGCGCTGGAATGGGCCGCAGCCGAAGTGGTCGCCGACGACGACCTGTCCAAGGGCGACGACTGATCGCCGGACCGCGCGTCCTGCTGCAAGCTTGCTGACGGCCCGCCTTGAGCGGGCCGTTTGTTTTTTGGGCACCCCCCCCCGCCTCGTGCGGGCCGTTTCTTTTCCAGGCGACCGGCACGACTGACGGCGCCTGCACACCCTCGCGCTAAGCTGAGGCCGTGAACCCATCGCCCGCGTGTTGAACATGAAAACGCGCCCCGGCCCGACACGGCCGCGGCCCCGCGTCGCCGACTGGCGCCGGCACTGGCCGTGGGCGGTCGCCGTCGCACTGGTGCTGTTGCTGGTCCTGTCCTTGTTGCGCCAGCCACTGGCCGAACGGCTCTGGCCGCAGGCCCGGATCGACCGCTTGCTGGCCGAAGGCGACAGTGCGCTCGCCGAGGGCCGCCTGGATCGGCCCGACGGCGCAGGCGCCCGACAGAAGTACGAAGCCGCCCAGGCGCTGGACAGCGACCGCGCCGAGGCGCGCGCCGGCCTGGCGCGGGTCGGCCAGGCCGCGCTGGCGCAGGCGCGCCAGGCGCTTGCCGACGGCCGGCTGGATGAAGCCCGCCGCTGGCTGGACCTGGCCGGAGAACTGCAGGTGCCGCGCGCACAGGTGCAAACGGTGGCGGCGGCATTGCGCCAGACCGAGCTGGCAGGCGTCGATCTGCCCACCTTGCGCGAACAGGCCGCCGCGGCGCTGGCCGCCGGCGATGCACAGGCCGCATTGCCGCTGTATGCGCAATGGATCGCAGCCGCTCCCGAGGACACCGCTGCGCTGGAAGGCCGCGAGGATGCGCTGTCGCTGCTGCTGGAGCGGGTGCGGCCGGCGCTGCGCGACGGCGACCTGGCCGCGGCCGCGCGCTGGCTGGAACTGGCGCGCCAGCACGATCCCGGCCATATCGACCTTCCCGACCTGCGCGCGGCGTGGGCGCAGGCGCTGGCCGCGCAGTTGCGCGATGCCGAGCAGGCACTGCGGCATGGGCGGCTGGAAGATGCTGCGCGCCTGTTCGCGAACCTGCGCGAGGCGGTGCCAGAGGACGCGGCCGTCGCCCAGGGCGCGCAACGTACCGCCCAGGCATTGGCCGCCCGGGCGCGGAAACTGGCCGCTGATTTCCGTTTCGACGAGGCCGCGCAGGCATTGGTCGTGGCCGGTGCGCTGGCGCCGTCCGCCGCCGCTGACGTGGCGGCCGCAGTGGCCGACCTGGAACGCGCGCGTGCGGCCGCGGCGCGTCTGGATGCGCCATCGCGGCCCACGCGTGCGTCGGCCAGGTCGTTGCGCCGCGAGCTGGAAGGATTCGAGGAAGCGATGGATCGCGGCGACTGGATCGAGCCGCCCGGTGCCAGCGCCTACGACCGCCTGCGCGCGGCCCAGGCGCTGGCGCCGGAAGACCGCACGGTGCAGGCGGCGACCACGAGGATGCGCCAGGCCGTGGCCGCCTGCGTGGAAGAAGCGCTGCGCGACAACCGCATGCGCGCGGCGCAGGACTGCCATGACGCCTGGCAGGCGCTGGCGCCTTCGGATCCGGCGCTGGCCGGCGCGCGCCAGCGGATGGCGCAGCGCTGGTTGGCGATCGGCGAGGAGCGCTTGCGTGCCGGCGAGATCGACGTCGCCTCGCGCGCATTGGTTTCGGCGCGCGTGCTGGATCCGGCCGCACCCGGGCTGGAGGATTTCGCCGCGCGGCTGACACGTGCGGGCGCCGCTACTCCCTGAGGGAGGACCACATCCGGGGCGTGAGCACGCACGCGGCCTGCCGATCAGTCGAAGAACACCCGCCGCACCGTCGCCGCGGCCGCGTCCAATGAGAAATGGCGGGCGACGTTCTCCAGGCCTGCGCGCGCCTGCGCTTCCCATTGCACGCGATCGCCGTACAGCGCGACCACCGCTTCGGCGAAGGCCGCCGCATCGTCGGCCACCCTCACGTCCACGCCATCATGCAGGTGCATGCCTTCCACCGCGCAGGTGGTCGCCACCACCGGTTGGCCATGGGCCATGCTCAGGTTGACCTTGCCCTTGACCCCGGCACCGAAGCGCAGCGGCGCCACCGCCACGCGCACCTTGTCCATGTACGGCGACAGATCGGGCACGTGGCCATGCACGACGATGCCCGGTTCGCTTGCCAGCGCCTGGACCGCCGGCGGCGGATCGGCGCCGATGCAGTGGAAGCGCAGCTGCGGCAGCTGCTGGCGGATGCGCGGGAAGACCTCGCGCGCAAACCACAGCACCGCATCGGCATTGGGCGGATGGCGGAAGCCGCCGACGAACACCAGGTCGCTGCGCTCGTCGAAGCCCGCGCCGGGTCCGGAGACCTCGTGCAGGTTGGACAGCAGTTCCACGCGCACGCCGGGTGCGTCGCGCAGCAGTTGCGCCTGTTCCTCGGCGCTGACCACCACCGTGATGTCGGCGATGGCCATCGCCGCCAGTTCGCGCTCGCGGGTCGAATCGGCCGCGCGCCGCGCCGCCTCGTCGCCGGCCACGTCCGCGCCGCGGCGTTCGCGCAGGTAATGCAGGTCGACCGTGTCGAACACCAGCCGTGCGCCGGGCGCATATCGGCGCAGCAGCGGCAGGAAGCTGGTGGCCAGGTGGTGGCGGGTCAGCACGATCACATCGAAGCGCGCGGCGTTGTCGCGCAGCCAGGCCGGTGCCGAGGACGCGAACGGCGCGTACCAGGTTTCCACGCCCAGCCGCTGCAACGCCTGGGTGGCCGCGCCAGCATGGGCCAGGCCGGTGGGCAGGAACGCCACGTGCGCACCACCGGCACGCAGCATGCGCAGCAGGTTGAACTGGCGCAGCGAGGCCGAGTCGCGATCCGGGCGCGGCACTGCCTCGTCCACCACCAGCACGCGCCGCTGGCGCGCATGCAGCAGCGCCGGGGTGGGCACGGCGCCTGGCGTCGGATGCTGGCGCAGTGTGTCGGCCCACTTGTCGGCGAACACCGCGCGGTTGCGTACCTGGTAGGCCTTGATCCCGCTGCCGGTGTCGGTGCCGGCGGTGGTGCCTTCGTCGTGCAGCACGCGGCTGGCCGGCTGCACCAGCACGCGGTGGCCGGCGGCACGGACGGCGAAGGCCAGGTCGGTGTCCTCGTAATACGCAGGCGCGTAGCGCGCGTCGAAGCCGCCGACGGACGCGAACAGTTCGCGCGGGATCGCCAGCGCCGCGCCGGAGCCGTAGTCGGTGTCGCGCAGGTAGGCATAGCGCGGATCGTCGGCTGCCTCGAAGCGGCCATAGCTCCAGGCGCTGCCGTCGTCGAACACGACCCCGCCCGATTCCTGCAGCCGTCCGTCCGGGTACAGCAGCTGGGACACGACCAGGCCCGCGTCCGGCCGCGCGTGGAAGGTGTCCAGCAGGGCATCCAGCCAGGCCGGCTGCGGCACGGTGTCGTTGTTGAGGAACACGATGACATCGCCACGGGCCAGCGACGCACCGTCGTTGCACGCGGCGATGAAACCGCCGTTGCGCGCCCGGCGGTGGTAGCGCAGCCCCTGCACCTGCGGCATCCAGTCGGCGGTCGCGTCGCTGCTGCCGTCGTCGACCACGATCACCTCGCAGGCGGCGGCCGGCGGATGGGCGGCCAGCGCACGCAGGCAGGCCAGGGTCGCCTCGACGTGGTTGTAGACCGGGATGACGATGCTGGCGCGAGGGTCGCCGTCCGGCGCGGTGGCCGGCACCGCGAACGGCGCGAACGGTGCCGAACCGGGGTGGTACAGCGGCGTTCGCGGCGGTGGCGGTGGCGGGCCCAGTTGCAACCGCACCCGGTCCCAGGTCGCCCGCCAGCCGCGGCTGCGCAGGCTGGACAGCCCGCGGCGCAGCAGGCCGCGCGCGTGCGCCAGCCAATATCGGACGTCGGCCAGCGGCGTGGGGGGCATTACGGTCTGCAACTCCGACTGAAGGAAGGTGAACGGTGCCCGCGGCGCAGGCGGACGGCTGCGCTAGACTCGGCCGACTCAAGCATTCTCGCATCCCAGTGCCCCGACGCCACGAGCCGGACGACATCGACGACATCGAAGACGACGACGGCGCCACCCCGGCCTGGCGCCGCCACCTGCTGACCGCAGTGCTGGCCGGTGCCGCGCTCGCCGCCGGCTTCCTGATCCCGTACACCCTGTACCTGAACCACCAGGTCAGCGAGCGCTTCGCCGCGCTGCAGTGGCAGATCCCGACCCGCGTCTACGCCCGCCCGCTGCAGCTCAAACCGCAGCTGGCGATGGATGCGCGCACCCTGAAGACCGAGCTGGATGCGGCCGGCTACCAGGACGATGGCGCCGGCGAGCGCCCGGGCAGCTACCGCGCCGACGGCGGCCGTTTCACCATCGCCAGCCGCGGCTACACCGATGTCGACGGCAAGGTGCCGGCGCGGCGGCTGGAAGTCACACTGTCCGGCGGCCGCGTGGCCGGCCTGCGCGATGCCGACAGCCGCAAGGCAGTCAAGGCCGCGCGGCTGGATCCGGCGCGCATCGCCACCCTGTACGGCCAGCGCCAGGAAGAGCGGCGCCTGGTCCGGATCGACGAAGTTCCCGAGCTGCTCGTCACCGGCCTGCAGGCGGTGGAAGACCGCGACTTCGCCCACCACCACGGCATCGACATGTCGGGCATGGCGCGCGCGGCCTGGGTCAACCTGCTGGCCGGCGAGAAGCGCCAGGGCGCCAGCACGCTGACCCAGCAGCTGGCGCGCAGCGGCCTGCTGGGCATCGGCAAGGAACAGACCTACACCCGCAAGTTCAATGAGATCCTGTACGCGATCATCCTGGAGTCGCGCTACGACAAGAGCACGATCCTGGAGACCTACCTCAACCAGGTCTATCTGGGCCAGCGCGGCGGGCAGGCGATCCACGGCGTGGCTTCCGGCGCGGAGTTCTGGTTCGGCCGCGAACTCAACAATCTGACCACCGAGCAGATGGCGTTGCTGATCGGGCTGGTGAAGGGGCCGTCCTATTACGACCCGCGCAAGCATCCCGAGCGCGCGCTGGAACGTCGCAACATCGCCCTGTCGATGCTGCACGACACCAACCTGCTCGACGACGCCGAATACGAGCGCGCGCGCAACGCACCGCTGGGCGTGACCAAGCAGCCGGGCGTGGCCGCGGCCAACCGCTTCCCCGCCTACATCGACCTGGTCCGCCGCCAGCTGGCCAACGACTATCCGGAAAGCGCGCTGCAGGGCGCCGGCCTGACCGTGCTGACCGGCATGTCGCCGTCGGCGCAGGCTTATGCCGAAGGCGCGGTGGTGCGCGCGGCCGAAGCGCTGCAGACCGGCAAGCGGCCGCCGCTGCAGGCCGGCGTGGTGGTGACCGACGTGCATGCCGGCGACGTGCTAGCCGTGGTCGGCGGACGCGACGTGGCCACCCACGGGTTCAACCGCGCGGTCGAAGCCAAGCGTCCGGTCGGCTCGCTGCTCAAGCCCTACGTGTACCTGCTGGCGCTGGCGCAGCCGCAGCGGTTCTCGCTGGCCAGCTTCGTCGAGGACACGCCGGTCACCGTGCAGCTGTCGCGCGGCAAGACCTGGACGCCGGACAATTCGGACAACACCAGCCACGGCACCGTGCGCGTGGTCGATGCGCTGGCCCATTCCTACAACCAGGCCACCGTGCGGGTCGGCATGCAGGTCGGGCCCGAGCGCCTGGCGCAACTTGTGAAGGTGCTGGCCGGCGTGCAGGCCGAACCCAATCCCTCGCTGATCCTGGGCTCGACCGACCAGAGTCCGTACGCGATGGCCCAGCTGTACCAGTTCCTGGCCTCCGGCGGCGAGATCCAGCCGCTGCGCGCGGTGCGCGGCGTGCTCGATCCGGAAGGCAAGCTGCTCAAGCGCTACGACACCGCGCCGGCGCCGGCGCAGGAAGGCGATTCCATCGCCGCCAACCTGGTCACCGTGGCCCTGCAGCAGGCGGTCACCGACGGCACCGCGCGACGCCTGCTGGCCGACGGCCTGGGTCGGCTGTCGCCGGCCGGCAAGACCGGCACCAGCAACGATGGCCGCGACAGCTGGTTCGCCGGCTACACCGGCGATCACCTCGCGGTGGTGTGGATGGGCAACGACCAGAACGAGCAGACCGGCCTGTACGGCGCCACCGGCGCGATGCGGGTCTGGTCGGGACTGTTCACGCGCTTGCCGAGCGCGCCGCTGCGCGTGTCCGGCAAGGGCCTGGATTGGCAGTGGGTGCTGCCGCAGGGCACTTCGGCCACCGATGCCGATTGCCCGGGCGCGCGGCGCTTCCCGTTCGTGTCCGGCGCCGCGCCCGCGTACGCGCCATGCGCGCCTGCGTATGCCGAGCCTACGGGCGCCGAGGGCGAGGAGCAGGGGCCGGGCTTCTGGAGCCGCCTGTTCGGTCGCGACAAGCCCGCCGAGCCTGCTCAGGCCGAGCCCGCCCAGCCGGTCACGCCGCCTGCGCCATAATGGCGGCATGAAACTCCCCACCCATTCCCTCGCCGTCGTCGCGCTGTGCCTGCTGGTCAGCGCCTGCGGCACGGCGGTGCAGCCGCCGCCGCCTGCGCCGGGCCCCAGCCCGCAGGAGCGGCTGGCCGCGGTGCATGCCGCGGCCGGCGCCGAAGACACCGAACTCAACGTGCAGCCGCTGCGCGATACGCAGGTCGAGGATCTGCGCGAGAAGGCCTCGCACGCGCTGGCGGCCGGCAAGACCGAGGACGCGGCCGAAGCGCTGAACCAGGCGCTGCTGATCGTCCCCGACGACCCGTCGGTGCTGCAGGAACGTGCCGAGGTGGCGCTGCTGCAGGGCCAGTACGACCGCGCCGAAACCCTCGCGCGGCGCGCCTACGATGTCGGCTCCAAGGTCGGCCCGCTGTGCCGTCGCCACTGGGCCACGATCGAACAGTCGCGCCTGGCGCGCGGGCAGGCGGAGAACGCCGCCTCGGCCAAGGCCCAGATCAGCACCTGCACGGTGCCGGGCGTGAAGCGGATGTAGTCGCAACGGCCGCGGGCCGCGCCGTCCGGCGCGCGATCGTGGCCTGCGTCTGCGCCTCCGTGGTTGCTCCGATGTCCCGTCTTGCCCAGGCCAGCCGAGAAGCCCTCAGCGACGGCGGCGCGCTTGCCGAGCGTGTCGACGGCTTCGTCGCGCGTCCGGCGCAGCAGCGGCTGACCGCGGCGGTGGCCGAGGCCATCGACCAGCGCGAAGTGCTGCTGGCCGAGGCCGGCACCGGCACCGGCAAGACCTACGCCTACCTGGTGCCGGCGCTGCTGTCGGGCCTGAAGACGATCGTCTCCACCGGCACGCGCGCGCTGCAGGACCAGCTCTACCACCGCGACCTGCCGCGCGTTCGCGAAGCGCTCGGCACGGGCCTGCGCAGCGCGCTGCTCAAGGGCCGCGCCAACTACCTGTGCCTGTATCGGCTCAACCAGGCCAAGGGCGACGCGCAGTTCTCCAGCCCCGAGCAGGTCTCGCAGTTCCAGCGCATCGTCGCCTGGGGCGGGCGCACCCGCGCCGGCGACATGGCCGAACTGGAAGGCCTGCCCGACGATTCGCCGCTGCTGCCGCTGGTCACCTCCACGGTCGACAACTGCCTGGGCAGCGAGTGCCCGTTCTACGAGGAATGCTTCGTCGTGCAGGCGCGCCAGCGTGCGCAGGCCGCCGACCTGGTGGTGGTCAACCACCACCTGTTGCTGGCCGACCTGGCGCTCAAGCAGGAAGGTTTCGGCGAGATCCTGCCCGGCGCGCAGGCGTTCGTGATCGACGAGGCGCACCAGCTGCCGGAACTGGCCGCGAGTTTCTTCGGCGAAGGCTTCGGCATGCGCCAGGTGCAGGAGCTGGGCCGCGACTGCCTGGCCGAATGCAAGCAGACCACCGGTGCACTGGCGGTCCTGCAGGTGCCGGTGCGCGCGCTGGAACAGGCGCTGCGCGAACTGCGCGCGGCGATGGAGGCGTTGCCGCCGCGCGGCACCCGCTATCGCGCGCTGACCCTGCCGGCGGTGGCCGACGGATTCGATGTGGTGGCCGATGCGTTGGCCACGCTGGAAGACGCGATGGCGCCGCTGGCGGCGACCTCGCCCGGCTTCGATGCCTGCGTGGCGCGTGCGCGCGACCTGCACGAACGGCTCGGACGCTGGCGCGATGGCGAAGCGGCGTCCGATGCGTTCGCCGACGAGACGGCCGATGACGAAGCGCTGGTCGAAGTCGTAGCAGGCGAGGGCGATGCCGCGCTGGATCCGGCGCGCCTGGCCGCCGCGGCCGCCAAGGGCGGCGAGGTCTACTGGTACGAACTGAGCCCGCGCGGCTTCCGCTGCCAGCGCACGCCACTGGACGTGTCCGCGCCGCTGCGTGCGCATCGCGAGCGCTCGCACGCCGCCTGGATATTCACCTCGGCCACGCTGGCCGTCGGCGGCGGCTTCAACCATGTCGGGCGCAAGCTGGGCCTGTTCGATCCGGACACGTTGCTCGAGCCCAGTCCGTTCGACTGGCCGCGCCAGGCGCTGTGCTACCTCCCGCGCAACCTGCCCGAGCCGAACACGCGCCAGTTCGGCACGGCGATGCTCGAGGCGGTGCGGCCGGTGCTGGAGGCGTCCAACGGTCGCGCCTTCCTGCTGTTCGCCTCGCACCGCGCGCTGCGCGAGGCTGCGCAGGCGCTGCGCGGCGCGCCGTGGCCGCTGTTCGTGCAGGGCGAGGCGCCCAAGGCCGAATTGCTGCGTCGTTTCCGCGAGTCGGGCAATGGCGTGCTGCTGGGTTCGGCCACGTTCCGCGAGGGCGTGGACGTGGCCGGCGATGCGCTGAGCGTGGTGGTGATCGACAAGCTGCCGTTCGCCGCGCCGGACGACCCGGTGTTCGAGGCGCGGCTGGACGCAGTGCGCCGTCGTGGCGGCAATCCGTTCCGCGACGAGCAGCTGCCGCAGGCGGTGATCGCGCTCAAGCAGGGCGTGGGCCGGCTGATCCGCACCGAATCCGACCGCGGCGTGCTGGTGCTGTGCGACCCGCGCCTGACCGGAAAGCCCTACGGCCGGGTGTTCATGGAATCGCTGCCGGGGTTCACCGTGACCCGGCGGATCGAGGACGTGCAGGCGTTCTTCGCGCGCGAATGAGCCTGAGGCCGCGCCAGTCGCCATCGTTTACCCTTCCCGTTCGCCCCCGGACCGCCCTTCGCCGATGAAGCTGCTCGCCTTCGAAACCGCCACCGAGGCCTGTTCGGTCGCGCTGTACCTGGATGGCGAGGTGCGCGAGCGCTTCGAGATCGCCCCGCGCCGGCATGCCGAGCTGTCGCTGCCCTGGGCCGACGCGCTGCTGGCCGAGGCTGGGGTGGCGCGCGCGCAGCTGGACGCGATCGCGGTCGGCCGCGGGCCCGGTGCGTTCACCGGCGTGCGCCTGGCCATCGCGCTGGCGCAGGGCATCGCATTGGCCCTGGACCGGCCGGTGGTGCCGGTGTCGACTTTGGAAGTGCTTGCCGCCGGGGCGCCGCTGGATGGCCCGCAGCACATCCTTGCGGCGATCGACGCGCGCATGGGCGAGGTCTACGCCGCCGGCTTCCGGCGCCAGGGCGATGCGCTGGTGGCCCTGGATGCCGAGCGGGTGCTGCCGCCCGATGCGGTGCGGCTGCCTGACGGGGTGGCCGGCGACTGGCAGGGCGTAGGCACCGGTTTTGCCGCCGCCGAAGGCATCCTGGCCCGGCAGCTGGGCGTGGATGTGATCCGGATCGACGCGACGGCTTTGCCGCGCGCGGCCCATCTGGCGCGGCTGGCCGCAGCGGCCTTCGCCGCCGGCCGGGCCCTGGCCCCCGAGCGGGTCGAGCCGGCCTACCTGCGCGACAACGTCGCCCTGACCCTGGTCGAGCAGCAGGCGCTGCGCGCTGCAAAACAGGCGCCGTAAGGGCCTCCGGCGGCCTCCAACCGCCGCTTCCACCCTGCGGAACGGGGGCCGGCGGGCGCGATGTGGCAAAATCTGCAGCCCGTCGTCGCCCGAACCCGCCATGCCGCTCTCCGTTTTTCCGCCCACGACGCCCCGTGCCCGGCCCGCCCGCGCGCGCGCCGCCGCAGGCGCCTGAGCCATGGCCGACGAAACCGGACACCTGCCGCGCCGCCCCGGGCGCATCCTCAAGGCGACCATCTGGTCGCTGCAGGGGCTGCGCGCGGCCTGGATGCATGAGTCCTCCTTCCGCCTGGAGGTCTACCTGTTCGTGGTCCTGGCGCCGCTGGGACTGTGGCTGGGCGCCAACGGCGTCGAGCGGGCGCTGCTGATCGGCTCGATGACCCTGGTGCTGTCGGCCGAACTGCTGAACTCGGCGGTGGAGGCGGTGATCGAGCGTTACGGCGCCGAGCACCACGAACTGGCCGGACGGGCCAAGGACATGGGTTCGGCGGCGGTGTTCGTGCTGATGATGAACGTGCTGCTGGTCTGGGCCCTGGTCCTGGGCCCGCGGCTGGTCTGACTGTTTTTGCATTGAATCGACTGTAGGAAACGATCCACGATGAATCTCGAATTCCTGGCCGACCCGAATGTCTGGCTGACCCTGGTGACCTTGAGCGCGCTGGAAATCGTGCTGGGCATCGACAACCTGGTCTTCATCTCGATCGCAGTCGGCCGACTGCCCGAGCACCAGCGCGCGTTCGCGCGCAAGTTCGGCATCGCCGTGGCCTGCATTACCCGAATCGGCCTGCTGATCTCGCTGGCATTCCTGGCGCGGATGCAGAACGACCTGTTCACGCTCTACGGCATGGGCTTCTCGATCCGCGACCTGGTGCTGATACTGGGCGGCGCATTCCTGCTGGTGAAAGGCGCGATGGAAATCCGCGAGCTGATCACCGGCGGCGAGGACGAGGATCCGCGCACCACCAAGAGCTCGCAGGTGTTCTGGATGGTGATCGTGCAGATCGCGATCATCGACATCGTGTTCTCGCTGGACTCGGTGATCACCGCCGTGGGCATGGCCCAGCACATCCCGGTGATGATCTTCGCGATCCTGCTGGCCGTGGCGATCATGCTGCTGGCGGCCAATCCGCTGGGCCGCTTCATCGACGCCAACCCGACCATCAAGATGCTGGCGCTGGCCTTCATCCTGCTGATCGGCGTGGTCCTGATCCTGGACGGCTTCGCGATCCACGTGCCCAAGCCGTACATCTACTTCGCCATGGCCTTCTCGGTGCTGGTAGAGACGCTAAACCTGTTCATGCGCCGCAACGCCGCGCGCAAGCACGTGCCGGGCGCCGGCGAGTTCTGAGCCCGGTCTTCACATCGATCACCGCATAGCGGCCGTCGCGAAAGCGGCGGCTGCGGCGGGAGGCAACACACGGCCGGCCCGGCATCGCTTGCGCGGTGTGCGGGCCGGTGCTGCAATGGCCGCGCGTCGGCTTTGGGCCGGTCGCGCCATCCCGGACACAGGAGCCGTGCCATGCAAGGGATTCTCCGCAGGGGGGCCGCGCTGGCGGCCGTCGCCATCGCCGTACTGCTGCTGTCCGGCTGTGGCTACAACGCCATCCAGCAGAAGGACGAGGCGGTCAAGGCCGGCTGGTCGGAGGTGCTCAACCAGTACCAGCGCCGCGCCGACCTGGTGCCCAACCTGGTCAATACGGTCAAGGGCTACGCCGCCCACGAGAGCCAGGTGCTGACCCAGGTGACCGAGGCCCGCGCCCGCGTCGGCCAGATCCAGGTCAATGCCGACGACCCGGCTTCGCTGCAGCAGTTCCAGGCCGCCCAGGGCGAGCTGTCCTCGGCGCTGTCGCGGCTGCTGGTGGTCAGCGAGAACTATCCCACGCTCAAGGCAGACCAGTCCTTCCGCGACCTGCAGGCGCAGCTGGAAGGCACCGAGAACCGGATCACCGTGGCCCGCGGCCGCTACATCGCCTCGGTGCAGGACTACAACACCTTCATCCGCTCGTTCCCGCAGCTGATCACCGCCAAGATCTTCGGCCATCGCGAAAAGCCGAACTTCACTGTGGAAAACGAAGCGCAGATCCAGCACGCGCCGAACGTGGACTTCGGCACCACGCCGCCGCCGGCTCCCACGCCTGCGCCGCCGGTGCCGGCACCGCCACAGAACCCGCCGCCGCCGCCCGCGCCCGCGCCGGGTAACTGAGCAGCCAGGGATGCGCGCATTCCTGGTGCGCCTGGCCGGTATCGGCCTGTTGCTGGCCGCCGCGCTAGCCTGGGCGCAACCGGCACCGCCGGCGCCGGTGCCGCCGCTGGACGCGCCGGTGGTGGACACCACCGGCACCCTGGACGCGGCCACAGTGCAGCGCCTGGATGAGCAGGCGCGTGCGCTGGCCCAGCGCAAGGGCAGCCAGCTGCAGGTGCTGGTCGTGCCGACCACCCAGCCCGACAGCATCGAGCAGTACGCGGTGCGGGTCTTCGAGACCTGGAAGCTCGGTCGCAAGGGCGTGGACGATGGCGTGCTGCTGCTGGTGGCCAAGGACGACCGCGCGGTGCGGATCGAGACTGGCTACGGGCTGGAGGGGGCGATTCCCGACGTGGTCGCCAACCGGGTGATCCAGGAGTACCTGGTGCCCAAGTTCCGCGCCGGCGATTTCGGCGGCGGCATCGAGGACGCCACCGCCGTGCTGGTCAAGCTGGTCGATGGCGAACCGCTACCCGAGCCGGTCAGCCGCAACCGCGCCGATGAGGGGCGCGGCGGCGGCGGTTCATGGCTGCCGGCGCTGTTCATCGCCTTCGTGGTGGCCAATGTGTTGCGCGCGGTGCTGGGCTGGCTGCCGGCGCTGGTGCGCGGTCCGCTGGTCGGCGTGGCCGGCGGCGTGATCGGCTGGTGGATCGCCTCCAGCGTGGTGACCGCAGGGTTGGGTGCGCTGGTCGGCCTGCTGATCGGCATATCCAGCCTGAAGGCCGGGCGTTACGTGCGCCCCGGTCGCGGCGGCGGCTGGGGCAGTGGCGGCTTCGGTGGAGGAGGCTGGGGCGGAGGAGGCTTCGGCGGCGGTGGAGGCGGCTTCGGTGGCGGCGGTGGCTGGTCCGGCGGTGGCGGCATGTCCGGCGGCGGCGGGGCCTCGGGGCGCTGGTGATGGCCATCTCGCGCTGGTTCCGACATATGTTTGCGCCCTCGGCCGGGCGCCATTTTCCTGCCGCGAGCCTGTCCCGGATCGGCGAGGCGGTTGCCGCCGGCGAACGCCTGCATGCCGGGGAGGTGGTGTTCGCGGTCGAGGCGGACCTGCCTTGGGCCGCATTGGCCGCCGGCACGGATGCGCGCGGACGGGCGCATGAAGTATTCGCGCGGCTGCGGGTCTGGGATACCGAAGCCAACAATGGCGTGCTGCTCTACCTGCTGCTGGCCGACCACGCCATCGAGATCGTCGCCGACCGCGGCCTGCATGGCCGCATCAGCGACGCGCAGTGGCAGGAGGTCTGCGCCACGGTCCAGGCAGCGCTGGCGCGCGGCGAACACGAGGATGCGGTGGTCGCCGGCATCGGCCGGATCTCCGCGCTGCTGGCCACGCACTTCCCGGCCTCGGGCGAGGGGCGCGACGAACTGCCCGACAAGCCGGTGCTGCTGTAGCCGGCATGCGGACCGGCGGAACGCTGCAGGGCGCCACGGTCGCGCCGGCTCCGTGCCGCGTCGGGCACAATAGGCGCTCCGTTCCCAGGGCCGCGCAATGATCGTCCTGCACCAGATCGATCCGATCGCCATTTCGCTGGGACCGGTGCGCGTGCACTGGTACGGACTGATGTACCTGCTCGGTTTCCTCGCCGCCTGGTGGCTGGGCCAGCGGCGGATCCGCGCCGGCCGCCTGCCGGGCGTGGACGGCAACGCATTCTCCGACCTGCTGTTCTACGCGATGCTCGGCGTGGTGCTGGGCGGCCGCTTCGGCTACGTGCTGTTCTACGGCATGGGCGAATTCCTGCGCGACCCGCTGATGCTGGTGCGCGTGTGGGATGGCGGCATGAGCTTCCACGGCGGACTGATCGGCGTGCTGGTCGCGGCTTGGCTGTGGTCGCGCAAGCAGAAGCTGCATTTCTTCGACACGATGGATTTCATCGCCCCGCTGGTGCCGCCGGGCCTGGGTTTCGGCCGGCTGGGCAACTACATCGGCGGCGAGTTGTGGGGCAAGTACACCGAGGCCGGCTGGGGCGTGGTGTTCCCGACCGGGCTGCCCGATCCGTACCGCAGCCTGGATCCGGCCGCGCTGAAGGCGCAGTTCGATGCCGGCGCGCTGGATGCATTCGCCCGTCATCCCTCGCAGTTGTACCAGGCGATCCTCGAAGGCCTGGTGATGTTCGCGGTGCTGTGGTGGTTCTCGTCCAGGCCGAGGCCGCGCTATGCGGTGTCGGGCATGTTCGCGCTGCTGTATGGCCTGTTCCGCTTCATCGTCGAGTTCGTGCGCGTGCCCGACGCGCAGCTGGGCTACCTGGCTTTCGGCTGGCTGACCATGGGCCAGGTGCTGAGCCTGCCGCTGGTCGCGCTGGGCCTGTTCCTGCTGTGGCGTTCGCACAGCGCGCCGGTGCTGCAGCCGCAGCCGGTGACCACGCCGGCGCGGGAGGCCGCCAAATGAAGCAATACCTGGATCTGCTCGGGCACGTCCTGGAGCACGGCACGGAGAAGGCCGACCGCACCGGCACCGGCACGCGCAGCGTGTTCGGCTGGCAGATGCGCTTCGACCTGGCCGAAGGCTTTCCGCTGGTCACCACCAAGAAGCTGCACCTGCGCTCGATCATCCATGAGCTGCTGTGGTTCCTGAAGGGCGAAACCAACACCGCCTACCTCAAGGACCACAAGGTCAGCATCTGGGACGAGTGGGCCGATGCGGACGGCGAGCTGGGCCCGGTGTACGGCAAGCAGTGGCGCCGCTGGACCGGCAGCGACGGCCGCGAGATCGACCAGATGCGCTGGGTGGTGGACGAGATCGCCCGCAATCCCGATTCGCGCCGGCTGATCGTCAGCGCGTGGAACGTGGCCGATCTGCCGAAGATGGCGCTGATGCCGTGCCACACGATGTTCCAGTTCTACGTGGCCGACGGCAGGTTGAGCTGCCAGCTGTACCAGCGCAGCGGCGACATCTTCCTCGGCGTGCCGTTCAACATCGCCAGCTACGCGCTGCTCACCCACATGGTCGCGCAGGTCACCGGGCTGAAGGTCGGCGACTTCGTGCACACGCTGGGCGATGCGCACCTGTATTCGAACCACTACGAGCAGGCGCGCGAGCAGCTCTCGCGTACGCCGCGCGCGCTGCCGACGCTGCGGCTCAATCCGGACGTGGACGACCTGTTCGCGTTCACCTTCGACGACATCGCCATCGAAGGCTACGACCCGTTGCCGGCGATCAAGGCGCCGGTGGCGGTCTGACCCGATGCATCTGTCGCTGGTCGCCGCGCTGGATCGCAACCGGGGCATCGGCCGCGGCAACGCCATGCCGTGGCACCTGCCGGACGACTTCAGGCACTTCAAGGCGCTTACGCTCGGCAAGCCGATCCTGATGGGCCGACGCACCGCACTGTCGCTCGGTCGCGCGCTGCCGGGGCGCAGCAACCTGGTGTTGACCCGCAGCGGGCAGGTGCCGTTCGAAGGCATGCGCGCGGTGGTCTCGATCGACGAGGCAGTGGCGGTGGCGCAGGCCGAAGGCGCGCAGGAGCTGTGCGTGATCGGCGGCGGCGAGGTCTATGCGTTGGCGCTGCCGCGCGCCGACGTGCTGCACCTGACCGAAGTGGACACCGTGGTCGCCGATGCCGACACCTTCTTCCCGGCGTGGGATCGCACGCAGTGGCGCGAAGTCGCGCGCCAGGCGCACGCGGCCGATGACCGGCACGCGCATGCGTTCGAATTCGTCGAGTACCGCCGGGCCTGACGACGCCCGGCGGGCGCGCCTATTCCTTGCGCAGGTGCGGCGGCAGCGCCGGCACGTCGCGGCCGGGTACCTGCACTATGCGCAGATCCTCGCTGTCCAGCTGCAGCGCGGTGAGCTTGCCGCCCCACACCGCGCCGGTATCGATCGCGTGGATGCCGCCGGTCAGGGTCAGGCCCAGCGTGGACCAATGGCCGCAGACGATCTTCAGGTCGCGCTCGACCCGGCCCGGTGCCTCGTACCACGGGTACAGGCCGGCGGCCTGCGTGCCCGGCGGGCCCTTTTCCTCGATCGCGATGCGGCCGCGCGGGGTGCAATAGCGGGCGCGGGTGAACCAGTTGATCGTCGCCCGCCAGCGGTCGTGGCCGCGCAGACCGGGCGACCAGTTCGGCTTGTCGCCGTACATGTTGCGCAGCAGCCCGCGATATCCATCGCTCTGCAGCTGACGCTCGATCTCGCTGGCCAACTGCTCGGCCTGCTGGGTGGTCCACTGCGGCGCCAGGCCGGCATGCACCATCATCCAGCCCAGCTGGCGGTCGGCATGGACCAGCTTCTGCCGGCGCAGCCAGCCCAGCAGTTCGTCGCTGTCCTCGGCCAGTACCACCCGCTGCAGGTCGGGATTGACCTTGCGCTTCTCCGCCGGTGCGCGCTCGCCGATGGCCAGCAGAGACAGGTCGTGGTTGCCGAGCACCACCACGCTGCGCTCGCGCAGCGAATGCACCAGCCGCAGCGTCTCCAGCGATTGCCCGCCGCGGTTGACCAGGTCGCCGCAGAACCACAGGGTGTCGGCCGCCGGATCGAAGCGGATCTTCTCCAGCAGGCGCTGGGTGGCGTCGTAGCAGCCCTGCAGGTCGCCGATGGCCCAGGTGCTCATCGTGCCGGCACCTCAGTGCAAGGTCCGCGGCGCGGTCAGCAGGAACGGGGCGATGGGCGCTTGGAAGCGGGTGCCGTCGGCAGCCAGCATGTCGTAGCGTCCCTGCATCGCGCCGTCGTCGGTCTCCAGCACCACGCCGGAGGTGTACTCGTAATCCTCGCCCGGCTCCAGCCAGGGCTGCTCGCCGACCACGCCTTCGCCGTGCACTTCCTCGGTGCGGCCGTTGCCGTCGGTGATCTCCCAGTGGCGCGCCAGCAGGCGCGCGGCCACGCTGCCGCGGTTGTGGATGCGGATCGTGTAGGCGAACACGTAGCGCCCGGCATCCGGCTCGGACTGGTCGGCGAGGAAGCGCGGTTCGACATCCACGTCGATCGCGTATGGAATGGCCTGCTGCATGGCGACAGTGTAAGCGAAGGTCGTGATGACCGAGGCTACGTGGCCATGCGTCCAGGCTGGCGAGACTAGATCGGTGCGTTGGCCAGGCGGACGAACGCGGCCACTTCGATCTGTTCGGCGCGCGCGTCCGGCGCGACCCCGGCCGCCTCGAACTGCTCCGGGCCGCAGACGCCATTGAGCGCATTGCGCAGGGTCTTGCGGCGCTGGCCGAAGGCCGCGCGCACCACGTCGGCGAAACGCGCCCGGTCGGCGATGCCGATCGTGGCCGGATCGCGCGGCACCAGCCGCACCACGGCCGAGTCGACCTTCGGCGGCGGCCGGAACGCGCCGGGTGGCACCACGAACAGCGGCTGCACCTGGCAGTACGCCTGCAGCATCACGCTCAGCCGCCCGTAGACCTTGCTGCCGGGCCCGGCGCCCATCCGGTCGACCACTTCCTTCTGCAGCATGAAGACCATGTCGGAGATCGCGGCGGCGTGGTCCAGCGCATGGAACAGGATCGGCGAGGAGATGTTGTAGGGCAGGTTGCCGGCCAGCTTGAACGGCGTGCCGGCGGCCAGCGCGGTGAAGTCCACCTGCAGCACGTCGCGATGGATGATGGTCAGCTCGCCGATGCCTTCGGCCATCGTCGCCAGCGGCCCGACCAGGTCGCGGTCGAACTCGATCACGGTCAGCGCGCCATGGCGGCGCAGCAGCGGCAGGGTGAGCGCGCCCTGGCCGGGACCGATCTCGACCACCCGGTCGCCGGGTTTGGGATCGATGGCCTGGACGATGCGCTCGATGTAGACGCGTTCGTGCAGGAAGTTCTGGCCCAGGGATTTCTTGGGCTGGTGGCTGGTGCTCATGCGCCATTATCGCCGGTCGGTGCCGGTCCTGCCCGAACAGGCCCGGCAATGGTGAGGAAAACGGCGACGCCGCCGTTGCCGGTCGCCTGGCCGATCGAATTGGTGTGCGCGGAAGAGGCGGCCAAGCCGCCTCAGTCCATGCCCAGCTTCTTGAGCTTGTAGCGCAGCGCGCGGAAGGTGATGCCCAGCTGCGCGGCGGTGCGGGTCTTGTTCCAGCGGTTTTCTTCCAGCGCCTTCTGGATCGCCGCCCGCTCCAGCTGTTCGATGTAGGAGGGCAGGGCGCCGGTGCCCGGGTCCAGGTCGATCACCGCCTCGGTGGGCGGCGGCGGAGGACCGGCATCGGCCGGGCCTGCGCTGGCGCGGGCCTGCGCCGGCTGCGGCAGGTGCAGGTCGATCGCATCGATGGTGTCGCCCTCGGCCAGGGCCAGGGCGCGCTCGAGCACGTTCTCCAGCTCGCGCACGTTGCCGGGGAAGGCATAGACGGTGAGGGCGTCCATCGCCGCGGCGGTCAGTTCCGGCGCCGGACGGCCCTGCCCGGCGGACAGGCGCTGCAGGATCGCGTTGGCCAGCTGCGGCAGGTCGCCGGTGCGCTCGCGCAGCGGCGGCACGCGCAGCTCGATGACGTTGATCCGGTAGTACAGGTCGTGGCGGAAGCGTCCGTCGGCGACCAGCTGGGCCAGGTCCTTGTGCGTGGCCGAGAGGATGCGCACGTCCACGGCCACCTCGCCGGAGGCACCGACCGCGCGCACCGACTTCTCCTGGATCGCACGCAGCAGCTTGACCTGCATCGGCAGCGGCAACTCGGCCACCTCGTCCAGGAACAGGGTGCCGCCGTTGGCGGCCTGGAACAGGCCGGGCTTGTCGGCATGGGCGCCGGTGAAGCTGCCCTTCTTGTGGCCGAAGAACTCGCTCTCCATCAGTTCGGCCGGGATCGCGCCGCAGTTGACCGGGATGAACGGGCCCACGGCGCGCGCGCCCTGTTCGTGGATGGTGCGGGCGACCAGTTCCTTGCCCACGCCCGATTCGCCCAGGATGTACACGGGGGCCTGGCTGCGGGCGACCTTGGCGATGGTGGCGCGCAGGGTCGCCATCGCCGTGGAGTCGCCGAGCAGGCGGCTGGCCTGTTCCGGCGGCGGGGGCGGCGGCTTGGGCCGCTCGGCGTTGTTCAGTTCCAGCGCGTGGCGGACCAGGCCGCGCAGCACGTTGATGTCCACCGGCTTGCTGACGAAGTCGAAGGCGCCGGCCTTCAGCGCTTCCACCGCCAGGTCCATGCTGCCGAAGGCGGTGATCATCGCCACCGGGGTCTGCGGGTACTTGCGCGAGATCTCGCCGACCAGGTCGATGCCGCTGCCGTCGGGCAGGCGCATGTCGGTGAAGCACAGGTCGTAGGGATGGGTGGCCAGCAGTTCGCGGGCCTCGGCCAGGTTGGCGGCGGTGTCGACCCGCAGGCCCATGCGCCCCAGGGTCAACACGAGCAGTTCGCGGATATCGCGTTCGTCGTCGACGATCAGGGCACTGCGGTTTTGGCTCATGCCGGAACGATATCCGAGTCGGGGAGTTGGGCCAAGTCTGGGACGGCCATCACAAAGACAGGATGGTGTTGGGGCCGGGCAGGGCGACCCGGAAGCACGCGCCGCCGCCGGGGACGGGTACGTATTCCAGCGTGGCCTGGTTGGCCCGACTCAGCTCGCGGGCGATGTAGAGGCCCAGGCCGGTGCCGTGTTCTGAGGTGGTGAAGAACGGCCTGAACAGCTGCGCCACCACCCCTTCCGGGATCCCCGGGCCGCGGTCGAGCACGTCGACATAGGCATTGCGGCCGTCCTGGAACACCCGCAGCCGGACCCGCGCCGGCTCGTCCATGATCCGACCGTACTTGAGCGCGTTGTGGACCAGCGCGGTCAGGATCTGCTGCAGGTGCTTGGGGTCGACCAGGGCCTGCACCGGCTGGGAGGGCACGATCGACTCCAGGCTGTCGGTCTCGATCGACAGGGTCTGCCGGTAATCCTCGACGAAGCGGCGCACGAACGCGCCCAGGTCCATGTTCTCCGGGTTGGCGCGTTCGCGCCGTGCCAGGCCCAGCACGCTCTCGACGATGCCGTTGGTGCGCAAGCATTGCTGGTGGATGATCTGCAGCAGGCGACGGTCGGCGTCGTCCACATTGCGCGACTCTTCCAGCAGCTGCACGGCGTAGTTGATCGCCGCCAGCGGGTTGCGGATCTCGTGGGCCAGGCTGGCCGAAAAGCGGCCCAGCGCAGCCAGGGTCAGCGACTCGGCGCGTCGCGACACCACGGTGGTGTCGTCCAGGAACACCAGGGTCAGGTCGCTGTCGGCCAGCAGCCGGGCAAAGCGCGGCTGCACTTCGGGCTGGTCGGGGAACAGCTGCAGCGGGGTGTCGTCGACCTGCCAGCCGTTGCGCCAGCGCTGCACGCGCCGGGCCAGTTCCGGGGCCATGTGGTTGAGCCCGCCGTCGCTGCCGTCGCCCAGCAGCAGGGAGGCGGCCTCGTTGGCCAGGGTGATCTGGTTGTCCGAATCGACCACCAGCACGCCGGTGCGCATGCGGCGGATGATCAGCTCGTTGATCTCCACCAGGTTGGCGACTTCGGCGGTGCGCTGCTCGGCCAGGCGCTGGCTGGAGCGTGCGCGATGGCCGATCTGGTTGCCCAGCCAGGCCAGGGCCAGGTAGCTGGTCACGAACATCGACAGCTCGGCCAGCGAGCGCGGCCGCTCGCCGTCGGCGAAGGCCGACCACAGGAATTCGATGACCAGTGCCAGGCTGGCCAGCACGGCCACCGACATGCCGAAGCGCAGCGGCAGCAGCATCGCCGCGGCGGCCACGTTGAACAGCAGCATCATCGCGATGCCCGCCGCTACCGGGGGCAGGGCGTGGGTCATCAGGGTCGCGGCGAGGATGTCGATACAGGCGCCGCCGAACACCAGCGGTACCAGCCAGCGTTCGTTGCGACCCAGTACCAGCAGGGACACCGCGGCGACCATGTACAGCACGGCCACCGCGCCGCCCAGGGTGGCGTTGCGCGCCTCGCCGATCATTTCCGAGATCGGGCTGAACACCAGGGCGGCCATGATCGCCGCTTCCAGCACCCGGTACAGGCTGAAGAAGTACAGCTCGCGCTGGGGGACCGATTCGAGTCGGTTGATGAGCGAGGGTGGGGACAATCCGTGGCTCCCGAATCGCGGCCGGCGGTCAGTATAGGGGCAGTCCGGCGCCCGCCGCGGCCGGCGTGAAGGCCGCCGGACGGGCGTTTTGCACCGCCGCTGCCTTGTCGGCGACAATACTGCCCCCCGCCCCGCAAGCCCCGGCCCCACCGGCCCGGATCCCGGCCGGCCCGGCGGCCGTTCCCCACCCCACTGGTGAAGCATGAATTTCCACGAGTACCAGGCGAAACAACTGTTTGCCGAATACGGCATTCCGGTCCCGGCCGGGCGCGTTGCGTCCACGCCGGCTGAAGCGGTCGATGCGGCCAAGTCCCTGGGCAGCGGCCCCTGGATGGTCAAGGCCCAGATCCACGCAGGCGGCCGCGGCAAGGCCGGCGGCGTCAAGTTCTGCAAGACGACCGACGACGTGTTCAACGCCGCCATCGGCATGCTCGGCACGAAGATGGCCACCTATCAGTCCGGCGGCGTAGCCCTGCCGGTCAACCAGGTGCTGGTGACCGAAGCGGGCGAGATCGCCAAGGAACTCTACCTGTCGGTGCTGGTCGACCGCGGCAGCAAGTCGATCACCTACATCGCCTCGTCCGAGGGCGGCGTGGACATCGAGACGGTCGCGGCCGAAACCCCGCACCTGATCCAGACCCTGAACGTGAACTTCGTCGAAGGCCTGCAGCCCTACCAGGCGCGCGATGTCGGCTTCGCCCTGGGCCTGAACGCCAAGCAGGTCGGCCAGCTGGTCAAGATCATGACCGGGCTGTACCGCCTGTTCAACGACAAGGACCTGGCCCTGGTCGAGCTCAACCCGCTGGCGATCCTGGACAGCGGCGACCTGTACGCGCTGGACGGCAAGGTCAACTCCGACGACAACGCCAGCTTCCGCCATCCCGAGCTGGTCGCCATGCGCGACAAGAGCCAGGAAGACGAGACCGAGGTGCTGGCCAGCCAGCATGACCTCAACTACGTCACCATGGACGGCAACATCGGCTGCATGGTCAACGGCGCCGGCCTGGCGATGGCGACCATGGACGTGATCAAGCTCAACGGCGGCGAGCCGGCGAACTTCCTCGACGTCGGCGGCGGCGCCACCAAGGAGCGCGTGACCACCGCGTTCAAGCTGATCCTGTCCTCGGACAAGGTCAAGGCGATCTTCGTCAACATCTTCGGCGGCATCGTCCGCTGCGACATGATCGCCGAGGGCATCATCGCCGCGGTCAAGGATGTGGGCGTCAAGATCCCGGTGATCGTGCGCCTGGAAGGCACCAACGTGGAAGAAGGCAAGAAGCTGCTGAAGGAAAGCGGCCTGGCCATCATCCCCGCCGACGACATCAACGACGGCGCCAAGAAGTCCGTCGCCGCCGTCGCCGCCTGATCATTTTCGACGGCATCCGCATGGCGTGAATCCCGATCCCATCCCCCTTGAGTCAAGGGGGTGGCCCGTCGCGAAGCGGCGGGTCGGGGGATCTGGAGACATGCCCCGGGGCATCGGCGCAGCCGATGCCGCGTATCCGGAGCCGGCACCCAATACGAACTACAAGGACTAAAACCATGTCCGTTCTTATCAACAAGAACACGAAGGTGATCGTGCAGGGCTTCACCGGCCAGCAGGGCACCTTCCACGCCGAACAGATGGTCGAGTACGGGACCAAGGTCGTCGGCGGCGTCACCCCGGGCAAGGGCGGCCAGACCCACATCGGCCTGCCGGTGTTCAACACCGTCGCCGACGCGGTCAAGGCGACCGGCGCCGATGCGTCGGTCATCTACGTGCCGCCGCCGTTCGCGGCCGACGCGATCCTCGAGGCGGCCGCGGCCGGCATCAAGGTCATCGTCTGCATCACCGAGGGCATCCCAGTGCTGGACATGCTGCGCGTGAAGAACGTGCTGAAGGGCTATCCGGACGCCGTCCTGATCGGCCCGAACTGCCCCGGCGTCATCACCCCGGGCGAGTGCAAGATCGGCATCATGCCGGGCCACATCCACAAGCCGGGCAAGATCGGCATCGTCTCGCGTTCGGGCACGCTGACCTATGAAGCGGTCAAGCAGACCACCGACGTGGGCCTGGGCCAGTCGACCTGTATCGGTATCGGCGGCGACCCGATCAACGGCCTGAACTTCGTCGACTGCCTCAAGCTGTTCAACGAGGACCCGCAGACCGAAGGCATCATCATGGTCGGCGAGATCGGCGGCAGCGCCGAGGAAGAAGGCGCCGAGTACATCAAGCAGTACGTCAAGAAGCCGGTCGTGGGCTTCATCGCCGGCGCCTCGGCCCCTCCGGGCAAGCGCATGGGCCACGCCGGCGCGATCGCGTCGGGCGGCCAGGGCACGGCCGAGGGCAAGTTCGCCGCGATGGAAGCGGCGGGCGTGACCACGGTCCGCTCGCCGGGCGACCTGGGCGCTGCGATCAAGAAGCGCCTGGGCGGCTGATCCAGTTCCCATGCGTCGATGAAGAAGGCCGCCTCCGGGCGGCCTTCTTCATTTCGTGACGCGGTGCGCGACGGGCAGGGCTGTTGTTGTCCTGCATGCCGACGCGGGTGCTAGCCTGCGGTTGGAGAAGGGATCCGGGGGCGTGCATGATCCGCGGTTGCATGTTGGCCCTGCTGTTGTGTGGACTGCCGGTTGCCGGCCTGGCGCAGAAGGATCCGCGTCCGGACCGTGACGACCAGCAGGTGATGAGCACCGATGCCTTCCTCAATGCGCATCCGGACATCAAGCACCGCCGCCTGGGTGCGATCGCCTTCGATGAAGGCCGCCATGATGACGCGCGCGCCGAGTTCCTCAAGGCGGCGCGCTACGGCGACAAGATGTCCCAGGCGATGCTGGCGGAGATGGCGTGGAAGGGCCAAGGCCAGCCGCAGGACCGGCCGCTGGGTTATGCATGGGCCGACCTGGCCGCCGAACGCGGCTACCCGCAATTCGTGGTGCTGCGGGAGGCGTACTGGGAGGCGCTGCCGCCCGATGCGCGCGTGCGTGCGGTCGAAGTCGGGCAGCCCCTGCTGGACGAGTATGCCGATGCGGTCGCACGCCCGCGGATCGCCAAGGCCATGCGCGATGCGCGCCGCTACATGATTGCCGGGCGCCCGAACAGGAACATCCAGAGAATCTACGTCCTCGGGCCTTATGGGCTGTGGACACAGATCCGCGGCCACGACTTCTATGCCGAGAAGTTCTGGGAGCCCAAGGCCTACGAGGCCTGGACCGACGCGGTGTGGACGGCCCCGCCGCCAGCGGAGAAGGTCGAGGTCGGGTCACCGGAATCGCTCAGCCTGCCGCGCTAACGGGTGGTGCCCCGGCGGGGATCGCGTCGGTCGCGTGTGACAAAGCGGTCGGTCCTGCGAATCACTCCTGCATTGGACACAATGCCCACGGACCCGATTCCCATGGAACTGGCCACACCCATGACCGACACGCCTGCCCAGGCCTTCGATGCGCTGCTGCAGCGGCACCGCGGCATCGTCCACAAGGTGGCCGGCAGCTACGCGCGCGGCGCCGAGGACCGCGCCGACCTGGCCCAGGAGATCGCCGTGCAGCTCTGGCGCGCCTGGCCGTCCTACGACCCATCCAGGAGCTTCTCCACCTGGATGTACCGGATCGCGCTCAACACCGCGATCTCGTTCCGGCGCGGCCAGTCGCAGTCGCAGCGCAACGCGGTGCCGCTGGACGACCACCTGCACGAGCTGACCGACGACAACGGCTTCGACCCCGAAGTCCACGAGCGGGTGCGCCTGCTGCAGCGGTTCATGGCCACGCTCGGTTCGCTCGACCGCGCGCTGCTGCTGCTCTACCTGGAAGAACGCAGCGGCCGCGAGATCGGCGAGGTGCTCGGCCTGAGCGACAGCAACGTGACCACCCGCATCGCGCGTCTAAAGCAGCGCCTGCGCGACTTCGCCACTCCCTCTCCCAACGATTGACACGATCATGGATACGACCATGGAACTCGACGAACTCAAGCAGGCCTGGCAGGTGATGGGCCGACAGCTGGAACGCCAGGAAGCGATCCAGTGGCAACTGTTGCGCGACCGCAAGCTGGACCGCGTGCGGCGCGGATTGTGGCCGCTGGCCCTGGGCCAGGTGCTGCAGATGGGATTGGGCATCGGCCTGATCCTGCTCGGCGTGGCCTGCTGGACGCGCAACACCGACATCCCCGGCCTGCTCGCCTCCGGCTTGCTGGTGCATGCGTTCGGTGTCGCCACCACCGCATTGGCCGGCCTCACCCTGGGCCTGATCGGGACGATCGACTATTCCGCGCCGGTGTTGAAGATCCAGAAGCAGATGGGCCGCCTGCGCCGGTTCTACGCATGCAACGCGCTGATCTGCGGATTGCCGTGGTGGATCATGTGGCTGCCGGTGGTGCTCGCCTTCGCCGGGCTCGGCCAGGTCGATCCGGCCGCCGGCACGCCCATTTGGATCCAGGTCAGCCTGGCGATCAGCGTGGTCGGCCTGCTGGCCAATGCGATCGGCGCATGGATCCTGCACCGCCGCGCGGTCGCTGCCGGTCGCGGTGGATTGCTCGACGAAAGCGGCGCGCTTCGCCGCGGCGCGGCGCTGCTGGACGAGATCGCCGAGTTCGAGCGCGACTGAACCGCTCGTGCACAACGGCGCGGCCCCGGGCGGGCCGCGCCGGTATCATGGCCGCAGCGCCCACGAACGGTCTTCTCCCCATGAAGGATTCCCTGCGTATCGCCCTGGCCCAGTTCGACTTCCCGGTCGGGGCGGTGTCGCGCAACGGCGAGCGCATCGCGCAGATGATCGCCGAGGCCCGCGACGAATTCGGCGCCGACATCGTGCTGTTCCCGGAGCTTGCGATCAGCGGCTATCCGCCGGAAGACCTGCTGCTGCGGCCCTCGTTCCTGGCCGCCTGCGAAGCGGCGCTGCAGGAGGTCGCCAAGGCCGCGACCGGGATCGTGGCGGTGGTCGGCTGGCCCGAGTCGGCCGGCAGCGTGCTCTACAACGCCGCCAGCGTGCTGCGCGACGGCCGGATCGAGGCGAACTATCGCAAGCGCGAGCTGCCCAACTACGCGGTATTCGACGAGCGACGCTACTTCGAAGTCGATCCCGATGGCGGCTCGTGCGTGTTCGAAGTCGAAGGCGTGCCGGTCGGCGTGGTGGTGTGCGAGGACCTGTGGTTCCCCGAGCCGCTGGCCCACACCGTGGCCGCCGGCGCACAACTGGTACTGGTACCCAACGCCTCGCCGTTCGAGCGCGGCAAGCACGCCCAGCGCGACGCACTGCTGGCCGAGCGCACCCGCGAGTCGGGCGCGGCGCTGGCCTATCTCAACCTGGTCGGCGGGCAGGATGCGGTCGTTTTCGATGGCGCCTCGGTCGTGGCCGATGCCGACGGCACCGTGCATCCGGCCGCGGCTGCGTTCACCGACCAGTGGCTGGTGGTCGACTACGACGTCGCCGGACGCCGTTTCGCGCCGGTGCAGTGGATGGATGACGGCGACGAGAGCATGGATGCGCTGGCCTGGCGTGCGGTCGTGCGCGGGATCAAGGACTACTGCGGCAAGAACGGGTTCTCCAAGGTGTGGTTGGGCCTGTCCGGTGGCATCGATTCGGCCCTGGTGCTGGCGATGGCGGTGGATGCGCTGGGCGCGGACAACGTCACCGCCGTGCGCCTGCCCTCGCGCTATACCGCCGACCTGTCCAACGACCTGGCCGCCGCGCAGTGCGCCACTCTGGGGGTGAAGCTGGAATCGGTGCCGATCGAGCCGGCCTTCACCGGTTTCCTGCAGGCGCTGGAAACGATGTTCGCCGGCCAGGACGCGGACGTCACCGAGGAGAACCTGCAGTCGCGCAGCCGCGGGGCGATCCTGATGGCGCTGTCCAACAAGTTCGGCGGGCTGCTGCTGACCACCGGCAACAAGAGCGAGTACGCGGTCGGCTACGCGACGATCTACGGCGACATGTGCGGCGGCTATGCGCCGCTGAAGGACCTGTACAAGACCGAAGTCTTCGGCCTGGCCAAGTGGCGCAACACGGTGGGCGGGGCGCCGGTGATCCCGCCGGGCGTGATCTCGCGACCGCCGTCGGCCGAGCTGCGCGCCAACCAGACCGACCAGGATTCGTTGCCGGCCTACGACGTGCTCGACGGCATCCTCTACCGCTATGTCGACCAGGAGCAGTCGCGCGATGAGATCGTCGCGGCCGGCTACGCCGAGCACGTGGTCGATCGCGTGCTGCGGCTGGTGCGCACCAGCGAGTGGAAGCGGCACCAGGCCGCGCCAGGCCCGAAGGTGTCGCGGCGGGCGTTCGGCCGCGAGCGGCGCTATCCGATCAGCAATGGCTTCGCCGGCTGACCCACCTAGCCGGGCCTGCCCGGCTGATGAAGGCGCGTAAGCCGGGCCTGCCCGGCTGCTCCCAACCCGCGGACAAAAAAAAGCGCGCCGGAGCGCGCTTTTTTCCTTGATGCCGCGAGCCTCAGCGGTCGCGGGTGGCGTTGCGGTTGCCGGTCGGGGAAACTTCGCCGGCGAACGGGTTCAGCTTGCGGACCGCCCACGGATACTTGGGCCAGTCGCCCTGCAGGTACGGGTGCTGCGGATCGTTGAGCGTCAGCACGCGGATCGCGTCGGCCGACAGGGTTTCGTTGCCCAGCTGCTTGTACGACTCGGCGAGCGCTGCGACCGCATCGTTCTGGAACTCGCTCTGCGGGTAGGTTTCCAGGATGTACTGCGCGCGGCTCACGGCCGACAGCCAGGCGCCGCGGCGCATGTAGTACAGCGTGGTGTCCATCTCGTGGCGGGCGAACAGGTTGCGCAGCTCGACCATGCGCAGGCGTGCGTCGGCGGCGTACTTGCTGTTCGGGTAGCGCTGGACCACGCGCGAGAAGTCGTCATAGGCCTGCTGCGGCGACGCCAGGTCGCGGCGGCTGGGGTCCAGCGACCACACCCGCTGCAGGAACACCGCGTCGCGGTTGGAGTTGGCCAGGCCGCGCAGGTAATAGAAGTAGGCGATGTTGCGGTGGGTCGGGTAGGTGCGGATGAAGCGGTCGATGGTGGAGACCGCGTCCTCGTGGTTGCCGGCCTTGAACTGGGCGTAGGCCGTTTCCATCAGCGCCTGCTCGGTGTACTGCCCGTACGGATACTGGGCGACCAACCGCTTGTAGGTTCGCTCGGCGTCGGACCAGTGGCCGCGCTGCATCTGGTTGTGCGCCTTCTCGTACAGCTCGGTGACCGGCAGGCCCTCGTCCGCGTCCTCCTTGCTGTTGCGGCCACAGCCGGTGGCCAGGAAGGCCACGGCCAGCAGCAGGGCTGCCAGGCGCAGCGGGGAGGGGAGGGTGAAGCGGGAGCGGTGGGCCATCGGAGGGGCGCGCAGCACGGAAACGGAAGAGCCGATGATAGCCTAGTGGCCTGTCCGGCAACTGACTCCAGTGCGCCGGATCGTCCCCGCACCGGTTTTTCCCCATGCCCCAGCCTTCCGATACCCCCCGCCAGGCCATCGTTCCCGACGAGGCCGCAGGCCGCCGTTTCGACGCGGTCCTGGCCGAATTGTTCCCCGAATACTCCCGCTCGCGCCTGTCGGCGTGGATCAAATCGGGCGATGTCCTGCTGGCCGGCGAGCAGGCGCGGCCGCGCGACCCGGTCCGGGGTGGGGAGGCGGTGACCCTGACCGCGGTGGTCGAAGTCCAGACCGAAGCGGTGGCGCAGGACATCCCGCTGGACATCCTCTATGAGGACCAGGACCTGTTCGTGCTGAACAAGCCGGCCGGGCTGGTGGTCCACCCCGGCGCAGGCAATCCGGACGGCACCCTGGTCAACGCGCTGCTGCATCGCGACCCCGGCCTGGCCGTGCTGCCGCGTGCGGGCATCGTGCACCGGCTGGACAAGGACACCAGCGGGGTCATGGTCGTGGCGCGGACCCTGCAGGCCCATACCGGCCTGGTCGCCCAGCTGGCCGACCGCGACGTCCATCGCCAGTACCTGGCGGTGGTGGTCGGTGCGCTGGTCTCCGGCGGCACCGCCTCGGCGGCGATCGACCGCCACCCGCGCGACCGCCTGCGCATGGCCGTGCGCGAGGATGGCCGCGACGCGGTCACCCATTTCCGCCTGCGCGAGCGCTTCCGCGCGCACACCGCGCTGGAGTGCCGCCTGGAGACCGGCCGCACCCACCAGATCCGCGTGCACATGCAGCACCTGCGCCACCCGATCGTCGGCGATCCGCTGTACGGCGGCCCGCTGAAGCTGCCCAAGGGCGCCACCGAGACCCTGGCCGCGCAACTGCGCGGGTTCAAGCGCCAGGCCTTGCATGCCGAGACGCTGGAATTCACCCACCCGGTGAGCGGCGAGCCGGTGAGCGTGACCGCCCCGGTGCCGGCCGACCTGGTCGAGCTGCTGCGCGCGCTGCGTGAGGACACCCGCGCCTGGGACGAAAGCCAGCGCCGGTGAGTCAGTGATGGCACCAGCTTCCGACGCGATCCTGCGCGCCGAATGGCCCGCGCCGCCGGGCGTGGTCGCGTTCACTACGTTGCGCCATGATGCCGGCGCGTCGCTGCCGCCGTTCGACCAATTCAACCTCGGTGCGCGCAGCGGCGACGACCCGGCCATGGTGCTGGCCAATCGCGCCGAGCTGGCCCGCCGCTTCGAGCTGCCATCGGCGCCGCATTGGCTGCGCCAGGTGCATGGCACCGGCGTGCTGCGCTTCGATGCGCCGGCCGCTGCCGATGCCTCGCCTGATCATGAGCCCGAAGCCGATGCCGCGGTCACCTCCACGCCCGGCACCGTGCTGGCGATCCTCACCGCCGACTGCCTGCCGGTGGCCTTCGCCGCGCGCGACGGCAGCGAGCTGGGCGCCGCGCATGCGGGCTGGCGCGGGCTGGCATCGGGCGCGCTGGAAGCCACCGTGGCCGCCATGCGCACGCCGCCGTCGCAGCTGATCGCCTGGCTCGGGCCGGCCGCCGGGCCGCAGGCCTACGAGATCGGCGCCGAGGTGCGCGAGGCGTTCGTCGCGACCGATCCCGGTGCGCAGGCCGCCTTCATCGCCACGCGCCCGGACCATTGGCGCGTGGACCTGTACGCGCTGGCGCGGCGACGGCTGGCAGCGGCAGGCATTCCCGCCAGCGCGATCCATGGCGGCGGCCTGTGCACGATCACCGACGCGCAGCGCTTCTATTCGCACCGGCGCGACGCGCGCACCGGGCGGATGGCGACGATCGTCTTCCGCACGCGCTGAGTCGTCCGCTCAACTCGATTCCAGCGCACGCAGGTAATCGCGGCGCCAGGCGTGGATATCGTGCACGCGCAGGCGCTCGATCATTGCCTGCCAGCGTTCCTTTCGCCGTGCCAGCGGCATCGTCGCCGCGGTCGCTATCGCATCGGCCACGCCATCCAGGTCGTGCGGATTGACCATCAGCGCTTCGGTCATCTCCTGTGCCGCGCCGGCCAGCAGCGACAGCACCAGCACGCCCGGATCGTCCGGGTCCTGCGCGGCGACATATTCCTTGGCGACCAGGTTCATGCCGTCGCGCAGTGGCGTGACCAGGCCCACGCGTGCGCTGCGGTAGAAGCCGGTGAGCGTGGCGTGCGGAAAGTTGCGATTGACGTAGCGCAGCGGCGTCCAGTCCGGGGCTGCGTGTGCGCCGTTGATGTGGCCGGCGATCTGTTCGAGCTGGTTGCGCAGCTGCTGGTACTCGTTGACCTCGCCGCGCGAGACCGGAGCGATCTGCAGGTAGGTCAGGCTGCCTTTCTGGTCCGGGTGCCGCTGCAGGTAGCGCTCGAATCCGTGGAAGCGTTCGGGCAGGCCCTTGGAGTAGTCCAGGCGGTCCACGCCGATCGCCAGCATCCGCCGTTCCAGGCTGGCATGCAGCTGACGCAGTGCCGGCTTGGCCATCGCCGCGGCAGCCTGGCGCTCGATATGCGCGGTGTCGATGCTGATCGGGAACGCGCCGGTGCGGAAGCGTCGCCCGCCGGGCGCCTCCAGGATGTCGTTGCCGACGATGCGGCCGCCGCCGTACAGGCGTACATAGGACTGGAAGCGGTCCTTGTCGCGCGTGGTCTGGAAACCGAGCAGGTCGTAGGCGTACAGCGTGGAGAACAGGCGCTGGTGGTCGGGCATGGCCATCAGCAGGTCGGCCGAGGGCACCGGCACGTGCAGGAAGAAGCCGATCCGGCAGCCGATCCCGCGCTCGCGCAGCAGCGCCGCCAGCGGGATCAGGTGGTAGTCGTGGATCCAGACCGTGTCGTCCTCGCGCAGCAGCGGCGCCAGCTTGTCGGCGAACAGCGCGTTGACCCGCCGGTAGCCCTCGCGGGTGCCGCGGTCGTAGTCGACCAGGTCCAGGCGGAAATGCAGCAGCGGCCACAGCGTGCGGTTGGAGAAGCCGTTGTAGTAGGCGTCGTGGTCGGCGCGGTCCAGGTCCACGGTGACGTAACGGATATCGCCCTCGCGCTGCTCGTGCACTTCGCCGCTGGGCCCGCGCACGGTCTTGCCGCTCCAGCCGAACCACATGCCGCCGCGCTCGCCCAACGCAGCCTGCAGCGCGACCGCCAGCCCGCCGGCGCGGTCTTCTCCGGGGATGGCGACCCGGTTGGAGACGACGACCAGACGGCTCACGAGGCGTCCTGCCAGGAGCGCGACAGGCGCATGGCAGCGCTGATCAGGCCCACGTGCGAATAGGTCTGCGGGAAGTTGCCCCAGCCCTCGCCATCCTCGAAGGCCATGTCCTCCGAGAGCAGGCCCAGCGCATTGCGCCGCGCCAGCACGCGCTCGAAAAGCTCGCGCGCCTCGTCGATGCGGCCGATCGCGGCGAGCGCGTCGATGTACCAGAACGTGCAGATGGTGAAGCTGGTCTCCGGCGTGCCGAAGTCGTCCGGCGCCACGTAGCGGAACACGCCGTCGCCATGGCGCAGCTCGCGGCCGATCGCCTCGACCGTGGCCACGTAGCGCGGATCGTCGGCGGCGACGAAGCCGATGTCGGCCAGCAGCAGCAGTGAAGCGTCCAGGTAATCGCTCTGGAACGAGGCGCTGAAGTGGTTGGCCTCCGCCCGCCAGGCGCGCGCGAGCGTGGTGGAGTGGATCGTGTCGGCGCGTCCGCGCCAGTGGGCGGCGCGCCCGTCCAGGCCCAGCCGCAATGCGATCTTGGCCAGACGGTCGCAGGCGGCCCAGCACATGGCGGCGGTGTAGGTATGGACTTCGGCGCGGCCTCTGAATTCCCACAGGCCCGCGTCGGGCACCTCGTACAGCGCGAAGGCGCGTTCGCCCAGCGGTTCCAGCCGGGCGAAGGTGTGCGCATCGCCCGGATCGACCAGGCGCTGGTCGAAGAACAGCTGGGTGGAGGCGAGCACCACGCTGCCATAGACGTCGTGCTGCTTCTGGATCCAGGCCAGGTTGCCGCGTCGCACCGGGCCCATGCCGCGATAGCCGCCGAGGGAATCGACTTCGTGCTCGTCCAGCGTCTCTTCGAAGCCGATCCCGTACAGCGGTTGCAGCGTGCCGTCGTGGGTGGCGATGTTGAAGATGTAGCGCAGGAACTCCTCCATGCTGCGCGTGGCGCCGAGCCGGTTGAGCGCGCGCACCACGAAGGCCGCATCGCGCAGCCAGCAGTAGCGGTAGTCCCAGTTGCGCGAGGAGCCCGGCGCCTCCGGGATGGAGGTGGTCATCGCCGCGATGATCGCGCCACTGTCCTCGTACTGGCAAAGCTTCAGGGTGATCGCGCTGCGGATCACCGCGTCCTGCCATTCCAGCGGAATCGACAGGTAACGCACCCATTCGCGCCAGTAGTCGCGGGTGCGGGTCAGGGCTTCTTCGACATAACCTGCGATCGAACGCGCCATCGGCTCGTCCGGGCCCAGCACCAGGTGCAGCGGGTGGCTGAGCACGAACGGCAGGCCGTCGCGGATGAAGCGCACCGGCACGTCGGTGGTCAGGCGCAGGGTGAACGACGGCAGCAGCCAGCGCACGTGATTGCTGCCCCAGGTGTGCTCGGGCACGCGTGCGCCCCAGTCGGCCAGCGGCCGCGCACGCACGCGGATGCGCGGGCTGCCCGACAGCGGGGTGATCCGGCGGATGATGGATACGGGCCGGTAGAAGCGGTCGTTCTGGCGCCAGCGCGGGGCGAAGTCGAGGATTTCCAGCGAACCGCCATTGCGGTCGTGGAGCACGGTGCGCAGCACGGCCGTGTTGGGTACGTAGGCCTGCTCGGCGCGGGCGAAGTCCTCCAGCTCGATGCCGAAGTCGCCGCCTTCGTGCTGGCGCGGCGACAGCAGCGCGCAGAACGCCGGATCGCCGTCGAACGCGGGCAGGCAGGACCAGACCACGCGTCCTCGTTCATCGATCAGCGCGCCGAAGCTGCCATTGCCGATCACGCCCAGTTGCAGGTTCGAATCGTGTATTTCCATTGCGTATTCCCTTGCCTGTCCAGGCGTCGGGGCGGCAGCGCCAGGGCGCTACCGCGTGATGGCCTCCCCATGACCTGTAGTGCCTCGTCCGGTATCGGACCGTCCGCTGTTGGCGCGCAGCCAGGCGTGGACGGCGTGCGTGTCGGCGAGTGCATGCGTGGCGAGGCTGTCGGCGCGGTGGCCGACCAGCACGCTCCAGCCGCCGGCGCGATTGGCCGCGGCGAAGCCGTATTCGTCGGTGAGGTCGTCGCCGATGAACACAGGAATGCGACCAGCGAACGGCGGCCGCCCCATCATGCGTTCGACCGCGCGCCCCTTGTCGCTGCCCTCGGGCACGAACTCGACCACATGGTCGCCCGGTTGCAGTCGATAGCCGGGCAGGGTGGCGATGCGCTCGCGGGCGAAACCGGAGACGGCCTCGCCCGCATGCGGCGCAGCGCGCCAGTGCAGGGCCAGGCTTACGCCCTTGTCTTCGACCAGGACTCCCGGATGGGTGGCGGCCAGATGCGCGGCCGCGCGATGCAGTTCGTGCAGGAACGCGGAGGTGTCCTCGGGGATCTCCATTGCCGCCTGCGCATCGCTGCGGAACTGGTGGCCATGCAATCCGGCCGCCGGCAGTCGCATCGGCGCGAACAGCGCATCGAGCTGCGCCAGCGGTCGGCCGCTGACCAGCGCGACCGCGCCGTGCAGGCGATCGCTGATCGCACCGATGGCCTCGAGCACGTGCGGTTGCACGCGCACGGCGGCGGGGTCGTCGCTGAACTCGACCAGGGTGCCGTCCACGTCGAGGAACAGCGCGCAGGCGTCATCGAGTGGTGGCGGCGGCGAGCGGGGGGGATTCGCGTCGGCCATGGCACCATTGTGCACCACGTGGCCGTGATGCCCGGGTCATGCCGCCGATGCATGCCTGAAAGCGCTGAAAACCGGATGAGAGAAGGTCCGGTGCCGCGGCGGGAGAGTGCCGCGGCACCGGAGAGGCCGCCCGGGCCCCGACGCGGGTCATGCCGGCACAAATCGATGCGGCATGGGATGGGGGCTATGATCGCCGCGACCGGTGCCTCGGCGAAGTCACGCGGCGGCATGAAGTCATTCCCCGGCGTTGTTTGCCCGCTTGCGTCGCGACCGACACCCTGCCTGCCGCCCAGGAATGCACCCATGTCGATCCGCCTGCCGTTCTCGCTTCTGTTCATGTCGCTGCTGGCCGCATGCGCCAGCACTCCATCGGCGCCCGCCGCCGCATCCACTTCGCCGACAGCGCAGCTGCAGGGCGATGCCGCACGCCCGGCGCAGGCGACCGGTTGGGTGCGCAGCGAGCTGTATTTCGGCGTCGGCAGCGTGGACGGTGCTTCGTCGCGGGTGCAGACCGACGCGATCGGCGAGGACACCTGGCGCGCATTCCTCGACCGCGAGGTCACCCCGCGTTTTCCGGACGGGTTGACCGTATTGGATGCCTACGGCCAGTGGCTGTTCCGCGACGGCGCTGGCAATGCATCGCCCGAGCGGCTGAAGACCAAGGTGCTGGTGATCCTTCACGAGGATTCGCCGCAGCGGCGCGCCGACATCGAGGCGATCCGGCTGGCCTGGAAACGGGCGACGGGCCACGAATCGGTGCTGTGGTCGCGCCAGCCGGTCGAGGTCTCGTTCTGATCGCCTGAATCACGCCCATCCGCCCCCGAATGTTGCATTATCGTTAACACCTACCACCCGCCGCCCCCCACCCGCCACCCAGGACTCCCGCCATGAGCCGACTGCCCCGGTTCTCGCCGTGCCGTACCACCACCCTTGCCTTCGCCATCAGCGCCGCGCTGCTGGCGCCGTCCGCGTTCGCGCAGGATGACGCCACCACGCTGGACGCGGTCCAGGTCACCGCGCAGCGCAAGGTCGAGAACATCCAGGACGTGCCGGTCTCGATCACCAGCATCAATCCGGAAAAGCTGCACGTGCTGAGCTCCGGCGGCAACGACATCCGCTTCCTGTCCGCGCGCGTGCCCAGCCTGAACATCGAATCCTCGTACGGCCGCGCATTCCCGCGCTTCTACATCCGCGGACTGGGCAACACCGACTTCGACCTCAATGCCTCCCAGCCGGTGTCGCTGGTGTACGACGACGTGGTCCAGGAGAACCCGCTGCTCAAGGGCTTCCCGGTGTTCGACATCGAACAGGTGGAAGTGCTGCGCGGCCCGCAGGGCACCCTGTTCGGGCGCAACACCCCGGCTGGCGTGGTCAAGTTCGATTCGGTGCGGCCCTCGCGCGAGCTCGACGGCTATGCGCAGCTGGCCTACGGCAGCGACTCGATGGTCAATTTTGAAGGCGCGGTCGGCGGCCCGCTGGGCGAGCGCTGGTCCGCGCGCGCCTCGGCGCTGTACCAGCGTCGCGACGACTGGGTGACCAACACCTATGCCGGCCCGAACGACGGCTTCGAGGGTTACGACGAATCGGCCGCGCGCGTGCAGTTCCTGTACGAGGGCGACGAGTTCGAGGCGCTGTTGAACCTGCACCGCCGCGACCTCAACGGCACCGCGCGGCTGTTCCGGGCCAACATCATCGAGCCGGGCAGCAACCGGTTCGTGCCGGGCTTCGACAAGGACAAGGTCTCGCTGGACGGCGTGAACTTCTCCGATCTGGAAACCTGGGGCGGCAGCGCCCGCCTGACCTGGGACTTCGGCAAGCTGAGCCTGCACTCGATCACCGGCTACGAAACGCTGGAATCGCTCAACCGCGGCGACATCGACGGCGGCTATGGCGCGGCGTTCCTGCCGCCGGGCATGTCGGGCCCGGGCTTCATCCCATTCGCGTCCGAATCGGCCGACGGCATTCCCGACCACAAGCAGATCACCCAGGAAGTGCGCCTGGAATCGGATTACGGCGGCCGCTTCGACTGGCAGGCCGGCTTCTTCTGGTATCGCGAAGACCTGACCATCGACAGCTTCAACTACGACTCGCTGGCGCCGGGCAATCCGCAGGCCGGCCATGCCGTGCAGGAGCAGGAGAACACCGCCTGGGCGGTGTTCGGTTCGGTCGAGTATGCAGCCACCGACAAGCTCAAGCTGCGCGGCGGCGTGCGCTACACCAAGGACGAGAAGGACTTCTCGGCCAGCGTGCTGGAAGGCGCGCCGTTCGGCGCACCGGTCGGTGGTCCTTACGATGTGAACACCGACGTGGACGACGTCAGCTGGGATGCCAGCGCGGTCTACGAAGTCAACGAGGCGGTGAACCTGTACGGCCGCGTCGCCAAGGGCTTCCGCGCGCCGTCGATCCAGGGCCGCCTGCTGTTCGCCTCGGCCGCCGCGCCCAATGGCGGCGTGTCCACCGCCGACTCGGAGTCGGTGATCTCGTACGAGGCCGGCATCAAGGCCGACCTGTTCGATCGTCGCGCGCGCGTTGGCTTCAACCTGTTCCGCTATGAAGTAAGCGACCAGCAGTTGATCGCGGTGGGCGGCGGCTCCAACGTCGCCACCCTGCTCAACGCCGACAAGACCGTCGGCCAGGGCCTGGAGCTGGACCTGGAAGCGTGGCTGGCCGAAGGCCTGCTGCTGACCTGGGGCAGCAGCTTCAACGACACGCGCATCGACGACCCCGGCCTGGCCGTGGCGGTCTGCGGCGGCGGCTGCACCGTGACCGATCCGACCACCACCATTGGTGGCGGCACCTACGCGCTGATCGACGGCAATTCGCTGCCGCAGGCGCCGGAGTGGATCCACAACCTGACCCTGCGCTGGGGCATTCCGCTCAGCGAAGGCGAGCTGTACTTCTATACCGACTGGGCCTACCGCAGCGAGGTCAACTTCTTCCTGTACGAATCGGCCGAGTTCCGCGGCCGTTCCTCGCTGGAAGGCGGCTTGCGCGTGGGTTACGGCTGGGGCGATGGCGCCTATGACCTGGCCCTGTTCGGTCGCAACATCACCGACCAGACCCGGATCGTCGGCGGCATCGACTTCAACAACCTGACCGGCTTCATCAACGAGCCGCGGACCTGGGGCGCGGAGTTCCGCTACAGCTTCTGATGCGGTTGCACCGGCCGGCGCACGCGCGTCGGCCGGTGAGCGGTTGAGAATCACGCTCCGGCGTCACCCACGCATTCCAATGTCAGCAGGATTTACATCGCGATGACGAACACCTTCCGGCCGCGCTGGTTCGTCGCTGGCGACCTCAATGGCTTCTTCGGCCTGGTGGTCGACAACCTGTCGATCCTGGGCTTCATCGCGCTGGCACTGGTCGGAATCTTCGGATTCCCGGCTGAAGTCGTGTACACGAAGATGTTCCCCGGCACCGCGCTGGGCGTGCTGGTCGGCAACCTTGCCTACACCGCGATGGCGCGCCGGCTGGCCGTGCGCACCGGTCGCGATGACGTCACCGCGATGCCGCTGGGACTGGACGCGCCGACCAGCATCGGCATGGCCCTGCTGGTGCTGGGCCCGGGTTTCCTCGCATTCCGCCAGCAGGGGCTGGACGAACAGGCCGCGGCGATCGCGACCTGGCAGCTGGGCATGGCCTCGCTGGTGGTGATGGGCCTGCTCAAGCTGGTGCTGTCGTTCTGCGGCGATGCGATTACACGTGCGGTGCCGCGCGCGGCGCTGCTCGGTTCGATCGGTGGCGCGGCGCTGACGCTGCTTGGCTTCCTGCCGCTGATCGAGACGCTGCGTTCGCCGGTGGCTGGCCTGGTCACGCTGGGCCTGCTGCTGTACGTACTGGTCGCGCGCGGCCGTTTGCCGGTGCGCCTGCCGGGCGTGCTGGTGGCGCTGCTGGTGGGCACGTTCCTGTATTACGCGCTGGGCCTGGCCGGGCTGGGCATGCCCGGCTTCGCGCTGCCGCAGGCGGTCACGCTGGCGTTCGCGCTGCCGTTGCCCAACGCCGGCTTCATCGCTGGCCTGCCGGCGACGGTGCCGTTCCTGCCGCTGCTGCTGCCGTTCGGCCTGCTGATGGTGGTCGGCGGGATCAACGTGGCCGAGAGCGCGCGCGCCGCCGGCGACGACTACCGCACCCGCGACGTGCTGCTGGTCGAAGCGGTATCGACGCTGGTCGCCGGCGTGTGCGGCGGCGTGGCCCAGACCACGCCCTACATCGGCCAGCCGGCGTACAAGCACATGGGCGCGCGCCACGGTTACACGCTGCTGGCGGGCGTGTTCGTCGGGCTGGGCGGCGTGTTCGGCTACCTGGCAGGCCTGGTGCAATGGCTGCCGGTCGCGGTGCTGGCGCCGATCATCGTCTACGTCGGCCTGGACATCACCGTGCAGGCCTTCCACGCCACGCAGCGACGGCATGCGCCGGCGGTGGCGCTGGCGTTCCTGCCTTCGATCGCCTACCTGCTGGCGATCAAGCTCGGCAATCCGGCCTGGATCTCGCCCGAACACCACGCCGCGCTGTACAGCGCGGTGGATGGCCACGGCGTGCCGGAGCTGGCGACCATCGTCACCCTGGGCAATGGCTTCATCATCACCGCGATGGTCTGGGGCACGGTGCTGGTGGCGATGATCGACGGCCACCTGCGTCGCGCCGCCGCGGTGCTGTTGCTGGGCGCGGCGTTGACGTTGTTCGGCTTCGTGCATTCGGTCGATCCGCGCGGTGGCATCTACCTGCCGTGGACGCTGGACGGCCTGCCTAAACTGATCGCCTGGCAGTTCGCGGCGGCCTATGCGGCGCTTGCCGTGTTGCTGGCGCTGCTTTCGCTGCAGAAGCAGCCGATTCAGACGCAAGACTGACTGCGCGATTCATGATCGGCGGAACCGTGCGCGCCCGCGCGCGGTCAGAGCACGCACATATCGGGAATCCGGAGTGTGCATGCGCAAGATCCAATCGCGTTGGCCTTGGCTGATAGTCGCGGCGGTGATGGCCACGGCGGCCTGGTGGCTGCTGCGGCCGCAACAGCAATCGCCCGCAACGGTGCAGGGTGCGCCGGCAACGACCGCCGGCGCGGCGCCGGTCAGTCCACTCGCACCTGACGCTGCGCCGCCCGCCATCGCGCATCCGCTCGACCCAGGCGATGCCGCCGATGCGGCGATCCCCGCGCTGGACCAGAGCGATGCGGCGGCGTGGGAAGCGCTGACCGGCAGCGTTGGCGACGCATCGGTGCTGGACGTGCTGCTGCGCGACCAGTTGGTCCGGCGCGTGGTGGTGATGGTCGACAACCTGACCGAGCGGCGCATTCCCACGCGCGCGCTGGCGATGCAGCCGTTGCCGGGAACGTTCGCCATCGACGACGACGGCACTGCGCTGGAGATCGCCCAAGCCAACGCGCAGCGCTACGAGCCTTACGTGCAGGCGTTCACCCAGGCCGATCCGGCGCGCCTGGCAGCGGTCTACCGCCGGTTCTATCCGCTGTTCCAGCAGGCCTATATCGAAGTGGCCGGCCCGCAGGCGTACTTCAACGATCGCCTGGTCGCGGTGATCGACCATCTGCTGCAGGCGCCCGATCCGGCCGGGCCGCTGCTCGTGGTCGAGGGCGCCCAGGGCCGGTTCCTGTTCGCCGATCCGGCGCTGGAGTCGCTGTCGGTTGGGCGCAAGGCCCTGGTACGACTGGCTCCGGACCAGCGCGAGCGGGTGAAACAGCAGCTGCGGGCGATCCGGCGGTCGATCGCGCAGGGCTGACGGCGTCGCGGCAGGGTCGTGCCGGCTTATGCTGGGCGCCACTTTGATCGCAGCGCCCGCATGGCACCGACTCCCGCCGCTTCCTCCGCAGCGTTCTCGTCCACGATCGAGCCGACCGTGTTCCAGCAGGTCCTGCGCGCGCCGTTCTTCAACCTGCCCGATCCGGTGCGCGCGCTGCATTCGATCCGCGGGCACGGCGTATATGCAGGCCGGGTCGCGATCGAACGCGGCAGCCATCCGCTGGCGCGCCTGTGCGCGGCGATCGCCGGCCTGCCGCCGGCGATGTCCGACGGACCACTGCGGGTGGAGTTCACCGCCAATGCCAAGAGCGAGACCTGGCGGCGGGATTTCGGCGGCCATCCGATGAGCTCGAAACTCAAATGCCGCAAGGGCCTGCTGGTGGAGCGCCTGGGCCCGGTCCAGTTCCGCTTCCTGCTGCACACCGCCGATGGTGCGATCTACTGGAACGTGGCCGGCGTGCGCCTGCTGGGGCTGCTGCCGTTGCCGGTGGCGCTGTTCGGCCGGGTCCAGTGCCGCGAGCGTGAACACGAGGGGCGCTACGAATTCCGGGTCGAGGCGGCCTTGCCGCTGGCCGGTCCGCTGATCCGCTACGAAGGCTGGCTGGAACCGGCCTAGGCCGTGGCGGCGTCGGCGTTACCCGGCACCGCATCGGCGCTGTCGGCCTGCAGGAAGGCCAGCTTGCGCTCCTTCGGCAGCCGTTTGATCTGCCATTCCGCGCGTGAAGCGGCGGCACGGTCCGGATAGGCCCGGCTGGCGAGCAGGCGTACCGGCGGATTGGCCCGGGTATAGCGCGCGCCGGTGCCGTTGGCATGGGCGCGGAAGCGGGCGTCCAGATCGTTGGTGATGCCGGCGTACCAGGCCCCGTTGCGGCACAGCAGCAGGTACAGGTGCCAGGGGCGGGCAGGGTCGGCCATGACGCATTATCGGCCGGTCGAGCGCTGAACGCTGGTCTCACGAACCCTTGAAACGCGCCGGCGCAACCTCATCTCGCTAGCATTGCCGGCACCGCCGGCCGTCTTCTTTCGATGAGGGATCCCCGATGCGGATGGACAAGCTCACCTCGCGTTTCCAGCAGGCGCTGGCCGACGCGCAGTCGCTGGCCGTGGGCCGCGACCACAACCTGCTCGAACCGGTGCACGTGCTCACCGCGTTGCTGGACCAGTCCGGCGGCAGCACCCGGCCGCTGCTGGCCCAGGCCGGTGTCAACGTGCCGTTGCTGCGCGAGCGGCTGGGCGAGGCGCTGGAGAAGCTGCCCAAGGTCTCCGGCCAGGCCGGCAACCTGTCGGTGGGCAACGACCTGACCCGCCTGCTCAACCTGACCGACAAGCTGGCCCAGCAGAACGGCGACCAGTTCATCGCCAGCGAATGGTTCGTGCTGGCCGCGCTGGAAGACGGCGGCGCGGTCGGCCAGGCGCTGAAGGCGGCCGGTGCGAACAAGGCCAAGGTGCAGGCGGCGATCGAGAAGATCCGTGGAGGCGAGACCGTGCAGTCCGAAAATGCCGAAGACCAGCGCCAGGCGCTGGAGAAATACACCATCGACCTGACCGCGCGCGCGGAGAGCGGCGAGCTCGACCCGGTGATCGGCCGCGACGAGGAGATCCGCCGCACCATCCAGGTCCTGCAGCGGCGGACCAAGAACAATCCGGTGCTGATCGGCGAGCCGGGCGTGGGCAAGACCGCCATTGTCGAAGGCCTGGCCCAGCGCATCATCAACAACGAAGTCCCCGAAGGACTGCGCGGCAAGCGCGTGCTGTCGCTGGACATGGGCGCGCTGATCGCCGGCGCCAAGTTCCGCGGCGAGTTCGAGGAGCGGCTGAAGGGCGTGCTCAACGATCTGTCCAAGAACGAAGGCCAGATCATCCTGTTCATCGACGAGCTGCACACCATGGTCGGCGCCGGCAAGGCCGATGGCGCGATGGACGCGGGCAACATGCTCAAGCCGGCGCTGGCGCGCGGCGAGCTGCACTGCATCGGCGCCACCACCCTGGACGAGTACCGCCAGTACATCGAGAAGGACGCCGCGCTGGAGCGCCGCTTCCAGAAGGTCTACGTGGGCGAGCCCAGCGTGGAGGACACCATCGCGATCCTGCGCGGTCTCAAGGAGCGCTACGCGGTGCATCACGGCGTGGAGATCACCGATCCGGCGATCGTCGCGGCGGCCACGCTGTCCAACCGCTACATCACCGACCGCCAGCTGCCGGACAAGGCCATCGACCTGATGGACGAGGCCGCCAGCCGCATCCGCATGGAGATCGATTCCAAGCCTGAAGAACTCGACCGTCTTGAGCGCCGGCTGATCCAGCTGAAGATCCAGCGCGAGATGCTGAAGAAGGAAAAGGACGACGCCAGCCGGCAGCGCCTGGCCGACCTGGAAAGCGACATCGACAAGCTCGAGCGCGAGTTCTCCGACCTGGACGAGGTCTGGAAGTCGGAGAAGGCCGCGCTGCAGGGCGCCACCAAGATCAAGGAGCAGATCGAGCAGGCGCGGCTGGAGCTGGAAGGCGCACAGCGCCGCCAGGACTACGCCAAGATGAGCGAGATCCAGTACGGCACGCTGCCGTCGCTGGAGAAGCAGCTGGCGGCCGCGCAGGAAGTCGAGCAGAAGGACTTCAAGCTGGTCCAGGACCGGGTGACCGACGAGGAGATCGCGCAGGTCGTCTCGCGCTGGACCGGCATCCCGGTGAACCGGATGCTGGAAGGCGAACGCGAGAAGCTGCTGCGCATGGAATCGGACCTGGGCCGCCGCGTGGTCGGCCAGGAAGAGGCGATCCGCGTGGTGTCCGATGCGGTGCGCCGTTCGCGCGCCGGGCTGTCCGATCCGAGCCGGCCGATCGGTTCGTTCCTGTTCCTGGGCCCGACCGGCGTGGGCAAGACCGAGCTGTGCAAGTCGCTGGCCGAATTCCTGTTCGATTCGGCCGATGCGATGGTGCGCATCGACATGAGCGAGTTCATGGAGAAGCACTCGGTGGCCCGACTGATCGGCGCGCCTCCCGGCTACGTCGGTTATGAGGAAGGCGGTTACCTGACCGAAGCGGTGCGCCGCCGGCCGTACTCGCTGATCCTGCTCGACGAGGTGGAGAAGGCGCATCCGGACGTGTTCAACATCCTGCTGCAGGTGCTCGACGACGGCCGCCTGACCGATGGCCAGGGCCGCACGGTCGACTTTCGCAACACCGTCATCGTGATGACCTCCAACCTGGGCTCGCACCAGATCCAGGAGCTCAGCGGCGATGGCAGCGCCGAAGCCTACACGCAGATGAAGGCGGCGGTGATGGGCGTGGTCCAGGCGCATTTCCGCCCGGAGTTCATCAACCGGCTCGACGATATCGTCGTGTTCCATCCGCTGGACAAGCAGCAGATCAAGGCGATCGCGCGGATCCAGCTGCGCGGGCTGGAGAAGCGGCTGGCCGAGCGCGGCCTGAAGCTGGACCTGTCGGAGAAGGCGTTCGAGCTGCTGGGGAACGTGGGCTTCGATCCGGTTTACGGCGCGCGCCCGCTCAAGCGCGCGATCCAGGCGCAGATCGAAAATCCGCTGGCGCAGAAGATCCTGTCGGGCGAATTCGTCAACGGCGACACGGTCAAGGTCGACGCCGAAGGCGGACACCTGGCGTTCGCCAAGGGCTGAGGTCGGAAGTGGAAACGAAAACGGCCGCCCGGAAGGGCGGCCGTCGTGTGTGCGCACGGGGCGGGCGGGTGCCCGGCCCGATGCGAGGCGTCACTCCAGCAGCGATCGCAGCATCCAGGCGTACTTCTCGTGGGTCTGCAGGCGCTGGGTCAGCAGGTCCACGGTCGGATCGTCGCCGGCATCGTCGGCGGTCTTGAGCACCGCACGCGCGGTGCGGCACACCGCTTCGTTGCCCGAAACCAGCTGCTGGACCATGCCCTTCCAGTCCGGCACGCCATCGGCGCCGGGTTCCTCGCGGATCGAGGTCAGGCGGATGAACTCGGCATAGGAGCCAGGCGTGTTGAAGCCCAGCGCGCGGGTGCGCTCGGCGACCTCATCCAGCGCGTTCCACTGTTCGGTGTACTGGGCCTCGAACATGTTGTGCAGCGAGTTGAACATCGGACCGGTCACGTTCCAGTGGAAGTTGTGGGTCTTCAGGTACAGGGTGAACGCGTCGGACAGGTAGCGCGACAGGCCCTCGGCGATCTCCTTGCGGTCGGCGCTGGCGATGCCGATGTCGATCCGCGAGGTCGAAGCCACCGGGTCCAGCGACCGGGCCTTGGCCGGCGCCTTGCTCTTGCTGGGCTTGCTCGTCTTGCTGCTCTTGCTCGTCTTGGTCTTGGCCATGAACGGCTCCTTTGGGGGTGGGTCCACAGAGGGAAGATGGGGCTGTCACAATAGACAGTAAACCCCCGCGCGTTATGAAAAGTTTCACACGGCCCCATAGATGGAATCGATCCCCAACGAACTACGCACGCAACTGCAGGATGGCCGCAACGGGATCGAGCAGGCGCTGAGCCGAGACCGCGGCCGCCTGCACGGGCTGTGGTCGCGCTGGCGCGGCCGGCCGGCCGATGCGGCGCTGCGCGCGAGCTTCGAACAGGCCCTGGCGGCCTCGGTCGGCGTGCGCCAGGCGCGCGCGGCCAACGTGCCGGCGGTGACCGTCGATGCGGCGCTGCCGCTGGCCGCCGAGGCCGACCGCATCGTCGCGCTTATCCGCGAGCATCCGGTGGTGGTGGTGGCCGGCGAAACCGGCTCGGGCAAGACCACCCAGCTGCCCAAGCTGTGCCTGGCCGCCGGCCGCGGCGCGGCCGGCACGATCGGCTGCACCCAGCCGCGCCGGATCGCCGCCCGAGCGGTGGCCGCGCGCGTGGCCGAGGAACTGAAGACGCCGTTGGGCGGCCTGGTCGGCTACCAGGTGCGCTTCACCGACAACGTAAGCGCCGACACCCGGATCAAGTTCATGACCGACGGCATCCTGCTGGCCGAGATCGCCTCGGACCGCTGGCTGTCGGCCTACGACACGATCATCATCGACGAGGCCCACGAGCGCAGCCTCAACATCGATTTCCTGCTGGGCTACCTCAAGCAGCTGCTGCGCAAGCGCAGTGACCTGAAGATCATCATCACTTCGGCCACGATCGACACGGCGCGGTTCTCGCGCCACTTCGACGACGCACCGGTAGTGGAAGTGGCCGGGCGTACGTATCCGGTCGAGGTGCGATACCGGCCACCGGGTGAGGCGCGCGACGCCGGCAAGGCCGATGGCGCGCCGGCGTCGGGACCTGCATCGGAGCGGCGCCGTCGCGAGCCCGAGCCGGCGCGCGAACTCGATCCGTTGACGGCGATCACCTCGGCCATCGACGAGATCACCGCCGAGGATCCGCGCGGCGACGTGCTGGTGTTCCTGCCCGGCGAGCGCGAGATCCGCGACGTGCATCGGGCGCTGGAGAAACGCCAGTATCGGTCCACCGAGGTGCTGCCTTTGTATGCGCGGCTGTCGGCGCGCGACCAGGACCGGGTGTTCAATCCCGGTCCGCAGCGGCGGATCGTGCTGACCACCAACGTCGCCGAGACCTCGCTGACCGTGCCGCGGATTCGTTACGTGGTCGATCCGGGCGATGCTCGAATCAAGCGCTACAGCCCGCGCTCGAAGATCGACCGCCTGCACGTGGAACCGGTCAGCCAGGCCAGCGCCAACCAGCGCAAGGGCCGCTGCGGTCGCATCGCCGAGGGCGTGTGCTATCGCCTGTATTCCGAAGCCGATTTCCTCGCGCGTCCGGAATTCACCGATCCGGAGATCCGCCGTTCCAGCCTGGCCGGAGTGATCCTGCGCATGCTGCACCTGGGGCTGGGTCGGATCGAGAGTCGCGGGCGCTCGTCGGACGATCGCGCGTCCGCAGCGGACCCGCAGGACTCGTCGCGGATCATCGAGAACTTCCCGTTCCTGGAGCCGCCGGACGATCGCGCGATCGCCGATGGTTGGCAGCAGCTGGTCGAGCTGGGTGCGATCGAGGATGCGGCCGACGGCCAGCGCCGCTTGACCGCGATCGGCCGGCAGATGGCGCGCCTGCCGGTGGATGTGAAGCTGTCACGCATGCTGGTCGCCGCGCAGGTGCACGGTTGCCTGCGTGCGATGTTGCCGATCGCCGCGTTCCTGGGCGTGCAGGATCCGCGCGAACGTCCGCCCGAGGCGCGCGAGGCCGCCGACAACGCGCACGCGCAGTTCGCCGACCCGCGCTCGGAATTCGTCGGCATCCTGCGCCTGTGGCAGGCCTACGATACCGCCCACGAAGACCTGACCCAGTCCAAGCTGCGCGACTGGTGCGGCAAGCGTTTCCTGGGCTTCCTGCGGATGCGCGAATGGCGCGAGCTGCATCGCCAGCTCAAGCTGCTGTGCGAGGAACTGGGCTGGCGCGAGGAGGCGGCCGAGCAGTCGCTGCTGCCGTTGCTGGCCGGCGCGCCGGTGTGCGATGGGCAGGCCGAGTCCGCGCGAACGACGCGTGGCGAACTGCATCGAGCCGCGCGCCTGGCGCGCGAGGGCAAGGCGGTGCCGCAGCCATCACCGGCCGCGAAAGTGGAAGCCCCCCGCGACAAACACGCAGCGGCCGAACCGGCCTCGCGCTTCGGCGCGCGCGAACGCGCAGGCGCCTACCAGTCGCTGCACCGCGCGCTGCTCGCCGGCCTGCCGACCCAGGTCGGCCACCGCACCGAGAAGGGCGACTACCAGGCCCCGCGCCAGCGTCGCTTCCAGCTGTTTCCGGCCTCGCCGCTGGCCAAGAAGCCGCCGCCGTGGGTGCTGGTGGCCACGCTGCTGGACACGCAGAAGGTCTGGGGCCTGACCGCCGCGGCGATCGAGCCGGATTGGGTCATCGCCGAGCTGCCGAACCTGCTGGCGCGCAAGCACTTCGATCCGCGCTGGTCGCGCGCGCAGGGCAACGTGCTGGCATCCGAGCAGATCAGCCTGTTCGGGCTGGTGCTCGCGCCGAAGCGGCCGGTCCACTACGGCCGTATCGATCCGGGTGGTGCGCACGACTTGTTCGTGCGCCAGGCCCTGGTCACCGGCGAGATCGATACCAAGGCGTCCTTCGTGGATGCCAACCTGAAGACGCTGGAACAGGCGCGCGAAGAGGAGGCCAAGCTGCGCCGCGCCGGCCTGGTCGCCGACGAGGGCTGGCAGGCGCGCTGGTACCTGGACCGCGTGCCGGGCGAGATCCATTCGACCGTGGCGCTGGATGCCTGGTATCGCAAGCTGCCGCGCGAACAGGCGCACGCGTTGCGCTGGTCGGCCACCGACCTGCTGCCGGGCGAGGGCGGGCAGGACGACCTGTATCCGAAGTACTTCGCCCTTGGCGATGCGCGCTTGCCGCTGCATTACCGTTTCGAGCCGGGCGCAGTCGATGACGGCGTCACCCTGGAGGTGCCGCTGGCGCTGCTCAATGCGCTCGATCCCGCACGGCTGTCGTGGCTGGCGCCGGGTTTCGTCGCCGACAAGGCTGCCGGCCTGATCCGCACGCTGCCCAAGGCGATGCGGCGCAACTACGTGCCCGCGCCGGATTTCGGCCGCGCCTTCGCCGAGGCGTTCGCCAAGCCATCGGCAGATGCGCTGCACGGCGAGCTGGCCCGCTTCCTGTCGCGCTCCACCGGCGCACCGGTCACGGCGCTGGACTTCGACGAATCCGCGCTCGAGCCGCACCTGCGCATGAACCTGCGCCTGCGCGAGGCGCCGGACCAGGGCGGGCGGGTACTGGCCGAATCGCGCGACCTGGACGCGCTGCGCGCGACCTTCGGCGAGCGCGCTGGTCGCGCATTCGCCGCGCGCGCCGGCCGCGCGCTGGCCGCCAGCACGAGCGAGCTGCGCGATTTTCCGGCAGAGCCGATTCCGTTGCAGGTGGCAGGCGAGGCGGGCGTGCCCGGCTATCCGGCGCTGGTGGACGAGGGCGAGCACGCGGTGCTGCGGGTATTCGCCGATCGCGCACAGGCCGAAGCGGCGCATCCGCGCGGCGTCGCCCGCCTGCTGCGGATTGCCCTGGCCGAGCGCGCACGGCAGGCGCGCAGGCAGCTGCCGATGTCGCCCAAGCTCGGCCTGCTGTATGCGGCCATCGAGCAGTTCGGCACCGGCCCGGAAGCCAAGGCCAAGGAAAAGGAGCAGCTGCGCGCCGACCTGGTCGATGCGGCGCTCAACGCGGTCCTGGCCGATGGGCTGGATGCGATCCGCAGCGCGGCCGCTTTCCACGCGCGTGCAGAATCATCCGGTCGCCAGCTGTTCGCCGAAGCGATGGCACGCCTGCAACTGGCCGAGCAGATCCTGGCCGCGGTCGCCGAACTGAAGCCGAAGCTGGAAGCGCCATTGATGGGCTGGGCCAGCGGCAACCTCGACGACCTGCGCGCGCAGCTGGAAGGGCTGGTGCATCCGGGCTTCCTGCGCAATACGCCGGCCGAAGCACTCGCGCAATTCCCGCGCTGGCTCAAGGGCATGGCGCTGCGTGCCGAGCGCGCGTTGCGCGACCCGGCGCGCGACCAGGCGCGGATGCTGGAACTCAAGCCGTTCGCCGATGCGTTGGCCGCAGCGGCCAGGCGCGGCCAGGGCGAGGATCCCGGCTGGCAGGCCCTGCGCTGGGAACTGGAGGAGCTGCGCGTGTTGCTGTTCGCGCAGGAACTGGGGTCGCGCGGCGGCATCTCGCCGAAGAAGCTCGCCCAGCGCCTGGCGTCGCTGCAATGACGGTGGCGCCGCCCGGCGGCGCCACCGCGAGCGTTACTTGATCCGACGCACCTTGGCCGGCGTGTTGTAGCCGTCGATGCGCAGGGACCAGGAATTGAGAACGCCGGGCTTGATGGTCACGGCCGGGTCGGTCCGCTTTACGCCGTCCAGCCGCGCCGGTTCGATCTGCTCCCAGACCTGGCCGTTGGCCAAGGTGTACTTGTTGCCCTTGGCGAAGCCGCGGAAGTCGCCGACCAGCGTGCTCTTGATCGGTTCGGTGGAGCCGAAATCGAAGAATCCGCGAGTGGTCTCCTGCACTTGCTTGCGACCCTCTTCGCGCGCTTCCTCGCGGATGCGCTCGACTTCGGCGGCGCTCAGCGCGACCGCGCCGGCGGCCACCGCCGCCTCGGCCGGCAGCGGGCCGGTTGCAGGAGCTGTGGCAGGCGTCGCCGCCGTCGGTGCGGTGGCCGGCGTGGCTGCCACGCCGCCCTGCTGGCTCTGCACCCAATCGTGCAGGGCGGCCAGTTCCTGGGGGCTGAGCTTGTGCAGGCCGGCGGCCTTGAACTCCTCTGGCGTCATCCGCTGCTCCATCACCGTGTTGCCGGCCGAGCTGGCGGTACCTGCCGACTGCGCGGCGACAACGGAAGTGGAGGTGGCCAGCGCCAGTCCCAGCGCCAGGACGGACCATGTCGGCAGCGAACGACCTTTCATGCTTGTTCCTCCGGTGTGTTGGTCGCTAGTGTAGACGCCATCCCCACATGCCGGTACGGCCGTGTCGCGCTCCTCCATCGACGGTCTGCAAGCCCTGCTTCAGGGCCCGTCCACGGCCCGGCTGCCCGCCGCGCTGCGCGACAGCCTGCTGCAAGCCTGGGATGCCGAAGGCGCCGACCACGCCCAGCGCGCCACCTGGCCGGTGATCGCCGACACCCTGCAGACCCTGGTCCGCCTGGAAGCGGACGAGTCGGCGCTGATCGCCGCGTTGCTGTTCGACCTGCCGGGCCTGCGCGCGGGCGTAGTGGCCGGGCTGACCGCCGCCTATCCCGCGGTGCCCGGCCTGCTCGATGGCCAGGACGCGGCCGACCAGGTCTGGGCGTTGCACGCCGGGCGCGAGGCTGGCCGCAACGGCGAAGGCCTGCGCCGTCTGTTGCTGGCGATCATCCAGGACCTGCGGGTCGTGCCGATCCTGCTGTCGCGGCAACTGGCGCGGATGCGCGCGGCCGGCCGCCAGCCCGAGGCCGAGCGTCGTGCGCTGGCCCAGCTCACCCGCGACATCCACGCGCCGCTGGCCAACCGCCTGGGCATCTGGCAGCTGAAGTGGGAGCTGGAGGACCTGGCGTTCCGCTTCCTGGAAGCGGACACCTACCGCCACCTGGCGCGCGAGCTGGACGAGACCCGCGCCGATCGCGAGCACTACATCGCGGCGGTGAAGTCGCAACTGGGCAAGGCGCTGGCGGCGCACGGTCTGGCCGCAGACATCAGCGGGCGCTCCAAGCACATCTACAGCATCTGGCGGAAGATGCAGAAGAAGCGCCTGCCGCTGGACAAACTCTACGACCTGCGCGCGGTACGGGTGATGGTCGACGACGTGGCCGCCTGCTACGCCGCGCTGGGTGTGGTCCATGCGTTGTGGGCACCGGTGCCGGGCGAATTCGACGATTACATCGCCCGGCCCAAGCCCAACGGCTACGCTTCGCTGCACACCGCCGTGGTCGGCCCGGAAGGCCGCACGCTGGAAGTGCAGATCCGCACCCGCGAGATGCACGAGCAGGCCGAGCTCGGCGTGGCCGCGCACTGGCGCTACAAGGAAACCGGCGGCAGCGCGGCCGGCAAGGGCGCAGGCCGTGCGTTCGAACGCAAGATCGCCTGGATGCGGCAGCTGCTCGAACAGACCGCCGATGGCCGCGACGAGGGCCTGGCCGGCGCGCTGGACGCCGAGCTGGTCGAAGAGCGCGTGTATGCGCTGACGCCGAAGGGCGAGGTGGTCGACCTGCCGCTGGGCGCCACGCCGCTGGATTTCGCCTATCACGTGCACACGATGGTCGGGCATCGCTATCGGGGTGCGAAGGTCAACGGCCGGATCGTGCCGCTGGGCCATCGCCTGCGCAGCGGCGACCGGGTCGAGATCATGACCGGCAAGGAACCCGATCCGCGCCGCGACTGGCTGCTGCCGGCCAACGGCTACCTGGCCAGCGGCCGCTCGCGCGACAAGGTCCGCGCCTGGTTCCACAAGCTGGACCGTTCGCGCAACGTGCAGGCCGGCCGTGAAATGCTCGAGCGCGAGCTCAAGCGCCTGGGCCTCCACCACGCCGACCTTTCGCCGGTGGCGAAGAAATTCCATGCCGAAAGCGTGGATGACCTGTACATCCAGGTGGCCCTGGGCGATGTCGGTCCGCACCAGGTCGGTCGCGCGCTGCACGAGCTGGAACGCGCCGCCGCGCCGCAGCCGGCGGCACACGCAGGCGGCGTGCGGCCGGCCCCGCGGCAGGCGCGCAGCAAGAAATCCAACGCCGGTTTCACCGTGCAGGGCGTGGGCAACCTGCTGGTGCAGCTGGCGCGCTGCTGCCAGCCGGTGCCCGGCGAACCGATCGCCGGCTACCTGACCCGTGCGCGCGGGGTCACCGTTCACCGCGCCGATTGCGCCGCGTTCGCCCGCCTGGCCGCGACCCAGCCGCAGCGCGTGCTGCCGGTGGAATGGGGCGCGGCGGGCGGTGGTTACGAAGTCGATGTGGCCGTGAGTGGCGTGGACCGCAAGTGGCTGCTCAAGGACGTGACCACCCTGATCGCGCAGGAAGATGCGCACGTGGCCGATATCCGCAGCGACCTGCGTGCGGACGGCCGGGTGCAACTGCGCATGCGCCTGCGGGTGTCCGATTACGGCCAGTTGTCGACCCTGCTGGGCAAGCTGGACGCGCTGCCGGGCGTCGAGCGCGCGCAGCGACTGGGATGAACCGCGCCGATGAACGTGATCAAAAGGCCCAATCGGGCCACGCGCGGTTTGCCGCCGGCAGGGCACTGGAATAGGCTCTGCGCATGAACCCAGGCCATTCCGCCCAGGCAGTCGCTTCCGCTTCGCCCTCCACGGGCGAGGCGGCGCCTGACTATGTCCTCGAACTGGAGCGGGCCGCCTCCTACCTGCCGCGCGAACAACTGCCTCTGCTGCGCGAGGCCTGGCGCGTGGGCGCCGCCGCCCATGCCGGGCAGACCCGCAAGTCGGGCGAACCGTACATCACCCATCCGGTCGCGGTGGCCGGCGTGCTGGCCGAGCTGGGCCTGGACGTGGAGACGCTGATCGCGGCGATCCTGCACGACACCATCGAAGACACGCCGCTGCGCCGGGAGGAGATCGCCACCCAGTTCGGCGAGGACGTGGCCGACCTGGTCGAAGGCGTCACCAAGCTGGACAAGCTCAAGTTCCGCGATCGCCAGGAGGCGGCTGCCGAGAGCTTCCGCAAGATGCTGCTGGCCATGTCGCGCGACCTGCGCGTGATCATGATCAAGCTGGCCGACCGCCTGCACAACATGCGCACGCTCGGCGCACAAAGCGACGAGGCGCGCGTGCGCATCGCCCGCGAGACGCTGGAGATCTACGCGCCGATCGCCCAGCGGCTGGGCATGAGCCTGGTCAAGTCCGAGTTGCAGAACCTGGGCTTCCGCGCGCTGCATCCGTGGCGCCACGCGATCATCGAAAAACACATCCGCAGCCAGCCGGTGGTGCGCCGCGAATCGATGGCCCAGGTCGAGGTGAAGCTGTCGCAGGGCCTGGCCCGCGATGGCCTGGAGCACCGCCTGGTCAGCCGGATCAAGACGCCGTGGAGCATCTACAACAAGATGCAGGGCGAAGGTAAGAGCTTCGACCAGGTCATGGACGTGTTCGGTTTCCGCGTGGTCGTGCGCGGGGTGTCGGACTGCTACCGCTCGCTGGGCGCGGTGCACGCGCAGTACAAGCCGCTGGACGGGCGCTTCCGCGATTTCATCGCCATTCCCAAGGCCAACGGCTACCAGTCGCTGCACACGGTGTTGTTCGGTCCCTACGGCTCGCCGATCGAGGTGCAGATCCGCACCGAGGAAATGGACCTGATCGCCGAGCGCGGCATCGCCGCGCACTGGACCTACAAGCACGGCGGCGACAGTCCCAACAGCGCGCAGAACCGCGCGCACGCCTGGATCGTGGAACTGATCGACTCTCAGCGCGCGGCCGGTTCGTCGCTGGAGTTCCTGGAGAACGTGAAGGTCGACCTGTTCCCGGACGAGGTCTACCTGTTCACGCCCAAGGGCCGGATCCTGGCCCTGCCGCGCAATTCCACCGCGCTGGATTTCGCCTACGCGGTGCATACCGACGTGGGCAACCAGGCCGTGGCTGCGCGCGTGGACAAGAAGCTCGTGCCGCTGCGGACCAAGCTGTCGAGCGGGCAGACGGTGGAGATCATCACCGCCAAGTCGGCCTCGCCCAAGCCGCAGTGGCTGGAGTTCGTGGTCACCAGCAAGGCGCGCACGGCGATCCGCCACCAGCTCAAGCAGCTCGAGCACGAAGACGCGGTCCAGCTGGGCCATCGCATGCTCGATCGCGCGCTGGAGGCGATGGGCAGCTCGCTGGAGCGCCTGCCGGCCAAGCGGATGGAGTCGTTCCTGGTCGAGCACCGGTTCCCGCGGCTGGAGGCGTTCCTGGCCGAGGTCGCGCTGGGCAACTGGATGCCCAGCCAGGCCGCGCAAGCGCTGATGGCCTATGCCGAACTGCGCGGTGGCGGCCACTCCAAGCATTCGCAGGAGAAGATCCTGATCAATGGCACCGAGGGCGGAGTGGTCAGCTTCGCCAACTGCTGCCAGCCCATTCCCGGCGACGAGATCATGGGGTACCACACCGCCGGCAAGGGCGTGGTCGTGCACCGGCTGGATTGCCCGAACCTGGCCGAGTTCCGCAAGTCGCCCGAACGCTGGGTGCCGATCGACTGGGACCCGAATGTCACCGGCGACTACGACACCTCGCTGATCGTGGACGTGGAAAACCACACCGGCGTGCTGGCGCAGCTGGCCGCGGCGGTGGCGCAGAGCCAGTCCAACATCGAGCGGGTCGACTACCTGGACCGCGACATGAATGCCGCGCAGCTGCGCTTCGCCATCCAGGTGCGCGACCGCAACCACCTGGCCGAAGTGATCCGGCGCCTGCGCCGGCTCAACGTCGTGCAGGGCGTGCGCCGGCAGTAGGGCGGGGCTTGCGCCGCTGGCGAGCTGTCGCCGCGCGTGCCGCACAGCGACCGGCCACCGCAAGCCGGTAGAATTCCCGGCATCCATTCCATGCCGGAGACGCCCATGTCCCAGATCATCCAGACCGACCGCGCACCGGCGGCCATTGGCCCGTATTCGCAGGCCGTGCGCAGCGGCAACACCGTGTACTTCTCCGGCCAGATTCCGCTGGTGCCGGCCACCGGCGAGGTGGTCGCCGGCGACATCACCGCGCAGGCGCGGCAGGTGTTCGACAACCTCAAGGCCGTGGCCGAAGCCGCTGGCGGTTCGCTGGACCGGATCGTGCGGCTGGGCCTGTACCTGACCGACCTGTCCCAGTTCGCCGCGGTCAATGCGGTGATGCAGGAATACTTCAGCGCACCGTTCCCGGCGCGCTCGACCATCGAAGTGTCGGCGCTGCCCAAGGGCGTGGCGTTCGAGGCCGATGCGGTGATGGTGCTCGAGTGAGGAATCGCGGCTGAGCGGGCCAGGCGCTGGCGTGAAGGCGTCGCGGCAGTCCGCTCCGGCGCTGGCCGGCGGCGCCACGCCGGTGACGGCGCTGCGTGGCGTCGGCGCCAGCGTCGCCGAGAAGCTGTGCGCGCGCGGACTGGCCACGGTGCAGGACCTGTGGCTGCACCTGCCGTTGCGCTATGAAGACCGCACCCGGCTCACGCCTATCCGGCAGTTGCAGCCGGGCGTGCCGGCGCAGGTGGACGGCACGGTCGAGGCGGTCGAACGCGGCTTCCGTTACCGGCCGTTGCTGCGCGTGGCGATCGGCGACGATTCGCACGCGACCGTCGTGCTGCGCTTCTTCCATTTCCGCGCCGCGCAGGTGGCGCAGTTCCGCCCCGGCGTGCGCCTGCGCTGCTTCGGCACGCCGCGGCCGGGCCAGCACGGGTTGGAGATCGTGCATCCCAGTTATCGCGTGCTGGGCGAAGACGACGACCCGGCGCTGGGCGAGGCGCTCGATCCGGTCTATCCGGCGATCGAGGGCGTCGGCCCGGCGGTGCTGCGGCGCTTGATCGGCCAGGCGCTGGACCTGCTGCCGGACGCGGCCACGCTCGAACTATTGCCGCCGACGTTGCCGGGCCTGGCCGGATTGCCGGGGCTGCGCGAATCGCTGCTGGTCCTGCACCGGCCGCCGGCCGATGCCGACCTGGCCGCGCTGGCTGCCGGCACCCATCCGGCGCAGCGCCGCCTGGCGCTGGAAGAGCTGCTCGCCCACCACCTGAGCCTGCGCCGGCAGCGGCTTGCGCAGCAGGCGCTGAGTGCGCGTGCACTCGATGGTCCGGGCGTGATCGCGCAGCGCCTGCGCGATGGCCTGCCGTTCGCGCTGACCGGTGCGCAGCAGCGCGTGTTCGATCAGGTCCGCGCCGATCTGGCCTTGCCCACGCCGATGCAGCGGCTGGTGCAGGGCGATGTCGGCTCGGGCAAGACGGTGGTTGCCGCGCTGGCGGCGACCCTGGCGGTGGAGCGCGGTTGCCAGGTCGCGCTGGCCGCGCCGACCGAACTGCTCGCCGAGCAGCACCTGACCAACCTGCGCGCCTGGCTGGAACCGCTGGGCATCCGTGTGGCCTGGCTGGCCGGCAAGGTCACCGGCAAGGCGCGCACGCAGGCGCTGGCCGACGTGGCCTCCGGCCAGGCCCAGGTCGTGGTCGGCACCCATGCGCTGATGCAGGAGGGCGTGGCGTTCAACGACCTGGCGCTGGTCATCGTCGACGAGCAGCACCGCTTCGGCGTGCAGCAGCGGCTGGCGCTGCGTGACAAGGGCCCCGCCCATGGCCACGTGCCGCACCAGTTGGTGATGACCGCCACGCCGATCCCGCGCACCTTGGCGATGACCGCCTATGCCGACCTGGACGTGTCGGCGATCGATGAGCTGCCGCCAGGACGCACGCCCGTGCAGACCGTGGCGGTCAGCGCCGAGCGCCGGCCCGAACTGGTCGAGCGCATCCGCGGAGCCTGTGCTGAGGGCCGGCAGGCCTATTGGGTGTGCACCCTGATCGAGGAGCCCGAGGACGACGGCAAGCCGGGGCAGGGCGTGAAACTGCAGGCGCAGGCCGCCGAACGCACGTTCGCCCAGTTGTCCGAGCAACTGCCCGGCCGGCGCGTGGGCCTGGTCCATGGCCGGATGAAGGCCTCGGAAAAGCAGGCCACGATGCGCGCGTTCAAGGAAGGCGCGATCGACCTGCTGGTGGCCACCACGGTCATCGAGGTCGGCGTGGACGTGCCCAACGCCTCGCTGATGATCGTGGAGAACGCTGAGCGCCTGGGGCTGGCCCAGCTGCACCAGCTTCGCGGGCGGGTCGGGCGCGGCGCGGCCGCCTCCAGCTGCGTGCTGCTGTACCAGCCGCCGCTGTCGCAGCTGGCCCGGCAGCGGCTGGATGTGCTGCGCCAGACCAGCGACGGCTTCGTGATCGCCGAGAAGGACCTGCAACTGCGCGGCCCGGGCGAGTTGCTCGGCACCCGCCAGACCGGCCTGGCCGCGTTCCGCATCGCCGACCTGGCCCGCGATGCCGGCTTGCTGCCGCAGGTCCACGCGCTGGCCGAGCGCTTGCTGGCGCAGGCGCCGGAGACCGCCGACCGCGTGGTCGCGCGCTGGGTCGGCGGTGCCTCGCGCTACGCCGCGGCCTGATTGGCAGACCCTCGGGGCCGGGTTTGCCGCGGTTTGCCCTGGCTCGGTGGAATGGCGACACTGGCCGGCCGTTCCAGCCTATGGCCCTGACGAGTCACGCATGAGCGAAAAGATTCCGCTGTTGATCGATACCGACCCGGGCGTCGACGACGCCCTGGCGCTGCTGATGGCGTTCAATTCCGACGCCCACGAGGTGGTCGGCCTGACCATCGCCGCCGGCAATGTCGGCCTGGACCACACCGTGCGCAACGCGCTGAAGCTGCGCGAAGTGGTCGGCAAGCCCGGTGTGCCGGTGTTCCCGGGCTGCGACGGCCCGCTGGTCCACGTCCCGCGCGAGGATGCCGCGCACGTGCACGGCCGCGACGGCTTCGGCGATATCGGCTACCCCGACCCGGCCGGCGCGGCGGCGGACGAACACGCGGCGCTGGCGATCCTGCGCCTGTCCCATGAACACGCCGGCCGGCTGCTGCTGGTCGCGCTCGGCCCGCTGACCAACCTGGCCCTGGCCCTGCGCCTGGACCCGACCCTGCCGCAGCGGGTGGCGCGCCTGGTGGTGATGGGCGGGGCGGTCACCGCCCACGGCAACATCACCCCGGTGGCCGAGTTCAACGTCGGTTTCGACCCCGAGTCGGCCCATGTGGTCCTGTCCGGCTTCCCGAAGTACGACCTGGCCGACTGGGAGGCGACCATCGCCCACGGCTTCCACCACCGCCGGGCCGAGGAGTGGCTGGCGGCCGATTCGCCGCGCGCCCGCTTCTACGAGGCCATCTCCCGGCAGACCCGGCTGTGGTCGGAGGACCGCCGCGGCGACCTGTGGCATTCGGCCGACGCCCTGGCCATGGCCTGGGCGCTGGAGCCGGAAGGGGCGCTGGAGCAGGTCGAACGGCCGCTGGCGGTGGAAACCGAGGGCCGACTGGCCCGGGGCATGACCGCGGTGGACTGGAACCGCCAGACCGGGGCCCCGGACAACGCCCGGATCCTGCTGCGCTACGACCAGGCCCGGTTCGAGGCCCAGGTCCAGGCGGCGCTGGCCGCCGCCTGACCCAAACGACCCCCGGCCTTGCGCCGGGGCTACCCGGGCCGCTAGAATGCCGGGCTCTGTTCCGTCAACTGCTTACGGTGTACGCCATGAAGACCGGCATCCATCCCGATTACCGCGAAGTCGTCTTCCACGACGTTACCTCCGATTTCAAGATCCTGACCCGCTCGACGCTCGCCGGCGGCACGAAGGAAACCGTGAAGTGGGAAGACGGCAACGAATACCCGCTGGTCAAGATCGAAATCTCCTCGGCCTCGCACCCGTTCTACACGGGCAAGCACAAGATCGTGGACACCAGCGGCCGCATCGACAAGTTCCAGCGTCGTTACGCGCGCTGAGTAACCGCCGCTGCCCCCAACTGCGGTTCGGGGCGGCAGCAGTACGATGAAGGCGAAACGGTCGCGCTTGCGCGGCCGTTTTGTCGTGCATGAGGCCGGCGCTTGCGCGGCCATCGTCGTGCACCCACTGCCCTGATCATGAGTGACGGTCGCCCTGTGCGGCCGTTTTTGCGTGCGCGATCGCCGCCATTGCGGGCTCCTACTGCCGTGCAACGGCGCCTGCCGGGTATACGACTTCCGTCCGAGGGATTCTGGACGGTGGGGTATGCGATAATTCCGAAGCTTCGCGGCCACGGCCGCGGACTCCCTCGCAACCGCACCGGGCGCAGCCGCGCCACGGGCGACGCCTACCCCACAGAGGAGCGCACACCGTGTCCAATCTCGACCAGGTCACGTTGAATGCCGGCGACAAGTCGGTAGCCCTGCCGGTGCTCAAGCCGACGCTGGGCAACGACTGCATCGACATTTCCAAGCTGACCAAGGAAACCGGTCTTTTCACCTACGACTCCGGTTTCACTGCCACGGCCAGCTGCAAGTCGGCCATCACCTACATCGACGGCGACAACGGCGTGCTGCTGTATCGCGGCTACCCGATCGAGCAACTGGCCAAGCACTCCAGCTTCCTGGAAGTGGCCTACCTGCTGATGAACGGCGAACTGCCGACCCCGGCCGAGTTCGAGAAGTTCGAGCACGAAATCACGCATCACACGATGATGCATGAGTCGCTGAAGAACTTCCTGCAGGGCTTCAACTACGACGCGCACCCGATGGCCATGCTGGCCGGCACGGTCGCCTCGCTGTCGGCGTTCTACCACGACACCCTGGACCTCAACGATCCGGAGCAGCGCCGCCAGGCCGCGATCCGCCTGATCGCCAAGGTGCCGACGCTGGCTGCTGCCGCGTACCGCTATTCGATCGGCTGGCCGTCGCGCTACCCGCGCAACAACCTCGATTACGTCAGCCGCTTCCTGCACATGATGTTCGAGGTGCCCAGCGAGCCGCTGGAGATGAATCCGGTCGTGGCCAAGGCGCTGGACCTGCTGTTCATCCTGCACGCCGACCACGAGCAGAATGCTTCGACCTCGACCGTCCGCCTGGTCGGTTCGACCGGCGCCAACCCGTATGCGTGCATTGCCGCCGGCATCACCGCGCTGTGGGGCCCGGCACACGGCGGCGCCAACGAGGCGGTGCTGAAGATGCTCGAGGAGATCGGCACCCCCGACAACGTCGAGAGCGCCATCGCCAAGGCCAAGGACAAGGATTCGGGCTTCCGCCTGATGGGCTTCGGCCACCGCGTCTACAAGAACTTCGACCCGCGCGCCAAGATCATCCGCGAGATGACCCACAAGGTCCTCGGCGAGCTGGGCGTCAACGACCCGCTGCTGGAAGTGGCGATGAAGCTGGAAGAGGCGGCGCTGAAGGACGAGTACTTCATCCAGCGCAAGCTGTACCCGAACGTCGATTTCTACAGCGGCATCATCTACAAGGCGCTGAAGATCCCGACCGAGATGTTCACCGTGATGTTCGCCATCGGCCGCACCGCCGGCTGGGTGGCGCACTGGCTGGAGCAGCAGGTCGACCCGGAAGCCAAGATCGGCCGTCCGCGCCAGATCTACACCGGCCACGACGTGCGCGACTACAAGGGCTTCGACGAGCGCTGATCGCGCTGCGGTTGCAGGTCTGGAGAACGCCCCGCCTGTGCGGGGCGTTTTCTTTTGGGGCGCCTTGTGCCGCCCGTGCGGGGCAGGCTCCGTTAGAGGCCGCTCTCGTAGGCGGCAATCTCGTCCTCGGCCAGCAGCTGGCGCAGTTGCGCCAGCGAGGCCCGGCGCATCGGCCGCTCGTCCACCGATGACAGCGGTGCCTGCCGCAGGGCATGCAGCGGCAGGACGGTGATGTCGAAGGCCAGCTCTTCGGCGCTGAACACCCACACCGGCAGGTCGGCGCGGCGTTCGCGATCCAGTCGCAGCTGGCGCTCGCGCGCCTCGGCCGGAATCCCGTGCTCGTCCAGATAGCGGGCCACGGCGTCGGCATCGTCGGTGTAGGCGTGCAGCAGCACCGGCGAGGTCGCATCGGCGGTGCCGTCGAGCACCGGACCGACCAGTCGCGCCTCGAACGGCGCCAGGAACTCCAGCGCCCGCGCCGCGGCCTCGCGCCGCTGGCGCAGCGCCCGGGCCTGGCTGTCGCCCAGGAAGATGCGCTGGTACTCGCGCAGGGCGTCCTCGATCTCGCGGTTGCGCGGCAGCGAGGCGTCGTCGTGGATGCCCAGGCGGGCGGCGGCTTTCAGCTTGGCCTGGTGGAAGTCGCGGATGCCACCCTCGGCCATGAGCCGGGCCGCTTCGTGGGCCAGGCGATGGCGGCGTTCGCGGGTGCGGGTCTGCGCGTGCTGGTGGGCGCGATGCATGTCGACACTCCCGGGCGAGGCCTGGGCCGGACTCTACCGCATCGGCGTGAGCGGGTGCTCACGCCGATGCGTCGCGCGGCTGTCGCGTTCAGAAGATGTCGAACGCTTCCTCGTCGCTCTGCTCGGGGCCGAGGAAATCGAGGTTGTTGCGCATGCGGTCCAGGTCTTCGACCTTGACGTATTCGACCAGTCCGCCGCCTTCAGTCGACATGTGCCCGCTGTTGTCCACGTAGACCCGGACCATGCCCGACGGCGGCTCGTTGGCGGCGATCGGCTGGTCCTTGAGCGCCACGCGCATGTAGTCGATCCAGATCGGCAGGGCGGCCTTGCCGCCGTACTCGCGGTAACCCAGGGACTGGAAGTCGTCGCGGCCGACCCACACGGTGGTCGCGAGCGGGCCGCCGAAGCCGGAGAACCAGGCGTCGCGGTGGTCGTTGGTCGAGCCGGTCTTGCCGCCCACGTCTTCGCGTTCGAGCACCTTGGCCGCGGTGCCGGTGCCGCGCTGGACCACGTCGCGCATCATCGACACCAGCTGGTAGGCGGTGCGCTCGTCGATCGCGCGCGGGGCGATCTTGCCGTCCGGCACCGGTACGGCCGGGACCGCGGCGGTGGCCGGCGCTTCGGTGGACGACGGGGCCGGCGCTGCTTCCGGCGCGGGGGCAGGAGTGGCGGCGCCGAAGTTGAAGCCGTCCACTACCTGCGGTTGGCCCGCTCCGGCGTTGCTGCCGGTCACTGCGCCGCAGCTGCGGCAGGCCACCGCCGGCGCTTCCTTGAACAGGACTTCGCCGTTGCGGTCGCGGACCTCGTCGATGAACCAGGCATCCACACGCGAGCCGCCGTTGGCGAACACCGCATAGCCGCGGGCGATCGACAGCGGGGTCAGCGAGGCGGTGCCCAGCGACATGGACAGGTTCGGCGGCAGCTCGGACTCGTCGAAGCCGAACTGGGCGATGTACGTGCGGGCGAAGTTCACCCCGATCGCGTCGAGCAAGCGCACCGAGACCAGGTTGCGCGACTGCACCAGCGCCTCGCGCAGCCGCATCGGGCCCTTGAAGCCGCCGCCGTCGTTCTGCGGTGACCAGGTGTTGCCGCGGCGGTCGCGGAACACCACCGGTGCGTCGAGCACGATCGAGGCCGGGTTGAAGCCCTTCTCGAACGCGGCCGAATAGACGAACGGCTTGAAGCTGGAGCCGGGCTGGCGCCGGGCCTGGGTGGCGCGGTTGAACTTGTTGCCGGCGAAGCTGTAGCCGCCGACCAGCGCGCGCAGGGCGCCGTTGTTGGCGTCCAGCGAGACCAGTGCGGACTGGCCGCGCGGGATCTGGTCGAGCAGGTATTCGCCCTCCTTCTCGCCGCGGCGGACCCGGACCACATCGCCGCGCTTGAGCAGGGTGGCAGGGCTCTTGCCGGTCCAGCGCGAGGCCGAAGCGGGCAGGGTGACGCTGCTCGCGTTGGCCAGCACGACCCGGGCGCTGCCGTCGGCGGCGGTGCCGGCGACGATCGCCGGCAGCAGTTCGGCCTGGGCCGAGGTGCCGGCCAGGGCCTTGGCCAGGGTCGCGTCGTCGGCATCGGTGGCGACCTCGGCCTGGCGCTCCACCCCGTGCCAGCCGTGGCGGTGGTCATACAGGTGCAGGCCATCGCGCACGGCCTTGTCGGCGGCCGCCTGCAGGTCCGGCAGGATGGTGGTGGTCACGTGGTAGCCACGGGTGACCGCTTCGGGCCCGTAGCGGGCGATCATTTCCTGGCGGACCATCTCGGCCACGTAGGGCGCGGAGACCTCCACCGGCGGCTCGTGCGGGACCGCGTGCATCGGCACGGCCTTGGCCGCGACCGCCTCGGCGGCGGTGACGAAGCCCAGCTCGGCCATGCGGTCCAGGATGTAGTCGCGGCGGATCTGCGCGCGCTCCGGGTTGCTGATCGGGTTGCCGCTGGAGGGGAACTTGGGGATGCCGGCCAGGGAGGCCATCTCGTCCAGCGACAGGTCTTCCAGCTTCTTGCCGTAGTAGTACTCGGCCGCGGCGGCCACGCCGTAGGCGCGGTTGCCGAAGAAGCTCTTGTTCAAGTACAGCGCCAGGATCTCGTCCTTGCTCAGCGCCCGCTCCATCTTCATCGCCAGCAGCATCTCGGCGAGCTTGCGCTGGTAGCTGTATTCGGAGCTTAGGAAGAACTGGCGCGCCACCTGCTGGGTGATGGTCGAACCGCCCGGTACGCGCTTGTCGTTGGTGGTGGCCAGCAGCCAGACCGCGCGGGCCACGCCCTTGTAGTCCACGCCGCCATGTTCGTAGAAGCGCGCGTCCTCGATGGCGATGAAGGCCTGGCGCAGGCGCTGCGGCACCTGTTCGATGCCGACCGGGTAACGGCGATTCTCGCCAAAGACGGCCATCAGCCGGCCGTCGGCCGCATACACATAGAGCGGCTCCTGCATCTCCACCTCGCGCAGGGACTCCACCTCCGGAAGACGCGAGGAGAGCACCACGTAGAGGGTTCCCAGGCCGATGGCGGCAAGCAGGGCCAGTCCTGCGGAGACGATCAGCGCCCAGCGCAGCAGGCGGCGTAAACGGGGCATCGAGGGTCGATCCGATTGCAGATTTCGCGGCCGCAGAGTATAGATGAGCCAAGGACATTGGCAGGGGGTGTCCGGGGGACAGGTAAGGGGGCAATGGCCAGGACCACCCGTGACAGGCATCCCAGCCTGCGCATGGGGGTGTTGCCAAGCCTGAAAAAACCGTTATCTAATGCGCGGGCACAGGTAGTTCAGCCAAGTGCCCGTCGGCAGGGGAGAAACCGTGGGGCTCATCCCGAAAAGTCAGTCGCCGCTCATCGGCGTCGACATCAGTTCGACTGCGGTCAAACTGCTGCAGCTTTCGCGCAGCGGAAACCGCTATCGCGTGGAACATTACGCCGTCGAGCCGTTGCCGCCCAATGCGGTAGTCGAGAAGAACATCGTCGAGGTCGAGGCGGTGGGCGAAGCCATTCGCCGCGCCGTCAACCGGTCCGGAACCAAGGCGAAGAACGCCGCGGCCGCGGTCGCAGGATCGGCGGTGATCACCAAGATCATCCCGATGCCGGCCGAGTTGGACGAGAACGACCTGGAGGCCCAGGTCGAGCTCGAGGCGGTCAACTACATCCCGTACCCGATCGAGGAAGTGAACCTCGATTTCGAGGTGCTCGGGCCGATGCCCAGCAACCCGGAGATGGTCCAGGTGCTGTTGGCGGCTTCGCGCTCGGAGAACGTGGAATTGCGCGAATCGGCGCTCGAGCTGGGCGGCCTGACCGCCAAGGTGATGGACGTGGAGGCCTTCGCGGTCGAAAACGCCTTCGCCCTGATCGCCGATGAGCTGCCGGTGGGTCGTGATGGCGTGGTCGCCCTGGTCGACATCGGTGCGACCATGACCACCCTCAACGTCCTGCGCGGCGGTCGCAGCCTGTACAGCCGCGAGCAGGTCTTCGGCGGCAAGCAGCTGACCGACGAGGTCATGCGCCGCTACGGCCTGACCTACGAGGAAGCCGGCCAGGCCAAGCGCCAGGGCGGCCTGCCCGAGACCTACGAGGTCGAGGTGCTGGAGCCGTTCAAGGAAGCCACCGTCCAGCAGATCAGCCGCCTCCTGCAGTTCTTCTACGCCGGCAGCGAGTTCAACCGGGTCGACCAGATCGTTCTGGCCGGCGGTTGCGCCTCGATCGTCGGCCTGCCGGAGATGGTCGAGGAACAGCTGGGCGTGCCCACCCAGGTCGCCAACCCGCTGGCGCAGATGACCCTCGGTCCGCGAGTGCAGGCGCACGCGCTGGCACAGGACGCGCCGGCGCTGATGATCGCCACCGGCCTGGCCCTGAGGAGCTTTGACTGATGGCACGGATCAATCTTCTGCCGTGGCGCGCCGAGCGCCGCAAGCAGCGCCAGCGCGAGTTCCAGGGGATGCTGGGCCTGGCTGCGCTTGCCGGTGTGCTGCTCTCGTTCCTGGTCTGGTTCTATTTCACCCAGCAGATCAGCGGCCAGCAGGACCGCAACGCCTTCCTCGAAGCCGAGATCGCCAAGGTCCAGCTGCAGAACGAGGAAATCAAGGAGCTCGATGCCAAGAAGGACCGCTTGCTGGCACGCAAGAAGGTCATCGAGGAACTGCAGGCCAACCGCTCGCAGATGGTCCACCTGTTCGATTCGCTGGTGCGCACCATCCCTGACGGGGTGACCTTGAACAACATCAAGCAGGAGGGCGAGGTTCTGACCCTGCAGGGCAGCGCACAGTCCAACGCCCGCGTCAGCGCCTACATGCGCAACCTCGAGGTGTCGGGCTGGATGACCAAGCCGGACCTGTCGATCATCGAAGTCAAGAAGAACGACAAGAACGCTCCCGCACCCCTCGCGACCAGCGCCAGCCGGACCTTGCCCTATACCTTCAGCCTGAAGGTGCAGCTGGCCAACCCGAGCGCGGCGACCGCCGAGGGCACGGTACCGATGACGGGCGATCCTGCAGCCACCGGTGTTGAGGCCGCGGGCAGCGCGCCGGCACCGGGCGCCGCTCCGGCGGCACCGGCGACCACCACGCCGACGACGCCGGCTTCGGGCACTGCGCCCGCCGCACCGGCCACGACCACGCCGGCGGCACCTGCCACCACGACACAACCGCAACCGGCCGCGCCGAAGACCGAGGGGAGGCCGGCGTCATGAACCAGAAAAAGAAGATCAAGCTCAACGAGCTGGACTTCAACAACATCGGTGGCTGGCCGCAGCAGGCGAAGATCGTGTTCTGCGTGCTGCTGGCGCTGTTCATCCTGATCATGGCCTACCTGCTGCTGATCCGCGGCAAGGTGGAGGAGCTGCGGGGCCTGGAAAGCCAGGAATCCTCGCTGCGCAAGAAGTTCGAGGACGAGCAGGGCAAGGCCGCCAATCTGGAGCCGCTGCGCCAGCAGCTGGCGCAGATGGAGCAGGTGCTGCAGCAGATGCTGCGGCAGCTGCCCAGCAAGACCGAAATGCCCGACCTGATCATCGACATCTCACAGACCGCGTTGTCCAGCGGCCTGGCCAACGAGCTGTTCCAGCCCGGTCCGGAAACGCCCAAGGAGTTCTACGCCGAGAAGCCGATCGCGCTGCGCATGGTAGGCAACTACCACCAGTTCGGTGCCTTCGTCAGCGGCGTGGCCTCGCTGCCGCGCGTGGTGATCCTGACCATGCACGACATCCAGCTGCAGCCACGTGACGGCAAGGCCATCACCCGCGGCGGCGCGCTCGAACTGTCCGGAACGGTGAAGACCTACCGTTATCTGGACGAGCTTGAAATCGCCGAGCAGGAAAAGGCTGCGCAGGACGCGCAGGCCACCACCAAGGGTACTGCTGCTGCCAAGAAGACCGGGGGGGCCGAATGAGCAGGCAACGCAACCATATGGCGCTCGCGGCACGCTGGCTGGGCGCTGGCATGCTCGTCCTGGCGCTGGGCGCCTGCGGCCGCGGCGTGAGCAGCACGCCTGGCGATGCCCCCAACCTGGAAAAGTGGGTAGCCGACGTGCGTGCGCGTCCGGCGCCGCCGCTGGATCCGCTGCCGGTGATGCAGCAGTTCGAGACATTCGAGTACGCCGCGCAGGACCTGCGCGACCCGTTCAGCGACGCCTGGGCCAACCCGGATGGGGGATCGGGCCTGCGCCCGGATCCGAACCGGCGCAAGGAGCCGTTGGAGCAGTATCCGTTGGACAGCCTGGACATGGTCGGTACGATCGGCGCCGGTGGCGGCCTGGTCGCGCTGGTGATGGCGCCAGACCGGGTGACGCACCGGATTCGTCCGGGCGCCTACCTGGGGCAGAGCGACGGTCGCGTGACCTCGATCAACGAGGACAAGATCGAACTGGTTGAACTGGTGCCGGATGGTGCGGGCGGTTGGCTGGAGCGTCCGGCTGCCATCGCGCTCGAAGATCAATGATTAGGGGATAGCACGATGACCTTTTCCAATGCCCAGAGCCTGCGCACTCAGCGGCGCCCGGCGATCATCCGGGCCTGCGGCCTGGGGCTCGCGCTGGCCCTGACCGTACCCTGCCTTGCCGCGACTGCGGCCACGCCGGCTTCACAGCCTGCGGCGGCCGTAGCCAAGTCCAAGGTCGCCCAGATCGACTTCAAGCGCGGGGACGCCGGCTCTGGCCGGTTGATCCTTCGCTTCGACGGCGAGGGAGCGGCCCCGGACCTTCGCAACCAGGACGGCAGCGTGGTGGTGGACGTGGCTAATGCCACCCTGCCGGCCGAGCTGCAGCGGCCACTCAACGTCACCGACTTCGCCACGCCAGTGCAGCGCATCGACGCCAAGTCCTACGCGGGCGGCACGCAACTGGTGCTGAGCACCCGCGGCGACTACGAGTCGCTGGCCTACCAGACCGGCAACGAGTACGTGGTGGAGATCTCGCCCCGTGCCAGCGCCGCGGCGGTGGGAGCGGTGAGCGGCGCGGCGGTGAGCAGTGCGCAGGCCAAACTGGCCAAGCAGGGCTACTCGGGCCGTCCGGTGACGTTCAACTTCCAGGACGTGCCGGTCCGCACCGTGCTGCAGCTGATCGCCGAGGAGTCCAACCTCAATATCGTCGCCTCCGACACGGTGACCGGCAACGTGACCTTGCGCCTGGTCAATGTGCCCTGGGACCAGGCCATGGACATCGTCCTGCGTGCCAAAGGCCTGGACAAGCGTCGCGACGGCAGCGTGATCTGGGTAGCGCCGCAGCCGGAGTTGGCCGCGTTCGAGAAGGCCAAGGAAGATGCGCGCATCGACCTGGAGAACCGCGTCGACCTGGTGACCGACTACATCCAGATCAACTACCACAACGCCGCGGCGATCTTCAAAGCGCTGACCGAGGCCAAGGGCATCGGCAACCAGAACGGTGGCGGTGGCGGCGGCGGTGGCAGTGGTAATGACCAGGAGAACGGCTTCCTGTCGCCGCGTGGTCGCATCGTCGCCGACGAGCGCACCAACACGCTGATGATCAGCGACATCCCGAAGAAGGTCGCGCAGATGCGCGAACTGATCAACGTGATCGATCGCCCGGTCGACCAGGTGCTGATCGAGAGCCGCATCGTCATCGCCACCGATTCGTTCGCCCGCGACCTGGGTGCCCGCTTCGGCGTGCAGGGCCGCGAGATCGGCAACAACACCCGGGTGATCAGCGGTTCGCTCGAGAACAATGTCGACATCATCAATGACGGTGAGTACAACATTCCCGGCGGCCTGAACTTCAACCTGCCGGCGACCACCGCCAGCGGCATGAACGTCGGCGCGTTGGCATACACGCTGCTGGGCGCCAACTTCGCCATCGACATCGAACTGTCTGCGCTGCAGCAGGAAGGTCGCGGTGAAGTGCTGTCCAACCCGCGCGTGGTCACCTCCAACCAGCGCGAGGCGGTGATCCGCCAGGGCCGCGAAGTCGGTTACGTGACCCTGACCGGCGGCGGCAACCAGGCCTTCCCGACCCCGACGGTCGAGTTCAAGGACGTGGTGCTGGAGCTGAAGGTCACCCCGACCATCACCAACGACGACCGCGTGTTCATGGCCGTCCACGTGACCAAGGACGAGGTGCTGCGCTACATCGACACCAGCATCGGCCAGGTCCCGGAAATCGCCACCCGCGAGATCAATACCGCGGTGCTGGTGGACGACGGCCAGACCGTGGTGATCGGCGGCGTCTACGAGTTCACCGACGCCAACAGCGTGGCCAAGGTTCCGTTCCTGGGCAACGTGCCGTTCCTGGGCGCGTTCTTCAAGAAGACCAGCCGCACCAAGGACAAGGCCGAGCTGCTGATCTTCCTGACCCCCAAGGTCATGCGCGTCGAAAAGCGCAGCTGATACGGGCGTCGGCAAGAACTGGATTTGAAGCGACGGGGCCCCTTGGGCCCCGTCTGCTTTTGCGACTTTGCGGTCTTCAGGCCCAGGCTGCTTCAGGCACCCTTGCGACCCGCCGCCCCTGCCGCTTTAGCGGCATTCATCCGGGCCGGGAACTCGGCGCCCGTGGTTGGGTCAGAATGCCGCCATGGACACCCCGACGCCCCACCTCCCCGAGCCGCCCGCCGGCAGCCTGCACGCCGCGTTCGCCACGCTGCGCGACAGCCTCTCCACCGCCATCGTCGGCCAGTCCGCCCTGGTCGAACGCCTGCTGATCGCCTTGCTCGCCGATGGCCACCTGCTGGTCGAGGGCGCGCCCGGCCTGGCCAAGACCACGGCGATCCGCACGCTGGCCGCGCACCTGGATGCCGAGTTCGCCCGCGTCCAGTTCACCCCCGACCTGCTGCCGGCCGACCTGACCGGCACCGAGGTCTGGCGTCCGCAGGACGGCCGCTTCGAATTCCAGCCCGGCCCGGTGTTCCACTCGCTGCTGCTGGCCGACGAGATCAATCGCGCGCCGGCCAAGGTCCAGTCGGCGCTGCTGGAGGCGATGGGCGAACGCCAGGTCACCGTCGGCCGGCATACCTATGCCTTGCCGCCGCTGTTCCTGGTGATGGCCACCCAGAACCCGATCGAGCAGGAAGGCACGTTCCCGCTGCCCGAAGCGCAGCTGGACCGATTCCTCATGCACGTGCGCATCGGCTATCCCGATGCGGGCGTGGAGACCGAGATCCTCCGCCTGGCACGCGAGAAGGCGCGCCAGAACCTGCAGTCGCCCGCCGCGCCGGCCGAGCGGATGACCCAGGCGCAGGTGTTCGCCGCGCGCGAGCAGATCCTGGACCTGCACATGGCGCCGGCGCTGGAGCGTTACCTGATCGAACTGGTGCTGGCCTCGCGCGAGGCCGCCCGCTACGACGCCGCGCTGGGCCGACGCATCGCCTGGGGCGCAAGCCCGCGCGGCTCGATTGCGCTGGAGCGCTGCGCCCGCGCACGCGCCTGGCTTGCCGGGCGCGACTACGTCACCCCCGACGACATCCGCACGGTCGCCCCGGACGTGCTGCGCCATCGCGTGCTGCCCAGCTACGAAGCGCTGGCCGAGGGCTGGGACGGCGACCGCCTGGTCGCTGCGTTGCTGGACCGGGTACCGCCGCCGTGACCGCGGACGGCCCGGCGACCGCCGTGGCCGATGCCGCGCGCGAAGGCATCGTGCCGACGCTGGCCGAATTGGTCGCGCTGCGTGCGCAGGTGATGCGTGCGCCGCAGGCGCGGCGCGGACGCCATGGCGTGCACGGGCCTGCGCCGTCGAGCATGCGCGGCCGCGGCATGGAATACGCCGAATCGCGCGAATACACGATCGGCGACGATGTGCGCCGGATGGACTGGCGCCTGACCGCACGCAGCGGCCGTGCCCATACCAAGCTGTTCCAGGCCGAACGCGAACGGCTGACCCTGCTGGTCGCCGATACCGATCCGGCGCTGTATTTCGGCACGCGGGTGCGCTTCAAGTCGGTACAGGCCGCGCGCGTCGGTGCGGTATCGGTATGGTCGGCCCTGCAGACCGGCGACCGGATCGCGGCGTTGCGCGGCGGCGAGCCGGCGATCCCGCCGGCGACCGGCCTGCGCGGTGCGATGCGGGTACTCGACGCGCTGGTCCGCTGGTATTCGCAGCCGCCGCCGGATGACGCCGGGCTGGAGGTGGCGCTCGAACATGCGCAGCGGCTGCTGCGCCCCGGCGCGCAGTTGGTGGTGCTGGCCGACCCGATCGCCGCTTCGCGCGTGCCGTCGCTGCGTTGGACCGCGCTCGCCCGCCATCACCAGGCCACGCTGCTGTTGTTGCAGGATCCACTGGAAACCCGGCCACCGCGCCGAGAACTCGCGTTCCGCGTCGGTGCGCAGCGGCTGCAGCTGGCATTGGGCGGCGCATTGGTGCGGCAGCGCTGGACGCAGGCGCTGGTCGAGCCGGCCCGCGAGCTGTCGCGCACGCTTCCCACGTACGGTTGGCGCGTCCGCTGCGTGTCCAGCGATGCCGATGCCGCGGACTGGTTGGGTCCGCAGGATGCGGCGTCGCCGGAAGGAGCCGCATCCGCCGGCTCCGCGCAAGCGGCGGATTGAGGCCTGCGCATGGATCCGACCCAACTGCCATTGCGCGACGTGCACCTGACGCCGTCGCCTGCCTGGTGGCCACCGGCCCCGGGCTGGTGGCTGGTCGCCGCCGCCATCGTGCTCGCCGTGCTGGCCTGGGCGGGTTGGCGGTACTGGCGACGGACGCGTCGGCTGCGCTGGGCGCGCTGGTTCGATGTGGCCAGCACGCAGGGAACCTTGCCCGAGCGCCTGTCGGCGATGTCCGGACTGCTGCGGCGCGCCGCGCGTCGTCGTCAGGCCGGCGCCGAACTGCTGCAAGGGCAGGCGTGGCTGCAGTTCCTCGATGGCGAAAGAAGCAAAGCGTTCAGTGGTGGCGCCGGTCGTCTGTTGCTTGATGGCGGCTTCCGCGCCCAGTTGGAGCCGGATGAATTCGATGCCGCGTCCGCACTGGCGCGTGCGCGCTTCCTCGAACTGATGGAAGGCCGCCGATGAGCGCGTGGTGGTCGGCCTGGCAGCAGGGTTTCGCCGGCTTCGCCTGGCCATGGGCATGGGCATTGCTGCCTTTGCCGCTGCTCGTGCGCCTGCTGCTGCCGGCACGGCGAAGCAGCTCGCCGGCATTGCGCGTGCCGTGGGGTCGGCGCCTGGATGGTGTCGGCGGCGGTGCTGGTTCCGGCGCTAGCTTCGGTTGGCTGCTCCCGTTGCTGGCGTGGGTGCTGCTGTGCGCGGCGGCCGCGCGTCCGCAACAGCTGGGCCAGGCGCAGGCACCGCCGCGCGAAGCGCGACAGATGATGCTGGCGGTGGACCTGTCCGGCAGCATGAGCGAGACCGACATGGAACTGGGCGGCCAGGTGGTGGACCGTCTGACCGCGGCCAAGGCCGTAATCGCCGACTTCCTCGAACGCCGCGCAGGCGATCGCGTCGGCCTGCTGGTGTTCGGCCAGCGTGCCTACATGCTCACGCCGCTCACGCTCGATCGCGATTCGGTGCGCCTGCAATTGCGCGACAGCGTCGCCGGACTGGCCGGGCGCGAAACCGCGCTGGGCGATGCGATCGGCCTGGCGGTCAAGCGCCTGCGCGAGCAGCCCGAGGGCCAGCGCGTGCTGATCCTGCTGACCGACGGCGTCAACACCGCCGGCGTGCTCGATCCGCGCAAGGCCGCCGAACTGGCGCAGGCCGAGGGCGTGCGCGTGCACACGATCGCCTTCGGCGGCGGCGGTGCGTCGTTCTCGCTGTTTGGCATACCGGTGCCGATGCAGGGTGGCGAGGAAGTGGACGAGGACACTTTGCGCCAGGTGGCCGAGATGACCGGCGGCCGTTTCTTCCGTGCACGCGATACCAGCCAGCTGGCCGGCATCTACGCCGAACTGGACCGGATCGAAGCGGTCACCGTGGCCGCAGCACCGGTGCGGCCACGGATCGAACGTTATCCGTGGCCCTTGGCGGCGTCGCTCGCGCTGGCCGCGCTCGCGCTCGCGTTGTCGCGGTTCAGCCCGGCAAGGCCGGTCGCATGAGCGCTTACCTGCCGCATTGGCTGTCGATTCCCGGCCTGCATTTCCACAGGCCGCTGTGGCTGCTGGCGTTGCTGGCCTTGCCGCTGCTGTGGTGGCTGTGGCGTCGGCGCCGGCAGCAGGGCTGGCGCGATGCGGTCGATGCGCACTTGTTGCCGCACCTGATCGAGCCCGGACGCGGACGCGCCGGCCTGCGCCTGGCCGGCGTGTCGCTGGCGTGGGCACTGGCGACCGTTGCGCTGGCCGGGCCGGGCTGGCGCCAGCAGGAGCAGCCGCAATGGCAGTCGCATGCCCCGCTGGTGATCGCGCTCGACCTGTCCTCTTCGATCCTCGCCCCGGACATGGCGCCCACGCGCCTGGCGCAGGCACGAGCCAAGATCGACACCCTGCTGCGCGAGCGCCAGGGCGGTGAAGTGGGGCTGGTGGCCTGGGCCGAGGACGCCTACACGGTTGCACCGCTCACCGCCGATGCCGGCAACATCGCGCTGTTCCTCGACACGCTCGCGCCGGAGGTGATGCCGGTGGATGGGCATCGAGCCGAACGCGCGATCACCCATGCGGCGACGCTGTTGCACCAGGCCGGCTTCGAACGTGGCGACGTCCTGCTGGTGACTGGCGAAGCCGATGCGTCGGCGCTGAAGATCGCGCCAGCGGTGTTGGCGCAGGGTTATCGCATTTCGGTGCTGGGGCTGGGCAGTGCCGCCGGGGCGGCATACGTCGATCGCGGTGGCGGCACGCACCAGGCACGACTGGACGAGGCGTCGCTGCGCGCGCTCGCCGCGGCCGGCGGTGGTCGATACGCGAACCTGCGCGTGGACGATGCGGACCTGCGTTCGCTCAATGTGCTCGACCCGGCGGCCGCCGCAAGCGAGCGCGGCGGCGGCCAGCGCGTATGGTTGGACCAGGGCTATTGGCTGTTGCCGCCGCTGTTGCTGCTGGCGGCGCTGGCCTTCCGTCGCGGCGCCGGCGTGCTGGCCGCGCTGCCGCTGGCGCTGCTGCTCTCGCTGCCGTCGCCCGCGCGCGCGGCCGAAGCGGACGCGGACGGCGGCTGGTGGCGCCGCGCCGACCAGCAGGCGCAACGGCGCGTGGAGCAGGGTGTGGATGCCTACCGCCAAGGCGATTTTGCCGCCGCCGAGCAGGACTTCGCCGCGGCTGGCGCCGATGGCGCGCAAGCCCAGTACAACCTCGGCAATGCGCTGGCCCGGCAGGGCAAGTACGACGATGCCATCGCCGCCTACGACCGCGCATTGCAGCAGGCGCCGGATCTTGAGGACGCGATCGCCAACCGCAAGGTGGTCGAAGCCGCGCGCAAGCAGCAACCGCCGCAGGGTGGCCAAGGCCAGAAGAGCCAGAACCAGAAGGGTCAACAGGGCGCGAAGGACCAGGGCCGGAACGATCCAGGCCAGAAGGACCAGGGGCAGCCTTCGTCCGAGGACGGCAAGGATCCTGCCCAGTCATCGAAGGCCGACGGGCAATCGCCGCCGCAGGCCGACGATGCGCAGGCGCGCCAGCGCCAGGAGCAGGCCGACCGCGAGCAGCGCGAACGCATGCAGCAGGCGCTGCAGCAGGGCCAAGGCAAGGAGCAGGCGCAGCAGGCACAGGCGGCGACTGCCGAAGAGGACGCCCAGGCACGCGAACAACGCCAGGCACGCGAAGCCTGGTTGCGGCGCGTGCCGGACGATCCGGGCGGCTTGCTGCGCGCCAAGTTCCGGCTCGAGTACGAACGCCGCCAGCGCGAGGGGCAATGAGCATGGATCGACTACTTCCATCGCATGCGTGCCCGACGCGCCGGAGCGTACCGGCGTGGCGGGCAATGGCATGGACGCTTTTCTCGCTGCTGCTCGCGAGCCTGGCTTGCATCCCGTCGGCGCGTGCCGAGACGCGTGCCTGGCTGGATCGCAATGCGATCGGCTCGGGCGAAGCAGTGACGCTCAACATCGAGACCGACCAGCCCGGTGTCGCTCCCGACTACACGCCGCTGCAGGCGGATTTCGAACTGGGACCGCCCTACCGCAGCGCCACTGGCAACAACCGCACCCTGTTCGGCGTCGCGCTGACGCCGAAGCGACAGGGTGCGTTGAACATTCCCGCATTGCGCATCGGCACCGAGAACACCGAGCCGCAGGCGTTGAGCGTATCGACGGCGCGTGCGGATGCGCCGGTGCCGCAGGGCGACGTGTTCGTCGAGTCGCGGGTGGACGACCCTGCGCCCTACGTGCAGCAGAGCGTGGGCCTGACCGTGCGCCTGTACTACGCCACGCCGCTGCTGTCCGGCGAGCTGGTCCAGGAAGCGCCCGACGGCGCCGCCCTGCAGCGCATCGGCGACGACGTGCAGAGCAGCCGTGAAGTGGGCGGACGTCGCTACCACGTGGTCGAGCGCCGCTACCTGCTGGTGCCCGAGCGCAGCGGTCCGTTGGCATTACCGCCGGCGCGGTTCCGCGGGCAAGGCGCGGGCGGATTCTTCGACGACCTGTTCGGCACCGACCGCAACCTGGCCGCGCAGGCCGCAACGCAGACGCTGCAGGTGCGTGCCCAGCCCGATGGCGCGCCGCAACCGTGGTTGCCGCTGCACGAGCTGCGCCTGCAGTACCGCGCCGACCCGTCGCAGGCGCGCGTGGGCGAGGCGGTGGACGTGGTGGTCGAGGCGGTGGCGCAGGGCGCGACCGCGGCGCAGTTTCCCGAGATCCCGGCGCCACAGGTCGAAGGCGCGCAGGTCTTCGCCGAGCGCGCCGAAACCGTCGAACGCTTCGTCGATGGCGGGCCGCAGCTGACAGCGGTACGCCGTTTCTCGGTGGTGCCGCTGCGCGAGGGTGCGCTGCGCGTGCCGGGAACGCGGATGGAATGGTGGGACGTCGGTGCCGGCAAGGCGCAGGTGGCGACGCTGCCGGACCTGCAGCTGGCCGTCGGTGCCGGCAGCGCGGGCGCCGTACCCGCGCCAGGCGCGACACCATCGCCGGCAGCCGTGGGCGCCACGCCCGATGCAGTGGTACCGGTGCCCGGCTTGGCGACGGGTTCGCGCTGGATCTGGCTGGCGGCGGCATTCGCGCTGCTGTGGCTGGTCACGCTGGGCTTGGTGCTTTGGTCGCGGCGCAGGCCAGCGCCGCGCGCGGTTGCATTGGGCACCGCGACGCACCCGGCCGTGCTCGCCCCGCGCCCGGCGCTGGCCGATCTGCGGCGGACGCTGGATGCCGGCGGCTTCGACGAGGCGGTTGCGTTGTTGCAGCGCATGGCGCCGATGCCTGCGCCCGACCTGGATGCGGTGATCGCCCGCCTGGACGACGCACGGCAACGCGAGGCGCTCGATGCGATGCGCCGCGCGCTGTGGGCCGGCGAAGGCGAGCCGGCGGCCGCGCGCGCCGCGCTGCGTGCGGCCTTCCGCGACGGACCGCGCTGGCAGTCCGACCCGGCGGCCGAACAGGCGCCGCTGCCGCCGCTGTATCCGCCGCACTGAGGGCGCCTGCGCGGTTTTGCTAAGCTGCCGGCTGCTTATTTCCGGACGCCCGCGCATGACTCAGACCACACGCCGTCGTTGGCCGATGCCGTGGAAGATGGGGTTGGGCTTCGGCCTGGGCCTGCTACTGGGCCTGGTGGTCCACCTGACGGTGGGCGGCGATGCCGGCTGGGTCCAGGCGTTCACCAACTACGTGACCACGCCGGCGTCGCGCCTGTTCCTCAACCTGATCTTCATGCTGATCGTGCCGCTGCTGTTCTCGGCGCTGGTCATGGGCATCGCCGAGATGGGCGACATCCGCGCCCTGGGCCGGATCGGCTGGAAGACCCTGGCCTACACGGTGGTCCTGTCGGGCGTGGCGGTGTTGATCGGCCTGGTGCTGGTCAACGCGTTCAAGCCCGGCGCCGGCGTGGATCCGGCGCTGGCCCAGCAACTGCTGGAGCAGAACGCCGAGCGCAGCCGCGAGATCGTGGCCAGCGTGGACACCCAGCCGCGCGGCATGGACATGCTGCTGTCGATCGTGCCCAGCAACGTGGTCCACGCGGCCTCGGAGAACGGTTCGATCCTGGCGCTGATGTTCTTCGCGGTGATGTTCGGCGTGGGCATGGTGCTGACCCCGGACGCGAAGGTGGCCACGCTCAAGCGCGGCATCGAAGGCATCTTCGAAATCTCCATGACCCTGATCGGCCTGGTGATCCGCCTGGCGCCGTATGCGGTGTTCTGCTTCATGTTCAACCTCGCCGCGATCTTCGGCTTCGACCTGCTGGTGAGGCTGGGCGCGTACGTGGGCGTGGTGGTGCTGGCGCTGGCGCTGCACATGTTCGGTACCTATTCGCTGGCCGTGCGCATGGTCGGGCGCTCGCCGGTGAAGTTCTTCCGCGACATCCAGGAAGCGGCGGTGATGGCGTTCTCCACCGCCTCCAGCAATGCGACCCTGCCCACCGCGCTGCGCGTGGCCGACCAGATGGGCCTGCCCCAGAAGGTCTCGCGCTTCGTGCTGACCGTGGGCGCCACCGCCAACCAGAACGGCACGGCGCTGTTCGAAGGCGTGACGGTGATCTTCCTGGCCCAGTTCTTCGGCGTGGACCTGAGCCTGGGCCAGCAGTTCATGGTGATGCTGGTGTGCATCCTGGGCGGCATCGGCACGGCCGGCGTGCCGTCGGGCTCGCTGCCGGTGGTGGCGCTGATCTGCGCCATGGTCGGGGTCAATCCGATCGGCATCGGCCTGATCCTGGGCGTGAACCATTTCCTGGACATGTGCCGGACGACGCTGAACGTGAGCGGCGACCTGACCCTGGCCACGCTGGTGGCGCACCGGGAGACCGACGAATCATTGCCGGCGCCGCTGCCGGCGCGGGATTCGGCCGCTGGCTGAACTCCCCGGCCCGCGCGGGCCGGGTGGTTTCATGGACAACCGTGCCGGCGCCGCTGGCCCGGCGCGGTCCCGTACCGGTCCGCACGCGGTTTTTTCGCTACCCGGCAGGACAGGAGTGGACAAGGGGTGGGACAATAGGCGGCCCGCAGCGCCGCGGGTGCCTAAGACCACGCCGACCCCCACATGACGACGCCTACCCGCCGCCAGCTGGCCAACGCCATCCGTTTCCTCGCCGCCGACGCGGTCGAAGCCGCCAAATCCGGGCATCCGGGCATGCCGATGGGCATGGCCGACATCGCCGAAGTGCTCTGGAACGATTACCTGCAGCACAACCCGTCCGATCCGCACTGGGCCAACCGCGACCGCTTCGTGCTGTCCAATGGCCACGGCTCGATGCTGCATTACGCGCTGCTGCACCTGAGCGGTTATGCGCTGCCGATCGAAGAGCTGAAGAATTTCCGCCAGCTGCACAGCAAGACCGCCGGCCATCCCGAGCGTCATGAAACGCCGGGCGTGGAAACCACCACCGGTCCGCTGGGGCAGGGCTTCGCCAATGCGGTGGGTTTTGCCCTGGCCGAGAAGTTGCTGGCTCAGCGCTACAACCGCGAGAGCTTCGAAGTCGTCGACCATCGCACCTGGGTGTTCATGGGCGACGGCTGCATGATGGAAGGCGTCTCGCACGAGGCCGCCTCGCTGGCCGGCACCTGGGGACTGGGCAAGCTGACCGCGTTCTGGGACGACAACGGCATCTCGATCGACGGCGAAGTCCACGACTGGTTCACCGACGACACGCCGGCGCGCTTCGAAGCCTACGGCTGGCACGTGGTGCGCGGCGTCGACGGGCATGACCCGGCGGCGATCAAGGCCGCGATCGATGCGGCGCTGGCCGTGGGCGACAAGCCCAGCCTGATCTGCTGCAAGACCATCATCGGCTTCGGCGCTCCGCACAAGGCCGGCAAGGAAGAATCGCACGGCTCGCCGCTGGGCAAGGACGAGCTGGAAGGCGCGCGCAAGGCGCTGGATTGGCCGTACCCGGCGTTCGAAGTGCCGCAGGAGATCTACGCCGGCTGGCGCGCCAACGACGCCGGCACCCAGCGCCAGGCGCAGTGGCAGCAGCTGTTCGACCGCTACGCGCAGGCCAATGCGGATGCCGCCAGCGAGTTCTCGCGTCGTACGCTCGGCGAGCTGCCGGCCGACTTCGTCGCGCAGGCCGATGCGTACATCGCCCAGGTGCAGGCCGAAGGCCCGACCATCGCCTCGCGCAAGGCGTCGCAGAACGCGATCGGTGCGTTCGCTCCACTGCTGCCGGAACTGATCGGCGGTTCGGCCGACTTGGCCCCGTCCAACCTGACCCAGTGGAAGGCGAGCAAGTCGGTCACCCAGGTCGATCCGGGCGCCAACTACGTGCACTACGGCGTGCGCGAGTTCGGCATGAGCGCCATTGCCAACGGCATCGCCCTGCATGGCGGCTTCCTGCCGTTCGATGCGACGTTCCTGGTGTTCAGCGACTACGCGCGCAATGCGCTGCGCATGAGCGCGCTGATTCCGGCGCACGTGATCCACGTCTACACCCACGACTCGATCGGCCTGGGCGAGGACGGCCCGACCCACCAGCCGGTCGAGCACATGGCCACGCTGCGCTATATCCCCAACAACGACGTGTGGCGTCCGTGCGACGCGGCCGAGTCGGCGGTGGCATGGAAGGCGGCAATCCTGCGCCAGGACGGCCCGAGCTGCCTGGTGTTCAGCCGCCAGAACCTGCCGCACCAGCCGCGCACCGACGCGCAGCTGGCGCAGGCCGCGCGTGGCGGCTACGTGCTGGCCGACGCCGAAGGCGGCAGCCCGGACGTGATCCTGATCGGCACCGGCTCGGAAGTGTCGCTGGCGGTGGAAGCCAAGAAGGTACTCGACGCGGCGGGCCTGAAGACGCGCGTGGTGTCGATGCCGTCGACCGACGTGTTCGATCGCCAGGATGCGGCCTATCGCGAGTCGGTGCTGCCCAAGGCGGTGCGCAAGCGCGTGGCGGTGGAAGCGGGCGTGACCGACTTCTGGCGCAAGTACGTCGGCCTGGATGGTGCGGTGATCGGCCTGGATCGCTTCGGCGCGTCCGCGCCGGCCGGCGAGCTGTACAAGTACTTCGGCATCACCACCGACGCGGTGGTCGAGGCGGCCAAGTCGCTCTGAGCGAACGGCAGCAATGAAGTGGAAAACAGGCCGGGCAATGCCCGGCCTGTTTTTTTTTTGCCAGGCGCGCGTCATTGCCTAGGGATGGTTCCGCGCAGCAGCGGATAGGGATTGATCGCGGTGCCTTCCCACCAGCGCTTGTCCGGGCCGAGCACGAAGATCGCGAAATGCAGGTGAGGTGCGGACGGGCTCGCATTGCCGGTCGAGCCCACGTAGCCGATCACCTGGCCGCGCTTGAGCGGCTGTCCTTCGGCCAGGCCGTCGGCATAGCGCTGCAGATGCGCGTAGTAGTAGGCCAGCTTTCCGTCGGGCTCGAACTGGTAGATCGTCAGGCCACCGCGCGCGCTGTCGAAGAGTTTCTCGACATGGCCATCGGCGACCGCGAATACCGGCGTGCCGGCCGGCGCCATGATGTCGATCGCATCGTGGCTGCGTCCCGCGCTGCGTGAATCGGTGAAGGTGTCGCGCAAGTCTTCACGCCGGATTCCGGCCACCGGTAGCAGCAGACCGTCTACCGTCGCTGTGGACTCAGCCAGGGTTTGCGCTTCGCGGGTTGCCCCGTCATCGGGCGAGGGAGCTGCAAGCGGCGCAGTCTCCGATGGCGCGCGGTTGAATGGTGCGGACTCGGCGCGGTCCAACGACGGTTCCATGGCAGCGCTGGCCGGCGTGCGCGACACCTGCACCAGGTGCAGGGAACCATCGCGCCAGGTGATCGCCACCAGCAGCAGGCCGGCGCATGCGACCAGTGCGAGCAGCATTCGCGGATTCATGAGGTCGGCTCCTGTGGCAGGACGGCAGCGACTGTCATTCCTGCAGGATCACCGGCACGCTCGAATCCACGGCAGCAGCGACCGCCTGCGCATCCCAGTTGGTCAGGCGGATGCAGCCATGCGACTGCTGCTTGCCCACCCCGCGCGGCTCGGGCGTGCCATGGATGCCGTAGTGCGGCTTGGACAGGTCGATCCACACCGTGCCGACCGGATTGTTCGGGCCGGCGGCGAGCGTGGCCTTTTCGTGCGTCGGGTTGGCATCCCAGAACAGCTCGGGGTTGTAGTGGAAGGTCGGGTCCTTGACCACGGTGACGATGCGCCAGTCGCCGATCGGCAACGGATCGTGTTCGCTGCCGGTGGAGGCCGGGTACTGCGCCAGCACGCGTCCGCCGTCGTCGAGCAGGCGCAGCACCGAGTCGCTGCGGTCCACGACCACGCGCGCGGCCTTGGTGGTCGCCGGCGCCGACACGCCAGGCACTTTCAGCACGGTGCCGGCGCGTGCTTCATCCAGGCTGGGGTTGAGCTTGCGCAGCAGCGCCGGGCTGGCATGGAAGCGTTCGCCCAGGGCCTCGGACAACGAGCCGTAGCCGAGCGCGTCGAGCTTGGCCTTGTCCATCGCATCCTTGGGGAGTTCGACATACGGGCCGGCGATGTCGGCAGCCGTCAGCGTGTAGTCGACCAGCGCCGGCGCGGCATCGCGCTCGAGCGCGGCCCAGGTCGCCGTATCGGCCTCGCCGGTAACCGGAAGATCGTTCGAGGCCTGGTAGCCGCGCAATGCGCGCGCCTGATTGGAGCCGACCATGCCATCGATCTCGCCGGGCGAGAAGCGCGCGCGGTCGAGCAGCACCTGCAAACGCAGCAGCGCGCCTTCGCCCTCATGCACACTGCGGTCTTCGGTGGCATCGGCAAGCGCGGCCGGTGCCGCCGACGCAGGCGCGATGGCCGCGGCGCACGACAGGGCAAGCAGGAGACAGGCGGAACGGCGGAAGATCATCGGGCGACTCCGGATCGGGATGTCGCCACGCTGCGCAAGCCGGGTTCGCATTCATGTGAAGGCCTGAGCAGGCCGTTCAGGCAGGTGGAAGCGGCGTGTTCGCCGCCACGGCCGCCGCGCCGGGGTGGGGCTCAGGCGTCGTGCTTGCTGCCGCCGCGGCAGCGCGGAGAGTCGGGGACGTTGGCGTCGGCGGCCCACTCGGCCGGGGTGTAGGTGTGCAGGCCCAAGGCATGGATCGTGGACATCAGTCCGCCCAGCGCGCCGTACACGGCCTGGTGGCGTTGGATCGCACGGCGTCCCTCGAACGCATCGCTGACCAGCACGACCTTGTAGTGGGTCTCCAGGCCGCGGCTGTGCATGTGGCTCTCGTCGAGCACTTCCAGGTATTCGGGCTGGAGGGAGGCCAGGGCCTGGCGGATCTGGTCGGCGCGGGTGCTCATGTCGGGTCCGGGCGGAGACGGCGTGTTCGGTTGACCACAAGATGATGGCGCCGCCGCGCCGGTTCAACCCCCGCGCCGGCCTGGCTTGCGGCTCCCTGAAGCACTGCCGCCGCGTGCAGCGCTGCCCGGCCGGCGCGTGCTTCAATGTGCGCCCCTGCGTCTTCCGGTACCGCTCTGCGCATGTCCCAGGATTCGACCGTCGATCCGGTTCCGGACGCAGGGGAGGGCTGGCTGGCGGCCGTACTGCGCTGGCGCCGCTGGCTGGTGGCTGCCGCGGTGGTCCTGGTCGCCGGGTTGCTCGCGGTCGCGCTGCGCAGCCTGTGGCACGAGATCAGCTACGACGCGGTGGTGGAGGCGATCCGCACCACATCGGGCACCGACATCGGCCTGGCCATGCTGGCGACCCTGGCCAGCTTCGTCGCGCTAAGCGGCTACGACCATTCCTCGCTGCGCTTCGTCGGTGTGCGGCTACCGTGGCGCACCGTCGCCCAGACTTCGTTCATCGCCTACGCGCTGTCCAACACCATCGGCATGGGCGTGTTCACCGGTGGCGCGGTGCGCATGCGCCTGTATGGCGCCGCCGGCGTGGAGGCCGGCAAGATCTCGCGTGCGATCGCGTTCAACACCGTCGCCTTCGGCCTGGGCATCAGCGTGGTCGGTGCGGCCGGCGTGCTGGTCAACGCGTCGGCGATGGGTGCACTGCTGCGCATGCCGGCCTGGCTGCTGCAGGTGTTGTCCGGTGCGGTGTTGCTGATGCTGGCGGTCGCCGTGGCGGTGGACGGCCCGAAGCGTCCACGCTGGGCCGTGAACTGGCCCGCCCGCGGCTTGATCCTGCAGCAGCTGTTGTGGTCGGTGCTGGACATCCTGGCCTCGGCGGCGGTGCTGTGGTTGCTGCTGCCGTCCGGCTCGATCGACTTCCCGGTCTTCGTCGGCTTCTACGCGGCCGCACTGGTGCTGGGCGTGATCAGCCATGTGCCCGGCGGGCTGGGAGTGTTCGAAGCGACCATGCTGGTCGCGCTGCGCGGCCAGGTTGCCCCTGAAGCGCTTGCCGGTGCGCTGGTGCTGTATCGGCTGATCTACTACGTCGTCCCGCTGTTGCTGGCGCTGGCGCTGCTGCTGGCCCACGAGCTGCGCCATGGCGTGGCCGCACCGGTGGCGCAGGCGGCCGCCGGTTTGCTGCCGCGCCTGGTCGCGGCCTATGCGCTGGTGGTGGCGGTGGTTCTGATGGTCTCCGGCGTGACCCCGGCCACCGAGGAGGCGACTGCGGTGCTGTCGGTCAGCGTGCCGCTGCCGCTGGTGGAGGCCTCGCACTTCCTGAGCAGCGTGGCGGGGCTGGCGCTGCTGTTCGTCGCCCGTGGCCTGCTGTCGCGCCTGGACGGGGCCTGGTGGGCGGCGCTGCTGCTGGCCTGCGCGGCGATCGTGCTCGCGCTGCCCAAGGGCCTGGCGTGGTCGGAGATCGCGCTGCTGGCGCCGCTGGTGGTCGCGCTGTTGCTGTCGCGCCGACGCTTCGACCGGCGCGCCTCGGTGCTCGCGGTGCGCTTCACCGGCGGCTGGGTGCTGGCGGTCCTGGCGGTGCTGGCCGCCTTGCTGGTGCTGCTGTTCTTCTCCTACCGCGACGTGGACTACGCGCACCAGCTGTGGTGGCAGTTCGAATTCGACGGCCATGCGCCGCGTTCGCTGCGGGCGATGGTCGGACTGGCGCTGGTGGCGATGGCGTTCTCGCTGCACCAGCTGCTGCGACCCAATGCGCCGGCGCCGGCGCGAGCCAGCGCCGCCGACCTGGCGCGTGCGGCGGCGATCGTGCAGGCGCAGGACTGCGCCGATGCGGGACTGGCGCTGACCGGCGACAAGCGGTTCCTCTTCTCCAGCGCGGGCGGGGCGATGCTGGCCTATGCGCGCCAGGGCCGCAGCTGGGTGTCGCTGTTCGATCCGGCCGGCCCGGAACCGCAACGCCGTGAACTGGTCTGGCGATTCATGGCGCTGGCCAACGATGCCGGTGGCCGCGGCTGCTTCTACCAGGTACGCCCGGACAACCTGCCGCTGTACCTGGATGCGGGCCTGCGCCTGTTCAAACTGGGCGAGTACGCCTCGGTGCCGCTGGCGCAGTTCTCGCTGGAGGGCAAGGCGCGTTCGGGACTGCGCTACAGCGTCAAGCGCGCGGAGCGCGAGGGGCTGGAGTTCGAGGTGGTGCCCGCGTCGGGCGTACCGGCTGTGCTGGAAGAGATGCGTGCGGTGTCAGATGCATGGCTGGGTGCGCATCGCGCGGCGGAAAAGCGTTTCTCCGTCGGTGCATTCGACGATGCCTACGTGCTGCGCCAGCCGGTTGCGCTGGTGCGCCAGCAGGGCCGGCTGGTGGCCTTTGCCACGCTGCTGGAGACTGCCACCGGGGTGGAGGCCAGCATCGACCTGATGCGCCATATCCGGCCGATGCCGTACGGCACGATGGACCTGCTGTTCGTGCAGCTGATGCTGCATTACCGCGAGCGCGGCTGCGCGCGCTTCGGGTTGGGCATGGCGCCGTTGTCGGGCATGGCGACCGGACCGCTGGCGCCGTACTGGCATCGCATCGGTCGTCTTCTGTTTGCGCATGGCGAGGATCTGTACAACTTCCGCGGCCTGCGCGCGTTCAAGGAAAAATTCGATCCGGAGTGGGAGCCGCGTTACCTGGCCACGCCCGGCGGCGTGGCGCCGCTGCTGGTACTGGCCGATATCGCCGCGCTGATCTCCGGCGGACTGAAGGGAGTGGTGGGCAAATGAGCCGAGAGGGTGGCAGCGCGCTGCGGCGTGACGGACGATGGCGGGGACTGTGTCTGGCCGCATGGCTGGCGTGCGTGCCGCTGCTGGCGCAGGCGCAGGAGATCCTCTCGCACGGCCACTTCGAGGAAGTGGCGCTGTACCGCCCGCCAGGCGATGCCGATGCGGTGGTGCTGCTGGTCTCCGGCGAGCGCGGCTGGGATGCGTCGGCCTCGGCGCTCGCGCGCAAGCTGGCCGCCGATGGTGCGCTGGTCGCCGGGATCGATGGCCCGCGCCTGCGTCGCTCGCTGCATGCCGATGGCGGGACATGCGCATTGCCCGCCGGCGATCTGGAGAACCTCTCGCATTACCTGCAAGGCTATGCGCGCCTGCCGACCTATCGACCGCCGTTGCTGGTCGGGCAGGGCGAAGGCGGCGCGTTGGCCTACGCGATGTTGGCCCTGGCCGATCCGGGCACGTTCGCTGGCGCGATCAGCATGGGCTTCGCGCCGCGACTGGATCTGGGCAAGCGGCTGTGCCGCGGCGAGGGCGTGGTGTTCGATGTGCCCGCGGCCGGGCAGGGCGATGCGGTCGTGCTGCGGCCGGTTAAGAAGCTGCCCCAGCCCTGGCTGGTGCTGCAGGGCGACCGCGACACGCGTTTCGACGTGGCCGCTGCGCTCGCGTTCGTGGGTGGCATCAATGGTGCGGCGCTCTCGGTCCTGCCGGGTGTCGATGCCGAGTTGCGCCCGGACAACGGGTCGCCGCGCCTGCGCGCCGCGGTGCGCGAGCTGGCCCGCCGCAGCGCCGCGGTGCCCGAGGTCACCGGCAGCGTCGCCGGCCTGCCGCTGATCGAAGTGCCCGGCCACGCGCCGGGCGACACGTTCGCGATCCTGCTCAGCGGCGATGGCGGCTGGGCCGGGCTGGACAAGAACGTGGCCGCCGCGCTGGTCGCGCGCGGCATTCCGGTGGTGGGCTTCGATTCGCTGCGCTACTTCTGGCAGCCGCGCACGCCGCAAGGCCTGGCCGACGACCTGGCCCGCACCGCCGAACATTACGCCGTGCAATGGCAACTGCCCAAGGTGCTGCTGATCGGCTATTCGCAGGGCGCCGATGTGCTGCCGTTCGCAGTCAACCGCCTGCCGCCCGCCACGCGCGAACGCGTGCAGCGCACCGTGCTGATGGGGCTGGGCGAGCGTGCCGCGTTCGAGTTCCATCTGGACAACTGGATCGGCGGCGACCACGACACCGACCTGCCGATCCTGCCGGAGGCGATGCAGCTGCATGCGGCCGACACACTGTGCATCCGCGGCGAGGGCGAGGACGGATCGCTCTGCCCGAAGCTGGCGCCGCTGCACGCGCGCGAATTGGCTTTACCGGGTGGACATCATTTCGACGGCGACTACGCACGCCTGGCAGCGGCGATCCTGGGTGACACTCCGCCGTCGCCCTAGCGCCTGATTGCTGCGCTCAACGCGCGGTGCGGGCCAGCGCCAGCCGCAGCAGGCGCGCCTCCAGCCACTGGCCCAGTCCTGAAGTCGACTGCAGGCCCATGCGCTCCATCGCCTCGCCATCGTCCACGCCATGGGCACCCGTGAGCGCCTGCACCACCGTGCGCAGCTTGCCGGCCGTGTCCGCGGTGCCTGATTGCAGCCAGGCCAATGCACGCACCAGGCGCTGTTCGACCGGGGTGAAGTCGCTGCCCAGCGGATAGTCGGGCAGGGTGCCATCACTGCGGAACGGCGCCAGCGCCTGACGCAGCTGCTGGGGCGTGTTGCGCTGCCAATGCGCCGGCGCGGCGAAGTCGGCGCGCAGCTTGCGTGCGGACCTGGCGGTGTCGAGCAACGAGGCCTGCCAGCGTGCATCGGCGATGCCGGCCATGGCCACCACGCAGTCTTCGTCGCTGGCATGGCGCAGGTCGGCGATGCCGTATTCGTCTACGTATACGTCGCGCAGGTGGCGCGGAATGGTGGTGTGGCCGTAGTTCCAGCGCACGTTGGATTGCGCTTGCCCGTGCGCGTCGCGCGCCGAGCGGAACATCAGCACCGAGCGCGCATCCTGCAGCGCGTGGGCCATGGCCACGAAGTTGTACTGACCGCCGACGCCGGACACCACGCGCCCGTCCTCCAGCGCATCGGAGACCGCTGCACCCAATGCGGTGGCCATCATGCAGCTGTTGAAGAAGCGCGCATCGCGGCGCTGCAGGCGTTCCAGCCCCTCGTCGCTGCCGTAGATCTGGTTGACCTCGCCGATGCGGCGCATGCCGATCGCCCGGCACTGGTCCTCGGACAGGCCGCGCAACCACGCATAGAAATCCGGCGAGCCCAGGTAGAAGGCGCCATGCAGGTATTCGCCGTCGCGCTCCAGGCGTGCGTGGTCGCCCAGGTTGGCGGTGCCCTCGTCCAGCCGGCGCATCAGCGAGGCATCGTCCACTACCTTGCGCCGGATCACGCCGGTCTCCACCAGGCGCTTGAAGCCCTCGTTGATCATTTCGCTGCAGCCGTACAGGCCGATCTCGAACGGCTCCAGTTCACCGCTTTCGCGCACCGTCGGATGCGATTCCAGTTCCGGATCCAGCGCCGCCAGCACCTGCCGGTAGCGCGCGTTATCGGTGTGGCGCAGCACCAGCGCGTGGCACAGCGCATCGGCCAACGCCCCGATGCCGATCTGCAGGGTGCCGCCGTCGCGTACCAGCGTGCTGGCATACAGGCCGATGGCGTAGTCGGCATCGGCCACCGGTTGCCGCGGCAGGCCGAACAGCTGCGGGTGCGGCCCGGGTGGCTCGATCACCACGTCGAAGAAATCATCCGCCGCCACCGCGCTGCCGCCCAGCCAGGGCAGCTGCGGATCGATCTCGGCCACCAGCAGCGGACGCGGCAAGCCGCGGGCCAGGTGCGCATCGACCGTATCGGCGGTCAGGTCGGTATTGCACGACAGCGAGAGCCGATCGCCGCCGGGTTCGCGCGCGACCTTTTGCATGATCATGTGCAGCTGCCGGGCGGCCAGCGCGTCGGCCACGTGGGTGTAGTTGAGGCTGGCATAGCGCCGCTGGGTCTGCGCCGAATCCAGCAGCGCGCCGGACTGCAGGTAGAACTCCTCGACCTCGATATGCGTCGGCAGCGCATCGCGCTTCATCGCCTGCACGTAGGCCAGGCGCGGGAAGTCCTCGCCGAAATGCCGGGCCAGGAACGGGCGCAGGAAGCGCGCCTGCAGGCCCTTGCCGGGCGAGGGCGGATCCAGCGACAGGGCGGTGTACAGGCGCAGCGGTCGGGACGGGTCGCGCTCGATGCGCGCGTACAGCGCATTGAGCAAGCGGTGCGGCTTGCCCAGACCCAGCGGCGTGGCGGCGCGCAGGTCGGCCGGCAGCCGCGCCAGCAGGTGGTCCAGCGCCGCCTCGATGTCGTTGAAGTGCATGGCCATGCATGAAGCTTAGGGCATCACGGCCGCAGGCCTCGTGGAGGCAGGGGGCCGCGGGCGCGGGGGGTGTTGACAGGGTAAAGATTTACGCTTGTAATCGATCAAGGTTTACACGCGTAAACGGAGAGGGCATGGACACGATCCCGATCAGCGATGCCGAGGCGATGGTGATGGAGGTGCTGTGGCAATCCAGCCCACGCAGTGCCGAGGACGTGATCGCCGCATTGGCCGACAGCACCGGCTGGGCCGAGCCGACGATCAAGACCCTGCTCAACCGCCTGCTCAACAAGGGCGCGATCAGTGCCGACAAGGACGGGCGCCGTTACCTCTACTCGCCGGTCCTGCGGCGCGAGGCCTGGGTGCAGCAGCAGAGCGAGGGCCTGCTGGCGCGCCTGTTCGGCGGCCGGGTCGCGCCGCTGGTGGCGCATTTCAGCGAGCGCGGCCAGCTCTCGCCGGCCGACATCGCCGAGCTCAAGCGCCTGGTCTCCGAACTGGACGACGGCAAGGAGGGCGAGGATGGACGCTGACCTGTCGATGATCCTGGCCGAAGCGACCGTGGCAGCCAGCGCCGCGCTGCTGCTGGTGCTGGCATTGCGTCGTCCGGTGCGTGCGGCGCTGGGTGCGACCGCCGCGTACGCGCTGTGGCTGTGCGTACCGGCCGCGTTGCTGGCGGTATCGCTGCCGCGCGGCGCGGATGCGCCACTGGCACTGCCGATGGCCTGGCAGATCATGCCGGCAGTCCAGGTGACCACGGCAACCGCGCCGCAGCAGGCGTTGGACTGGCCTGCATGGCTGCTCGCGGCATGGCTGGCCGGGGCGTTGGCGTCGGCCGTATTGCTGGCCTGGCAGCAGCAGCGTTTCCGCCGAGGGCTGGGCAGGCTGCAGCGCCGTGGCGATGGCCTGTACCAGTCGGTCACCGCGACCGCCGGCCTGCCTGCGGTCTCTGGCGTGATTCGGCCACGGATCGTGCTGCCGGCCGACTTCGAGCAGCGCTATTCGACCCAGGAACAGGCGCTGGTGCTTCAGCACGAACGCGTGCACGTACGCCGCGGCGACCTGCTGGCCAATGCGCTGGCCGCATTGCTGCGCTGCATGTTCTGGTTCAACCCGCTGCTGCATTTCGCGTTGCATCGCTTCCGCCTGGACCAGGAACTGGCTTGCGATGAGTGGGTAATCGCCCGCAATCCTCGCGCACGCCGCCAGTACGGCGAGGCGATGCTCAAGACCCAGTTCGACGAACTTCCCCTGCCGCTGGGCTGCCACTGGCAGGCGCGGCATCCGATCAAGGAGCGCATCGACATGCTCAAGCGTCCCACCCCTTCGCCCATGCAATGGATGGCAGCCACGTTCCTGGCGCTGGGGCTGAGCGCATCGGCCGGCTATGCGGCCTGGGCGGCGCAGCCGGCGCAGGCGCCTGGTGCGATCGAGGTCGCCGGCCAGCCGGGTTATGCCATCGATGTGCGCATGGACGTGGATGGCAATGCCCGTGCATTCCAGCTTCGCGAGCGCGCGGGCCAACCCTTCGGCATGCGCAGCCAAGACGGAAGGTCGCCGACATGGGAGGCGACATTCACCCTCAAGCCGCTGGATGACCGGCAACAGGTGTGGATCGGCGGCAGCATCCTCGCCGATGGCAAGCCGGTGTCCGACCCGGCGATGGTGGTGGCGCTGGGCCAGGTGGCCCGGATCCAGGTCAGCACGCCGGACGGCGGATCGGTCATCGATCTGGAGCTGACCGTGCGACGGCTGGATGAAGCGCCCGTGGCCGCACCCACGGCCGCCGAACCGGCCACGGACGGTCCAGCCCAGTCGCCCGCCGCGGAGGGACAGGTGGTCGAAGCCTCGCCGCTGTCCACCACGCCTGCACCCAAGTATCCGGTCGAAGCCGCGCGCCAGGGCATCGGTGGCGAAGTGGTGCTCCTGGTCACGGTGGATACCGATGGAAGTGTCCGCGATGCGCAGGTCGAGAAATCCACGCCGCCCGGCGTGTTCGACGCAGCCACGCTGGAGGCGGCGCGCCTATGGCGATTCACTCCCCTCCTGCGCGAAGGCAAACCCGTCCAGGGACAGGTGCGCGTGCCGGTGACCTTCGAGTTGGGGCCTGCGTATCTGGGCGATCCCATCATGGTCGATCACAGCGGAGCGTCGCCTTGAAGGAGAGCGGCATGAGGGGCTCTTGGTCGGGATTCCTGTGGGGCGCATGCGCGGCGCTTGTGATGTGCTTCGCTTGCATCCATTCGACGGGCCTTACAAGCGCGATCGCCAAGCCCGCGGGATTTCCGATGGCGGCCTGGCAGGCCCTGGTCGTCTATGGCGCGGGCGCTTCCCTGCTGGCGTTCCTGTTCGGCTCGACGTTGCTTGCATTGTCTGGAGCCAGGCCGGTGCCGGTAATGCTGGGGTTCTCGGTCGTACTGGTTGCCGTGGCCATCCTCTATGGCCACGGCGCCAGGTTGCTGATGGCGTGGATGGTCGGCGCGTTGCTCGCGTATCCCGCACAGCTGGCATGGCGCCGTCGATCCAGTGGGGCGTAGGTGATGGCTTCCTTCCGATCGCAGTCCGTCCGGGCAAGGATGCTGCTGGCCTCAGGACTCGTGCTGCTCGCCGCCTGCGCCACCCGCACTGCCGGTGTCCAGCAGCGGATGATCGTGCCGGCCGGGACGGCGCGGCACGAGATGGCGGCCAACCAGGCGTTCGTCTATCCGCAGGCGCAAGCCAATGCCGCACCTGTCTTCCCCGCCGGTTACGAGCGCGCCGACCTGGCGCCGACCACGCTCTGCGCCAGGCTCGTGGTGGGCACCGACGGGGCGGTGCGCGATGTGGCATTGCTGGACGAGTCCGGATGCAGCAGTCCCGACGAGCAGCCGCGGCTGGGCGCGGCGGTGCTCGATGCGGTATCGGCCTGGCGCTACGAGCCGGCTGCGTTCTGCGATTACCCCGACGCGGACACGCGCGACCGCGACTGGAACGGCGTCGGCTGCGCCGGGGCGGTGGTGGAAACGCGGCCGGTGGCGGTCACCCTGGCGTACGCGTTCACCTTCGAGGTGCGCAACGGCCGCCAGCGGGTCGGTGCGGCGCGCAAGCAGTGATGCGATGGTGCTTGCGTGGCCGATGCGCAACGAGCGTAGCGCGTGTCGCCATGCGCGCGCCGCGCCTCACTCCAGCACGTGGATCGCATCGGCCAGCCGTCGCACCTCGTCGGGGTGGTGGCTGACGTAGAGCATCGGCAGGCGCACTTCGTCGCGCACGCGCTGCAGGTAGGGGATAAGTTCCTCGCGACGGGCCTGGTCCAGCGCGGTGAGCGGTTCGTCGAACAGCAGGATCGCCGGCTGCGACAGCAGGGCGCGGCCGATCGCCACGCGCTGAGCCTCGCCACCGGACAGGTTGGCCGTGCTCCGCGCCAGCAGCGGGGCGATGCCGAGCAGGTCGACCACCGCATCAAAGCCGAAGCTGGACTGCGCGTCGCCATGGCGGCCGTAGCGCAGGTTCTGGCGCACGTCCAGGTGCGGGAACAGCCGCGCGTCCTGGAACACGTAGCCGATGCGGCGCCGATGCGGCGGCAGGTCGATGCCGCGTGCGCTGTCGTACAGCACGCGGTCGTCGATGCGGATATGCCCGGCCTGCGGGCGCACCAGGCCGGCGATGGCGTTGAGCACGGTGGTCTTGCCGGCACCCGAGCGACCGGCAATGGCGACCACGCGCGCCTGTTCCTCGATGCGCACATGGCGCTGGAAGGCCCCGCGCTGCAGCTGCAGGTCCAGGCTCAGCATGGCCGGCACTCTGTGTGCAGCGGTGCAGGCGTTGTCGGGCGCGGCAGGGTCATTCGTCTTCCTCCGTACCGCGCTGCCGTCGCACCAGCCACTCCGACAGCAGCAGCGCGCCTAGCGAGATCAGCAGCGACACCACCGCCAGACGCCAGATCCCCGACTCGCCGCCGGGCACCTGCATCAGCCCATAGATCGCAGCCGACAGCGTCTGCGTCTCGCCGGGAATGGCCGACACGAACGTGATCGTCGCGCCGAACTCGCCCAATGCCTTGGCGAAGGCCAATGCGACACCAGCGACCAGGCCCGGCCAGGCCAGCGGCAAGGTCACGGTGAGGAACACGCGCCAGGGCGCCGCACCCAGCGTGGCGGCGGCCTGTTCCAGCTTGCGGTCCACGTTCTCGATCGACAGCCGGATCGCGCGCACCATCAGCGGGAAGCCCATCACTGCGCAGGCCAGCGCCGCGCCGGTCCAGCGGAATGCCAGGGTGATCCCCAGCGTGTCGTGCAGCCAGCGGCCCAGCGGCCCCTGGTTGCCGAATATCACCAGCAGCGCGTAGCCCATCACCACCGGCGGCAACACCAGCGGCAGGTGCACCAGTGCATCGAGCAGGGCCTTGCCGGGAAAGCGCTTGCGCGCCAGCAGCCAGGCCACGGCCACGCCCAGCGGCAGGCTGGCGAGCGCGGCGACCACCGCCACCTTCACGCTCAAGGCAATGGCGGTCGTTTCCTCGGGCGAGAACCAGGCCGGCAAGGCGTCGGCTCAGTCGAGCACGTCGAAGCCGCGGCGCTCGAAGATCGCGCGCGCCGCCGGCGAGGACAGCCAGCGCACGAACTCGCCTGCCGAGGCCGGCGCATCGCGCAGCGCGGCGACCGGATACACGATCGGCGGATGGCTGTCGTCGGGGAAGGTCGCCAACACGCGCACGCGCGGCTCGGCCTTCGCATCGGAGGCATAGACGATGCCCAGCGGCGTCTCGCCACGCGCCACCAGCATCAGTGCCGCGCGCACGCTTTCCGACTCGGCCAGGCGCGAGGACACCGTGTCCCACTGGCCCAGCGATTCCAGCGACGCGCGGCCGTACTTGCCGGCCGGCACCGAGGCGGTCTGGCCGATGGCCAGGCGGCCTTCGCCGAGCGCGGCGGCAATCGATCCGGGCTTGGCCAGGTCGAGCTTGGCGGTACTGGCCTGCGGGGCGACCAGCACCAGCCGGTTGCCGAGCAGGTTGTGGCGGCTGCCGACGTCGATCAGGTTGCGCTGCTGCAGGTAGTCCATCCATTCAAGGTCGGCGGAGGCGAACACCTGCGCCGGCGCGCCCTGTTCGATCTGCCGCGCCAGTGCGGAGCTGGCCGCGTAGGACACGCGCACAGGGGTGCCGGTGGCCTGCTGGTAGGCCGCAGCGGCCTCGTCCAGCGATTCCTTGAGGCTGGCCGCGGCGAACACGGTCAGCGCGTTGTCGTCGGCGGCGCGTGCAAGCGGTGCGGTGGCCATGCCGAGCGCAAGCAGCGCGATCGAAAGCAGGCGGGACATCGAGGCGGTCAGCAGGTTCATGTCGTCGTGCTCCGGTGGGGACGGTATTACGGCGAAAGGACGGTGATGCGTTCGATCTGGCGGATGCCACGTGCCGGTCGGCTGTCTTCGGGCACGATCAGTCGCAGCGGTCCGCTGTCGGCCGCCAGCGGCTTGCCGTCGCACTGGTCGACCAGGAACACCTGGCGGTTGCCCAGGCTCGGGTCGAGCTCGCCGAGCGAGAACGTCACCCGGTAGCCGTCGCGTGCGAGCACCTCGACGCGGCGACCGAGCTGGACACCGCCGCGCAGCGGCTCGGCGGGCATCGCGCCGGCCTTGCGCAGCACATCGATCAACGCCACGCCGTTGCAATCCAGAGACTGGCCGTGCGCGCTGGCGGTGACCCGGCTGCGGACGATGCCTTCGCGTGCACCCGCATCCAGCGGGATATCGATCGACGCGACCGGAGCGGGCGTCGGTGCGGCCGGCGCATGCGTGTGCTGGGCGATGGCCGGGACGGCGGCAAGCATCGCCACGGCCAGTGCGATGCAGCGAGGCGCCAAGCCGGCAGGGAAACGCGGGTGGGAATCGCCGGGCATGCGCAGTGCTCCTATCCGTGCGGTTCGAAGGCGGTGTTGAGGACGGAGGCCAGGCGCGCGCCAGCCAGTCGAAGCTGCGCCTGGGCGATGGACAGGTTCGCGTCGACGTAGGCGTCGTCGATCACATGGCCGGCGGGATAGAAGCCCGGTGTTGCCACCACCTTGCAGGACTGTTCGGCCCACAGCTGCGGCGCGCGTGCCGGCAGCGGCGACATCGGCGCAGGCGCGGGCAGGGCTCGCAGCCGCGCCAGCCAGGCGTCTTCGCCCAGGCCTTGCGCGTTGAGCATGCCGCTGTCCCACAGCGAGTGCAGGTTGGTGCCCTTGCCGCGCCAGTTGACCTGGTAGTCGTTGCCACCGCGGTCTTCGGCGTGGCCGGCATGCAGCGGCTGGTGCACATCGCCGACGAAGTGGACCACGAATTTAAGCGCCTGCCGGCGTTCGGCATCGCTGCGTTTCGGGTCGGCCAGGATCGCGGTCTGCGCCTGGATCGCGGCGACCACGCAGTCGCCATTGGGGCAGTTGCGGTCCGCGTCGAACGCGCAGCCCGGATCGCCGATGTTGACGTAATGCCAGCGCGCCGACTTCTTGCCCAGCTCCGGATCGTTGCTGCGCAGTCCGTCGGCCCAGTTGGCCACGCCGGCCAGGGTCGGATCGGCTTCGCCCTGGAGCAGGCGGGCGATGCCGGCGCGAGCTTGCGGGCTCAGGTCGTCATCGGCCAGGCGCGCGACCAGGCGATGGCCAAGGGGGCCCCAGGCCTGGGCGGGCAGGGCAATGGCCAGTGACAGAAAAATCGCCAGCGCCGCCCGCCAACGAGGCAGGCGGCGAAGCGGGACATGGACGGAGGGATGCGACGGGTAGGCCATGCCGGCACTTTAACCGAACGGCCCGCGGCCCCCACCGCACCCGCCGCATCCTCCGAAGGTCGAACCTGTGACTCAGAACTTCATGACATAGGCGGCGCCGTACACCAGCGGATCGATGTTGGCCGTGCCCAGGCGCGCGCCGTCGACGGTGACGCGGCTGTCGATGTCGATCCAGCGCACGTCGACGCGGATGGCGGCCTTCTCGCTGACGCGGAAGTCCAGGCCCGCATGCGCGGCCAGGCCCCAGGAATCGCCCAGCTTCAGGTTGGCGCCTTCCAGCGCGCCGCGGGTGTCTTCGCTGAAGAACGTGGTGTAGTTCAGGCCTACGCCGACCAGCGGCGAGACCACGCCCTTGTCGTTGAAGTGGTACTGCAGGGAGAAGGTCGGCGGCAGGTGCTTGGTGCTGCCGACCCGGCCGACGCCCTTGACCGAGATGTCGTGCTGGAACGGCCAGGCCGCCAGCACTTCCAGGCCCAGGTTGTCGCGCAGGAAGTATTCGAAGGTCAGGCTCGGCTTGGCATCGCTGTTGATCGACAGGGGCAGGGTGCCGCCGGCCAGGGTGCCGTTGTCCGACTTCGGGTCGACCTGGTGCACGCCCAGGCCCAGGGTCCAGTCGCCAGCGGACTGGGCGAAGGCGGGGGCGGCAGCGACGGCCAGGCCGGCGGCGAACAGGGCGGGGAGGAGCTTCTGTTTCATGGGCAACGCTCTTTGCGTGTGGAGGTCGGCGCCAGTTTCCCGCCGGTGCGCGGCGCACGCCTTGATCGCAGTCAAGACGGGGCGGACGGCCCATGGGCGGGTGCTAGAATGGCCACCTCGTTTTGACCCGTTCAGCCCTTTCAGTCTTTTCCACCACGGGCCGCGCGCGCCGCGGCGTCAGGAGTCCTCAGCAATGGCGATCAAGGTTGGCATCAACGGCTTCGGCCGCATCGGCCGCAACGTGCTGCGTTCGGCGGTGCAGAATTTCGGCAACGACATCGAGATCGTGGCGATCAACGACCTGCTCGAGCCGGACTACCTGGCCTACATGCTGCAGTACGACTCCGTGCACGGCCGCTTCAAGGGCGACGTCAAGGTCGAAGGCAACACCCTGGTCATCAACGGCAAGAAGATCCGCCTGACCCAGGAGCGCGATCCGGCCGCGCTGAAGTGGGACGAGGTCGGCGCCGAAGTCGTCATCGAATCCACCGGCCTGTTCCTGGACAAGGCCACCGCGCAGAAGCACCTGGACGCCGGCGCGAAGAAGGTGATCCTGTCGGCGCCGTCCAAGGACGACACGCCGATGTTCGTCTTCGGCGTCAACCACGAGACCTACGCCGGCCAGGCGATCGTCTCCAACGCCTCGTGCACCACCAACTGCCTGGCGCCGCTGGCCAAGGTCATCAACGACAAGTGGGGCATCAAGCGCGGCCTGATGACCACCGTGCATGCGGCCACCGCGACCCAGAAGACCGTCGACGGCCCGAGCAACAAGGACTGGCGCGGCGGCCGCGGCATCCTGGAGAACATCATCCCGTCCTCGACCGGTGCGGCCAAGGCGGTCGGCGTGGTGATCCCGGCGCTGAACAAGAAGCTGACCGGCATGAGCTTCCGCGTGCCGACCTCGGACGTGTCGGTGGTCGACCTGACCGCCGAGCTCGAGAACCCGGCCAGCTACGAAGAGATCAAGGCCGAGATCAAGGCGCAGAGCGAAGGCGCGCTGAAGGGCATCCTGGGCTACACCGAGGACAAGGTCGTGGCCACCGATTTCCGCGGCGACACCCGCACCTCGATCTTCGACGCCGACGCCGGCATCGCCCTGGATCCGACCTTCGTCAAGCTGGTGGCCTGGTACGACAACGAGTGGGGCTACTCCAACAAGTGCCTGGAGATGGTCCGCGTCGTCGCCGGCAAGTAAGTCGCGCGGCATCCGGAACACGGCGCGCTGCAGGCGCGCCGGCTTCATCGAAAAGCCCCCTGGGATCCCGGGGGGCTTTTTTCATGTGCGCTCGTTATCGGAACGCAAGCGGCCGCACATCGGACAAGCGCCCGCGACGCGCGGCGTGAAGTGATCCGACAGGCACGGGAAGGTGTTCGATGCCTGCCCGCAAGTGTTTTTGACCCGCGTTCAAGTGTTTTTGACTCATGCGTAAGTCTTTTTGACTCACCGCCAAGCCAGAAAGGCTTGCCACTGGGTCATTGCGCTTCATGCATGAGCGTTTGCGGCTTGAGCGAAGGCGGTCCAGGCGCATGCGCAACCATCAGGCACTGGCGCGCAAGTGTTTTTGACTAATGCATGAGTCTTTTTGACTTGCCGGTGAGCCATGCCGGCCTACCGGCAAGTCATTGGCGCATTCGCATGGGTCATTGCGGCTTGCCCGCCATTGCCGCAGGCCGGCGTGGTGGGCGGCAAGCGGCGCGGACGGGAGGCGGCGCGCATGCGTTGGGGCTGGAGCCGAAGGTCCCAGGCCCCGGGGGCGCCTTGCAAAGCGCGCGCGCATCGCCGACGCTGCCGGCGCCATGCCGGCAAGGATTGGGCCGGCGACCGCTGCAGACGTAACGGTACGGGGGACGAATGGACGGACTGGTGGGGATCGCGGTACTGGTCGGACTGGCCTTGCTGGCCATGCCGGTCGTGCTGGTCATGGCGTTGCTTTCACTTTCCTCGCTGAAGGCGCGGGTCGCCGCGCTGGAAGCTGCCCTGGCGGCATTGCGCCAGGCCCAGTCCGCGGCCCCGGCGCCGCAGGCCGCCACTGCCCGCGCCGCGCCGTCGCAGGTCGCACCTGTCGCCGCTGACGTGGCAGAACCGGCCGCACCCACCCTGGCCGAGCTGATGCGCGCGCAGGCGCCGTCCGCGCCTCCCGCCGCGCCGCGTCCAGTCGCCGAATCGGCGCCGCCACCGGCGTCGGTGGTCGCTTCGAACGCTGCGTCCACGGACGAGCCGGCCGCATCGGCGGCGGCGACGAGCATGCCGCCGCCGCTGCCGCCGCCGCCGCGCGTGCAGTATCCGCGGCCGGAGCCGGCGCCCGATCATGCGGATGCCTTGCTGCGCACGATCAAGCGCTGGTTCACCGTCGGCAACGTGCCAGTCAAGATCGGCATGCTGGTGCTGCTGGCCGGCGTGGCCGCGCTGCTCAAGTACGCCAGCGACCAGGGCCTGTTCGTGCTGCCGCTGGAGCTGCGCCTGGCCGGCGTGGCCGCCGCCGCGCTGGCTGCGCTGGGCTTCGCCTGGCGCCGTCGCGACAGCAACCGCGTGTTCGCGCTGAGCCTGCAGGGCGGTGCGATCGGCGTGCTGCTGCTGACCGTGTATGCGGCGTTCAAGCTCTATGGCGTGCTGCCGGCCGGCGCGGCATTCGCGCTGAGCGTGGTGCTGGTGGCCGGCATGGGCCTGCTGGCGGTGCTGCAGGATGCCAAGGCGCTGGCGGTGTTCGCGCTGCTGGCCGGTTTCCTGGCTCCCCTGTGGCTGTCCACCGGCAGCGGCAACCACGTGGCGCTGTTCTCCTATTACGCGCTGATCAACGCGGCGATCGTGGCGATCGCCTGGTTCCGTTCCTGGCGGATCCTCAACCTGCTCGGTTTCGCCTTCACCTTCGGCATCGGCAGCCTGTGGGGCGCCAGTGGCTACGACGCGGGAAAGTACGCCACTACCCAGCCGTTCCTGCTGCTGTTCTTCGCCTTCTACCTGGTCGTGCCGATCCTGTTCGCGCGACGCCAGCCCGAAGGCCGGCGCGACCTGGTCGACGGTTGCCTGGTGTTCGGCACGCCGCTGGTGGCGTTCACGATGCAGGCCGGGCTGATGGACAGCATCATGCCCGAGGGCATCCGCATGCCGCTGGCGCTGTGCGCGCTGGGCCTGGGCGTGCTGTACGCGGTGCTGGCCTGGGCGTTGCTGCGCCGCGCCGGTTACCGGGTGCTGGGCCAGTCGCACGCAATCCTTGCCGTGGGTTTCGCCACGCTGGCCGTGCCGCTGGCCTTGTCGGCGCGGGCCACCGCCAGCGTGTTCGCGCTGGAAGGCGCCGGGCTGGTCTGGCTGGGCCTGCGCCAGCGGCGCGGATTGCCGGTGTTCACCGGCAGCGCGCTGCAACTGCTGGCCGCATGCGCATTGCTGCTCGGCGCGGTTGACGATGCGTCCGGCGACGCGCGCGCGCTGCTCAATCCCACCGCCATGGGTGCGCTGCTGATCGCGCTGGCCGGCCTGGCCAGCGCCTGGGCCGCGCGCCTGCATGGGGCGACCACGCGTGCGCTGGCGTTCTACCTGTGGGGGCTGGCCTGGTGGTTCGGCAACGGCCTCAACGAGATCGACCGCTTCGTCGATCCGGAACTGCGCGTGGACGTGGTACTGGCCTTCACCGTGTTCACCGCCTGGCTGGCGGCCGAGATCCATCGCCTGCGCCCGTCGCGCGCGCTGGCGCTGACGGTGTCGGCGGCCTTCGTGCTGGTCCTGCCGATGGCGCTGTGGCAGGACGCGGCGCATGCGCATCCGTTCGGCGGCAGCGGCGGCCTGCTGGCCTGGCTCGTGTTCGCGGTACTTGGACTGCGCAGCCTGTGGTGCCTGCGCGAGGACGAGGCCATGGCGGCCGGCGGCGCGCAGTTCGCCTGGTGGCTGGCCTGGCCGCTGGCGCTGTCGTTGTGGGCCGGATGGTGGAGCGGGCAGGCGAGCCTGGCCGATGGCTGGCAGATCGCGCTGACCGCACTGCCGTGGCTGGTGCTGGCCGCGCTGGCGCTGTGGCGCTGGGACTGGCTGTCGTTCCCGCGCGGCGAGGCGGCCGATGCGCTGCGTGCGCCGTTGCTGCATGCGGTGTTCGCAGTGATCGCGGTGGGCTGGCTGATGGTGCTGCCGCAGGCCGCGCCGTCGGCGCCGCTGCCGTGGCTGCCGCTGCTCAACCCGGCCGAGCTGGCGCAGCTGCTGGCGCTGGCGCTGGGGGCGGCCTGGTTGTGGTCGGACCAGGCGCCGGCGGAACTGCAGCGTATGCGTACCGGCGTGCTGGCGCTGGGCGGTTTCCTGCTGCTGAGCACGAGCACGCTGCGCGGTGTGCACCACTGGGGCGGCATCGCATGGGATCACGGCCTGCTGTCGAGCAGCCTGGCCCAGACCAGCCTGACGGTGGTGTGGAGCGTGCTGGGCGTGATCGGCTGGATCAGCGGTTCCCGTCGCAGCCGCCGCGGCCTGTGGCTGGCCGGTGCGGTGCTGATGGGCGTGGTCCTGGCCAAGCTGCTGCTGGTCGATCGCCAGCACCTGGGCGGCATGCTCGGCATCGTGTCGTTCATCGCCTACGGCGTGCTGTGCACCATCGTCGGCTACCTGGCGCCCGCACCGCCGCGCACGGCCGAGGCATCGCCGGAGGAATCACGCGCATGAGGTCGGTCGGATGACAATCGCGGCAACACGTATCCCGGGCGCACGCGTTGCCGGCTGGCTGCTGGTGCTGCTGTCGGCGTCGGTATCGGCCGTGGCCATTGCCGGTACCCGCGACGACTATGCGCGGCAGTGGCCGCTGACCCTGGGCCAGGACGAAAGCGGCGCCTATCGGGTACTGCTGGACGAGGCGGTGTATCGCAGCGCCAGCGAGGCCTCGCTGGCCGATGTGGACGTGTTCAACGCGCAAGGCCAGCCGCTGCCGGCCGCGCTGCTGTCGCCGGCGCAGCCGCTGGCGCAGGCGCCGCGCACGCTGGCATTGCCCTGGTTCCCGTTGCCGTCGCTGGATCCTGCGGCCGGCGGCGGCGACCTGCGCCTGGTCGCCGAACGCGACGAGGACGGTGGCATCGTCCGCATCGAGGCGGGTGTGCAGCCGCGCGATGGCGCGGCCTCGGCACCGGGGAAGTGGCTGGTCGATGCCAGTCGCCTGCGCGAACCGGTGCGCGCGCTGCTGCTGGAATGGGAGCGGCCGCGCGAGTCGCTGCAGGCCCGCTACCGGGTCGAGGGCAGCAACGACCTGCGCCAGTGGCGCACGCTCAACGAAGGCACCACGCTGCTGGACCTGGAGCGCGGCGGCGAACGACTGCGCCAGGGCCGGATCGAACTGGACGGCCAGGCGCGCTACCTGCGGCTGCTGCCGTTGCGCCCGGCACCGGTACCGGTGCTGACCGGCGTGGTCGCCGAGCTGGCGCCGCCACCGCCGCAGGTGCGCTGGGAATGGGTGGAGATCGAAGGCCAGCATCGCAGCGAGGGCGGTCGCGACTTTTTCGAGTTCGAGCTGCCTGGACGTTTCCCGGTCGAACGCGCCGACGTGCGCCTGCCCGGCAACAACGCGGTCGAATGGACCCTGCACAGCCGTGAGCGCGGCGATGCGTCGTGGATCTGGCGCGCCGGCCCGTGGATGGCGTTCCAGGTCGGCGATGGCGGTGGCCAGGCCAGCCAGTCCGATCCGCGGCCCTTGGCGACGGTGGTCCGCGACCGTCATTGGCGACTGGGTGCGGGCAGCGCGGTCGGCACGCAGGCGCCGGTGCTGCGCCTGGGCTATCGCCCGGAGGTGATGGTGTTCCTGGCCCAGGGCGAACCGCCGTACGCGCTGGCCGCCGGCAGCGCCAATGCCCGCCGTGCCGATGCGCCGATCCCGGCATTGCTGGACGCCCTGCGCCGCCAGCGTGGCGCGGGCTGGCAGCCTGCGCCTGCCTACCTGGCCCAGGCGCCGGAGGAACTGGCCGGCGAGCGTGCGTTGAAGCCGCAGCGGCACATCGACTGGAAGAGCCTGCTGCTGTGGTCGTTGCTGGTCGGCGGCGCGCTGCTGGTCGCCGCGCTGGGCCTGAGCCTGCTGCGCCAGCGGCCTCCCGTCGACTGACCCGCGTTTGCCGTGCCGGCGCATGGGCGGGACAATGCCGCCTCGCGCCTGCGCGGCTGCCTTGCCGGGCGATCAGTCGCCGACATGGCCACGCCATGGATGGCCGCTGATCTCCTCACTCACTTCACTCGAAAGAATAGCGAGCCCCCTATGTCCATCGTCCGCATGACTGACCTCGACCTTGCCGGCAAGCGCGTGCTGATCCGGCAAGACCTCAACGTCCCCATCGAGAACGGAAACATCACCTCCGAGCAGCGCATCACCGCTTCGGTGCCGACGCTCAAGCTGGCGCTGGAGAAGGGCGCGGCGGTGATGGTGACCTCGCACCTGGGCCGGCCGAAGGAAGGGGTGTGGAGCCAGGACGATTCGCTGGCGCCGGTCGCCGCGCGCCTGTCGCAGTTGCTGGGCGTGGACGTGCCGCTGGTGCGCGACTGGGTCGACGGCGTGGAAGTGAAGCCGGGCCAGGTCGTTCTGCTGGAGAACTGCCGCATGAACGTGGGCGAGGGCAAGGACGAGGAGTCGTTGTCGAAGAGGTACGCCGCGCTGTGCGATGTGTTCGTGATGGATGCCTTCGGCACCGCGCACCGCGCCCAGGCCTCCACCCATGGCGTGATCCGCTTCGCTCCGGTCGCCGCCGGCGGCCCGCTGCTGATGGCCGAGCTCGACGCGCTGGACAAGGCGCTGGCCAGCCCGGCGCGGCCGCTGCTGGCGATCGTGGCCGGCAGCAAGGTCTCCACCAAGCTCGAGCTGCTCACCAGCCTGGTCGGCAAGGTCGACCAGCTGATCGTCGGCGGCGGCATCGCCAACACCTTCCTGGCCGCCACCGGCCATCCGGTCGGCAAGTCGCTGTACGAACCGGACCTGCTCGACACCGCCCGCCAGATCCTGGCCGATGCCAAGGCACGCGGCGCCGACATTCCGCTGCCCAGCGACGTGGTAGTGGCCAAGGCGTTCTCCGCCGATGCGGAAGCCACGATCAAGCCGGTCGGCGAAGTCGCCGACGACGACCTGATCCTGGACATCGGCCCGCAGACCGCAGCGCGTTACGCAGTGCTGATCGGCGATGCGGGCACGGTGGTATGGAACGGTCCGGTCGGCGTGTTCGAGTTCAAGGCCTTCGAGCGTGGCACCGAGGCGGTGGCACGCGCGATCGCGCAGTCCAAGGCGTTCTCCATCGCCGGCGGCGGCGACACGCTGGCGGCCGTGGACAAGTTCGGCATCGAAGCCCAGGTCAGCTACATCTCCACCGGTGGCGGCGCGTTCCTCGAGTTCCTCGAGGGCAAGACCCTGCCGGCGGTGGCGGCGCTGGACGCACGCGGCGGCTGACGCGGTTGCGCGACGCAAGCCTGCGTCGCGCACACGCATGCCAGGCGGCCGATCGCAGGATCGGTCGCCTTTCTTTTTCTCTGCTTTTGTCCGGAGCGTGCCTGTCGCGATGCGCGTTGCGGCAGCGCGATCAGCGGTGGAAGTCGCCTGCCGCTTCGGGCTGGTAGCGAACGGCCTTGACCCGCAGCTTCAGGCTGCGGCCGCCCGGTGCTTCCCAGTCGATCGACTGGCCGACCGACAGGCCCAGCAGTGCGCTGCCCACCGGCGCGAGCACCGAAACGCGCCCGCGCTCGACGTCGGCTTCGTTCGGGTACACCAGGGTCAGGATGTGGTCTTCGCCGTTGAGGATGTCCTCGCACTCCACGCGCGAGTGCATGGTCACCACGTCGGCCGGCACGCGCTCGGGCGGCAGCACTTCGGCGCGGTTGAGCTCGTCCATCAGCGCGATCGCGGCAGGATGGCGGCTGAGCACGGGCGAATCGAGCAGGGCTTCGAGCCGGGCAAGGTCGCGGCTGGAAATGATCAGGGGGGGCGGCAGGCCGCTGGGCTGGTCGGACATGGTGTTCCTCTTTCTGGGTTAAGTGCGCATCACGCGCATGAAGAAAAGGCGGCGCGTTTCCGCGTCCGCCTGGGGTCTCTGGGTTGTGGTGAAACCGTAGCCCGGAATGCCGGGCGTTTCAACCTTGAGCGGCTCGGTGGACCGCCTTTGTTCAGCCCCAGTCGCTGCGTGGCGGCGGGGCCGAGGCGGCCTGCTGTGCAGGTGCTGTCACGTCATCGCCGGGTGCGAGCAATCCGGCCGGCAGGTCGCCGAAAACCTGTGCCAGGCGATCCAGGAAACCGGCCATCGCCGAACTGCGCCGCCAGACCATGGCAATGCTGCGGCTGGGGTGCGAATCGGTGAAGCGCAACAGGTGGATGTTGTCCGAACGCGCCACCGGTGGCTTGACCGCCAGCGTCGGCAGCAAGGTCACCCCGACGTTGGCCGCGACCATCTGCCGCAGCGTCTCCAGGCTGGTGGCGCGGAACTCGGTTTTCTCGTGCGCGCCGGACAGCCGGCACACATCGAGCGCCTGCTCGCGCAGGCAGTGGCCGTCTTCCAGCAGCAGCAGGCGCTGGTCGGCCAGTTCGTCCAGGGTCAACGCCTGGCGCTTGGCCAGCGGATGGTTTTCCGGCACCGCCAGTACGAAGGGTTCCTCGAACAGGAACTCCGCGTGCAGCTGTTCGTCGTGCACGGGCAGGGCCAGCACCGCCGCGTCGAGCTTGCCGTCGCGCAGGCGCGAGAGCAGCTCGTCGCTCTTCTCCTCCACCAGCAGCAGTTCCAGCTGCGGGAAGCGCGCGCGCACGCGCGGCACCACGTGCGGCAGCAGGTACGGCGCCAGGGTGGGGAAGATGCCCAGGCGCACCGTGCCCGCTTCCGGATCCTGGCTGCGCCGTGCGGCTTCCTTCATCTGCTCGACCTCGGCCACGATCCGCCGCGCGCGCTCGGCGGCCTCGCGCCCGGCGGGCGTGAGCATCACCTTGCGCGGTGCGCGTTCGACCAGCGGCACGCCCAGCTCGTCCTCGAGCTTGCGGATCTGGGTGGACAGCGTTGGCTGGCTGACATAGCAGGCCGCAGCGGCGCGACCGAAATGCTTGTGGTCGGCCAGAGCCACCAGGTACTTCAGGTCACGCAGGTTCATTGCCGGTCGCCCTCCCGGAATGCGCGTCGGTAGTGGCCCGCTTCACGGACGGGACACCGGGCCCACTCTACCCGTGTCACGGCGGGCTGTGGGCCGCGCGTGTCCGCGGCGCGTTCATGCGGCTTCGGCGACCGCTTCGGCCTTGGGCGCCGAACTGCGGATCAGGTGGTCGAAGGCGGCCAGTGCGGCCTTGGAGCCTTCGCCCATCGCGATAACGATCTGCTTGTACGGCACGGTGGTGCAGTCGCCGGCGGCGAACACGCCCGGCACGCTGGTCTGGCCGCGGTCGTCGACGATGATCTCCCCGCGCGGGCTCAGCGCGACGGTGCCCTTGAGCCATTCGGTATTGGGCAGCAGGCCGATCTGGACGAACACGCCTTCCAGGTCGATCCGGTGCGAATCGTGGCCTACGCGGTCGGTGTAGACCAGGCCGTTGACGCGCTGGCCGTCGCCGAGCACCTCGGTGGTCTGCGCGCTGGTGATCACCCGCACGTTGGGCAGGCTGCGCAACTTGCGCTGCAGGACTTCGTCGGCGCGCAGCGCGCCGTCGAATTCGATCACGGTGACATGGCTGACGATGCCGGCCAGGTCGATCGCCGCTTCCACGCCGGAGTTGCCGCCGCCGATCACCGCCACGCGCTTGCCCTTGAACAGCGGGCCGTCGCAGTGCGGGCAGTACGCCACGCCCTTGTTGCGGTACTCGTTCTCGCCGGGCACGTTCATCTGCCGCCAGCGCGCGCCGGTGGACAGTACGACGGACCTGGACTTCAGCGACGCCCCATTGTCGAGCTTGATCTCGACCAGGCCATCGTCGCCGGCCGGCACCAGCGCGGTGGCGCGCTGCAGGTTCATCACGTCCACCTCGTACTCGCGCACGTGCTGCTCCAGCGCCGCGGCCAGCTTGGGGCCTTCGGTGTGCGGTACGGAGATGAAGTTCTCGATCGACATGGTGTCCAGCACCTGGCCGCCGAAGCGCTCGGCCGCCACACCGGTGCGGATGCCCTTGCGTGCGGCGTAGATCGCCGCGGCCGCGCCTGCCGGACCGCCGCCGACGACGAGCACGTCGAACGCGGACTTCTTCGCGATCTTCTCGGCCTCGCGCTTGTGCGCGCCGGTATCGAGCTTGGCGACGATCTCCTCCAGGCCCATGCGGCCGGCGGCGAACATCTGCCCGTTGAGGAAAATGGTCGGCACCGACATCACCTGGCGGCCTTCGACCTCGTCCTGGAACAGCGCGCCGTCGATGGCCACGTGCTTGATCTTCGGATTCAGCACCGCCATCAGGTTCAGCGCCTGGACCACGTCCGGGCAGTTCTGGCACGACAGCGAGAAGTAGGTTTCGAACACGAACTCGCCGTCCAGCGACTTCACCTGCTCGATCACCTCGGTCGCGGCCTTGGACGGATGCCCGCCGACCTGCAGCAAAGCCAGCACCAGCGAGGTGAACTCGTGGCCCATCGGCAGACCGGCAAAGGCCAGCGAGATCTCCTGGCCGGGACTGGTCACGGCGAACGAGGGCGCGCGCTGGGCGCCGTCGCGGCGCACTTCCAGGCTGACCTTGGGCGAGAGCGCTTCGATGTCCTGCAGCAGTTCGAGCATCTCGCCCGAGCTGGCGCCGTCGTCGAGCGAGGCAACCAGGTGCACCGGGCGGGTGAGGCGTTCCAGGTAGGCCTGGAGCTGGGTCTTGAGGCTGGCATCCAACATGGTGCGACTCCTTGGGGGGAGGGATGGATCGGCAGTGGCGGGCATGGCTGCCCGTTGCGTGCCCGGCGAGCCGGACACGGTGCTGCGTAGGAGTGGAAGGAAACCGACGCGACCTGCGTGGCGTGCCGCGATGGGCGGCGGCGGCGTGGGGAGCGATGGCTTCCGTCCACTCCCACCCCCGTCGAGCGACGGGGATGGGGTGGTGGTGCTTATCCGTCCCGCCGGCAGGCAGGACGGACAGGCACGGGCGGCGTTAGATCTTGCCGACCAGGTCCAGCGACGGAGCGATGGTCTGGGCGCCTTCCTTCCACTTGGCCGGGCAGACCTGGCCGGGGTTGGCGGCGACGAACTGGGCAGCCTTGAGCTTGCGCAGGGTCTCGGCGACGTCGCGGGCGATCGCGTTGTCGTGGATTTCCAGGGTCTTGATCACGCCTTCCGGGTTGATGATGAAGGTGCCGCGCAGGGCCAGGCCTTCTTCCGGAATGTGCACGCCGAAGGCGTTGGTCAGCTGGTGGGTCGGGTCGCCGACCAGCGGGAACTGGGCCTTGCCCACCGCCGGGGAGGTCTCGTGCCACACCTTGTGCGAGAAGTGCGTGTCGGTGGTCACGATGTAGACCTCGGCACCGGCCTTCTGGAACTCGGCGTAGTTGTTGGCGGCGTCCTCGACCTCGGTCGGGCAATTGAAGGTGAAGGCGGCCGGCATGAAGATCAGGACCGACCACTTGCCCTTGAGGCTGGCGTCGGTGACTTCGATGAACTCGCCGTTCTGGAAGGCAGTGGCCTTGAACGGCTTGACCGCGGTGTTGATCAGGGACATGGGGAGGTCCTTTCTGGTTGGGTGGAAGGGGACGGCGATCATGCTAGGCCGCTTCGATAGGCAGATCAAATCGATTAAAGGGATTAAATAGATAGGCTGTGACTATCAAAATTCAAGATGTGCTCTTTGGTGCACCGCGACAGGCATTGGCAGGACATGGCCGCCTGGTCCATCGTTGCGCCCCCACCAGGCTGCCCCGAATGACCTCGCGCCCATGAGCCTTGAGCCGGAAATCCGCGTCGACGCGCTGCTGCGCGAGTCCTCCGCCCGGATCGGGCGCGAGGACGCCGAGCCGCTGCTGATCCATGCCCTGAAGGTCGACCGGGCCTGGCTGTTCGCCCATGCCACCGACCCGGTGGCCGCCGAGGCGGCCGCGCGGGTGCGTGCCCTGGTCGAGCGGCGTGCCGCCGGCGAACCGGTGGCCTACCTGACCGGCCACCGCGGCTTCTGGACCCTGGACCTGGAAGTCACCCCCGACACACTGATCCCGCGCCCGGAGACCGAGCTGCTGGTGGAGCTGGCGCTGGCGCGGATCGGCCCGGACGAGCCGGCGCGGATCGCCGACCTGGGCACCGGTAGCGGCGCGATCGCCCTGGCCCTGGCCAGCGAGCGGCCGGTGGCGGTGGTGGTGGCGACCGACGTCAGCAAGGACACGCTGGCCGTGGCGGTGCGCAACGCGCAGGCGCACGCGCTGGACAACGTCTGGTTCCGCCGCGGCGACTGGTGCCGGGCGCTGGGCCACGACCGCTTCGACCTGATCGCCAGCAATCCGCCGTACATCGCCCAGGGCGATCCGCATCTGGAGCAGGGCGACCTGCGCCACGAACCCGACCGCGCGCTGGCCTCCGGCAGCGACGGGCTCGATGCGATCCGCACGATCGTCCTGGATGCGCCGAGGCACCTGGTGCCCGGCGGCTGGCTGCTGCTGGAACATGGGCTCGACCAGGGCCCGGCAATCCGCGCGCTGCTGGAACAGGTCGGCATGGTCGAGGTGGCGACCGAGCGCGACCTGGAGCAGCGCGACCGCGTCACCCTCGGGCGCCTGCCCCTCTAAAGCGGCGGCTCGCGCGTAAACCGCCGAAGGCGTGCATCGCAGGCCCCGACGCGGACGAAACTGCCCGGGCCGATACAATGCGGGCTGTTACCCGTCGCAAGGACCTGCGCATGCGCACGCTCTATCCCGAGATCGAACCGTTCGACACCGGCACCCTGAAGGTCGACGGCCGCCACGAGCTCTACTACGAGCAGTGCGGCAATCCGTCCGGCAAGCCGGTGGTGCTCCTGCACGGCGGTCCCGGCGGTGGCTCCAGCGCGAAGATGCGGCGTTTCCACGATCCGGCCAAGTACCGCATCGTGCTGTTCGACCAGCGCGGCGCCGGTCGTTCCACCCCGCATGCCGACCTGGTCGACAACACCACCTGGGACCTGGTCGCCGACATCGAGAAACTGCGCGGGAAGCTGGGCATCGGGCAGTGGCAGGTGTTCGGCGGCAGCTGGGGCTCGACCCTGGCGCTGGCCTATGCGCAGACCCATCCGCAGCGCGTCAGCGAGCTGGTTCTGCGCGGCATCTTCATGCTGCGCCGCTGGGAGCTGGAGTGGTTCTACCAGGAAGGCGCCAACCGCCTGTTCCCGGATGCGTGGGAGCACTACCTGGCCGCGATTCCGCCGGTGGAGCGCCACGACCTGATCTCCGCGTTCCATCGCCGCCTGACCAGCGAGGACGAGGCGACCCGACTGGACGCGGCGCGCGCGTGGAGCGTGTGGGAAGGGGCGACCAGCTTCCTGCACGTTGACGATGACTTCGTGAACAGCCACCAGGATCCGCGCTTCGCCTTGGCATTCGCGCGCATCGAGAACCACTACTTCGTCAACGGCGGTTTCTTCGAGGTCGAGGACCAGCTGCTGCGCGACGTGCACCGCATCGCCGGCATTCCCGGCGTCATCGTGCACGGCCGCTATGACGTGGTCTGCCCGCTGCAGAGCGCCTGGGAGCTGCACAGGGCGTGGCCGGCGTCGACGCTGGCGATCACTCCGGCGTCGGGGCATTCGGCGTTCGAGCCGGAGAACATCGACGCGCTGGTGCGCGCGACCGACCGCTTCGCCTGAGCAGGAAAACGCGCGCCGCATTGGCGGCGCGCAGGCCGGTGCGTGATCAGCCGCCTGAAGGCGGCGTGGTCGCCGGTGTGCTGGCGGGCGTGGCGGCAGGCGCGGCAGGCAGGGCCTGCGTGGCCGGCTGCTCGGGCGGCAGTTCGGCCGGCACCGGCTGCGGATACGGCAGCACCGGGAACAGCGTCGGTTGCGCTTCGGTCGCCGCGGACGGCTTCACCGGCCGGTCGATGTTCTCGGGCAGGAAGCGCTCGAGCACCGAGAAGAAGCGCTTGTAGAAACCCGGGTCCTGCAGCGTCTCGCTGGCGACCTTGACCAGCGAATCGTCGCTGGAGCCGATCGGCAGGGACAGCGAACCCAGCGCGCTCACGCCCACGCTGGCGTTGGTGTTGCTCTTGCGCAGCGCGTAGCGGTCCTGCACGGCGTTGACGAAGACCAGGGTCTGCTGGTCGCCGCGGGTCTGCGGCATGCACACCGCGCGGAACTCCACCTGCTCGTGGCTTTCTTCCTGCTGGAAGTACTTGCGCGCCTCGACCACATCGGTCTCCGCACGCGCGACCACGAAGCCCTGGCTCAGCAGCGCGCGGCGCGCGGCCTCGCAGGTCTGCGCCGGCGAATGGTCGAAGCTGCGCGAATAGGTATTGGACGAATCGAACGCCTCGTAGGCGCTCGGGGTCGATTTGGTGCCGCCGCCCATCGAACAGGCACCGAGCGTGGCGACCAGCAGCGTTGGCAGGAGTATCGGACGTGGCGCGAGCATCGTTTGCATCATGTGAAGAGGAGCCGGCCGAGTATGCCGGATCGATGCGCCCCAGCACGACCCGTGACTGGTACCGTTTACAGTGCCGCCGGTCACGGATTCATTCGCCGGTCAGGCTGCGCCCATCGAATGCGCCAGCGGCGGCAGCAATCGCGCCAGGCGCATGGCCCAGCCGAGCTGGCCGGCCTCGTCGGCGATCAGGTCCTGGCGGATCTCCAGTTCTACGTGCGGCAGGCCGCGTGATTCACCGTGCACAGGGATGGCGTAGTCGCTGGTATCGCTGACCGCATACGGCTGGTTGTCGCCCACCACCAGGTCGCCTTCGGTCAGCAGCGCGTCGCGCAAGGCGTGCGCCAGGCGCGCGTCGCGGTGATAGAGCACGCCGCAATGCCACGGGCGAGCCACGCCGGCCATCGCCGGGGTGAAGCTGTGCAGGGTCACCAGCAGGGTCGGGCGCTGCGCGTCACCACGCTGGTCGAGCGCTTGCACGATCGTGTCGTGGTAGGGCCGGAAGATCTCGCGCACGCGTGCGGCGCGCGCCTGCGCGGGCAGCGCGGCGTTGGCCGGCACGGAGGTGCCGTCGCTGGCCTGCACGATCAGGGTCGGCGAATCCAGCGGCCGGTTGCAGTCGATCACCAGCCGCGAATAGGTCTGCAGGATCGTCCAGGCATCGAGCATCGAGGCCAGGTGCCGGGCCACGCCGGCGATGCCGATATCCCAGCCGATGTGGCGGTCGATCTCGCCCGGCGGCAGGCCCAGGTCGCCCAGCGCGCGTGGGATCGCCTGGCCGGCATGGTCGGCGGTGAACAGCCACGGCGAGGCGCCGTGCGGATTGATCAGTTCGAAAGGGGGCAGGTCGCCGGGTTGCAGCAACGGCCCTGGTCCCGGTGCGTCAGCTGCCACGCGGCGTCCCGTCGAGGTTGTGGTCGATCATCCACAGGCCGGCCCAGAGCTTTGCGTCGAGCTCGAAGCCTTCTTCCAGCTTGCGCGCCAGCCAGGCGGCGGCCCGCGCGCGCGGCACCTCGTGCACGGTGATGTCCTCGCTGGCATCGCCGCCGCCGGCACCGACCTTGCGCAGGCCGGTGGCACGGACGAAGGCGATCTTCTCGCTGCTGGCGCCGGAGGAGGTCGGGCCGATCATCAGCACCTGGGCGTGGTCGGCGGTCCAGCCGGTCTCTTCTTCCAGTTCGCGGATCGAGGACTGCTCGATCGACTCGCCGGCATCGATGTCGCCGACCAGGCCGGCCGGCATCTCGATCGTGCGCGCCTGCAGCGGAACGCGGAACTGCTCGACGAACAGCACGTGGTCGTCGGGCGTGACCGCGATGATGATCGCGGCCAGTCCACCGGCATGCGTGCGCTCGGAGTATTCCCAGGTGCCGCGCACCACCATGCGCTGGTAGCGGCCTTCGTAGACGGTGCGGGGTTCGTCGGTGCGGTGCGCGCGGGCGACGGTCGGATCGATGTGGGAGTCGTCGGTCATGGGCCCATGCTAAGCCGGAAGCGATGACGGTTGCGCGTGGCCGCCATCGGCATCCAGGCCGGCGGCCGCGCGCATGCGGCGCCGGGTCATCGGGCCGAAGCGCAGCGTGGCGGCCAGGGCGTCGATCATTTCCGGGTCGGCTTCCGCTCGCATGGCGACCGGGCCGTCGTAGCCCAGCGGCGCATCGCAGGCGATGGTGGTCAGCTGTCGCCACAGCAGGGCGTGTTCGCGCTGCTCGCGCAGCCGCACCGCGACCTGGGCCGCGCCGCGCAGGCGCAGGAAGGCGACTTCTTCGACTCGTTCCAGCAGCGTGTCCAGGCTGCCGAAATGGGCCAGCAGGATCGCAGCGGTCTTGGCGCCCACGCCACCGACGCCGGGGATGTTGTCGACCGCATCGCCGGTCAGGGCCAGGTAGTCGGCGATCTGGTGGGCGTGCACGCCGTGGCGTGCCTTCACTCCGGCCGCATCCCAGCGCTGGGCGCGGGCGTAGTCCCACTGCTCGTCATGGTCGCCGAGCAATTGCGACAGGTCCTTGTCGGCCGAGACGATCACCCCGCGGTAGCCGGCCGGGCGGGCGCGCAACAGGGCGCTGCCGATCAGGTCGTCGGCTTCGTAGTCGCGGTCGGCCAGCACCGCCAGCCCCAACGCGGCGCACAGCGCCTTGCAGTGCGCGAACTGGCGGCGCAGTTCCTCCGGCGCCGGTTCGCGGTTGGCCTTGTAGGCCGGGTAGAGGCGGTTGCGAAAGCAGCTGTCCAGCGCCTCGTCGAAGGCGATGGCGATATGCGCCGGGCGCTCGCGCTCGAGCAGGTCGAGCAGGAAGCGTGCGAAGCCGTGCACGGCGTTGGTCGGCCAGCCGTGTGCGTCGCGGAACTCGTCGGGCATCGAATGCCAGGCGCGGAACACGTACAGGCTTGCGTCGACCAGGTGCAGCGTCGGGCGTGCAGCGTCGGGCGCCGGTGCGGGCGTGTCCGGGTTCACGGAGCCCAGTCCGTCAGCAGCCCCTGCGGATCGGGGCGGTCGCGCTCGGGAACCTCCTGCTGCGCGGTGCCGATGTGGACGAAGCCGACGATCCGTTCGCCGGCGGCCAGCCCCAGCGCACGCGCCACTTCGGCGTCGTAGGCCATCCAGGCGGTCAGCCATTGCGCGCCGAAGCCCAGCGCCTGGGCGGCCTGGAGCAGGGCGAAGCAGACGCAGCCGGCGGTCAGCAGTTGCTCCTGCTCGGGCACCTTGTGTCCGGACTGGATGCGGGCCACGACCGCGACTACGACCGGCGCATGCGAGAAGCGCTGGCGGTCCTTCTCCACGGCATGCGGCGGGGCTTGCGGGTCGCGCTGCAGCGCGCGCTGGGCCAGGAATGCGCCGAGCGCGTGGCGATGGTCGCCGGCGATGCGCAGGAACCGGAACGGCACCAGCTTGCCGTGGTCGGGGACGCGCACGGCCGATTCCAGCATGCGCAGCAGGGTCGGCTCGTCCGGTCCGGGTTCGCCCAGCTGCATGGATGGCACCGAGCGGCGCTGGTCCAAGGCTTGCAGGGCTGAAAGTGTGCGCATAATCTCAAATCGCTCAAGTCCGGCCGAGGCGAGCCGTAAGGTGGGAAGTATAGGTTCCCGCCTCGCATGCCTCGGGACAGGGACGGACCTGGCCTGCACAAGCGGTTCATGTGCGCGCCTTAAATTCACAGGCCGATGCAGACACCGCCTTTCGTAGACGAGCTACCCAGCCGCAACCCTGACCTGCTGAACCGGGTCAGGGAAGACATCCTGTTGCCGCTGGCCGACGCGTTCGCCGCCGAGCTGGATCGGGTGGGCGGCGGCCTGTTCCAGCTCGCCGACAAGGCGCCGCCGAGCACGCAGAAGGAATACCTGGATGCGATCGCCGAGCTCAAGCGCGACCGCGAATCGTTGATTGCCCGCTTCCGCGCCCACCTGGCCAAGGCCTGGCAGTCGCTGGAGGCAGGCCGGCCGATGTCGGTGGAACGGACCCTGGCCCGCGGCAACGACCTGACCCTGGTGGCCGACACCGAACTGGAAGTGCGGCTGGCGGTGCGCAACCTGGCCGGCGCCATCCAGCAGGCATGGCGTCCGGAGCTGATGCGGCTGGATCGCTACCTGGGCTTCATCGCCGGTGGCCTGCGCCTGGGCAGCGACAGCAACCCGATCGGCCCCGAGCACCTGGGCGTGGCGGTCTACGCCGCATTCTCGGCCACCGCCATGGCCCCGCGCGCGCAGCTGGCGGCGGTACGCCTGTGCGAGCCGGGCATGGTCGAACAGGTAGGCGGGCTGTATGTGGGCCTGGAGCGGCAGCTGCTGAGCGTGGCCCGCGACGTGGGCATGCCCGAAGGACGCGCGCGCCGGCGCGGCATTCCCGGGCAGTCCGACGCGGTGCGCGACAGCGCGGACTGGATCTCGCGATTCTTCAGCCAGTGGCAGGGTGGCGGTCGAGCGCCGGCTGCGGCCCACGTGATCGACGTGCATGCACGCGCCGGGCACGAGCTGCTGCCGGCCGAGCTGCACCGCCTGCTGGAGGGTGCACGCGCAGCCGAGGACGCCGTAGCCGACGGCAAGCGCGCGCTGTCCCAGCGCGAACTGGCCTCATCGCTTTCGCTGTTGCAGACCACCGCCCATGCCGGCTTCGACGAGATCGACCGCGGCGGCGACCTGCGCGCCGGATTGCGCCGGGAGATGCAGGCGCATGCGGCCATGCTCGGCATCGATCCCGGATCGGTGCGCATGGAGCCGGCCGACGCCGACACCCTGGACCTGGTGGCGATGCTGTTCCAGCAGATGCTGGCGCAGTCGCAGCTGCGCGCGGACCTGCGACCGGTGCTGGGGCAATTGCTGGTACCGGTGGCCAAGGTCGCGCTGCAGGATCCGCGCCTGTTCGTGCGCGACAGCCATCCGGTGCGTCGCCTGTTGAACATGCTGGCCGACGCCTGCGACGGCAATCCGGGCGAGACCGCCGCCGAGTTGGCGCTGCTGGCGCAGGTGCAGGCGGTGGCCGCGCGCGTGGCCCAGGATTTCGACGAGCACCTGGGCGTGTTCCTGCAGGCCGAATCGGAGTTCGGCGCCTATTTTGAGCAGTACCGGCGCCGGGTTGAGATCGCCGAGCGGCGTGCCGCCGAACTGCAGCGTGCCGAGGACCGTCGCGTCGCCGCGCGCACCCTGGCTGCCGACGCGCTCGATGCACGGCTGAGCTCGCGCCAGCTGCCGCCGGTGCTGGAGGGTTTCCTGCGGCGGCCGTGGCTCCAGCACCTGGAGCGGGTCAACCTGCGCGAGGGCACTGCCGACGGTGCCGGCACGGCGGCCGCCCTGGCCCTGGCCGATGGCCTGCTGGCGGCGTGCGCCGCGCCGGCCAGTCGCGATGAAGCGTGGCTGGATGGGCAGCGCCCGGCGCTGCAGCGCATCTACGCCGAAGCCGGACTGGCCGCCGCAGCGGCCGAGACGGCCACGGCCACCTTGCTGGACGTGCTGCGCGGCCTGCAGGCGGCCGACCTGCCCGCGCCGGAGTTGCCGCCGGCCCCCGCCGCGCCGCCGGCGCCCGAGGAGGACGTGGCCTCGCCGCTGCCGGAGGAAGCCCCCGAGCAGTTGGGCTTCGACATGGAGACCGCCGAATACTTCCAGTCGCTGCCGCTGGGCACGTGGCTGGACTTCGTCGACCGGCTCGGCCAGGTCCAGCCGGGCAAACTGGCCTGGGTCAGCCCGATCTCGGGCCGGCGCATGTTCGTGAACCGGCGCGGCTCCCGATTCTGCGTCGCCTCGCCCGAACAGCTCGCCGCCATGGTCCGCCTGGGCCGGCTGCGCCTGCACCGGGACGAGGACGCTTTCTATAGCGCGATGCAGTCGGTGGTCGATTTCCTGGACATGCCGGCGGCCGCCGCGTGACCCGCAGCGTCGGTATTTGCCCCACCGCGTCGGGAAATGCAGACTGGATCACGGTCGCCTGCGCGGCGACCCCCTAGGATGCAAGGGCGGCAAGTGGGGAGCCGCATCCCCCTTCGTTCCCCCGAGTCCGCGCGGGAGTTGCGCGCATGAGCCCGACCCAGCACAACCCGAATCACCACCACGCCCGCGATCCCATCCTCCTTGCGATGGTGCGCGATGCGTTCCTGCCGCCGTTGGGCGACGCGTTCGCCGCCTCGGTGGCGCGCTACGACGACGTCCTGTTCGATCGCGCCGAGCGCGCCGGCGGTTCGCAGCTGCTGTTCCTGGATGGCATGCGCGAGCTGCGCCGCCGCCGCGAGGAGATCGCGGCGCGTTTCCGCAGCCAGCTGGCCCTGGCCTGGCACTCGCTGGATGCCGGCTCGCCGCTGTCGGCCGAGGCCGCCCTGTCCAGCCAGGCCACCGGCCTGAGCCTGGTGGCCGAACACGAACTGGAATCCCGCCTGGCCGTGCGCAACCTGGCCAGCGTGGTCCTGCGCGACTGCAAGCCGGTGCTGGCGCGGCTGGACCGCCGCCTGGGCTGGGTCGCCGGCGGGCTGGAACTGGATGCCGACAGCAACCCGATCGGCCCCGAGCACATCGGCGTGGCCGTGCACGAGGCCTTCGCCACCTCCGAGCTGGCGCCGGAAGTGCGCCTGGTCCTGATCAAGCTGTGCGAGCGCGACCTGGCCGGCACCGTGGCCAAGCTGTACGAGGCGCTGGACCTGCGCCTGGTGCGCGAAGGCGTGCTGCCCGGCGCACCTGCTGGCGCACGCGCGCCGCGGCCGATGCGCGATCCGGCGCAGGCGTCCAACTACGGCAACTGGGGCGAGGGCGCCGGCGACGAGCGTTCGCCCGCCTGGGCCGAGCGCTTCATGCAGCGCTGGCAGGAAACCCGCGGCGCCATGCAGCACAACGGCTTCGACGCACCGGAAGGTGCGGGCGGCCCGGCCGGTGCGGGCGGTTCGCTGCTCGATGCGCTGCACCAGCTGTTGCAGCAGAGCCGCGAAATGCGCGGCGGTGCCGAGGAAGTCGCCGGTGGCGTGCATGCGGCGCAGGCTGCGCAGCGCCCGCTGAGCCAGCGCGAGATGCTGTCGGTGCTGTCGCTGCTGCAGGCCACGCCCAACGCGGCGTTGAGCGCGGCGATCGGCGATGAGCAGGAGTCGCTGTCGCAGCGGCTCAAGAGCGAAGTGCTTTCCAATGCCAGCCAGCTGGGCATGGATCCGACCAGCACGCGCCTGGATCCCAAGGACGAGGACGCGATCGACCTGGTCGGCATGCTGTTCGACGTGCTGCTGGACGAACGCGACCTGGCCGGACGTCCGCGCGAACTGATCGGCCGCCTGGTCGTCCCGTTCGTGAAGGTGGCGCTGCTGGACCGGCGCATGTTCGTGCAGAAGACCCACCCGGCCCGCCGCCTGCTCAACGCGCTGGCCGAAGCCTGCGAGGGCAACCAGGGCGAGAGCGCGGCCGAGCGCACGCTGCTGGCCAAGGTCGAGGAGATCATTCACCGGCTGGTGGCCGAGTTCAACGAGAACCTGGCCATCTTCATGACGCTGGAGGAGGAGTTCCGCGACTTCCTCGAGCAGCATCGCCGCCGCATCGAGATCACCGAGCGTCGCGCCGCGGAGATCCAGCGTGGCCAGGAGCGCCTGGAGCTGGCCCGCAGCCGCGCCGAGTTCGAGCTGGCCTCGCGACTGGACGGGCGTCAGCTGCCGCAGGCGGTGGCCGAGTTCCTGCGCAACCCGTGGCAGCACCACATCACCCTGGCGCTGCTGCGCGAGGGCGAGGTCGGCGATGTTTTCGTCGAATCGCTGGAGCTGGCCGACGGCGTGCTGGAAGAGGTCTCCGAAGCGCAACGCAACATCGTCGGCAAGCTGTGGCTGCAGAACTGGCAGCCGGGCCTGCGCAAGGTGTTCTCCAGCGTCGGCCTGCATGGCGATGCAGCCGATGCGGCCATCGGCGCGCTGCACGACACCCTGCAGGCGGTCGCCGATTCGCGTCCGGAACTGGAGAAGCCGCTGCCGGAACTGCCGGCCGTGTCGCTGCCTCAGCCCGTTCCGGTCGAGCGCAGCGCGATCGAGCTGGTCGCCGGCACCGACACCCTGGACTTCGACAACGCCGACGCCGACCGCATCCGCAAGCTGCCGGTGGGCACCTGGCTGGACTTCGTCGACCGGGACGGCCGCGTGCAGGCGGGCAAGCTGTCCTGGATCAGCCCGATTTCCTCGCGCCTGCTGTTCGTCAACCGCCGCGGCGTGCGCTTCTGCGTGGCTTCGCCGGAAGAGCTGGCGGTGATGGTGCGCCTAGGTCGCCTGCGCACGCACGTGGCCGACGACGGCGCCTTCGACAGCGCGATGCAGGGCGTGATCGAGCGCCTGGACATTCCGGCGGTGCAGGAAGCGGTCACCCTGCATTGAGCCGAGGCAACGCGGCGCCCGGCGCCGCGTCGTGCCCGCAAGCGCCGCGCATCGCGCGGCGGATCATCAATCCCTTCCCATGCCGCCCCGCGCGGCCGTGGCCATCGCCTGCGATACGGATGAAACCATTGCCCGGACGCCGGCAGGCGCGCCCGGTTTGCTAGCATCGCCGCTCGGTCCGCATCTGGGCGAGGGGCGCATGTCGGTGCAAGTGCTGGTGCTGAAGGAATCGGCCGCGGGCGAGAAGCGCGTGTCGGCCACGCCGGAAACGGTGAAGAAGCTCGTCGCCGCCGGCGCGCAGGTGCGCGTGGAGGCCGGAGCCGGGCTGCGGGCCGGCATCACCGACCAGGCCTATCTCGATGCGGGCGCGCAGTTGGCAGCCGCCGATGCGCGCGCGGCCGCCGACCTGGTGCTGTGCGTGCAGCCGCCCACGCCCGCCGATATCGGCGTGTTGAAGCCCGGCGCCACGCTGGTCGGCGTACTGCATCCGCAGGCCGATGAAGCGCGCGCTGCAGCCCTGCAGGCGCGCGGCATCCGCGCCTTCCCGCTGGAAAAGCTGCCGCGCACCACGCGCGCGCAGGCGATGGACGTGCTCAGCTCGCAGGCCGGCATGGCCGGCTACAAGGCGGTGCTGATCGCCGCACAGCTGGCGCCGCGCTTCTTCCCGATGCTGACCACCGCGGCCGGCACGATCCGTCCGTCCAAGGTGCTCATCGTCGGCGCCGGCGTGGCCGGATTGCAGGCGATCGCCACCGCGCGCCGACTTGGCGCGCAGGTGGAAGGTTTCGACGTGCGGCCGGAAACCCGCGAGCAGATCGAATCGCTGGGCGGCAAGTTCCTGGACCTGGGCGTGAGCGCGGCCGGCGAAGGCGGCTATGCGCGCCAGCTCACCGAGGAAGAGCGCGCCGAACAGCAGCGTCGCCTGGCCGACCATCTCAAGGGCATCGATGTGGTGGTCTGCACCGCCGCCGTGCCGGGTCGTCCGGCACCGAAGATCGTGACTGCGACGATGGTCGCCGGCATGAAGCCGGGCAGCGTGATCGTCGACCTGGCCGCCGAGACCGGCGGCAACTGCGAGCTCACCCGCCCGGGCGAAACGGTGGAGCAGGGCGGGGTGACCATCGATGGTCCGCTCGACCTGGCCAGCATGGGCGCGGTGCACGCCAGCGAAATGTATGCGCGCAACGTCTACAACTTTGCCGCGCTGTTCCTGAAGGACGGCGCGCTGTCGTTCGACTGGAACGACGAGCTGCTGGCCAAGACCGTCTGGCCTGCGGCGCCGGTGGCCGAGGCCGCGACGGGCTGATCAAGGCAGCCTGATCCAATCAGGAAGATCGAAGCCGCCCGGTTGCGGGCGGCTTTACAGAAGTACTTCAACGCGCCGGCGGCGGTGGCGGATCCTTCGGCGGATGGCTCTGCAGCCACTGCTGGCGCTGCTCGGGCGTCATCTTCGACCAGCTCTCGCGGAACGCGCGGCGCTGCTCGGGCGACATGTCGCGGGTCTGGTCGAAGATCGCCCGCGCCCGCTCGCGCTCCTCCGGGTTCATCTGTTCGAAGCGGCGCACGCCGCGCCGAGCCCGCTCGCGCTCCTCCGGCGGCATCGATTTCCAGCGCTTGGCGTGGTCGTACATCCGCACGCGCTCGTCGGGCGACGAGTTCCAGCGCTCGCGCAGCGGTGCGATCAGCACTTCGCGTTGTTCGGCGCTGAGCTGGTCCCAGGCCGGCAGCGTGGCGGCCGACGGCGCGGGCGTCGTCGTCTTGGCCGTCGACGGCGCGACAGGCGTCTTGGACGCAGGCGTGGTGGCCTGCGCGAACGCCACCGCAGGCAGCAGCAGGGCGATCAGGCAGGCGGTCAGGCGAAGCTTCATGGCGTTACTCCATTGCCAGTGCGGTGGCGTCGGCAGAATCCAGCCACAGGTAGAACCCCGGATCTTCCTGCAGCGACTGGACCGGATCGGTCGCGGTCGCGGTGGTGACCGCTGCAGCGACAGCCACCGTCGGCGCCGGGGAGTTCGGGGCGACAGTCGGTGTCGGACCGCCCGGGCGCAGCACGACCGCCAGCGCCAGGCTTGCGGCCAGCGCGCCGCCGGCCAGCCAGGGTGTCAACGCCGGCCGTCGGCGCGGCGCATCGGCGGCAGTGGCCGTGCGGCGCGCATCGCGCAGGCGCGCCAGCGTGCGGGGCGAGACCTGGGCCAGCGCCTGGGCGTGCAGTTGCCGGGCGTGGTGGTCCAGGGGCGTGTGTTCGTCGGGGTTGGGGATGGTCGTCACAGGACGTCCTCCAGTTGCGATTGCAAAGCCTGTCGCGCACGCGACAGGTGGGTCTTGACCGAGCCTTCCGAGCAGCCCATCACCTGGGCGGTGGTGGCCACGTCGAGCTCTTCGAATATGCGCAGGGTGAATGCCTCGCGCTGCCGCGCCGGCAATGCGCGCAATGCGGCCACCAGGCGCGCATACGACTGACGCTGTTCGTGGGCCTGCGCCGGGCCCGCGCCCGGGTCGGCCCAGTCGATGCTGGCGTCCTCGGCGTGCGGCAGGTCGCCGGACGGGCGCAGCCAGCGCAGTCGGAAGCCCGCGCGCCGCTGCATGTCGATCATGCGCCGGCGCAGGATGCTCCAGAACAGCGGCGTCCATTCGCCGGCCGGGCGCTCGCGATAGACGAGCATCTTCATCATCGCGTCCTGCACCGCGTCCAGCGCGTCGTCGTGGTGGCGCAGGCCGGCCTCGGCGAAGCGGAACGCGCGCGGGCCGATGTCGGCCAGGAACGCGTCCAGCGACGCCCATACGGGCGTCGCTTGCGTTTCCCAGCTCGGATCCAGGGGCGCGGTCACCAGCACAGCTTAGCCGCGCGCGTCCCAGCGGCGCTCGAACCTGTCGCCGCGACGGTCCCAGCGACGGTCGGCACGGTCGCCCTTGCGGTCCAGCGATGCGTCGATGCGCTCTCCGCGCAGGTCCAGCCGGTCGGCCAGGCGCGGGTGGCCCTGCCGGTCGGCGACGGTCGAGGCGCGGTCGTAACGGCGTTCGGCCACGTCGCCCCGGTGGTCCAGGCGGGCATCGATGCGCTCGCCCTTTCGATCCAGGCGGACGTCGACGCGGTCGCCGCGGTCGCCGGCCAGGGCGGCGCCGGACAGGCCCAGCAGCAGGAGGGCGGACAGCACAGGCAGGTCACGATGCTTCATGGGATTCCTCCGGTGGCGGTGGGTGGTACGCCACAGGAAACGCATGCAGATGCAACTGGTTGACCGGGCTGTGTGATGTTCAGGCAGCGGTTATCATCCGGCGGGGCGCCGTGCCCGGGGAGTGAGGCGGTAATGAACGACGGTTTCGTTGCGCTGTACATCTTCATGCTGGCGGCCATCGCCGGCCACGTCATCATCTCGCGGGTGCCGGTGATCCTGCATACGCCGCTGATGTCCGGCTCCAACTTCATCCACGGCATCGTCCTGATCGGCGCGATGGTCGTGCTCGGCCACGCCGACACCACGCTGGAGAAGGCGATCGGCTTCATCGCCGTGGTCCTGGGCGCGGGCAACGCCGCCGGCGGCTACGTGGTGACCGAGCGCATGCTGGAGATGTTCAAGAGCAGCAAGAAGCCGCCGGCCAAGGGCAGCGGCAAGTGAGCGCCAATGGCGCGACGGCGGGCACCGGCTGGCGCAGTCCGCGCAAGCTGTTCCATGCCGCAAGCTACCTGCAGTACCCGTTCATGGCGCTGGCGTGCTTCTACGTGATCCGGCCGTACTTCACCGGCTTCGCCACGATCTTCGCCGACTTCAACCTGGCCCTGCTGCATGCGGGCGTGGCGATCGGGTTCTCCTCGCTGCAGGATCCGACCACCACGCAGAACGAAGTCTCGCGCAAGGTCTGGGAAGACCCGCGCAAGGGCAGCTGGGCGATCGGGATCATCGCTGCGATCGTGGTGCTGGCGCTGGGCGGCGGACTGGCCGGCCTGTATATGGCCGACGACTCGCCGTGGTCGCAGGTGGCCATGGGGCTGGTCGGTTTGGGGCTGGGCATGTTCGGGCTGCTGAAGACGGCGATCGAGATGTTCGAGAACCATCGACTGGACAGGAACCCGTCGCGCGCTGCAGGCGCGGCGCATCCGTCGCGCGTTGAGCGCGCGACGCAACCGGGGGAAAACGCATGATCGGTGGGGCATTGGATTTGCGCACGTGGTTCGTCGGCGCCAGCTACCTGGTCGCCGCCACGCTGTTCCTGCTGGGCCTGCAGCGGATGGCCTCGCCGGCCACCGCGCGCAGCGGCATCCACTGGGCCGGCTGGGGCATGCTGATCGCCACCGCAGCGACGTTCCTGCTGCCGGGCCTGCACAACATGCCGCTGATCGTGACCGCGCTGGTGCTGGGCACGGTGGCCGCATGGATCTCCGGCAAGAAGGTCGCGATCACCGACATGCCGCAGATGGTCGCCCTCTACAACGGCATGGGCGGCGGTTCGGCGGCAGCCATCGGTGCGGTGGAACTGCTGAGGTTCTCGGCGGCCGCGCACAGCGGCGCGCTCGGGCCCGACGGCCTGCCGCCGCATCCGGGCACGGTGGTGCTGGTGCTGGCGGTGTTGGGTTCGGCGATCGGCGCGGTATCGCTGTCCGGTTCGATCATCGCCTGGGCCAAGCTCGATGGCCGGCTCGACAAGCGCGTGGTGTTCCCCGGGCAGCAGGCGTTCAACCTGCTGGTCGCCGTGGCGATGGCCGTGCTGGGCGTGTGGGCCGGCGTGACCCTTGAGGTGTGGGCGATCGTCGCGTTCTTCGTGGTCGCACTGGCGCTTGGCGTGCTGATGACCTTGCCGATCGGCGGCGCGGACATGCCGGTGGTGATCTCGCTGTACAACGCGTTCACCGGCCTGGCGGTGGCGTTCGAAGGTTACGTGCTGGGTAACGAGGCGCTGATCATCGCCGGCATGATGGTCGGCGCGGCCGGCATCCTGCTGACCCGTCTGATGGCCAAGGCCATGAACCGCAAGATCACCGGCGTGCTGTTCGGCAGCTTCGGTGGCGGTGGCCAGCAACAGGAGATCAGCGGCGCGCAGAAGCCGATCGAGGCCGGTGACGTCGCCGCGATGATGGCCTACGCCGAGCGCGTGGTGATCGTGCCCGGCTATGGCCTGGCCGTGGCCCAGGCCCAGCACAAGATCTGGGAACTGGCGCAGCGCCTGATGGACCGCGGGGTGAAAGTGAAGTTCGCCATCCACCCGGTCGCCGGGCGCATGCCCGGGCACATGAACGTGCTGCTGGCCGAAGCCGGCGTGCCGTACGACCTCATTGCCGACATGGACGACATCAACCCGGAGTTTCCGAACACCGATGTGTCCCTGGTGATCGGCGCCAACGACGTCGTCAATCCGGTGGCCAAGACCGATCCGGCCAGCCCGATCTACGGTATGCCGATCCTGGACGTGGTCGAGTCGAAGAACACCATCGTGATCAAGCGCGGCAAGGGCACGGGTTTCGCCGGCATCGAGAACGCGCTGTTCTACGCCGACAACACCCGCATGCTCTACGGCGATGGCGCGGAAATGGCCAGCGCGCTGGTCAGCGAGCTCAAGGCGCTGGACGGCGGCGGGCACTGAGCAGGCGCGCGCGAGCGCGACTCACGGCAGCGGGGCAGCGCCCCGCTGCCGGCGGGAATTGCCAGGGTGGGCAGTCGTGCCCACTCGCTCATGACTGTCAGGCAGCCAATGAAACCTCGAGTCATCTTCATCGACGTGGATGACACCCTGGTCCGCTCGTTCGGATCCAAGCGCATCCCGATGCCGCCTGTCATCGCCCGCGTCCGAGAGCTGCATCGGCAGGGCGATACCCTCTACCTGTGGAGTTCCGGCGGGGCCGACTACGCTCGCGCCTCGGCGGTCGAGCTGGGGATCGAAGACTGCTTCGCGGGCTTCCTGCCCAAGCCGGATGTATATCTGGACGACCAGGAAGTGACCGAGTGGCGCTACTGCAGGCACGTGCTTCCGGGCAACGCCGGCGAGGCCTGATCGTCCAGTCGAGCAGGACCGGCCTGGCCGGTCGGATCAATCAGCGCGCGATCCGCAGCGCCAGCAGCGGCGCGGCGACCAGGCACAGCACGTCGATCCAGGTATTGGCCAGGCGCGCCAGGGTCCACACGTAGAACGCGCCCATCTTCGGCGCCGCTTCCCAGGGCGCCAGGCCCATCTGCGCGCCGATGTGGCCGGATACGGCCAGCCACTGCACCGCAACGATCATCAGCACGGTGGCCGCCACCGCGGTCAGCCGGCGCGGCCAGCCGGACGGCATGCCGCCCAGGCGCAGCATCCAGGCCGCCTCCAGCGCGGCCAGCAGGGCCACCCAGCCGTGCTGGAGCCCGGTGGCCAGGGCCAGCGAGCTCCACGCCACCACCAGGGTGGTGCTGCCCAGCAGGAGCATGAACGGCCACAGCCAGCGCGGGGCGCGTTGTGGGGCGTGCGTCGGGCGGGGCGGGGCGGGCGGCATTCGGGCTCCGGGCAGGGCGGCCAAGGATACGCGTTGCCCGCATCGGCTAGAATGCCGCGCCCGCCCCCAGGTCCTACCGTCGGTCGTGCGCCCGCCCTGCCTTGTGCAGGCGGCCGGCGCGCCCCATATCGGCTCCATGTACTCCCGTAGCAGCGAACCCGTCCGTTTCGAGCGCGATTGCGCCGCCGTCATGGTGCCGCAGGGCGAAGCCGTGACCCTGCCCGCCGGCAGCGTCGGCTACATCACCCAGGGCCTTGGCGGCAGCTACACGGTGTTCGTGGAGGGCAACCTGTTCCGCATCGCGGGCAAGGATGCCGACGCGATCGGCAAGGAATCCCCGCCCGAGCTGGAGCTGCCGGCCGATGCCGGCGACGAGGAAGTCGAAGCGATGATCTGGCGCCAGCTGCGCACCTGCTTCGACCCGGAGATCCCGTTCAACATCGTCGACCTGGGCCTGGTGTACGAGGCCAGCCTGAAGCCGCGCGACGACGGCCAGCGCATGGTCGAGGTCAAGATGACCCTGACCGCGCCCGGCTGCGGCATGGGCGAGATCCTGGTCGACGACGTGCGCAACAAGCTCGAGCAGATCCCCACGATCGCCGAGGCCGACGTGGAGCTGGTGTTCGATCCGCCGTGGGGCCGGCACATGATGTCCGAGGCCGCGCGCCTGGAAACCGGGATGTTCTGAGCGGCGTTGCCGCCAGCCAATCCTGCGTCAGCGGCTGATCGCCGCGGCCGAGGCCTGCAGCACGCGCACCGCGTCGGCCGGGTCGATCTCCAGCAGTAACCCGCGCTGGCCGGCGTTGATCCACACGCTGGCCGCCGCGAGCGCATCGTGTTCGAACCACACCGGCACCGGCCGCTGCTGGCCGAACGGGCTGACCCCGCCGACCTTGTAGCCGCTGCGACGCTCGGCCTGCGCCACCTCCATCATCCGTGCCGCCTTGCCGCCGCCGGCCGCGGCCAAGGCCTTGAGCTGCAGCTGCCTGTCCGAAGGAATGACCACGCACACCGCGCGCGCATCCACCCACGCCATCAGCGTCTTGAGCACGCGTTCGGGCGCGATGCCCAGCGCGGCGGCCGCCTGCAGGCCCTTGCCGACCGCCGCGTCGGCTTCGTAGTCGTAAGGGTGCAGGCGGTAGGCGACGCCGGCCGCATCCAGCGCACGCGTGGCGCGCGTGGCCATCGACATGGCGCTGGCCTCAGGTCGACTCGAAGCGGTTGGCGGCCACGTTCTTGCGCACGTGCTCCGGATCCCAGATCAGGCCGTTCATGGCGATGTAGACGCCGTGGGGCAGCGACTGCACCGCGCCGATCGCGCAGCCGATGTTGAACTCGGCATCCGAGCCGCGGAAGCGCGCCGGGCTCAGCGCGCCGGTCATGACGATGGTCTTGCCCGGGATCGACTTCAGCACCTGCCCGGTCTGGACCATGCTGTCGGTGCCGTGGGTGACCAGCACGTGGGCGGTGGACTGGGCGGCGATGGTCGCGCGGACCAGCTCGCGGTCCTCGTCGGTGATGTGCAGCGAATCCTTGCGCAGGATCGGGATCACGCTGAAGCGGAAGGTCACTCCGAGCTCGCGCAGGATCGTGCCGATCTGCGGCTCGCCGATCTGGTAGTCGGACTTGTCGTCGAAGTAGATCTTGTCGATGGTGCCACCGGTGGTGACGATCAGCAGTTCTTCCATGTCGATGCCCTGATCCGGCGCGCGCGGCGTCCGGTACGGAAAGGAAAGGGCGCGCGGGCCGGGGCCGTCGCGCGCCGCGAAGTGCCCGCATTATCGACTATTGGCGATGGCGACCGGCCCGGCCGGCCGCGCGCGGTTCAGCCGCGCCGGCCGAAGCGGGCGCGCAGGCCCGACCAGCTGACCGTGCCCACGATCAGCAGCGACAGTCCGATCTCCAGCCAGGCCAGCAGGCGCTCGTCCGGGCGGGTCCAGGCGACCATGACCCCGTGGCTGAACCAGAACAGCGCCAGCACGCCGGCCCAGAACGCCGCACGCCGGCCGCCACGCCAGGCCGGCACGGCCAGCAGCAGCGGCGGCAACGCGAACACCAGCAGCGCGGCGGCCGCATGGCGGTCGTCGTGGAACCAGGCGATGAACAGCGCCGCCAGCGCCAGCAGCGCCGCACCGGCCAGGCGCTGGGAAGTGATCGCCGCCATCAGCGCGCCAACCGCGCGGCGATGTCGGCCAGCCGCCGGCCCAGCGCACGCGCCAGAGTGGCTTCTTCGTCGGTCGGCTGCGGGTCGTCCTGCGTGCCGGCCACGTGGCTGGCGCCGTACGGCGTGCCACCGCTGCGGGTGCTGCTCAGCAGCGGCTCGGTGAAGGGGATGCCCACGATCACGCAGCCGTGGTGCAGCAGCGGCACGTGCATGGTCAGCAGGGTCGATTCCTGGCCGCCGTGCTGGGTGGCGGTGGAGGTGAAAGTCGCCGCCGGCTTGCCGGCCAGCGTGCCGCTGGCCCATTCGGCGCCCAGGCCATCGAGGAAATGCTTCACCGGTGCGGCCATGTTGCCGAAGCGGGTCGGGCTGCCCAGGGCCAGGCCGACGCATTCGACCAGGTCATTGGCCTGCACGTAGGGCGCGCCATCGTCGGGCACCGGCGGGGCGGCCTGCTGGGTCACCGCGGCCACCGGCGGCACCGTGCGCAGGCGCGCCTGCATGCCGGGGACTTCCTCGATGCCGCGTGCGATATGCCGCGCCAGGCGGGCAACCGAGCCGCCGCGGCTGTAATACAGGACCAGGATCTCCGGCATCGGGCTTCCATGTCGGTGGGACAAGGCGTCCAGTATCGACGATGCGGCCATGACCGTGCATCGGGTAGGCTTGCGCCGATGAGCATGGCGGACATCGCGGCCAGGTGGAACGAACGGGTGCGCGACCGCGCCCGCGCGGCGACGTTCGCCCGTTTCCTGTGGCGCCGCTTCCTCGACGACAACCTGTTCCAGGCGGCCGGTTCGCTGGCCTATACCACCGCCTTCGCGCTGGTGCCGCTGGCAGTGGTGGTGCTGGGCGTGCTGGCGGCGTTTCCCGTGTTCGACAGCCTGAGCCAGGACCTGATCGATTACGTGTTCGCCAATTTCGTTCCCAGTTCGGCGCGGACGATCGAGTCGATGCTGGTCAAGCTGAAGGAGAACATCAGCGGGCTGACCGCGGCCGGTACCGTGGCCCTGGTGATCTCGCTGCTGGTCACCCTGCACAGCGTGGAAACCACCTTCAACCAGATCTGGCGCGTGGCCAGCGCCCGCCCGCGCCTGTCGCGCTATCTGGTCTACTGGACCGTGCTGACCCTGGGCGCGCTGCTGGCGGCCGCTTCGTTGTCGGTATCGGCGAGTTTCTTCGCGATGAAGCTGTTCACCTCGCCGGAGGGTCAGTGGCTGGCCAATTTCAGCCTGGGGATCACCCCGGTCCTGATCGAGCTGGCGGTGGTGCTTATCGCCTACCGTGTGGTGCCGCACCACACCGTGCAGTGGCGGCATGCGTTCGCCGGTGCGTTGCTGGCGGTCATCCTGCTCGAAGCGGTGAAGGCGGGGCTGGGTCTGTACCTGGGCAGCTTCCGCAGCTACCAGAAGCTGTACGGCGGACTTGCCGCCGTGCCGATCCTGATGCTGTGGATCTACCTGGGCTGGGTGTCGATCCTGCTCGGCGCCTCGCTGGCTTCCTCGCTGGCGGCCTTCCGCTACCAGCCAGCCTCGATGCGGCTGCCGCAGGGTTACGAAGGCTATGCGCTGCTGCGCCTGGTCGGCCGTTTCCAGCAGGCGCGGCGCGAGGGGCGCGGGCTGCACACCAAGGACATGCTCGAGCTGGAACCGATGCTCACCGATTCGCTGCTGCAGGAATTCCTGTGCCGGCTCGATGCGATCCACCTGGTGCGCCGCGACGAGCGCGGCGAGTGGCTGCTGGCGCGCGACCTGGACAGCCTGACCCTGGCCGAGCTGTACGAAGCCTGCCAGCTGCGCGTGCCGATCGACGAGGCCTGGTTGCCTTGCCGCGACGATGCGCTCGGTGCGGCGGTCCACGCCGTGCTCGATGACCTGCGCCTGCCGCTGCGCGATGCGCTCAAGCGCCGCGTCGGCGACATCTTTCCGCAGACCGATGAACGAACCGGAGCCTGACCCCATGCGACTGCCCCTGCTGTGCCTGTCTGTCCTGATCCTGGCCCTGGCGGCCTGCGGCCAGGAGCAGGCACCGGCGACCACCGCCACGCCCGCGCCTGCGGCCACTCCCGCAGCGGCGCCACCGGCCGATCCGGCGCCGTCGCAGTCCAACGTGGTCGATGAAACCGCCAAGGTGCCGCGCTTCTCCGCGCCGGCCGTGGACGGCACGCTCTATGACCTGGCCGCCCATCGCGGGCAGTGGCTGGTGGTGAACTTCTGGGCGACCTGGTGCGGCCCGTGCCTGAAGGAAATGCCCGAGCTGTCGGCCCTGCACACCATGCGCGAGAAGGTCGAGGTGGTGGGCCTGGCGTACGAGGACATCACCCTGGATGACATGCGCACGTTCCTGAAGGAACGCCCGGTGTCCTATCCGATCGTGATCCTGGATCCGATGAGCCCGCCGCAGGACTTCGCCACCCCGCGCGGCCTGCCGACCACCTACCTGCTGGCGCCCGATGGCACCGTGGCCCGGCATTTCGTCGGCCCGGTGACCGCGTACGACATCGAGAACGCGATCAAGGCCAGCGGCGGAAAGCTGGAGTGAGCACGGCCGCGCCGGCGGTGATGCGCTGGCGCGTATCGGGTCGCGTGCAGGGTGTGTTCTTCCGCGCCTGGACCCGCGAGCAGGCCTTGCAGCTGGCGCTGGACGGCAGCGCGGTCAACCTGGATGACGGTTCGGTGGAAGTGATCGCCGCGGGCGAAACGCAGGCGCTGGAACAATTGGAAGACGCCTTGCGGCAGGGCCCGCCGCGTGCACGCGTGGATGCGCTCGAACGCCTGCCGGCACCGCCGCCGGCATCGGTGGAGCGGGGTTTTTCGATTGGCTGATCGTATGAATCAGGCCGGCCGGCGAAGCGGGTCCGGTTTGAATGAATTGGCGGGTACCCGACTCACTCGATCACCTGGATCTCCGAGTCGTACACATCTGCGCCCCACTTGATCCCGCCGTCCTGGGCCACGCAGTAGACCGTCCCTCCCGATCTCCCATCGGGAAATGTGAACCCTTGATCGAGCTGGACGACGTCTCCGGCCTTGGGCGAGCTGCCATCCCCGCAATGCGCATGGATGCGTTCCGGCGGTACTGCTGAAATCAAGCGTGCAATCGCCATGGTGGACCCGACAGTGGCTGATCAGTCGTCGTTGCTGTCGCCGCCATCACCGTCGCGCTTGCGCGGCGCATACGCGGCAATCGGTTCGAGCACGCCATAGCGCTCGCGGTGCAGCTTGCCTTTCAGCGGTGCCAGCGGCGGCGTGTCGTTGGGCACGTCCACGTCGGGCAGGCGGTCGAGCAGGTCGCGGATCAGGGTCAGCCGGCCGCGGCGCTGGTCGTTGAAGTCGACCAGGGTCCACGGCGCATGCGCGGTGTGGGTGGCGGCGAGCATGTCCTCGCGCGCACGGGTGTAGTCGTTGTAGTGGCGGCGCGCTTCCAGGTCCACCGGCGACAGCTTCCAGCCCTTGAGCGGATCTTCGTGGCGTTCGGCGAAGCGCTGCTCCTGCTCGGCCTGGTCCACGCACAGCCAGTATTTGAACAGAAGGATGCCGTCGTCGACGAGCATGCGCTCGAACTGCGGCGCCTGCTGCAGGAAGGCGGTGTAGTCGGCCTGGGTGCAGTACTCCATCACCCGTTCCACGCCGGCGCGGTTGTACCAGCTGCGATCGAACAGGGTCATCTCGCCGGCGGCGGGCAGGTGCGAGGCGTAGCGCTGGAAGTACCACTGGGTGGCTTCGCGGTCGGTCGGCTTGGGCAGCGCGGCGACCCGGCACTGGCGCGGATTGAGATGCTCGGACACGGCCTTGATCGCGCCGCCCTTGCCGGCGGTGTCGCGGCCCTCGAACAGCACCACCACGCGCTTGCCGGTGGCCTGCAGCCATTCGGCCATGCGCACCAGTTCCAGCTGCATCGGTTCGAGCAGGTCCTTGTAGTCGCCCTTGCCCAGCGACTTGGGTGCCTTCTTGTTCTTGCCTGCGTGCTTGCCTGCCATGGCCGCCTCGGGTGGTCGCGTGATCGGGTTGGCGCGCTATTCGCGCAGGCGCGGACGCAGCGTGGCCAGGTTGCACGGCGTGGTGCGCGCGTCGAGCTGGTGGCGGATGATCTTTTCCCACGCCGTGCGGCAGGCCGAGGTCGAGCCGGGCAGGGCGAACAGGAAGGTCGCGTTGGCCAGGCCGGCGAACGCGCGCGACTGCAGCGAGGACGTGCCGATCTCCTCGACGCTGACCGCGCGGAACAGTTCACCAAAGCCGGGCATCTCCTTGTCCAGCAGCGGCAGCAATGCCTCGGGCGTGGAATCGCGACCGGTGAAGCCGGTGCCGCCGGTGACCAGGATGCCGTCCACGGCCGGGTCGGCGATCCACTGCGAGACGATCGCGCGCAAGCGGTAGCGGTCATCGGGCAGCAGCGCGCGCGCATTGACCCGGTGGCCGGCCTGCTCGAGCGAGCCGACCAGATAGTCGCCGGAGGTGTCGTTGTCGGCGGTGCGCGTGTCCGACACGGTCAGCACGCACACCTGCAGGGGAATGAAGTCGCGTTCGGCAGTCATGGGCATAGCCTATACCCGGCGGGGGGTGAAGGCAGCCCGCACGCGGGCAGGGTGCCGGCACAGGGTGTGCTGACGGCAGGGAAGCGTGGTTGCCGTCAGGAGCCGGCGCTCGGGTTGCCGGGCGCAGGGTCGGTGTGCGGGCTCGCAAGACTTTTTACCCCGACCTTGGTACTCACCCGTGCCGAGGTTGGGTCTTTTCGCTTCGCGGTTGGGACTGTCGAGCCCCGGCGTTGGCTCGTTTCGTATCGACGTTGGAGCGATCCGGTCCGACCGCGAGGCTTTTTGCCTTGCGCGTGGAGTTGCCGGGTATCGACGCCGGTTCTTTTTGCATCGCGCTTGATACTGCTGCACCCCGATCGCGCAGCAATCTGCTTCGAGGTTGGAGTTGCCGGGTATCAACGCCCGGGCTTTTTGCCTTGCGCACGCGGCTGCCGAAGCCAAGGGCGGGGCTCTTGTGCCCCTGATGCAGCCCGCGTCACTCGCGGGTCAGTCGCGCCAGTTCGTCGGCCTGGTATTCCTGCTGCAGGCGGGTGACCAGCGGGCCGAGTTCGCCTTCCAGGATATTGGGCAGGTCGTACAGGGTCAGGCCCTCGACGCGATGGTCGGTAATCCGGCCCTGCGGGAAGTTGTAGGTGCGTATGCGCTGGCTGCGGTCGCCGCTGCCGACCTGCAGGCGGCGCGACTCGGCCTGGGCTGCGGCCTGCTTGCTGCGTTCGGAATCCAGCAATTGCGCCTTGAGCCGCTTCATCGCCTTGTCGCGGTTGGCGTGCTGGCTGCGCTCGGTCTGGCTTTCCACCACCACGCCGGACGGGATGTGGGTGATGCGGATCGCCGAGTCGGTCTTGTTGACGTGCTGGCCGCCGGCGCCGGACGAACGGAAGGTGTCGACCTTCAGGTCGGCCGGGTTGATCGTGATTTCCTCGATCTCGTCGGCTTCCGGGATGATCGCCACGGTCGCGGCCGAAGTGTGGATGCGGCCCTGCGACTCGGTCGCCGGCACGCGTTGCACGCGATGGGTGCCGGACTCGAACTTCAGTCGCGAATAGGCGCCGCGGCCGACGATGCGGGCCACCACTTCCTTGTGTCCGCCGTGTTCGCCGGGATTGTCGGACTCGACCTCGACCTTCCAGCCCTGGCGTTCGGCGTAGCGGGCGTACATGCGGAACAGGTCGCCGGCGAAGATCGCCGCCTCGTCGCCGCCGGTGCCGGCGCGCACTTCCAGGAACAGATTGCCTTCGTCGCGCGGATCCTTGGGCACCAGCAGCAGGGCCAGTTCGCCGTCCAGTTCTTCCAGTCGCTGGCGCGCGGCGGTGATCTCCTCGCCGGCCAGTTCGGCCAGCTCGGGGTCCTCGCGCATCGCTTCGGCGGCGGCCAGGTCGGCCTTGGCGCGGGCCTCGTCGGCCAGCGCGGTGGCCACCGGTTCGAGCTGGGAGAACTCGCGCGACAGGTCGCGGAAGCGCGCGTTGTCGGCCAGCACGCCGGGGTCGGCGAGCAGGCGTTCGAGTTCTTCGCGGCGCTCGGCCAGCGCTTCCAGCTTACGGCGCAGGCTCGGAGTCATCGGGCAGTCGCGGTGGTGCGGGGGACGGGATCGGCGGGTGGGAATAGGGCGCCTTCTCGGGGAACAGGCGCTCGGCCGCGCGGGCCAGTTCGGCATCGCCGCTGAGCGCCGCTTCGCGCAGCGCGGCGGTCGGCGGGTGCAGCAGGCGGTTGGTCAGGGTGTGGGCGAGGAACTGCAGCACTTCGTCGGCATCGCGCCCGCCGGCCAGTTGCTGGCGCGCGCGGGCGAGCAGTTCATCGCGGGTGCTGTCGCCCAGGGTGCGCAGGCGCTTGAGCGTTTCCTGGCGTCCGCCGGCGTCCAGCGTCTCCATGTAGCGGGCGACCTGCAGGTCGATGATCGCCTCGGCCGCTTCGGCGGCCTCATGGCGGCCACGACGGTTGTCTTCGACCGCCCGCTCCAGGTCGTCGACGGTGTACAGGTAGGCGTCGTCCAGGCTGGCCACGCCCGGCTCGATGTCGCGCGGCACGGCCAGGTCGAACAGCAGTACCGGCTTGCGCCGTCGCGCGGCCAGCGCGGCCTCGACCTGGGCCTGGCGCAGCACCGGCTCGCGGCTTGCGGTGGCCGAGAACACCACGTCGGCCTCGGCCAGGTGGCGGTCCAGCTCGGTCAGCGGCAGGGCATAGCCGCCATGACGGGTGGCCAGGTCCTGGGCGTGGGCGAGGGTGCGGTTGGCGACCAGCAGGCGACGCACGCCGCCCTTGGCCAGATGGCGGGCGGCCAGCTCGATGGTCTCGCCGGCGCCGATCAGCAGCACGGTCGAATCGGGCAGGCGCGCGAACGAGTCCTGCGCCAGGCGCACCGCGGTGGAGGCCACCGAGACCGGGTTGACCCCGATCCGGGTGTCGGTGCGCGCGCGCTTGGCCACCGCGAAGGTCTGCTGGAACAGGCGGTCCAGGCGCCCGCCCAGGGCGCCATGCTCGCGTGCCAGCGACCAGGCTTCCTTGACCTGGCCCAGGATCTGCGGCTCGCCCAGCACCATCGAATCCAGGCCGGTGGCGACCCGGAACAGGTGGCGCACCGCATCGGCGTCGCGGTGCTGGTACAGGTACTCGCCCAGCCCGGTGGCGTGGCGATCGAGCCAGCCGGCCAGCGCCTGGCCGTCGGCGGCCACCGCGTAGATCTCGGTGCGGTTGCAGGTCGACAGCACGGCCGCTTCATGCACTTCGGGCAGCGCGCGCAGCGAGGCCAGGGCCTGGCCCAGCGCATCGCCGGCAAAGGCCACCCGTTCGCGCAGGTCGACCGGCGCGGTCTGGTGATTGAGGCCGAGGAGCCACAGCGTCATGTTCAGGTGCTTGCGTTAATCTGCTGGCTTGTTTGGGCCGCCATTTTACGGCCCGGTGGGTGCCAATGCCCGTACCTGAGCTTTCCATCGCCGCAACCGGGCGCCAAGGCCGGCTTTCCGGCCCGTCGCGCCGGCTTTCCTGGCTGCTGGCCCTGTCCTGCGCCATCCCCTTGGCGGCCCCCCTGTCCGCCCTGTCCGCCCCGGCTCCGAAGCCGGCCGGCGAGGCGATGCCGCTGGAGCAGCTGATGGCCGGCGAGTACGCCCTGCAGGCCGGCCAGCTGGCCGACGCGTCGCGCTGGTACCTGGAGGCGGCCCGCCTGGCCAAGGACGACGTGCTGCTGGCCGAGCGCGCCACCCGCATCGCGATGCTCGCCAACGACGATGTCCGCGCCGGGCAGGCGCTCAAGCTGTGGCGCCAGCGCTCGCCCGATTCGCTGTCGCTGCAGGCGGCCACCGCCTCGCTGGCGCTGCGCGACGGCCAACTGCGCAAGGCGCGCCGGGAGCTGCAGCAGCTGCTGGGTTCCAGCGATCCGCGTGGCTGGCGCTTCGCCCTGGTGGCGTTGGCCGCCGGCCGCGACCCGCAGGTGGTGGCCAAGGTGCTGGGCGACCTGGTCGATGCCGGCGCGATCCCCGACCAGCTGCAGGCCTGGCAGGAGTTCGGCCGCCTGTCGCTGCGCCTGGACGCCCCGCAGCTGGCCGCGCGCATCGTCGACCAGATGGTGGTGCGCTTCCCCGATGAGCCGCGCGTGGCGGTGCTGCGCGCCAGCCAGCTCTACCAGGCCGGCCAGGTAGAGCAGGCGCGGACGATGCTGGCGCTGGCCGAGCCGCGTGCGGCAGGCGATCCGGAAGTGCGCGGCATGCTGGCGGTCGCCTATGAAGGCACCGGCGATTTCGACGCGGCCGCGCGGGTCATGGCGATGGGGCCGCAGGACACGCAGGTCTATGGCATCCGCGCCTCATTGCTGGCGCGCGCCGACGACAACGAAACGCTCGACGCGCTCTATCGCGAGCTGTCGGCCAGCGATGGCGGCAAGCCCGACCCGGACCGGCGCATGCTGCTCGGGCGCATCGCCGAATTCCTCAAGCGGCCGGCCGAGGCGGTGGAGTGGTACCGCGGCGTGCCCGGCGGCCCGCTGCGCTCGGAGGCGCGGATCCGGATCGCCGCCGCGCTCTACGAGCAGGGTCAGACGGGCCAGGCCTATGCCGAAGCGCATGCGCTGCAGAACGATGCATCCAGCGACGACGACGCGCGCCGCAACGCCTATCTGCTGGAGGGCGAGCTGCGCCAGCGCGCCGAGGACACCGACGGCGAGATCGAAGCGCTCAGCCGCGGCCTGGCGGCCTACCCGGACGACCCGGCGCTGCTGTATGCGCGCGGACTGGCCTGGGAGCGGCAGGACCGCATCGACCGTACCGAGGCCGACCTGCGCAAGGTGCTGGTCGCCGAGCCGGAGAACGTGGCCGCGCTCAATGCGCTGGGCTACACCCTGGCCGACCGTACCCACCGCTACCAGGAGGCGTTGGAACTGATCGACCGCGCCCGCGCCGCCGAGCCCGACAGTCCGGCCATCGTCGACAGCTACGGCTGGGCGCTGTACCGGCTCGGTCGCAACGAAGAAGCGCTGGTGGAGCTGCGCCGTGCCTGGGGGCTGATGAAGGACCCGGAGATCGGCGCGCACGTGGGCGAAGTGCTGTGGGTGCTGGGCCGCCGCGAGGAGGCCATGAAGTACTTCGAAGAGTCGCGCAAGCTCGACCCGGACAACCGCTCCCTGCAGCGCGCGCTGGAGAAACTGCAGGTGACCCTGCCACCCCCGCCCCCCGAGGCGGCCGTGCCGGCCGTGGCGCCCGCAGCGCCGGAGCCGGCGAAGTGAGCCGCAGGTTCGGCCTGGCCGGCATCGCGCTGGCCACGATGCTGTTGGCCGCCTGCACCTCCGCGCCGACCCGCGCGCCGGCACCGGCGGTGGATCAGGCCCAGGCCCAGGCGCGGCAGCAGCAGCGCCAGGCGCAGCTGGCGACGATCGAGACCTGGTCGATGCAGGGCCGGCTTGCGATCAGCGTCGGCGACAAGGGCGGCAGCGGACGCCTGGACTGGCAGCAGCAGGGGGGTGCTTACCGGGTCTCGCTCAGTGCGCCGGTGACCCGGCAGAGCTGGCAGCTGGCCGGCGAGCCGGGCGGGGCGACCCTGGAGGGGCTGGAGGGTGGTCCGCGTTCCGGCGCGGATGCCGAAACGCTGCTGCGCGAAGCCACCGGCTGGCCGATCCCGGTCGAGGCGATGGCCTGGTGGGTGCGCGGCCTGCCGGCGCCGGGCGGTGGTGGGGAAGAATTCGGCGCCGATGGGCGCCTGCAGCGGCTGGTGTCCGATGGCTGGACGGTCGAGTTCCAGGAATGGCTGCCGGCGTCGGCCGGCTGGCCGGAGATGCCCAAGCGCCTGCAGGCCAGCCGTGAGGGCGCGCGGGTGCGCCTGGTCGTCGATCGCTGGGGCGCCGGACCGTGAACGGTGGCTGGAGCGACTGGCCGGCCCCGGCCAAGCTGAACCTGTTCCTGCATATCACCGGCCGTCGCGACGACGGCTACCACGAGCTGCAGACGGTGTTCCGGCTGCTGGACTGGGGCGACCGCATCCGACTGCGCCCGCGTGAGGATGGCCAGCTGGTCCGCCACGGAGACCGGCTGCCGGGGGTGGAGGACGCCGCCGACCTCGCGGTCCGTGCCGCCGCCCTGCTTAAAAGTGCGGCCAATTGCACGCAAGGTGCGGACATCCACGTCGAAAAGCGCATTCCGGCGGGCGGCGGGTTCGGCGGGGGGTCGTCCGATGCGGCCACCGTGCTGTGTGCGCTGGACCGGCTCTGGGGCCTGGATCTGGGCGAGGAGCGCCTGGCGGCGCTGGGCCTGCAGCTGGGCGCCGATGTGCCGGTGTTCGTGCGCGGCCGCAGTGCCTGGGCCGAAGGGGTGGGGGAGCGGCTGGTGCCAGTCGACCTGCCGCCGGCCTGGTATGTGCTGGTCGACCCCGCAATCCACGTGCCGACCGGGGTGCTTTTCCAGTCCCCGGATTTGACGCGGGATAGTGCGCCCGCGAAAATATCGGACTTCGCTGCCGGAACGGTGCTCGACAATGCGTTCGAGCCGGTCCTGCGCCGTCGCGAACCGGCCATCGAGGCCGTGTTCGCAGAACTGGCGCAGGTCGGGGTTCCGCGCCTGACCGGTACCGGCAGCGGCTGCTTCGTCGAGTTCGCCCACCCGGACGCGGCGCAGGACGCACTGGCGCGATTGCCGCGACGGTTGCATGCCTGGGTCGCGGCTGGCGTTTCGGAGTCGCCCTTGCGGGCGGCGCTGGCGCGTCCGTCGTACCAGTCCTGATCCACAGGGGCGTCGCCAAGAGGTCCAAGGCACCGGGTTTTGATCCCGGCATTCGCAGGTTCGAATCCTGCCGCCCCTGCCATTGAGTGCGAGTCCCTCGCAAGAGCCCGCACATCCATGTGCGGGTAATAAATAAAAAGCGGAAGGCCGTGGTTTGGCTTTCCATCGTTCTCCCTTTATCCGAGCCGCCGCCGGGATGACCAAGATGCAAGACGAACGCAGCCTGCTTGTCTTCTCCGGTAACGCCAACAAGGCGTTGGCCGACAGCATCTGCCGCGAGCTGGGCGTGCGTCCGGGCAAGGCGCTGGTGTCGACCTTTTCCGACGGCGAGGTCCAGGTCGAGATCGAGGAGAACGTGCGCCGCCAGGAAGTGTTCGTGGTCCAGCCGACCTGCGCACCGACGGCGGAAAACCTGATGGAGCTGCTGGTGCTGATCGACGCGCTCAAGCGCGCCAGCGCCGCCAGCGTCACCGCGGTGGTGCCGTACTTCGGCTACTCGCGCCAGGATCGCCGCCTGCGCTCTTCGCGCGTGCCGATCACGGCCAAGGTCGCGGCCAAGATGTTCACCGCGGTGGGCACCGACCGGGTGCTGACCGTGGACCTGCACGCCGACCAGATCCAGGGTTTCTTCGATGTACCGGTCGACAACGTGTATGCCTCGCCGCTGCTGCTGGCCGACATCTGGCGCGCCTACGGCACCGAGAACCTGATCGTGGTCTCGCCGGACGTGGGTGGCGTGGTCCGCGCACGCGCGGTGGCCAAGCGCCTGGATGACGCCGACCTGGCGATCATCGACAAGCGCCGTCCGCGCGCGAACGTGTCCACGGTGATGAACATCATCGGCGACGTGTCCGGCAAGACCTGCGTGCTGGTGGACGACATCGTCGACACCGCCGGCACGCTGTGCGCGGCGGCCGCCGCGCTCAAGGCGCAGGGCGCGACCAAGGTGGCCGCGTACTGCACCCATCCGGTGCTTTCGGGCCCGGCGGTGGACAACATCACCGGTTCGCAGCTGGACGAACTGGTGGTCACCGACACCATCCCGCTGTCGCCGGCCGCGCGCGCCTGCGGCCGCATCCGCCAGGTCAGCGTGGCCGAGCTGCTGGCCGAAACGATCCGCCGCATCGCCTTCGGCGAATCGGTCAGTTCGCTCTACGTCGACTGAGGTCGGTCGACGGTTTTATCGCCCAGGCCGGCACGATGCCGGCCATGGGGGACGGCAATGCGGAATCGCGACCGATGCGATTCCGGATTCCCGATCCCCGGGAACCGCAAGACTCGTCTGGTCGCGGACGAGTCGCACGGATCGCCGCAAGGTGGTCCTCATCCAGGGCGCCGGTTTGAAAACGGCCCCGACAACTGAAGAGTGATAGTGAAATGGCAAACCATGTGATCAACGTCGAGCGTCGCGAGGACGAGGGCAAGGGTGCGAGCCGCCGCCTGCGTCGCGACAGCAAGATTCCGGCCGTCGTCTACGGCGGTGACCTGAACCCGGTCAACATCCAGCTCGACCACGAGAAGGTGTGGCTGGCCAGCCAGAACGAGTGGTTCTACTCCTCGATCCTGGACCTGAGCCTCAATGGCGACGTGCAGCGCGTGCTGCTGCGCGATATGCAGCGTCACCCGTACAAGCAGCTGATCATGCACCTGGACTTCCAGCGCGTGAACGAGAACGAAGTCCTGCGCGCCGCCGTGCCGCTGCACTTCGTCAACGCCGAGAAGTCCCAGGCCGGCAAGACCAGCGGCGTGGTGATCATGCACGAGCTGACCGAAGTCACCGTGTCGTGCCTGCCGAAGAACCTTCCCGAGTCGATCGAAGTCGATCTGGCCGAGCTGGCCATCGGCGCCGTCGTCCACCTGTCGGACCTGAAGCTGCCGGTGGGCGTGGAAATCCCGCAGCTGAAGCTGGGCAAGGAGCATGACGTGGCCGTTGCGGTCGCCAAGCATGCCCGCGTCGAGGAAGAAGCTCCGGCCGAAGGCGAAGAGAAGAAGTAAGCCGTACGAGTCCCGCCCGGCATGCCGGGCGGGACGTCGGCTGCCGGCACGATGGCGGAACTTCGACTCATCGTCGGGCTGGGCAATCCCGGTCCGGAACACGCGAACACCCGGCACAACGCCGGGTTTCGTTTTGTCGACGCATTGGCCGCACAGGCGGGCGTGCGTTTCGGCCTGGAATCCAAGCTGTTCGGCGAGACCGCCAGGATCGATATCGGCGGCCGCACGGTCTGGCTGCTCAAGCCGGCGACCTTCATGAACCTGTCGGGCAAGTCGGTGGCCGCCGCGCTGCGCTACTGGAAGATCGAGCCCGAAGAGGCGCTGCTGGCCCACGACGAGCTCGACCTGGCGCCAGGCACGGCGCGGCTGAAGTTCGATGGCGGCCATGGCGGCCAGAACGGCCTGCGCGACACCATCCAGCACCTGGGGCACGGCAAGTTCCACCGGTTGCGGATCGGCATCGGCCATCCCGGGCACAAGGACCGGGTCACCGGTTGGGTGCTGGGCAAGCCGGGCAAGGACGACGCGGTACTGATCGACCGGGCGATCGATGACGCCCTGGCGGCCCTGCCGCTGGCGGTGGCCGGCGACATCAACGAGGCGATGAAGCAGCTGCATACCCCGAAAGCCTAGGTGGCTGGGGGCTGGGTTCCGGCATCGGCCGGAGTCCAGCCCCCAATCTCCTGCGGGACAACGAAGAAACCATGGGCATCAAATGCGGCATCGTCGGCCTGCCCAACGTCGGCAAGTCGACCCTCTTCAACGCGCTGACCAAGGCGGGCATCGCCGCGGCCAACTTCCCGTTCTGCACGATCGAGCCCAACGTGGGCGTGGTCCCGGTTCCGGACCCGCGCCTGGGCCAGCTGGCCGAGATCGTCAAGCCGGAGAAGATCATCGCCACGGCGGTCGAGTTCGTCGACATCGCCGGCCTGGTCGCTGGCGCGGCCAGCGGCGAAGGCCTGGGCAACAAGTTCCTGGCCCACATCCGCGAGGTCGACGCGATCTCGCACGTGGTCCGCTGCTTCGACCATGCCGACATCATCCACGTGGCCGGCAAGATCGACCCGCTCTCGGACATCGACACGATCGATACCGAGCTGGCCCTGGCCGACCTGGATAGCGTGGAAAAGGCGCTGAACCGCGCCGAACGCTCGGCCAAGGCCGGCGAAAAGGACGCCATCGCCCGCAAGCCGGTGCTGCAGAAGCTGCATGCCGGCCTGAGCGAGGGCAAGCCCGGCCGCGCGCTGGGCCTGGACGAGGAGGAGCGGGCGCTGGTCCGCGACCTGTTCCTGCTGACCCTCAAGCCGGTCATGTACGTGGCCAACGTCCTGGAAGACGGCTTCCACGACAACCCGCTACTGGAGGCCGTGCGCGCCCGCGCCGCGGCCGAGGGCGCCGAGGTGGTACCGGTGTCGGCGGCCATCGAGGAAGAACTGGCCCAGCTGGACGACGCCGACCGCGACACCTTCCTGGCCGACCTGGGCCTGGAAGAGCCGGGCCTGAACCGCGTGATCCGCGCCGCCTACCGGCTGCTGGGCCTGCAGACCTATTTCACCGCCGGGGTGAAGGAAGTCCGCGCCTGGACGGTCAAGGCCGGCGCTACCGCACCGCAGGCCGCCGCGGTGATCCATACCGATTTCGAAAAGGGCTTCATCCGCGCCGAAACCATCGCCTTCGACGACTTCATCCGCTACCGCGGCGAAGCCGGCGCGCGCGAGGTCGGCCGCATGCGCCTGGAGGGCAAGGAGTACCGGGTGCAGGAAGGCGACGTCCTGCATTTCCGCTTCAACGTCTGACCCTCAAGAAGTCGTCCCCGGAGCGTTGACAGCGGCGGCGGGGGTCGTCAGAATTGCGGGCTGTTTCACCCCGGTCGTACGCCTAGGTTGTATGGGTCGCGGTGGCAGATCCCGGAGGGATACCCAAGCGGCCAACGGGGGCAGACTGTAAATCTGCTGGCTTACGCCTTCGGTGGTTCGAATCCACCTCCCTCCACCAGTTTCAAGTTTGTGTAGTGCGGCAGAAGTGTTGGGTTGTACCGGAGTGACCGGGGGTGGTTGAGAACCACCGCTGGTTCGACAGCAAAGCGAAGCTTTGCTGCGCGCGCCGAAGGCGCGGCCCGGAGGGCCAAGGGCGGAACGCCCGCAGCCATCCACCTCCCTCCACCAGTTTCAAGTTTGTGTAGTGCGGCAGAAGTGTTGGGTTGTATCGGAGTGGCCGGGGGTGGTTGAGAACCACCGCTGGTTCGACAGCAAAGCGAAGCTTTGTTGCGCGCGCCGAAGGCGCGGCCCGGGTGATCCGAAGGCATCTGTCGCACCGGTTTCAAGCTGTACCGGAACAGCAAGGCAAGGCCCGGAGCGGTTGGCCGGGAGAGCGGTTCCCCTCGCGGGAGTAGTTCAATGGTAGAACCTCAGCCTTCCAAGCTGATGGTGCGGGTTCGATTCCCGTCTCCCGCTCCATTGCGCCGCACCAGGTGTTCCGGGAAGTAGCAGAAAGTTTCACGCTCACGTAGCTCAGTCGGTAGAGCACCTCCTTGGTAAGGAGGAGGTCGAAGGTTCGATTCCTTTCGTGAGCACCATCTTCAAGCGGGTTTTCCCGCGGAAGCCGCCCGGCCTCATCGCCGGGTTTTCCAACGACGCAACACTCCATCTACAACGTCAGCGAGATAGGCAGCCATGGCCAAGGGTAAGTTCGAGCGCACCAAGCCGCACGTGAACGTGGGCACGATCGGTCACGTTGACCACGGCAAGACGACGCTGACCGCGGCGCTGACGAAGATCGGCGCGGAGCGTTTTGGC